>Ga0163215_100035_pt1 | contig 512106 bp, 501 predicted proteins | sample SynspAceP_FD_185934 | JGI IMG/M metagenome (GOLD analysis project Ga0163215, IMG submission 185934) | Saline lake microbial communities from Ace Lake in Antarctica - Synechococcus sp. Ace-P (Hybrid Assembly) | ecosystem: Environmental > Aquatic > Non-marine Saline and Alkaline > Saline | place...
TTAGGTGCTTGGTTAGCTTGTGATAACGCTGCTGTACCTGCTTGTTGAAGAATACTGTTCTTCGTCATGTTCGCAGACTCTGTCGCATAGTCAGTATCCATAATCGCACTTAACTGTGCTGCAATGTTTACCGCTGAGTTACCCAAGTTGTTTGATGCTGATTGGAATGTTGCCATGTCTGCACCGTATGAAGCACGTGCTGTAGCTACAAGTCCTAAGTCAGCATCAAGACCTGTAACGGTATAAGTTGTACCTAGTGTCGGCTTAGCGCCAACACCTGTTACTGTGCCGCCATCCGCATTTACAACCACTGCACCAGTTGCAACTACTAAGGCATTAATACGCGTATTTTCTGCAACCAGTGCGGTATGTTCCACACCAGAGGAAGTGCCACCTAATTGAACGGCAATTTCACGCATACGTTGTAAGTTTTCAGTAATTTGCGCTAAGTAACTATCGTTAGTTTGCGCTTTAGCAATACCCTCATTTGAGTTACGTTGCGCTTGTAATGAGCCGCGTAATTTTGAGTCAAAGCCAATTGCACTCACTAAACCTGTTGCGTCATCTCTTGCAGAGTTAATGCGACTGCCTGATGATAGACGAGCTAGTGATGTATCTAATGCCATTTTTGATTTGTTTAACGCATTTACGTTAAACATTGATGCTACGTTGGTTCCTAATACTGCTGCCATGATAATGCTCCTTAAATGTAATCTCAAACTAATTTATAAATTTGGTGTTGCCTATTACATTAATCGCACACCATTGTTAATGCTATCGACAGCTAATGATTAATCTTTAATTTTTTTATTAAAATAATTTCATTAAATAAGGTTAAAAGCTGTTTTTTACTATTACAAAAAAGCCGACTAGATGACCTAGTCGGCTTTTGCTTACTTTTACAACAGAAACAATTAACGTAACAACGATGTAATGTTGTTAGGCGCTTGGTTAGCTTGTGATAACGCTGCTGTACCTGCTTGTTGAAGAATACTATTCTTCGTCATGTTTGCAGATTCTGTCGCATAGTCAGTATCCATAATCGCACTTAACTGTGCTGCAATATTCACTGCTGAGTTACCCAAGTTGTTTGATGCTGATTGGAATGTTGCCATGTCCGCACCATAAGAAGCGCGCGCTGTAGCCGCAGAAGTTAATTGTGTATCAATTGCACCAACAGCTAGCGTTGTAACAGTGGCTGCTGATACTGTTGGCGCAGCACCAACACCTGTTACAGTTCCACCATCGGCGTTCACAACCACTGCACCAGTTGAAACAACTAATCCGTTAATACGTGCATTTTCTTTAATAAGTGCTTCTGTTTCAGTGCCTGCTGCTGTACCACCTAATTGCACGGCAATTTCACGTAAGCGCTGTAAGTTCTCAGTAATTTGCGCGATATAACTATCATTCGTTTGCGCTTTAGCAATGCCTTCATTCGCGTTACGTTGAGCTTGTAATGAGCCACGTAATTTTGAATCAAAGCCAATTGCACTCACTAAACCAGTTGCATCATCTTTAGCAGAGTTAATACGACTGCCTGATGATAAACGCGCTAGTGATGTATCTAATGCCATTTTTGATTTGTTTAACGCATTCACGTTAAACATTGATGCTACGTTGGTTCCTAATACTGCTGCCATGATAATGCTCCTTAAAATTAACTATTCATTAGTGCTGAATTAACAGCCTAATTGCGCTGTTGTTATTCAACCTATCGGTTCATCTTTATATAAAATTTAGTGTTGCAGTAAAAAATTTTTATGAACCAATTAATTTAGTTCATGCATTAATGACGGCAGTCAATATCAAATCTTTAGTATTCATTAAAAATAACTTACTATTCAATTAGTTAATAGTTAACACCCTCAGCACTTAAAGTTTCTAGCTTCATTTTTAATGACGCTATTACATCACTCCAGTCATTAAATTGAGATTGCCTAAATAAGGTGATTGTTGGATACCAAGGGCTATCTGTTCTATCTAATTGCCAACGAAAATCTGGTGAGTATGGTAGTAAGACCCAACACTCTTTACCCATTGCACCTGCTAAATGTGCAACAGAGGTGTCTACGGCAATCACAATATCCATTTGTTCAATCAGTGCGGCAGTGTCCGCAAAATCATGAATACTGTCTTGATGGGTTTGGACGACATTTAGCGTATTTAATGTTTTGATGTCATGCTCGCGAACCTCTTTCTGAAGCGCATGAAATTCATACGGTAAAGAGAAAATAGGGCCAAGCGTTTCTAATGTCATACTGCGATAACAATCATGCTTGTGAGTAACTGAGCCAGACCAAACCAAACCAACTCTAGGCTTTGTTTTATTGCCTAATCGCTCTTTCCAGTACGCAACCTTTACTACATCTGCAGATAAGTAAGGCGTATTTGCGGGGATAGTCTCTTGCTGCGTACTGAATGCCAAAGGCAAACTCATGATAGGGCAGTGGTAATCAAATTCTGGTAAGCTGCTACCACTTTCTATCAGCGTCGCCTTAACGTTTAAAGTCTGCATCAATGGTAACAACGGCGGTAGCACTTCTAACAAGACTGTAGCACCTAACTTTTCAACTTCCGCTACATAACGACAAAATTGAATATAGTCCCCCAAACCTTGCTCTGGATAAATCAATATGGTTTTACCGACAAGTGATTCATTACCCAACCATAAAGGCTTATCAAATTTGCGATAATACATTTTTAAAATAGATTGCCAACGTGCTTCATATAATGGCCAACCCTGCACAAAGTCTCCCATTAATAAATGTAAAAGGGCTTTATTCCATTTATTTTCACTAAAATCAGGCGCAATATGCAGCGCTTGTTTGTAACAATCCATGGCTTCATCATGACGATGCATATCAACTAACAACATCCCTTTATTAGTCAATGCCCTTTGATTATTGGCGCTTCCCAAATCAAGAACTGTATTATAAGCGTCTAAGGCTTCTTCATATTGTCCCAGTTCTCTTAGCGTCACCCCTAAATTATTGTAGGCACTTCCATTCTTAGGCTGCTTTTTAATAACATACATAAAATCATCACGAGCTAATTCGAATTGGCCAATTTTCAAACTAGCAAGACCACGTCCTTCTCGCGATTCTATCTGATCTTTATTAAGCGCAACTGACGCATTGAAAAATTTGAATGCTTCATCATGGTTCTCAATGTTAATCAATGCGTCAGCATACAAGTGTAGGCTATGTGCATCATTGGATTCTAATGAGACCACTTGTTTAAAATAGTTAGCCGCCTGATGATAATCTTTTAAATTGAAGTAGACCAAGCCTAGGTTATATTTTGTGTCTACTGAATTAGGACTTAAGGCTAATGATTGTTCATAACACTGCCGCGCTTCTTGATATTGCTTTTGGGCTCTAAACACATTGCCCTTGTTGTTGTACGCATCTGCATATTTTGGATTAATGGCAATGGCTTCATCAACACAGCGCATTGCATCCTTAAATTTCCGCTGTTCTAGGTAAGTAATACTTAAATAAGATAATGCTGTTGTTTGTTCTGGAACAATTTTTAATGATTGTTCAAATAAAGATGCAGCCTCATCAAAGCGCCTTTCAGCTAAAGCAATGCCCGCTAAACAAGTGAGTAAAATAGGATGTGTAGGTAGTAACTTAAGTAAGTTTTCGCCTTGTTTTTTTGCTTGTGATAACTTTCCTGACTGTTGAAGAGCAAGAACCTTGTTCACTTCTGGATGCTTTAAATAAGCCTGAATGTCTTTTTTTGTCGATTTCTTTTTAGTACCATTTTCCACTTTAATTGATGCAGTATGCGTTGCAGTTGGCTTAGCGGTACTAGGTATTTGATTAGCAACACTAGGAATAATAACAGGCTGATGGTTGTAATTAGCGATGGTCACTTGCACCGCAGCAGGCTTTGTCAGCTGATTAACAAGTGCATTAACCTCGTCACCATGCAAACCTTGCTCTATTCCTCGCATCAAAACATCAATGGCTACGTTTTTTTGTCCTGCTTGAACAAGCGCTTCAACATAGCTAATCCAATACTTTGGTTCAGTTTCATCTGCTGCTAGTGCTTTTTTAAAATAATTTAAGCTTGCATTCGATTGTTGAAGTTGCAATTTAAGCATGCCAAAGTTGTAATTAACGTTGGCTTGATCTGGAATGACCGCCAATATTTTTTGATAAAAACTTTCTGCAGCTGACCAATCTTCTGCCTGATGTCGAACTAGCGCTTGCGCAAAAAAATCATCAAGCATTTCATCAGTAATTTCCGCCGTTGTATTGTCTTCTACCATAAACATACCACTCCTTAAACAAGCACGTAATTATTACAATGCTTTATTATCTAAAGAAAATAGTTAAGTTGATGCCAAAATTAAAGCAAGAAAAACAGCTTAATTAATTAGAGTGATTAATCGACTAGATTATTTTTGATTGCATAATGAGTGAGTTCCGCATTATGTTTGAGTTGCATTTTTTCGAGTAAGCGCGTGCGATACATACTGATGGTTTTGACAGAAAGAGATAGTTTATTAGCAATTTCGCCAACAGAAAGTCCAGATGCAATAAGTATTAATGTTTCATACTCACGATTAGATAAGGTTTCATGTAATGCCTTCTCATCTTCACCAGAAGAAACTTGATTCGCTAATATCTCTGCCACAGCACTACTGATATAGTATTTACCTTTTGCAAGCATATGTACAGCATTTACCAAATCATCTGATGCGCTTTGCTTACATAGATAACCTGATGCACCTGCTTTTAAAGCTCTTACTGCATATTGATCTTCGCGGTGCATTGACAACATCAACACTGGTAAACGAGGACTATCTTTTCTAATATACTGCAATGCTTCAATACCACTGCGGTCAGGTAACGAAATATCAAGTAATAACACATCAATATCAAGCTCTCGGCACTTTTTTATCGCTTCATTTGCTGTGCCGCTCTCGGCAATCACTTCAATATCACCGGCTTCAGACAGCACTTGTTTAAGACCAGCTCTTAAGATTGCATGGTCATCGACAATCATGATGTTAATTTTTTTATCCATAACTTTTATTTTAATCGCTTAATGTTCAATTAACTTGTCTTAATGGTGCTTGGGCTAGCGTTCGGTAATATCACGGTTACATTGGTACCTCTGTCAGCTGCACCATCAATAGAAAATTTGCCGCGTAATGCAGCGACGCGCTCTTGCATACCCCGTAAACCAAAAGCATCTTGCTTGAATACATCACGCGGATGAATACCAACGCCATCATCGACAATCAACAATTTAATTTCTTGTGGGCTAAAGAATAAAGAAACCTCTACACTTGTTGCTTGCGCATATTTGGCGATATTAGACATTGCTTCTTGGCAAACTCTAAACAAAGTAGTCGCTTGTTCTGTCGTCCCTTTTTCATCGTGATTATTGGTGACAAATGAACAGGGAATATCGAATTGTTTCTCAAACTCCTTGGTTTGCCACTCCAATGCCGCCACGATGCCAAGCTCTAAAATATTAGGCCTTAAATCACCCGAGATGCGATGTACTGCTTCGAAAGTTGCATCAACTATTGATTTTAACGTTTGCGTTTTTTCAATTAACGGTTGTTGATCTTGCGGTAAATGCTTTAACAAAGAGGCTAAGCCAATTTTAATCACCGTTAAATTACCGCCTAAATCATCATGAATTTCACGTGCAATTCGAGTTCGCTCTTGTTCTTTAACCGAGTTTAAATGGGCAGAAAGCTCAGCTAAACGTTGACGCGATTGTTCTAATTCAATTTTTTCCAATTTACCCTGTGTAATATTGGTCATAATGCCTGACCACTGAATGGCACCATTTGCTAGCTTTCTAGGACTTGCCCTGACATTCACCCATTTGGTATCTTGCCATTCATCAATCCAAAATCGCCCTTCCCAGTTCAACATCGACAAACGCTTAGCAGAAGCTTTAATATTTGCTTCCAAGCGCATACGATCATCTTTATCCATAAAGTCAAAAAATTGCTGTGGCGCTTGTTTTAATGATTCTGCATCTACGCCTAATAGCGCACGACAACCATCACTTAAATAATCGAAACTGATGCCTCTTTTATCCATTTGAAACTCAAAAACTAAGCCCAGCGTGTTTTGTACCAACACTTTAAAACGGGTATCGTTTTCGTCCACATTCGCTTGTGCTACATCATGATTAGCATATTGAATTGCCAATAAATATTGGCAATTATCTACCTCTATTACTGCAATGTTTAAATGATTCAAAGGAGAGAATCGGATGTCTCTGGATTTGTTTGGCAATGCCAATTTACTCATTAATTGATGCGATCTGACAAATGCAGTTAGCGTCTCCTCAGTCACGCCGAGTGTCGTTTGTATAGGCTGCTGCTGTAAAGTCATTAAACCTTTGTCTAGAGATTCACAAACGCTTTGACTCACATAAACTAACTGCATTGATGCTAGCTCTAACAAAAAAGCTTCATCCTGAATGCCTGACATCAAGGCATCAAAAAGTATGTTATTAGCTGATTCTTGCGCCAAATAATTCACCCATTTATTTCTAATATCTATTTATACAAAAGCATCAAATAAATCTAACTTATTCACCCTTTGCCAACACTAACGCTTCGCGTTCTAGCTGTGTCACATATTGTTGAACAGGTCTTTCTTGTTCGCGAGATAAGCCGAGAAACTCAAAACCAACCCGAAATTTTTTAGAGCTATTCAACATCACCGTTTCCGTAATATGTTTAACACATAAACTTGTTTCTAGCACACCAAAATGCGGCAGCGTGATAGAGCAATGCGGGAATACTTTTTCTAATGCTAACAATGAGAATAAATGATCAGAAATAGTCCCAACACCGCCGAGGCTTGCATCAACCAAAGTCATCGCTAGCGTTTCCTCTGCTCGATCAACTGGATTGATATAAGGTATATAGCAAATAACGGGGTCAATTGTTGGGGTTAATGAACGAAAGAACTCTCTACGTTGAAAGCGATAGAGCTTGCTTGGCAACACCATCTTAAATGCATCACCATCTTTTAGCCGCACTTCAGTCAGTTCTTTAGTGTTCCACCGAATTTTAATGCCATCCGTTTTTGAAAAAGTAATCGAATCACTATTCAATAATCTTTTATTGAATCCAGGATCCAGACTTTTATCCATATAAACAAATCTTTTGTCTCGGCTTACACCAATAACCGTGGTCAAGCCTTGATCTTTACCATAGTTAAAAGATAGGTTTAGTGGTGTTTTATTTTTAGCCAGTTCGTTCAATATTTGAACAATTTCTACTGAATGATGTGTTAAATACTTATCATCATTATGTGCAGTTATTTGATTTGCCATTGGCTTAAAATTTCCTTTTAAATCATTATGCCTTGTTACTTAGTTAATGCGCTACTTCAACCCATGTCATTGTAAAGTCAAATACAGTCAAGAAGTAAATATTAAGCCATTTGCTTGTTTACTTAAAACCAAAACAGCCATCAATCTAACGGTATCTAGCTTTAAAACCAATTTAGTCGCTAAAAAACAACTGATTGTCGCTAAAAATATTATAATCTTTCATCATTCAATCAACGCTAACAATAGATTTTCATGATTAAAACACTTTGGAAAAAGCTCACACCATTCGGCTTTTATGCCCCACTTATTGCGATGTATATCATGGCATTGCCGATACTGTCATTGTCGCGTATCGGACTGATGCTGTGGCAAGCTGAACGAGTCGCCGCAACCGGCGCATGGCCTGAAATGCTATTACAAGGATTAAGAGTCGACATCATTCAACTGGGTTTACTGGCAATTATTCCATTACTGATTGCGCCCTTATTTGCTCATCAAAAAGCTTGGCACACATGGAAAAAATTTACTTATGTATGGGTTGCTTTATCGGTGATATTACTCATCTTCTTAGAAGCCGCATCGCCTGGCTTTATCGCTGAGTACGATACTCGCCCAAATCGCTTATTCATCGAATATTTGAAATATCCAAAAGAAGTCATGCCGATGTTATGGAATGGCTTTCGTCTACAAGTATTTGCCTCAATCGGCTTATTAATCGCGTCGGTATGGCTAGTTAGAAAATTCATGCACCCATGGCTTTCGTATCAGCGCCCAGCAAAAAATTTGCGCTATTGGTTAGCGCTTCCGTTTGTTGTTTTGCTCGTTGCTTTTTCTGTACGCTCAACCACAGACCATCGACCCGCTAACCCAGCCATGTTTGCCATCACCACTGACACCATGGTGAACTCGCTGACCATCAATTCAACTTGGTCTGTTTTTCACGCTATTTATAACTTAAAACATGAGAGCAAATCGAGTGAGATATACGGCAAGATGGAAATGGCAGATATCATGCAGCAAGTGCAATTGACCCGAGACATGCTACAAGATAAACGTCCATTACTAGGCAATGCTGACATTCCAACCCTAACGGAACAAATCGCCAGCGTTAAACGCGACAAGCCGCTGAATCTTGTCATTGTCTTACAGGAAAGCTTGGGCGCGACCTTTGTCGAATCACTCGGCGGTACGCCCGTAACGCCTGAGTTAGAAAAACTAAAATCAGAAGGCTGGTGGTTTGAAAACTTATATGCGACTGGTACGCGTTCGGTACGCGGCATTGAAGCCGTTGTCACAGGCTTTGCGCCAACACCAGCGCAAAGCACTGTTAAATTATCTTTATCTCAAAATAACTTTTTTACCTTAGCTAGCTTACTCGGCAAAAAAGGCTATACCAGTGAGTTTATTTATGGTGGCGAAGGCCATTTTGACAATATGCGTAATTTCTTCCTCGGTAATGACTTTAATACTGTTGTCGATAAAAATGACTACGTGAATCCTGTCTTTACAGGCAGCTGGGGTGTATCCGATGAAGATTTATTTAATAAAACGCATGAACAATTACTCAAGCATCATGCCGATGACAAACCATTCTTCACCTTGGTATTTAGCTCTAGCAACCATACGCCTTTTGAGTTTCCAGATGGTCGAATTGATTTATATGAGCAACCTAAAGCATCAGAAAATAATGCAGTGAAATATGCAGATTATGCTTACGGAGAGTTCTTCAAAAAGGCAAAAGCCAGCCCTTATTGGAAAGACACTATCTTCTTAATTGTGGCTGACCACGACATTCGCGTCAGAGGCAATGATTTGGTTCCAATTAAAAACTTCCATATCCCAGGCTTGATTTTGGGTGCCGATATTCAACCGCGCACGATTAAAACAGTTGCCAGCCAAATTGATTTACCCACCACCCTAATTTCGCTAATGGGCATTAATGCACAACATCCAATGATAGGCCGCGATATCAGCACAGAACCAGATGACCTCGCTGGCCGCGCGATGATGCAATATCAAGAAAATTATGCTTGGATGGAAGGCAATCAAACGGTCATTTTAAGAGCGGATAAAACGCCAACTTTTGGCATTTATGACAAAGGAAAAAAAGCGCTCACTCCTAGTGAGGCGCCAATCGATATAGCAGAAATGAATGCCCGTGCATTAAGCCATGTATTATTACCATCACTACTATATAGAGACCAACAATACCATTTACCTAAGTAAATATATTGGATCGCAAAAAATAAAAAAGCCTAGTCATTTCTGACTAGGCTTTATATTTGGTAGGGAGTACGCGGATCGAACGCGTGACAAACGGATTAAAAGTCCGCTGCTCTACCAGCTGAGCTAACTCCCCATTTCTTACTAATGCTTTTGAGTTGTTGCCCAAAAATGCAAGACCGCGATTATGATGGAAACATGACACTAGGTCAATATAGTTTCGCGATTAATATGCTATTTTCTGAAAATAAATGAGGTTGAAACTGGGCTAGCAACAAGATTCAGCGCATCCCTGGCAATTTTCCACCCATCATACCGCCCATACCACGCATGAGTTTCCCCATACCGCCTTTGCTAAACATTTTCATCATCTTCTGCGTTTCCTCGAACTGTTTGAGCAAACGATTCACCTCTTGCACTTGCACGCCACTGCCTGCAGCGATGCGTTTTTTACGAGTTGCTTTAATGAGTTCAGGCTTGCGTCGTTCCAATGGTGTCATGCTATTGATAATGCCTTCTATGCGCCGTAACGATTTTTCCGCATCATCACTGCTCACTTTTGATGCCATCTCAGCCACTTGTGCAGGCATTTTATCCATCAATGCACTCATGCCGCCCATTTTACGCATTTGCACCATTTGCGATTTAAAGTCTTCTAAGTCAAATTTACTACCTGATTTAATTTTATCCGCGACTTTTTTCGCTTCATTGATATCAACGTTTTTATGCGCTTGCTCAATCAGGCCCAGCACATCGCCCATACCTAATATTCGACCTGCCATCCGATCCGGATGAAACGGCTCTAATCCATCGACTTTTTCACTGACGCCAATAAATTTAATTGGTTGACCTGTGACATGTCGTACAGAAAGTGCCGCACCACCACGTGCATCACCATCTAGCTTCGTCAACACAACACCCGTCAGCGGTAAGGTTTCACCAAAAGCTTTTGCTGTATTGACCGCATCTTGACCTTGCATCGCATCAACAACAAATAATGTTTCTGCCGGTTTGAGTTGCGTATGTAAGGCTTTAATTTCTGCCATCATCGCTTCATCAATGCCTAAGCGCCCTGCCGTATCAAAAATCACAACATCGTAGTAATTAGCTTTGGCATGTGCCATTGTTAACGTAGCGATTTCACTCGGCTTTTGCTCAATATTACTGTCAAAACAATCAACTTCTAACTGTTTTGCCAAGGTTTGCAATTGGGTAATCGCAGCAGGACGATACACATCGGCACTGGCGAGTAATACTTTTTTCTTATCGGCTTTCAGTAATTTGGCTAATTTAGCAGAGGTCGTTGTTTTACCAGAGCCTTGCAAACCTGCCATTAAAATGACGACTGGGGGCACCGCGGCAAGATTGAGCGCAACATTGGCTTTACCCATTAGTGCTGTCAGCTCTTCGTTAACCACTTCAATCACCGCTTGTCCTGGCGTTAGGCTTTGTAGCACTTCGCGCCCATTAGCGCGCTCTTTTACTTTAGCAATAAAGTCTTTAACAACAGGTAATGCCACATCGGCTTCTAATAACGCCATACGCACTTCACGCATGGCGTCGGCGATATTGTCTTCAGTTAAACGTGCTTGACCACGTAGATTTTTAATAACGCCTTGCAAGCGTCCCGTTAAATTGTCTAACATCTATTCAGTGTCCTAGTCGGCTCAGTTGAATGTGAACCATTGAATTAATTTGCCCTAATTTTACATCATGCTATGCGATTGGCGCGAGTTTTGACATAATTGCGTGATGCTACATTTAATTCCTTATTTAGTGGTTGCGTTCATCTATCTAGCAGTCGCTTTTGATTTTTGGCGTATTGCCAAGCTAAACAACGCCTCCAACGAGCAAGCTCAATCGCTAAAATTGCATTCTGCGATGATTGCGTTAGGTTTAGTGTTGCATGGAGGATTGCTGTATACCGATATATTTGCGGTGGGTAATTTTAATTTTGGCTTGTTTTACGCCATATCCGCGATTCTTTGGCTAACCGCACTGATTTATTGGCTGGCGAATTTGAAGCATAAAATTGACGTTTTACAGTGCTTTGTTTTACCGCCCGCCGCCTTGTTTGTTCTACTATCAGCGCTATCCATTCATGATTATATTGCGCCTTATACACAGGCTTCTTGGTTTATGGCGCATGTTGGTATTGCCATACTCGCCTATAGTTTATTTACCTTTGCCGCCATGCATGCGCTAATTATGGCGATTGCGGAACGTAGCTTACATAACAAACCAACCTTCATTCAACTGCCAAGCTTTCCGCCGCTGATGGTGATGGAAAGTCTGTTATTTAAAGTGATTACATTAGGCTTTATCTTACTCACTTTAACAGTAGGCAGCGGCATGCTGTTCTCCGAACAGATTTTTGGCAAACCATTAGAATTTAGCCATAAAGTCGTTTTTTCTATTGCTTCATGGTTTATTTATGCTGGGCTTTTATATGGGCGTTACCGTTATGGCTGGCGTGGATTGAAAGCCATTCGCTGGACACTGGCTGGCTTTGGTTTACTTGTATTATCTTATATCGGTTCAAGAGTGGTTTTAGAGCTGCTCTTAAACCGTCAATATTAAAATCAGCAATACTAACGCAAGCTGATTAACGGCCAATCGTTATTGTTAGCGTATTCGGTTAATTGTGGGTCGGCATCGACTGCCACTGGATTGGTCACTAGTTTCATCAACGGCAAATCATTGTGTGAGTCACTATAAAAATAGCTAACAGGGAAATCTTCCAATTTCTGTCCACGCTCTGCAAGCCACGCATTTAATCGCGTCACTTTACCTTGCTGAAAACTAGGCTCGCCACTGACATTACCCGTAAATTGGCCGTCTATCATTTCAGGATCCGTACCAATCAAATGTTCAATGCCATAAGCGGTTGCAATTGGTTTGGTGACAAAACTATTAGTTGCGGTAATCACCATACATAAATCACCATTGGCTTTATGTTGATTGACTAAAGCCTGCGCTTTATCCGTCATCATCGGACGAATCACTTTTTCCATATACTTGATATGCAAATCATCCAAGAATGCTTTTGGGTGTTGCGATAATGGCTGTAATTGAAACTTCAAAAAAGCAAAAATATCTAAGCAGCCATTTTTATAATCTTGATAAAACTGCTCATTTCTATCGTGATGGGTTTTCTCATCCAATAAACCTTCGCTAATGAGAAATAAGCTCCAGTTGTAATCACTATCACCTGCCAGCAAAGTATTATCTAAATCAAACAAAGCTAAATGTTGTGTCATCTTATTTCTTTATACTTTCTAAAACTATTTAATTTCGTCTACATTTTTAGACGTTAAAATCAGCGCTACGCCAATTAAAATAACGGCCAAAGCAATATATTCATTCTGCGTAATTTGTTCATTGGCAAACCAAATTCCAACCGCAAATGCCACAATCGGGTTCACAAACGTATTACTGCTCGCAACCAACGGTCGCACCGTTTTCAGCAAATATTGGAACGCACTGTAACCAATGAGTGAAGAAAGTACAACCAAATATAACATCGCACCCCAAGATCTAACCGATATTTCACTCGGCCAAGACTCGTTAAAGTAAGTGCTTGCTATCATCAGAAAGAAACCACCTGCTATCATTTGACAAGCCGCACCCATCAACCCTGTTGGCATCGCCATATGTTTACTCCAAATTGATCCTAGCGACCAACTGGCTGCTGCAAAAATCAATAGTAAAGCACTCACATAATCGCCATGCAAACTACCGCCAATATTCAGCAGACCTATACCCAATACGCCGAGGAAAATACCAAACCATTCCTGCCGCGTAATATGATGACCCCACACACTAGCAAAAATCGCCATCCAAATCGGTGCAGTTGCAATAGCTAATGCCGCCACACTGGAACTCACCGTTTGCTGCACATAACACACGGTGCCATTACCCAATGCAGGTAATAATAAACCGATAATCGAAGCACCTTTCCACTCAGCCCACGTTGGATTTTCACTGCCCAAAAAACGCAACGCAATATAAAGGATAACGCCTGCCAATAAAACGCGTACGCCTGCCAATAAAAAAGGCGGAAAGCTTTCTAGACCAAAACGAATAGCTAAATAAGTGGAGCCCCAAATGAAGTAGGTGCAGAACAGTGCGGCGACAATCAGAAACGTTTGGTTTTTTGTTGGCATTTAGTTTAGACGCTCACAGATGCAATTGGAAATTATCACCACTATTCTTTGTTAAATCGAGTAAAGACAAGGCGCACGAACGCAGACAGTACGGATTAGTACGGCAAGTGAGTGCAACGCCGACTTTGCTCGATTTTACGAAGAATTAAACTTGAGGGTTTAGTTTTTCGGACTTGGTATACAACTTATTCAAGCCATTCAAATAAGCCTTAGCCGATGCAATCACAATATCCGTGTCCGCGCCTTGTCCGTTCACAATCCGTCCACCTTTTGATAAACGCACGGTCACTTCGCCTTGGGCATCTGTTCCGCTCGTAATATTGTTAACAGAGTAAAGTTGCAACTCTGCGCCACTATTCACCATTTTTTCAATTGCTTTAAAAGTAGCATCCACTGGACCGCCGCCATCAGCTTCATCGCGTTTTTCAGCGCCGTCTGCCGACAAAGTGATTTCAGCATGTGGTGTTTCGCCTGTTTGCGAAGCGACATGCAAATACACTAATTTGAAATGCTCACTAGCTTCACTGACAAACTCATCGCTAACCAAAGCGTGCAAATCTTCATCAAAGATTTCAGACTTTTTATCAGCCAATGCTTTGAAGCGTGCAAAAGCAGCATTTAATGCATCTTCGCTACTTAACTCAACACCCAATTCTTTCAAGCGTGTTCTAAACGCATTACGTCCAGACAATTTACCCAAGGTTAATTTATTGGTGTTCCAGCCCACATCTTCAGCACGCATAATTTCATACGTTTCGCGATGCTTTAACACGCCATCTTGATGAATGCCACTTTCGTGGGCAAACGCATTGGCACCGACAATCGCTTTGTTTGGCTGGACGGGATAACCAGTAATCGTAGAAACCAATTTTGAAGCTGGCACAATTTGCGTGGTATCGATACGCGTATCTAAATTAAAGTAGTCACGACGGGTTTTAATCGCCATCACCACTTCTTCTAAACTGGCATTACCTGCGCGCTCACCCAAGCCATTAATGGTGCATTCCACTTGGCGCGCACCATTGGCAACCGCTGATAATGAATTGGCAACTGCCATGCCTAAGTCGTTATGGCAATGCGTACTCCAAACCACTTTATCTGAATTTTTAACCCGTTTGATTAAGCTGGCCATGCGCTCACCCCATGGTTCTGGAATACTATAACCGACGGTATCAGGTACGTTAATCGTTGTTGCTCCCGCCTCAATCACTGCATCAAATACACGGACTAAAAAATCTTCCTCTGAACGCACAGCATCTTCCGCTGAGAATTCAACATCATGCGTATATTCCAACGCCCACTTCACCGCTTGCACCGCGCGTTCAACCACTTGGTCTTCCGTCATGCGCAATTTGTTTTCCATGTGAATTTTACTGGTGGCAATAAACGTATGAATACGGCCATTCTTTTCAGCATGTTGCATCGCTGGGGTGATTGCTTCACCTGCACGACGTACATCATTCTCACTGGCACGCGCAAGTGAGCAAACGGTAGATTTGGTGATTAAACCTGCAATGGTATGGATAGAATCGAAGTCGCCAGGACTTGCCGCCGCAAAACCGGCTTCAATCACATTCACGCCTAATTTTTCTAATTGGCGCGCAATACGAATTTTTTCTTCTTTGGTCATGGCTGCGCCTGGGCTTTGTTCGCCATCACGCAAGGTGGTATCAAAGATAATTACTTGGTCTTGTTTCATGTTGTATTCCTAAATCAATGCACTAGATTATAAATGGTTTTACCCGCTGCATGTAAGATGCGCGAGCAAGATGAGACTTTAGGGGAGGTAAGTTTAGTGTGCGCTGACGCGCAGCAGTAGTGCTTGGCTTGTGTGCAACAAGCCTGATAAGGAACTGATTACTCGAACTGTAATGACATTCAACATGGTTTTATTATAGGGAGTTTTTTATTTCTTTACAACCAGACAAAAACGCTACTCTTTAACTGCTTTAGTTTTAAGTGATTTAAGCCACAGATAATAACCGGACAGCGCATAAACAAGTACAACGGTAAACAGCACTTCAGGTGGGCTGTATGACACCAATACAAAAGCCAACATAATGGCTAAAACGGCGACAAACGGCACACTTTTTTTCAAGTTAATGTCTTTACCACTATAAAATGCTAAATCACTCACCATAGAACCAGCGGCAAACACAGTCAACCCCCAAGCCAACCACTTAATTTTAATGGCGCCAAAAAATATTTCTTTGCCAGAAATACCATATTCATAAGACACCCACACGAATCCCGCTAACAATGCAGCGGCGGCTGGACTAGGTAAGCCTTGAAAGAAACGTTTATCTTGAAACGGATCCTCTAATTTTGTGTTGAATCTTGCTAATCTTAACGCCGCACATGCACAATAAATAAAGGCGGCAATCCAACCTATTTTGCCTAAAGGTTTGAGTGCCCACACATACATAATCAATGCAGGCGCTACACCAAATGACACCATGTCTGACAAGCTGTCATACTCGGCACCAAATGCACTTTGTGTATTAGTCAGACGCGCCACACGTCCATCTAAACCATCCAATACCATGGCAACAAAAATAGCAATCGCCGCTTGCTCATAGTTAAAGTTCATTGCGCTGACAATGGCATAAAAGCCTGAGAACAAGGCTGCAGAAGTAAACAAGTTGGGTAGCAAATAAATACCTCGCGCGCGCAAGCTAGGATTATCTGTGCTGTCCGTCTCTCGTCTAGTTAAGTTTGTCGGTTGTTTTGCCATACTGAAAAATTGTTTTATCAAATGATGTCAGTTTAGTATATCAAACCTATTTGATTATTCATTTGTATTTTGAAAATTTGTTTAAATGCAAACTTCAACGCTTGATTCAATTTCACAAATAAACAGCGTTATTACACGTTAATCAATTAATAAAAATAGTTACTATTCTGTATCCTACCAATATTAAATCATTCACTTTATTGTTAACGCCTTTCTATGGAACAAAAACAAAGCGCCACTGAAATTGCTAGACGCACGCTATCTCAGCTAGCGAAGGAAGGCTTGTCGCCAACGCCAGAGAACTATGAAGCTATTTATAATAAAATCATAGGCAAAAAAAGCGATGGTTCTTCTGCTGCCAGTCAGGCACTGTTGAAAGCACTCGCGCACTCAGATAAAAAAACTGCTAGTTATATTGCGCTAGAAAAGAAAATCGCAGCTGCCATAGAGAAGCAAAATTGGGTGGCAGTCGAAAACGATTTGCAAGTATTATTGTCGCAAAGTGCTGCAAATGCGACGATGGAAATCAATTGGGCGCTAATGATTAAAGCCATACTGAGGCAATTAGAAACCAGTCATAAAGGCACGACGCTTTCACATAAAAAAGAAGGGCTTAGCCGTGTGCTGACCAACTTTGCCAAAGACCCTGCCGTATTAGCCGAAAAAATACAAGCTCTGATGCGATCTTGGGGCAGTGAAGCATCAGCGATTGATGTTCAAACATCAAATACTAATTCAATTCAACATGAACAAAACCTTTCAGTTGCAGCAATTGATTTAGCTGATAAGGAAAATGACAGCTCAGCCTCGCAATTGCAAGCTATGCTAGCTAGAACGCTAGATTTAGCGTTATTACCTTTGCTGAAAGATGCTTCAGAAGCGCAAAAAAATGCGCAAGATTTGCTTGAGCAATTACGCACACAAACCGCCCAACAATTAACTACTGAAAGTGCTAACCAATTAAAAGATATTTTATTTACGATAGAAACTGAGCGAGAGAATCAACAGGATATTCACCAAACATTGATTGATTTATTGAGATTACTCACAAAAAGCATGGCGGGTTTGGCGGTTGAAGATAGTTGGATGCAAGGTCAATTGGGTATTGTCAATGATGTATTAAGTAAACCAATTGATATGACCTCTTTAAGCAATGCAGTAGGTAGTTTAAAAGAGTTGGTGCATAAACAATCCAACTTAAAACCTGCCTTACATGACGCACAAGGCTTAATTAAAAAAATGGCTGAAACCTTTATTTCCCGTTTAGTGGATATGACGGAAACCACTGATGAATATCATCAAAAAATTGAAAATCATCAACATAAGCTAAGCGGTGTCAATAGTATTGATGAGTTAAATGGCGTGTTACAAAACGTGCTGGAAGATACGCGCATGATAGGTTTAACCGTGCAACGCACGCGAGAAGAATTTAATGATAGCAAAGCCAAAGTGAGTCAAGCAGAGCTAAAAATTCAAGAGCTAACTTCAGTGCTTGAATATATTAATGAAGTAGCAAGTGAAGACTATTTAACAGGCACCCTGAACCGCCGCGGAATGGAAGAAGCATTAGAACGCGAATTCAGTCGTGCAGATCGTCATCATACCGCGCTTTGTATCGCCATGATGGATATTGATCACTTCAAAAAGATTAATGATGCATTAGGTCACAGCACAGGCGACGAAGCACTCGCGCATTTTGCTAAAGTAATTAAGAATGTAAAACGTGCAACGGATGTGCTTGCAAGATACGGCGGCGAAGAATTCATCATTATTTTGCCGAATACTGAGCAAGAAGATGCTATTAAAGTGATAGAGCGCGTCCAGCGCAAGCTAACTAAAGAGTTCTTTATGCATAGTGACGAGCGTGTTGTAATTACCTTCAGTGCTGGCGTTGCCCAGCGTATAGGTGAAGAAACGCCTGATGAAATTATTCCGCGTGCAGACGCTGCGCTCTATGCCGCTAAAAATGCAGGGCGTAATCGCGTTATGGCGGCAAGCACTCAACAATCCGCACTGATTAGAGCGTTGCAAAAATAGTTAAACAAAAAATCGTCTGATGATTTAGCGTTTGGCTAGATTTAGCATTTGACACGATTAGCATGTGTTAATATCTCGCTAAATTAATCTGCTTTTAGACTTTTATCTTTATGAAATTCACCTTACACCACACGGATGGAGCTGCGCGTCGCGGCACGGTGCATCTTAAACACGGAGAGGTACAAACGCCCGCCTTTATGCCAGTTGGCACCTACGGCACAGTCAAAGCCATGTCTCCAATAGAACTTAACGATATTAACGCACACATCGTACTCGGCAATACTTTCCATTTGTGGCTTCGACCAGGTTTAGGGGTAATTGAAGCGCACGGCGGTTTGCATAAGTTTATGGGATGGGATAAGCCAATCTTGACTGATTCTGGTGGGTTTCAAGTGTTTAGTTTGGGGGCCATGCGCAAAATTAGTGAAGAAGGCGTGAAGTTTCAAAGTCCAATCAATGGCGACACTTGCTTTTTGACACCGGAAGAGTCCATGCGTATTCAAAAAGTGTTGAATTCTGACATTGTGATGATTTTTGATGAATGCACACCCTACCCTGCATCATATAAAGAGGCGGAAGACTCTATGCAACTATCATTGCGTTGGGCACAGCGCAGTAAAGAGGCACATCAAGGCAATGACAATGCTTTATTTGGCATTATTCAAGGCGGCATGTATGAAGATTTGCGCGATGTTTCACTTAATGAATTAACTAAGATTGATTTCGATGGCTTTGCGATTGGCGGCTTATCCGTTGGCGAGCCAAAAGAAGATATGAAACGCATCTTGGCTCACACCGCGCCTAAAATGCCAGCGGATAAACCACGTTATTTAATGGGTGTTGGTACCCCAGAAGATTTAGTCAATGCAGTCAGTCAAGGTATTGATATGTTTGATTGCGTTATGCCAACACGCAATGCGCGTAACGGTTGGCTATTTACGCAATACGGTGATGTCAAAATCAAAAATGCCTCGTATAAAACCGATATGCAACCTCTGGATGCTGATTGCACTTGCTACACCTGCCAACACTTTACGCGAGCTTATTTGCATCATTTGCACAAAGTAGGAGAGATATTAGGCGCAAGGTTAAATACCATTCACAATTTGCATTATTATCAAGTGTTGATGCAAGGCATGCGCGATGCAATTGAGGCTGATCGCTTTGATGAGTTTAAAGTTAATTTCACAGAAAACCGCGCAAAACTCACAAGCTAATTAAGAATGATTTTTATTGGTGTTATCATTAAAATTTCATTTAAAATCAATTACTAATGGTAAAATTTTGGTTGCCTTGTTATGTTAAATTACGTAACATAGTCACAACTTGAACAAGGAGAGTTGTAATGAAGGGCGACAAAAAAGTAATCGAAATTTTGAATCATTTGCTAACGGGCGAGCTGTCAGCAAGCGACCAATATTTAATTCATGGAGAAATGGTCTCCGACCTTGGCCTACCACAACTAGCGGCACATATGCTGCATGAATCAGAGCATGAACATCTACATGCCAAATTGATTATTCAACGCATTTTATTCTTAGAAGGCACGCCAAATGTTGCCAAGCGCGATGCGCTCAATATTGGTCAAACCGTTAAAGAAATGCTTGAAAATGATTTGGCATTGGAATATAGCGTTGTTAAAAACCTTAAAAAAGCAATTGAAGCCTGTGAAAAAGCAGAAGATTTTGTCACCCGCGAGATGCTAGTGGCGCAATTGGATGATACTGAGATGGATCATGCTTATTGGTTAGAAAAACAACTGAAACTGATTAAACTCGTTGGTTTGGAAAACTATCAGCAAAGCCAAATGCAAGCAGCACAAGGAGCCTAAATGAAAACAGATAAAAAAATACTGACGGCATTAAACGGTGTGTTAAAAAATGAACTCACTGCGATTAATCAGTACTTTCTACACGCCCGCATGTTCCGTAATTGGGGCTTAGAAAAACTGAACGACTATCAATACAAACAATCCATCCGCACCATGAAAGAAGCGGACAAAGTGATTGAGCGCATTCTGTTTTTAGAAGGCCTGCCTAATTTGCAAGTATTAGGAAAATTGCTGATTGGCGAAAATGTTGTTGAATGTTTAGCCGGCGACTTAACCTTAGAACGCGATATTCATCGACCTGCTTTAATTGAAGCGGTTGCGTTATGTGAAGAAATGCAAGATTTTGTTAGTCGCGAACTATTTGAAGACTTGTTGGAAGCTTGCGAAGAGGCCATTGACTGGCTGGAAACACAAGAAACCCTTATCAACGATGTGACATTGCCTAACTACTTACAATCACAAATTGAATCTGGTGACTGATTTTTTAATTATGCGCCTAAAAAAGCCTTTTAATTAATTAGAAAAGTAGTCATCAATAAAGCCGCGATTGCGGCTTTATTTTTTAGAAAAAACAGGGCTCATCAAGGCTAATCACTTGACAAAATACTTAGTAACGATAATAATTCTCAATATCGTTCCTATTTGTGGAGTTGTGAATTGTACGTTTGTATTTGTAATGCCGTCACTGAGCGTGAAGTGAATGATGCCATCGACGCTGGCGCAACCACTGTAAAAGCACTCAATCGTCAACTAGGCGTTGGTGCGCAATGTGGCGCTTGTGTCGGCTGTGCGAAAGAATGTTTATCTAAAAGACAAATGCAAAGCACAGCTCTCCCATCTAATGTATTTTCCATCTCCAAGCAAGAAGCGGCATAAGCCTTTGTTACCAATTAACTGCAATCAATCTTTTTGATTTAAGCGCTTAAAAACTAAACCAATCAACACAGCATGCGCAGCGTGATAAGTCTGTGTTAAAATCCTGCCTTAATTTTAGTTACCCTCATTTATCTAACAGGAATCTAACATGTTCATTTCTAACGCCTATGCAGCCGCTGCAGCACCAACTAGCGATTTATTAAGCCTTGCACCAATGCTGATTATTTTCGTATTGTTTTATTTTATGTTAATTCGTCCACAAATGAAGCAAGCAAAAGAACACAAAAACATGGTTGCTGCATTAAAAGTAGGCGATGAAGTCGCAACAACAGGCGGCGTTATTGGTAAAGTAACTAAAGTAAGTGATCACTTTATCGGCGTTGAAATTGCTGCAAACACAGTGATTAATGTGCAAAGACATGCAGTACAAACATTATTACCGCCGGGCACATTGAAATCAGTCTAAAACACGCCTACATAACAACATTATTCATTTAAGCATTAAGCGAGCCTCAATATGAACCGCTACCCTTCGTGGAAATATATTTTAATTGCCGCATCCGTGATTATCGGATTGTTATACACCATCCCCAATTTATTTGGGGAATCACCAGCGGTACAAATTAGCCCAGCAAGGGCTTCACTGAAAGCGGATCAAGCACTGCTTGGAAAAGTTGAGGCAGCTTTAGAGTTAGCTGGCATTCCTTTTGACGGCATTTACCTTGATGATTCTGGCGTTAAAGTACGCTTTAGCAACCCAGAGCAACAATTAAAAGCCAAAGATAGACTGATTGAGAATTTGGGTCAAGACTATACCATTGCCCTGAATTTACTATCTCAAACCCCTGACTGGTTATTAGCCATTGGCGCGAAGCCAATGTATTTGGGTTTGGATTTACGTGGCGGTGTGCACTTTTTGCTGCAAGTTGATATGCAAGCAGCACTAACCAAATCAGTTGAAAGCACTGTTGGTGATTTCCGTACTGCCTTGCGTACTGACAAAATCAATTACACAGGCGTATCGCGTGAAAATCTTGAAGTAGAAGTCAGCTTTGAAAATGAAGCGGAAAGAGAAAAAGCACGCAGACTATTAGCGACGACCTATCCTGACCTTACCTATACAACCACTGGTAGCGGAACAGACCTTAAACTAAAAGCTGTCCCTAGTGAACAAGCAAAAAAACAAATTGAAGAGTTTGCGCTTAAACAAAACTTGCTCACCTTACACAATCGAATTAACGAACTAGGCGTGGCAGAGCCTATCGTGCAACAACAAGGCTTTGACCGCATTGTGGTGCAATTACCTGGTGTACAAGATACTGCAAAAGCGAAAGAAATTTTAGGTCGCACTGCAGCACTTGAAGTGCGCATGGTCACTGCGCATGGCACTCGTAGCGATGCGAGAGATTTTGACCCTAAGAAAACGGAAGATGCATTAAAAGGCATCATTCCAGCAGGGAGTGAATTGCTTTACTCTAGAATTGGCGAGCCTTTATTGGTTTCCAAAAGCGTCGTGTTCTCTGGTGAAAACTTAGTCTCTGCAAGCCCAAAACCAAGCCAACAAGGCTCAGGTGCTGAAATCGCTGTGAGCTTAGACTCTAAAGGCGCTGGCTCGATGAAGCTAACAACGCGTGAAGGCATCAACCGCAGAATGGCGGTTATCTTGGTGGAAAAAGGTAAAAAAGAAGTCTTAACCGCACCAACGATTCAAGCTGAACTTTCATCACAATTTGTTATTACGGGCATGGCCAACTTGCAAGAAGCCAATGATTTGGCCTTGCTAATGCGCGCAGGTGCTTTAGCTGCGCCAATGGAAATCATTGAAGAGCGGACTGTTGGTCCAAGCATGGGTGAAGAAAACATTAAAAGTGGCGTTAACTCAACGCTATGGGGCTTTGCCGCTATTGCGGTCATGATGATGCTTTACTACATGTTGTTTGGTGTGGTCTCTGTAACAGCTCTGGCCATTAACCTGCTGCTATTAGTTGCCTTACTTTCTATGTTACAAGCGACGTTAACATTGCCAGGTTTAGCGGCGATTGCATTGGCATTGGGTATGGCGATTGATGCTAACGTATTGATTAATGAACGTATTAGAGAAGAATTACGTGATGGTAATACGCCACAAGCGAGCATTCGCATTGGTTACGAAAAAGCTTTTGGTACCATTATGGACTCCAACATTACCACGCTAATTGCAGGCGCCGCATTGTTTATGTTCGGCACTGGCCCAATCAAAGGCTTTGCCGTTGTGCATGTGTTGGGCATCCTTACCTCAATGTTTAGTGCTGTGACCATTTCACGCGGTATTGTGAACTTGATTTACGGCTACCGTCGCAAAATCGATAAACTTTCTATTGGCCAAATTTACAAAGCCGATTAACCATCAGAATCTAATGAGTCAATAATTATGGAATTTTTTAGAATCAAAAAAGACATCCCGTTTATGAGTTATGGTCGTTTAACCACGACGATCTCTTTGGTGACTTTTATTTTAGCGGTATTCTTTTTGGGCACACGCGGCTTAAATTATGGCGTTGATTTTACTGGCGGTACCGTAATGGAAGTGAGCTATCCACACGCAGCGGATATTGAAAGTATCCGTAAAGCCGTTGATAGCGTTGATTTAAAAGATGCAACCGTACAGAACTTTGGTACTAGCCAAGATGTACTGATTCGTTTGCCAATTAAAAAAGAACTGTCTATTGCACAATTATCTGAAGAAGTGACGACGGCATTAAAAGCAGCAGACAGCCAAGTAGAAATTCGCCGGGTTGAATCCGTGGGTTCACAAGTTGGCGATGAGCTGTTTGAGAACGGTGCGTTAGCATTATTAATCGTATTGGTCGGTATTGCTGGCTATCTTGCCATGCGTTTTGAGTGGCGTTTTGCTATCTCTGCCATCATCGCCAATATGCATGATGTTGTCATTATTTTAGGCTTCTTTGCCTTCTTCCAATGGGAGTTTAGTCTAACTGTGCTTGCGGCTATTTTGGCGGTGCTTGGTTACTCTGTAAACGAATCTGTCGTGGTGTTTGACCGTGTCCGTGAGAACTTCCGTAAGATGCGTAAAGCTGACACGGTTGAAGTGATTGATAATGCGATTACACGTACACTTTCTCGTACTGTCATCACCCACACACTAACGCTGACGATGGTTGGTTCTATGTTGTTTTTTGGTGGTGAAGTATTACATTACTTCTCACTAGCATTAACCATTGGCATCTTATTTGGTATTTACTCTTCTGTATTGGTTGCTTGTCCAGTTGCATTATTACTTGGCGTTAGTCGAGCTAACTTAATCGGCGATGCGGGCAATAAGAAAAGTGAAAATGGCGAGGAAGAAATCGTTATTTAATTTAGTTGAGCACCAATAAGCATTAACACTAGCCCTTTTTAAGGGTAAACTAAACTCACCTCAATAATGATTTAACAAGCGCTTGGACAATATCCCTCTTTCATGGCAGTTCGGTGGGTTAACCTTACTGCTCGTACTATCAGCATTTTTCTCAATGTCGGAAACCGCGTTGATGTCTATCAACCGCTATCGCCTACGGCATCTGGTCAAAGAAGGTCATCGTGGTGCGAAACTGACCCATGCCTTGTTGCTACAAACAGACAAATTACTGGGTGTTATTTTACTCTGTAACAACTTTGTCAATACGGCACTTGCCACGCTAGTCACTATCATTACCGTCAACTTGTTTGGCGAGGGCAAACTAGCGCTGATGTACAGCACGATTGCTGTCACTTTTGCTATTTTGATTTTTAGTGAAATATCACCCAAAATCATCGCCGCGGCCTATGCAGAAAAAGTTGGCGTTTTTGTCAGTTATATTTTGTACCCGCTTCTTCGTGTGTTATATCCAGTCGTCTGGTTTGTGAACCTATTTGTCGAAGCATGGTTAAAATTACTCGGCATTAAAATTAATTTTGGCGACGGCGTTAAATCACTCAGCATGGAGGAACTACGTAGCATTGTAACTGATGCCGGAAAGTTCTTACCTAATAAGCATCGTAGCATTTTACTCAATCTATTTGAGTTAGAAAAAGTTGAAGTGGACGATATTATGACTGCGCACACGCAAGTGGAAGCGATTAATTTTGATTCATCACTAGATGACATTTTAGAGCGGATTACTAACAGTCATCACACCCGCCTACCCGTTCGTGAGGGTGATAATGATGAGATTTTTGGTATATTGCATATTCGAACCGTATTAAATCAGCTTCGATTGCATCAAAAAAGAGGCGGCGACGACTTCACTAAAGAATCCCTACGAGACGTTATTAGCCCGCCTTATTTCATCCCATCAGGCACACCACTGTATACGCAAATACAGCAATTCCAAGAGAATAAAGAGCGGATTGCCTTGGTGGTTGATGAATATGGCGAACTGAAAGGACTCATTACCCTAGAAGACATTCTAGAGGAAGTGATTGGCGACTTCACTACACAATCTCCAAGTCGTATTGGTAGCTTTCACCAAGAAGAAGATGGTGGTTGGCTGGTCGATGGTAGCAGTTCATTGCGCGACCTCAATAAGAAACTAAACTTAATGCTACCATTAGATGGTCCGCGCACCTTAAACGGTTTAGTGCTCGAGCACTTTCAAGACATTCCTGAAGCGAGTACTAGCTTCAAAATTGGCACCCATATCCTAGAAATCGTACAAACTCAGGATAGAGTCGTCAAAAGCGTAAAAATCTTCCCTTAAACACAACTTTTTTTAATCCCTACTCAGATTAGGCTTGAATTTTCTAATATTTGGCTCAAAATAGGCTATAGAGAATTATTAAAGAAGCGCATGGCCACAAAGCAACCCACAGGCGATCTTGCAATAGAACCAAGCAAAATCAAAACAAAATTGCCTAGTATGTATAAAGTTTTATTGAAGAATGACGATTACACTCCTATGGAGTTTGTCGTAGAGACTATTCAACGTTTTTTTAATAAAACGCGGGAACAAGCAACCGATATTATGCTCCAAGTACATACAAAAGGTGCAGGTGTTTGCGGCGTATATCCAAAAGATATTGCAGAAACAAAGATGAACCAAGTAATTAAAAGTGCTCAAGAATCACAACACCCTTTACAGTGTGTGATAGAGCCCGCGTAACAGCAGAAAAAAGAGGATATACATGATTGCACAAGAACTAGAAGTTAGCCTACACATGGCGTTTATGGATGCTAGACAAAACCGTCATGAGCTCATTACCGTAGAACATCTATTATTGGCAATGATAGATAATCCAACTGCAGCGAATGTACTCCGCGCTTGCGGCGCCAAGTTTGATGTTTTACGTGCTGAGCTAAACCAACATATTGCTGAACATACGCCGATTGTGGCTGGTGATGACGAGGTTGATACTCAGCCAACACTAGGCTTTCAACGTGTGATACAACGCGCGATGTTACATGTGCAATCTTCAGGCAAGAAAGAAGTGACTGGTGCAAATGTACTCGTTGCTATTTATGGCGAAAAAGATTCTCATGCTGTGTTCTTTTTACATCAACAAGGCATTACCAGATTAGATGTGGTTAACTTCATTTCTCACGGTGTTGCAAAAATGCCTGGTGAGAATGCAAACAGCACAGAAGGCGCTGAAAATGCAATTGAAAATGAAGCCACACCAAACAGTGCATTAGAAACCTATACACAGAACCTTAATCAAGAAGTTATCTCAGGCAAAATTGATCCACTAATTGGACGTGATGCTGAGATAGAGCGCGTCATTCAAACCCTTTGCCGTCGTCGTAAAAATAATCCATTATTGGTTGGCGAAGCTGGTGTTGGTAAAACAGCGATTGCCGAAGGTCTAGCGCACCGGATTGTGAGCAATGACATTCCCGAAGTGCTAGAAAATGCGACCGTTTATTCGTTAGATATGGGGGCCTTATTGGCTGGTACCAAATACCGTGGCGACTTCGAGCAACGCTTAAAGGCTGTAATGAAGCAATTGGAACAAGAGCAAGGCTCTATCTTATTCATTGATGAAATTCATACACTGATTGGCGCAGGCGCTGCCAGCGGCGGCACTTTAGATGCGAGTAACTTGCTCAAACCAGCATTGTCTAGTGGCAAATTAAAATGCATCGGGGCAACAACTTACCAAGAATATCGCGGTATTTTTGAGAAAGATCATGCCCTTTCTCGTCGCTTCCAAAAAGTAGATGTGATAGAACCGAGCATTGATGAAACGATTGCGATTTTAAAAGGTTTGAAATCGAAATTCGAAGAGCATCATAATGTTAAATACAGCGTGAGCGCACTCACAACAGCAGTAGAACTGTCTGCTAAATATATTAATGATCGCTTCTTGCCTGATAAAGCCATTGATGTCATTGATGAGGCTGGCGCAGCACAACGCATTTTGCCTAAGGTAAAACGTAAAAAAACCATTGGCAATAAAGAAATTGAAGATATTGTGGCTAAAGTGGCGCGTATTCCGCCTAAAAATATCTCTAATGATGATAGAAGCGCATTGAAAACACTAGAGCGTGATTTAAAAGCCGTTGTCTTTGGTCAAAACAAAGCGATTGAAGCACTGACTTCTGCCGTTAAAATGGCACGTAGCGGTATTGGCCAAGGTAATAAACCTGTTGGTAGCTTCTTGTTTAGTGGTCCAACTGGTGTTGGTAAAACTGAAGTAGCCAAGCAGCTGGCTTATATCATGGGCATAGACCTTATTCGCTTCGACATGAGTGAATATATGGAGCGCCATGCGGTGTCTCGCTTGATTGGTGCGCCTCCTGGTTATGTTGGTTTTGAGCAAGGCGGTTTATTAACCGAAGCCATTACTAAACAGCCATACTCTGTATTGATTTTGGATGAGATTGAAAAAGCCCATCCTGATATTTTCAATATCTTATTGCAAGTGATGGATCACGGCACACTTACTGATAATAATGGCCGCAAAGCTGACTTTAGAAATGTCACCATTATTATGACGACGAATGCAGGCGCTGAGAGCTTATCAAAAGCGAGTATGGGCTTTACCAATACTAAAGAGGTCGGCGATGAAGCGGCGGATCTTAAACGCTTATTCTCTCCAGAGTTCCGCAATCGTTTAGATGCTACCGTCTCGTTTGCGCCGCTTTCTCAAGAGATTATTGTGCGCGTGGTAGATAAATTCTTGATGCAATTAGAAGACCAGTTACATGAGAAAAAAGTGGAAGCAACCTTTAGTGATGAGCTGAAATTGCACTTGGGTAAAAAAGGCTTTGATCCACTCATGGGTGCACGGCCAATGGCACGTTTGATTCAAGATACCATACGTAAAGCCTTGGCTGATGAGTTGTTGTTTGGTCGCTTAGTCAATGGCGGTTCAGTACACGTTGACATTGATAGCAAAGAAGAAGTTAAACTCTCTTTTCCAACCAATAAATCGACTAAGAAAAAAGATTTAGCAACTGAAGCCGAATAATTTAATACGGTAGCTTAAATCTAAAACACCCAGCTTATGCAAGATAAGTTGGGTGTTTTTGCATGATGCTGTTGAATAAATCTGATTGGGTCAGCGTTGTTAACCAATTATTTAAGTCAGGATAAGCACGCTCAAACCAGTGGCTATCAACCGCTTTAAACTGCCTAATAAACGGAAAAATTGCAATATCTGCCAAGCTGGGCAATTGTCCACACAAGCCATCTTGATGTTGCAACAAATCAGTTAATTGTTGTAAAAAAACTTCCCCAACCGCACGGTGCTCGACTTGCGTTTTTTCAGGATGTCGTTCTGCATATTTATAAGCGTCTAACGCTTTTTTAAACCAGCCATCATTGGTTTGAATCAGTGCTTTTGCGGCTGCCAAATCAATTTCAAGCCAACCATCAGCATCTTGCTGATTTAATGCCCAAAACATAATGGCCAGACTCTCATCAATCACTGTTTCATCAGGTAAGACCAGTACGGGAACAGTGGCTTTGGGTGAGAGTGCAACCATATGTTGCGGTTTATCACGCAGTGAAATTTCGCGAATTTCGACGGTAATGCCTGCATATTGCAACGCCATTCTTGCGCGCATGGCATAAGGACAGCGTCGGTACGAATATAAAATATTCGTCATACTTAATTAGCCCAAGGTCTTACAAACATCGGTGATTAACTCAGGCCCTTTATAAATCAACCCACTATAAATCTGTACCAAACTCGCCCCAGCCGCTATTTTCTCAACGGCATCGGCTCCAGAAGAAATGCCGCCCACCCCAATAATTGGTAATGCGCCTTGCAATTGCTTAGATAGCTGTTGAATCACAATTGTCGATTGATTTCTCACGGGTGCGCCAGATAGCCCGCCTTTCTCTTCTGCATGTGGTAAGCCTTGTACCGCATCTCTTGCCAACGTCGTATTGGTTGCAATCACCGCATCTATATCATGTTGCATCAATAAATCAGCAATTTCGACCACTTGTGCTTGTGTCAAATCTGGCGCAATTTTCAACGCGATAGGCACATACTTGCCATGTTGCTCTGCTAATTTAGTTTGCGCTAGCTTTAACGTACCAAGCAAGTTAGACAAAGCTTCTTTTTCTTGCAAGTCGCGTAAGTTTTTTGTATTGGGTGATGAAATATTGACCGTGATATAACTAGCATAAGCATAGACTTTCTGCATGCAAATCAAATAATCATCAACCGCTTTTTCATTTGGCGTATCAAAATTTTTGCCGATATTAATGCCTAAAATCCCTTGATAGCGTGTCGCCTTCACATTTTCTATTAACCGATCTACACCTAAATTATTAAAGCCGAAACGGTTAATAATACCTTCCGCCGCTTTAACACGAAATAAACGTGGCTTATCATTCCCTGGTTGCGGCCTTGGCGTCACTGTGCCAACTTCAATAAATCCAAAACCTAGCGCGGCCATCCCATCAATCACAGCGCCATTTTTATCTAATCCTGCAGCCAAACCAACTGGATTAGGAAAAGTCAGTCCCATGACTTGTCTTGGTTGGCAAACAGGCTTTTTAACCAAACTTAACAATCCCAATTGCTCGGATATTTTCAAGCCTTTCAGGGTTAAATCATGCACCCGTTCGGCATCTAATTGAAATAATAATGGCTTTGCTATACTGTATAAATTCATCATTTATTTTACGTAAAAAAAGGAAAAACGAATGGCTTTGCTAGCGCACTCACAAAATGGCTTTAACTTCTATTAATCTAGCGTCAAAAATGGCTTGTTTAATGTCCTCTGGCTCCGCATAGTTTTTTGCAATATCACCTGCATTAATCTGCATGGCAGCATGCAAAGCTTGACGCAAAAGATCAGCTTCAGGCAAGGCAATATTCTCTAAGCCTAAACGCCCTCTTGAATCCGCTTCACAAGCGAGCAAAAAATGTTCAAACCGATCTGGCTGACGGATTGCATCTAAATCCACTAAGAACTTAAGTAAGGTTTCCGCTTTCATCACCAATACTTGATGCGCTTTGATATGAAACTTCGCCACTAAATAAGCCAACTCTCTACACTCGTTGGGCACACGTAAGCGCTTACTCACTGCAGTAACCAGCTCTGCGCCTCTTACATCATGCCCAATGTGTCTTGGTAGCACCTCTTTTGGTGTCGTTCCTTTGCCTAAATCATGCATAAGCACGGCATAACGCACTGGCAAACTAAACTGATGCTGTGCTGCGTAATCTAACGCCATCATGACATGTATACCTGTATCAATTTCTGGATGATATTTTTCTGTTTGCGGCACGCCCCATAAACAAGACAGTTCAGGGATTAATTTTGGCAACGCGCCACAATGTTGCAATACATCAAACATGCGACTAGGCTGCTCTTCCATTAAGCCTTTGGCTAATTCCTGCCATACGCGCTCTGCCACTAAAGCATCAACTTCACCATCCGCAACCATTTGTTGCATTAATTGCATGGTTTCTGGCGCTATCGCAAAATCGACAAACCTTGCTGAAAATCGCGCTGCTCGTAAAATTCGAACAGGATCTTCCACAAATGCGGCGCCAACATGCCTGATTACTTTATTCTGAATATCTGTTTGTCCATTAAAGGGATCAATCAACTGACCATCAGCCGATTGTGCAATCGCATTCATGGTAAAGTCGCGTCTAGTTAAATCTTCTTCTAACGTTACATCTGGGTTGGCATGCACAGTAAAGCCTTTATAGCCTTTACTAACTTTACGTTCAGTTCTGGCTAAGGCATATTCTTCATGGGTTTTTGGATGCAGAAATACAGGAAAATCTTTACCGACCGCTTGATAACCACGTTTGAGCATTTCATCAGCGCTACTGCCGACCACCACATAATCACGGTCTTTGATTGGAATTTTTAATAATTCATCACGAACCGCGCCACCAACACAATAAACAGTGAGAGGCTTATCTTCTGGCATTAATCACGCGACCTGCCGCAGCTCGATATTGATCATACGCTGCACGCGGTGTTTTATTTTGAATATAAGTAGGGATGACTGCATCTAGTGCTGTGAGTGGTAACTGAATCTCTTTTGCCATACCTCCCGAAGCGATGCTATCAACTTCCATAGAGCGCACATTATCACGGCTCATCAGTTTAATTGGCAGCCATTCCATCATCCATGCTTGTAGATAAGAAAGTCGATTGCCTAATCCAATAATTGGACGTTCTTTATGCAAGGCCTGCATCACTTTTTCAACCAATGCTTGCAGACTATAAACATCTGGTCCTACGAGCGCATAGCTTTTACCATAAGTGTCATCGTTGTTTAGACTGTTGACAAAAATAGCAGCGACATCCTCTACCCAAATTGGTTGAAATTTAGCATCCGGTTTTGCTAAAAAAATGACTGGCAAATATTGAATTAGTTTGGCAAACAGATTTAAAAACTGATCATCACGACCAAAGATAACAGAAGGCCTAAAAATCGTAATACTCATCGATTGTTGATAAGCACTTAATGCCGCTTCACCTTGCGCTTTGCTACGCAAGTATTGGCTAGGTGCATGATGCTCGGCCTGCAACGCACTCATATGTAATAAACGTTTAATTCCTAACTGGCTACATACTTTTGCAATACGACTTGGTAGTTGATGATGAACACTCTCAAACGTGCTATTTTTAGTCTCATGCAAAATACCAACTAGATTAATCACGGCATCACACTCAGATAAAGCCGCCGTTAAGGCGCCATCATCATTGACATTACAGCTAACTACCTGCACGTTTGGCAATAAGATTAAATGCTTAGCACGCTCCCGATGACGTGTGAGCACTTTGACTTGATAGTCTGCTTCATCTAACTTACTAACAATACTGCTACCAACAAAGCCAGCACCACCAATGACTACTATCCGTTTGCTTCTCATTATGCCTACCTATTGCTCTATCTATCTATTGATTATAAGGGATTAACTTCAAGGTTTTGCTGGCGTGTTACCCATCAATTGTTTAAGGGTTAGCCTAGCTTCACCTGTTTGCTTCTTATACATATACATATTAGCCATCACGCGCTGCACATAAACTCTTGTTTCATCAAATGGAATGGTTTCTGCATAAATAGCACCTTCTAAAGGCTGTGGTGCAAGCCACCTTTTTGCTCGCCCTGGACCTGCATTATAACCAGCCGTTGCCATTATTTTATTGCCTTTCATCACTTCTAGCGTATGCGCTAAATAATAAGTTCCGATAGTAATATTGGTGCCCAAATCATGAATCATACTACCTTTGTATCCATTAACACCTGCTTTTTTAGCTGCCCACCTTGCGGTCGTTGGCATCAACTGCATGACACCAGCCGCGCCTGCATGTGATTTTGCATAGTGCATAAATCGACTTTCTTGTCTTGCAATCCCATGTACCCATGTGCCATCAATCGCTTGTTGCTGAGCTGCTTTTGTCATCAGTGTTTTATATGGCATTAAATATCGTACTGAAAAATCATGTGCGCCTCTGGTGTCATCTGCTGTATTAATAGCTAAGTCATACCATGACTGCTGGTTAGCAAAATAAGCAGCTGCCAGTAACTGTTTATCATCGAATGATTTAATCACATTTTTCCATTCAAGCTTACCTTCCCAGCGCAAATCTAAATCCAGCAAAACTTTGGCTCGCTTTACGCCATCTAACGATGCAACATAGGCAATTTCTTTTTCAGTCGGCTTGTACTCCAACAAAGTTGGCGGTGTATATTTTTTCAACTCACCCTGTGCCAACCATCCATAGTAATGCCGCTCAACACCAAGATTAACCAACAAATCAACCGCTTGCTTATTATCTTTTTTCAACGCAATGAGTGCACGTGCTTTCCAATAACGCCAGCGCGCTTCCTCTGCCAATTCTGGCTTCATTTGGTTAATGATGGCTAATAACTGCGTCCAGTCTGAGGCCCGCAAAGCAGCGCGCGCATACCATGAGACTTGCTCATCATTCATGGTCAGCACATTCGACTTCTCAAACAAAGTTTGTGCTTCTGGCTCATGTCGCTTGGCAGAATGCATACCTGCCATGGCATAAAAATAGCTTTTTTCATCAGCATTGAATTGACTCTCAATCTTTTTAAAAGCAGTCACCGCTTGCCACGTATCTTTTTTCGCCAATTGAATAAGCGCATACAAACTGGCTTCACGTCCAAACCTAGTTTTAAAAGAAGTCAGTGATTTTTTCAAAAAGTTCTCTGGCGATTGATAAGCGCTTCCGAGCATACTTTGTTGCTTAGTCTGATAATCATTACTGCGTTTAAGAATCGCCTTAGCTAAGCTTATTTTATTTTTTGCAGATGCCATTCTAAAGCGCTGCCAAACCGCCTCTTCATCAATCACGCCTGCAGCTTGCATTTTGTCAAACAACGCATCGCAATCACTGGGCTGATCATGCTCACTCAGCCATAAATACTTTGCAGCCAGTAAATGACTATTACTTTGCTCTAGCTCTTTTGCTTCCGCGGCAAGACATTCAACAGCCGTGTTGTCTATTGATTGATAACGAGAAAATTCTTGGTTGAACTGTGCCCAGTTTTGTTGCTTACCCAATTTCCTTAAATAAGCATCACGCAATCGTTGCGCGAATCCATAATCTTCATACTGGGCTAAGAAAGCCTCAATGCGCTCATTGTCCATTGCATCTAATTGCAACATCATTAACCAATATTGGGCATAAGGTGCAAGAATATGTTTCTCTGCTTGTAACTGGTTTGCCAACTCGGCTAAGGCGGTTGCATTTTCTTTATCGTAAGCTTCGCGCGCCTTTAGGACATTGATATCTCCTGCCGCATAACTAACGTTTGCGGTCAAAATAGCAAAGTAAAATATAAAGAAGAGACTAACGAATAGTTGACGCATATTTTTCATCTAAATCTTAATCACGCGTGAAATTACATTGAATAAAATCAATATAATGGCAAACCAAGCCACATATTTGAACAACTGCTTAATGGCGATTAAGTATTTTTTATGTCGAGTGACAACATAGGCAAGCACCAGCACAAAAGTAGCAATTAACATCAAAGCAACTGTTATGCGGATAATAAACAAAGCAGCTTAACCTTTTAGTTAAAGTGTGGCATTAGATTAGGTGTAAAGTAAGCCGTTTGCTCTTTAAAACCAAGTGGCGCTTCATTAATATCGTCAAAGGTAACAAATTCCCAAGCACTCGCATCCGCCAATAATGCTCGAATTAATTGATTGTTTAGTCCATGTCCAGATTTGTAAGCAGTAAAAGCACCTAATAAAGGATGGCCTAACATATACAAATCACCGATAGCATCTAACACTTTATGCTTAGCAAACTCGTCTTCGTAACGTAATCCATCGGTATTCAACACACGAAACTCGTCCAACACAATGGCATTATCCAAGCTACCGCCTCGTGCTAAACCATTTGCGCGTAAATATTCAACTTCGTGCATAAAGCCAAATGTGCGTGCACGACTGATTTCACTGATATAGGAGTTATCAGCAAAATCAATCTTCACATTATTACCAGAACCTTCAAAAACAGGGTGCGCAAAATCAATAGTGAAATCCATTTTAAAGCCATGATAAGGTTCAAATTTGGCCCATTTATCTTGTTCAACAATTTCAACATTTTTGATAATACGCATGAATTTTTTCGCAGCCGCTTGCTCAACAATGCCAGCGGATTGCAATAGGAAAATAAAAGGGCCCGAACTGCCATCCATAATGGGAATTTCAGAAGCATTCACTTCCACAATCACATTATCAACCCCTAAGCCTGCCAATGCAGACATTAAATGCTCCACAGTAGCAACACGCGCACCGTTTTTCTCTAGGGCAGAGCACATGCGCGTATCACTTACTGCATCAGGCGTTGCTTGTATTTCAGGCATACCAGGCAAATCAGTTCGCCTAAATACAATACCAGAGTCGATTGCGGCTGGTAGAAGAGTTAACTCCACCTTCACACCGTTATGCAATCCAACACCCGTCGCACTGACTTTTTTCTTTAGGGTTCTCTGTTTTAACACTTATTTTCCTATCATTCCTTGTGCTGTCGACTTTTTCGCTCAGCACTTTATCTAGCTAACAGTTTAGCATAATCCATCATTGCTAATCGTTCACTAGTCGCAGACTAGTCAGCCTGTTTGCGTAAAAATGCAGGAATATCATACTCCTCAACGCCATTAGACTTCATTGCATCCACTTGTGCGCGACGACTATTTGGACTAAACACAGCAGGGGCATCATCTTCTTCTACATACTCAGCCATATTGTTTGTTCCATTGCGTAGTGAAGTCATGACACGCAATTCTGGTTTTTGTTCACGTTTTGCAACTGCACCATTCAAACCTGTTGCCACCATTGTTACGCGTAATTTATCACCAATCGTTTCATCCATCACTGTGCCTAAAATAACCGTAGCATCTTCAGCAGTGAACGCTTTGATGGTGTTCATCACATTGTAATACTCTTTCATTTTTAAGCTGCTGCTAGCCGTAATATTCACTAACACGCCTCGTGCATTCGCCAAATTCACATCTTCCAATAATGGGCTTGCTACCGCCTGCTCTGCTGCAATGACTGCGCGATTTTCTCCGCTGGCTTCTGCAGAACCCATCATTGCCATGCCCATTTCACTCATCACTGTGCGTACATCAGCAAAATCGACGTTGACTAAACCTGGACAGTTTATGATTTCTGCAATACCTGAAACAGCGTTATGCAAAACATCATTAGCTGCACGGAATGCTTCTAAGAACGGCACATCTTCGCCCAAGACTTCCATTAGCTTCTCGTTAGGAATCACAATTAATGAGTCGACATATTGTGATAACTCAGCCAAGCCTTCTTCAGCCACTTTGGTACGTTTGCCTTCAAATGCAAAAGGCTTAGTCACAACAGCTACTGTTAAGATACCCATTTCTTTTGCAACTTCTGCAATAATCGGCGCCGCACCAGTGCCTGTACCGCCACCCATACCCGCCGTGATAAAGAGCATATCTGCACCTTCAATCATTTCAGCAATGTGATCACGATCTTCAATTGCCGCTTCACGACCGATCTCTGGCTTCGCACCAGCACCTAAGCCCTTGGTAATATCTGAACCAATTTGTAAAGTGGTTGCTGCGCCACTTTTAAGTAAAGCCTGCGCATCGGTATTCGCACAAATAAACTCTACGCCGCCTACCGCTTTGCTAATCATGTGATCAACCGCATTGCCGCCGCAACCACCGACACCAATCACCTTAATCACTGCTTCTTGTGAATCTTTTTCCATAATTTCAAACATTTTATATCTCCTTTTTTGCCTTAATGTTTGAGCCTACTCTCATAAGCTCTGCCCCTGTTGTTACTTTTTAATCTCTAAAAATCACTACTTAAAAATTACCTTGAAACCATTCTTTCATCCGTTCAAAAACGCGCACAACGGAGTTAATTTCCATTTGCCCTGTTAACTCGCGCTCAACTTGCTGTTTACCCATTAATACCAGCCCTACGCCAGTTGCATATCTTGGATTATTAATTACCTCAGATAACCCCTCTATGTAACGCGGCATACCTAGTCGAACTGGCATATGGAAAATCTCCTCACCCAACTCAATCATGCCGCGCATCATAGATGAGCCGCCTGTAATCACGATGCCTGAAGCAATCATTTCTTCCATGCCGCTACGGCGCAACTCTTGTAAAATCAATTCATAAAGCTCGACCACTCTTGGCTCTATCACTTCTGCTAGCGTTTGCAATGACAATTGTCTCGCCTCCCGTCCATCAACACCGGGCACTTCTACGATTTCACGCGGATCGGCTAGCTGGCGTAATGCGCAACCATGTTTGACTTTGATATCTTCTGCCGATTGCGTTGGTGTACGGAACGCAACTGCAATATCGTTAGTGACTTGGTCACCCGCAATTGAAATGACGGCCGTATGACGAATAGAGCCGCTTTTAAATACCGCAATATCGGTGGTACCACCGCCAATATCTACCAAACAAACACCAAGCTCTTTTTCATCTTCTGTCAGCACCGCTGTGCTTGAGGCCAATGGTTGCAAGATAAGGTCGCTCACCTCTAAACCACAGCGTTTAATACACTTCACAATATTTTGTGCCGCAGCCACAGCGCCCGTCACAATATGCACTTTCACCTCTAGTTTTAAACCACTCATCCCCATTGGTTCACGCACATCATCTTGTCCATCAATAATGAATTCTTGCGTCAGAATATGCAGAATTTGCTGGTCTGCAGGCAATGCAATCGCGCGTGCAGTTTCCACTACTCTATCCACATCCATTTGAGTCACCTCTGCATCTTTGATTTTCACCATGCCGTGCGAGTTAAGGCTTTTGACATGACTGCCTGCAATACCCGTAAAAACGGTATTGATTTTGCAGTCTGCCATTAACTCGGCTTCTTCTATCGAGCGTTGGATGGCCTGCATCGTAGAGTCAATATTGACCACCACTCCTTTTTTTAACCCTCTAGAGGGGTGTTGTCCTAGACCGATGACTTTTGCAGTACCATCTGGCAATAGCTCTGCCACTATCGTCACAATCTTGGATGTGCCGATATCCAACCCAATAATCAGGTTTTTACTTTCGCGCACTTTGCTCATTTCCACTCCCTTTTCATGCCTTATTAATCACTTTATTCAGCGTTAAAGGCGACACTTTCATTGATAATTTTTTTGTCTGACGTACAGCAAAACCATTTGGATAACGCAAATCTGCATACTGTATTGTCGTATTCAAATGTCTTAATACTGTTTGATAGGCAACTGAAAATTGATTCAGCCTTGCCGTCACATTTTCTCTTCCAAGAGAAATCACTACATTTTTATCTGTTTTGATTTCCCAAGCCAAACGTGAAGACAATTTCACTTGTGCCGCTTTCATATCCATACGATTTAGCACTTTTTCGAACTGCACATAATGTTCGGCCACGGCTTTCACCGCATTTCCCGCACCATAAAAAATTGGCAAATCTGCATCTGAAGCACCATGAAATAATTCACCGTAAGTATTCACCAAAGCGATATCACCCCACCTAGCTAAGGCTTGATGTTCTTCAATTTCAACACTCAAGGTACTCGGCCAATGTCTGCGGACACTCACATTACGTGTCCAAGGCAATTTTTCAAACGCGTCACGTGTTTTCTTCAAATCCAATGTGAAGAAATTGCCTGTTAAGTGCTCTTCTACAATTAATTCCACTTGCTTACGACTGACGTGTCCAATCTGACCACTGACTTCAACTGCATTAATCGGAAAAATTGGTAGCCGGATAAACGCAACCATTAATCCATATAACAGCATGCCAGCCACAGCCACATAGAGTGCATTCGCGAGCCAATTGAGCTGATTAGGCTTATGCCACATCATCAATCTCCGTCTTTAATGTCATCTGCAAAATCTGTATGACTAGTGCATCAAAATCAATACCAGCTGCTTTTGCCGCCATCGGCACTAAACTATGGTCAGTCATCCCTGGACTGGTATTCACTTCCAAGAAATAATGCTTTCCTACCTCATCCATCAAGAAATCAACACGCCCCCAACCATTGCAACCGATGGCATTAAAGGCATCTAATGCTTCTTGTTGGATGGTGGCTTCAACCTCTGCACTTAAACCACAAGGGCATAAATACTCAGTGTCATTGCGGAGGTATTTCGCTTCAAAATCATAAAACTCTGTTTTAGGCACAATCCGTACAATTGGTAACGCTTTATCACCAAGTATCCCGACTGTATATTCACCACCACTAATACACGCTTCAGCAATCACCAACGGATCTGCTTTAGCCGCTAACTCATAGGCAACTTTTAGCTCGCCAGTTTGTTTTACTTTACTAATACCAATACTTGAACCTTCATTAGCAGGCTTAACAAAGATAGGAAAACCTAATTTGTTTTCTATCGCCGTAAAGTCACTTTGCGCATGCACCAACTCGAAGGCTGGTGTCACCACATTAGCCTCATCCCACTTTAATTTGGTTTGCCATTTATCCATGCCAATCGCTGAAGCAGTCACGCCGCTACCGGTATAAGGCACTTCCATTGCATCTAATATGCGCTGTACAGTACCGTCTTCGCCATACTTGCCATGCAGAGCAATAAATACGCGGTCATAACTCTCTAAATCCGCAATATCTTGATGCATTGGGTCAAACGCATAAGCATCAACTCCTTGTCGAATCAATGCATCTAGCACAGCCTGACCACTTTTAAGCGAAACTTCACGCTCACCAGACTCTCCGCCTAGTAAAACAGCGACGCGTCCAAACTCTTTTATCTGTTGCTGATTAAGCATATTCACCAATGACCTTTACTTCTTGTTGCAACAACACGCCCTGTTGTTCAAACACCACTTGTTTAACCTGCTCAATCAATGACTCGATATCTTGCGCACTACATTTGCCAACATTGACAATAAAATTAGCGTGCTTGTCTGACACTTGCGCGCCTCCTATTTGAAACCCTTTTAAGCCACTTGCTTCGATTAACCTTGCCGCATAATCCCCTTCAGGATTACGGAAGGTCGATCCACCACTGGGCAGATTAAGTGGTTGACTGGCCAATCTTTTAGCCAATAAATCTTTTATCTTGTTGGTAGATTCTTGCGGATTGCCTTCTACTAAATTAAACCAAGCGCCAACAAACCACTCATCTGCAACGGGCATTTTTACACTGCGATATGCGATAACGAACTCGCTTGGTTTTCTCATGTGCGTGTTTCCATAGCGATCAATCGTTAACACTTGCTGCACAATGTCCCAAGTCACACCGCCATAACACCCCGCGTTCATCGCCAGCGCACCGCCTACGGTACCTGGAATACCTGCCATAAATTCAGCGCCCATTTGACTATTTGCGGCACTAAATTTAGCTAGCTTGGCGCAAGTCACACCAGCATCTGCGTACAAATAATCTCCATCCATCTTGATCGATTTAAGTGCCTGGTGCATCACCACTACCGTACCGCGAACACCACCATCTCTCACTAATAAATTACTGCCCAGTCCAATAAAATAAACAGGTTCTTCCGCATCTAAGCCAGTTAGGAACGCAATCAAGGTTTCCAAACTATCTGGCACAAATAGGCAGTCAGCCGCACCTCCAACACGCCAACTGGTGTAGCGTGCTAACGGCTCGTTTCTTAATAATTTAGCGTGTTGCTTAGCCTGTATCATGCCATCATGACTTTCGTTTTATGGGCAACTTGTCCAATACTGCCAGCACCCATTACAATCACCACATCACCGTCTTGCACCACATTGATAATGGCGTCTGGCAACATTTCTGTCGTTTCTACATAATGTGGGTCAACTTTATCCAGCACTTTAATCGCACGGATAAGCGTCTCTGTATCGGCCGCTACAATTGGCGCTTCTCCAGCTGAATATACTTCAGTGAGTAACGCAACATCAACGCTAGAAATCACCTGTACAAAGCCTTCAAAGCAATCGCGGGTACGGGTATAGCGATGTGGCTGAAAAGCCAATACCAAGCGTCTTTCTGGAAAGGCATCGCGCGCGGCCGCAATTACTGCGCGCATTTCAACTGGGTGGTGTCCATAGTCATCAATCAAGGTAAAGGCGCCACCTTTGCCTGTTGACACTTCGCCATAACGCTCAAAGCGGCGACCAACACCTTTAAATTCTGCTAATGCTTTAATAATCGCCTCATCGGCCACATTCAGTTCACTGGCAATCGCAATCGCCGCCAATGCATTCAATACATAGTGTTTACCAGGCAGATTCAACGTCACATCAAGCTGGGTTGTTACTCCATTTTTGCGGGTTACTTGAAAATGCATTTTGCCGTTATCAGCGCGAACTTCAGTGGCACGAATACCCGCATCATCGCTGAAGCCATAAGTGGTGACTGGCTTGGTAATGCGCGGCAAGATTTCGCGCACATTGTGATCATCAATACACACGACAGCCATACCCCAAAATGGTAGTTGCTGTAAAAACTCAACAAAAGCACTCTTGAGCTTATCAAAGCTATGCTCATAGGTTTCCATGTGGTCACGGTCTATATTCGTGACTACGGCTAAAATTGGACTTAAATGTAAAAACGATGCATCAGACTCATCCGCCTCAACCACAATATGCTCACCAGCGCCAAGTCTTGCATTAGTGCTCGCTGACTCTAGTTTTCCACCGATTACAAAAGTCGGATCCAAACCTGCCTCTGCTAAAATGCTAGCAATTAAGCTGGTCGTCGTCGTTTTGCCGTGCGTCCCTGCAATCGCAATGCCTTGCTTAAAGCGCATCAATTCAGCCAACATTAAGGCACGTGGTACAACTGGAATTCGATGCTCTCTTGCAGCAATGACTTCTGGATTAGCTTCGCTCACAGCTGTTGAAACCACGACTACGTCTGCATTACCCAAGTTTTCTGCTGCATGGTTCTGATACAGTTTTGCACCAAAGCTTTCTAAGCGCTTGGTCGTCGCATTGCTCGCCAAATCAGACCCGCTCACGTTAAAGCCCAAATTAAGCAGCACTTCTGCAATACCGCTCATGCCGATACCGCCGACGCCAACAAAATGAATATTTTTTACTTTATGTTTCATGCTGTCATTCCCGCTAATGCCATACACGTTTTTGCAACCGATGCGGTTGCTTCAGGCTTCGCTAATTCACGCGCTTTATTTGCCATGACTAAACAACTTTCTCGCGTCAATTGACTTAATATTTCACTGGCTTTTTCTATGCTAAAGGCTGTTTGCTGTATTAATATCGCCGCGCCGTTATCACTCAAATATTGCGCATTGGTGGTTTGATGATCATCCACTGCATGTGGAAACGGCACCAGCACACTGGCAACACCCACACAGGCCAATTCGGCTACGGTCAGAGCACCTGAACGACAAATCACCACATCTGCCCAAGCATATTGCGCTGCCATATCTTGGATATAAGCTTTTGTGTCTGCTTTAACACCTGCTTGTTGATAATTAGCGTCTAGCGTAGTAATCATTTTTTCACCTGCTTGATGCACCACTTCTGGCCGTTGCGCTTCTGACAAAGTGGCCAATGCTTTTGGTAATATTTCATTCAAAGCTGCTGCACCTAAACTGCCGCCGACTACTAATAACTTCAACTTACCTGTTCTATTTTTATAGCGCATTTCAGGCAACGGTAATTGGGTAATCTCGTCGCGCACTGGATTGCCAACCAATATCGCCTTATCACCGAATGCTGCTGGGAATGCCGCTAGCACCTGATTGGCAACATGGCTTAATGTTGTATTGGTGAGTCCTGCCACTGAATTCTGCTCATGAATCACTAACGGTTTACCTAATACTTTAGCCATCAACCCACCTGGAAAAGCCGCAAACCCACCCATTCCCAACACGACATTGGGTTGGTATCGGCTGATTGCACTCAAGCTTTGTTTAAACGCCAATAGCAATTTAAATGGCAATAACACCCAACCCAATAACCCTTTGCCACGCACACCGCGCATGGTAATCATGGCTTTAGCATAAGGTTTGTCAGCGATTAATCGATTTTCCATGCCACCTTCAGTGGCTAACCAAACAATCTGCCAACCTTGCGCATGCAAATAATCTGCCACTGCGATAGCAGGATAAACATGTCCACCTGTACCGCCAGCCATCACCATTAAGGTTGCTTTTGATTGCGTTGTCATACGCGCAATCCTTTCTGAATCAATCTATTTTCATAATCGATACGCAACAAAACAGCAATTGCAATACAGTTAGCCAAAATGCCGCTACCGCCAAATGAAAGCAGTGGCAAGGTCAAGCCTTTGGTTGGCAACACGCCCATATTGACGCCAATATTAATAATCGCTTGCGCGCCTATCCATACACCGATGCCTTGTGCCAGTAAAGCTGAAAAATATTGTTCATTAGCCGCAGCTTCTTTACCAATACCAAAGGCCCGAATGATTAACCAAGAAAATAAAAAGAGGACGGTAACAACACCGACAAAACCCAACTCTTCTGCAATCACTGCAAAAAGAAAGTCGGTATGCGCTTCTGGTAAGTACAATAATTTTTCTACACTTGCGCCAAGTCCAACGCCAAACCATTCACCTCGTCCGAATGCAATTAATGCGTGTGATAATTGATAACCTTTGCCAAATGGGTCAGCCCAAGGATCCATAAACCCAATCACACGTTGTAATCGATAAGGCGAACTGACAATCAAAAAGTAAACGGCTACTGGCAGAACAGCAATCAACCCAACAAATACCCAAACGTTAATCCCAGCTAACCATAAAATAGAAATAGCGATACTGGCAACTACGGCAAGTGCACCGAAATCTGGCTCTCTTAATAATAAGAATCCAACCAAAACCATGACGGCAACCATTGGTAAGAATCCTTTGACGATGCTATCCATTTGCGCCGATTTACGTACGGCATAATCAGCAACATACATCGCTGCGAATAACTTCATAAATTCTGACGGCTGTAGGTTAATCACAAACAATGACAACCAACGCTGACTACCATTAATATTTCGACCTACACCTGGAATTAATACTAAGATTAATAAACCGATAGCGAGTAAAAATAAATGCGGCGCCATTTTTTGCCACCACTCCATCGGCACTTGAAAGGCCACATAAGCTGCAACTAAGCTAATCCCAATAAAAATGGCCTGCCTCATCAAGTAATAGGTGCTTTGATGGCCAATGGATGCATTGGCTTCGGCAATCGCAATCGAAGCGGAATACACCATCACAAGGCCCAAGCCAAGCAATGCAAGCGTAATCCACAACAGCAAATAGTCGTATGAACTGCTCGTCATTTGTTTAGGCATTTGCATATTGCTTAGCATGTTGCCGCCTCTTGCTGCTTCACAGCACTCACAAATGCTTCCGCTCTGCTCACATAGTTTTTATACATATCAAAACTCGCGCAAGCAGGCGAAAGCAAGACTGCATCACCAACTTGTGCCATACGTCGCGCAATCACGACCGCTTCATGCATATCCTGTGCGTGATACATCGGCACTTCAGTTGCAAGCAACACTTGCTCGATTAAAGCGGCATCACGGCCAATTAACACTACAGCGCGTGCATTTTGACTAACGGGCGATTGTAGCGGGATAAAGTCTTGACCTTTGCCATCGCCGCCTGCGATTAACACTACTTTTTGCGGCAATCCAGATAAAGCCGCACAAGTTGCGCCGACATTAGTGCCTTTTGAATCATCGTAATAATCAACATCATCAATATTGGCAACCCATTGCACACGGTGCGGCAGACCTTTGAAGTTATACAAAGCATTCAATAAAGGCGCATATTCCAATCCAATCGCACGACAAAGCGCAATAGCGGCTAAGGCATTGGCGGCATTGTGTGCGCCTTTAATGCGCAAATCAGCTGCATTAATCAACTGCTGCTCACCATTACACAACCAAATTTCGTTTTCTACCTCTTGAATACCGAAAGCATTTACATCGAAATCCAAACCGAATGTACTCACAGTTAAGCTTGGACGTTCCATAATCATGCTCCATGCATCATCACGGTTTAATACTTGGTGTTTCGCTTGATAAAAGATGTGCGCTTTAGCTGCCGCATACATGGCCAAATCGCTATAACGGTCCATATGATCTTCAGTTAAATTCAACATGGTTGCCGCATCAGCAACTAAACTATTGGTTGTTTCTAACTGAAAACTGGACAGCTCTAACACATAGACATCTGGCGTTTCCATACCCAAAGCATCCAACACTGGCAGACCAATATTCCCCGCAACAATGGTTTTTAAACCTGCGGCCTTACACATTTCACCGACCAACGTTGTCACTGTTGTTTTGCCATTCGCACCAGTAATAGCAATGACTTTAGAGCTAGCAGGTCGATACTGTGCAAACAACTCAACATCGCCTACCACAGCCACACCAGCGTCTATCGCTGCTTGAATCGCAGGCTGAGATAGCGCAACCCCTGGGCTCACCACCAACATATCCATCACTTTTAAGACGTTCACATCTAGCTCGCCCAGATACACGTTGACCTCAGGAAACTCAACCTTCACCGCATCAATATTCGGTGGATTTTCACGCGTGTCAGCCACGGCAACTTTTGCACCTTGTGCAAATAGCCAGCGCAGTGCTGAAAGACCTGTTTCACCAAGTCCCAACACTAATATCCGTTTATTGTTAAGCGTGTTTATCATTTAAATAATCTGTTATCTAATTTTCAAAGCAGAGAGTCCAACCAAAACCAACATCATGGTAATAATCCAAAAACGCACAACGACTTGTGTTTCTTTCCAGCCTTTTTGTTCGTAGTGATGATGGAGTGGCGCCATTAAGAAAATCCGCTTGCCAGTACCTGTTTTATATTTGGTATATTTAAAATAAAGCACTTGCATAGCAACAGAGAAGGTTTCCACCACAAAGACACCGCCCATAATAAACAGGACAATTTCTTGTCGTACGATGATGGCAACAACCCCTAACGCACCGCCTAATGCTAATGCACCCACATCACCCATAAACACTTCTGCTGGATAAGCGTTAAACCATAAGAAACCTAAACCTGCGCCCCCCATGGCAGCGCAGAACACCATTAATTCCCCCGCACCTGCAACGTAAGGTACGCCAAGATATTTTGAGAAGTAAACGTGGCCTGCTACATAAGCAAAGATACCCAAAGCACTACCAACCATCACTGTTGGTAAAATCGCCAAACCATCTAAGCCATCGGTTAGATTCACGGCGTTACTACTACCAACCACGACTGCGTATGTCAGAACTAAAAACCCAACAAATCCTAATGGAAGCGCTAAGTTTTTGATGAATGGGAAAATAAGCGTTGTTTCAATTGGTGAAGCGGCTGTTTTATACAGAAAAATACCGACGCTAATCCCGATTAAACTTTGCCAAAATATTTTGGCTTTTGCTGATAAACCTTTCGGATTTTTATGCACCACTTTACGATAATCATCCACCCAACCAATCGCACCAAAGCCTAAAGTCGTGATTAACACCACCCAAATGAAGCGGTTATGCAAATCAGCCCACAGCAATGTTGATAGCGCTATCGCCACTAAAATCAATGCGCCGCCCATGGTTGGTGTACCCGCCTTAATTAAATGGGTTTGCGGTCCGTCATCGCGTACTGACTGACCCACTTTATACTGCGTCAGCTTTCTAATCATTGTTGGGCCAACCACAAATGAGATAATCAATGCCGTAAGCGTTGCCATCACTGCACGCAATGTAATGTAATTAAAGACATTAAACCCGTTGATATCCTGCGCTAAATAACGTGCTAGTTCTAATAACATTAATGCACTCCCTCTAAATTATCGCTATTCGCCATAGCAGTATTGACAATCGCATGGACGACACGCTCCATTTTCATCGAGCGCGAGCCTTTAACCAGCACGCAGGTATCCGCTTGCATGGCTGTTTTTAACGCTGTAACCAACGCTTCTAAAGAATCAAAATGCTGCCCACCCGTGCCAAACTCTTTACTGGCTAACTGGCTAAAATCGCCAAAACTAAATAAATTTGAAACCGCTTTTTGTTTAGCATATTGACCAATTTGCACATGCATGCTCGCCGCTTCTTCACCCAACTCTGCCATATCACCCATGACGAACACCAACTTTTGCGTTGTTTTACTTTGCTGTGCGACCAATACATCAATCGCCGCTTTCATCGAATCAGGATTGGCGTTGTAGGTATCATCAATCACAATGGCTTGCTGATAACCCGCATGTAAACGCAAGCGACCTTGCACGCCATTAAACTGACTAAGCCCTTGCGCAATATCACGATTAGCAACGCCCAAAGCAACTGCAACAGCGCTTGCTGCTAAGGCATTGCTCACATTATGTTTACCCAACGCACCAATATTGAAAGTAACGACACCCTCTTGTGTTTTAAGCGCTATTTCAGTATGCGCGGCAAAGACTTGATAGCTAGCTGAGACATCAGCTTTTTTATCCAAACCGAATGTCATCACTTTGCGGTTTTGATTGAGTGAATGCCAATAGTCACAAAATGCATCATCTGCATTAATGACGGCAATGCCATCTTCTGCCAACCCTTCAAAAATCTCACCCTTGGCTTGCGCAATCGCTTCACGCGAACCAAGCTCGCCGATATGCGCAGTGCCTGCATTATTAATGACCGCCACTTGTGGGCAAGCAATATTGCTTAAATAGCGAATTTCATTTAAATGGTTCATACCCATTTCAATGACCGCATAAGTGTGTTCCGCACGTAGATTAAGTAAAGTGAGTGGCATGCCAATATCGTTATTAAGATTGCCTTTAGTCGCCAACACATTGCCTTTAGCAGCATTTAAGATGGCAGCAATCATCTCTTTAACCGTTGTTTTTCCGTTGCTACCAGTAATCGCCACAACAGGTAAATCAAACTTTTGACGCCAGTAATGGGCTAATTCGCCTAACGCTAAGCGGGTATCTTTAACCAATACAGCAGGACTAGCTGCTACTTTGACGTCTGATACCAAGGCTGCGGCAGCACCTAATTTAATCGCCTCTGACGCATACGTGTTGCCATCAAAGTGCTCTCCTTTTATTGCAACAAATAGCTGTTCATTAGCAATCACTCTGCTATCCGTACCGACACTCAATACTTTAACGTCCTTACCAATAACGGATGCGTTTAAAGCGGTTGCGATTTCTGAGAGCATCATCATACGGCCACCGCCTGATAGGCTTGCAACGCCAACTCAGCTTGTTCAACATCGCTGAAATGATGTTTCTCACCAGCTATTTCTTGATAATCTTCATGCCCTTTCCCAGCAATTAACACCACATCATCTACTTGTGCATTGGCTATTGCTAATGCAATCGCTTTTGCTCTATCTGCTTCAACAATACACTCGCCCGTTATACCTTTTAATATTGCTTGAATAATATCTTCTGCGCGTTCATGACGCGGGTTGTCAGTGGTCACGATCACGCTATCCGCAAGCGCACTCGCCACTTTACCCATCAGTGGGCGCTTACCTTGATCGCGATTGCCGCCACAGCCAAATACACAAATCAGCGCCTGTTTTGCTTCTTCTTTTAATGCTAACAATACATTTTCTAGAGAGTCTGGCGTATGCGCATAATCGACGATAACCAATGGCAGATTGCCACCACCAAACTGTTGCATACGTCCATTAAGTGGCTTCAACTGTTTGACCGCATCAATGACATCATCAAATGCAACATCGGACACTAATAAAGTCGCTAATACCGCCAATACGTTATACACATTAAACCGACCAACTAAATCAACCTGCATTTCTGCTTGACCATTTGGCGTCGTTACCATCAATTGAATCGCGCCATTGTCAAAACGAATATTGGACGCACGCACATCACCACTGTCAATGCCATAAGTCAGCACCTTGACCGCAGAATTGCTTAGCTTTTGTTTAATCGCCTGACCAAAGTCATCATCGCTATTTAATACGACAGACTGTAAACTATCCCATCTGAATAGTTTTTCTTTGGCTAGCGCATAATTTTCAACCGTACCGTGATAATCAAGATGATCGCGCGTTAAGTTAGTCAAAATAGCCACATCAAACTGCACACCATTCACACGTCCTTGACTCAAACCATGTGAAGAAACTTCCATCGCAACAACATCGATTTTTTGCTCTACATAATCTGCTAATAACTTTTGTAGCAACAACGCATCTGGTGTGGTGTTAGCTGTCGGCGTTAGCTGATTCAATAGGCCGTTGCCAAGCGTACCAACCACGGCAGTTTGTCGACCTAAATAGTCGAAGCACTGCCCCAACCATTGCGTGACTGAAGTTTTTCCATTAGTACCCGTGACGCCAACCATCCATAATTGACTTGATGGACTCGCATAAAATTGATCTGCAATAACACCAGCCTCTTGCTTAAGACTAACCACTGGCTTATTTTCTACCTGCCAGTTTTTATCCCAAACAAACCCTTCTGGCTCCCATAAAATAGCACTCGCGCCATTGTTAATCGCATCTGCAATATAAGCTCTACCATCCGCACTTTCACCTGGATATGCTAAAAACAATGCGCCTGGCACCACTTGTCGACTATCCGCAGTAATCGTACTTGGCTTAGCCTTTATTTGATAAGCCGTCATACCATCTCCTGCACATCAGCATCATCAATGACTGGCTTAACAATATTAGTATTTGGCGCATCTTGTGGCACTGCTAATAACCTTAACACCTCTGACATCACGCTACTAAATACAGGAGCAGCGACCGTGCCTCCGTAATATTGTCCGCTGGTTGGCTCGTCAATCATCACTGCCATAATCAAACGCGGATTTGATGCAGGTGCAAGCCCAACAAAAGAACCAACATACTTATCTCGCTCGTAACCATTTGCGCCCAATTTATGTGCTGTGCCTGTTTTTCCTGCAATGCGATAACCAGCCACTTGTGCTTTTGTACCAGTTCCACCCTCTTGCACAACCAGCTCCAACATATCTTTGACGCTGTTGGCCACTGATGCTGAAAAAACTGGTTGCCCAATTGGCGCTTTATCTAACTTAACCAATGACACTGGTTTTAGCTCACCATCATTGGCAAACACGGTATATGCTCTAGCAAGCTGTAACAAAGTCACACTGATACCATGCCCATAAGACATGGTTGCCTGCTCAATTGGACGCCAAGTTTTGTAATCACGCACTTTTCCACGCACTTCGCCAGGGAAACCAATATCAGTCTTTTCACCAAATCCCAGTTGATTAAATACATTCCATAATTTCTTTTTATCTAAACTGAGTGCTATTTTTGCTGAACCCACATTGGACGATTTCTTCACCACCTCAGCAACCGTCAATTCCGCATAAGAATGCGTATCATGAATGGTCGCTGGCCCAATCTTCATGTAACCAGGTGCAGTATCCACTGTTGTCGACGTTAAATAGCCCCCAAACTCCAATGCTGCTGCCGCAGTGACTGGCTTCATCGTAGAACCCGGCTCGAACACATCGGTTAACGCACGATTGCGTGTCTTGCCTTTTATGTTAATAGGATTATTAGGGTTATAAGTTGGGAAGTTAGCCATGGCCAATACCTCGCCTGTTTTAGCATCTAACACCACTGCCGAACCTGCTTTGGCTTTATATTGCTCAATCGCTTTAGATAACTCTCTAAATACCAAATATTGAATCCGACGATCAATGCTTAAGGTTAATTCGTCACCATCACTTGGCTCACGAACGACTTCCAGCTCTTCAACAATTTGCCCCGCTCTATCTTTAATCACACGACGCTGACCTGCCTGACCAGCAAGCGCATCGTTGCGCACGAGCTCTAAACCCTCTTGGCCATTGCCATCAACACCAGTAAACCCAACCACATGCGAAGTGACATCGCCTGCTGGATAGAATCGTTTATATTCACGCTCCAAATAAACACCTGCAATATCCAACGCGTTTACTTGCTCCGCCAAATCAGGCGCAATCCGTCTTTTAATGTAGATAAACTCTTTTTGTTTATTGCTCACTTTTTGATCAAGTGACGCAACTTTCATGTCTAGCAATTTAGCCAATGCGAGTTTCTGTTTTTCCGTTATCTCAACAACAGAAGGATTCACCCAAACCGAAGCAACAGGGCTGCTGCCAGCTAAAATTTCGCCACGTCTATCTTTAATTTTTCCGCGGTCAGCCTGCAGCTCTAATGTACGAATGTAGCGATCTCCGCCTTTTTTTTGCAAAAATGCTTTATTGGTACTTTGCAAACTAACACTTTGAACAACCAGCAACATAAAGCCAGACAGCACAGCTACCAACAGGACGCGTCTACGCCATGCAGGTAAACCTACCGCTCTCTGCCGCTGTTTCTGTTGCTCCTTAAATTCCATACTACTTACTTAGCCTATCTGAATTAACACCTTCTAAATTTAAACCCTCTAAATTTAAATCTTCTAATACAATTACTTGCACATCTTGCGGATTTGGTACTTTCATTTGCAATTGCTTTGTCGCCATTTCTTCAACGCGCGAATGCATTGCCCAAGTGCTTTGCTCAATCTGCAATTGTTCATATTCAGTTTTATATTGCTCTGCCAATGCTAATAAACGTTCATGTTCCGAATACATTTTTCTAGCTTCATGCTGAGAAGTCACCACGCCCAAAGCCACTGCAATTAAAGCCGCAAATAATGTTAAATTCATTTGCACTATTGCACCGCCGTCCGAATAGCTACGCGCATTACTGCACTTCTTGCGCGAGAATTTGCTTTCACTTCAGCTTCACTCGGCTTAATGGCTTTTCCGACAGAAACAAGTCGTGATTGCGGCAAATCTTTTGCCTTCACTGGAAAGTTAGAGGGCAAATCATCACGATCTGCCTCGCTCTTAATAAAACGCTTTACTGCCCTATCTTCCAAAGAGTGAAAGCTAATCACGACCAAACGCCCGTTTTCTGCTAGCAAATTCAAGCATTGTGGCAAAATTAACGATAATTCCTCAAGCTCCTGATTTGCGAAAATCCGTAAAGCTTGAAAGGTACGCGTTGCAGGGTTCTTACCCGGCTCGACCTTGGGGATTGCACTTGCCACGATCTTGGCAAGCTCCCCTGTAGTGGTGATGGCGCGCCCGTCTGTGCGCTCCTTAATAATCGCCCTTGCAACCTGCTTAGCAAACCGTTCTTCACCATAATGTTTTATCACCTCTCCTAGTTGTTTTTCCGTTATCGTTTCCAATAACGCCGCTACCGTTTTGCCACGCGTTTGATCCATCCGCATATCCAGCGGACCATTCAACCTAAAACTAAAACCTCGCTCACCCACATCTACCTGCGGTGATGAAATCCCTAAATCCATCAAAATACCGTCAACACTGGTTAACTGATGCTTTGCTGCCAACTGATTCAATTCTGAAAAATGCAAATGCTCCATATAAAAACGCGGGTCATCAATTGCCTCACCTGTGGCATAAGCCGTCATGTCCCGATCAATCGCGAATAAACGTCCCTTTGGGCCTAATTGACTGAGGATTCTTTTGCTATGCCCACCGCGGCCAAACGTACAATCGATATACGTACCGTCTTTTTTAATCGCCAACGCATCCACTGCCTCAGCCAATAAAACGGTGATATGTGATGATTGCTCAGAATCTGCTGCCCCCAATACTGAAGAGGGCGCCACTTCAGCGCCCTTTGTCATAGTGAGAAACCTTCTAGTTCCGATGGCATTTCAAACTCACCATCCTCATTTATGGCTTCCTGACTCTGCCTAAACCAAGCTTCTTTACTCCACAGCTCGAAGTGACTACCTTGACCAATCAACATGACTTCTTTTTCCAACCCTGCCAACTCACGCAACGCGGGAGAAACCAATAATCGTCCAGCGCTATCCAAACTAATATCTTCCGCATAACCAACCAATCGGCGTTGTAAGGCAGCCGATTTTTTATCAAAGCTGGATAAACTCATGATTTTGGATTGAATAGGCTCCCAAGCTGACGCTGGGTATAGCAACAAACACGGGTGCGAATGCGCAGTTAACACAATCTCGCCTGCGGATTGCGCAAGCAGTGCTTCGCGGTGCTTAGCTGGAATCGCTAAACGCCCTTTTGCATCCATATTCAGATTTGTTGCACCCTTAAACACTTTAATCCGCAGCCTTTGTGTTTGTTAAAAATTTGTGGGCGATAAGAAATGGTTAACCCCTTAGCAACTTAACCATTTCCCACAAAACACCACTTTCCCCCACTGCTGACCACTATAGATAAAAAAAAAGCGCTTTGCAAGCACTTTTTAATGTTTTTTCTTTACAAGACAATGACTTAGCGACTTTTTGTGCAAAAAACAAATTTGTTAATAAACAGGTAGTTATATGATTTACTGAATGTCATCTATGAGCAGTATTGCATAGGTGTATGAATTTCATAATTAGGCTGATTTGAATAGAAATCTGATGTAAGAAACATCATTAGAAAATCTATTTTTTGAGTGAATAAATTGAATAAATCAGGTGAGAAAAAATGTTTATTTCACTCAGCTTAATCAGTAATCTTAAAGCAAAATAAAAGTGGAAGTTGGCCGATAAGCCGGGTTCTGTCATGTATTGCTACACGTAACAGTCATTCATCTAGCCGTGCAATTACTCACACGTTCAAGCAACCTACCCACTGGCAGCGCGAGCAGCGCCTATTACCAGTCTATTTGGTCTTGCTGCAGATGGAGGTTACCGCGTTTCACCGTAACTAAATACGCTCGTCTCTGTGGCCCTATTCCTCGCCTCGCGGCGTACGGCCGTTAGCCGTCATCCTGCTCTGTGCAGCCCGGACTTTCCTCCCTCACTTCAAGGAGACCGCAAGGGTCTTCCCCAATTTATCATGACAATAAATTGCCAGATAAAATGTGACGGCGACTGTCTAGCCAACTTCCACGCGCATTCTACCACTTCAACCGAGCAAACGCATGACTAGCGAAGAACTGAACACTAGTCATGCCTCATCACTTCCACCTTATTTTCTTTGAGTAAGCTGGTCGTAACTGGTCATTAGATTTTTATAATCTGGAATATGATTGGCAAATAAAGTCGCGAGCCCTTCCACATCATTGCGCCAATCGCGGTGTAATTCACAGGCAACACCAAACCATGTCATGAATTGTGCCCCAGCGGCGGACATCCGATCCCAAGCAGCATCTCGTGTCATGGCATTGAATGTACCAGAGGCATCTGTAACGACAAACACTTCAAATCCCTCTTCAATTGCAGCTAGTGCTGGAAAAGCGACACAAACTTCTGTGACTACACCAGCGATCAGCAATTGCTTTTTACCCGTTGCTTTAATCGCCTTAACAAAATCAGCATTATCCCAAGCATTAATTTGCCCTGGACGTGCAATATAGGGGGCATCTGGAAATTGTGCTTTTAGTTCTGGAATGAGAGGGCCGTTAGGGCCATCTTCAAAGCTAGTCGTCAATATAGTTGGTAAATTGAAATAACTAGCAGCATCTGCCAAAGCGAGTACATTATTTTTAAATTTGTCTGGTTCAATATCACGTACAAGTGAAAGTAGACCAGTTTGATGGTCTACTAATAGGACAGCGACATCATCTTTGTTTAAACGAATATAAGGTTTATTGGTAGTCATGGTTGTTTCCTTTTTAATAAAAAATTAGTTAAATAGCCAGCGGTGTATTAGTTTTGTATACCGCGGCATGATGATGTAAATCATGAGTGAAACGATTAATCCTGTAATGATTAAGGTGTCAACATACTTGTTTAGGGGCATACCTAAATAGCCAAGCAATGGGATAACCGCCATTGGCGTAAATAGCACTAGCGGGTAAATAGCAGACCAAGTGACTAAAAACTGCTTCCAACGAACGGGGATTTTTGCTTTTGCACCTTGTGGGGTAAACCAAAAATCCAAACCGCTATTAATATAAAAATCGTCATCCTTGATAAGCATGTGTCTGACTTTATCAATCAATATTTTGCGTGTATCAGAGTGCATCCAAGCTTTAAGATGTTCATGAGTATCAAACCTAATAATGATGGTGTAAGTGGTGGTAATGTCTTTGATTGGTTTAATAATTTGCAAATCAAGAAAACCTGAGGAACGTTTACACATTGGCCCAATTTCATCAAGCCACAACTCATACTCTGCTAAATGTGGCTTATTGATGTGATGCGTCACTACTGCGGTTGCACCTTGCACTTCCATTTTTACTGCACTTTGGCTATTAGCAATAGGATTGTTTGCTTGCATGATAGCGCCTTTCATCATAGTGGTTGTAAACGATAAGATTCGGCCTAGTTTTAAGCCGAATCATTTTAAATATTTAAATAAACGCCGCTCTATTTTCCTCTAGATATGCATCTAAAGTTGTCAGTGGTCTACCTAACAATGCTTCGCCATCTGGGCTCACAACCGCCGCCTGATTAGAAGCAAATACTTCAAATAATTCTAGAACACCTTTTGCTTGCCATTCTGGCCATCCAGCACTCAATAGAGATTCAAGCGTAGCTTCTTCACTAGGAGAAACATAATTAACCGATTTATTCGTGATTTTGCTCAAACTATTGGCAATCTCCTGACCAGTGACTAATGTTGGTCCAGTCACGTTATAAGCTTTGTTTTCATGACCTTCACTGGTTAAAATATTAGCAGCAATTTCACCAATGTCACCCACATTCAATGGTGCAAATTGACCATCACGTACGCCAAAATAGAAATTACCTTGTTTGACGCCTTCAGCCCAACCTAAGAAGTTTTCTTGGAACCAGATTGTGCGTAAATGCGTCCACGCAAGTCCTGAAGCTTCAAGATATTTTTCTGCCTCTCTAAATTGTTTAGCGAATAAAATAGCTTCCCATTCAGCACCCACTACAGAGTAAAGCACGACCTGTTTAACTGTGCCCGCTGCAACGGCAGCATCGATGGCATGTTTAGCATGTTGCGCACGGTTTTCCACATTCCCAGGAATGATGAAAACTTTTGTCACGCCTTCAAAGGCAGTGGTTAATGTTTCTGGCGCATCCAGATTAATCACAGCTGTTTCGATTGCAGGAAACTGGCTTTGTAGTTGTTCTGCTTTTGTAGCACTTCTAACGCCAGCACGTATGGTGACGTTACTATTGTTTTTATTCACTAGCGCGTTCAGTGTTGCTAAGCCGTTGTTGCCCGCTGCACCGATAATTAAAATGGTTTCTGTTGTCATGATCCTACTCCTTTAATGTTAAAAAATGATGTTAGTAAGGTAAATCAAATAATAAAAATTCCACTTCATTTGCATTGCTAAATTCAATGAGGCTTGTTTCAGTTATTTTTAACGCATCACCTGTTTTTAAGGTGTTGCCGCAAACATCGACTTGACCATGGATGACGTGGACATAAGCCGTGCGACCATCTTCAATATGGTGCTCAATTGCATCAGTGCCATTTAAGATAGCCGCGTAAATATAAGCATCTTGATGAATCAACACTGAGCCCTCTTTCCGATTAGGTGATGCGATTAATCGTAATTGCCCTGCTTTGGATGCTGGGTCAAAATGCTTTTCTTCGTAACTAGGTGCTATTTCTTTTACATTTGGCTCAATCCAAATTTGTAAAAAATGCACACGCTCTGTCTCTGAATGATTAAATTCACTATGCCGAACACCTGTTCCAGCACTCATTCTTTGCACATCACCATATTGAATAACTGAACCGTTACCCATGCTATCTTTATGCGCTAAAGCGCCTTTGATAACATAAGAAATAATTTCCATATTTTCATGACCATGTGTACCAAATCCTTTGCTAGGTGCTACACGGTCTTCGTTAATCACAATCAGCGGTCCGAAACCCATTTGCTCTGGGTTGTAATATTGGCCAAATGAAAATGAATGGTTTGATTGTAACCAGCCATGATCTGCTGCACCTCTGCTACTATTTTTAAGCATGTCTAACATTTTGTGCTCCTTAAGTGAAAAAATTATTTAATCATCAGTTAGTTCGAATATAATATTGATACTGAACTTGTTGTTTCTATGTCTTTTTCTAACTGTTGATGAAGTATGAACTTAAAAATAAAACTTGAAAAACGGAAAATTTACCCATCTATCATCGAAAATTTCGAATGTTTAGAATCAGCTTAGATGCACTCCTAATTATGGATGCCATTGATCGTCACGGCTCCTTTGCCGCTGCCGCCAATGAGTTATTTAAAGTACCATCCACGATTTCTTATACGGTCAGTAAGTTAGAGCAAGATTTAGGCGTGCAGTTATTTGAGCGCTTAGGCCCAAAAGCAACGATTACAAAAGCAGGTAAAGAACTATTAAAAGAAGGTCGATTTCTGCTTAAGGCCGCAACGGATCTTGAACATCGCGTCAGAAGAGTTGCTTCAGGTTGGGAGACAGAGCTCAATATCGGGCTGGACTCAATTTTTTCACCCACTGCATTAACCGCAGAAATCAATGCATTCTGTGAAGTGGCAAAGCTAACGCGTTTAAAGTTTTCTCAAGAAGCCATATCAGGTACTTGGGAATCTTTAATTGATAGGCGTGTAGACTTACTCATCGGCGCAGTAGGCGAGGGCCCTTCAGGTGGTGGCTACACTACCCATCAATTAGGTAAAATTGAATTCGTTTTTGCCGTATCACCGCAACATCCATTAGCAGCAATTAACCATCCGCTAGGCAAAAAAGAACTCAGTCCGCATCGCGCTATTAGCGTGAGTGATACTGTACGGAATTTACCGCCTAGAACAGTCGGGTTATTATTCGGGCAAGATACCTTAGCTGTTCCCGATATGCGGACAAAATTAGCGTTTCAACTGGCTGGCGTAGGCTTTGGTTTTTTGCCCAAGCCAATCGCAATGGATGCAATCAATAAAGGCTTGTTAATTGAAAAAGAAGTTGAAGAGGCACGTTCTCCTGATCCACTCTATTTAGCTTGGCGTTCAGAAGAGACTGGCGCGGGTTTGGCTTGGTGGATAGATAAAATGAAAAGCCCAGAGTTGCTAGATAGACTTTGGGCTAATTTTTAATGCACACGTATGTGATGTGCGAAACATTTACATTGAGATAGTTTATGGAACAATCTAGTTTTTTAATTCAAACAGTCATCTACCTAACAGCAGCAATCATCATCGTGCCTATCTTTAAAAAGTTAGGTTTAGGTTCTGTTCTTGGTTATTTAATTGCAGGCATCATTATTGGGCCGTATGCGCTGGAGCTCATACATGATCCTGAACACGTTTTACATTTTGCCGAATTTGGCGTTGTGTTGATGTTATTTTTAGTCGGCCTAGAACTAGAAACAAAAAAAGTTTGGGAATTAAGAAAAACACTGTTCGGTCTAGGCGGCCTGCAAGTTGGCGTCACTGCGCTCATTTTCACCACGATCGCGCATTGGCTTGGCTTTAGCTGGTCAACTGCTTTGGTCATCGGCATGGGTACAGCCATGTCTTCTACCGCAATTGGCTTAACTGCACTGGCTGAAAAAAACCTATTAAGCTCATCAGGCGGTCAAGCCTCATTTGCCACGTTACTTTTCCAAGATTTGTCAGTTATCCCCATCTTTATGTTGCTAGCTTACATTGCCCCCAGCCAACAAAGCGCGGGGTTTGACTTATTAGCTGTGGCTAAAGCAGTTGGCGCGATTGCAATCATCATCTTAGCTAGCCGCACATTTTTACGTCCGATTATGCGCACCATAGCGCAAACAGGCGTAAGAGAAATATTTGTCGCCTTCTCATTATTGCTAGTGATTAGCGTTTCTATGGCGATGCAAGCGGTTGGATTATCAATGGCATTAGGGACTTTCTTAGCTGGCGTGCTATTGGCAGATTCAGAATATCGTTACGAACTGAGATTAGATATTGAGCCGGTAAAAGGGCTATTACTCGGTTTATTTTTTATTGCCGTTGGCATGTCGGTTAATTTATCTCTATTAGCCAATTCTCCAGTAACCATATTAGGATTTGCACTCCTGACAGTCAGCATCAAAATGTTGATTCTTTTTAGTTTAAGCAAGTTGTTTAAGTATTCAATGCGAGACACCTTGCTATACGGCGTTACGCTGTCTCAGATTGGCGAGTTTGCTTTTGTGATATTTGGCGTTGCATTAGCACAACAATCGATTACGTCTGAAACCTACAATATGCTGAATGCGATTGTCGCGGTATCGATGTTGATTACGCCATTATTATTCTTGCTTTACGAGCGTTATTTACAACTAGATTGTGGCGAACAACCGAGCGACAACATCACAGAATCCAATGAGGTCATCATCGCAGGCTTCGGCAGATTTGGACAAATTGTCGGTCGCGTGCTGCATGCAAAAGGCATTAATGCAACACTGATTGATAATGACCCCAATCAAGTGGATTTAATGCGCGCATTTGATTGGCGCTGTTACTATGGCGACGCGTCGAGACTAGATTTATTAGAAGAAGCGGGCATTGCAAAAGCAACGTTATTAGCCATCTGCGTAAATGACCCAGTTGCCACACTTAATATTGCAACCTTAGTCAAAGAACGTTGGCCACACGTGAAGATTGTGGTCAGAGCGCGTAGCAGAACCGATGCATTTGATTTGCGCGAATTGGATTTGCAGCCAATAAGAGAAACTTTTCATTCTGGATTAGAAGCTGCCAAGCAAGCGTTAATGGCGGTGGGTGAGTCAGCTACTGCAGCAACCAAATTTATTCACTCTTTTGAGAAGCATGACGTTGAACAGCTTGAAGCAACCCGTAAAATCAGGCATGACATGAAAGCCGTTTATGGTTTAAGCCAGCAGGGTCGCCAAGACATCAGAACCGTATTTGAATTAGAGCAAACACCAGCAGAGAAGGCAATTAAACCAAGCTAATCATCCTTATCAAACTTATGCTAGCTTCCAAGCCATTGTTTCCCCTGCTCTTAACGGTACTAACACATCGCCATCATAAGGGTAGCTTTCAGGTACTTGCCAGCTCTCTTTTATCAACGTGACTTGCTTAGTGTTTCTAGGCAATCCATAAAAATCTGCACCATAAAAACTCGCAAATCCTTCTAGCTTATCCAAAGCATTAGCGGCCTCAAACGCTTCTACATACAACTCAATAGCCGCATGCGCGGTATACATACCTGCACAGCCACACATCGTCTCTTTAGCATTTTTTGCATGGGGCGCGCTGTCGGTTCCTAAGAAGAATTTTGGGCTGCCAGACGTTGCCGCTTTCACCAAAGCTAGCCGATGCTCTTCACGTTTCAAGATTGGCAAACAGTAATGGTGCGGACGAATACCACCTTTGAACATGTCATTGCGATTCATCAATAGATGATGCGCCGTGATTGTCGCCGCTACATTATCCCCCGCCTCTGCTACAAAATCCGCCGCATCTTTAGTCGTAATATGCTCGAATATGACTTTTAAGTTTGGGTATTTGGCGATAAGCGGCCTCATATGGCGATCAATAAACACCTTCTCACGATCAAACACATCCACATCGGCATCCGTCACTTCTGCATGCACCAATAAAGGCAATCCCGCTTTTTGCATGGCAGCAAAAGTATCTGCACATTTATCGATATTGGTCACGCCAGAATCTGAGTTCGTCGTCGCGCCAGCAGGATACAACTTCACGCCGTACACGAGACCACTGGCTTTCGCCTTTAGCACTTCTTCTGCGCTCGTTTTTTCGGTTAAATATAAAGTCATTAACGGCTTAAAATCAGCACCTTCTGGCAAAGCTTGCACAATACGATCACGATAAGCAGCCGCCAATGCAGTCGTTGTGACTGGCGGACGTAAATTTGGCATCACAATGGCACGTCCGAATTGCTTTGCAGTATCCGCAACCACTGCTTTTAGCGCAGCGCCGTCTCTTAAATGTAAATGCCAATCATCTGGGCGTGTCATCGTGATTGTTTTTGTCATGCTTTAATCTGCTTTCTCTTTTAATTGCAACGCGCGTTCATATAAATCATTTTTCTTAACGCCAGTAATCTCAACAGCGAGCTTCACAGCCTGCTTCAATGGTAACTCGGCTAACAGTGTTTTAAGATGGTGTTCAGCCTCTTCACTAATGGCGGCTTCTTCTTTCAGTGGCGCAGCTTCAACTAACAATACAAATTCGCCGCGCTGCTGATTAGCATCGGCTTTCAACCAAGCTGTAGCCTCACTTAATAGACAGCGATGAAAGGTTTCAAATGTTTTAGTCAGTTCACGTGCAATCGTCATGCGGCGCTCTCCTCCTAAAATAGTCGCCATATCTGCTACGCTTTCCACAATGCGATGCGGCGCTTCATAAAACACGAGCGTATGTTGCAAAGCATTCAAGTTCGCTAGTGATTTTCGACGTTGTGAGCCACTGGCTGGTAAAAAGCCAATAAAACTAAAGCCATTATCGGTAATGCCAGATGCCGATAGCGCAGCAATAACAGCGCTCGCGCCAGGAATAGGCACGACATTTACTCCCGCTTCACGTAAAACGTCGACAACGATTGCGCCCGGGTCGCTGACGCCTGGCGTTCCTGCATCTGTGACCAAAGCAATGCTTTCACCAGCGCGAATACGCTCTAGTAAAATGTGTGCGGATTGCTGTTCATTGTGCTCATGCACGGCAATCAATTTTTTTGTAATGCCAAAATGATTCAGCAAACCAGATGTATGGCGCGTATCTTCTGCTGCAATCGCATCAACGCTTTTTAAAACATCCAAAGCGCGCAAGGTAATATCGCCTAGGTTACCAATTGGCGTTGCGACCACATATAATACAGCTTGTGTCGATATAGATTGTGTTGTTGCAGCTTGTGTCATCTGCCAAATTTTAACGCGAAGCGTTTATAACAGCTATTAAAAAAATAAAACAATGAAAATCAATAAAAACAATACTGGCTTGCAAGCAGAACAAATGGCTGCAACTTTTTTAATAAACAATGGACTTAGTTTGGTAGCCCAAAACTATCATTGCCGATTTGGCGAAATTGATTTAATTATGCAAGAAGCAGAAACCTTGGTGTTTGTTGAAGTAAGGTTGCGGTCTAGCAATCAGTTTGGCGGCGCTGCTGAAAGTATTACGCGGCACAAACAACAAAAACTGATTGCAACGGCACAGTATTTTTTGCAAACACAGCCTAATCGCCCCTGCCGTTTTGATGCAATTTTAATGAACAAGACCAACTTTCAAGATATTGAATGGCTACGTAATGCATTTGACGCATAATCGGCGTATCATTCACAAAAAATAGCGTTACTCTATTTATAGCCCTATTTATAAGACAGGAAAATTCAATGGCCCCTTTTTCAAAAGCTTTATTTCACACCCTTCTTATTGCAGCGATGGGAACACAATTAACTGGCTGCTTTACGGCTGCCGTAGGTGGAGCGGCGGCGGGCGCATCCATTGCAACCGACAATCGTACTTCAGGTATTTATATTGAAGATGAAAATATCGAGATAAAAGCCTCTCAACAGATTCGCAAAGCATTAGGTGAAGAAGCGCATGTCAATGTGACAAGCTACAACCTAAATGTATTATTGACTGGCGAAGCGCCTACCGAAGCAGCAAAAGCTGAGGCAGAACGTATTACCCAATCTGTTGAAAGTGTTAAAAATATTACCAATGAACTTGTTGTTGGACCCAAAACTAGCATCAGCGACCGTGCTAACGACACTTATATTACTTCTAAAGTAAAAGCCAAATTCCTTGCGGAAAAGAACTTTTCTGCCAATGACGTTAAAATAGTCACTGAAGCGAGCGTGGTTTATCTGATGGGCATTGTGAAACAACGCGAAGCAGACATCGCCACAGAAATCGCACGTACGACAGATGGTGTGGCAAAAGTGGTCAAAGTTTTTGAATACCAGAACTAAGTTAATTGAAATAAAGGACCTTAACCTACATGGCAAATATTCCAGAAGAAATTATCATTCAAAGCATTACGCGCGACGGCAAGCGTTTCCGCCCTAGCGATTGGGTGGATCGCATCTGTAGCAGCTATGCGACTTTTGGTGACGACCGTAAATTACGTTACTCACCTTACCTTAAGCCTGAAATGATTGATGGCGTTCGCTGTCTAGCCGTCGACATGCAACTCCGCAACGCAAACCCAGATGGATTTGAAGAGCTAATGCAATTTGCTGAAGAAAATAATTTAAATATTCTCAACAGTGAAGGTGAGTCAATCGACCCACCTAAAGCAGTTACCCCGGAAACAGACGCTTAAAACATGGTTTAATTTGTCTGCATGATTGTCTCTAGATAACTTCTAGAGACAATGCCGCGTTTTACTTTAATCAGTTTTCCCTGCGGATTAAAGAGATAGGTCGTTGGCAACACTTCAGCACTGCCAATTTGCTCAGCCACCGTTTTATTGCCCAATACAATCGGGTAAGACATCAACATATCATCCACATAACGCTTTACTTCTTCAACCGTCTCATAGTCAAACACGACACCGATCACCATCAAATCTTTGTCTTTTCTATCATCATATAAAGCAACCAATTCTGGCACTTCCTCTAGACACGGCGGACACCAAGTTGCCCAATAATTGATAATGAGCCATTTACCTGCATATTGACTTAGGCTGTGCTGCTTTCCCGACAAGTCACTTAACACGATACCATTCCCAGCAATTGCGATATTGCTGCTAGCCATCAGCAATATTAAAACTAAAAGCAGTTTCTTGATGACCACACACCCCCCTTAGGCAAAGTTAACCTTTTTAATACCTTGTTAGCGCAATAATGGTTAAATCAATTGCAATAGCGCTTGATATATCATTAATGATATTGCTATACTGTCCATCAAGTTATAATATAGCAAGCCTGACACAGCTTTAAGCATTAGCGCCTAAATTATTATCGAAATAAATTCCAGTGCATTTTAACTTAATGCTTAATCTAATTTAACCTAATTACATTCAACCGTTGAGGTACTCATGAGCGAAAAAATCATCCATCTTAGCGATACTAGTTTTGAAGAACAAGTACTGCAATCACAACTGCCAGTTTTAGTCGATTATTGGGCAGAATGGTGTGGCCCATGCAAAATGATTGCGCCTATTTTAGAAGATATATCAGAAGAATATGGCGATCGCTTAGTCATCGCAAAATTAAATATTGATGACAATCCGCAAACACCGCCTAAATATGGCATTCGCGGCATTCCTACATTAATGCTATTTAAAAATGGTAATGTAGAAGCAACCAAAGTGGGTGCTTTGTCTAAATCACAACTAATGGCCTTTATTGATAGTAATATTTAAGTACATTCGCCTAGCTTCTCAAGAACGTAGAAGCTAGGTTTCTTAATTTCAGTTCACTATAAAACCCTTCCAGCGAGCTTTCTCATGCACCTATCCGATCTTAAACACCTACCCGTCACCGAGCTAGTCGACATGGCTATTGCTGATGGCGTTGATAATGCTAGCCGTATGCGCAAGCAAGATGTTATTTTTGCCATCTTAAAAAATAAAGCCAAAAACGGTGACAATATATTCGGTGATGGTACGCTAGAAGTGTTACAAGATGGGTTCGGTTTTTTACGCTCACCAGACACCTCATATCTTGCAGGTCCTGGTGATATTTACGTTTCACCTTCACAGATTCGTCGTTTTAATCTGCATACTGGTGATAGCGTTCAAGGTGAGATTCGTACGCCAAAAGATGGTGAGCGCTATTTCGCATTGGTTAAGGTAGATACCGTCAATGATGAAAAACCTGAGAACACAAAACATAAAATCTTATTTGAGAACTTAACACCGCTTTTCCCAACTGAGCCGCTCACATTAGAGCGCGACATTAAAGCGGAAGAAAATATCACTAGCCGCGTAATTGATATGATTGCGCCAATTGGTAAAGGCCAACGCGCTTTACTCGTTGCTAGTCCAAAAAGTGGTAAAACCGTGATGATGCAGAACATTGCGCATGCGATTACTGCCAATCATCCAGATGTAACACTCATTGTGTTGTTAATTGATGAGCGTCCAGAAGAGGTGACTGAGATGACGCGCTCAGTAAAAGGTGAAGTAGTTGCTTCGACCTTTGATGAGCCTGCAGCACGCCATTTGCAAGTGGCGGAAATGGTATTAGAGAAAGCAAAACGCTTAGTCGAGCATAAAAAAGATGTTGTGATTTTATTAGACTCTATCACTCGTTTGGCGCGCGCTTACAACACGGTGATTCCATCATCAGGTAAAGTATTAACAGGTGGTGTAGATGCTAATGCGCTACACAAACCTAAACGCTTTTTTGGCGCAGCACGTAATATCGAAGAAGGCGGCTCACTGACCATTATTGCAACAGCGCTGGTTGATACTGGCTCGCGTATGGATGATGTGATTTACGAAGAGTTTAAAGGTACTGGCAATATGGAGATTCATTTGGATCGCCGTATGGCTGAAAAACGTATTTACCCTGCGATTAACGTCAATAAATCTAGCACACGTCGTGAAGAGTTGCTCATCGAAAAAGATGTGTTACAGAAAATTTGGGTCCTTCGCAAACTGCTTTATCCAATGGATGATTTGGAGGCGATGGAGTTCTTGCTAGATAAAATCAAGCAAACTAAAAACAATGCTGACTTCTTTGACAGCATGCGTCGTAGCTAATACCGCTACAAAACTCAATATTTTTACTTGCTTAGCCCTTTAAAAAGCAATACAATGCTGAGTTCTCGAAAAAGAATTTAATTTTAGTTGCTTTGACAGCTAACAACAAAGATAAGGTTATATTATGAAAGATGGCATCCACCCTGAATACAGAGAAGTCGTGTTCCAAGACATTGGTGCAGATTTTAGCTTTATAACACGCTCAACCATTGCTGCTAGAGATACAATCAAGTGGGAAGATGGCAAAGAGTATCCGCTTGTTAAGATTGAGGTATCATCAAAATCTCACCCGTTTTATACTGGTAAACAAGTGATTTTAGATACTGCTGGCCGTGTTGATAAGTTCCGTAAAAAATATGGCATGTAAGTAAAACTTCATGTTGATAAAAAAGGCAGCATCGCTGCCTTTTTTTATGCGTACAATCCGTATACGTCATCACAATGTTAGAATTTAGATTAACTAAAATAATCATACTGAATAAACAAACCAAATAATATGCGTTTTAATCTTGAGCATGACTGGCAAGGCAATATGTCCACGCCTCCCGCGCGGGTAGGTGAGCGGGCAAAAATACGTCTACTCATTTTGTTGTGCGCAGTTTGGCTATTCATGGGCTTGATTGGTCACGAACCCTGGAAACCATTAGAGTCTAACGCAATTAGCACCATCAAAAGCATTCTAGACGATGGCAATCTACTAACACCAACACCTGCTAGCAGCAGTTTATTATCTAATCCACCACTGTATTACTTAAGTGCAGCACTGTCTGCAAAAGCATTAAGTAACCTACTACCTTTGCATGACGGAGCACGCATCGCCTCTGGGTTATGGATGCTGCTTACATTAGTAATGATTGGGATGACAGGCCGAGAGCTCTGGGGGAAGGGGTTTGGACGTCAAACCTCTTTTATCTTTATCAGTTCAATTGGCTTAGTGATTAGCGCCCATACCATCACGCCAGAAGTTAGTGCATTAACTGGAATTGCTGCCAGTTTTTATGCGCTAGCACTTGCTAGACGTCGTCCCTATAGAGCAAGCGCTTTATTAGGGCTTGGAATGTCCATTGGCTTTTTATCAACGGGACTACTCCCAATAAGTATGGTCTTGCTGACTTGTGCCGTGTTACCCATTACTTTCAAGCATTGGCGCACTGATAGTTTTGCTAAAGTGGTTATTATTGCCATCATGATTGCCAGTCTAATCATCCTTCCTTGGATATTAGTGTGTTTGAATGCAGCGCCGACGCTATTGCATCAATGGTGGTCAACTTCGCTAGCAACACTTCATCAATCACTTCATCTTTATTTTTTAAACCTGTTGCTCTGGTATGCATGGCCATCGCTGCCTTTAGCTGTATGGGGATTATGGCGTTATCGTGCGCGATTACTTAATCAAGCAAAGTTCCAATTGTGTATTATCTTTTTTATTGTTGCATATATCACTATTGGTTTCTTTGGTGAAAGCAGAGATATCTACGCAATGCCATTACTGATTCCGCTTACCGCATTAGCAAGCGGTAGTATAGAAACATTAAAGCGTGGTGCTGCAGGCGCAATCAATTGGTTTGGACTTATTCTTTTTGGCTTTATGGGCTTTTTAATCTGGCTAGGCTGGGGTGCAATGATGTCAGGCAATCCTGCTAAGCTAAAAGAACGGCTTATCTTTTTATCAGGGCTGACACAACTTAATTTTAACATGCTGGCTTTTTCAGCCGCCTCCGCAATCACTATCATTTGGCTGTTTACCGCTTTACGCGCACAAAACTCTAATCGTGCAGCAGCCACTAACTGGGCCATTGGCATGACCTTTGTTTGGACATTACTGATGACATTATGGTTGCCAATGATTGATTCTGCCCGCAGCTATCGTGACGTCTTTACCAGTTTAAAAAATAACTTACCCTCGGAATATTCCTGTGTTGCAAGTGAAAGTATAGGCGACTCTCAACGCGAGCTACTTCACTATTACGTGAATATCAAAACATATGCTTCTTTTACTGAAGAAAGCAAACATTGTGATTTATATTTAATTCAAGACGATAAAAACCCGAAAGAAATCGCTCTTGGACAGGATTGGCATCAAATTTGGAATGGTAAGCGCGTAAGTGAGCGCAAAGAGAGTTTTAGGTTATTTCAGCAACAACATTAAGCTGTAAATACCATTTTCATCCCCGCAATCACTAGAACCAAGGCAAGCAACTGTCGGATAGTGGGATTTGCCAAACGACGGCTACCATACTCAGCACCAATCAAACCACCACTCACCGCCGCTAATGCCCAATAGATTAAGCCATTTGGCAATACATAATTCTGTGTTAACACACCTGCCAAACCTGATAATGAGTTGACCAAGATAAAGGCAGACGCAATGCCCGAGATCATTTTGGTTTCTGCCCAGTTCATTAGAATCAGTATGGGGCTTAAAAAGATACCGCCACCAACGCCTGTTAAACCAGACAATAGCCCTAAACCAGAGCCCATACCAAACAAAGCCAATTTTGATGGGCTTTGTTTGATGGTAGTTGGAACGTGCTTAGATTGCACAAATATCTGCCATGCAGCCACAATCAACACAACACCAATAATTGGTTTATAAATAGTAGCTGGAAGTGAAATCAGACCGCCGATAAAAGCAAATGGAATGGATCCTGCAATAATGGGTAACAATAGTTGCAAAGAAAAAGCTTTTACTCGGTAAAACTTATAAAGCGCAATACTACTCACTAGCACATTTAAGGCGAGCGCCGCTGGGCGCATACTTTCTGGCGCAACACTTAATAAAGCCATGACCGCCAAGTAACCAGACGCGCCACCATGTCCAACCGACGCATAGAGTAATGCAGCAAAGAATATAAGCGGAATAATGAGTGTACTTGCCGAAAATAACTCCATTTTTACTTATGCAAGATGCTGTTTGATTGCATCAATGACTCTAGGATGCAACCCTTTTCCCTGATGCTGTTGAACGTGTCCGACAATAGATTGAATCATGACCGAATTCCAAAAGCTGTGCAAATGATTGGCTATTCCTTGCATGGCCTCTTGGTCATTCGGGTAAGCTTCAAAAAAGTCGCCAATTTGATTGGCCATTGTGATTAGTTTTTCTGTTTGCATGCTACACCTATTCTGTCATTCTATTTGCGTGGCTGTAGGCCACATATTGTTGATCTCTTACAAAACCTAACAAAGTAATCTGATACTCTTCCGCTATGCGAACAGCTAAACCAGTAGGAGCAGAAATTGCCGCCAACAAATCAAAGCCCACCATCGCTACCTTTTGCACCATCTCATAACTTGCACGGCTAGACGTTAAAATAAATCCGCCTTTAATTCCCTCTTTACACAACACGCCAATCAACTTATCTAAAGCGTTATGCCTACCGACATCTTCTCTGACGTACTCGATTTCGCCAGCCGCATTCGCCCAAGCACAGGCGTGTGTTGCACCGGTTAACTGCTGCAATGCTTGCTTTGCTCGAATACTATCATGGGCTTTAAAAACACTGCGCATGCTAATCTTGCTATGTTGCGATATATTACTCACCGCTGGCAAATGGAAAACTTGCGTTAAGCTTTCGGCGCCGCATAAGCCGCAGCCAGTGCGCCCTGCCATATTACGTTTGCGCTCTTTAAGTAAAAAAAATCGCTCACTGGCAATATCCAAATGCACTTCAATGCCATTCTCTTGCAGTTGTACTTCAATGCCATAAAGTTCGCTTTTATCGCGCAAAATACCTTCTGTTATAGAAAAGCCTAGAGCAAAATCTTCTAAGTCTTGCGGACTTGCAAGCATCACAACATGCGAGACACCGTTATACACCAGCGCCACAGGGACCTCTTCTGCTAACTGATCCGTTGTTGTCGTCAACTCTCCATTTTTCCAGCGTTGAACCGTATATTGCTGCGACGATGCACCTATCGCTGTTGCGAATGCTGTTTTCATTTAACCAAATTATTCAACAACAGCAGGCTTGGCTGGTAAAACACCCGTCAGCTCAATTTGAGACTCACTGAACGCTTTATATTCTTTCTGCCAGTCAGATACTTGATTGACTTTTTTCACTTGTACGGCGGTCACTTTATATTCAGGGCAATTAGTCGCCCAGTCTGAGTTATCAGTGGTAATCACATTCGCACCAGATTCTGGGTGATGGAAAGTCGTGTAAACCACACCTGGTTGTACCCGCTCAGTAATTTTTACCCGTAACACGGTTTCGCCAGAGCGACTAGCCACACCTACCCAATCACCTTCTTGAATAGCGCGTTCTTCCGCGTCGTGTGGATGCATCTCAACCAAATCTTCATGATGCCACGCAACATTCTGTGTGCGGCGAGATTGTGCGCCAACATTGTACTGACTCAAAATACGTCCAGTAGTTAATATCAATGGATATTTACCATTCACTTTTTCTGTAGTTGGCACATATTGAGTAATAAAGAACTTACCTTTGCCGCGCACAAACTCGTCCACGTGCATAGTCGGCGTACCAATAGGCGACTCATCATTACAAGGCCATTGTATGCTACCAAGTTCATCCAATTTTTTGAAACTAACGCCTTTAAATGTCGGTGTTAGCGCAGCAATTTCATCCATAATATCGCTAGCATGCCCGTATTGCATCGGATAGCCTAATGCCTCTGAAAGCTTAGCGGTAATTTCCCAATCTTCCATGCCATTTTTCGGCGCCATCACTTTACGTACAGGCGATATGCGACGCTCAGCATTGGTAAAAGTACCATTCTTCTCTAAAAATGATGCGCCTGGGAAAAAGACGTGCGCGAACATAGCTGTTTCATTTAAGAATAAATCTTGCACAATCACACATTCCATACTTTCTAATGCATGGGTCACGTGAGTCGTATCTGGGTCAGATTGCGCAATATCTTCACCAACGCAATACAGCGCTTTAAAGCTACCTTCCGCGGCTAAATCCAACATATTTGGAATACGTAAACCAGGATCAATACTTAACTCAACACCCCAAGCCGCTTCAAATTCGGCACGTGCTTCATTATCATTCACATGGCGATAACCTGGAAACTCGTGTGGCATAGAGCCCATATCACAAGAACCCTGCACATTATTTTGACCACGCAATGGATTAACGCCAACCCCCTCACGACCAACATTGCCCGTTGCCATCGCCAAGTTTGCAATGGCCATTACCGCCGTAGAACCTTGACTATGCTCAGTGACACCTAAGCCATAATAAATAGCAGCATTACCGCCAGTTGCAAATAGTCTGGCTGCTTCGCGTACTTTCTCTGCAGAAACACCAGTGTCTTTTTCTAAAGCTTCAGGTGAGTTTTCTAGCTTAGCCACAAAATCACGCCACAACACAAATGAATCCCACTCACAACGTGCTTTCACAAACTCTTCTTTTACCAAGCCTTCTGTTACCACAACATGCGATAGTGCAGAAAGCAAGGCAACGTTAGTCCCAGGACGTAAGTTCAGGTGATAGTCCGCACGCACATGTGGTGAATTTTCGACCAAATCAATCGCACGTGGATCAGCCACAATTAATTTTGCGCCTTCACGTAAACGACGCTTCATCTGTGAGCCAAAGACTGGGTGTGCATCCGTTGGATTACAGCCAATCACCAAAATCACATCCGACTGCATTACAGAATCAAAAGTCTGCGTACCTGCTGATTCACCCAATGTTTGCTTTAAGCCATAACCTGTCGGACTATGACAAACACGCGCACAAGTATCAACATTATTATTACCAAACACCGCACGAATTAATTTCTGGGTGACGTACACTTCTTCATTGGTACAGCGGGATGAAGTAATACCGCCAACCGCATCTTTACCATACTTAGTCTGAATACGTTTAATCTCACTGGCCGCATATTGAATCGCTTCATCCCAACCCACTTGCTGCCACTCATCATGAATGCTTTTACGAATCATTGGTGTGGTAATACGATCTTGATGGGTAGCATAACCCCAAGCAAAACGACCTTTAACACATGAGTGACCATGATTAGCACCGCCCTCTTTATTCGGCGTCATGCGTACAACTTCATCGCCTTTCATTTCTGCATCAAAGCTACAACCGACACCACAATATGCACAAGTTGTTGTCACTTTGTGCTCTGGCGTTCCAGCTTCAATCACGGTTTTTTCCATCAATGTTGCCGTTGGACAAGCTTGCACACAAGCGCCACAAGATACACATTCAGAATCCATAAAGTCTTTGTTACCCGCAGAAACTTTACTTTCAAAACCGCGTCCTTGAATGGTTAATGCAAACGTGCCTTGGGTTTCTTCACAAGCGCGCACACAACGCGAACAGACAATACATTTGGATGGGTCAAAAGTGAAATAAGGATTGCTTTCATCTTTTTCCGCTTTTAAGTGATTTTCGCCTTCATAGCCATAACGCACTTCACGCAAACCAACTGCGCCCGCCATATCCTGCAACTCACAATCGCCATTGGCAGAACACGTTAAACAATCCAGCGGATGATCTGAAATGTAAAGTTCCATCACGCCACGGCGCGTATCCGCTAACGCTTTAGTTTGCGTTTTAACTTTAATCCCTTCAGCAACTGGCGTGGTGCAAGAAGCTGGCATGCCACGACGGCCTTCGATTTCAACCAAACATAACCGACATGAACCAAATGGTTCTAATGAGTCTGTCGCACAGAGTTTTGGTACGGTGACACCACTCAATTGAGCGGCGTGCATAATAGACGTACCTTCTGGTACCGTCACTTCAACGCCATCAATATTCAGTGTCACTAATACTTCATTATCTTTTTTCGGCGTACCGTAGTCTTTTTCTGGATCGTATTTCAAGACATTCGGCTTTGCTACCGTATATTTAATATCATCCATGATGCTATCCTTTGCCGCGTTTAGGCGACACCCTCTTTTTCGTTAAGCTTTTTGTCAATACTGACATTCAAGCCAAAATCTTCACCAAAGTGATTCAATGCACTAATCACTGGATAAGGCGTCATCCCGCCCAGCGCGCACAATGAACCATTGAGCATAGTGTCAGATAAATCGCGCAATACTTGTATATTTTTCGCATGGTCTTTACCTGATTTAATTTTATCCATTACTTCCACACCGCGCGTTGCGCCAATACGGCATGGCGTGCATTTACCGCAACTTTCAATCGAGCAAAACTCAAAAGCATATCGCGCCATTTTTGCCATATCGACCGTATCATCAAAAGCTACAATTCCACCATGACCTAACACTGCCCACAGTTTGGCAAATGACTCATAATCCACTGGCGTATCAAACTGGCTTTCTGGTAAGTAAGCGCCTAATGGGCCACCCACTTGCACCGCACGTATTGGTCTGCCACTAGCTGAACCGCCACCATAGTCATAAAGCAACTCTCTTAATGTCACACCAAACGCCAACTCAACTAAACCACCTTGTTTAATATTACCCGCCAACTGGATGGGCAATGTGCCGCGCGAACGACCCATACCGTAATCAGCATAATATTGCGCACCTTTATCCAAAATAATAGGAATGGTCGCTAAGCTTATGACATTATTGACAACCGTTGGTTTCCCAAACAAGCCTTCTATTGCAGGTAGTGGTGGTTTAAAGCGCACCAAACCACGTTTGCCTTCCAAGCTTTCTAATAATGACGTTTCTTCGCCACATACATAAGCGCCCGCTGCACGACGCACTTCTAAGTGAAACGCTTGACCAGAACCACAAACATCATCACCCAAGTAATTGGCAGCGACTGCTTTAGCAATCGCTTCATTTAATATGTGCAGCGCATGTGGGTACTCACTACGCAGGTAAATATAACCTTGTGTTGCACCAACCGCAATACCAGCAATGGTCATGCCTTCTATCAGGACAAAAGGATCATCTTCCATCACCATACGATCAGAATAAGTGCCAGAATCGCCTTCATCGGCATTACAAACAATGTATTTTTGTTTGCCTTTTGCACCTAAAACGGTATTCCATTTAATACCCGTTGGAAACGCTGCGCCACCACGACCACGTAACCCTGAGTCCGTTACTGCTTTGACGATGTCCTCTTGCGTCATTGCCAACGCATTAGTCAGCCCTTTATAGCCATCATGTGCGAGATAATCTTCTAGCGAAACAGGATCGGTAATACCGACTCGTGCAAAAGTTAAGCGTTGTTGATTTTTGAGATATGGGATTTCTGCTGTTAAGCCAAGATTTAGCGCATGCTCGCCACCATTTAAAAAATCAGCGTCAAATAAGCCAGCTACATCGTTAGGTTTGACTGGCGCGTATGCAATACGCCCTTTATCAGTCTCAACTTCAACCATTGGTTCCAGCCAAAACACACCACGCGAACCATTCCGAATCAATTCGATGTCAATACCGCGTTTTTCCGCTTCTGCTTGAATCGCAACGGCTGTGCGATTAGCGCCCAATGAAAGCGCTGTTGAATCTCTAGGGACAAACACTTTTACTTTAGCCATTGCTTACCTCACTCACCAGATCAGCAACCGCTTGCGCATCCACACGACCATACACTTCATCATCCATCATCACCGCGGGAGAGCAAGCACAGTTGCCTAAACAATAGACTGGTAACAATGTTATTTCGCCATCTGCTGTGGTTTGATGATAATCAATGCCTAATTTAGTTTTAATCTCAGACTCCAACTTTTCAGATCCCATCGCTTGGCAAGACTCTGCGCGACAAACTTGTAAGACATGTTTGCCAACGGGATGCGTTCTGAAGTGATGGTAAAACGTCACAAAACCATGTACCTCAGCAACAGATAGCGCTAAAGCTTGTGAAATTTGCGGATAAATTTCTTCAGGCACATAACCAATATCATCTTGCACCGCGTGTAACAAAGGCATCAATGCACCAGGTACGCCTTGATGGGCGAAAATATGTGATTCTATTTTTTTTAAATCACTATCAGAAAGCTTATTAACCAAACTAATCCCCAAAATGTTACTCAATTGTAAATACTATCCAATGATATACCTAAAACACCACTTGTTAAAGCCCAAAAAGGGCATAGAATAATGGCTTAATTCTAATTCTGACACCGCTAATTTACGTTATGGTCACTACATCACAAAAACTCATCGATCAATTTGGCAGACAAGTCGATTATATTCGTCTGTCTATTACTGATCGATGTGATTTCCGCTGTCAATACTGCATGGCAGAAGATATGACGTTTTTACCGCGCAATGATGTGCTCAGTTTAGAAGAGTGTGCACGCATCGTTAAAGTGTTTGTCCAACTTGGTGTGACAAAAGTTCGCATCACAGGCGGCGAACCTTTAGTACGTAAAAATGCGTTGTGGCTGTTTGAAGAAGTGGGTCAACTCTCAGGCTTAGATGAGTTAGTGATTACTACTAACGGTAGTCAATTAAGTAACCAAGCACAGCAATTGAAACAAGCGGGTATCAAACGCGTTAATATCTCAGTAGACAGTTTGAATCCTGAACGATTTAAAACCATTACCCGCACAGGTGAGTTAGCAAAAGTGCTGGCAGGGATTGATAGTGCCATTGCAGCAGGATTTGAAGGCATTAAACTCAATACCGTTTTGATGCGCGGCATGAACGATGACGAAGCGGTTGATTTAGTACAGTTTGCGATTGATAAAGAAATTGATATTAGCTTTATTGAAGAGATGCCTTTAGGTGATGTTAATCACGCCCGCGAAAATACTTTCGTGAGCAATAAAGATACCTTAGCGCTTCTAAAAAGTAAGTACACACTATTGCCGAGTGCACTGACTACTGGTGGCCCCGCAAAATATTGGCGTGTAGCCGATTCCAAAACAAAAATTGGCTTCATCTCACCGCATAGCCATAATTTTTGCGAAAGCTGCAACCGCGTACGCATTACTTGCCAAGGTGAACTCTATTTGTGCCTAGGGCAAGAAGATAAAATAGAGTTGATGCCATTATTAAGAAACAATCCCAATAATGACGCGCCATTAATTGAGGCGATTATTAACAGCATGAAAATTAAACCTAAAGGTCATGATTTTGACTTGCAACGCGCCGCGCCAGCAGTTGTTAGATTTATGTCGCATACTGGCGGTTAACTTGTTGGATATGTTCATATAGATGGATTGTGTTTCAGCTATTATCCTTGCGGGCGGGCGTGGCTCACGAATGAATGGTGTAGACAAGGGCTTGGTTAAGCTACAACAACAACCGCTTGTTCAACACGTTATTAATCGTTTAGCACAGCAAGTAGATGAAATCTTAATCAATGCCAACCGTGAGATTGCACAATACGAAGCCTTTAATCTACCGATTTTACAAGATGAAAATCCTGAGTTTATTGGTCCCTTAGCTGGATTTAGTCTCGGCTTGCAACATGGTAAACACGATTATTTATTAACCACGCCATGTGATTCTCCACTCATTCCAGCTGATTTAGCCTCGCGCTTAATGCAGTCGCTAATCAAAGAAAATGCTGACATCGCCGTTGCGAAAAGTGGTGGTTATGTTCACCCTGTTTTTTGCTTAATGAAAAAATCGGTGCTGCCTTCACTGACAACATTCATCGCGCAGGGAAACCGTAAAGTGAGTCTTTGGCAAAAAAGTTTAGCTCTTACCGAAGTGGCATTTGATGATTGTGATGATGCTTTTGTGAATGTGAATACCGTTGAAGAATTGGACGCTTTGGCATTAAAATTGAGCAATGACTAAATTATCAACGTTAAGCTTACCGATTTTAGGCATTGTGGCAGCTGGCAGCAATGCAGGCAAAACCACGATGATTACGCAGCTTATTCCCGTATTAGCCGCGCACCAGATTCGTGTTTCCGTAGTCAAACATGCACACCACCAATTTGATATTGACCATGTTGGCAAGGACAGTTACAACATTCGCGAAGCAGGCGCGGTACAAACGCTGATTGCTTCAGGCAAGCGTTGGGCCTTAATGACTGAAATGGAAAGAACCCCAGACGACAGCGGCGAAGCACATTTAGAAACGCTACTTACCCAGTTAGATCATCGTTATGCTGATTTAATTTTGGTTGAAGGCTTTAAACAAGCGGCTATTCCAAAAATTGAAGTACACAGACCAAGCTTAAATCTGCCTTTACTTGCTGATAGTGACCCTAATATTATTGCTGTGGCTTGTGACGAGCCAATCAACTGCAAACAACCACAATTGCCACTGAATGACACACAAGCAGTCTGCTTGTTTATGATGAAATGGATAAAAACAAACGCATGACTAAAACAACACTCAACCAACTCGCTACCAATCCTAGCTGCATGGATGATTATGATCCGAACGCAATGTCGGTGCAGCAAGCACGTACTTTTATTCAGCAATTTTTGAATCCAGTTGTTGAAACAGAACTATTAGCGATTCGTGAGAGTTTAGGTCGCATCTTAGCCGAGGATATTGTTTCGCCTAGCAATGTGCCTAATCATAATAATAGTGCAATGGACGGCTTTGCATTTAAATATAGCGAAGGTGTTAAATTAATTAAAGTCATTGGAACTGCCTTTGCTGGCAGGCCTTTTGAGGGTGAAGTAAAAGCCAGTGAGTGCGTCAAAATCATGACGGGAGCAGTCATTCCCAAAGGTGCTGATACCGTGGTGATGCAAGAAAAAACGGTTAATAAAGGTGAATACATCAATGTATTAGAAGCGCCGAAACAAGGCTCTAATGTACGTTTGGCAGGTGAAGATTTAAAAAGTGGTGAGACGGTATTAAGTAAAGGGCATCAATTACAAGCAGCAGACTTGGGGCTATTAGCTTCGTTAGGTGTTGCAAAAGTATTAGTAAACCGTCAATTGAAGGTGGCTTTTTTTAGCACAGGCGATGAACTAGTCAGCGTTGGCAAACCGCTAGAACAAGGCCAAATTTATGATAGTAACCGTTACACCATTTATGGCATGTTAAGCCAATTAAATGTTCATATCTCCGATTTAGGCGTAGTACCCGATCAGCCAGATTTACTTGAAAAAACCTTGCTAGATGCCGCCAATCATCATGATGTTGTCATTACCAGCGGTGGCGTTTCAGTTGGTGAGGCTGATTACATGAAAGCGCTGCTAGGAAAACATGGACAAGTTTTATTTTGGAAAATCAACATGAAACCAGGCCGTCCTTTAGCTTACGGCAAAGTTGGTCATGCGCATTATTTTGGTCTACCTGGCAATCCAGTTTCAGCGATGGTGACGTTTTATCAATTTGTCAGACAAGCATTATTATTACTGATGGGCAAAACTGTAAAACCAACACCAATGTTTGTTGTTGAATGTACAGAATCGATTAAAAAAGCGAAAGGCCGAACTGAATTTCAACGCGGCATCTTATTTGAAGAAAGTGGCACATGGAAAGTTAAACCCTTATCTAGTCAAGGTTCAGGCATTTTAAGTAGCATGAGCAAAGCAAACTGTTTTATTGTGCTAGATGAAACGAATGGCGATTGCGCACCTGGCACACAGGTCAATATCCAGCCTTTTGAAGGGGTTATTTAACATAAGCTTAGATTATTGGCTACATTTAACCAAAATTACCCTGTTAACAAACCAAGACTAGCCATAGTATAATCAAAAGCTTAACTTTTAAAAAAACACTGCTTTGGACATCACAATTAACCACCAGCGCCTTGATGGTCATGCCATTATTTGGGCCATTAGCGCTTCAATATTACTACATTTATTTATCGTAGTTATTGTGCCGACTTTTGATTTCTCAACTGAAAAAGAAGAGAAGCCACTCGTATTAAAAATTGAATTGCAACAACCAGAAGCACCGGCGCCAGCAGCAGTTATAGAACCTTTACCACCAATTGATATTCCAGAACTACCAAAACCAGAGCCTATTAAAAAAGAACCAAAACCGATTATTAAGCCAGAGCCAGTTAAAAAAGTTGTTGTGCCAGAGCCTGTTTTACAACCAGAAGTCGCACCGCCACAGCCAGTTGAAAATGTCATTGCAGTAGCGCCATCAGTTGAGCGTAAAGCAGAAGTTGTTGTTCCTCCTCCAACCCCAGTAGAGCCGCCACCGCCCGAAATAAGCCAAGCCGATATTGATAATGCATTAAATAGTTATGGCAACTTACTAGGTCGCACGATTGCAAAATATAAATCCTATCCGAAGATTGCAGAAAGACGTGGTTGGCAAGGCACTGCGCTACTAGATCTTAAAATAGACAGCAATGGTAATGTGCTGTCTGCCGTGGTGCGAGAAAGTAGTGGCTATGATGCTTTAGATAAGCGCGCATTAGAAATGGTCGAAAAAGCATCACCCTTCCCTGCGCCGCCAAAAGTGTTGCAAGGCCGCACCTTCAATATTTCGGTTCCTGTCGCTTTTAAATTGTCCAATGGCTAAAAAAAACACCAAGACGCCAAAAACAAGATCGCTACGTGATTTATTATTGGTGCATGAGTTAATCTTTATTACCTTGATTATATTGGCCGTAATGGGCGGTATTTTTGGCATTCACCTTTGGGATAAATCAGCTAAAGAATCTCAACGAATTCACACTTTAGTGCAGGAAACCCAGCAAACGCGAGGTGATTTATATCGTCAAATGAAGGAACTATTTGATGCGTTTTTATTAAGCGACACCAACGCAAAAGAAGAGTACAAAACATACACAATCTCTATCTTAAAACACTTCCAAAACTTAGAGCGCTTAGCGGTTGGCGCTGAAGAGCAGCAAGCAATTGCTGATTTAAAAGAAAATTATAAAATTTTTGTTTCAGAAGCGCCTGATATGTTTTATCGCTATCAAACTAGCCCTAATAGCGAATCGCGCAAAGCACTTTATCAAGATATGGAAACAGGCATTTTTAGCCGCTATGAAACGGTTTCTAAACGCGTAGAAAATTTACTCACGCTAAAGCAAAATGAGCTAAAAACAAGGCTACAAGAGGCCAAACAAACTTCAATCATTATATTAAGCATCCCTGTTTTATTGGCTGGACTCCTTCTAATTGCCTCTCGTACTTTTTTAAAACGTGCCATTGTTAGACCGATTCATGCCATGATGAAAGCAACACGTGAAATTAGTACAGGTAACTTACAACATCAAGTGCCTGACACGGGCGCTGAAGAGTTGTCTATTCTTTCGCAAGAAATTAACAAAATGGCTGATGACTTAGCAGAAAGCCGCGATGCATTAGTACGCACTGAAAAACAAGCCGCACTTGGCTTACTGGTTCCGATGCTTGCGCACAACATCAGAAATCCGTTAGCAAGCATCCGCGCAACTGCTCAAGTGATTGATGTGCGAGATGATGATAAAGAAACACAAGAATCCATCAACGGCATCATGAGCACCGTCGATAGACTGGAGCGTTGGACCACCTCATTATTAGCTTACTTACACCCCGTCAAACCTGCGCTTAGCGAGGTGTCATTTAAAAAGATTGTATTAAGTTCGCTGGTGCCACTTCAGCAAAAGTTACATGAGAAAAACATTAATGTTTCTATGCATATTCAGCCAGAAGAACAAACTATTCTGACGGATGAACACTTGCTAGAACAGGTGTTTTATAACTTGATTCTGAACGCAATTGAAGCCTCTCCACAAAACAGCGAAATTCAGTTTACTGCACTTATCAAGCAAAATAGTCTGGAAATCAATATTACTGACCAAGGCAGTGGTATGCCTTTTACCCCTGCACCCAATGCGATTAGCCCTGGTAAATCAACAAAAAGATTTGGGACGGGCTTAGGCATTCCATTTGCATTTAAGGCGTGTGAAGTGCTAAATGGTAGCATCAAATTTCAGTCAATAGCGCATGGTGGAACGCAAATCACATTACAGTTCCCACAATAAATCTGATTCAATTAACCAACAACTAAAGCCTTGATGTCTTCTATAAATTTCTTTCGATTCTGCTTGCTTTAATTGTTAATTTTTACAACAATAGAACTGTCTATTATAAAATCGCTCAAAGCAATATCGTCATTATCAATTAATCGATTAATAAATTTATGCTCAATCAAACAGTCCCTGATTTCGAACTTCCTGCCACTAGCGGTCATCAATTTAAATCTTCAAATTATCTGGGCAAAAATCTAATTGTTTATTTTTACCCAAAAGATTCCACACCAGGCTGCACCACGCAAGGCATGCAGTTTAGAGATTTTTATAGTGAATTTCAGGCTGCCAATACGGAAATTGTCGGCATTTCACGTGATAGTCTTAAGTCACATGAAAACTTTAAAGCCAAGTTTAGTTTCCCATTTGAATTACTATCCGATACAGATGAATTAGCCTGCAATTTATTTGATGTAATTAAAATGAAAAATATGTATGGCAAGCAAGTACGCGGCATTGAACGCAGCACCTTCGTTATCGATAAAAATGGCGTGCTTATCAAAGAGTGGCGCAAAGTAAAAGTGAATGGGCATGTAGAAGAAGTACTTTCATTCATTCAATCAATTTAATTATTTAGGGCTATCCTCTTTATCTTATGGCAAAAAAAGAATCAGCAAGCACAAAACTATTTGTACTAGACACCAATGTATTGATGCATGATCCATCCTCGCTGTTTAGGTTTGAGGAGCATGATATCTTCTTGCCTATGGTGACACTCGAAGAGCTGGATAACAATAAAAAAGGACTCACTGAAGTTGCGCGAAATGCGCGTCAAGCCAGCCGTAATTTAGAAGAAATCGTCGGTACTGATTTAGTTGATTTAGAAAAAGGTTGTCCGCTTGCCATTCAAGGCAATCGACATGTCACTGGACGATTATTTCTGCAGACTAATCAAGTTAGCACCGAATTACCTGGCCTTGCTGGCAGTAAAGCGGACAATCAAATTATCAGCGTTGTACTCAGCCTACATACACAATATGCCAGCCGTGAAGTGGTGTTGGTTAGTAAAGACATCAACATCCGTATTAAAGCCCGCGCGATGGGTTTGGCCGCAGAAGACTATTTTAACGATAAAGTATTAGAAGATACCGATTTACTTTACAGCGGTAGTAAAGAATTACCAGAGGATTTTTGGGAAAATCACAGTAAAGACATGGAGTCATGGCAAGAGTCAGGCAATATGTATTACCGTATTTCAGGCCCATTAGTTAGTAGCTTTCTGATTAATGAATTTATCTATTACGATTATGAAAAACCATTTCATGCCATCGTACGTAAGATTGAAAATAATAGTGCTATCTTACAAGTCATCCAAGACCACTCTCAATCTAAGCATAACGTATGGGGCATAACTGCACGTAACCGTGAACAAAATTTTGCTTTAAATTTGCTCATGGATCCTGATATCGATTTTGTCACTTTACTAGGCCAAGCAGGTACTGGTAAAACACTATTAACCTTAGCCGCTGCGCTAACACAAACACTCGATAAAAAGACCTATTCAGAAATTATTATGACCCGTGTTACGGTACCTGTTGGTGAGGATATTGGCTTTTTACCCGGTACAGAAGAAGAGAAGATGGCGCCGTGGATGGGTGCATTGGAAGATAACTTAGACGTGCTTAACAAAACTGACGAAGATGCTGGTGAATGGGGACGTGCTGCAACACAAGACCTTATTCGTACACGGATTAAAGTAAAATCGCTCAATTTTATGCGTGGTCGCACTTTTTTACACAAGTTTTTAATCATCGACGAAGCACAAAACTTAACGCCAAAACAAATGAAAACCCTGATTACACGTGCGGGTCCAGGTACAAAAGTGGTTTGCTTAGGCAATATTGAACAAATTGATACGCCTTATTTAACAGAAGGTAGCTCAGGTTTAACGTATGTAGTCGATCGATTCAAAGATTGGCCGCACAATGGTCATATGACACTCATCCGTGGTGAACGCTCTCGCTTAGCTGATTTTGCAGCCGAGGTTTTGTAAAAAAACCTGACAATATGCCTATACAACAGCGAGTAGTCTAGCTCAATGACTAAGAAGTTCTATATTATTCTGATTGCGCAGTTTTTGTCTGCGCTTGCTGATAATGCATTGCTATTTACTGCAATCGCCTTGCTCGCTGCTATTAATGCACCCGAGTGGCATACACCCTTGCTCCAGCAGTTTTTTGTTGTTTCTTATATTATATTAGCGCCTTTTGTTGGGTCAATTGCAGATGCATTCCCTAAAGGAAGCGTCATGTTCTCTTCTAATATGATTAAAGTATTTGGGTGTGGTGCCATGATATTTGGCATGCCGCCGCTATATGCTTACGGCATTGTTGGTATCGGGGCGGCAGCATACTCCCCTGCTAAATATGGCATTTTGACTGAGCTACTGCCTAGCAATCAATTGGTCGCCGCTAATGGCTGGATGGAAGGCTCGACTGTTACTGCTATTATTTTTGGTGCCATTCTAGGCGGCATGCTTGCCACCAATAACTTGCAATTGGGTATGTGGATTATTGGTGGACTCTATTTAGCCGCCGCTATCTTCAATTACTATATTCCAAAACTGCCGATTGACCATAAGCTTGAACAAAAAAGCTTGTTTTATATCCTCAAAGATTTTTTACACGCTTTTCTTACTCTATGGAAAGATCCATTAGGCCAAGCTTCTTTAGCGGTTACCACTTTATTCTGGGGCGCTGGCGCCACACTGCGATTGGTTGTGCTCATGTGGGCGGCTGTTATATTAAACTTCTCGATTGAACAGTCAACCCAACTCATTGCCATGGTCGCTGTAGGCATTGCCGTTGGATCTGTCGTTGCGTCCCGTTATATCACTTTAGAAAGCTCAGTCAGGGTATTGCCAGCCGGGATTGTCATGGGCTGCCTTGTTGTTGCAATGGTGTTTGTTCATCATTGGGTAATAGCTGGCATTTTGCTATTCATTATTGGTGCATTAAGTGGATTTTTCGTCGTTCCATTGAATGCATTACTGCAACATCGCGGTCACCTATTAATTGGCGCTGGCCACTCAATTGCAGTGCAAAATTTTAACGAACATATCGGCATACTGATTATGCTTGGGTTTTATCTACTCATGGTGAAAGCTGATATACACATCAATTTAATCACTGCTATTTTTGGTGTATTTATCATCATCAGCATGAGTATTATCAATCGAGTTTACCGAAATATTCATATTACAAGTTAGCTTTAATGCAATTTAACTTGTGGCTCTGTTCTTCTCGAAATAAATCGTCCTAGTGATTGCAACAATACTGAAAAGAAACCGTGCAATGCAACTAGATGCATTTGATATAACGAACGATACATAATGCGTGCAATCAAACCTTCTATATACATAGAACCACCAGTAACAGCGCCCATCAAACTACCAACTGTTGAATAACGACCTAAATTAACTAACGAGCCATAATCAGTATATTTATAAAGCGGTAACTTTTGTTTACCAGCAACCCTGTGCTTCATGGTTTTAATTAATAATGAAGCCTGCTGATGGGCAGCTTGTGCACGTGGCGGGACATTTGCAGTATGTCCTACCCATGGACAAGCTGCACAATCGCCAAATGCAAATACATTCTCATCCAATGTTGTTTGTAGCGTTTGCTCAACCACTAGTTGATTGATGCTATTCGTTTCTAAGCCATCTATATTCTTAAGAAAATTTGGCGCCTTAATCCCCGCAGCCCATACTACAAGCGCTGATGGGATAAATCTCCCACTATGAGTATGCACACCTTTTTCGGTTACTTCAGTTACCCGCTCGCCTGTATTAATTTGGACACCTAACTTATTCAACTCCAAACAAACAGAGTCAGCTAATTGCCTAGGCAAAGCAGGTAGCAATTGTTCGCTTGCTTCAATAATCGTAATTTTTACGTCTTTCTCGGCGTTTATATTATCCAAACCATAGGCGGCCAACTCACGTGTTGTATTATGTAACTCTGCTGCTAACTCAACCCCTGTTGCACCCGCACCGACAATTGCAACATTCAGTTGTCCCTCTTCAATCGGTGCCGACTGTGTTTGCGCTCTGACTAAAGAGTTATGTAATTTACGGTGGAATCGTTCGGCTTGATCTTGAGTATCTAGCGCAATCGAATGCTCCATTGCGCCTTTTACACCGAAATCATTTGTTGTACTGCCAACTGCAATTACTAAGGTATCATACGGAATCCCTCTTGCTGGAATCACTTCAAATCCGTCTTCATCATGATATGGCCCAAGCAAGACCTGTTTATTTTTTCTGTCCAAGCCATTCATACGACCTAAACGGAACTTAAAATGATGCCAATGTGCTTGAGCGAGGTAGTTTAGCTCATGCTTTTCAGGATCCATACTACCTGCAGCAATTTCATGTAACAGTGGCTTCCATACGTGCGTTCTACTACTATCAATCAGCGTAATTGACGCCTTTTTTTTCTTCCCTAAAGAGTCTCCAAGGCGAGTCGCAAGCTCCAAGCCCCCTGCACCACCACCAACAATGACGATGTGATGTAACTTTTCTGTTGTCATATACATTCTTCTCTTTTTTATCACTAATTATGATGAAACAAAAACGCGCTTACGAACAAACAGTCGGCAAGCGCGTGAATATCAACCAAGACTAACTTAGTCCATTTATTCTAACCAAGGTTTTCCGTCTGTGCCTTCGTAATGGGTACGGATATAAGCAATTGCTTGCAAAATTTCATCCGTTGTCAAACCATCACCTGTATGACCTTCAATTTGTTTATGCCACTTAAACATAGTACCTTTGCCAGATTTACCTGGTGTACCACCAGCAATCGTTTCAAACATACCCTTATCTGTAGCATTTTGTGGATAAACCCATTGGTTATCCCATATACTTTGACCACCTTCAGGTTGTTTTTTCAAGCCTGGTGCCATTACGCCTTCTAATTTACCGCCATGACAACCAGTGCAGTTATTATAGTTATAGGCTCTTTGACCTAGTTTTTTTAATTTTTCTGGATCATTTGCAAAAATCTCATTGTATGGATTTTTACATGTCTCTAAAAACGTTTTTGCTGCATCAGAATCTGATGCAGTTACTTTAATATTCAACGGGCTTCCATCAATAGTTGAAACTAAATTACATCCAGCGCCACTTGCAGCAACGACAGGATTCGCCTCTGATCCGCCAGAAGTTGCATCCTCTTTACTTCCACAAGCTGTTAGCATTGTTACCAGTGCCAATAGCGCAATGCTAAATTTCACTTCTTTCATTTCTAACTCCTAAATTTGTTAAATCAATGCGGGTCACACTTAATATTTTACGACAAGTTACATGTATATATAGTTTACATGCTATTGATTAAATATCAAAAAAAACGGTCACACTTTAGGTGTAACCGTTTTCAGTATAAAACTAACTAATTGAAATTATTTCAACCAAGTTTTACCATCATTACCAGCATACTCTGTACGGATATAAGCAATCGCTTGCAAAATCTCATCAGTAGTTAAGCCATCACCAGTATGGCCTGGCAATTGTTTGTGCCAGATAAACATAGTGCCTTTTGCAGACTTACCTGGTGTACCACCAGCAATCGTTTCAAACATACCTTTATCTGTAGCATTTTTTGGATAAACCCATTGGTTGTCCCATTGGCTTTGACCGCCTTCAGGCTGTTTTCTTAAACCAGGAGCCATTACACCCTCTAATTTACCACCGTGGCAACCAGTACAGTTGTTGTAGTTATATGCTCTTTTACCAAGCTTCTTAAGTGCTTTTGGGTCATTTGCAAAAATCTCATTGTATGGATTTTTACATGTTTCTAAGAACGTTTTTGCCGCATCTGAATCTTCTGGCGTTACTTTAATATTTAAAGGTTTACCATCAATCGTTGAAACTAAATTACATGCAGCATTAGCTTGGAATGAAGCAGCCATACCTGCAAGTGTTAACAAGCCAACAAATAAAGTTGACTTCAATGTTTTATTACCTAACATGTGATCTCCCTGTATCTACATAACAAAATGAGCGCCGTTAGTCTTTATACTTATCGTATTAGTCCACGTACATTCATTTAACGAACATTAAATTATTTGGTTGACAGAACTTTTGATTTTGCTTGGCTCAAATAAGTGCGCTATTTTACTAAAGTTTTGACGCTTAGTCACCACTCTTTAACTGATTCTTTTTATTCTCTTTAAACGTTTTCATAATATTGTCGCCTTCAACTACAGGCACTGTTGGAACACCATAATCAGCCAATATTTGCATAATCTTATCATGGTTACGATCTAAAGCACCCTGTATCTCAGCTAGGCGCTTTTTGTCACCATGACGTACACCTATAGACATATTCCAATATGTTTTTCCACGCGCATTTACTTTCTCATACTCTGGGGCAAGTTTTACCACTAATGGCACTTTGGCTTGCTTAGCAAAATAACCTCCAATTGGACCCCATGCGATTGCAACATCAATTTCGCCTTTTTCTAGATCATCAATCATCTCGCTAGGCTTTTTATTCAAATCGCGTTGAATACGATATGGCTTAGCATTTCCAATAATCCCGTTATCGCTTAGCGCTACTGTTGTTGGAGACTTATCTGTCGTACCTACTAAGCCCTTTTTAAGGTCTGGTGAATCATAACCAGTAATATCGTAACCGCTCTCTTGACGCCACACAAAAACGTGGCCTGTACGGTAATAGGGTTTAGATGTTAACACTGGATCATAATCTGGAGGAACACCCATTAAAATATCACAGCGCTTTGCTTTAATCGTATTTCTTAAAAAGCCAAATCGATTAAATGCATACATAAAAGAAAGTTTTTTACCTAAATCTTTTGCTAGTACTTCTGCAATTTTATCCTCAAATCCTTCTTGTTTATTGTTTGAGAAGGGCAGATTGTCAGGGTCGGTACATACCCTAAAGTCATTTTCATCCGGGATTCTAGCAATTTCACCAGGACGACCTTCATCTGGATTTAATGGTGGAATCTCATCAATTGCATCGGCGTAGCTTAAACTAGACGCTGCAACTAAAAACGTTGCTAAGCCCAGTTTTTTTAAGTTATTTAACATTATTTAATTTCCTTTTTGGATTCAAGAACCGTCATACACTTGCAGTCATTGATAGAGTATAGCTAAGAGTAAAAGTTCTTACGTTAGTTAAAACCATTAAACCTCACCATGAAATTTTAACTAATTTAGGCATGAATGTATACCAATCTGTATATACAGCCTGTTGATACTTATCGATTGCTACAAAATCTGGATATAAATATCGTCTATAAACAAACACCCCGCCGAAGCGGGGTGTTCTTTTGCATTACTAAACTAATTTAGCTAAATTTAGTTAAAACCAAATTATAGGCTAAATACTGTTAATGCACCGCCGCCAGGAGCAGCGTTGTATTTAACTAGTTCAGCATAACCACCAGCAGCACCAAGTGCGTCTGTAGGTGTAGTCAAGCCAAGGTTCATCGCAACACCAGCCCAGCCACCGATACCTGATAGCACGCCAACGTATTGTTTACCTTTGTTACCATATGTGAATGCATTACCAATCACGCCAGAACCAACTTGGAATTTCCATAGTTCTTTACCTGATTGTGCATCTAATGCTTTGAACCAACGATCAAGAGTACCGTAGAACACTAGGTTTGAAGCAGTTGTTAAAGCACCACCCCAAGCAGAGAATTTCTCTTTGTTGTACCATACTTTTTTGTTAGTCATTGGGTTGTAAGCAGCAAAGCCACCCATCACACCGTCAGGACCTGGGAACATAGTCAATGTAGCACCAACCCAAGGTTGACCAGCAACATATTTAGACTCAACTGGCTCGTATGTCATACATACGTGGTTCAATGGAGAGTAAACTAGACCAGTTTTAGGTGAGTAAGCAGCAGGCTGCTGATCTTTAGTACCTAACGCAGCTGGGCAGATGCCTTTAGCGTTGTAGTCTTGGTGAGTTGAAGCTGAAGCCACTTTTTGTGGAACGCCAGTTTTCATGTCAACACCAGTTGCCCAGTTAACAAATGGATGTACTTTCTCAGCAGCGATTAATGAACCATCGTGTGCGTTGAATGTATATGCAAAACCGTTACGGTCATGATGCCATGCATATGTTTTGCCACCTTTGTCAAACAAGATAACTTCGTTAATACCATCATAATCCCACTCATCGTGTGGAGTCATTTGGTAGCCCCATTTAGCAACACCAGTGTCTAAGTCACGAGCAAAAATAGTCATTGACCATTTGTTGTCGCCTGGACGTACATCTGGGTTCCATACTGAAGGGTTGCCTGTGCCGTAGTAAACTAAGTTTGTACGTGCATCATATGGCCACCAGCCCCATGTAGAACCACCACCATGTTGCCAACCATCTTTAACTGCTTGTGGTTTTAACCATGTGCGAACACCAAGGTCTTTTTCACCGATTTTGATTTGGCCTTCTTTAAGTGCTTCAAAAGAACCACCTTCTTTGTTACCACCATTGATGTCTTTGTATACTGACAAAGCACTGTATTGTGGGTTAGCAGAGTTGAAGTCATCACCGATTAATACTTCTGAATCAGGACCTGTTGAGTAAGCTTTCCATGCTAATGAACCATCTTTAGCATTGTAAGCAGCTAAGAAACAACGCACACCAAATTCAGCACCAGAACAACCAGTGATGATTTTGTCTTTAATTACGTGAGGAGCGTTTGTGTTAGTAGCACCAACTTTAGGATCGTTAACCAATGTTGACCATTGTTTAGCACCTGTTTTAGCGTCTAAAGCAACTAAATTACCATCATTTTGTTGAAGGTAGATTTTGCCGTCGCCGTAGCCAAGACCACGTGAAACGTTATCACAGCACAATACAGCTTGTACTGATGGATCTTGTTTTGGGAAATATGACCAAACGATTTTTTGATTGTCGTTTAAATCAAGTGCGTATACGTTGTTAGGGAATGCTGTATGTACATACATCATGTTACCAACAACAACAGGTGAACCTTCGTGACCACGGTTAACACCAGTAGCGAATGTCCAAGCAGCTTTAAGGTTTTTTACGTTACCTTTGTTGATTTGCGCTAATGAACTATAGCCTTGGTTATCGTGCTGACCACGTGGATGAGCCCAGTTGTTAGCATTTTTCATTGCCGCTTCTTGGTCTGCAGCAGCTGATGCAACCATTGGCATTGCCATTGTTGCCGCTACTAAGCCTAAAGCTAGCTTAATTTTGTTTACTTGCATGTTTTTCTCCAAAGTCAATTACTAAGGGTTTAAAGTAGTACTCTTCAAACTTGCGGCTTTAGCTATATGTTGTAAACCTATATACTAAAACTTCAATTCTGAAGCGAACTTTTTATTCACATTTTCATGTGAGGATTGAAATATAAAACAATTAATTCATAAATGCAACACTTTAGTTACAATTTATTTACATATTGCTAAAAAAAATTCTGTTCTTATTCATGTAAAATAAAATATCCAATGAAATCAATTAGAAAGCATTTATTCAAAATGTGTCAACCAACTTACAATTTGTATCCAGAAATTAATAGCTATGCCCAAAACTGGCTTAAAACAGATGATTTACATGAGATATATTACGAAGAGTCAGGCAACCCTGCAGGCAGTCCTATTGTATTTCTGCATGGCGGTCCTGGTAGCGGCTGCAATCCGGGCCAGCGCCGTTTTTTTGATCCATCTCATTACCGCATTATCCTGCTCGACCAACGTGGTTGTGGCAAAAGCCGTCCGCAAGGCGCATTAACGAATAATACAACCGCCGATTTAGTAGCCGATTTAGAAGCATTACGCCAGCATTTAAAAATAGCGACTTGGCATGTATTTGGAGGATCTTGGGGAAGTACGCTAGCATTAGCTTACGCGACACAGTACCCGCAACATGTCATCTCTTTATCCTTGCGTGGTATTTTCCTCAGCCGCCAATCTGAATTAAATTGGTTCTTGGGCGACATCAAACATTTCTACCCAGATGTCTGGCAGACTCTGCTCGATTACTTACCCAAGGAAGAACAATCAGATGTGTTAACCGCTTTTGAGAAGCGTATCGCTTCTGACGATATCACCATCAGTCATCCAGCGTCGATTGCCTGGAACAATTACGAAGGTAGCATCATGCGCTTAGATCCTGCTTCTGCTAAATCGTCACCCGCAGTAAAGTCATCTGCTGAGGAGCTAAAAAGCCAACAGTTGCTTGATGTAGCTCGTGCTCGTGTACAAATACATTACATCCGCCACTTATGCTTTGTTGATGGAGAAGATATTTTAAAAAAAGCGGCCACATTATCGTCGATTCCTACGGTGATTGTTCAAGGTCGCTATGACATGGTTTGCCCGCCTTACACTTCATGGCTACTCTCACAAGCAATGCCGCATGCTGAATACATTGTCGTGCAAGATGCTGGGCATTCTGCTATGGAGCCAGGTGTGATTTCTGCTCTGGTTGGTGCAACAGAAAAATTTAAAGCGTTGTAAAATAAACACTGATTACTCAACTGAAGAAGTACATTACTTTGAATAAATTAAGCGCCGCCAAAGCAAGTATCAAGAAATTCGCAGAGCATCCTGCTATTAGCAAAACGCTCGTCGCCTATTCTGAAAAAGAATACGCAACTTTATTGTTTGTCTTTCGCGAAACGCTAACGGGCTTTGGTCGTCATAATGTTTTAGGCTTATCAGCAGCTTTATCGTTCTATGCTTTATTTGCACTCATCCCGATGGTATTGCTGATTTTTTACTTATTAAGCCGCTTGGTTTTTTCATCGGATTACGCCATTGTGAAACTGGCGATTCTCACCAGTAACATCATGCCAGATTTCAGCGCCAAGATTATGACTGAGGTGTATAACGCATCAACGACCAAAGCGGCATGGGGCGCGCTAGGACTATTTGTACTATTCTGGACGATTACGCCGCTAGCCAGAGCGATGCGCACTTCTTTTTATCACATTTCATCTGTCACAGAAAAGCCTTCATTTTTTAAAAGTAAAATCGCAGATATTGCTTCTGTACTTGGTATTTTGCTACTCTTCTTTGCATTTACTGCAGCAGGCTATGTGGTTGAAGGTATTGTTCAATTTTTGGCTGAACATTTACCGAAAAGAACACTGAGTTTTATTGGTGACTCCATCACCTTATCCATCACCACCTTATTAATCGCTTTGTTTTACAAAATGTTCTTCCCAATGCGCGTCATCATGCGTCACATACTAATGGGCGCTTTATTAACTGCTTTATTGTGGTTACTGATGCGACCGACATTTGCCATCTTCTTTTCTCTCAACCCTAATTATGGCGCTGTATTTGGCAGCATGAAAAACATGTTTGTTTCCATCACTTGGTTATATGTTAACTTTGCTGTGTTTTTATTAGGCTCAGTGTTAATTGCAACCTTGAGAAAACAAGATGCGCTATTACTTAAAGGGCTTTTTGATGACGCCTCAGATAAAAGCAATTATATAGAAGCGCTGATGCAGCGTTATGGCATCACGCCACTGGTGGGTGATTATGTGTATACCGTTGGCAATACAGACCGTAACCTTTATTATTTGGTCGCAGGTGAAGTAAACTTAACGGTAGAAGACACGGTATTGCGCACCATCTCCGCCGGAGAGTATTTTGGTGAAACGGCCAGCTTGACGAGCAAGCCGACAGGAAGCAATGCGATTGTCGCCTCGCCAGAAGCGCGAATTATTGTCATCTATGCAGAGAATATTGATGCGATGCTAGCGGATTATCCCAATATCGCTTTGCAAATCTTAAGGCATTTAGCGTCCAGATTAGAGCGCTCCCCTACGGATAGAGGATAGCAACACAGTCTCAACAAAATACGATGTAATCAATATTATGGCAAACAACTCACAACCCAGTCAGCAAGACACGCAAAAACTAATCCAACAGTTGAATAGTGGTCAGCTGGCACAGGCTGAACAAACAGCCAACAGTTTACTCATTAAGCATCCAAATGCATTCGTCTTACACCATGTGCTTGCCTTAGCTTTAGATGGTCAACAGAAGTTTGCAGATGCTGTCGTCAGTTATCAAAATGCCATCAAATTACAGCCCAATACAGCAGACTTATACTTTAATTTAGGTATTGCACTAAACCATTTAAATCGATTTGATGAAGCCATTCATGCCTATCAACAAGCGATTCATCTGCAACCCAAGTTTTTTGAAGCGCATGGCAATTTAGGAACCGTATTACAACGATTAGGTAGATTGGATGATGCCGTTAAAAGCTATCGTGCTGGTTTGACTATCAACCCACAAGATGCACGCGGCCACTTTAATTTGGGCACAGCATTGCGGGATAAAGGTAATTTAAGCGAAGCCATTGCTAGCTATCAACAAGCCATTAAGTTATTTCCTAATTACACTGACGCTTATAACAACTTAGGCGAAACCCTACGTGATCATGGCGACATGGATGCTGCGGTTAAAAACTACCAAGCCGCGCTCGAGCGCAACCCTGAGCACCCTAATGCCAATTACAATATGGGTGAATTTTGCTATCTTGCTAAACGATATAGTGAAGCGGCTACTTACTTTGAACGCGCACAGTTTGATGATTGGCAAGCGCGCCAACTTTATTCGCTGTACAAAGCCGAGCGGTTTGATGATTTCAAATCGACACTGGATAAAGTCGTCAATCATACCCGTCATACCTCGCCTTTTATCGCGACATTATCAACCCATTATGCCAATAACTTTGCACAAGAAGATGCCTATAACTTTTGTAAAAATGGCCTTGATTTTGTCTATCAGAACAGTATTGACGCATTAGCCGAACCTAATAGTCCATTACTGAAAGCGTTACTACACGACATTGAACATGCTGATATCGCGCAACGCGTGCAAGGCATGTTGCACTATGGTAAACAGTCGGCAGGTAATTTATTTAAAAGGCCAGAGCCTTCATTTAGGCAACTGGCGACATTAATCAAACAAGAATTCATTCGCTATAAAAACCAGTTTGCTAGCGCGGATTGCGAACTCATTCAATCATTTCCAGATGAACTTGAGTTTACGAGCTCTTGGTATGTCAACATGCAGCAAGGTGGTCATTTAAACGCGCATATTCATGAAATTGGTTGGATTAGTGGCGCGGTTTATTTAGCGATGCCAAGCTGCTCAGGTAATGAAGGCGCGTTTGAATATGGCACCCATGGTGACAACTATCCAATTCAGCCCTCTAAAACACTAGCTGATTTTCCGTCCGCGCAGATACTCCCTGATGTAGGCGATATCGTGCTATTCCCTTCTTCACTTTTCCACCGCACCATTCCATTTCAAGCTGATGAAAGACGCATTTGTATTGCTTTTGATTTAAAGCCTAAATAGAGGCTAATTAAAATTGGTTAGTTTTTTCATATAATTATGTCAAAATTAACCTGTATAACTAAAAAACTTGATTCAGCTATGTTAAATTGCATAGCGCAACATTCGTTCATCTAATAATAAGTCTAATTAATTAATCATCCACAACTGGCTTAGGCTAGTTATATTTTAGGGCAAAAGAGATGATAGATTTACAATCGCTCGAAAACAGCACCATACTGATTGTTGACGATCAATCAACTAGCAGAACCATTCTTTCGCAAGTCATTCGTGGCATTAGCCCGAGTATAAAAGTGGTCGAAAAAAGCAATCCAGAGAGTGCTTTAGAATGGGCAGCGCAAAATATTGCCGACTTGGTGTTTGTTGATTTCTTAATGCCAAGGATGAATGGCATTGACTTTATTCGCTTAATCAAAATGCTTCCAGACTATACTAGCGTACCTGTTGTGATGATTACGGTTAAAAAAGATGCCGAAACCCGTTACGCCGCCTTAGATGTTGGCGTTGCCGATTTTTTAAGCAAACCTGTTGATGCTTATGAGTGCATGGCTAGATGCAAAAATCTGCTCACCATGCGCAAACAACATTTAATCCTGCAAAATAGAAGCGATTTACTTGAAAATAAGGTGAGATTAGCAATTGCAGAAATCAGCGCCAGAGAACAAGAAACCTTAATGCGTTTAGCGCGCACTGGAGAATATAAAGATTATGACACTGCCATGCATTTACAACGCATGGCGCTTTACAGCAAGGTCATTGCAGAAGCAGCAGGATTTAGTGAAGATGATGCAAATATGATTGAGCTATCTTCACCATTGCACGACCTTGGTAAAATAGGCATTCCTGATCATATTTTATTAAAAGAAGGCGCATTAAATGCAGATGAAACAAAGGTCATGCGCGAACATCCCATTATTGGTTATGAAATATTGCAAAACAGCCCTTCTAAATATCTGCAAATGGGTGGCGAAATTGCATTGGCTCATCATGAGCGCTACGATGGTAGCGGTTATCCCTATCAACTAAAGGGAGATCAAATTCCACTTTCTGCGCGTATTGTTGCGATTGCGGATGTCCTTGATGCGCTAACGAGCAAAAGGCCGTATAAAGAAGCTTGGTCGATGGATAAAGCTTTTGAATATATTGAAGCAGAAAGTGGCAAACACTTTGACCCACACTTAGCTGCACTGACAATTTCAATTCGCGAAAAGATTGAAGCGGTTACTAATAGAGCAGATACACATCTGCATTAAGCTCTATTTTCATTATGATGATTGTTACTGATATTCGTAGCGCAGCAAAGTTTAAACAAACCGTCTTAATTATTGACGACCAAGTAACTGCGCTAGAAATCCATCAAGCCATTCTAAAATCGTTACGCCCAAATCTTAATATTGTGACGATGACTAGCCCACTTGAAGCATTAAAATGGGCGGAGCATAAACAAATTGATCTCATTATTACTGACTTTAGCATGGCAGAAATGAATGGCATGCAATTTGTGAAAACCATTAATCAAACCAGCTCCGCTGGAATAGTGCCCATTATTGTCATCACGGTACTAAAAGACAAGGCGCTTCACAAAGCATTAATCGCTTCTGGCGCCACTGCCTGCTTAACTAAACCCGTTGCTGCAAGTAGCCTAAGAAAGGTGGCTGACTTTTTGCTTAATAAAAGCAAGCAATTTTACAACGACCAACAAATAGCAATCAATTAACAATATGCTATCAAGATTTAAAAACTGGTATCAAAAAATAACCGCCTCTTGCGACCCTCTAGAAATAGAACAAGCCCTGATTCGTATTCCTGTCGAATTAGTCGTATTCACTTGGGTTATCGTTAGTCACTTTCAAGAACCACTAGAACACCAAGCGTTCATTCTCAATCTTGGCTTTTTTGTGATTTTTTTGTCTGTGCTACTGATTGTCGCCATTATCAAAAATAAATTTAACCCTGTCGCTAGACGGCTAACAGGTGCTTGGTTGGATATCGTGTCAACATCCGCTTTCATGTCACTCACATCAGATGTTGGCGTCATGCTAGTCGCGATTTATTTGTGGGTTATCTTCGGCAATGGATTCAGATACGGTAATCGCTATCTTTATCATGCCCAAGTATTAAGCATACTAGGCTTCATCGTTGTTTCAAATGTTAATCCATATTGGCAAACGCACACGGCAATTGTACAAAGTTTAATCGCCATGCTGGTTATTTTGCCACTGTATGTGTCCAAGCTGATTGCACGTTTACACGAAGCAACACAAAAAGCTGAAATTGAAAGACAAAAGGCTGCTGAAGCAAACTCGGCTAAAACAAGGTTTGTTGCCAATATGAGCCATGAAATACGCACACCGCTCAATGGCATTATTGGCATTAGCACTTTGTTTAAAAGCACGCCAATGAACGCTGAACAACAAGACTTACTAAAAACATTAGAAAGCTCTTCCAAACTCTTATTATCGTTATTGAACAATGTTTTAGACTTTACCAAAATAGAAGAAAGAAAGCTGCATATTGAGCGGATTGCATTTTCTATTGATGATACGATTAACGACACAGTAGAAATTTTCAAGGCACAAAGCCATGCAAAAGGTATTCAACTAATCGGCAACATCTCCAACAAGCTGGTTCCTGTGAAAGGTGATGTAGTTGTCTTGCGCCAAGTGCTTGCTAATTTAATGGGCAATGCGATTAAATTTACTGCAAAAGGTAGTGTTACCATTAACGTAACGTTACTCTCAGATAATGAACAGTATGCCTCAATTAGATTCGAAGTGGCTGATACTGGTATCGGCATTCCCCTAATCAAACAAAACAAGGTGTTTGAAAGCTTCACCCAAGCTGATGCTACAACAACGCGTAAATTTGGCGGTAGTGGTTTAGGACTGACCATTGCTAAAGAAATGATTGAGGCTATGGGAGGCGAGTTAAAATTGCAGAGTGCTGAAGGAATTGGCACCCGTTTTTGGTTTGATTTATCACTAGAAAAAGATGAATTAATCACTCCAACGATATCTCCAGCCGTTATCAACTCTGTATTAGCCGACGATTCCAGTTATGCGAGCGCCAAGCCGCTGAATATTTTGGTTTGTGAAGACGAAAGAACCAATCAGAAAATCATTACCCAACTGCTCTCTTTACCTGGTCATCAAGTGAGTCTTGTCGAAAGCAGTGAAGAAATGCTGGATTCACTGGAAACCCAATCATTTGATTTGGTAATTACCGATTTGAATATGGCGGGGATGAATGGTATTGACGCATTAAAACTGTATCGATTTACACAACCAACAGAAAATAAAACACGCTTTATTTTATTCACTGCCGATGTCACGTTAACCACAAAACAAGAAGCGAGCAATGCAGGGTTCGATGCCATTCTAACGAAGCCAATAGAAGCATTAACTTTATATCAAACCATTGAATCTACGCTGAAACTAACGCCCAATATTGCCAATTATTGGATGCGTAGTGCATTAAACGTTAAAAAACGAAGCAAGGTTGAAGTAGATGATAATGAAGATCAAGATACTGCACTTGATAAATATACGCTGGCTGAGCTTGAGCAAATTGGTGCGGGTGATGACCTCTTTATGCATCGTGTATTAAAAAACTATTTAGCAGACTCATTAGTCATGATTAACAGCATCACAATAGCTGCTCAGCATAGAAACTATGGTGAGCTACAAGATCTTTGTCATGCTTTAAAAGGTAACAGCTTAAGTGTAGGCGCAACAAAACTAGCACTGTCTATCGAAAAACTAAGTAAAATAAACAGTGCTACACCACCAAGTCAGTCTGAAGAAATGCTTAATATCGTCAATGCGGAACTCTCTCAGCTGACTACTGCGATAGAACATTACCTTAAAAAACCTGAACGAGCGACCAAATAATACTCAAGCAGTTTTCTGCACTACCCCCGTTTTCGATGTACTAATTACTTTCGCATTTTGAGCTCGGACTAAGCGTTCCATCACCTTCAAGTTTCGCTCATCAAGTCGCAAAGCCGCCTCAACCCAAATTTCCGTCACATGGTGAAGCTCTTGATAGGTGAGTGGATTGATGGACTGCTTGGCTTTATTGATAGCTTGATAAGCATTTAAAGAGCGATAATCTTTTTTGACCCACTGCGTAAGCGCCCATTCACCCTCGCCATCTTCTGCCAGCACATCGACCACACCCATTTCAAATAACTCTTCACCAGTATAAATCTTGCCTGAGCGCACCATTTGTTCTGCAACACGCATACCCACTTTGCGTGATAAAAAGCTCAATGCGCCCATGCCCGGAAAAAGATTAAATAATACTTCAGGCAAGCCCATTAACGCACTCCTCTCAGCAATCATCACATGTGCTGATAATGCCGCCTCAAATCCACCTCCCATTGCCTGCCCTTGTACTAGTGAAACAGTTCTAACTGGTGCTGGCATATCATAGAAAGTCCACAGATTATCAATACACAATGCTGCATACTCTGCCAACTTTGCTCGATCTTTGGCCAAAATAAGCTCTTTGAATATAGATAAATCACCGCCCAAGTTGAAAACGCCATCCTCATGCGAAGCTAGAACAAGATAGTTGACTTGATGTAATGCTCCTTGGCATTCAATCTGACCTTGCGTATTGAGCAAAGCTGTTTGTCGCTGCAACAGACTCTGCAAACAAGTTTTGTTAAAGCATGGTCTTGGCTTTGGTCGCATCAGATACCATAAGATGCCAAATTCGGCTTCAAAACGTGTATCTACTTGATCAGTAGTTGGGGCAAGTTGGTTAAAATCGATGATACTATTCATATTAAGCTCCTGTAGTGGTTGTATTGAAAAATCTCATTTTTTTCTATTTATTCATGTTTATTTTTCGCATAAAACCACTCACTTAAACATGAATCCATAAATACCATTTCAATAAAATAAATATAAGCTATTGAATTAAAACAATTAACCCAAATACCGATCTTCATTTTTACCTAATCTCTGATTGCTATCAAAAATACTACGCTTATTTTTAATGATTAAATACCATAATACTCAACATTTAAGACAATAAAAAAACGGCTTACATAACTGTAAGCCGTTTTTTATTTATCATGAGCAATTCAAGATTGCTCATCTATAGTCTAGCAATAACTCACTAGGAAGATGGTTGTGGTGAAGATTTTCTACCTGGTGCTGCTGGTGGAATATAGCCAGAAATTCTGCACAAGCGACCTTCAATTGCGACGCCGTTCTCAAAATTAGTTACGCTGCAGCTGGAGACTGCTTTACTCGATTCCAACTGTGAAATAGAGTCATTCACTTGCTCCAAAGAAATGCCTGTCTGCTGCGCAATTTCTCTATCCAACTTCTGACCATGCTTTTTAAGATATTCGAGTACTAATGTTGTATTCAATTCATGCTCCTCTAATGTTTAATGGAAAACAAATCTTGCATTGTTTTAAATCTGTGGTGGCCCCCCCGTGAGTCGAACACGGCACCAACGGATTATGAGTCCGCTGCTCTAACCAAGCATGAGCTAGAGGGCCAAAAAAACCTGTATTTCAGTTAATCCTGCCCTGTTTCTAAAAAGCTTTTTAATCTTTCAGACCGTGTAGGATGTCGCAATTTACGTAGTGCTTTTGCTTCGATTTGACGAATCCGTTCACGGGTCACATCAAACTGCTTACCGACTTCTTCTAGTGTATGGTCAGTATTCATTTCAATACCAAAACGCATACGCAACACTTTTGCTTCCCGCGGTGTAAGTGATTCCAACACCTCAGAAGTTGCATCTCTTAAGCTGCCATAAACCGCAGCATCCATTGGTGCCAATGTGGTTGTATCTTCAATAAAATCACCTAAATGAGAATCTTCGTCATCGCCAATTGGCGTTTCCATTGAGATTGGCTCTTTACTGATTTTTAGAATCTTACGAATCTTATCTTCAGGCATTTCCATCTTCTCAGCTAATAGCGCTGGATCTGGCTCTTGACCTGATTCTTGCAAGATTTGACGACTGATACGATTCATTTTATTTATCGTTTCTATCATATGCACAGGGATACGAATCGTCCGCGCTTGATCAGCAATCGATCTGGTAATCGCCTGACGAATCCACCAAGTGGCATAAGTCGAGAATTTAAAACCACGGCGATATTCAAATTTATCAACCGCTTTCATCAAACCAATATTACCTTCTTGGATTAAATCCAAGAACTGCAAACCACGGTTAGTGTATTTTTTCGCAATTGAAATCACCAGACGCAAGTTAGCTTCAATCATTTCACGCTTCGCACGACGCGCTCTGGCTTCGCCCGTTGTCATTTGCTTGTTAATATCTTTTAACTCTTTAATAGGCAAACCAACTTTTTCTTGCAACACAATCAAGCGATCTTGTTGGTCGATGACAGAATCTCTAAAACGACTGAGCGCTTCTGTATAAGGTTTATCTAACGCCAACTCGTCATCTAACCACTCCAAGTTAACTTCATTACCGATAAAGCTTCGAATAAAGTGCTGTCTTGGCATGCCAGATTTGTTCACACAAAACTCTAATACTTTGCGCTCATGTGTACGGATATCCTGCACAAGATTACGTACTTGATTACATAGCAACTCAACTTGTTTGGCAGAGAAGCGGAATACCATTAACTCTTGCAGCACAACTTCATGCAATTGTTTATATTCGGCGTCCTGAGAACCTCTTTCCTCACGGATTTTATTCATTTTGGCATTCGTTTCACGAATCACCGCAAAACGTGCAATCACTTCTTCTCTTAACTTAGACAACGCTTCCGCCGAGATTGCCTCTGCTTTTGCTTCAGCCTCGTCCTCGTCATCATCGTCTTCGTCATCGTCGTCATTGTCATCGTCAGCTTTACCAACGGCGGCATCCGCAACAAACGCTTCATCCAAACCAATATCATTGTCGATTAAACCATCAACTAGCTCTTCAACACTAATTTCTTCACTTTCAACACGGTCGACAATAGCAAGCAACTCAGCAATTGTTGTTGGGCATGCAGCAATCGCTTGCACCATGTGCTTTAAACCATCCTCAATACGACGTGCGATTTCAATTTCGCTTTCGCGCGTCAATAAGTCTACGGTACCCATTTCACGCATATACATACGCACAGGATCTGTGGTGCGACCAAACTCAGAATCAACTGTCGCTAACGCTTGCTCAGCTTCTTCAACAGCATCATCATCTGCAATCGGTGCTGGCGCATCATTCATTAACAACGCTTCAGCATCAGGCGCTTGCTCATACACCTGAATGCCCATGTCATTAATCATGCCGATAATGCCATCTATTTGATCGGTATTGGACACATCATCAGGTAGATGGTCATTAATTTCTGCGTAGGTTAAATAGCCGCGCTCTTTACCCAATACAATAAGGGTTTTCAATCGCGTACGTCGTGTTTCTGCATCTAGAGCAGCTAGCGCAGGATCTTTAAGCGCTTCAGTCGCAAGCTTAAGCTTTTCTTTTTCGATGGTTTTCTTTGATTTAGGTCTAGCCATGCACGTCCTTTAATTCTTTAAGTATCGGCAACAATCAGTTCACAAACAAGAATGATGATTAATTTCGGGTAACCGCGGATTATACATTATTTTTACTCTTATTAATACATGCTCAAATAGATAAAAATAGAGCAATGCCATTAGCAATTAGCAATTAGCTGCTGACTTTTAAACGAATGACCACTTTACTTGGTGCCAAGTTTTTTTAGTAATTCGCGCTCTTCTACCGTCAATGCGCTCATCGGTTTTTCTTTAATTTGATTCAGCAATTGCGTTTCTTTTAACTGCTGAGCCCCACCTGATAGTTGGGCACGCGCACCTGCAAATTCAAGAGCAAAATCTAAACTCTCTTCTAGCAAATGCAATTCTCTTTCTATTGCTGTCATCAACTCAGCATTTTCACCTTTGATGCTATGCAATAGCACCGCTGGTTTAAAGCTTGGATTCGCTAAACAGGCGCTTAATACCGCGGATGCAAAACGATCTTCATCTGTAGTCTCCTGCACAAAATCTAAATCCTGAACAGTCACAAGGTCTGGTCGCATCAATGCCATCAGCATAAATCGTTTTTTAATAGAAATTGGCGACCTTGACTGTCTTTGTATTGCTTTCATTGGCACTTTATTAGGTTTTGGCAGCTTTAATAAGCTTTGCATTTCTGTATCGCTCACTTGCGCCAATTCCGCAATTTTTTTACGTAGCATCAAAGACAGTCTCGGCGCATTAATTTGCTTCAAGATAGGCTCTGCATCATTCAACAGTTTCACTCTATCTTCCTGTGAATGCAGTGGATTATGCTCACTTAACTGTTGAACAATATATTGTGACAACGGCATGGCATTTTTCATCTCAGTTTCAAACTGCTCTTTACCAAATTCGCGCACGTAAGAATCAGGATCATGCGAGCTTGGTAGAAACATAAACCGTAACTTTAAACCATCGGTCAATGCTGGCAATGCATTCATCGCCGCACGCCAAGCAGCCGTGCGCCCCGCATTATCGCCATCAAAACTAAAGACGATTTCATCCGTTTGGCGCATTAATTTTGTGATGTGAATAGGCGTTGTGGCTGTACCCAAAGCAGCAACCGCATAATCAATCCCATATTGTGCAAGCGCCACTACATCCATATAGCCTTCCACCACTAATACACGACCCGCATCTCTAATCGCGCGTCGCGCTACAAACAAACCGTATAATTCATGTCCTTTTTGGAACACTGGCGTTTCAGGCGAATTGTAATATTTTGGTGTATCTTCAGGATTAATCACGCGCCCACCAAAGCCTATCACTTCGCCTTTTTGATTATGAATAGGGAACATGATGCGATCACGAAAACGGTCGTAGCGCTTAGCTTGGTCGTTTTCAACCACCAACCCTGCAGTGACCAAAACTTCATTGTCGTAATGTGGAAAAACTGCTTGTAGGTTTTGCCAGCCAGCGGGCGCATAGCCAACCTGAAACTTAGCCGCAATTTGCCCGCTTAAACCACGCCCTTTTAAATACTCAATCGCACGGGGTGATTTTTTAAGTTCTGCTTTGTAATAAACGGCGGCTTGTTGCAACGCCTCTTGCAAGCCAACAATCACTTGTTTTGCTGGCTTGTCAGGATTATGCGTTTCTTGTGGCACAATCATACCAACCTGCTTGGCTAAATCATGAATCGCTTCCACAAAACTTAAGCCATTATATTCCATTAAAAAACTAATCGCCGTGCCATGTGCGCCGCAACCAAAACAATGGTAAAACTGCTTAGTTGGACTTACCGTAAAGCTGGGTGATTTTTCGTTATGGAAAGGGCAACAAGCAGAGTAATTAGCCCCCGCTTTTTTTAACGGAACACTTTTATCCACCACATCGACGACATCGACGCGATTAAGCAATTCTTGGATAAACTGTTCAGGAATCATAGTCCGAAATCTTATGAGGTTGTGTGATGATAGCGCAAATAAAAAAAAGGAGCTATTCGCCCCTTTTTTCATCTTCGATTAAGTAGTCGTTAAGTACTATGCCAATCGAGATTTTATCAAACCAGATATTTTGCCCATATCTGCCTTACCAGCAACCAATGGCTTAATCGCTGCCATCACCTTGCCCATATCTTTCATATCAACCGCTTCGGTATCAGCAACCACTTGCTCCAACAAGGCAGCCACCTCATCATCGGTCAACTGCTTTGGTAAGTAAGTTTGCAAGACCACCACTTCTGCTTTTTCGATGTCCGCTAAATCTGCACGATTTGCAGACTCATAAGCAGTAATAGAATCACGACGCTGTTTCAGCATTTTCTCTATCACAGCAATCACATCTGCATCGTTCAGTTCGACTCTCTCATCAACTTCACGTTGCTTAATGGCTGCTTGCAATAATCGAATCGTGCCTAATCGCGTACTATCTTTAGCACGCATCGCAGTTTTCATATCCTCAGTTATCTGAGCCTTTAAAGTCATCAGCGAACTAATGAACTAGTAAAGTTTTGTTGGTAATTGTTGATTACGTAAACGACGATATTGACGTTTAACAGCAGCTGCAGCTTTACGCTTGCGCTCCCATGTTGGCTTCTCATAATACTCACGCGCACGTAAGTCGTTAATCAAACCAGTTTTCTCAATCAAGCGTTTGAAGCGGCGTAGCGCAACATCAAACGGCTCATTCTCTTTAACGCGAATTGAAGACATTAAATCACCATTCCTAAAAAATTCTTATTTAAAAATCAACACTACATTGATGTAGCATCGAAAACCGCGTATTCTAACGTGTTAATTCAGTTTAAGCAAATTTTATATGGCATTATTCGCATGTTAGTTTTAGGTTTAGAATCCTCCTGTGATGAAACTGGTGTCGCCCTTTATGATACCGAACAAGGTTTATTATCACATGCCTTACATTCGCAAGTAGCGATGCATGCAGATTTCGGCGGCGTGGTTCCCGAGCTAGCCTCGCGCGATCATATTCAACGCGCTTTACCACTGACTGAACAAGTGCTAAAAGCGGCTAACAAGACTTTACAAGATATTGATGGTATTGCTTATACCCAAGGCCCCGGATTAGCAGGTGCTTTATTGGTTGGCACTAGCATAGCGCAATCATTGGCTTTTTCGCTAAAAATTCCTAGCATTGGCGTACATCACCTTGAAGGGCATTTATTAGCGCCTTTGTTAGAAGAAAATCCACCAGAATTTCCGTTTGTAGCACTACTCGTCTCAGGCGGTCACAGCCAACTCATGCGCGTCGATGGCATAGGACAATATCAATTATTGGGCGATACACTTGATGATGCCGCTGGTGAGGCTTTTGATAAAACAGCAAAGTTACTTGGACTTGGTTATCCAGGTGGTCCAGCATTGGCAAAGATAGCATTACAAGGCAAAGCACGGTTTACGTTACCTAGACCAATGTTACATAGCAAAGATTTAAATTTTAGTTTTAGCGGATTAAAAACAGCAGTGCTGACGCTAGTGAACAAAACTCAGCCTTTAGATACGCAAGCACAAGCCGATATTGCTTGGGAGTTTCAAGAAGCAGTGACTGAGATATTAACCGCTAAATGTATGACCGCTTTACGCGAAACAGGCTTAGATAATTTAATTGTCTCTGGCGGTGTTGGTGCCAATACGCGATTACGTGAACGCTTAAATCAAGCGACTAAACGCAAGCTATGTAAAGTCAGTTATCCACGCTTAGAGTTTTGTACTGACAATGGCGCCATGATTTCTTTTGCAGGTGCACAACGCTTAAAAGCGATGCAAATAGAAGCGCAAGATTATCGTTTTGGCGTGCGCCCACGTTGGGATTTAGCTGAGTTGATGACGCCTTAGTGGTTACTTCTTCTTTTTAAAACCATCTTCAGTACCGTTTAATAGCTTTTTAATATTGCCTCGATGGCGCCAAATCAGCAACCCTGACAACACCAACAACATTAAAAAAAAGTCTTTGTAAGGACGTAAATAATAATAAGAATGGATAGGCACAAACACTGCCGCCACAATACTGGCCAATGAAGCATAGCGACTGAATGCAAATACAATCACCCACGTCACTAATGCGGCCAACCCTAACAATGGTGAAATAGCGGTCATCACACCAAGCGCTGTCGCAACGCCTTTACCGCCTTTGAATTTAAAATAAATCGGGTACAAATGACCTAAAAACACCGCAATACCAACCCAACTCACCACCCACATCAATTGATTTGATTGCAATGCTAACCACACTGGCAACCAGCCTTTAAGCGCATCGCCTAGCAAAGTTAGGAATGCCGCCGACTTTTTACCACTGCGCAATACATTCGTCGCGCCAGGATTGCCACTGCCGACTGTTCGCGGGTCAGCTAACCCAAACAATTTACTCACTAAAATGCCAAACGAAACTGAGCCTAATAAGTAAGCACCAATTATCCAAAGTACGGGCACCAAGGTAACGGGAATAAAACCAAATTGATTCATAGCAAGCCTTTTAAAACTATCTTTTATATCTGATGATTAGTATTTAGAAACGATATACACTAAAATCTAATCATTACATTTTAAACCATAGCTAATTTAAACCATAGCCAAACCTTAGGCATCAAAATGATGGACACGATATTTTTAGAACAAGTTGCCGTACAAACCAAACTCGGCGTACCCGATTGGGAACGGTTAGCACTGCAAACCATCATCTTGGATATTGAAATTGGCTATGATTTAAGCAAATCGTGCCAAAGCGATGCCATTGAAGATACGGTTGATTACGGTGAGGTGGTTAATCGTATTCGCACAACGCTGAACGAAAACAGCTTTAAATTGGTAGAGGCGCTAGCAGAGCATGTTTGCCAGTTGATTTTGAGAGAATTTAAAGCGGAACGTGTGAAGGTAAAAGTAGCGAAACCATCGGTGTTGCCAAAATTGAAAGCGCTAGGCGTTATCATTGAGAGAAATAAATAGTGATTATTATTTACCACGCCGCCAATAGTCTAGACGCCAATATGATTAAAGGCTTGCTCGAACAATACGAAATTCGCGCCTTTATTCAAGGTGAGTATTTACAAGGCGGAATGGGTGAGTTGCCAGCAGCAGATTTAGTGACAGTCAGCGTTGATGATGAAAATTATACTGAGGCTAAAAAGGTTATTGTTGAATGGGAAGCTGCAACAATAGTTGAAGAAGAGCCAAACACTAACCTCTTGGGTGGTGCACTGAATGCAGGCTCTTAAGCCGCTCTCTCGCCACGTGGGTATAAATCTGTGTGGTTGAAATATCTGAATGGCCTAATAACATCTGGACTACACGTAAATCAGCACCGTGATTGAGTAAGTGCGTTGCAAATGCATGTCGTAATACATGCGGCGACATCGGCTTATTAATCCCAGCTTGCAGTGCATAACGTTTGATTAAATACCAAAAAGCTTGTCTCGTCATCGCCGCCGCGCGGTTTGTAACGAATAAACTATCACTCATTTTTTTTTGCAGCAATGCTGTTCGGCCAAATTTCATATAACGAACAATCCAATCGGCCGCCTCTTCACCCATGGGGACTAGCCGTGTTTTACTGCCTTTACCTGTGACGCGCACTACGCCATCTTGCGTACTAACTTCACTCACCTTAATATTAACTAACTCAGACACGCGCAAGCCACTGGCATACAACAACTCTAACATCGCTCTATCTCTCAAGCCAATTGACTCATTCACATTCGGCGCGTTCAGTAAGTCTTCTACCTCTTGTTCATTCAAACTTTTAGGCAAACTACGCGGCAGCTTGGGTGATTCTATTTGTAAGCTAGGGTCTATCTCGATTAAATTTTCACGTAAACAATAGCGATAGAAGCGACGCATACTGGCAATTAGACGGCCAATACTACGCGGTTTACTTAGGGGAAATTTGACGGCTAAATACTGTTGAATATGCGCCTGATTGGCTGCTATTAAATCGCTTTGTTGCTGCTGTAACCAATGTGCAAATTGCGTTAAATCAGCACGATAACTTTCTAGGGTGTTTTTTGACAAACCATCTTCTAACCACAGATGGTCAATAAAAGCATCCAGTTGCAGACTGTTCTGTGATGCGCTTGCAACAGTCAAAGGTTAACCCCTTCATGTTTAAGCAGTGCCGTTTTAATCAGCTTCCCTTGCGGGTGTCCACACATGAATCCACCTAAGCCGCTTTTAGCGACAACACGATGACATGGAACCAATAATGGCAAATGATTAGCCCCACATGCATTTGCAACCGCGCGTGCGCCAGATCCAAGTTGTTGCGCAAGTGCTTGATAGGTCAACACTTGTCCGACTGGAATGGCAGCAATAGCTTGCCAAACACGTTGTTGATAAGGTGTGCCATGCAGCGTGAGTGGTAGATCAAACACATAAGCGGCACTATTAAAATAAGCATTGATTTGCTCAGCAATTCGTTGAGCTAATGGATGCGTTGCTGATTTAGGCGGGTACTCTCCAAACAAGAATTCAGTCGAGACTTGATCTTCGTGAATAGCAACGCCAACGGCACCAAAAGGCGCTTCAATCACAGCATCGAATTGCAATGGGTGGGTAGATACTTGCATAGTCCAATTAGACTGGAAATAACTAGGCTTCGCAACTACATAAATAACAAAAAAGCCTCAAAACTTGACTTAGTTTTGAGGCTTTTGATTTACATCAAACAATTAATCTGCTGATGACTCTGTTGCGACTTCTCTATCTCTTAATACTAGTTTTTCTTTAATACGTGCTGAACGACCTGAACGCTCACGCAAGTAGTAAAGTTTCGCACGGCGAACATCACCACGACGTTTCACTTCAATACTAGCGATTAATGGTGAATACATTTGAAATGTACGCTCAACGCCTTCGCCTGAAGAGATTTTACGTACAATAAATGATGAGTTAAGGCCACGGTTACGTTTTGCAATCACAACGCCCTCAAAAGCCTGTACACGTTTACGTGTTCCCTCAACCACGTTTACACCAACAACTAATGTGTCGCCTGGTGCAAAAGCAGGAATATTTTTGCCTAAACGGGCAATTTCTTCCTCTTCTAACATTTTAATAATATCTGCCACTTTGTGCTCCTTTTAATTATGAAGATGCTTGTTCCTGCTCTATTTCTTTAAGCAGCCGAGCTTCCTCTTTCGTCAACGACCTTGCGGCCAATAAATCCGGGCGTTTTGCCCTTGTTAGCGCTAACGATTGCTTTAATCGCCATTGCCTAATCTTTTCGTGGTTACCTGACAACAACACATCAGGTACTGTTTCATTCTTATATACTTCTGGTCGCGTGTAATGCTGACAATCTAGCAAACCATTTACAAACGAATCTTGCTCTGCCGATGCTGCGTCACCTAATACGCCGGGCAACAACCGAATTACCGCATCCATCAACACCATGGCAGGTAACTCACCACCACTTAATACATAATCGCCAATCGATATTTCTTCATCAACATGCGCATCTAATAAGCGCTGATCAATACCTTCATAACGACTGGTCAACAAAACCAAACTATCTAACTGGCTCAGTTCTAACACCTTTTGGTGCGTTAATGCTTTTCCACTCGGTGATAAGTGAATCACTCTAGTCTGCAAGCCTTGTTCACTTTGCTTTTGCTTCACCGCAGTTATTGCTTTTTCTAGCGGCTCCGCCAACATCACCATGCCAGGGCCACCGCCATACGGTCTATCATCAACCGTTTTATGATTATCAGTCGTGAAATCCCGTGGATTCCAGCATCTTAAATCAACAATCTTATTCTCAAACGCACGCGCTGTTATGCCATGTGCTGTTATCGCCTCAAACGTTTCTGGGAACAAGGTAATGACATCAACAATCATCTCTTTAACACTATTAACCCAAGCAGTTAATAGTCTTCATCCCAATCAACCAACATCGTTTGCTGCGCAATATCTACTTTAATGACTGTGTGCTCTGCAAATGGAATCAATCTCTCCACCTCACCTTTGACAACAATCACATCATTGGCGCCAGTTTCAAACACATCAACAATCTTGCCAAACGCAACACCTTGCTGATTAGTCACTGCTAATCCGATTAAATCAGACCAGTAAAATCCATCTTCATCGTCTAACTCTGGCAAAGCATCTCTTGGCACCGCAATTTGCATACCTTTGCAAGCAAAGGCAGCATCTCTATCATTAACGCCTTCAAGCTTTACTACCAGCACATCATTATGTACTTTGCCAGACATGAGCTTTATCTGCTTCCAGTTACCTTCTTTGCCAATTTGCCAAGTTTGATAATCTAACAAGCCGTCTAATGCCTCAGTATCAGGTAATACTTTTACCCAGCCTTGAACGCCATATGGGGCGACAATGCGCCCCATGATAACCAAGCTTTCTGCTTCCGTTTTCATTGAAAACGGCTTAAGCCTTATTCAGCTTTAGGTTCTTCTGTTGCTTCAGCAGCAGCTTCTTCAGCTGGCGCTTCTTCAACAGCAGGTGCTTCTTCGGCTGTAGCCGCAGCTTCTTTTTCTGCTGCTGCTTTTGCATCGGCTTCTGCCTTAGCTTCAGCTTCTGCTGCATCCGCAGCTGCTTTAGCTTTAGCTGCTTCTGCTGCCGCTACTTTTGCTTTTGCAGCATCAGCTTTAGCTTCATCTTTTGCTTTAGCTTTAGCCATGCCTTCAGGGCCTGTTGCGTGCAACTTAACCAAACGCTTAACAGTGTCAGAAAGCTGAGCACCAACGCCAGTCCAGTAATTAACGCGCGCTTGATCAACACGCAACGCTTCAGCCGCACCGCTAGCAGATGGATTATAAAAACCAACACGCTCGATAAAACGACCGTCACGACGATTGCGAGAATCAGCCACAACTAAATTGAAAAATGGGGTCTTTTTAGATCCACCACGTGATAAACGAATAACAACCATATATATTCTCTTATTAAATTAATTTTCTGCAGAAAGGCGCGGATTATACGGTATTTTTATTCAGATAGCAAAGAATAATTGTCAATCACTTTACTAAAAAACGCCCGTATATCTATCAAGCAACTGTTAGAAACCAAACCTAGCCTCGATAAGCGGTAGGGTCGGCAATCCCTGCCTGGGTAAAACCTTCTTTTCTTAAACGACATGAGTCGCACACACCACAAGCACGTCCTGCTGAATCTGCTTGATAACAAGAAACAGTTGCACTGTAATCTACGCCCAATGCTGTTCCTTGTCGTATTATTTCAGCTTTAGTCATATCAATTAATGGCGCATGCACCGTAATTTCATGTCCTTCAACCGCACTTTTAGTCGCTAAGTTTGCCATTTGTTGGAATGCTTTGACATACTCTCCACGACAATCGGGATAGCCTGAGTAGTCCAAAGCATTAACCCCAATAAAAATATCTTGTGCGCCTAATACTTCCGCCCAAGCCAAACTTAAGGACAGCATAATCGTATTGCGTGCTGGCACATAAGTAACAGGAATACCTTCTGACTCATGTTCTGGCACATCGATTTTATTATCAGTTAATGCAGAACCGCCAAATAAACTGAGATCAAGCTGTGCTGTTTTATGTTCTGCTGCACCTAAATGGTCAGCGATATTTTTCGCCGCCTGTAATTCAGCGATATGGCGCTGATGATAATCCAAACTTAAACAATAGCAGTCAAAACCTTGTGATTTTGCTATTGCTAAGCAAGTGGCAGAATCTAACCCGCCTGAAAGTAATACGACTGCTTTTTTACTCATGGTTATACACTTTTAAAAAATAATGGCATTAAACGCCAGGTTTTTCACCCCATAGAATTTTATGTAATTGCACTTGCATTCGCACAGGCAATTGATCTTCCAAAACCCATTTAGCTAAATCGGTTGCGCTCAACTCACTGTAACTAGGCGAAAATAAAATAGGGCATTTTTCGCTTAAGTTTAATTCACTGATTTTTTGCTTGGCCCAGTCGTAATCATCACGCCCGCAAAGCACAAACTTAACCTCATCTTTTGCTTTAATATAATCTAGGTTGCTCCATCGCATATTCTTCTCTTCATGCGAGCCTGGCGTTTTAACATCCAAAATAACTGACACTCTTGCATCAACAGGTGCAATATCCATCGCACCGCCCGTTTCTAGCGAAACATTAAACCCTGCATCACATAAGCTTTGTAACAAGTCGAGACACTCTTTTTGCGCTAAGGGCTCACCACCGGTCACGGTGACATACTTCGTACCAAAAGATTGTACTTGACTTAGTATTGCAGCAATTTCAATGTTACTTCCACCTGAAAAAGCGTACTCCGTATCACAATAAGTACAGCGCATAGGACAGCCTGTTAACCGTACAAAAACAGTAGGCAAGCCAATCCGCGAGCTTTCACCCTGCAATGAATAAAAGATTTCATAAACTTTTAATGCCATGCGACTTGCTTCATCATAAATAAGGACCTAATAAAAAAACGCCAACGGTAAGGTTGGCGTCATTTTAAAACAAAACCACTAAACTAACTATTACTGCACTACTTAATCGTCTCTAGTACTTTTAAGCGCGCTTTAGCATTGGGGGTAACAGCCGCGTTGGGATATTTTGCAATCAAACTTTTCAATACTTTTTTTGCACTATTGACTTGTCCCAACTGTATTTGACTATTAGCAATGCTATACATTGCATTTGGTGCTTTCGCACTATTAGGATAAACCGCCAACAACTTTTGCTGACTTGCGATTGAAGATTGATAATTTTTTAATGCAAATTGTGAATACCCTAAGCCATAAATTGCATCTGGGGTATATTTACTTTCAGGGAATTGCGTTATAAATGCATCAAAAGCTTCATATGCCTCTTTATGCTTATTTTCTTGACTTAAGTTATAAGCAGCTTTGTAGGCTTTATATACATCAGCATCTACAGTAGCAGGCACCGTTTCTAGGTTTCCACCTTCATCAACACCTACTGATGAAACGCCGCCTTCTAATTTCCGGATACGCGCATCCGTATCTGCATACAAGTCTTTTTGCCTGCGCTCTGCCGTTGCCAATCCATGATTGGCAACTTCTAAAGCACCTCTTAGCTCAGAAATCTCTTGCTTTAGCAGCACAATTTCATTTTGCATACTCAGCAACCCTTGGCTTTGTATATCCAAGCGCTTATTTAAATCTGCAATTTCAGCAGCTTGTAGCTCATGATTAGCTACCGACTTTGCTTCAACATCTAAGATTTTTTTCCGCGCTTCAGTATCGTCAAAGAGAGCGGCTTGCGAATTAAAGGCAAATAAATATAAGCCTATCGCAAGACTTGCCTGCAGTTTATCCATTCACTCGCCCATTATTCGTTTGGATATACAATTTCCACACGACGATCAGCTTGGTAGCAATCATCATCACCGCAAGCAGGGTTCGCATTCTCTTCGCCATAGCTTACTGTTTCAATTTGGTTATCTGCTACACCTAATAAATTAAGCGCTGTTTTAACCGCTACTGAACGACGTTGACCTAATGATAAGTTGTACTCACGTGTACCCCGCTCATCTGCATTGCCTTGCAATGTTACTTTTGCATTGCTATGTGCTTGCAAATATTTAGCATGCGCTTCGATATTAGGACGGAACTCAGCACGGATAGTGTCGCTATTAAAGTCAAAGTAAATGTTGCGTTTTGATAAAATGTTGTTTGGATCATTCAACTCATTCATGCTGCCATCACCACTTGAGCCATCAATCACTGCACCTTTAACATCAGAAGCGTCACTTGTAGATGTACCAGCACTTTTATCTTCTACCGCTGCATCATCTTTCATTGGTGTGCTTTTACAAGCAACCAATAGCATTGAAATAGCAGCTGCCATCAATAGTTTTGAATGAATTTTTGTTGCATTTTTCATACATTTCTCCTTTTTTACATTAGGGGTTATTCAATACGGATTATATTGCAATTGCTTAATTAATGACAATTTATTTAAGCATTGGCCCCCACGCGGACTCCCGAACATCACCGCGCGCTTCACTCAGGCTCTGCCGTACTTTACCATCAAATGAGACAGATGCCAAAGAACCACGTGTGCCTTTTTTAGTCGCATATAAAATCACTCTGCCATTTGGCGAGAAGCTAGGCGACTCATCTTGGCTGCCTTCACTCAATAGCTGTACTTGTCCATTGGTTAAATCTTGCATTGCCACCCTAAATCGACCACCGTCATTACGGATATAAACCAGTTTGGTACCATCTGGTGAGAATCGTGGGCTGACATTATAAGCGCCTTCATAAGTCACGCGACTCACTTCGCCACCACCGTTAGCACTTGTTTTATAGATTTGCGGTTTGCCGCCACGATCTGAAGTAAAGTAAATCCATTTGCCATCAGGTGAAAATGCTGGCTCGGTGTCAATCGCCCGGCTTTTTGTGATGCTTTGCAGATTGCCACCACTGGCATTAATCGTATAAATTTGCGAGTTAGCACCATACGTCAACACAATTGCCAATTTTTTACCATCTGGTGACCATGCTGGCGCACTATTGTTGCCTTTATAATTAGCGACGATTTTCCGCTGACCTGTTGTCAGTGTATGGATAAAAACAATTGGCTTCTTCTTCTCAAAAGAGACATAAGCCATTTTTGAACCATCTGGCGACCATGCAGGAGAAATAACAGGTTCATTTGAATTAACTAACGATTGCGGATTGTACCCATCAGAATCGGCTACATATAAAAAATGACGCTCGCCCAATTTCTTAACATAGGCAATCCTGCTTGCAAATGCACCTGGATGCCCTGTTAATTTCTCATAAATAACATCGGCGATTTTATGTGCCGTCATCCTTGCATGCTTGGCTTGTAGCTGAAAATCCATATCAACCAATGGCTGTTGTTTAAACACATCAGCCAACTGAAATGAAACGTTCAATCGTCCATCTGGTAACGGTGAAACACTACCTACAACGATAGCCTGCGCTTGTAACGCAGCCCATTCTGAATAGTTAATTTGTGCTGCATTGGTTGGCAAATTAGGCATACCGCTGGTGTTAAGCGGTCTAAACAAACCACTACGATATAAATCATCACTGATAATTTTCGCCATATCTTCTTTTATGCTTTTGGCATTACCAAATGGTACAACGGCAATAGGCGTTTGTTGCGCACCGCCACCTGTAATTTCAATATCCAACGCGGCATTAGCGGCCAACGAGAAAAAACCAATAGTGAAGAAAGCAATGAATTTAATGATATGCATAAATGTTAAGTGTCTTTATAAAATAATTCAGTCTAAGTAAACCAATGACCACTACCATTGTAATTAAGCTATTTCATCTTTCAAGCTTTAATTACAATAATATTGCATTACTCAGCGTTGGGTTTAAAGTTTAAGTTTAAGTTCCTAAACTCTGCCAATGCATCAGGATCAGGGGGTAATGGAAATGGTTCTGAAGCAATAATGGCGCGCTCCACTGCACTATCACAAGCCGCATTTCCACTTGATTTCGTTAATACAGGATTGTTACTAAATTCACCTGTAGGCATTAAACTAACTTTGAACTTCAGCTCTGGATTACCTTCCCCGCAAAGCGAGCGATTCACATTCCCACGTATTTTGGCTTGAATCTTAGCCATATATTCATTCACTACACCCTTATTTGCAGCAAGTGTTGGCTTTGAGGCATCGCCGCGCATTTCAGCTTGTAGTTTTTTAAGCTCCTCATTTGGATTTTCTTTTGAATTAGACTCTTCTAGCAACTCTTTCTGCAATTTAGCCAGCGTCCTCTCTTTTTCCGCTTTAGCTTTAGCTTCCTCTTTCCTTTTTTGCTCTGCTAGTTTCTCCGCATCTTTTTTCTTTTGCTCTTCTTCTTTCTTTTTCTCTAGGGCAATATCAACTTCTGGCTTCGCCGCTTCAACTTTAGGCTCTTCTACTTTTGGTTCAACTACTTTCGGCTCAACCTTTTCAACCTCTTCCACAGGTTTTGGCGGTATGACTTTAGTGGGTTTTTTAGGCTTAGGCGGCTCAGGCTTACTCTCACTCGGCAACGCATCCCACAACTCAACCTCGCTCACAGCAACAACTGTGTGTGCCGCTTTCCAATTAAATGAAAAAATTAAGGCGCCTAACAAGAGGACATGCACCAACAGCGCTAGCCAGCCAGCTTTCCAAGCAATTGCGGATTCGTGAGTTCTAAACATAAACAATCAATATTAGCGTGAGGTTAACAACAAGCCGACTTTTTCAATATTCGCTTGTTTGAGTAAATCCATCACTTTTACCATCTCTCCATATTCAGTTTTTTCATCTGCAGCCACGACAACTGAACGTGACTTTTCATCAAGTTGCGACTTCACTTTTGCCAACATCTGATCTAAAGGTAACGATTCCCCATCTATTTCTGTATCGCCATTTTTTTTAACAGTCACCACTATTGGCGCTGCCACTTGCTGCAAACTTTGACCAACAGAGGGCAAATCTACAACACCAGGATTAGTCATCGGCGCTGTTACCATAAAAATAACCAACAATACCAATGTCACATCGATATAAGGCACAACATTAATTTGGTTCATCATGCGACGTTTACGTGTTCTTGCCATTCAATTCTCCTTGTTCAAGAAACTTGTCTAAGCACGACGTTGCAAAATATTGGTGAATTCTTCCATAAAGCTTTCATAACGCACTGCAAGCCTATCAACACTGGCTGCGTAACGGTTATAAGCAATCACAGCAGGAATCGCGGCAAATAAGCCAATAGCGGTTGCAATGAGGGCTTCTGCAATGCCTGGGGCGACTTGACTCAAGGTTGCTTGCGCCACATTAGATAAACCACGGAATGAATTCATAATGCCCCAAACGGTACCAAACAAACCGATATACGGACTAACCGATGCAACAGAAGCAAGGAAAGGCAAGTGCGCATCCAAGTTATCCATTTCACGGTTATAAGTTGCACGCATGGCACGTCGTGCACCTTCTACAATATCACCAGCATCTTGGTCACCATCATTTTTATGCTTCCTAAATTCATCATAACCAGCTTCAAATATGGTGGCCATACCTTGTAACTTGCCACGTCGTTTATTGGCAGTGACCGCGTCATAGAATGTATCTAAATTGCCGCCCATCCAAAAACTTGACTCAAAATCATCAGCATCACTTTCCGCATCACGAATGGTGAAGTGCTTTAGGAAAATATACCACCATGACAAAAGTGAGGTGACTAACAAGATAATCATCACTAATTGCACGGGCAAGCTTGCACCAGTAATCAAGGTGATTAATGACATGTCATTTACTGCATTCATATTGACTCCATACTGAGTTTTATTGGGGCTGGAATGCCCGTTGGTTTATAAGTGATTGCGTCCACACAAGCTATTTTAACCTGCGCTTGGATTAATCGTTCTTGTTCTCTTACTATTTGTTGGCTACATTCAAAACTACCTAATCTTAGCTGCGTCAATTGCGTTTCGACTGATAGCAAATCATCAAATCGTGCAGACTTTTTAAATTGAACTTGCATGCTGTGTACAACGAAAAGGATGTTTAAAGACTCTCTCAATGCCGCTTGCTCAAAACCCAGTGAACGTAACCATTCTGTCCGCGCACGCTCCATAAAGTTCAAATACTGGCTGTGATAGACCACGCCGCCAGCATCGGTATCTTCATAATACACACGAACAGGCCAATGAAATACTGATGCGCTATTACAAAAATTATTCATGCAAAGTCATTATGTCTGTTGCCAAAGCTCACCATTGGCTAAATGACTGGGCACAGCCAACCCAAAATGTTGATAGGCCAAACTGGTTGCCACGCGCCCGCGTGGAGTGCGCATTAAATAACCTTGCTGAATCAAATAAGGCTCTAATACATCTTCAATAGTGTCACGTTCTTCACCAATTGCTGCTGCCAAATTATCTAAACCTACAGGGCCGCCACCAAATTTTTCTAATACGGCTTGCAGGAGTTTTCTATCCATTACATCAAAACCCAATTTATCCACATCCAGCATTTGTAAAGCAGCATCAGCGATTTCCGCACTGACTACGCCATCTGATTTAACTTGTGCATAGTCTCTTACGCGCCTGAGCAAACGATTGGCAATTCGAGGTGTGCCTCTTGAACGTTTGGCAATTTCTGTCGCACCTGTATCTGTCATCGTTAACTCTAACAAGCCTGCGCTACGCGAAACAATACGACCTAACTCTTCGATAGTATAAAACTCTAATCGTGACACAATGCCGAATCGATCACGCAATGGGTTGGTCAGCATGCCTGCCCGTGTGGTTGCGCCAACTAAGGTAAATGGCGCTAAATCTAAGCGCACAGAACGTGCAGCTGGACCTTCGCCTATCATAATATCAAGCCGATAATCTTCCATCGCAGGGTATAAAATCTCTTCGACAACGGGAGATAAGCGATGAATCTCATCAATAAATAAGATGTCGTTGGGTTCTAAATTGGTCAGCAATGCGGCTAAATCACCAGCGCGCTCTAATACAGGGCCAGAAGTTTGACGTAGATTAACGCCCATTTCACGCGCAATAATATGGGCTAATGTGGTTTTACCTAAACCAGGTGGGCCAAATAATAAGACATGGTCAAGTGCTTCACTTCTGCCTCTTGCCGCATTAATAAAAATTTCTAACTGGCCTCTGGCTTTTTCTTGCCCTACATATTCATCTAGTACTTTGGGGCGTAAAGCACGCTCTACCGCTTCTTCTTGCGGGCTTTCCGCGGCTGGTGCTATTAAACGCTCAGTTTCAATCATTGAATTTCAATCATATTGCAATATGGTGTGAGCCTTGCTCATCTAACAGTCAGCTTGACTTAGGAATTACGATTCTACCTTAGAAAGGTTTTCTATCAAATGTTTCAACTCAATAGGCTCGCCCAAGCGATTGCCTTGACCGTAAGCGACGCCGATTGACACTAACTCCTGCAAAATAGCATCGTTTTCAACATATTCAGCAACCGTTTTAATATTCAGTGCTTGTGCAACGGAATGGATGGATTGCACGGTTGCATAATCAATGGTGTTGAGATGGATTTCTTTGACAAAAGAACCATCAATTTTCAAATAATCGACCGCAAATTTTTTCAAATACATAAAAGAAGACATGCCGCTACCAAAGTCATCCAGCGCAAATTTACAGCCTAACTTTCTAAGTGTGGTAATTAATTTAATCGTCTGTGCCACATTTACAATTGCCGCTGTTTCTGTAATCTCAAAACAGATGCCTTTAGGCGGAATAGCATAAATTGAAAATTGCTCTTGAATATAGTTAAGAAAATGACCATCACTGAGCGATGTGCCTGACAAATTAATCGAGAACAAATAATTGGCCTTCACGATACTAGTATCAAGCAATTTACGATACGCAGAAAAGGTGTGCTTGATTACCCATCGGTCGACGTTTGGCATTAAGTTATAACGTTCTGCTGATGGAATAAAAGCCTTGGGCAAACTAACCTCACCTTTGGCGCCAATTTGCCTAATCAACACTTCATAATGATGCTGATATGGTGCGTCCAATGCAAGTGGCACAATCGGCTGACAATACAACACAAAGCTATCATCATTAATTTTATCGGTAATGCCTGATATTGCATGCACAGCGTTGTATCGCTGCAAGTTAGCAGTATCGCCATGGTTATAGATAAAGCTTTGATTACGTCCAGCCGTTTTTGCTGAATAACAGGCAGCATCAGCCGCATGCATGACATCACTGGCCGTATCAAAACTGCTATCAATCATCACAATGCCGACACTAATGCCAATTTTAAAGACTCGCCCTTCATAGACAAATCGATAGTCTCTGACCAGCTTAAAAAGTTGATTAATAATGGCATTAACATCAGCCAAGTTTTTATTTCTAAAAATTAAGCCGAATTCATCACCATCTAAACGCGCTAAAGTATCACTCTCGCTAATTCTATTGACAAATAAGGCACCAATTTGTCGTAACAACTCATCACCCGCAACATGCCCACAGGTATCATTAACCAATTTGAATTGATCTAAATCTAAATAACAGCAGATGTGTTGTTTATCCAACTGACTTGCTTCGCGCAAACAGGTTGACAACCTTTCTTCAAATTCACGCCGGTTAATCAAGCCAGTCAAATCATCATGCTGCGTTTGAAATCGCAGTTGCGCTGTCGCTTCATCAACTCTCTCTTGCATATAGGTATATGAGTTTTTAAGCCGCTGAGACATGGCATTAAAGCCCGTTTGCAAGACTTTTAATTCGCCGCTTGAATCCTCTGCAATCACATGTGAGAAATCACCGTCACCCACTTTATCCACCGCAAAAGCAATGTCTTGAATCGGTTTGGTAATGTTGCGACCAATAAACCAAGCCACCAGACTGCTAAACAACAAACCAAATAAACCAACTAGCAGCATATTGCGTAATAAATCATTTTCCAGCACTTGTAATGTGCCATCACTTAGGTCGACATACGCATAACCAATCACCACATCGCTTTTTTCACCACGCATGATAATAGGAGATAAAAAAATCACACTATCTGAGCGACTTAAAGTGTGCGTATGGTTAGTCATCATTTGGTTGAGTAGTGCTGGTTCAATCGACTGGCCGCTACTGGCTAGCACATCACCATGGGTATCTGTGATCACTACTGCGCGTAACTCTTGCTCTATAGAAATCAGTTGGTGCGTCAAGGCCTGCAAGCGCTGCACATCTTCTAAAATCAAGTCATTTTCGGCAGCTGGTGCTAATTGAGCAGCAATCATATGCCCGCGTTGATAATGGGCATCTTCTAACGTGGTAAAGACGGTTGCAATGGCATAACCCGCTAACACAATGGAAAATAAGACGGCTGGCAAAGTGCCCAATAAAACGACTCTTGATTTAATGCCTAAGTTTTGCATTTATTTCGACATCGCTTTTAGTGCTTGCTTAATGCCTTCTGAGACTGAAATATCTTTGTCTAATGGTTTAACAGCCGCCATCGCTTCACGCTCGTTATAACCTAATGCTAGTAAAGCATTTAATACATCTTGTACTGCTGTTTTTTGTCCTGCCGCAACCTGTAAACCAGTTGCTCCGAATTTATCTTTTAACTCCAACAACAAGCGCTCAGCCGTTTTTTTGCCTACGCCTGGAATACGCGTTAATAAAGCGACATCCTGACTGCTCACTGCAGCCACTAAATCATCTATAGAAACACCGCTCAAAATAGCCAGCGCAGATTTTGCGCCTATGCCATTCACTTTAAGCAGCTGTCTGAATGTCCCTTTTTCTTGCGCTGAGCCAAAACCATACAACAACTGCGCATCCTCGCGCACCACCATATGAATTAATAGCGTCACTGCCGCACCGACTTCTGGCAAGCCATAAAAAGTGCTCATTGGCACTTCGACCTCATAACCCACACCAGCACAATCAATGATAATTAACGGTGGTGTTTTTTCTAACAATTTACCATGGAGGCGAGCAATCATTTCTTATCCTAATTTAACTAGCCAATTAACCGACCATTTTTCACACGAAAGCCTTTTGTGGCCAACTGCCCCAAGCCTTGACCGCCATGCACATGGCAAATAGCACAAGCCAAAGCATCAGCAGAGTCTTCACCGGGCGTAGCAGGCAGCATTAATAAGCGTTTCACCATCTCTTGCACCTGCTCTTTTTTGGCATGCCCATTACCAACCACAGACTGCTTAACTTGTAATGCCGTATATTCAGCCACTTCCAACTCTCTAATCACAGCCGCACTGATTGCTGCGCCGCGTGCTTGACCTAATAAAAGGGTGGATTGCGGATTGACATTGACAAACACTTTTTCAATTGCCACTTGGTTCGGTTGATACGTATCAATCACTTCAAACAAGCCATCCAAAATGATTTTTAATCGTGCAGGCAATTCTTCTCTATCTGTTTTTTTACCGCTAGCCGTTTTAATCGTCCCACTAGCGATATATTGAATTTTTTCTCCAACTTTCTCAATCACACCAAAGCCAGTGAGACGCAAGCCTGGGTCAATCCCTAGAACTCTTAAGTTACTCACTATGGCTGAGTTTCCAACATTGAATCAATCATCAATCTTCTTCAATCACCGCAGAAGTATAGACATCTTGCACATCATCCAAATCTTCTAAGGTATCAAGAATCTTCTGCATTTTTGCACCTTCATCGCCTGTCAACACCACTTCTGTTTGTGGCTTCATGGTCACTTCGGCTACCGCTGCTGTGTGACCAGCCGCTGCTAATGCTTCTTTAACAGCCATAAACTCTGTTGGTGGCGTAATCACTTCAATACTACCGTCGTCATTATTGATAATATCTTCTGCACCCGCTTCTAACGCGATTTCCATAATCGCATCTTCATCGGCACCTGGTTCAAAAATCAACTGACCACAATGGTCAAACATAAACGCAACAGAACCATCAGTACCAAGATTGCCACCGTTTTTGGTTAACGCATGACGCACATCGGCTACCGCACGTTGTTTATTATCCGTCATACAATCAATAATAATCGCCGCGCCATTAATGCCATAGCCTTCATAACGAATCTCTTCATAGTTCACACCTTCAAGCTCACCTGTCCCTTTTTTGACAGCGCGGGTAATATTATCAGACGGCATATTCTCATCTTTAGCCGCAATAATTGCCGCACGCAAGCGAGGGTTCATATCAGGATCACCACCACCTAAACGCGCAGCGACGGTAATTTCCTTAATCAATTTGGTAAAAATCTTACCGCGTTTTGCATCTTGACGACCTTTGCGGTGTTGTATATTTGCCCATTTACTATGTCCAGCCATATTACTTAACCCTAACCATGTTTCAAAAAATTGAATTCTATCATGTTCACTATTTTGCCTAAGTAATCTTGTTTGTTTATCTAGTCTTGTTTATTCATCTAATCCTGCCCCATTGCCGAATCAATTGGCACATGTTGTTTGATACTAAAATATGAAATTAACAACAATGCCAAGCCAATCAATAACATTCCCCATAATTCAGCATGGTTTGGCACTTCACTTAGTTGCAGCCATGCGGCAACCACGCCAACAACAGGCGCTAGCATACTCGTCATGCTCGCAACCCCAGCTTGCAAGCGCTGCAAGGCATAAAGCCAAAGTAGCCAAGCCAATGCATTGCAAAAGATGGCGTTATAGATCACAGCGCCAATAAAATAAGGTGTCCATTGAATAACTGGCGCGGGAATTAGCCATGCAGCAATTAAAATTGGAATACTGCCAAACAACATTTGCCAAGCGGTAAGCGTTAGTAAATCAAGCTCTGGTGCTTTTTGATGTAGTTGTTTTGCGACGATAACTGCCAGCGCCCAACAAACGCCAGACAGCACCGCTAAAAACATGCTGAATTGGTCAGCGCCTAGATGCAGTGGATCGAGAATTAGCACAATCCCCATTGCCGATAAAATGGCAGCAAGCCATTGCACGCCTTGTAGTTTTTCACCCAATAATGGCCAAGCCAATAACATAACCCAAAATGGCATAGTATAGGTCAACACTGCTGTTTTTCCCGCACCGCCCTCTACCAGTGCCCACATCAGCAAACTAGTAAAACCGCTGGTTTGTAGTAAGCCGAGCAATAATAGCGTCGGCAAACATTTAATCTTGAATGGTTTACGCATAATGGCAATTAAAATAAACAAACAAATGGCACCAATACCCGTGCGCAATGCAATAAACTGAAATACACCTGCAAATTGCAATGCACTTTTCATTACCACCCAGTTATAACCCCAAAAAAATGCGAGGATGAACAAGGCCAAAAATGCTTTAATTGTTTGAGAATGATTCATCATCATGACTTAATTATTTGCAGATTATATTATAAGGTGTATATTTTTATCTCGTTGCGAGAGGGAGCAAAAACATGAAAACATTAAAACAAATACTTAAAGAAAAACAACATCAAGAAATTATTAGCATCGCACCAGATAAAAGCATTTTCGAGGCGTTGGTCTTGATGGCAGAGAAGGGGATAGGCGCACTGGCTGTAATGGAAGATACCAAACTAGTCGGCATTTTTTCTGAGCGTGATTATGCGCGTGAAGTAGCATTAAAAAATAAAGCATCAAGAACAACTAATGTTAGCGAAGTAATGACTAGCAAATTAAGCTATGGCCAAGCGAATGACTTGGTGGCGAGCGCGATGAGTACCATGACTAATAAACGTGTGCGACATTTACCTGTGATGGAAGATGACGAAATGATTGGCATGTTATCCATTGGTGATTTGGTGAAAGCAACGATTGAATATCAAGAAGAGTTAATCGCACAATTGGAAAGTTATATCCGTAGTTAATTGATATTCATGGTTAATTAGATTTAATGCTCAAAATCATGAGATGTGTTCATGATTTTGGTGAAGACGCAATCATGAATGTTATCTATCTGGATGATTATAAAACCGACATAATGCTTTCACGGTAATGCAATGTATTGCCGCTTATTTAACTAAGGAGAAATATTATGTGGACAACACCAGCAGCTACAGAAATGCGTTTTGGCTTTGAAGTAACAATGTACGTAATGAATAAATAAGCGTTTGCTTATCTTCAAAAAAGGGAGCAATTGCTCCCTTTTTTATTTGCTAAATAATCGTGAATTACTCACCAATAATTTTAACTAGCACACGTTTTTTACGCCGCCCATCAAACTCACCGTAAAAAATCTGTTCCCACGGACCAAAGTCTAACTGGCCTTCAGTTACTGCAACCACCACTTCACGCCCCATTACTTGGCGCTTAATATGCGCATCCGCATTATCTTCACCGGTATCGTTATGGCGATAATGACTTAATGGTTCATGTGGCACCAACGCCTCCAACCAAACTTTGTAATCATGATGCAAACCACGTTCGTCATCATTAATAAATACACTGGCTGAAATATGCATCGCATTGACGAGGCAAAGGCCTTCTTGAATGCCACTTTCGCGCAAACATTCTCTCACTTGACCTGTGATGTTTTCAAAATCCATGCGTGCTGGAATATTAAACCAAAGCTCTTTTTTATAACTTTTCATTACTGCTTCTCCATTTTCATATCTGAGAAATAAACCCAACTAGCTTGCTATTTATTTTAGCATCAAACTCACACGCAATAAAAAAGGCCTCACCGAGGCCTTTTTAAGAAATCAATCGCTAGCCAATCAAAACCTAGCTTTTCACTTCTACCGCTTGTTTAAAGGTTTTACCTTCATTGTCCGTTGCTACCAATTCAAATGTACCAGGCTTTTCTGGCACGAAATTAAACTTAAAGTAAGGGTCTTCTGCTGTACCCACATTCACATCAACCGTCATCAGAGGCTTACCATTGTAGCTAAAGCTCGCTTTATTAATATAAAACGCTGGCAAGAAGCCTTGTGACACTAAATCACGCTGCAACCCAGTTCGCATAATATGTTTAATATTCACTTTTGCTGAAGTTGCTGTTCCAAATTTTTCAGGCGCATCGACTTTCATTCTAATCTTACCTGCCGCCGCTCTAACAGCGGCTTCGTCATTCGATACAATACCGCCACAACCACCTGCAGCACGAATCGGACGTGAAGCTAAATAAAGCTTACCATTAGCATCTTCACCTACTAAGCGCACAAAGGCATCAGTTTCAAAACGAATACGGGTTGATAAATTAAAGTCGCCCAAAGCATCGGTTAAATGATAAGTCGCTGTTAACGGAATTGGATTTGCATCAACAAAAGAATATAACTTCACAATTTTAACGCCAGCCGCTTTTGCCGCCGCTGTATCAATCGAATAAGACACTGGCACTTGCGCGCCACTCTCGGCACGCTTAGGCGCTTCGATTTTCATAAAATCAACTTCTTGCATCGGTCTTTTTTCAAAAAAAGCCTCTTTCATCACTGGCCAAAGTTTAGGATCGGCCTCCGCATAAGCTGACACACTAATGGTTAAGAGCATCGCTGCTAATAGCCAAAATACATTTAATTGATTACTCACTTTCATCGCTCACCCCGCTCAACTTTATCATCATTATTTTAAGTATTACTATTTTGTTAGCCTCTTTATTGGCTAACCCTCGTCAATATATTAACGATGCTAATCAATATTAGGACTACTTAGTGCTATTTTAGTTTTATTTGAATAAAAAACAGTGACTGGCATCACATTAGTAATTAGTCAGCGAATAATGGCAAAACTTACAACAATTTAGCCATTTTAGTTTATGCCATATTGCTTGGCTCGCCTGATGGTCGCATCTCGTAATTAGGGTCGCCAAACTCTTCAAAATTGAGTTCAACGCCATTCCCTGCAGGATCTTTTAAATTAATTTGGCGCACACCGCTAGCTAATATTCTCGTTGTATAAGCAACATTATTCGCTGTTAGATTCGCTTCCATTGCAGGCATATCCGTACAAGTGAACGACACATGATCAAAAGTGCCATGCACATGCAATTGGGGCGGTTCAGGCGTTTTATATTCCGCCAAATGCACCACATCATTATTGCCAATATACAACCAATAACCATAAGAAGTGCTAGCAACCCGTTTACCGACAGTTAAGCCTAAAACATCGCAATAAAAATCGCGCAGAATATGCATCGTTTCACGATCAGTGCGGAAATTAACATGATTGATTTCGGTTAATGGCATAAGGTATTTCTTTCTAATAATGACCTAAATATTTAAAGACTTAGCCATTGTAGCGCATGACTTATTCGCCTTCAAACGCACATAAAGCAAATGATTGTAGACCAAACGCTTGTAATCGCTTCACGCCACCCAAATCAGGCAAGTCAATCACAAAGGCACACTCAACCACCTCACCGCCCAGCTTCTGAATCAGCATAGCAGCCGCCTCCGCCGTTCCGCCAGTCGCAATTAAATCATCCACCAGCAAAATACGTTCACCTTGCGCAATCGCATCTGAATGAATTTCTACGCGGTCAGCACCATACTCCAACACATAGTCATGCCCTATGGTTTCCGCTGGCAACTTCCCCACTTTACGCACAGGTACAAACCCCACACCCAGTTTATAAGCCAACGCCGCCCCAATAATAAAACCACGCGCCTCAATACCGACGATTTTGTCTATTTTTTGGTCTTTGTAACGAGTATAAAAATCATTAATGACTTGCTGAAAACCTTGCGGGTCTGCAAGTAAAGTTGTGATATCGCGGAATTGGATACCGGGTTTGGGGTAATTGGGGATGGTACGGATTACGACATACTTGACCAATATCTGCCTAAAATTCATAACTAATAATATTATTAGTTTCTGAAATATGTTTTCGAGCAAATAAAATGTCTATGATTTCATTCACTTCTGATTCTTTAAGCTTTTTCTGAAACATAGCAGATATATGTTGAGTTAATGTTTTACGTCTGCGTGGACGATGCTTTTTTTCAGATTTCTTTAAAACTTCAAGTACGCGTTGATAATTAGGATTATCAGTCGAAACTGGAGTTGGACTAAGTTCAATCATACTATTCAGACGCTTACATTTCAGGCCTGCCTGATTTAAGTATCGAATAACAGGATCAAATCCTTTGTCCTTAGAAAGCACTATGCATTCTAAATTTTGTGATTTTTCTAAGAATCTTCCGAGTTGCATTGCAATATGAAAGTCTAGTGCATTTTTACCGTTACCTTCAATTGTTTGCCATTCCAACCGCGAGCCAAATGTTTGTGCTTTTTTGACTAACTCAATAGGAGTATTTTTTTGGCTGGCACCAACAAATATGATTACTCGAAATGAAGAATCTAATAAATCGAGGTTTACTTCTTGCACGTTTTCAAAGTCAACAAGTAAACATTTATTTATCATTTACATTCCTAAAAAATGCAGCTCACGATACGAGAACTAGGCACATCCGCGTAGACAGTAGGATTAGTACGGCAAGCGGATGTAACGACGTTATCGTGAAGTGAGTGCATTTTACCCAACCGTGTTTTGCGTACGGACGCGAATATGTAACTCCCGTAGTTGCTTCTCATCCACTGCACTCGGCGCATGCGTCATCAAACATTGTGCTTTTTGTGTTTTCGGGAAGGCAATCACATCACGAATGGACTCTGCACCTGTCATTAATGTGACTAAACGGTCTAAACCGAATGCTAAACCGCCATGTGGTGGTGCGCCGTATTGTAGTGCTTCAAGTAAGAAGCCGAATTTCTCTTGCGCTTCTTCATCTGAAATATTGAGCGCTTTAAACACTTTAGCCTGCACGTCTTGTTTATGGATACGCACAGAACCGCCGCCGACTTCCCAGCCGTTTAGCACCATATCGTAAGCTTTTGATAAACAAGCGCCTGGGTCGGTTTCTAACAAGGCTTCGTGACCATCTTTTGGTGAAGTGAATGGATGATGCAATGCATTCCAACGACCACTTTCTTCATCATGTTCAAACATTGGGAAATCAACCACCCATAATGGCGCCCATTTGCGACCATCTACATGACCTTTATCGTGACCGACTTTTTGACGCAATGCACCCAATGCTTCATTAACGACTTTGGTGGTATCTGCGCCAAAGAAAATAATGTCGCCATTTTGTGCGCCTGTGCGTTCCATAATCGCTTTAAGCGCAGTTTCGTGTATGTTTTTGACGATAGGGCTTTGCAAGCCTTCTTCGTTTAATTGAGTGACATCATTGACTTTGATGTAAGCCAAGCCTTTTGCGCCATAAATCTTCACAAACTCAGTGTAGGCATCAATTTCTTTACGGCTGATTTCTGCGCCGTTCGGCACGCGAATTGCCGCCACTCGACCGTTATCGCTATTGGCTGGGCCTGAAAACACTTTAAAATCAACGTCTTTCATTACATCTGAAAGCTCGGTAATTTCTAATGTCACGCGCATATCTGGCTTATCTGAACCGTAACGGCTCATTGCCTCAGCATAAGGCATACGTGGAAACTCAGCTGGCAAATCAACATTTTGTACCGTTTTAAGCATCTGACGAATCATCTCTTCGACCAACGTCATGATGTCATTTTCTTCTAAGAAAGACGTTTCCAAGTCAATTTGGGTAAATTCTGGCTGACGATCAGCACGCAAATCTTCATCACGGAAACACTTAACAATTTGGAAATAACGGTCAAAACCAGACACCATCAACAATTGTTTAAACAATTGTGGTGATTGCGGCAAGGCAAAAAATTCACCATGATGCACGCGCGATGGCACTAAATAATCACGTGCGCCTTCTGGTGTACTGCGGTTCAACATTGGCGTTTCGATTTCAATAAAACCATTGTCATCTAAATAATCGCGAATCACTTTTGAAACGCGATAACGCAACTTCATATTCTCTTGCATCACTGGGCGACGTAAATCGATATAGCGATGCTGTAAGCGCACGGTTTCCGTCAAGGTGTCGTCATCCAACATAAACGGCGGTGTGAGTGATGGATTTAAAATCTCAATCTCACTGGCTAACATTTCCACTTCACCTGTTGGAATATTTTTATTCACTGTGCCTTCAGGGCGCGCGCGCACTTTACAGGTCACTTTCAACACAAACTCATTACGCACAGACTCTGCAATCGCAAATGCTTCTTTGGTATCTGGATCAATCACAATTTGCGCCATGCCTTCGCGGTCGCGCAAGTCAATAAAAATAACGCCACCGTGATCGCGACGACGATGCGCCCAACCACAAAGGGTAACAGTTTGTCCGATAAGTTCGCGGTTTACGTGGCCGCAGTAATGTGTACGCATCATAATATTTAATCTATTGGTTTAAGTTCTATTGGTTAAAGTTCTACTATTTAAAATTTAAAGTGTTTTTGTTTGTTTGGCTTTTGCCACTGCTTTGGCTTTGACGACTGATTTTATTTCAGGCACCACAGTACCCATACTAATAATATACTTCAAGGCTTGATCAACGCTCATATCCAGCTCTATTACTTCATTTTTCTCTATCATCAAGAAATAACCACCGGTTGGGTTTGGCGTTGTTGGTACATAGACACTGACATAATCTCCTTGCAAGTGATTACTCACATCACCACCTGGCTCACCTGTTAAAAAAGCAATCGTCCACGAGCCTTTTCTAGGAAACTCAATCAACAGTGCTTTACGAAACGCATTGCCAGAATCAGAAAAAATGGTATCAGACACTTGCTTAACGCTAGCGTAAATTGACTTGACCACTGGTACGCGCGACAACATCGCTTCCCACAACAAGATTAATTGCTGTCCGAAAATATTGGTTGCAATCACCCCTGTTACAAAAATAGTGACGATAGTGAGGATAGCACCCAAGCCTACCATACTAAAACCGAATAGCTGCTGTGGTCGCCACTGTTCAGGTAGCAACAGCAAGCTTTGGTCCATGGTTTGAATCAATGAACTCAGCACCCAAAAGGTAATAACCACTGGCACGAGCACTAGCAAACCGGTAATAAAGTATTTTTTCATCAGAATAAAAATTAGCCCATCACTTAGTGGCAAGCACAGCCTGGGTTACAGCTAGCCGCCGCTGGCGCTTCTACTGCTTTTTCAGGCTCAGCCTTAGTTTGTGCTTTCGGCTTATCTTTAAAATCTGTCGCATACCAACCCGTACCACTCAACTGAAAGCTTGGTGCAGACAACATTTTAGAAAATGCCAGTTGTTTACAACTTGGACATTCTATTGTGCTGTCGTCACTAATTTTGCGCATCTTTTCATCCTGATGACCACACGCAGTACATTTGAAATCATAAATTGGCATAGAAGTTAATAGCTAAAGTTAATCAAAAGCGAGATTATAACTGATGTAACCCAATTGGTTAATCTATTCAAGCATTTAAACGACTTAAGCCTTCAAACTGACAATTCCATCAAATAACAATATCCATAAAAAAAAGACCTTCACATGAAGGTCTTTTTTTAAGCATATCTGAATTAACTCTTAAAACGGAATATCATCGTCAAAATTATCAAACGCTGCGCCACCTGCTGCTGGCGCAGAAGCGGCAGTCTGTGCTGCTGGTTTGCTTGCTGGTTGTCTTGCAGGTGTTTGATCATAGTCATCCGATGGACTCGATTGGCCACCGTCATAACTAGCGCCACCACTATCACGCCCACCCAACATTTGCATTTGGTCGCCAACAATTTCTGTTGAATAGCGGGTTACGCCATCTTTTTCCCATTTACGTGTTTGCAAACGGCCTTCTACATAAATTGCGCTACCTTTTTTCAGATATTCTCCTGCAATTTCTGCCAAACGGCGATACATCACAATATTGTGCCATTCGGTTTTTTCTTGCTTAACGCCGCTTTTATCTTTCCAGTTTTCTGATGTAGCAATACTAAAATTACAAACTGCGCCGCCATCTGGCATGTAGCGCACTTCTGGGTCACGTCCTAAGTTGCCTACTAATATCACTTTATTGACTGATGCCATTATTTACTCCCTATCAATTTCAATATATTTTGCTCTATTGCTGCTTGCGCTTCAACCGTTTGTTGATTATTAATTTTAACAATTAAAGTGCTTTCTTGCGTTAATACAGCAACCTCTTCTACACCATCCATGTTTTCGACTGTTTGTTTCAATGTAGCCGCTTGTTTTTCGCCCAATGCTTCTACATGATACATCTTTGTTTTGACGCTTGGGGGTGTTTTCATGCCGAATGCAGAGATTAACCAAATAGCCATCAAAACTGAGCAGAAAATAAAAACACTAGAAAAACCATAGTTGCCTGATAAAAAGCCGCCAGCAACTGCGCCAATAAAAATGCCTAGCGATTGTGCAGTATTGTGGATACCGATTGCCGTGCCTTTTGAAGCGGCTGGCGCCATTTTTGAAATCAATGATGGCAATGTCGCTTCTAATAAATTAAACGCCAAAAAGTAGAAAAACAAGGCCATCACAACACCCCAAAAATGATGGATATTGGCAGCGAACAATAATTGGGCGAACAGCATGGTGGCAACCGCACCAATAAAAACTGGTTTTAATTTAGCGCGTTTTTCGCCATAAATAATGGCAGGCAACATCATGACAAACGAAATAGTCAGCACTGGCAAATAAACTAGCCAATGCTGATTTTCACTCATGCCACTGGTTTCTTTTAACGCAAAAGGCACGACCACAAACATCGCCATTTGCGCCGCATGCAAACTAAATGCACCAAAATTTAAGCGTAGCAATTGGGTATTTCGCAGTACCTCTTTAATTTTATCTGGTGCCGTTTCTGTATCAGAATGGAAATGACTATTGACGGGGTCTGGCACCAAAAACTTCACTACCACAATAGCAAAAAGAGACAAAATCGCCGTCATCCAAAAAATACCCGGCACGCCGATTGATTGATTGAGCAAAGGCCCTGCCACTAGAGATAAGGCAAAAGTCACACCAATCGTGCCACCAATAGTTGCCATGGCTTTGGTACGATGCTCTTCCCTAGTCGAGTCAGCAACCAATGCCATGACTACCGCAGAAACAGCACCCGCACCTTGGATAGCGCGCCCAATGATGACCGTAATAATATCCGTGCCCATTGCTGCGACGATACTACCAACGACAAAAATCAACATGCCAACATAGATGACTTTTTTACGTCCGTATTTGTCACTCGCTATGCCAAAAGGCAGCTGCAATAAAACCTGTGTTAAGCCATACGCGCCGAGTGCTAAACCAACCATGGTGTGATCGTGACCACCTTCTAATGTTTGGGCATAGATGGCAAAAATTGGCAGGATTAAGAACATGCCTAGCATGCGTAAACCATAAATTGCGGCTAAACTAATGGTCGAGCGTCGCTCTGTCGACGACATCTTTTCAGAAATTTGCATGAAACCTTAGCTGAAATCAAAATAATTGCGTATATTAGCAGGTTGCCCCAATTTTTAGTTAAAGCAATGATGGAATTTATCAAAATTCGCGGTGCGCGCACCCACAATTTAAAAAACATTTCTCTCGATATTCCGCGCAATCAATTGGTTGTGATTACGGGTTTATCAGGCTCTGGTAAGTCTTCTTTGGCGTTTGATACGCTGTATGCAGAAGGTCAACGACGTTACGTTGAAAGTTTGTCTGCGTATGCAAGACAGTTTTTAGCACGCATGGACAAACCAGATGTTGATTTAATTGAGGGCTTATCGCCAGCGATTTCTATTGAGCAAAAATCGACTTCTCATAATCCGCGTTCAACCGTCGGCACTGTGACAGAGATTCACGATTATTTGCGTTTGTTGTATGCACGTGCTGGCGACCCTGAGTGTCCTGAGCATGAGATTAAATTAGAAGCGCAAACCGTCAGTCAGATGGTCGACGCAATTTTAAAATTGCCCGAAGAAACCAAAGTCATGATTTTGGCGCCAGTGGTTTCTAATCGCAAAGGTGAGCAACTCGATTTGTTTGATGACTTAAAAGCGCAAGGTTTTGTGCGATTAAGAGTTGACGGCACCATCTATGAAATTGATGAGTTACCAAAGCTGGCTAAAACGACCAAACACAATGTTGATGTCGTTATTGATCGCCTAAAAATACGCGAAGATATGAAACAACGAATTGCGGAAAGCTTTGAAACCGCACTTCGTCTAGCCGATGGCAAAGCCATTGCATTAGAGATGGACACCGATAAAGAACATCTTTTTTCTGCCAAATTTTCATGTCCGCTATGTGATTACTCACTAGCAGAGCTAGAGCCGCGTTTATTCAGCTTTAACAGTCCATTAGGTGCTTGCCCAACTTGTGACGGCTTAGGCAATGTTAACTTTTTTGATCCAGAACGTGTGGTTGCTTTCCCTACCTTATCGCTAGCTAGTGGCGCAATCAAAGGTTGGGACAAACGCAATCAATTCTACTTTCAAATGTTATCCAGCCTAGCTTCGCATTATGGCTTTGATTTAGAAACAGCGTTTGAAGATCTGTCACCTGAAGCGAAAAATGTATTGCTCAACGGCTCTGGTAAAGAGCAAATTGCTTTTAAATACTTAAACGAGCGCGGCACCTTTTTTACCAAAACACATAACTTTGAAGGCATTTTAAACAACCTGCAGCGTCGCTATCGTGAAAGTGATTCAGCCGCTGTCCGCGATGAGTTATCAAAATATATCAATGTTTCTAGCTGTCCTGATTGTAGCGGTACGCGCTTACGTCGAGAGGCGCGTCATGTAAAAGTGGGTGGTAAAAACATTCATGAGGTTTGTGAAGTTCCATTAAAACAAGCTTACGTATTTTTTGATACATTAGAACTAGAAGGCGCTAAGTTGGCCATTGCCGACAAAATCGTTAAAGAAATTGGCAACCGTCTAAAATTCTTAACCAATGTTGGGCTAGAATATTTATCACTTTCTCGCTCAGCAGAAACCTTATCGGGCGGCGAAGCGCAACGGATTCGATTAGCCAGCCAGATTGGTAGTGGGCTAACAGGTGTGATGTATGTATTAGACGAACCTTCTATCGGCTTACATCAGCGCGATAATGATCGACTATTAGAAACCCTCAAACGCTTACGCGATATTGGCAATAGCGTCATCGTCGTTGAGCATGACCACGACGCCATTTTAATGGCTGATTACGTGATTGATATTGGCCCTGGCGCAGGCGAGCATGGTGGCGCCATTGTGGCGGAAGGCACACCAGCAGAAGTATTAGCCAATCCAAAATCACTTACTGGTCAATATTTAAGCGGCAAAAAGCAAATTATCTACAAAAAAGCACGGACCAAACCAGATCCTGCGCGTTGGATTACCGTTAGCAATGCAACGGGCAATAATTTACGTGATGTTTCAGTCAAAATCCCTGTCGGTTTATTAAGCTGCATTACTGGCGTTTCAGGCAGCGGAAAATCGACGTTGATTAATGACACGCTTTACCGCGCTGTCGCACAGCATTTATATCGCAGCAATGCAGAACCGGCTGCGCATAGCAGTATTGATGGTCTAGCGTTTTTCGATAAAGTAGTTGATGTTGACCAAAGTCCAATCGGACGAACACCACGTTCTAACCCAGCGACGTATACGGGTTTATTTACACCGATTCGTGATTTATTTGCAGCCGTGCCTGAAAGTCGCGCACGTGGTTATGGCCCTGGTCGATACTCGTTTAACGTAAAAGGTGGTCGTTGCGAGGCTTGTCAGGGCGACGGCGTTATTCGCGTTGAGATGCATTTCTTACCAGATGTTTATGTGCCTTGTGATGTATGTAAAGGTCATCGCTATAACCGTGAAACCTTGGAAATTCATTTTAAAGGCAAAAACATTCGCGAGATTTTAGAGCTGACGGTAGAGCAAGCGCATACCTTTTTTAGCGCGCAGCCGACGATTGCGAGAAAGCTGAAAACCTTATTGGATGTTGGTTTGGGTTATATTACTTTAGGCCAAAGTGCAACAACGCTATCTGGCGGTGAAGCACAGCGGGTAAAACTAGCGCTAGAACTCAGCAAGCGCGATACAGGTCGTACGCTTTATATCTTAGATGAGCCGACCACTGGTTTACATTTTGCTGATATTCAATTATTGCTAGATGTGATTCATCGCTTACGCGACGCAGGTAATACCATCGTTATTATTGAGCATAATTTAGATGTGATTAAAACAGCTGACTGGATTATTGATATGGGACCAGAAGGTGGCGATGGTGGTGGCATGGTGATTGCTGAAGGCACACCTGAGCAAGTGGCCGACAACAAAGCTAGCTATACGGGTAAATATTTAAAAGATATGCTGGATTAGCGAAAATAGCTTATTTAATCATTAAGTTAATCGTGTTGCAGGACTAACCAGACTTACAGATACGCTTTTGCTTCAGCGACAAAAACACGGTAAGAATCAATCCGCTCTGCTAACGCATCGGTGTCTTCTATACCTAATTTATCCGCCACGTCCATGCTGAGCGTTTCAGCAATATAATTTGACTGTTGCATCGATTCTAAATCAAAAGCAATATGCGCTGCCACATAAATCACAGGCACCAAATCACAAGCATCTTTGTTGAGCGGATCAGTATAGTAACGAATCACACGTGAAATTTCTTCTGGAAAATTCCAATGTTTGGCCAGCTTTTCACCAATCACATTGTGATCGATGCCGAGCATATCGTGCTCCACTTCATGACGCTCTAACACGCTACGCCCCTTACAAACCGCCTCAATATCAGCACCCGCTTTAGGGAACACCATATGAATAGGCAATTGGCCAATTGTGTGCATCAAACCTGCTATGTAAGCAGTATCTTGGTCAAAGCCTAATTCTTTTGCTAACTCTCTAGCAATGCTGGCAGTAACCAAACTGTGTTGCCAGAATCGCTTTAAATCCAAACCTGGCACAGCAGTAAATGCTGACATCACACCTGAAGCAACGACTAGTGTTTCTAATTTTGCCAGTCCAATTAAAGACACAGCCTCTCCAATGGTGCCAACTTTGCGACTAAACCCAAAGTAAGCAGAATTTGCCATGCGTAGCACGCGTGCAGTAAGCACTTGATCATGGTTAATTTTATCTGCTAACGGCTTAATATCTACATCGTCTGTCGCTAATAACTCCATCACCTCTTGCACCACTTTTGGTAGCATCGGCATGTTGTGTGTTTGCTCAAAAAAATCATCCATTAATTTCATCGTCAGCATCCTTATTAGTTATTAATCACAAATGTTTGCTAAAGCTTAATATTAAATGGTGATTATTCATTGTTAGAATAAAGAGGGAAATTAGCGCTAATTACTGAATTCCATAAGAGGAGATTAATAAAAATAAGTGTAAGTGAATAGGGCAATCATAATAAGAGCGAGTATCAGCTTGATGATTAATGCCACAACAAAACCCAAGCCTGCCGCAATGCCTACGCGCGTTGCATCACTTGTATTTCTACGCGCAATAAATTCCCCAATCACAGCACCAATGACAGGGCCAATAATCAAACCAATGACACCGCCTAGAATGCCGACAATTGCACCAATCAGCGTACCGTACAAAGCTAACTTGCTGGCTTTAGCCTTTTTAGCCGTCAAATAAGAAGCAAAAAAATCAATCACCCAAGCGAGTAATGCAATCACACCAATCACAATCATGGTTGTTTGACTCACGCGCGCAAAATCATCAATCCATGCGGCTAATAACAAACCAGCAAAAATAAATACAATGCCTGGCAATACTGGCAACAACAAACCTACAAAACCTGAAACCACTAACAACACTACAACAATCCAATACCAATCCATTTAAGGCACCTGCACTTGGTATAAACGCGCCTGTATCGTCGCCGTCCGTCGATTGATATATCTTGTGTGACGGTTGGTATCGTAAAACCGTGGATTAGGCACCATGACCGCTAACTTTGCCGCTTGCGTTGTACTCAAGCTATGCGCACCTTTATTGTAATAATGCCGTGCTGCCGCTTCTGCACCAAACACACCATTACCCCATTCAATCATATTCAGATAAATTTCATAAATCCGTTGCTTACTCAGCATAGCCTCTAACATAACGGTAATAATCGCTTCCTCGAATTTTCTAAAGAATGAGCGTTGACTCGATAGAAACATGTTTTTGGCCAACTGCTGGGTAATGGTCGATCCGCCAGCAACCAGTTTACCTTTTTTCAAGTTCTTCTTAAAAGCCGCTTCAATGCCTTCGCGATCAAACCCTTGATGTTGCAAAAACTTGGCATCTTCGCTGGCAATGACTGCGCGTTTTAAATTTCTTGATATTTTGTTGTAATCAACCCATTGATGCTTAATGGTTGCATCTGGATTGTCTGCGCGCATCACACTCAATCTATCCCGCATAAAAGCGGTTGAGGAAGGATTAAACTTAATCCACCAAGCGATATTCAAAAACACCCACAGATTAAAGATGACAAACCAAAGCATCATTAATGCAATCAAGCGATTGACATAGCCGCAGAACCTTAATGGCTTTGCGTTCGGCCTGTTATTAAAAAACCAATCAATCAATTACAAAGCCCTCATTTGCTGCATGACTGTCTGTGTATCAGGTCGCACCCCACGCCAACAATAAAATGCCTCTGCCGCTTGCTCAACCAACATACCCAAGCCATCAGCCACTTGTGCGCCTGTAGCACGCGCTTGCTGCATAAACGGCGTTTCTCGACCATACATCATGTCATACGCCAGTGTGCTTTTGGAGAAAATACTGTCTGGAATCGGTAAAGCTGAATCGGTCAATCCTGTTGAAGTCGCATTAATCACAACATCAAAGTTCTGACCATCTAAACTTTCAAACCGTGTCGCAGTGATGGCTGTAACGGGATAATCTTTTATTACCGCTATTTTTTTCTGCATAGCAGACACTTTATCCATAGAGCGATTAACAACGACAAATATCGCAGGTGCATTCTTGGCAATATCCAGCGCAACACCTTGCGCAGCGCCGCCAGCGCCAATCATCAACACACGCTTACCTTGCAAAGCAACAGCAAAGTTTTGCTGTATATCCGTTACTAAACCAGCACCATCCGTATTATCCGCAACAATATCTGCACCATCCAACATTAACGTATTAGCAGCCTCAGCGTTCATCGCACTGGGTTTATGCTGACTAGCTAAGTTATAGGCTTCAAACTTAAATGGCACCGTCACATTAAGCCCTTTGTAACCTTCAGCCTTTAAGCGTCTTACCGTGTCAGCAAAACTATCTAGCGGCGAGAGTATCGCCTCATATTGCATATCTTGATTCGTTTGTTTTGCAAATTCAGTATGAATCATGGGCGATTTGCTATGGGCAATTGGATTGCCTAAAACTGCGTATTTATCTGTCATATTGCTTTAATTGTGCCAAGGCAAGCCAGCGTGTCGCCATCCGTTAATCAAGGTGCGCTGACGCTCCGCATTCGCTTCACCTTCAAAACCTTCAAGCATATTGTATGCTTCGGTAAATCCTAAAGAAGCCGCTAATGCAGCAGCATTATGTGAGCGCCCACCCGTACGACACATAAAAATAACCAATGCTTCTTTATCTATCTGCATTTCTAAATGCTTTGCGAAATCAGGATTAGCGACCATGCCAGGATAAAAAGCCCACTCAATGCTAATGGTATTCGGTACTTGACCAACTAATGCCAGCTCGGCATGCGTTCGCACGTCAACCAAAACAGCATGCTCTGTTTTTTGTAGCACATCATAAACTTCGTGCGGTGTTAATGCGCCAGAATAAGGCAGACCACTTTGCTCTGCTCTTTTTTTTGCGCGCTCAAGTATTTCACTAATTGCTTCCATTTTTCTTTACTCTTTCTTAATCATGACTTCATGCTTTGAATAATACACGCTCAAATCACATAAACAATGCTGAGTATATCGTTTTTTCAATTGAAAGATAAAATCATATTACGCACCAATATAGTGCATTTTTTGCAAACAAGCACTTAGTTGGTGCTAACAGCTACGACCTCATACCAAAACTTAAGCACTGTCATCATTTATATCCATTTTATAATGGCATAGTTCCTGCTAATATTCGGTATTGGATTCTGTTATTTATAATAATTATTTATATTCAATTTTTACGTTTAATTCATTCAATATTAGGAGATTGTAATGTCCGTAGCAAATGTAATGAAGCTCATTAAAGAAAATGACATCAAATTTGTTGATTTCCGCTTTACAGATACACGCGGTAAAGAGCAGCACACCAGCGTGCCTGTGTCAGCGTTTAACGAAGAAAAATTCACAGAAGGTCATGCGTTTGATGGTTCTTCTATCGCAGGTTGGAAAGGTATTCAAGCATCCGATATGCAATTGATGCCAGATGCATCAACTGCGAATATCGATCCATTTATGGATGAGCCAACATTAGTTTTAACATGCGACGTTATTGATCCAACCGATGGCAAAGGTTATGACCGTGACCCACGCTCTATTGCTAAACGCGCTGAAGCTTACTTAAAATCAAGCGGTATTGGTGACACAGCTTACTTTGGTCCAGAGCCAGAGTTCTTTATTTTTGACAATGTTGCTTGGAATGTTGGCATGGGCGGTAGCTCAGTAAAAATCAATTCTGATGAAGCAGCTTGGCAATCAGGCGATACATTAGAAGGCGGCAACACAGGCCATCGTCCAAAAGTAAAAGGCGGCTACTTCCCAGTTCCTCCAGTCGATTCTTTACACGACATTCGTTCTGCAATGTGTATTACATTAGAAGAAATGGGCGTGCCAGTTGAGGTGCATCACCATGAAGTGGCAACTGCTGGTCAATGCGAAATCGGCACACAATTTGCCAGCCTAGTACAACGTGCTGACTGGACGCAAATCTTAAAATACGTTGTGTTAAACACAGCGCATGCTTATGGTAAAACAGCGACATTTATGCCAAAACCATTACTAGGCGACAACGGCTCTGGTATGCATGTGCATCAATCTGTATGGAAAGATGGCAAAAACTTATTCGCAGGCGACGGCTATGCTGGCTTAAGTGACTTTGCACTTTATTACATCGGCGGCATCATTAAACATGCGCGCGCATTGAATGCCATTACTAACCCAAGTACAAACTCATATAAACGTTTAGTACCTGGTTTTGAAGCGCCAGTTAAATTGGCTTACTCTGCTAAAAACCGTTCTGCTTCTATCCGTGTACCATTTGTACATTCTGACAAAGCACGTCGTATTGAAGCACGTTTCCCAGATCCAACTGCTAACCCATACTTAGCTTTTGCAGCATTATTAATGGCTGGTCTAGATGGCGTACAAAACAAAATCCATCCAGGTGAAGCAGCAACTAAAGATTTATACCATCTTCCACCTGAAGAAGATGCAAAAATCCCAACAGTTGCCTCTTCATTAGAGCAAGCTTTACAAGCATTGCAAGATGATCATGAGTTCTTAACTCGTGGTGGTGTGTTCTCACAAGACTGGGTCGATTCATACATCGCATTCAAAATGGATGAAGTGACGCAACAACGCATGACACCAACTCCACTAGAGTTTGATATGTATTACAGCTGCTAGTTTTTTAATAGCATCAGAAAAAGGACAGCTTGCTGTCCTTTTCTTTTGTCTTCAACTTATCAACAATTGCAACCTCGTCAACCAATTAGCGATATCTTCGTTGCTAACACTAACAGTCTCATCTAAACTATGTTAATTAACACATGTCTATGAACACTTTGACTATGCATAAACCACTTATTTATATACTCTTTTTTATCGCAGCTAGTTTTTCCACGCTTAGCGAAGCAGCCATTTATAAACATGTGGATGCCAATGGCCATGTCACTTACTCAAATGTCAAAATACCAGGCGGCAAGAAGATTGATATAGCGCCAGTCGATACCAATTTTGGCACCAAAGCACAGAATGAATTAAAGTCTAAATCCCAAACCAATTCTTCTGGACCTTCTGACTTTCCTAGGGTCGATAACAATACCCAAAGACAAAGGGATCAATCGCGTAAAGACATTTTATTATCGGAGCTAGCATCAGAAAGAGCAGCTCTAGAAGAGGCTAAAAGAGCCTATGCAGAAGGTGAAGCTAACCCTGAAATTTCTAAACGCAGAAATGCGGATGGCAGCACAAGCACTTTCCGCAATGTCCCTAAGTTTCAAGAAAAAATGAAAGCATTGCAAATGAATGTAGATGTTCATCAACGCAATATTGAGCTATTAGAAAAAGAAATTAGCAATATCAATTAATATTTAAAACTGGCTTATCTCTTGCTTATATACTGGCATTAATAACATTTAGTGCTAGTATTATTCATGGTTCAAAAAATACCCACCTGCTTTTCAGGTTTAGAAAATCTCGCCACTTCAGTCATCTTACTGAATGCGGCTAAACAAGTTGTTTATATGAATCCCAGTGCTGAAGTGTTGTTTGCGCTTAGCTCTACCCAACTCGTTAATAGCGATATATCTGCCGTGTTTTTAAACTGCGAGATTTTAGATACCGCTATTGAAAACGCTACTAAGAACGACAGCCCTTTTAGAGAACACGAATTTGCAATCACCACGGTTCGCCAAGAATCTTTTGCCGTAACGTGCACTGTGACGCCAATCGACATGCATGAAGCTAAGCTTTTATTAGAGTTTCAGCAAATGGATCAACAGCTCCGTATTGCTAAAGAAGAGCGTATGTTGATTCAACAACAAGCGAACTCTGAGTTATTGCGGAATCTAGCACATGAGATTCGCAATCCATTAGGTGGCTTAAGAGGCGCAGCACAATTGCTGGAACATGAGTTGCCGCAACCTAATCTGCGTGAATATACGCAAGTGATTATTAAAGAGGCCGACAGACTGCATAGCCTAATGGATCGGTTATTAGTACCGCACCGCGTTCCTAAATATGAACCGACCAATATTCATGAAGTACTAGAACGTGTCCGTAGCCTTTTGTTGGCCGAGTCACCTAACAATATTAAAGTGCAGCGCGATTATGATACGAGTTTGCCAGAGCTCATTGGCGACCGCGAAAAACTGATTCAGGCTGTTCTCAATATTGCACGCAACGCTGTGCAAGCGTTATTGTCACACAATGCACAAGAAGCTAAAGTAACTTTAAGAACGCGAGCAGAACGCCAAGTCACCTTAAGTAGAAAGCGTTATCGTGTGGCCATTAAATTAGAGATTATTGATAATGGGCCGGGAATTTCTGCTGATTTATTGGATAAAATATTTTATCCTTTGGTGACAGGCCGCGAAGGCGGTTCAGGCTTGGGACTAGCTTTAGCGCAAACATTTATTACGCAACACCATGGCATGATTGATTGCAAAAGCCAGCCTGGCAATACATGCTTCACCATTTTGCTGCCCGTAGAAAGTACGGTGATTAAAAATGCAATTATTGAACAATAAAATTTAAGTAGAGCAGACGCAAATGAAACCAATTTGGATATTAGATGACGATAAATCAATACGTTGGGTATTTGAAAAAGCCCTTGCACGCTCAGATTTAGCATTCAAAACTTTTTCTTCTACCGCAGATGCACTTGATGCAATGGAGAAAGAATTACCGCAAGTCATCGTTAGTGATATCCGCATGCCAGGTGGTTCTGGTTTAGATTTTTTAACAGAAGTAAAAGAAAAATATCCTGATATTCCTGTCATTATTATGACAGCCTATTCTGATTTAGAAAGCGCTGTCGCCGCATTCCAACACGGTGCATTTGAATATCTAGCAAAACCGTTTGATGTTGACCAAGCAATCGATGTCATCAAACGTGCAGTAGATGAAACGCTACGCCAAGAAGTTGAAAGTGTGTCACTCGAAGAAACACCTGAAATTATTGGTCAAGCACCTGCCATGCAGGAAGTGTTTCGTGCGATTGGACGATTAAGCCGCTCACATGCAACCGTATTGATTAATGGCGAATCTGGCAGTGGTAAAGAGTTAGTGGCTAGCGCCTTACATCGCCATAGCCCAAGAGCAGACAATCCATTTATTGCCATTAATACGGCTGCCATTCCAAAGGATTTATTAGAATCTGAGTTATTTGGACATGAGCGCGGCGCATTTACTGGTGCACAAGCCGCACGACGCGGTCGCTTTGAACAAGCCGACAACGGCACGCTATTTTTGGATGAAATTGGCGATATGCCTGCCGATTTACAAACAAGGTTATTACGCGTATTAAGTGATGGCCAGTTCTATCGTATTGGCGGTCATCAACCAATTAAAGTGAATGTAAGAGTCATCGCTGCAACCCATCAAAACTTAGAAGAACGCGTTAAACTTGGACTATTCCGTGAAGACTTATTCCACCGTTTAAATGTGATTCGATTGCGATTACCCGCATTGCGTGAGCGACGCGAAGATATTCCATTACTCGCAAAATACTTCTTACAACAAAGCGCAATCAACCTAGGCGTCGATGCAAAAGTATTATCTCCAGATGCACTTAAATATTTAAGTACAGTTAACTGGAGCGGTAATGTTCGCCAGTTAGAAAACGTCTGCCACTGGCTCACAGTGATGGCACCAGGTCAGAATATTGATGTCGCAGATTTGCCTCCAGAACTAAAAGAAAATGCTGCGAAAACCATTTCCACGAACTCATGGCAAGAAGCATTAGCGCAAGAGGTTGCGGACGCCCTTAACCGCGGCGAACAAGGTATATTAGAAGGTATAACTAAAGACTTTGAGCGTGTCATGATTAAGAAAGCTTTACAACATACTGATGGTCGCCGCATAGAAGCCGCAACACAACTTGGTATGGGGCGAAACACGCTAACGAGAAAAATTCAAGAGCTAGGCATAGAAGACTAGCCTTAGAAGATTAGTGCAATATGGATTGCTTCACTTGTCATTGCGAACGAAGTGAAGCAATCCAGCTTAATAATAAAGAATATTAGCTAAACTTTCACTTGCTGACTGCGCCATACTGGAAATGAGCTATATTTTTGCGCATCAATTTTAGTCACAAAGAACACTTGCGCTAAGCGTGAGTCTTTTAGCGTTTTACCGAAAAACTGATTCGCCGCATGATAATGACGACCTTCGTATAAAATTAACGTATTGTAAACATTATTAACACGTACTATTTCATCAAACATATCATGATATGAAGTATCCATAATAAGCTTTCCTTCATCAAACCGCTTATCATTTTCCTTTAAGCACCACTGATATTTTTCTTCATCAAATTTTGCATTAGGCTTAAACAATGAGGTGCCTGAATCTAATGGCGCATCTGGTGTTAAATAGAGTACAGCAGCAAAAACGGTATTCTGGTCAGTATGAATCACGCCCTGCCCATACTCAGCAGAAACACTCTGGAAGCTAGTCGCAATTGCCCACTGCATATAATCATGTTCTGCATTATGAAACAATGAAATAATCTTCTTACTTACCTGCTCAAATAACGGTTTATTAATGGATGATAAATCTTTAGAACGACAACCCGGAAAAACATAGGGGGTATCTTTCATTTGAGACCTAAACTTATATTTTTGGTTTAATGCAAACATCCTCACTGCATCGGGATTTTCATAGAAGTTTTCTACAATGGTAACTGGGTATAAATTCATGGCTAACCTTAAAACGCTGCTTTAAATTCTGGATTTTTCCGTTGATTAGTTTAAATGACGAAAGTTATAACGGCAACATAAACTAGCTTTGTTAACAACTATAACTAGCTATCTGTCATCACCAATGATTTTGCAAACGAAAGTGAAGCAATCCAGATAATGTTGATTTGCATTAACTTCGAAGAGATTGCCACGGACTACGCCCTCGCAATGGCGGTATCGCAATAAAAAACGGCAACCGAAGTTGCCGTTTTAGTTTTATCTCAAACACAGAAATTAATCTGTGCAAGTGTTAACTTAATTCTAGAAGAATAAGATAGCGCCCAATGAGATAGTTTTTGCTTTAACTTGAGTGTCAGCTACAGCACCTTTGTTATTCGTATCAACTTCTTGATTTGAATATTCAGCAACTAAGTTCAAGTGTTTTGTGATTGGGTGGTATGCACCAACTGTCCACATGCTGTTTTCAACATCGCTGAAACCATCAACTGAGTTACCATCTAATGTTGATTCACCATATGAAAGGCCTAACTTAGTACCTGCACCAGGAATAGTGTATGTACCTTGTACGTACCAGTCATCTGAATCACGTGATTTACCAGTGTTATCAAAACCACGGTTCAATAATACTGTAGTACCAGTACCATCACCTTTACCATAGTAACCAGTTAGACCAAAGCCAGCAACATTAACTGTAGCACCAATGTCATAAGCAGTTGCACGGTCATCACTAAGTGCTACAGCAGCAGCACCAGCTGTTTGAACAGCAGACAAACCTTCAACTTTTTGTGAGATAAATGAAGTCCAAACTTTACCTGCTACATCACCAGTCCATGCATAAGAAGCTTTACCTTCAAATGCTGGAGATGAACCTGAACGACCGTTGCTACCAGCATCAGCACCAACCACGTTTTGATCGTTTGCCGCATTTAGAGGTGCATTAACACCGTTAGTACCTAATGCATTCCAACCTTGTGTAACACCTACTGTAAAGTTAAAACCATTCCAGTTTGGTGATGTGTAAGCAACTTGTGATTTCCAGTCAGCATACATAAAACCAGTACCAATACGGCCTAATGTTGTTGTGTTACCAGCTAATGAACCAGCTGCTGAACCAACACCTAACAATGTCATGTCGTTTAAGATAGCGTCAGAAGCGTAGATACCTAAATCTTTACCAAGCTTGATAGAACCCCATGAAGCATCACCGAATGTTAAGAATGCTTGACGATTCTCTTGTTGTGAACCTTGGATACCTGAGTTACGTGTAGAAGCACCTGGGTTGATTGAGATTGTGAAACCTACATCTAAATCGTTTTGACGTGTTTTACCAGAAACTGATAGGTAGTTAGGTAACAAACCTGTAGTGATGTTGTTTACGCTATCACCGTTACCGAATTCACCTGCAGTAGCATCATCACCACTGAAAGATGTATGTGTGTAGTAAGCGTTTACAACGCCACCGATGTCTAGTGTCCAATCACCAGCTGGGATCATGATACCAGCTTGAGCGCTTGAAGCACCAGCAACTAAAGCTGCTGCAACTGCTAATTTTAACTTGTTGTTCATGTAATTCTCCTAAAGTTTTACTTAAAGTTTTTACTGCTTTTTGTACTACTAAATATCCTCATTTTATTTTTAACTATTTTAACAATTAAAATAATGAGTATTGTTTTAAACTTCCCTACCCCAAAGCATGCTAATTACATAACAGTTTTTGCATAAGAAGGTTATGAGCTAGTATGCCAAAGCTTTGCAAGCGCTAGCAAGTATTAAGTTATTTTTACCTTATTCTTTTTTAAATTTGTTGTGCTGTTACAACAAAGTTGATTGATAGAAATGGTTAGCGCTTTTATTTTAGTTCTGGACTGCCACGCCGCACCCGCGAGGAGTGTCCCCAACCTCGCTAAGCGGAAATCCGCTAAGTCGGTTGAGACGCTCGCAGTGACAACAACGTCTTTGTGAGTGTAGCGAAGCAATCCACGCTTGCCGTATTGACGTTTTAATGATAACGCGCTAGCGTTGATTGGAGTGCGTTTGTATCATATTCGCTTGTGATAACCGCATGACCGATACCCTTTTGCAAGATGAGCCGAATTTTTCCATCTTGCACTTTTTTATCCAAGCCCATTAATTCAAGATACTTCTCAACACCCAACGCTGGCGGTGTTTGTGGTAATTTTGCATCAGTGAATATGGCTTTTATCTTCTGCATATCGTCGACGTGCAGCCAGCCCATTTGCAACGAAAGCTCAGCCGCCATGATAGTGCCCGCGGCAACCGCTTCGCCATGTAACCAGACACCATAACCCATGGCATTTTCGATGGCATGTCCGAACGTATGCCCTAAGTTGAGCAAGGCGCGTTCTCCTGCCTCTTTTTCATCTGCTGCGACAACTTCCGCTTTGTTTAGACAAGAACGATAAACTGCTTCTGTTACGATCGCATCATCTAAGTTCATTAATTTTGGCATATTGATTTCTAGCCATTCGAAGAATTTCACATCTCGAATAAGACCATATTTAATTACTTCTGCAACGCCTGCTGATAGTTCACGTTGCGGCAAGGTTTGTAAAGTGTCGATGTCAATTAATACTAACTGTGGCTGATAAAACGCACCTATCATGTTTTTTCCTTGCGGATGATTAATGCCTGTTTTGCCACCTACGCTAGAATCCACTTGTGATAATAAGGTCGTTGGAATTTGAATAAAAGGCACACCACGCAAATAGGTTGCTGCCGCGTAACCAGTCAAATCACCAATAACACCGCCACCCAAAGCAATGAGAGTTGTATTACGTTCACAACGTGCGTTGATTAGCGCGTCATAGATGGTATTTAAGGTGTCGCTATTTTTATATTGCTCTCCATCGGGCAAAATAATTTCGACCACTTGCACACCTGCATCGCGCAATGGCTGAGCTACTTTTTCTAAATAAAGCGGTGCAACTGTTGTATTAGTCACAATCGCGACGTGTTTCTGCTTTAGGTGTTGTAGTAATAATTCCGTATCACTGAGCAAACCTGATCCAATATGAATAGGGTAGCTACGTTCCGCCAAAGCGACATTCAATATTTGCTTCATAACTCTTTGTAAGTTTTCTTAATCTGATTAATAAGTACGGTGGCTGGTTGTTTGCCAGTATCGACAATGCAGTTGGCAATCTCTGTATAAATAGGGTGACGCTCTTGGTATAACTGTTCTAACTTGGCGTGTATATCAACATTTTGCAATAATGGTCGTTGTTTGTCATTGCGCATTCTTTTCCACAAGTCATTCACGCTTGCACGCAAATAGATAACGTAACCATTATTTTGCAAAGCTGTTCTATTTTCCGCCAAAAGAACAGCGCCGCCGCCGGTTGCCAAGACGATGTTATCTAGCTGTGTTAATTCATCAATCACTGCGGTCTCGCGCTTTCTAAAACCAGCTTCACCTTCTAAATCAAAAATAACGGCCACTTTAACGCCAGTGCGCTCTTCAATAACATGATCTGCATCATAAAATGTTTTTCCTAATTGCTTAGCAAGCTGTTTGCCGACGGTGGTTTTGCCTGCTCCCATCAGCCCGATAAGGAATAGATTGTTTTGCTTGGACACAATAAAAATGCCTATCAATTGAATGATAGGCATTTTAAGGCAAAGTCAACGTTCTGTCAGGTCAACTTAATATTTCACGTATGACTAATATTGCGTATTTAATGTAGCGCTAAACTTTCATCCATGATTTTTGGGGTAACAAAAATCAATAATTCAGTTTTATCATCTTGTCTGCTGCGTGTTTTGAATGCATTTCCAAGAATCGGCAAATCACCGAAGAACGGCACTTTCTGCACTTGGTTTCTTTCTTCTTGCTCGTAAATACCGCCTAGCACCGCCGTCTCACCATTAGAAACCAACACTTGCGTTGTAATGTTTTGCGTATCAATGGAAGGGACGCCTGCAAAGATTGTGCCGACTCGTTCTTTTCGCACATCTAAGTCCATAATGATTTTATCATCCGGTGTAATTTGCGGAGTGACCTCCAAGCTCAGCACTGCCTCTTTAAACGAAACGGTTGCAGCACCGCTGGCAGAAGCTTCCAGATATGGGATTTCCGTACCTTGCGCGATTTTAGCTTTTTGCTGATTAGCCGTTGTGACACGCGGGCTTGAAACCACCTTACCACGGTTGTCTGTTTCCAACGCTGTTAACTCTAAGTTTAGCAACAGCCCGCTGGCAATCTGAATAAACTAAATGCAATGCTACCCAAATTAGTAGAACTAGTCACAGGAAAATTAGAAGCTAAACCACCTGTACTTGCCGTTTGCACTACAGTTGCACCATCCGCACTGGTTCGCGTTACCGCACTAGTAGAATCCAAACTGCCCCCAACAGCAAGGACGTTTTGACCTGGCGTTGTAAACGACTCAACCCCAAACCTTGCGCCAAGCTCTTTACCAAACTTTTCATCAGCAATGACTAAGCGCGACTCAATCATTACCTGCCTTACAGGAATGTCAACTTTATCAATAACTTCTTGAATCTCTTGCAGTTTTCGTGGTGTATCTTTAATAAATAGCGTATTGGTTCTAGGATCTGAATTAACTGAACCGCGCATGGATAAAATTGAATTGATATTCATCCCGCCGCCACCGCCGACACCACCGCCAATATCTCCTCTGATGATCTTTTTAAAATCGTCAGCTTTTTGATACTTCAATTTAAACACTTCGGTAACAAGTGGCTCCAGCTCTTCAACTGCTTTTGATGCTTCTAGTGCAGCTTTATCTTTGGCTGCAACTTCTTCTGCTGGCGCTACCGTAATCACATTGCCGACTTTACGCATTGTTAACGCTTTATTTTGCATAATAATGTCTAGCGCTTGATCCCAAGGAACATCCTTTAATCTTAAGGTTAAATTGCCTGCCACTGTGTCGCTAGCGACAATATTGAGACCAGTAAACTCAGCAATCACCTGTAAGACTGAACGCACCTCTACATCTTGAAAGTTAAGTGATAGCTTTTCTCCGCTGTAGCCTGGCTTAGCGCCTTTGACTAATTTATTCGGATCCTCGATGACTTTACGCACATCAATAATGAATTTTTTATCCGCCTGATAAGCAGATTGCTCCCACTTACCTTGCGGCTCAATAATCACCCGACTATCGCTACCTTGCTTAACCGTATCAACATACATCACTGGCGTATTAAAACCAACTACATTCAAACGGCGCTGCAATGCGGCTGATACATCGGTATCTGAAAAATCGACAACGATTTGCTTACCTTTTTGCTTAATGTTAATACCTGTATTTGCATCAGCCAAATCAATAATCACGCGTCCTTCACCATTTTTTCCTCTGGTAAAATCTACATTCGTAATCGCATGGTTAGCATTAGTAGATTTGCTTTCAGCAAAGCGTGTTTCAGTATGTGCTGCTGCCTGCGCGCCTGCTGCTAATGTGATAATGACATCACTGCCTTCTAATACCGTGTTATAGCTAACAGTTTTAGACAAGTTAAGCACCATTCTTGTGCGATCTTTAGCCTGTGCCAATGCAATACTTTTCAGCACACCCTGACTTCCCGTTATGTTATTTTCTTTTAGTCCATTGCCTGTATTGGGAAAATCTAGCGCAACCCTTGCTGGATTTTGCAACGCAAAGCTGGCTGGTGGATTAGCAAGCGCAGATGTCAACTTCACCCGAATACTCAAACGCCCACCTGACAACGTAGAAAAGTCTACGCTTTCTATATTATTACTAAATGTATTCTCTGCAGCCACAGCAGACCCCATCATACTTAGGCTTAATAGCAGTATGATTCCAATCCATTTTTTCATTGTTATAATCATGTTAATTCCCATTCTTTTATTCTTGCAAGTTAATACTAGCATCGCGTTCAACCCAATCCCCATCCAGATCATCCTGAACGACTTCTTTTATCGTGACTTCGCCATCTTGAATTGATGTGATTAATCCAAAATTAGGCCCTAAGTAATTGCCTACTCTTACTTGATACAGCGTATTATCTGGTGTTTTAATCAATGCAAATTTCGACCCTTTTTTACTCATCGAGCCTACATAAAGCAAGCTTTCCAATGGAAAAGACTCTAGCAACTCTTTTGGGCGATTAGTATTAGGTTGCAATGAACCTGCGCCTCGTTTTGTTTGACGGGCTTTGAAAGGATCCAACAATACGTTATCCGCGTTATAAATCACCGGCGTATAAGGCAACACTTCTGGCAAAGGCTCAACCGTCATATTCATACCAGTCGCAGCATTTGCCATAAACTGATCAAGATCATCACCCTGCCCACTATCACATGCTATTAATAAGCAGCAAAGAAAACCGACTAGTGCAAGATTAAATTGCGTACTCTTTAAAATCATTTCTGCACCCTTTTTGTCTCTTCTTCTGCTTGCTTAACTGCAATTTCAGAGGCATCAAGATAACGATATGTTTTCGCAATCGCTTCTAAAACCAACGTGCCACCACCACCTTTAACATCTTTTTGTAGTGGCGAAATCGATAAATCATTCAGCGTAACAATACGCGACAGCCTTGAAACATCTGTCGCAAATGCACCTATATCGTGATAATTGCCTAAAACTTTAATTTGAATAGGCATCTCAGCATAAAAGTCGGATACTACTTCCTGCCCTGGTTTAAACAACTCGAACTCCAAGCCACGACCTAATCCAGATTGGTTAATATCCGTCAATAAGCCATCCATTTCTGAACGATCAGGCAATTGCTTTAATAGCGCACCAAAAGTTTTCTCAATATCAACCATTTGTTGGCGGTATGCTTCTATTTTCACCGCTTGGCCTTTTTTTGCTAGAAATGTCTGCCGAAGCTCCTGCTCTTTGGCTTCCGCTTGATTGTAATCTTCAATCGCTGGACGCCATAGAATGAAATAGCCTGCCCAACAACATCAACGCCAATATGCCCAGCAATACCAGCTTGACAGCAATGGGCAAACTACCCGCGTTTTTGAGGTCTATATTATTAAAATCTTCTAATCTGATATTCATGACGGCACACCTGCTGGTTTAATATCCAGCTCATTTGCTTCAGCCGGCGCTTTCAGATTAACATTCATCGTAAAGTCATTTTGCTTAACGTTATTAACGGTTGTTGTTTTAATTTCAATTAACACAGGCCGCTCTAGCCAGACAGATGATTCCAAATTTCTTACTAAAGTTGCCACACGTGCATTTGTATCTGCAACACCTTGCATGGTAATAACATTTTCTGTTTGCCTTATATTGGTTAAATATAAGCCTTCTGGCAATTGTCTGGCCAGCTCATCCAATACCACCACAGCTTGACTACGATTAGTTTGCAGATTTTCGACAATGCGTTTTCTTTCTAACACATTGTTAATTTGCCCCTTCAACTCAACAATATCCGCAATTTCAGTATCTAATTTTGCAATCGCTTGCTCCAGACGCGTATTACGTTCTAATTGCGTCTGTTTTTTTGCGCTTAGATAAGTCCAACCAACAAAGATAATCGCCAAAGCCGCAACTGCAGCAAATAAAGCCATTAATCCAAACTCTCGTTGCTTTGCTGCACGTTTAATCTGTCGATGTGGTAGTAAGTTAATCCGTACCATTTAACTAACTCCCCGCATCGCTAAACCACAAGCAACCATTAAAGCGGGCGCATCAACTGCAATCTGCTGCTTTTTCACATTAGCGCCTATAGACATGGAATGAAATGGATTAGCAATCACCACATTAATTTGCGTTTTCGCTTGCACTGCGCTATCGATACCAGATGTAGCTGCACCGCCACCCGCTAAAATAATATGCTCGACACGATTGTATTGGGTTGAACTTGTGAAAAATTGCAATGCGCGTGCTACTTCAGTGGCTAAAGATTCCACAAAGGGCTGTAGCACTTCTGCTTCATAACTGTCGGGCAAGCCGCCTTTGCGTTTTGCAATTTCAGCTTCCTCTGCTGACAATCCAAAGCGACGTTGAATCTCTTGCGTTAATTGACCACAACCAAACGCTTGCTCACGGGTGTAAACAGATTGATTATTGTGCAACACATTGATATGCATCATCGCTGCACCCATATCAACAATCATCACCGTTTGGCCTTTGCCAGATTTTGGCAGTTGCGTTGCAACTAGGCCATATGCTGCTTCGGTCGCATAATTATCAACATCCATCACAATCACTTTAAGCCCAGCATCTTCAGCAGCTGCAACGCGATCTTCAATCTTTTCTTTACGCGCCGCTGCAATCAACACTTCCACATCATCAGGATTATTTGGTGCAGGACCAATCACCTGAAAATCAATGTTTACTTCTTCTAGTGGGAATGGAATATATTGATTGGCTTCACCTTCAACTTGCACTTCCATTTCATCTTCCCGCAAGGCTGCCATCAACATGACTTTTTTGGTGATGACGGACGATGAGGGCAACGCTAATGCGACATTTTTCTCTCTGGTTCCTAGCAGCTTCCACGCTAATTGTACTGCATCAGAAACCTGCTCTAAACTAACAACGTTGCCATCGACAATAGCGTCTTTGGGAATCACAGCCACAGCATAACCTTCTAGGTGATAGCCCTTACGAAGACTGCTCGACAGCTCAACCATTTTGACTGCAGACGTACTAATGTCTACGCCAATTAATGAGGGCGTGCTTTCACTAAAAAAATCGAACTTCAAATTAAAATTCTCTTTCTGTTTTCGTTAGTTACGCGCAATTGCGATAAATTACATTAAATCCTAGCAACAAGCTTCCGTAGTGTAAAGAAGTTTCTATCTCAAACAACCGACTTCAGTAACTCTATCTAAGGTTGTGTTATTTTAGCGACATTAATTCGCAAGAAAAGCCATTTTATCGGTTTGGTTAATAGGCATAACCTTATATACTGTCGTATTCAATTTGCTTTATCGACATTCTGTTATGACTCCTAAAAAATGGTGGCACTTTCTCGTTTTATTTGCACTCGTGAGCGGCATGGCAATCACAGCACTCATCGCCCTATCTATTACACTCATTTATCCAACATTACCATCCTTAGAAAAAGTGACTGATTACAATCCAATTCAGCCATTAAGAATTTATTCGGCTGATAAGTATTTAATTGGCGAGTTTGGGGAAGAGAGACGCGCCTTTACCACAATTGATAAAATTCCGAAGCAGATGCAAGATGCGGTTTTAGCGATTGAAGATAGACGCTTTTATCGCCACGGCGGCGTTGATATGAAAGGTATTGCACGCGCAATTAGAAACAACATTACAGGTAGAAGTCACGAAGGCGCGAGTACAATTACCATGCAAGTGGCTAAAAACTTTTTTACTGGCCCGAATAAAAAACGCAATATCATCACCAAAATTAAAGAAGCACTGTTGGCAATTAAGATAGAAAAAACGTTAGAAAAAGATCAGATTCTTGAGCTTTATTTAAACCAAATCTATTTAGGTCAGCGCTCTTACGGCTTTTCTGCCGCTGCGCAAGTTTATTTTGCCAAACCACTACAAGAACTCACACTCGCAGAGTCTGCTTTGTTAGCAGGCCTACCAAAAGCGCCTTCTGGCTATAATCCGTTTTATAGACCGAAAAAAGCCATCGCAAGACAGCATGAAGTATTGCGCGACATGCAACGTTATGGATTTATTGATAAAGCGCAGTTTGATGAAGCCATTGCGCAAGAGCTTTTATTTAAACGAATGGCGAAAAGTGAGCTTGCGCTAAATGCCGATTATGTTGCTGAACTTGTTCGTCAGCAGCTATACAAACGATATGGCGATGATATTTATAATAGCGGGCTAAAGGTATACACCACCATTATCAAAGCGAATCAAGAAGCTGCTAATCAGGCGATTGTCGATGGCATACTAGAATATCAACAACGTCAGGGTTATAAAAAAGCTGAAAAATGGATTGATTTAGCGGCACTGGATCAAAACAATCTCGATGAAGAGTTGCAAAATAGCCTTTCAGAAATCATGGTATATAACAACTTCATCCCTGCTATTGTGACTAAAAAATCGCCTAATGCTGTTGAAGTCTTTACTCAGAATGGTGAAAAAATTTCCATCACAGATAAAGGGTTGAGTTTATTAAAGAGAAATCTCGCACTTAAAGATGCAAAGCAACATAAAATTAAAGAGGGTTCAGTTGTCCGTATTATTAAAATTAAAGAGGGCTGGCAAATCGTACAATTGCCAGAAGTCGAATCTGCTTTAGTTGCATTAGACCCTAAAGATGGCGCCATCACCGCGCTAGTTGGCGGCTTTAATTTTAACAAAAGTAAATACAATCATGCTACTCAAGCCTATAGACAACCGGGCTCCAGCTTCAAGCCATTTGTCTATTCTGCTGCCTTAGAGAAAGGCTTTACCCCAGCCAGCATTATTGAAGATGAGCCTATCTCGATGACAGGCAGAGAAGTTGGATCGGGTAAAAAATGGGAGCCAAAAAACTACGATAGTGAATATGAAGGCCCAATGCGTATGCGTAAGGCGTTAACAAAATCTAAAAACATGGTCTCTATTCGTATTTTAGAAAGCATAGGCACAAGATACGCTCAAGATTATGCGAAACGATTTGGTTTTTCAGCTAAACATAACCCTGCTTACCTCACAATGGCTTTAGGTGCAGGCGAGGTGACGCCGCTAGAATTAGCCAATGGCTATGCGATTTTTGCTAATGGCGGCTACCGTATAGAGCCACACTTAATCACCAAAATTATGGATAGCCAAGGCAAAGTGCTTGAAGAGTTGACATTCCCAGTTGCTGAAAAGACAGCACCACTTGTGATTGATGAGCGCAATGCATTTATCATGACTTCCATGTTGCGTGATGTCGTACAAAGCGGAACGGCAAGAAGAGCGACCTCACTTGGCAGGCAAGACTTGGCAGGTAAAACAGGAACGACAAATGATACGATTGATGCTTGGTTTGCAGGTTACACACCACATCAAGTTGCTGTTTCTTGGATGGGCTATGATCAACCACGCTCACTTGGCAGAGTAGAAACTGGTGGCCGTGCTGCATTACCTATCTGGATAAAGTACATGCAAACTGCGCTTAAAGGAAAACCTGATTTAGCTTACCCAGAACCCGCTGGATTGATGTCTTTACGCATTGATCCATACACAGGCACACTGTCAGATAGTGAGTATGGAATTAATGAATATTTTTACAATGAGAATCCACCGCCTGTGCTAGAGCTTAACTTGCCGCCACTAACCGATATATTTGATTCTGGATTTCCAGTACAGAACCCATTGCAACCTAATGCATCTACTTCGCCTAACCCTGCGCCACCACCGGTAATGACACCAAACCCGGCGACAACGCCTAGCCCAAAACAAGGTGAAGAGGTGAAGACTGAACCAGCTAAAGCACCGCGTAGAGGAACAACGAGCACTGACAATGCGAGAAGTGTTTTGAATCCTTCTGGGTTTTAAACTACACTCAAATATTATGGCACGAGAGAGTTTAGACCAATTAAGGCAAACCATTGCCCAATATGCCGCGCGCATGATGGTAGAAGATGGCATTAATGACTTTGCTTATGCAAAAAAGAAAGCGGGTCGTCAACTAGGCGTTTTGGAAAAAAGCGTTTTGCCTAGCAATGCTGAAATTGAAGCAGAAGTCAGAAGCTACCATGAGTTATACAACGCCGATGAGCAACCGCACGAGCTGAAACTGCTCCGTAAAGCAGCACTCGCAACCATGCAACTGTTCGAACGCTTCAATCCATTTTTAACTGGCAGCGTGCTGGATGGCTCTGCAGGTAAAAATGCACAAACTAATATACATTTATTTGCCGACAGCGCAAAAGATGTCGAGATTTTTTTACTCAGCCAACAAATACCTTTTGAAAGCGATGAAAAAACCTATCGCGTCTCAGATAGACCGAGTAAAAACAAAAAAGAAAAACCGCATAAAACTGTACCTGTATTTACCCTAGAAACTGAATATGGCTTACAAAAGTTAAGTGTGTTTGAATTTGACGATATGCGTATTGCAACTAAGCGACCTAGTGATGGGAGTAATGCGGATAGAATTGATATTGCTGGCTTAAAAGGTATTATTTCAACTGATCGTATACTGTAGCTTCATCCGAAAAAATAATAGTTGCACTTTCAACTAGCTTTTTAGTTATTGAAAGATTCCACCCACGCATCGTTTTGTGCCATCTTTTATTTTCCAGAAATAAAGCCCAAGGTAATTCTAATATTTTTAGCAATTTAAACTCATTACTAAAAAGAACAATAACAACGTATTCAAATTTCTGTGCATCCACATCCTTTGAGTCAACATCATTCAGCCCATAAAATACACTGGTCAGATTGCCTGATGTTGACTTAATACTGTATCGCTCACCTTTTCTGCTCAGCGCATCCACATTTTGTGTACCTGCTGGAGCTGCTTGCAGATTGGGAAAATTTGGATTTTTTGAATAATGATGAATAGCGAGGTACTCTCCCAAATCACCTAGTAAATTCTTTGTTCTAATAATACTTCTGTTTTTTAATTCAGTAATTAGCTCTGAATAAAGAGAAATGATTTCTTGGTCACTTAACCCAGACAACGTCATCGCCTAACCCTTCAACCACCGCGCTACATCCATTGCAAAATAAGTCAAAATCCCATCTGCGCCAGCGCGTTTAAAGCCTAGCAAGCTTTCCATCACACATGCTTTTTCATCCAACCAGCCATTTTGGGTGGCGGCTTTTAACATGGCATATTCACCACTCACTTGATACGCATAGGTTGGCACGCCAAATTCGTGTTTTACACGGCGGACAATATCCAAATACGGCATGCCTGGTTTTACCATGACCATATCGGCGCCTTCTTCGATATCGAGCGCAACTTCTTTAATTGCTTCATCTGAGTTGGCTGGATCCATTTGATAGTTATATTTATTGCCTGCGCCCAAATTAGCTGATGAGCCGACTGCATCTCTAAATGGGCCATAAAACGCGGAGGCATACTTTGCGGAATAAGCCAAAATACGGGTATAAATAAACTCATCTTCTTCTAACGCAGCACGAATAGCGCCAATGCGTCCATCCATCATGTCGGATGGTGCTACAATATCTGCACCCGCTTTAGCATGGCAAAGCGCTTGTTTAACTAGCACTTCCACCGTTTCATCGTTTAGCACATACCCATCATCGTCAATAATGCCATCTTGGCCATGGGTGGTGTAAGGGTCTAATGCAACATCGGTAATCACACCCAAATCAGGGAAGGCTTCTTTTAAGGCTTTCACCGTTCTTGGCACTAATCCGCCTGCGTTATAAGCTTCTTTAGCCGTCAAGCTTTTGTGCTCTTCTGGAATTACAGGGAAAATAGCGATGGCTGGGATACCTAATTCAACACATTCTTTGGCTGTATTGAGTAAAACATCAATACTTTGGCGTTGCACACCCGGCATGGAAGGCACTTGTTCCGTTCGTCCTTCACCCGTTAATACAAAAACGGGGTAAATTAAATCATCGACAGTCAGTACATTTTCACGCATTAAACGACGTGAAAATTCGTCTTTTCGCATGCGGCGCGGACGGTGAGCAAGAAACTGATTAGCCATAAAATTCCTTCATTATTTTGTGCTTAAATGTTCGCTATTTACCTTAACGCGAAGACGCGTTAGGCGCAAGTGAGAAGTCAGTGCGCAATACGCTAGTCGCTTGCAATAAGCGTTTAGGCGAATACTTTTAAAAATTCTGTGCCTGGGTCTGGTTGTCGCATAAACGCCTCACCAACCAAGAAACCATTGACATTGTGACTGCGCATCAATGCAACATCTTCAGCGGTAAAGATACCTGATTCGGTAATGACAAAGCGATCATCTGGCAACTGTTCTAATAAGTCTAAGGTCGTTTGCAGCGTTACATCAAACGTGCGCAAGTTACGATTATTGATGCCGACCAATGGCGTTTCTAACTTCAACGCTAATTCAAGCTCTTTGCCATCATGCACTTCGACCAACACCGCCATGCCTAATTCATGCGATACTTCTTCAAGCAATTGCATTTGCTTTAACTCAAGCGCCGCTACAATCAGTAAAATACAATCAGCGCCCATCGCACGTGCTTCTACTACTTGATAAGGGTCGATCATAAAATCTTTGCGCAACACAGGTAAACTGCACGCCGCACGCGCTTGTTTTAAATACTCGGCCGAACCTTGAAAATATTGCTCATCGGTTAATACAGACAAACAGGCTGCACCTGCTTTTTCATAGCTTTTTGCAATTTCTGCAGGGTTAAAATTCTCACGAATCACCCCTTTTGATGGGCTGGCTTTTTTAATCTCTGCAATCACCGCAGGTAAGTTAGCTTCATCTTTTTTGGCTAAGTTACCAACAAAATCACGCGGCTCTGGCTGCGCCAAGGCTTCTTCATGAATTTGCTTTAACGATTTAATGGCGCTCGCCTTAGCGATTTCTTCACGTTTAGTGGCTAATATTTTATTTAATATATCTGACATTGGTTTCGTCTATTCTGTTTATATAACTGACTTGATGTTTATTGATAGGTAATGCCGTTGTGCTTAATCCAACCAGCTTCGTGTTGGTTACGCGGGTCTAAATGCGTCCAATGCACCACGCCGCCTTTGGGGTTATAACTATATTCCCCTCTAAATTCAATTGTATCGCCTACTTTTAGCGTATCAATACGCAATGCTAAATCGATATTATGGGCGAATAGCAAGGTTTGTCCGCCAGCAATGCTAACGAGAAATTTTTGGTGACGTGAGCCTTTATTATCATCAGCCAATAAACGCACAACGCGCCCAGTTCCATCGACCATTTCATCATTGGCTTGTCGTGCAAATAATGTACTCGCTGATGGAAACTGCGTTTCATACTGACCATTTCTTAATTGCTCTACGCCTTGCTCTAGCGCTTGCGGCAGTGATTCTACCGATGCAAATGACGATTGCTCTGTTTGCGAGCAAGCCACTGTTATAAGAAAAAGCATGGTTAAAACAACGTTTCTCATCTTGCTTGCAAGGCCTCTAAAGTTGCCAACGCCTTACCTTCATCAATCATTTTCGCCGCTGTTGCGATACCCGCTTCTAGCGTGGTCGCAATACCAGCCGTATAAATCGCTGCACCTGCATTCATTAATACAATGTCGCGTGCTGCGCCTTTTTTACCTATTAGCACGTCCATAATCATGGCTTTTGACTCTGCTGCATTTTGAATCTGAATATCTTTTAACTGATGCTCAGATAAACCAAACTGTTTAGGATTGATTGTATATTCAGTGACTTTTCCATCTTTTAGCTCAGCAATATAAGTGTCGCCAGTAAACGAGATTTCATCCATCCCATCCGCACCATGTACGACCAATACATGTTCACTGCCTAACTTTTGTAATACTTTTGCTAATTTACCCGTTAATGCTTGATCAAAAACACCCATGACCTGACGCTTGGCTGAAGCTGGATTAGTGAGCGGGCCGAGCAAATTAAAAATGGTACGAACGCCCAGTGCTTTACGCACAGGCGCGGCATATTTCATGGCACTGTGATGATTCGGCGCAAACATAAAACCAATGCCAATTTCATCGACGCTAGCCGCTACTTCATCCGCCGTTTTATTGACATTAACGCCTAGCGCCTCCAATACATCGGCACTACCGCAAGTGGAAGATACTGAACGGCCGCCATGTTTGGCTACTTTTGCACCAGCTGCCGCCGCTACAAAAGCTGAAACGGTTGAAACATTAAAAGTTTGAATACCATCGCCACCAGTGCCACAAGTATCAACCAAATGCGCTGCATCACTAATCAGCACTTTGGTTGAAAGCTGACGCATCACCGTCGCGGCGGCGGCAATTTCATCCACCGTTTCACCTTTGATGCGCAACGCAATTAACAAAGCAGCAATTTGCGCTTCACTCAACTCGCCGCTCATCACTTGCTGCATCACTGCCAGCATTTGATCATGCGATAAATCTTTTGCCGCTAATAATTGATTTAAAACATCTTTAAACATAACTAATACGCTTTAATAAAATTATCAAGCAACTCATGTCCATACTCTGTTAATACGGATTCTGGATGAAATTGTACACCTTCGATGGCCAGCGTTTTATGGCGCACGCCCATAATCTCGCCATCTTCAGTCCACGCTGTCACTTCTAAACAATCTGGCAAACTCTCTTTTTCAATGACCAAAGAATGATAGCGGGTTGCCGTATAAGGGTTAGCTAATCCTTCAAACACACCTTGATTCGTGTGATGAATCAATGACGTTTTACCGTGCATCAGCGTTTTGGCTTTAATAATCTTCCCGCCAAACGCTTGGCCAATACTTTGATGACCCAGACATACGCCTAGCAAAGGAATTTTGCCTGCAAACGCATGAATTAACGGCACAGAAATACCTGCCTCATTCGGCGTACATGGGCCAGGTGAAATCACAATATGGCGTGGATTCAACGCCGCCACTTTTTCTAAATCAATTTCATCATTACGATACACCTGCACCTCTTGACCAAGCTCGCCAAAATACTGAACAAGGTTATAGGTAAAGGAATCGTAATTATCAATCATTAATAACATGACATTAATCCTAATAAGAACCTAGAATGTAAACTAGATATCATAATTTATATATTCTTTTTTATCTCAAATGTACTCAATAATAATGTATTTAATGCATCGATATCGACTGGTTTACTAAATAAGTAGCCTTGAAACTGCTTGCATCCATATTGACTAAGCAACGCAAACTGCTCCTCCGTTTCCACTCCTTCTGCGATTACATTGAGATCTAGCGCCTGTGCCATTAATATAATGGCTTTAACAATTTCTGCATCACTTGCATCGATGTCTACATCACGGACAAAAGACTGATCAATTTTAATTTGCGTTAATGGTAGATTTTTAAGGTAGGTTAATGAAGAGTATCCAGTACCAAAATCATCCATTGAAAACCGAACGCCTAACGCTCTAAGTTGGTGCATTTTTAACGCTGTATCTTCAGCATCATCAATCACCACACTTTCAGTAAGCTCAATTTTTAATCGATTGGGATTAGCCTCTGTTTTTTTGATGATATTTTTTATCTCATTAACAAAATTTGGTTGCCTAAACTGCTTTGCACTAACATTGATAGCAAGCCTTAAATCTTGAGCAAAATTCGTTCTTTCCCAAGCCTTCAGTTGCTTGCAAGCTGTTTCAATCACCCATGTGCCAATGGGAAGAATCAACCCTGTTTCTTCTGCGATAGGAATAAACTCAGCAGGCGAAATTAATCCGACATTCGGTATATTCCAGCGCAAAAGACCTTCAGCACCAATCACTCTCCGCTGACTATCAACCTGTATTTGATAATGCAAACTTAACTGATTTAACTCTAGTGCGCTTCTTAAATCAGTGTGTAACTTTACTTTTCTTTCAACGGCTAATTGCATATCAGGATCATAAAAACACAAAGTGTTACGTCCCTTATCTTTTGCTTGATACATGGCCGCATCTGCGCGTTTCAATAATTCATCCTGCTTAATTTCATGTCCGTCAAACAAACAAACACCTATGCTCGAAGTATTATGATGGAGAACACCATTTAAATGGTAAGGCATCGCAATCGTATGCAATAGCTTCTCTGCTACTTCATGCGCATACAGTTGTGCCGTCTCCAAATCGCTATTTACATTTTGTAGCAATATCACAAACTCATCGCCACCTAGTCGAGAAACCGTATCTTCTGCTCTTAACTGCCTTTTAATTCTATCTGCAACTTGAATCAGCAATTGGTCGCCCACATCATGCCCGCGCGTATCATTAATTGATTTAAAGTGATCTAAATCAATAAACAATATTGCACCATAACTTTTTTCTCTCGCGACGTGTGAGAAGGCTTGGCTCAATCTATCTAAAAATAATCTTCTGTTTGGCAATCCCGTTAGCGGTTCAAAGAAAGCCAGTTTATTAATCTCTTCTTCTGCGCTTTTATAAGCCGTAATATCCCGCATAAAACCCGTTACCAATGGCGCACCGCTGTTATCCAAAGACGTAAGAATTAACTCAACAGGAAACTCTGAGCCATCTGAACGCATTGCTGTAAGCTCTATACGCTTATCAAATATTCTTTTGTCACCTGTAGCAACAAAGTGTTGGTGACCTCTATGGTGGGCAGATCTTAACGATGGTGGAATAATCACCTCTGATAATACTTTGCCACGTACCTGATCAAACTGGTAACCAAAAATTCGCTCCGCTGCAGGGTTAAACTCAACAATCTCTCCATTACTATTAATCGTCACAATCGCATCCAAAGCACCATTGACTACTGCCCTCAGCCTAGCCTCACTACTTACTAATGCATCCTCAAAAGCCAGCCTTTCAGATTGCATGATATTAATAATCATCGCAATTAACATGAGCACGCACATAAACACCCATAATGAAATAATGCCGTGATGCATATCTGTTTGGTAAAAAGGCCCTATTCCATTAATCGTGGCTAAGATAGCGCCAAATGAAAGCGCAAGCACGACAGCTGTAGAGCCAACAAGACCAAAACGCATGGCAATAAAAACAACAACAGGAAGCAATGCGAAGGATAGCAGCGAAAACTGTCCAGCCGCGCCTGGCGTAATCTTAAAAACCAAGAGCTCTATCAATAGCGCAGCTAGACTTAAACCGACAAACTTAGCTCTTACTTGCCACAGCTGCTGGACTTCTTTTTTTGACACTGCTAACAATAATGGCAATACCATGAGCACACCGACCGTATCGCCAGCCCACCATGTTATCCACGAAATCGTTAAATTCTCATAAGCAAGAACCCCAGAGTAAAATAGGTTTGCCACCCCATTCGAAGCGGAAATAATCATGCCTAGCGCTGAAGCAATCATCAGTAGAAAAACATCTTGTATCCTATTTAAAGAGAGATGCAAGCCGAGCTTTGAAAGCAAGTGATGCGTAACAACAGTCGCTAATGTATTACCAATCGCAATTGACAATGCGAGAAATAAAGGACTGCCAATAGACAAGTTGACTAAGAAAGCACCGACAAATATAGCAGGCCAAAACTTAAGCCCGCCCTTAAGCAATGCATAAATAGCAATGCCTGTTGGTAGCCAGATTAAGGTAATGTGTGAGCCGACATAAGGCAGCATCAATCCTAATTTTCCAGTCAAGAAATAGGCTAATGTGACTAACGCTAATCTTGAAAAAAAATGTAAGTAATGCATGCCGAACACATTCAGGGCTGGCATTGATTAGACGACTCTTTTGTATCCAATCCTGCTTGCACCATTTGCGCAGCGCGCAGCACTGCTTTAGCTTTGTTTTGCGTCTCGTCCCACTCACTCTGTGGTACTGAGTCGGAAACGATGCCAGCACCTGCTTGCACATACAATTTGTTATTTTTAATTACGCCAGTGCGAATCGCAATCGCCACATCCATATCGCCATTAAAACCTAAATATCCCACAGCGCCACCATAAATGCCGCGCTTAGTTGGTTCAAACTCATCGATAATTTCCATCGCCCTAATTTTTGGCGCGCCAGACAAGGTACCTGCTGGAAAAGTCGCTTTTAACACATCAATCGCATCCATATTCGGCTTTAACTGGCCTTCTACATTACTCACAATATGCATCACATGTGAATAACGTTCTATCATCATATTGTCCGTTACTTTCACTGTGCCTGTTTGCGCGACACGACCAACATCGTTGCGACCTAAATCCATCAATTGCACATGCTCAGCTCGCTCTTTTGGATCCGCTAACAATTCTTCAGCTAAGGCAATATCTTCCTCGCGCGTTTTTCCGCGTGGACGCGTACCTGCGATTGGTCGAGATGTCACCACACCATTTTCCAATCGCACTAAAATCTCAGGCGAAGCACCGACCACATGATGGTCGCCCATATCATAATAAAACATATAAGGGGATGGATTTAAGCTGCGTAATGCACGATAAAGCGACAATGGTGAACCAGTAAAATCTTGTGACAAGCGCTGGCTTAATACCACTTGCATAATGTCGCCTTCTAAGATGTAGTTCTGCGCCTTCTTAACAGCAGCTTTATAGTTTTCTTCACCAAATTCAGAGCTCGCATGGGTAGCCAAAGATGGCTTGGATTCTGGAATCTTTGCCGCTTGACGCAGCTGTTGCATCAACACTTGAATACGTTGCCGGGCTTGCTCATAAGCACCTTTTTCTTCAGGATTGGCGTAAACGATAAAATAAAGCTTACCGCTTAAATTATCCACTACAGCAATTTCTTCCGACACCATTAACAAAACATCTGGTGTGCCAATTGCGTCTGGTTTTTGGCTATTGGCTAAGCGTTTTTCAATATAACGAATGGTTTCGTAACCGAAATAACCAGCTAAACCACCTGTAAAACGTGGTAAACCTTCATAAGGCGGCGTTTTAAAACGTGCTTGATAAGCTTTGACAAAGTCGAGTGGATTGGTATTTTCGTGCATCTCTAATACCGTATCACCTTGCAACACTTGCACTTGAAAGCCATTGGCCACAATGCGTGTTTTTGCAGGTAATCCAATGATTGAATAGCGCCCAAAGCGTTCACCGCCTTGCACACTTTCTAATAAGTATGAAAAGGGTTGATTCGCCAGTTTGAGATATAACGATAAAGGCGTATCCAAATCGGCAAAGGTTTCTTGCACCAATGGAATACGGTTGTAGCCTTGTTGCGCCAAGGCATCAAATTCTGATTGCGTGATTGTTTGAAGCATAAATTTCCTTAAAAAGTCGTGTACGATAATTGGAGACAATCGCCTCCGAGTGAAGCTAGATTTAGCTCCACCATCGCCAACTTACATTTGCCTGCTTTTTAAGGAAATCCATTGTATTAAACCTTATATTAAACAGTCGCTAATGCATCGCGCATTGATTTAACAACCGTGTCATAGCGGTTAGGGTCAGTATCATTTGGCTTACCAAAAATTGCACTACCTGCAACAAATGTATCGACACCTGCTGCGGCAATCTCAGCAATATTGTCTGGATTCACACCACCATCAATCTCTAACCAAATTTGACGGCCTGTTTTCGCAGTGTAAGCATCAATCAAGGCACGTGCTTGTTTTGCTTTTTCTAATGTTTGTGGAATGAACTTCTGTCCGCCAAAACCAGGGTTAACTGACATTAATAAGATCATGTCAACTTTATCCATCACATGCTCTAAATAGTGTAATGGTGTTGCTGGGTTGAATACCAAGCCAGATTTACAACCTAAATCACGCACCATAGAAAGGCTACGATCAATGTGGTTGGATGCTTCTGGATGAAAAGTAATGATGTCAGCACCTGCTTTTGCAAAGTCAGGAATAATACGATCAACAGGTTCAACCATTAAATGCACATCAATCAGCGCACCGACATTATGAGATAAATCACGAATCGCTTCACAAACCAAAGGGCCTATCGTCAAGTTTGGCACATAGTGATTATCCATCACATCAAAGTGCACAATGTCTGTTCCAGATTTAATGACATCCTCAATCTCTTGACCTAATTTTGCAAAATTAGCAGAAAGGATACTTGGGGCAATTCTATATTCACTCATGATAGTTTCCGTTATCTCTATGATTATTAAAACTCAAAACCCTTATTTTAACGCGATTTCTTGATTTGGATAAGCGCTTTGCACAATGTTTTAGTGAACAAAACTACTTTTCATGCGTTAGTTTATTTTCCAACAACATCAATGCCTTGGTAAAATAGCGAAATGCAGTTGTATACAATAGGTGTCAATCACACCACCGCCCCAATCGAAATTCGCGAGAATGTTGCGTTTAGCCTCGACAGTATGCGCGAAGCGCTATCCGATTTGACCGTCAGCAACGCGGCAGAAGCGGCTATTTTATCTACTTGTAACCGTACAGAAATTTATGTGCAATCAGCGGATGCCGCGCCAGTGATTAACTGGCTGGCGGATTATCACAAACTAGATTTAAACCATATTCAGCCTTACACCTATACATTGGCCAATCAAGACGCGGTTAAGCATGCATTTAGAGTGGCTTCTGGTTTAGATAGCATGGTATTGGGTGAGCCGCAAATTTTAGGGCAATTCAAGCAATCGGTAAAATTAGCGCAAGAAGCAGGCACTTTAGGTACCAATTTACACAAGTTATTCCAACGTACTTTTGAAGTAGCCAAAGAAGTACGCACCAATACCGATATTGGTGGCAGTTCGATTTCGATGGCAGCTGCTGCCGTTAAACTCGCGCAACGTATTTTTGGCAATTTATCAGAGCAAAATGTGTTGTTTATTGGCGCAGGTGAAATGATTACGCTGTGCGCCAATCACTTTGCCGCACAAAAACCAAAAAGCATGACGGTTGCTAATCGCACAAAAGAACGTGGCTCAGAGTTAGCAGAAAAAATCCATGCGGAAGCGATTTTGCTCAATGATTTACCTGAGCGTTTTGCTGAGTTTGATATTATTATCACCAGCACAGCCAGCCAATTACCAATTGTCGGATTAGGCATGGTCGAACGCGCCATTAAAGCACGTAAACATCGTCCAATGTTTATGGTCGATTTAGCCGTACCACGAGACATTGAAGCAGAAGTTGCGCAGTTGGATGATGTATTTTTATATACTGTAGACGATTTGGCTCAAGTGGTCACCGATGGGATTGGCAATCGACAAGAGGCAGCAATGACCGCAGAAACCATTGTCACTGCCCGCGTTGAAACCTTTATGCAATGGCTACAAAAACGTGGTTCTGTACCCACCATTAAAGCTCTGCGAGACCAAGCCGAAACGATGCGTACCGCCGAATTAGACAAAGCATTAAAACTGATTCAAAAGGGCGAAAACCCAGAGAAAACATTGGAAATGCTCAGCATAGCGCTCACTAAGAAGTTTTTGCATGCACCTAGCCATGCACTCAACCAAAGCCACGGCGATGAACACGAACGCTTAGCACAATTTCTCCGCCATATTTATCAAATTAAGAATTAACTCAACATGAAACCCAGCATATTACAAAAGCTCGCCAACTTGAGCGAACGCCTAGATGAACTGAATCGTTTAATGTCTACCGAAGATATTACTAACGACATGGATAACTATCTCAAAATCACCCGTGAGCACGCAGAAATCACGCCGATTGTTGAGCAATATCATCGCTATACGCAAACCCAAGCCGACATTAAAGAAGCGCAAAGCATGTTGAGCGACCCTGAAATGAAAGCATTTGCACAAGATGAAATTGAAGAGGGCAAAAAACGCTTAGAAGACATTGATTTAGATTTGCAAAAATTGCTGATTCCAAAAGATCCTAACGATGATAAAAACGTCATTCTAGAGATTCGTGCAGGAACAGGTGGTGATGAGTCAGGTTTATTTGCAGGCGATCTATTCCGCATGTATAGCCGCTATGCGGAGAAACAACGCTGGAAGCTCGAAGTCCTCTCAGCGAATGAAGGTGAAGTCGGCGGTTATAAAGAAATTATCGCGAAGATTGAAGGCCAAGGCGCTTATTCCAAACTGAAATTTGAAAGTGGCGGCCATCGCGTGCAACGCGTACCTGATACCGAAACGCAAGGTCGTATTCACACCAGCGCTTGCACGGTGGCGATTTTGCCAGAAGTCGATGCCGTAGCGGATGTTGTGATCAATCCAGCCGATATTCGCTTAGATACTTTCCGCGCCTCTGGTGCTGGTGGTCAACATATTAATAAAACCGACTCTGCCGTCCGTATTACCCATGCGCCAACGGGCATTGTAGTTGAATGCCAAGATGGACGTAGCCAACACGCTAATAAAGCACAAGCCATGATGGTGTTAGCGGCGCGAATTAAGCAAAAAGAAGAAGATGAGCAGCATGCCAAAATTTCTTCTGAGCGTCGTAATTTGATTGGCTCCGGCGACCGTTCACAACGTATCCGCACGTACAATTACCCACAAGGCCGCATTACCGATCATCGCATTAATTTAACCTTGTATAAAATTGATGCGATTACTGAAGGTGAATTGGATGAATTGATTGTGCCGCTCGCAGCTGAACATCAGGCAGATATGTTAGCAATGTTGGGCGATGACAATTAACGATGCAGATTCATGCAGTTTGGCATGCAGCAAGTGCAGCACTCAAAACAGTCATTAATGATGAAGTAAAATTAGAGGCACAGTTACTGTTAGAACATGTGTTAAATGTTAATCATGCATGGCTAATTACGCATACAGATGCTGAAATGGATAGCAAAGCACAGCAACAGTTTAATGCATTGATTCAACGCCGTATTGCAGGCGAGCCGATTGCTTATATCTTGGGTGAGCGTGAGTTTTATGGTTTAACGCTTAAAGTCACACCTGACACCTTAATTCCTCGACCTGATACGGAAACTTTGGTAGAAGCAGCGCTAGGAAAAATCCCTGCGCCGTTATTCCGACGAAAGTCGGAGTCTAGTGACTTAACGCCGCTGGCTTCCGACTTTCGTCGGAATGACGTACATGAGGATAACGCACTTCCCATCTATGAACAGAATGACGGTGAATTTAAAAATAACTTTTCAGAGAGTTTAGCGTTTGATGTTCTTGACCTTGGTACAGGTTCTGGTGCCATTGCTTTAGCAATTGCGGCGCATCGACCGAATGTAAATATTATAGCAGTAGATTTTTCTCAAGCCGCACTCAAAATTGCCAAACAAAATGCAGAAAATCTCAATATTAATAATGTCGTCTTTTTGCAAAGTGATTGGTTTGACGCTTTAGGCGAGCAACGGTTTGACATCATTGTCAGCAATCCACCTTATATTGAAAATAATGATGTGCATTTAAACCAAGGCGATTTACGTTTTGAACCACGCTCCGCATTAGCTTCCGGCAATGACGGTTTGGATGATATTCGCAAGATTATTCAGCATGCTGCTAGTTACTTAAAACCACAAGGTTTACTGATGTTTGAACATGGTTACAATCAAGCAGAATCAGTATCAATACTGCTAGCAAGCGCTCACTTTACAGCCATTGAAACGCATCAAGATTTAGGTGGTAATGACCGCGTCACTTTAGGGCGAATGATTTAAATAAATCATTTCATCCATCACCCCAACATGACAAGCCTTGTTAATCGTTATGATTTTTTGAATTGTCACATAGTATAATAACCGAATGTCTGAAATTAACTCTGTTGGCATTGTTGCCCCACAAACTGCGCACTTTAATCAACCGCTCACCCTAAAAAGCGGCGATGTGTTGCCTGCGTTCGATCTCATTTACGAGACTTACGGAACACTAAACGCAGATAAAACTAATGCTGTTTTAATCTGTCATGCGTTGTCAGGCACTCACCATGTAGCAGGTAGATATACAGAAGAAGATAAAAATCCTGGTTGGTGGGACAACTTAATTGGCCCTGGCAAACCGTTGGATACCAATAAATTTTTTGTGATTGGCGTCAATAATTTAGGTGGTTGCCATGGCTCAACAGGCCCAGCCAGTATTAATCCTGTAACAAACAAACCATTTGGCGCAAGTTTTCCTGTAGTGACGGTGGAAGACTGGGTCAATTCACAAGCTTTGTTAGCAGATTATTTGGGCATTAATACATTTGCAGCTGTCGTTGGTGGCAGCTTAGGCGGCATGCAAACCTTGCAGTGGAGTATTGCTTATCCTGAGCGAATTAAGCATGCCTTAGTGATTGCATCAGCACCGAACTTAACTGCACAAAATATGGCGTTTAATGAAGTCGCACGCCAAGCCATTATTACCGATCCAGAATTTCATGGTGGTGATTATTATGCGCACAACGTCGTGCCAAGACGTGGCCTAAGAATTGCCCGCATGTTAGGTCATATCACCTATTTATCTGATGACGCAATGGGTGCGAAGTTTGGTCGCAAACTAAAAGATACGATTAAATATAGTTTTGATGTTGAGTTTGAAATGGAATCTTATTTGCGTTATCAAGCGGATAAGTTTGCAGTTGAATTTGATGCCAATACCTATATTCGCATGACGCGGGCTTTAGATTATTTTGATCCAGCGACTGAATTTGATGGCGATTTATCTGCGGCGCTGCGTAAAGTAACGGCTAAATTTTTAGTGATTTCATTCACTAGCGATTGGCGTTTTTCGCCTGAACGCTCGCGTGAAATTGTAAAAGCATTACTAGATAATGAGCTGCCAGTGAAATATGCAGAGGTTACAGCCGCGCATGGTCATGATGCTTTCTTGATGCCAGATGAACATTATCATGCCATTCTGCGCAGCTACTTAAGTAAAGTTGAGGTATAGATGTCTACTCACTTAAATAATTTAAACAGTAACGATTTAAATACTAACAATTTATATCGCCAAGATTTTGCCATTATTGCTGGCTGGCTTGGCTTTGGCTCCAAAGCGCTTGATTTAGGATGTGGCGACGGCGCTTTACTTAGCTACTTGCGCGATGGTTTAGAAGTAAAAGGTTATGGCGTTGAAAAAGACGATACTAACTGGCTTGCCGCCATGCAAAATGATATTGACGTCATTCAAATGGATTTGGAAGCAGGATTATCTGAGTTTGAGGACAGTTCATTTGACACCGTCATCCTTTCTCAAACCTTGCAAGCCATGCACAACACAGAAGCCATTTTGCAGGAAATGCTCAGAGTTGGTCATGAGGCGATTGTAACCTTTCCTAACTTTGGTTATTGGCGCAACCGGCTACAAATCATTACAGGCAATATGCCCGTGTCTAAAGATTTACCTTACGAATGGTACAACACGCCTAATGTGCATTTATGTACAATTCATGATTTCGATGCGCTTTGCCATCAACTCAACATCACCGTCATTCAGCGCAAAGTAGTCACGAATGGCAATGATGTTAGCTTTATGCCAAATTGGTTTGGTAATTTAGCCATGTATCGGCTTAAACGTTCTAATTAGAAACTTTATTGCTTCAGACGTATCGAAGATGTGAAATTATGTATTTTAAAAAAATTACTTGATGTTTTATGTAAACCAATTATCATGCTTTTCGTGAAAAACAGTCTTTATCCGTCATTGCTACGCTTACGCGGCTACCTATTCTTTGTCTTATTAACGAGTTTCGTTATAAGCATTGCTTATCTTGCAACTGAAAAGCTAGCTAGTCATGATCCATTATCATCTAATGCAATTCCTGAAGTTGCTGATTATGTAAGAGATTTTGAAGATAATACGGATGATAACCAACTGTTTATTATTCCCACATCGCTCAACCAAGCTATCCAGCTTAATTGGACGACTATTCGCAACACCCCAGTACTCAAACCAAGTTTTACCAAAGTTTGTTATCGCGCAAGACCCCGCTCTCCCCCAGTTTATTCATTAATCTAGACTTTATAGGTACGTTGTAGGCGTGCAACGCACGTTGAGTGTCGTTACGTTTTGCGGATGAATGATCTTCACTACTCGATTTAAATCTCTATTTTATTTCGATATCGATTTCGTTAAGCACCTCCTTGCTATCAAACTTGCATAGCCATTTGATAGCAAAGCTATGTCTGTTCGCTTAACACCTCTGTGCGTTTACTGCGTGCTCCTGTACTTAATAGATTTCAATCATTGATATACGCATTCCAAAATCTTATTTAAGGAACACCATGTTAAATAAATTAGTTGTAACCCTTTTGATGGCGACCACGCTGTTAAGTGCTTGCAATAATCATGAGCAAGAAAAAACAGAAACGACTTTAAAATTAGCTGTTACCAACCCGCTACGCAAAGATACTTCTATTATTAAAGAGTATGTCAGCCAAGTGCATGCGTATAGACATATTGAATTGAGAGCATTAGAGCGAGGCTATTTACAAGATATCTTTGTTGATGAAGGCCAAACGGTTAATAAAGGCCAAAAAATGTTCAAAATCATGCCTAGTCTGTATGAAGTTGATTTATTAAAAGCCAAAGCTGAAGCTGATTTAGTGCGTATTGAATATCAAAACACCAAAGCGCTGGCGGATAAAAATATTGTTTCTTCGACCGAGTTAGCGTTAGCCAATGCCAAGTTAAACAAAGCAAAAGCTGAGGTTAAGTTAGCGCAAACACATTTAGATTTCACTAATATAAACGCGCCTTTTACTGGCATTATGGACCGTTTTAATGTTCGGCATGGCAGCTTAGTTGATGAGGGCGACTTGCTCACAACGCTATCAGACATTAGTAAAGTTTGGGTTTATTTTAATGTACCTGAATCTGAATATTTAAATTACAAGACTAATAAAGTCGATGCAACACCCGTTAAAGTAAAGTTAAAAATGGCCAATGGTGAAGTGTTTGACCAAGAAGGTGTCATTGAAACCATTGAAGCAGACTTTGATAATAAAACCGGCAATATCGAGTTTAGAGCGGTTTTTCCAAACCCTGACCAAATCTTAAGACATGGTGAAACAGGCAATATTCAAATTGATATTCCCTATAAAGATGCTTTGATTATTCCGCAAAAAGCCACGTTCGAAGTGCTGGATAAAACCTATGTGTATATTGTTAATAAAAACAATAAATTAGAGCAAAAACTCATTGAGATTGCAGCAGAACTGCCACATGTTTATCTGGTAAAAAGTGGTTTAAAAGAAGGTGATCGCGTCTTAATAGAAGGCTTACGTAAAGTACAAAACGGGCAGAAAATCGTCGTTGATTTTCAGTCTCCAGAGAAAGCACTCTCTCAATTGACACTACACGCAGAATAAAAGAGAGGGTGTAAATATGTTTAATATCTTTATCAAAAGACCCGTCATGGCGATTGTGTTATCGCTGATTATTATGTTCTTGGGGGTATTGTCGATTAAGACCTTACCGACTTCACAATTTCCGGATATTGCGCCACCGCGCGTGATTGTGTCACTTGCCTACCCAGGCGCTAGTGCCGATGTATTAGTACAATCTTCACTCATTACGATTGAACGTGCCATTAATGGTGTCCCAGGCATGAAATATTTGGTTTCTGATGCAACTAGTGCGGGCGAAGCAACGATACAGGTTATTTTCGCTTTAGGAACTGACCCCAATCAAGCCATGATTAACGTGAAGACACGGCTAGATCAGGTGATGAGTCGATTGCCAAAATTAGTGCAATTAGAAGGCGTTGTTGTTGAACGCGTACAACCTAGTATGCTGATGTATATCAACTTATTCAGCAAAGATAAAAATGCTGACGAGAAGTTTTTATATAACTATGCCAACGTCAATGTGATTCCAGAAATTCAACGTGTTAACGGTATTGCTAGTGCGAAGATTTTAGGTAGCCGTCAATATGCGATGCGTGTTTGGTTAAATCCAGATCGCATGCGTGCTTATAAAGTTTCCATTGATGAAGTGATGAAAGCGATTGATGAGCAAAGTATTATTGGTCGTCCTGGTCGATTAGGTCAAAGTTCAGGCATTGCGGCGCAGTCAAAAGAATATGTGTTGATCTATCAAGGTCGTTACAACAAGCCTGAACAATATGGCGACATTATTATTCGAGCCGACTCTGGAGGCGAAGTATTAAAACTGAAAGATATTGCCAATATTGAATTAGGTAGTGAATTCTTTGATATTTATTCCAATAAAGATGGCTTCCCATCGTCTGCCATTATTTTGAAGCAAAACTATGGCAGTAATGCGAGTGAGGTAATTGATCAAGTTAAAGAGAAAATGAAAGAGTTAGAAGCCTCATTTCCAGCAGGTATGGAATACGAAATTGATTACGATGTTTCTAAATTTTTGGATGCCTCCATTGATAAAGTATTACATACTCTTTTAGAGGCTTTTATTCTAGTTGCCCTCGTTGTATTCATCTTCTTAGGCGATTGGCGCTCAACGTTGATTCCAATTTTAGCGGTGCCTGTTTCACTCATCGGCACTTTCTTTTGTATGCAAATGTTTGGCATTACCATCAACCTCATCACCTTGTTCGCACTGGTGTTAGCCATTGGTATTGTGGTGGATAACGCCATTGTTGTAGTTGAAGCTGTGCATGCCAAAATGGAAGAAAGTGCAACGATCACGCCTTATAAAGCGACACAAAAAGTATTGGGTGAAATTGGTGGCGCGATTGTTGCGATTACATTGGTGATGACGGCGGTGTTTGTTCCCGTCACCTTTATGACAGGACCAGTTGGCGTTTTCTATCGCCAGTTTTCGATTACCATGGCTTCCTCTATTGTGATTTCAGGTATCGTGGCGCTTTCATTAACCCCTGTGCTTTGCGCCATGTTACTTAAAAATAACCATGGGCAAGTGAAGCGTAAAACACCAATCAGTTATTTTATTAATATATTTAATAACGCCTTCGAAAAACTCACTGGTCACTATACGAACTTCTTAACCAAGATTGTGACATTACGCACTGTCTCACTTCTTGCATTAGGTGCTTTTGCGTTTGGTACTTTTACAGTCAATCAAACCTTACCTGCTGGGTTTATTCCTGGTGAGGATCAAGGTCAGATTTATGCCATTATTCAAACGCCGCCTGGCTCAACATTAGAAGCGACCAATAAAGTGGCACTTGAATTACAAAAACGTGCGGAAGAAATTGAAGGCATTGCTTCAGTTTCCGCATTAGCTGGTTACGAAATATTAACCGAAGGTCGCGGTTCAAATGCGGGTACTTGTTTAATTAACTTAAAAGATTGGTCAGATCGTGAGCAATCCGTACAAGAAATTATTGAGGAATTAGAAGAAAAAACCAAAGACTTTGGCGCGGTGATTGAATATTTTGAACCGCCAGCCGTTCCAGGTTACGGTGCAGCTTCTGGCTTGTCATTTCGATTATTGGATAAAACCAATGGCACGGATTATCACGCTTTTGACAAAATCAATCAGGACTTTATTAGCAGTCTGAGTCAACGTAAAGAGCTGAGTGGTTTATTTACCTTTTACGCAGCCAATTATCCGCAATATGAAATTGAAATTGATAATAAAGCAGCCATGCAAAAAGGCGTTTCTATTGGCGTAGCAATGGAAAACTTAAACATCTTAATTGGTAGTACTTATGAACAAGGCTTTATTCGGTTCAATAACTTTTTCAAAGTCTATGTGCAGTCTAGTCCTGAGTTTCGCCGCTACCCTAGTGATGTTTTGAATTACTACGTCAAAAATGAAGAGGGTGAAATGGTGCCTTACTCTTCATTTATGAAGCTAGTAAAAAAACAAGGTCCAAACGAAATTACCCGTTACAACCTTTATAACTCAGCAACCATTCGAGCCAATCCTGCTAAAGGCTATACGACGGATGAAGCGATTAAAGCCGTAGAAGCCGTAGCTAAAGCCACACTACCAAAAGGCTATGATGTTGGTTGGGAGGGCTTATCATTCGATGAGGCTAAACGTGGTAACGAGGCAGTTGTGATTTTTGCAGTCGTACTGATTTTCGTTTATATGGTATTGGCTGCGCAATATGAAAGCTTCTTATTACCGCTCGCGGTTATCCTTTCCTTACCCGCTGGTATTTTCGGCTCTTTCTTCCTGCTGCAAATATTAGGCTTATCCAATGATATTTACGCGCAGCTAGGCATGGTTATGTTGGTCGGTTTGTTAGGTAAAAATGCGGTGTTAATTGTTGAGTTTGCTGTCCAGAAAAATCAACAAGGCATGTCGATTGCTGAAGCGGCCATTGAAAGTGCAAGAGCGCGATTCCGTCCTATTTTAATGACGTCATTTGCTTTTATTGCTGGCTTAATTCCATTGGTTATTGCCACTGGTGCAGGTGCTGTCGGCAACCGAACCATTGGCACCTCTGCATTGGGCGGCATGTTGTTTGGCACCATTTTTGGCGTTATTTTAATTCCAGGACTTTACTATCTGTTTGCAAGAATGGAAGAAGGTAAAGCATTGATTAGAAATGAAGAATTTAAGCCTCTGACTGAAGCTTATCACTATACAAGTAATGAGGAAGAGAATGATGACGAATAAACCAATATCCAAATTGATTGCAATGGGCTGTCTATCGCTCTTATTGCAATCGTGCGCGATTCCGTTTTTAAATATCAAAAGCGCGGATGCACCTTTGCCCAAGCAGTTTGAACAAAATACAGACCAACAAAGTAATGAGGATCAGAGCAAAGAAAGTGCGGCACTGATTAATTGGAAAGACTTTTTTGAAGACGAACAACTCACTGCGTTGATCGATACTGCTGTCGCCAATAATAAAGAGGTTAAACAGGTACTGGCTCGCATTAATATGGCGCGCAATGAAATCCAAGCTAGAAAAGGTGAGTACTTACCTTCTGTTAATTTCGTTGCTGGCGCAGGTGGTGAAAAATCAGCTGAATTTACTCGAAATGGCGCAGTAGAAGAAGGTCTAGAAATTAAGGAAGGCAAAGCATTTCCAAAATTTCTAGGTGACTATCAATTTGGCTTACAAGCATCTTGGGAGTTAGATGTTTGGAATAAGCTCCGCAATGCAACCCAAGTGTCGGTATTGGAATATATGGCGTCGATAGAAGGCAAAAACTTCTTGATGACTAATTTGGTGGCAGAAGTTTCAAATGCCTATTACGAGTTAATCACATTAGATAACCAACTGGAGAATTTGGATAACAATATTCAAATTCAACAGAATGGTTATGAAATCGTGCAACAGTTGCAGCAATATGGCCGTGTGACTGCTTTAGCCGTGAAGCGTTTTGAAGCCGAGGTGAGTAAAAACAAAAGTAATCGTTATGCGATTAAGCAGCAAATCGTGGAAACAGAAAATCGGATTAATTTACTGTTAGGTAGAACACCGCAACCGATTCAACGAGCTTCTGCTACTTTTATGTCAATCACACCAAAAGCGTTAAGTGCTGGCATTCCATCACAACTGCTAGAAAATCGACCTGATATTAAAAAAGCTGAATTAGAAATGGCAGCCGCTAAACTCAATATTGAAGTGGCAAAAGCAAATTTCTATCCTTCTTTTTCAATTAAAGCTGGCTTAGGTTTTCAAGCATTTAATCCAAAATATTTGCTTAATCTACCAGAGTCATTAGCCTTTTCTCTAGGCGGCGACATGATTGCGCCATTGGTGAATAAACGTGCGATTACCGCACATTATAAAAACGCGAATGAAATGCAAACACAAGCTGCTTATGAGTATGAGCAAACGGTGATTAATGCTTACACTGAGGTCGCCAACCAGTTGGCTAATATTGATAATTTAAACAAAAACTATCAATTGAAAACGCAACAAGTGAATGCATTAACTGATTCGATTGAAGTTTCTAATCAACTCTTTAAAGCTGCACGTGCTGACTACTCTGAGGTGTTGTTAACGCAACGTGATGCGCTGGAAGCAAAAATGCAGTTGATTGAAACCAAAGAAAAACAAATGACAGCGATGATTGGTTTATATAAATCGTTAGGCGGTGGCTGGCATTAATCTTATTTAATGTTGCCATTTATTTCAGCCCCTATACGTTAAGTAGTAGGGGCTTTTTTATAGGCTCCACTATCCAACCAGATCCGATGACACATCAACATCCTGATGAATACTAGCGTCATGCCAATCAACCCAGCGAATCTCTGCTGTTTGTAATATCGCTCGCGCACCAACATCGCCTGTTAAATCAGCCAAGGCATTCTTCCAAGCAGCACCAAAAGCGACAGGCTGACCGCGCTTACCATTAAAACGTGGGGCTACAACCGCCGCTCCATCTGTGACGCCAGCGCACAACTGTTGTATCAATTCTGTTGTGATCCAAGGCATATCCGCTAATGCAATCAACCAGCCATCGGCATCCTGACTTACTCGTATTGCATCTGCAATAGCACAACCCATTCCATCTTTTGCTTGCTCGCTTTCAATGATCTGATAGCCTAGATCTTCTAGTATTTTTTTGCGGAAAATTTGCTGTGGTTGGATAACAGCAATACTGTTGGGCAACGCTTCTATCAAGCTACTGGCGCTTTGAAAAAGGATTGATTGTTGATTAGGTAAATTGACGAGTAACTTATCTTGTTCAATATTCGCTTCTGTTTGAAAGCGTCGACCAAAACCAGCAGCGAGTAATATCCCTTGCATGATTGAATTAAGCTATCGTGATTAAATGCGGCAACTGCTTAATGAATCTTCAGCAATATCTAATGCCGTTTTTGCATCATTCACATTAAATAATCGATTCGCTTCAACACCATTTTTTACTGCAATAAGTTCTGCTGCAATCGACACGGCTATTTCACTAGGCGTTTTACTGCCAATAAATAAACCAGCTGGGCCACGTAAATTTTCTACTTGGTCTGGCGTAACATCAAACGCAAATAAGCGCTCACGTCTTTGTCGATTATTACTGCGCGAGCCTAGCGCAGCCACATAAAATGCAGGTGATTTTAATGCTTCCATCAAGGCTAAATCATCTAATTTTGGGTCATGGGTTAGAGTAATCACAGCTGTACGCGCATCGGGTTGCATTTCTATCACTACATCATCAGGCATTTCTCGCCGTAAGTTGGTATTTGGCACATGCCAACCATCCGCATACTCTTCACGTGGATCGCAAATGGTGACGGCAAAATCTAAACTTAAGGCAATATTCGCTAATAACTGTGAAAGCTGGCCTGCACCAATTAAAATTAAGCGATAACGAGGGCCATAAATACTTGTTAATACACCCTCTTTTAATGCAGTCACTTGGTCTGAATTCGCAATAACAACATTGCTAATTTCAGTTTCAAGATGCAAACTGCGTGCGACTAATTGACCTTGTTTGAGCAAATGCAATACTTCATCTAAGGCATTCGCCTCAGATAATGGCTCCAATACTAGCTGCATGCTACCGCCGCAAGGCAATCCTAAACGCCTTGCTTCTTCTGCCGTTGCCCCATAAGTCACCAGCTCAGCTTGTTTGGGCATGCCTTCTTTACTCAAGCGATACATCAAATCATCTTCAATACAGCCGCCAGAAATAGAGCCAGCCGCACGACCATCTTCGCGCAATGCCAACAGTGCGCCGATAGGTCGTGGTGAAGAACCCCACGTTTTAACAACGGTCACCAATAACAATTGATGACCTTGTTGCAGCCACTGTTGCGCTTGGGTAAGGACTTCTAAATCTTGACTATCCATTTACTTTAAGCACTTAACTGGTCACCAATTGGTAACTGCGTAATATGTTTACCCGTTGCTGCAAAAATAGCATTCGCTAATGCTGGCGCGAAAGGCGGCACGCCAGGCTCACCAACACCCGTCGGCTTTTCGGCTGAAGGGACAATATAGACATCAATGGCTGGCATTTCCGCAATTCGCAACACTGGATAGCGGTCGAAATTGCCTTGCTCCACAACGCCATCTTTCAGCGTAATTTCACCTGTTAATGCTGCGGCGAGTGCATAACCGATACTGCCTTCCATTTGCGCTTTAATCACATCGGGATTCACTGCAATACCGCAGTCCACTGCGCAAACCACACGGTCAACAGTCAAGTTATTTTCTGCATCAATCGTAATATCAACCACCTGCGCAACCGTGGTATTAAAAGACTCATGTACGGCCACACCACGCCCTTGTTTCACACCTGCTTTGCTTGGCATCGCATTGGCTTTATCAGCCGCTAATCGTAACGCCCCTGCATGGATTGGTTTATCTTTCAACATCGCCAAACGGTAAGCAATTGGGTCTTGTTTTGCCATGCTTGCCAGCTGATCAATAAATACTTCAGTGGAATAACCTGTGTGGGTACTGCCTACTGAGCGCCACCACTGAATTGGCACGCCGACCGTATCATTTGTGGTGTGTAAATCCACTTGTAAATTGGCAATTTGATAAGGCAAAATATTTGCGCCTTCTACTGAGGTAGAGTCCACACCATCTTTAACCATCTGGCCTTCAAATGCCGTGCCTTTAGCAATCGATTGCCCAACAATTGTATGATGCCAAGCCTCTGGCAAACCGTCTGCATTAAGCGTAGCGCTGATTTTATGCACATAGATTGGACGATATTGCCCACCATGCATATCATCTTCGCGCGACCAAACCAATTTAATTGGGTCTTGCGTATTAGCTGCTTTAACAATATTAGCCGCTTCTACAATATAGTCAGACTGCGGGTTGCCACGTCGGCCAAAACTGCCACCTGCAAATACTGTATTAATTTTGACTTCTTCAGGCTTAATGCTAAACACAGATGAAACCGCAAACTGATCGACGCTGTGCAGTTGATTACCATTCCATATTTCACATAGCCCATCCTTCATTTGTAAGACGCAGTTCATCGGCTCCATCGCAGCGTGTGCTAAGAATGGAAATACATACTCATGTGAAACCACTTTTTTACTCTTTGCCAGTGTGCCTAATGCATCACCATCTTTACGTGCGACATTGCCAGGTTTTGTAACCAGTGCCTTGTAATCGGCAATAATTTCATCACTGCTTTTTTTGAATGCTTTACTTTCATCCCACTCAACTTTAAGTGCATCGCGGCCTTTTTTAGCCGTCCAAAAGTTACTCGCTAATACCGCAACGCCTGAAGGAATCTTAAACACATTAACAACGCCTTTAACTGCTCTAGCGTCTTTATCATCAAATGATTTAACCGTTGCACCAAAGGTTGGCGGATGCGCTACAACAGCCACCAGCATATTGTCGAACTGAATATCTTGCGTAAAAATGGCTGAGCCATTGGTTTTTGCTTTGCTGTCTTTACGTGGTGCTACTTTACCAATTAAGGTAAAGTCTTTTGGATCTTTTAACGTTACTGTTTCTGGTACAGCTAAAGCAGAAGCCGCCTCAGCAAACTCACCAAAGTTAGCTTCTTTACCACTGGCGTGACTTAACACACCTACTTTAACTGTAATTTCACTGGCTGGCACATTCCAAGCAGTCGCAGCCGCTTGCACTAACATCGCACGTGCAGTTGCGCCAGCATTACGCATTTGTTCAAATGAGTTGGCAATTGCAGAGCTTCCACCTGTCCCTTGATAAGGGCCCCAAGCTAAATTGTTATAACGCTTAGCATCACCAGGTGCGCCTTCTACTTTTACTTGCGCCCAATCCGCATCCAGCTCTTCCGCAATCAATGTCGCAAGACCTGTATAAGTACCTTGCCCCATTTCCAAATGCTTAGCAATGACCGTTACGGTATTATCAGCACCAATCCGCACAAAGGCATTCGGCTCAAATAGCACGCCATTTTCAATTATTGCATCGGCAGCGGCAGTTTCGCTGTCTGGGCTTTTAGCACAGCCCGGAATCATGACGGCAATGGTTAAACCAAGACCTGCTTTTAAAAAACTACGGCGTGAAACATTATGTAAATTATTCATTATCGCCTCCTATGCCAAGTCTTTAGCTGCTTGGTGAATGGCGGCGCGAATACGAACATAAGTCGCACAACGACAAATATTGCCGTTCATCGCATTATCAATCTCTTCGTTCGTTGGCGCTGGATTGCTCGCCAATAAGGCAGTGGCTGACATGATTTGTCCTGACTGACAGTAACCACATTGCACCACGTCTAACTCTTGCCACGCTTTTTGAATCGCTTCACCCGCTTTGGATTCATGCACCGCTTCAATGGTTGAGATTTTCTTACCTGCGGCGGCAGAAAGTGGGGTTAAACATGAGCGAATAGGCTGTCCATCCAAATGTACCGTACAAGCGCCACACAAGCCTGCACCGCAACCAAACTTGGTACCTGTCATTTGTAAACTATCGCGAATTACCCACAATAAAGGGGTGTCATCATCATAATCGGTAATGAGTGTTTTACCGTTGATATTTAAGTCAGTCATACGGGTTCCTTAGGTCTTAAAGTCATGTCGAATGTTTTTATATTGAGTCTAATGTACTACGTTATTGTGAAAGCACTTTTACAGTGACTGAATCTTTGTTGCTATTCTTACTAAAAAATAATACTAAAAAACAATTGCTCTAACTGAGCAAATATTGATAGTATCTTTTGGAGATTAGTCTATTTTAGATACCATCATAATCAAGTCAATTAGGCACTAAGGAGTAACCTATCTCATGTATAAAACTGACATGTCCACACCAGACATTCATAAAGCTTGCTGTCCTTCAAGGCAATTACTCAGCCGCATAGGCGATAAATGGAGCGTTGTTATCTTAAGCAGTTTAGAACAACAACCGGTTCGCTTTGGTGAGCTAAAAAGAATGTGCGATGGTATCTCTCAAAAAATGTTGACCCAAACATTACGCTCTTTAGAGCGAGACGGACTCATTCATCGGCATGTCTTAACTGAAAAACCGCTACATGTCGAATACGCATTAAGCGAGCTGGGTGTTAATTTATTAACACTGCTCAACCCACTTATTGATTGGGTGCATGGACACTGCACACAAATTGCACAGTCACAAACGCATTTTGATAACGTGAATTAAATATTTGAAATTAAATTCCTAAACCCTGTTTACCATAAATAACCAACACTGAATAACAAGGTTTTATCGGTTTTTTCTCTACCTTCAGCGGGTTGTTTTGCATAGTCAACATTCAGCTGAGTTGATGCATTTAAGTTTTCTGCAATCGGCACACGCAAGCCTGTTTTAGTAAACACCAAGGTATTCGCAACATCTTCTAAACTAACCAAAATCTCATGTTGGTGGAAAAACTTCACACTTTGGAACACTAATTGATCATATTTCAACGCCCAACGACCACTGCCATATCGATCATCTTCAGCTTCATCAAAATCCGTACTAATATAGTTAAGACCACCTTCAATTGAAAAATTCAAATCTTCCTGCTCGTAAAACTGATAACCAGAACCAATACCGGCACTTGATCGCAAGTTAATATCCCTAAACTTGTCATTTTCTAAAGAACCGTTGGTATACAAATACCATTTTTTGGTTAAAAAGTGGTCATATTGCATATAGCCTTTGCTATTAAACGCAGTACTCTCACCATCCGCTTTCGCTCTATTCACATAAGCACCAACAGTAAATCGATTTTGTTTTGTTCTCGCAATCGCCTCAGCATCTGCTCTCACTTGGCTGTTATCAGTATTACCAGATGTGACTGCACCGCCAACATTGGCATAACCCGACCACTCGACGCCTTGACCCGTAATTTCTGGGCTTGGATTAATATAGGTCACGTCTTTTAGGTCTAACTCACTGGTCATTCTTAAACCAGAGGTCACCATTTTGACGCGGCCTAAACTTCTTTTTTGCAATCTTGCATCAAATGTAGAGTCATCAGACAACACAACTTTGACTGGCTCATCAGTGTTTAATGTCGCAATTTCAGACCAAAGAATATTAATCTCACCCGTATATTTGGTTTTGAAAACTAGCTTATCTGTTTCTTTTTTAACGACGGTACCTGTTATCCAATCGCCATTCTTTAATTTAACTGTGTCTGCAATGGCTGCGTGACTAAACGAAATTGATAACAATGCAATGATTTTTATTAGCTTCTTTATTAACTTCATAGGTCCCTTAAAAGTAAAAAATGTGCGCGCCAACGCTATTGGCAATCACAAATAATTGATAAATATTGATAAATTGAGTGTGCTCAGTTGTCGAGCTTATTGGATAGAACGTTAAAATCTTATAACTATCAGTCTACCAGCTCATGAGAAAGTTCAAAGTAATTCATCGACAAAGTACATCGCTGAAAAAATAAGCACTTTATTTGTCATCAAAACAAGGTAAACTATTCTTATCTTTTTTAATCATTCAACAATAAATCCAATTCATGCGCTATTTAGTCATAGTCCTTAGCTTATTTGCCAACTCAGCTTTGGCTGTTGATTGGGCATGGCAACTCGAAAGCGCAACCATTTTTGAAAGTGTCATCGCCATTAAACAAGCTGATGGCAATATCATTCGTCACAACTTTCATTGCAATCTAACCGATGCGTTAAATGAAAAAACGGAACTCTCTTCTACCATTGAAACTGTCACACCAACATCGCATCCAAACGGCGTGTTAGTAGTCACCTGTTACAGAGGCGCGAATGCTGAAATGCTTGCCATCATTGATCCGCTTGAAGAGAAAGTCGTCTACAAAAAAATGGGCAGTTATTTTGTAGACTGGCATTTAGAAGATGGCAAAATTGTTATTGATTATGACAAGCCATGCGAAGACACAAAAGATAAAGTCTGCTCTGACGATCCTGACAACCAGTTTGTGACTGTCTCGCAACCTTGGCCATAACGCAGTCGCAGTACAAATCAATCACTGGATTACGTTTATCGTATCCATCATTCAAATAAATCTAATATGGCGAATCGTAATCTAAAAGACATCCTTTTTAACAAACGCATGCTAGCTTGCGTTGTATTAGGTTTTAGCTCTGGCCTGCCTTTATATTTACTCTTTCAACTGCTACCAGCATGGTTACGCAGCGAAGGCATAGACCTCAAAACTATTGCCGTATTTGCCTTAATTCAATTGCCTTATACCTGGAAATTTATTTGGGCGCCATTGATGGATAGATACAACCTGATTGCGCCGATGGGTCGCCGCCGTAGCTGGATGCTACTCACCCAAATCTCACTCTTTATCACTATCTGCGCCTATGGTTTTTTCAACCCACAATTAAACATCACTAGCATCGCTGTCGTTTCTACCTTAGTTGCCTTATTTTCAGCTAGCCAAGATATTGTCATTGATGCCTTTAGACGCGAGATTTTAAGTGATGAAGAATTAGGATTAGGCAACAGCATTCACGTCAATGCCTATCGTGTTTCAGGCTTAGTGCCGGGCGCTTTAGCCTTAATTCTATCTGATCATTTACCTTGGTCATCCGTGTTTTGGATAGTCGCTTTATTTATGATTCCTGGCATGCTGATGACAATCTTCGCCAAAGAGCCGCATCGTGCAGAAGCCCCAAAAAGTTTAAAAGCCTCCGTGATTGAACCATTCACCGAATTTATTAATCGCGCAGGCATCAAACATGCGCTATTAGTGCTGCTATTTATTTTGCTTTATAAATTAGGCGACAGCATGGCAACCGCACTCGCCACCCCGTTTTATATTGATATGGGTTTTAGCAATACGGACATTGGCACCATCGTCAAAGGTAGCGGTTTAGTCATGCAAATATTAGGTGGTTTTATCGGCGGCATTTGGATGGTCAAAGTTGGCATCAATCGTGGACTATGGGTATTCGGCATGGTGCAACTGGTCACCATTCTCGGCTTTGCTTGGCTAGCTCACGCAGGCCCATTTCCAACCATCGGCACTATTGAACGCGGCATGCTAGCCGTAGTAATCGGCGGCGAAGCGCTAGGCGTAGGCTTAGGCACAGTCGCCTATGTCGCCTACATGGCACGCGAAACAAACCCCGCTTACACCGCAACCCAACTTGCCTTATTCACCAGCTTATCCGCTGTACCAAGATCAATTTTTAATGCCCTAACAGGCGGCATGGTCGAAGCACTTGGCTGGGAAATGTTCTTTTATCTCTGTACGTTTTTAGCGATTCCTGGGATGTTGTTGCTGTTTAAGGTTGCGCCCTGGAACTCCAAGACTAAGCTTGTTGACGCTTAATTGCATCTAGCATTTATTCCTAACTAAGCGCTCACTCAACTCTTCCCCTTAATACAAAAGCTTGCGATGCTTATTTTGTGTAAGTTTTTTAGTTTACCTACGACTAAATCAGTAATAATCCAATTGGAATTTATTTTATGCAAGTTAAGCGTCTCATCGTTTGCTTTTTTTCAAGCCTGTTATTACTGAGCCAAACTCAAACCTTTGCCGCTGAATGTAGTGCAAAAACCAGCTCAAAAACTATTCCATTATTAGAACTCTACACCTCTGAAGGTTGTAGTAGTTGCCCACCTGCAGATAAGTGGATAAGCAAAATTCAACATAACAAGAGTGAAGTTACACCCCTAGCTTTTCATGTCGATTATTGGGATTACATTGGTTGGAAAGATCTATTTTCCAAAGCGGAGTATAGTGATAGACAGCGTAAAACGGCGGCTTTTGGTGGGGCTGGTTTTGTGTATACGCCGCAGTTTGTATTTAATGGTCGTGATTTTAAAGGTTGGGATAATAGCCGTTTAAAGAGTGCGGTTAATCAGACACAACAATTAGCATCACGTGCGAATTTAACCCTCAACGCGGTGAATGAGGCTGATGGCAGCATTACGCTGATAGCCAATGCAGAATCACTAAATCCTAAAGTGACTAAAAACGCAGATGTGTTTGTGGCCTTGTATGAGAATGGCCTCACCACGCAAGTTAAAGCGGGTGAGAATAATGGTCGTGAGTTAAAGCATGATTATGTGGTGCGCCAATTGTTTGGCGCATACCAACTCAATCATCAGCATCAATTTAGTAAACACTTTACTTTATCTAATACTTGGAAAAACAAAGAGGCTGGCGCAGTGATTTTTGTGCAGGACAGCATCAATGGCGAAATTATTCAAAGTTTGGCATTGGATTTTTGTAGTTAGCGATTTTGATTATTGAAGATTATTTAACAGGCCAAATTAAGATTTAATCTTACTGATAATGCCTGCTTCTAACCAGCCAGCTAAGTATAGCGCCGCTTGTTGCGTGGCGCCATCTTCTAGCGTTGCGTACAAACTTTCACATAAATCGCCAAAGCTTGCCTCTGCCTTAATTTGTTGAATCGCTTCATATTCCATCGCATCAAGTGAACGATAATGTGAGTTCATCTCGTTGCGATAAACGATGCATGGTTCATTGATTTTTTCTACAGCGGGTGGCGTTTCTTCATTATCTAACGCCTGCCAAAACAGAACGGTATTCCACTCTAAATCTAGCAATTGCACAGAAGGGTGGAATGCAAACGTCAAATCTCCCCATTTTTCTGGTGGAATAACGGCTAAAGCTTGTATGGTTAATATCGGCGCATCTTCAGCATCAAACGCTAAACCCAACGCCCATTCAAAACGTGCCATTTCAGCGGCAATTGCATGTTGTGGTAGCTCTTTGTTTAAATGCACATCCATTAGATCGCCAACCCAACGCATATTACGATAAGTGGATGGATAATTATCGATATAAGTACGCGCAGTTTTATCAAATAAGTCATCACCTAATAAGGCTTTTAGATTGGGATAAACCCTGGCTAAAGCCTCTAAAATTCGGAGCCGATAGCCATCCGAATAAATGCCTAGGCGTTTTGTTACACCTACTTTTTTGTCATTAATGATGCTTTTTTTAAAGCCAGCGCCTTTAGCATTATCAAATATATAGGCTTGAAAATCGGCTTGCAATTGCGCTAATTGACTCATGCCGCCTCCTTTAATGCTTTAGATGCAATATTGCGTGCAATCTGTAATTCGTCAATCAGCTCTTGTAGCTCGGGCATACGATCATCACGTTCAATCATGGTTGAAACATCACCTAAACGCGATACGGCATACCCATATAAATCCCATACAGGATCAATCACTGGGGCATCATGAGTATCAATAATATAGTCGCCATTATTTTGATGACCCGCCAAATGCATTTGTTGCACACGTTTTGCTGGCACGCCATCAATAAAAGCTTTTGCATCAAAATTGTGGTTATAGCTGCTGACGTAAATGTTATTCACATCTAATAACAACAGACAATCGGCTTGCTCGGCAATTTCAGTAATAAATTCCCACTCAGTCATGGCAGAGTTGACATAACTTGCATAGCTAGACACATTTTCTAATAGAATTTGACGGCCTAAATAGTCCTGCACAATCCTCACGCGCTCAGCAACATGCTTTACTGTTTCTTCAGTATAAGGCAGTGGCAATAAATCATGGATATTTTGACCATGTACGCCAGTCCAACACAGATGGTCTGATATCCAAGCTGGCTCGATTCGATCGGCTAGTTTTTTTAAATCACGTAAGTAATCTTGATCAAAAGCTGTGGTTGAGCCAACTGATAAAGACACGCCGTGCATAACCATAGGGTAATGCTCTCTAATCTGATCTAAATAATGCAGCGGTTTACCGCCCGGAATCATATAATTTTCAGACAAGGCTTCAAACCAATCCACTTTTGGTTTGGTTTCTAAAATTGTATTGTAGTGTTCGGTACGTAGCCCTAGACCAAAACCTAAAGCGGGTAGTTTCTCACGCATGTTTACCTCTTAAAAAGCATTCCATATGATTGTGTAATGTTGATTACTTTGTAGCGGTTAGCAGCATGGGCTGCTAGCCCATGCTTAACACTAATTAAACCGCGTGACCACCTTTGGCATCACAGTCAGCACCTGTCAATGCTAAATGACCTTGACCTGCACATGCGTTTTGACCTTTGCAAGAGTTTGCAGCAACTTTACAAGATCCTTGACCTTTACATGCATTTTTTGCAGTTTTACAAGCATTGTGGCCTTTACATTCATTACCAGCTGTTTTACAAGCACTCGTTCCTTTACATGAGTTAACACCCACGCATGCGACTGTTGTGCCATTAGCTGCTGAAGTGCTAGCGCCAGTTGCGCAGCCTGCCAAAATAAGTGCAGCTGCGCCTACTGCCAACATTGCGCCTTTACCTAGATTTGATTTAGTTTCCATAGTCATTTGAATTCCTTTAAATTTCTATTACTCGTAATAAGAATATGCAACCATTGTTACAGTCACGATGACTTAGTCGCATGGTGCTGACATCCATTACAAATCATTTTGCATTCAAAGCATGCTGACGAACATTAATCCATAAATGCTGCAAATTTAATGCGGCTAATCTTGATAATCAATAATCAGCGGTGCATGGTCGCTGAACTTCTCTTCTTTATAGACTGACGCAGTCATTGCTTTTGCTGCCAATGCAGGCGTCACCACTTGATAATCAATGCGCCAACCAACATTTTTTGCATATGCCTGACCACGGTTACTCCACCACGTATAACAAGCATCGGTCGTATCAGGAAACAGCTTGCGATACACATCAACCCAGCCGACACGGCCAAATAAATCGGTCATCCATGCGCGCTCTTCTGGCAAGAAGCCTGAGTTCTTTTTATTACCTTTATAATTTTTTAAATCAATTTCTTGATGCGCAATATTCCAATCACCACAAATAACAACGTCAAATCCGCTGTTAATGAGTTGCTCAAGATGTGGCATAAAACGATGCATGACGCTAAATTTAAACGCTTGCCTTTCTTCGCCACTAGAGCCACTAGGCAAATACAATGACACCACTGCGAGTTTGCCAAAACGACATTCGATATAGCGTCCTTCTGCATCAATATCCTCAATACCCAAACCAATAATCACTTCATCTGGTTTTTGCTTAGAGTAAATACCAACACCGCTATAACCTTTTTTTTGCGCATAATGAAAGTTGCCGTAATACCCAGCAGGCGCTTGCATTTCTTCCGTTAAATTATCGGCCTGCGCTTTTAATTCTTGTAAACAAATAATGTCTGGCTGCGTTTGATATAACCAAGGGAAAAAGCCTTTATTGGCCGCAGAGCGGATTCCATTTAAATTCAACGTTATAATACGCATTTAGTTCCTTTAATTTAGATTATTTATGTCAGTTAATTATCACGATTTATCACAAGATTTCATCACATTTTGCATCGAACAACAGGTGCTCAAATTTGGTGAATTTAAAACAAAAGCGGGGCGATTAAGTCCTTACTTTTTTAATGCTGGCTTATTTAATGATGGTGATAGTTTATTGAGATTAGGGGAATTTTACGCCAATAGTATTGAAAAATTAGGTATAGAATTTGATATGTTGTTTGGTCCAGCTTATAAGGGCATTCCATTAGCCGCCAGTATTGCGATTGCTTTCGCTAAAAAAGGACGCAATTTACCTTATGCGTATAATCGTAAAGAAGCCAAAGACCACGGAGAAGGCGGAACAGCCGTTGGTGCGCCATTAAAGGGTCGAGTATTGATTATTGACGATGTCATTTCTGCCGGCACATCAGTACGTGAGTCAGTTGAGCTAATTAAAGCCAATGGCGCGATTGCTTGCGGTGTGAGCATTGCATTAGATAGGCAAGAAAAGGGGTTGGGCGAATTATCCGCCACGCAAGAAGTGGAACAGAACAACAATATGCCAGTGATTAGTATCGCAAAATTGAGCGATTTATTAGCGCATATTGAAAGTAGCGATGCTTTAACGCCGCATTTAGAAGCAATAAAACGCTACCAACAGAGGTATTGTCTTACAACATAAAACTGCGATGCATAATAGATGATATGAAGCTTGGCACAATCAAATTATTAGCACCAATTTTGCTTATTGCAATGATGATTAGTGGACAGCTGACGCATGCAGAAAGCAAGAAAATTATCAAATGGGTTGATGCGAATGGCGTTACGCATTATGGCGATAAACCACCGATGCCTGGCGTCAACGCGCGACAATCTAGCATTCTGAATAAGCAAGGCGTCACCATTGATCGAGCGAATAATAAAGTAGAAAAAGAAGCAACTGTGGCAGAAGAGGAAGGTGTATCTGCCAATCAAAAAAGATACGATCAGGCGCTACTTGCTACTTATGCTACTCTTGAAGAAATTGAATTAGCACGCAAACGCAACGTGCGAATTGACGAATTAACCTTAGAAGAACTAAAACAAAGACGTCGGAATATGCAAACTGAATCAGCAGAGCAGTTTGACAAAGTAGCGTTACAAAAAATGGAGCAACAAATTCGCAATCAACAGAAAGTCATTGCAAATATTAACAAACGCTACGAAAACGATAAAAAACGCTTTACTGAATTAAAAGCAAGCAAACATAATTAACTTAACTCTGTCGCAAATAAGCAATGATTATTTGCTCAGCTTTTCTTTCAAAATAACATTCACTTGCGCTGGATTGGCCTTACCTTTTGAAGCTTTCATGATTTGCCCTACCAACGCATTAAATGCTTTTTCTTTACCTGCTTTAAACTCTTCTACCATTGATTGATTTGCGCTAAGCACTTCATCAATCATCGCTTCAATCGCGCCAGTATCAGAAACTTGTTTTAAGCCTTTCGCTTCGATAATGGCATCGACATCAGACTCGCCTGACCACATCGCTTCAAATACTTGTTTAGCTGCATTATTCGAAATAGTGCCATCAGCGATGCGTTTAATCAGTTGTGCCAAAGCCGCCGCGCCAATCGGCGAATCTGCAATGCTTTTATCTTCTGCGTTCAACTTAGCGGTAACGCCGCCCATCACCCAGTTTGCGGCTAGTTTAGCATCACCACCTGCATGAATCACACGCTCAAAATAATCAGCCACTTCTTTGCTAGAAGTCAACGTAGAAGCATCATAAGCAGAAAGTGCATACTCACTTTCAAATCGTGCTTTCATCGCTTCTGGCAACTCTGACATTTCAGCTCGCACTGCCGCTTTATCTGCTTCAGTGATTTCTAATGGCAATAAATCAGGATCGGGGAAATAGCGATAATCATTCGCTTCTTCCTTGCTACGCATGGCGCGCGTTTCACCCGTATCAGGATTAAATAAAACGGTGGCTTGCTGTATCTTGCCGCCATCTTCTAGGGTGTCAATTTGCCATTGCGTTTCATAAGCAATCGCTTGTTGCATAAATTTGAATGAGTTTAAGTTTTTAATCTCACGTCGAGTGCCGAGTTCTGTCGTGCCTTTTGGTCGCACAGAAACGTTCACATCACAACGGAAACTACCCTCTTGCATATTGCCATCGCAAATACCTATCCATTGCACTAATTCATGCAACTTTTTCGCGTAAGCTACTGCTTCTGCTGCTGAACGCATATCTGGTTCCGTCACAATTTCTAACAACGGTGTGCCAGCGCGATTCAAATCAATACCACTCATGCCTTCTAAAGCGCCATGTACTGATTTCCCTGCATCTTCTTCCAAATGCGCGCGGGTAATATTAATCACTTTTTCGTAGGCTTCATTTTTACCAACAGCAGGTACTTGTATCGTCACTTTACCTTTGCCGACTACGGGTAATTCAAATTGACTAATTTGGTAACCTTTTGGCAAATCTGGGTAAAAGTAATTTTTACGCGCAAACACTGAACGTGGCGCAATTTCTGCATCAATTGCCAAACCAAATTTAATCGCGCATTGCACGGCCTCTTTATTTAAAACTGGCAACACTCCCGGCAACGCAATACTTACTTCACAAGCTTGCGTATTTGGCTCTGCGCCATAAGCAGTAGAAGCGCCACTGAAAATTTTAGTTTTTGTTTTTAGCTGAGTATGTGTCTCAAGCCCGATAACGACTTCCCACTCCATTATGCAATTCCTTTAGGCATCGCTGTATGCCAATCTGTCACTTGTTGATACGCATGTGCAACATTCAGCATGCGTGCCTCATCAAAATAATTACCAATAATTTGCAAGCCAACTGGCAAATCATGACTGAATCCTGCAGGGACACTCATGCCCGGCAAGCCTGCTAAGTTGGTCGCAATGGTATAAATATCTTGTAAATACATGGCGATTGGATCGCCTGTTTTTTCACCTGTCTTGAAGGCAGTAGAAGGCACCGTTGGCCCCATGATAATGTCACATTGTTTAAATGCTGCTTTAAAATCTTCAGCAATTAAATGGCGAATCTTCTGCGCTTTAAGATAATAAGCATCGTAATAACCTGCACTCAATACATAAGTACCAATCAAGATGCGGCGTTTCACTTCTTCGCCAAAGCCTTCTGCACGGCTCTTCATGTACATTTCCATCAAATCATCATACTCTGCCGCTCGATGTCCATAACGCACACCGTCATAGCGAGAAAGATTGCTAGACGCTTCAGCAGGCGCTAGCACGTAGTAAACAGGGATTGATAAGCTTGCGTTTGGCAATGAGATATCGACAAACTCAGCACCCAGTTTTTTGTATTCTGCGATTGCTGTTTCAATCACTTTAGCAACATCGCCATCTAAACCGTCAGCAAAATATTCTTTAGGCAATCCCACTTTTAAGCCAGCTAATGGTTGATTTAATTGCGCCGTGTAATCTTCTTTAAGATGATTCAAACTGGTTGAATCGCGCGCATCAAAGCCTGCCATGACATTCATCATCAATGCACAATCTTCAGCCGATTTTGCCATTGGGCCTGCTTGATCCAAGCTAGAAGCAAAAGCTATCATGCCGTAACGCGAAACCAAGCCATACGTTGGCTTTAAACCAGTAAATCCACATAACGAAGCTGGTTGGCGAATGGAGCCACCTGTATCCGTGCCTGTTGCCGCCGCACATAACCGTGCTGCCACAGCCGCCGCAGAACCGCCACTGCTACCGCCTGGCACGCGCGTCAAATCCCAAGGATTTTTAACGCCGCCAAAGTAACTGGTCTCATTGGATGAGCCCATGGCAAATTCATCCATATTGGTTTTACCTAAATTGACTGCACCAACATTATTAAACTGCGTAATCACGTGTGCGTCATAGGGTGCGATAAAGTTTTCCAGCATTTTAGAACCGCAAGTTGTTTTCCAATCTTTGGCACAAAAAATATCTTTTTGCGCAAACGGAATTCCTGTCAGCGTCGTTGCTGTTCCAGCAGCAATATTGGCATCAGCCGCTTTAGCTTGTGCCAAACTCTTTTCTTCATCTACCGTAATATAGGCATTGATGTCGGGATTATATTGTCGAATACGGTCTAAGAAAGTTTGTGTCATTTCAACGCTAGACACGGCTTTGCTCGCCAACAATTGGCTTAAATTTTTAAGGCTTTGGTTAATCATGGTTTTCTATTTACTATTTCGAAGCTATCTATACTGGTCTGTTGTTTATATTTACTCAATGACTTTTGGCACCAAATACAAGCCATTTTCAACAGCGGGAGCATTGGCTTGAAAAGTTTCACGTTGGTTGGTCGCTGTAACGACATCATCTCTTAAGCGTTGTACGACATCTTGTGAGTGTGACATTGGTGTGATGCCAGTAGTGTCGACTGCTTGCATTTGCTCAATCAACGTCAAAATACCAGATAGCTTGGTGAGGGTTTTATCCGCCTCTGCATCGCTGATTTCGATTCGTGCAAGATGGGCGATACGTTTAATATCGGAATTATCTAATGCCATAAACTGCTTCTATTCTTCTGTTTGTTTAATTTAGTGGAATAAACTTCAATTGTGACTTAATTTTAAGCCGAATATACGTTATTATACCTTGATTTTATATCCCATCTTATTTTAGGCATGTGATTAATAAGCTCGTTAGATAAAGCACAGGAAAAAACATATGTTCGGCTCGTTAAACAACTATTTTTCAAATGATTTAGCCATTGATTTAGGCACAGCAAATACACTCATTTTCTCACGCAATAGAGGCATCGTATTGAACGAACCATCTGTTGTTGCTATCCGCATTGAGGGCGGCACCAATGGTAAAAAAATATTGCTTGCGGTCGGCACTGAGGCTAAGGGTATGCTGGGTCGAGCGCCAGCCAATATTCAAGCCATTCGACCAATGAAGGATGGTGTGATTGCCGACTTCACTGTAACTGAACAAATGTTGAAATTCTTTATTCGCAAAGCACGTGATTCTCGTTGGTTTTCACCAAGTCCGCGTATCATCATTTGCGTACCCGTTGGCTCAACCCAAGTTGAACGCCGCGCTATTAAAGAATCTGCTGAGCGTGCTGGTGCAAAACAAGTATTCTTAATTGAAGAGCCGATGGCTGCAGCGATTGGTGCAGAAATGCCAGTTGCGGAAGCAACGGGTTCTATGGTGGTTGATATTGGTGGCGGCACAACAGAAGTTGGCGTGATTTCAATGGGCGGTATCGTTTATGCCAAATCTGAGCGCGTTGGCGGCGATAAGTTTGACCAAGCGATTATTGATTACATTCGTCGCAACTACGGCATGCAAATATCGGAACCAACAGCAGAAGCGATGAAGAAAAAAATCGGCTCTGCATTCCCAGGCTCTGAAGTATTAGAAATGGAAGTAACTGGACGTAACTTGGCTGAAGGCTTGCCGCGTAAATTTACCATTTCTAGTAACGAAATTTTAGAAGCGCTAACCGAACCGCTGAATTCAATCGTTGGCGCTGTTAAATCCGCTTTAGAGCAAACGCCACCAGAGCTAGGTGCTGATATTGCAGAAAAAGGCATGGTGATTACGGGTGGTGGCGCGTTATTACGTGATATTGACCGTTTATTAATGGAAGAAACAGGCCTGCCAGTCATTATTGCAGAAGATCCGCTCACTTGCGTTGCGCGTGGTTGTGGTCGTGCATTAGAAGACATGGATAAATTGGGCAGCGTATTTGCGCATGAGTAATCGTTTCGCATTTCAATTAAATCTACTGCGACGGTATGCTTAAAGGTGTTCATCAGAAACTAGAGCCTCAACAAACTCCAGCTTTTTTTGTCCGTGGCGCAAGCCCTTTTTCTCGCATGGTGCTTTTTTGTGCGCTGTCCATCATTCTAATGGCGGTGGATGCTAAGTTAAATTACCTCTCTCAAATCCGCCAAGCCTTTATTGGCGGACTCCATCCGATAGAACGAATCGCTAATATTCCTAGTGAATTCATCAGAGACTTTAAGAAATACTTTTCTGTGCACAATCAGTTAGTTCAAGAAAACTATACCTTAAAACAACAAGCATTTGAAAATGCCATTAAGTTACAGCGTCTTAATACTTTAGAATCCGAGAATACCCATTTACGCAGCTTGTTAGGCGGCGACATGCCGATTCATCCTAGGGCGGTATTGGGTGACATCTCGCACACAGGTAGAGATCCGTTTAGAAATGTTGTTGTTGTTAATCGTGGCAGTCAGCATAACATTCAAGCAGGGCAAGCTGTTGTTGATGCAAAAGGGGTCTTAGGTCAAGTGACCCGCGTTTACCCATTCAGCAGTGAAGTCACGTTAATTACAGATAAAAATTTATCGATTCCCGTTCAGGTTGAGCGCAATCAATTACGTGCGATTGCTTTTGGACAAAGTGGCAATACGCTGGATATTCCCTACTTACCGTCAAATGTAGACATTAAGATTGGTGATAAGCTAGTCACTTCTGGGATTGATGGCATATATCCAGCAGGCCTAGCCGTCGCAACAGTGACCAAAATCAATCAAGACCCTAAGTCCCCTTTTGCAAAAATTATTAGCACGCCAACTGCGCAAGTAAGCCATCATTTGCAATTGTTAATTTTAGAATTGCCTGAGTTAAAAGAAGTTGAACGCAATCCAGAGGAGACTGACGACGACGAACCGACCACAACGACTGTAAAAGAGGCCAAACCAGATGCGCGCACCTAGTCTATTATCAGTTTACGGCACGTTATTTTTAGCTTTGCTTTTTCAACTTTTCCCATGGACTGGTGAAGGCGTTATTTTGCGTCCTGACTTTATGCTAGTTGTCTTAATTTACTGGTTATTCCGTGCACCTTATTTGTGTAATATTGGTACAGCGTGGGTAGCTGGTGTACTAGTAGATTTAGCAACAGGCAGCCTATTAGGGCAATACGCCTTAGCATTTACGTTAACAGCTTATATTGCACTCTTCTTTCAGCGCCGACTCGTTTTATTCAGCTCGTTCCAGTTATTATTTTTTACATTTGGTTTGTTAATTTTCACACGTTTGACTATTTTAGTGCTGAAATTATTTTCAGGTAATGAGATTCCAAATATGCATTACTTTTGGCCCGTTATCTCTGGCGTCTTGCTGTTACAACTGATGCGCTTCTTTCTGGGGCCAATTACGCAATCAACATCCAACAAGGCTAACTAAACCCAAATGCGCCGTCGGCCAGAATTAAAGGATTACCAAAATGAATTGCGTCATTTCAAGCTGCGTTTAGCCGTGCTTGGGTTGATTGTGATCATTGGCTTTAGCATCCTCATCATGCGTTTTTACTTCCTGCAAGTGGCGCGCTATGATCACTATCATGCCCTTGCGGAAAATAATCGCATTTCTGTTCTCCCTGTTGCGCCAACACGTGGCATTATTACGGACAGAAATGGCACCACCATCGCGCATAACTTTTTTGTTTATGCCTTGGAAATCACACCATCAAAAGTGGATGACTTAGATGAAACAATTGCTGAAATTAGTAAACTTGTCGGTATATCCAGCAATGATATCAAACGATTTAACAAACTAAAACAGCGCACACATGAATTTGAATCTATTCCCATCCGCACACACTTAAATGAAGTTGAAGCAGCCAAATTTGCTGCCAATCGCTTTCGATTTCCCGGCGTTGAAATCAAATCAAGATTGTTTAGGCATTATCCCAATGGAAAATTAGGCGCCCATATTGTCGGTTACATCGGCCGCATCAATGACGGCGACTTAGCCAACTTAAAAGAGTCTAATGACCTTTCTAACTATAAAGGTTCTGACCATATCGGCAAAAGCGGTATCGAACAGTATTATGAGAAAAAGCTACATGGCACCACGGGCTTTCAGCAAGTAGAAATTAACGCCGACGGTAAAGCCGTACGCGTTCTTTCAAGCAAGGCGCCGACGTCAGGCAATAATTTAGCGCTTTCTATCGATCTTAAATTACAAGAAATTGCTGAAAATGGCTTTGGCGATAGACGTGGCGCTTTAGTCGCTATTCAACCCAAAACAGGAGAAGTGCTCGCGTTAGTCAGCATGCCAACTTTCGATCCCAACTTGTTTGTCGGCGGCATTGATACCAAAAATTGGCGACGTTTAAATGAATCCATAGACAAACCATTAATCAACCGTCCATTACGCGGCATATATCCACCAGGCTCAACATTCAAACCATTTGTTGCATTAGCTGGACTTGAAGCAGGCAAACGTCTACCGCCATTTAGAATTCAAGACCCAGGCTATTTCACCTTACCAAACAGCTCTCACCGTTATCGCGATTGGAAAGTGGGTGGTCATGGTTTTGTCGATATGGCGCGTGCAATTACTATCTCTTGTGATACTTTTTTTTATGGGCTCGCCATTGAGCTAGGCATTGAAAAAATGACCTCATTTATACGTCATTTTGGCTTTGGTGAAAAAAGTGGTATTGATATTAATGGTGAAAACAGCGGTTTATTACCAACACCAGAATGGAAACAACGCCGCTTCAAACAACCTTGGTATGTTGGCGAAACTGTGATTGTTGGCATTGGGCAAGGCTATACCTTAGTCACACCAATGCAACTTGCCTATGCGACCGCCGTCCTAGCTAACAAAGGTACGGCCATGAAACCGCACTTAGTCACCGCAATTACTGATGTCAAAACCGCTCAGACTACGATGATAAAACCAATTTTATCTGACCAAATCGCGCTTACTGAAAGTAATTTAGAGATTGTCACGAACGCAATGATTGACGTGACCTTACCAGGCGGCACCGCTTCACAAGTTGGCCGTGATGCTGGATATAGTATCGCGGCAAAAACAGGCACTGCGCAAGTGATTGGTATCAAACAAAATGAAAAGTACGATGAAAAAAACATTGATGCGCGGCATAGAGACCACGCGTTATTTATCGCCTATGCACCAGCAGATGATCCGACCATTGCTATTGCAGCGATTGTTGAAAATGGGGGGCACGGCGGCTCAGCTGCAGGCCCTATTGTAAGACAAGTCATGGATTACTACTTACTTGGCAAAGAGCCACCTGAGCCAACAACAAAAACGCCACCCATTAAAAAAGCAAGCAACGTGATAGCACCAGAGGCTGCGCATGATTAATCAACTTTTTCATACCTTATCCAAACACATCGACTCAATCTTGATGAGTTGTATTTTGTTTACCATGCTAGTTGGTTTATTTATTCTATATAGCGCGGCTGGAGAAGACCTAAGCAGAATTAATGCCCAGTTAGTTAATATCGCAATCGCCTTGGTCATTATGTGGGTTGTATCTAATATACAACCACAACTCATGGAACGCATATCGCCCATCCTGTATCTCTTTGGCATCACATTATTGTTATGCGTTGCGATTTTTGGTGATGTCAGTCATGGCGCCAGAAGGTGGTTAGATTTGGGTGTCATGAAAATCCAACCATCAGAACTCATGCGTATTGCAATGCCTATGATGCTGGCTTGGTTCTTTTCTCAACGAGAAGCAACCTTGCGCCTGCTTGATTTCATCATTGCTTTTTTTATCCTAATTGCACCCGTGCTATTCATTTTAAAACAACCCGATTTAGGCACCTCTTTATTAGTCGCCGCTTCTGGCTGCTTTGTCATTTTCTTAGCAGGGTTAAGCTGGCGCATTATTATCGGCAGCATCGTGTCGGTTGGCGCACTTATCCCCGTTTTTTGGTCAATGTTGCATGATTATCAAAGAAGGCGTGTGCACATTCTAATGGATCCAACACAAGATCCATTAGGTGCTGGCTACCATATTATTCAATCCAGCATTGCACAAGGCTCAGGCGGCCTCACAGGCAAGGGTTGGCTGAATGGCACGCAATCTCAACTTGATTTTTTGCCAGAGCGCACCACCGATTTCATTTTTTCAGTCTTTAGTGAAGAGTTTGGCATGGTTGGCAATTTACTGTTATTGTTACTTTTCAGCTTAATTATTGCGCGCGGCATTTATATTGCGTCGCAAGCAAAAAGCACCTTTTCTCGCTTATTAGCGGGCAGCATTATTATGACTTTCTTTATTTACATCTTTGTTAATATCGGCATGGTCAGTGGCATCCTACCTGTCGTTGGCGTACCATTACCCTTAATTAGCTACGGCGGCACATCAATGGTCACCATATTGCTTGGTTTTGGCATACTGATGAGCATACATACGCATAAAAATTTAGTCGCATCGGGATAAAATGAATGATTAAAAAATCGTCTCTTTTTGTTATTATTAGCTGCTTAATACTAGCATCATGTGGTGGTGGCCCTACCGTCAAACCGAGCCAACCTAGCAGTTCCAGTAAAAATGGTGGCTATTATGGCAATGATGGACCACACGAAACCACGCCTGACAATTTAGATAGTATTCCCGATGCCGTTCCTAAAGTTGAAGCTTTACATAAATATTCCACAAAACCTTATATTGCCCTAGGTAAAAAATATTACCCGCTTGAAACAGCAAAAAACTACAAAAAGAGAGGTGTTGCATCTTGGTATGGCAAAATGTTCCACGGCAAAAAAACAGCCAGTGGCGAGACTTATGATATGTACAGTATGACGGCAGCACATACTTTGCTGCCACTACCGAGCTACGTCAAAGTAACCAATGTTGAGAATGGCCGCTCGGTAATTGTCCGCGTCAATGATCGAGGACCTTTTAAGCATGAAAGAGAAATTGATTTATCTTATGTAGCGGCCTACAAATTACGTCTAATTGAAAAAGGCAGTGGCCTAGTTGAGGTCGAAACGATTGATCCCACACAATATACACCTCCGCAAGCAGCTGCAAAAGCATCACCTACACCGCAAACTACAACCACGCCACAGCACTATGTGCAAGCAGGCGCTTTTGGCGATGAAAACAATGCCATTGCATTGCAAAATCGCATCCAAGGATTGGACATTGAAGAAGTAGCGAGAATTAATCGCATGTATAATAATGGTTTATATCGACTAACTGTTGGCCCTTATCAAACAAAAGAGCAAGCAGAGAAAATAGCAAAAACCATTCTTAATAGATTAAACATTTCCACCATTATCACCACTAAATAACAGAAAATTATGCCTCAAAAATTGATTACCTTTATTGCTCTAGTCTTACTGCCATTAACCAGCCTAGCTGCAGATGTACCACCGCCCTCTTTAGATGTAAATGCTTATTTATTAAGAGACTTTAATAGCGGCACCACGATTGCCGCCCACAATAGCGAGACCAAATTAAAACCTGCCTCGCTAACTAAAATAATGACAGCTTATATCGTATTTGATGCGCTGAAAGAAGGGCATTTGACCTTAGACAAAACGGTGCCTGTTAGCAAAAAAGCATGGCAAGCTGAGGGCTCAAGAATGTTTATCGAACCTTTAAAAAAGGTGACTGTTGATGAGTTGTTGCATGGCCTGATTATTCAATCTGGCAACGATGCAGCTATCGCTTTGGCTGAAGCGGTGGCTGGAAGTGAAGAACAGTTTGCCATCATGATGAATCAGCAAGCCAAACGACTCGGTATGCGCCAGTCTCACTACATGAATGCGACGGGCTTGCCTGATGACAATCATTACACCACTGCTAGTGATTTAGCGCTGATGGCAGAAGCACTTATCCGAGATTTTCCAAAAGATTACGACCGTTTATACAAGCAAAAAGAGTACACCTACAATAAAATCACGCAGCTGAATCGCAACCGCCTATTGTGGCTAGATTCCAACGTAGATGGGGTCAAAACAGGTCATACAGAAGCCGCTGGTTATTGTTTAGTTTCTTCAGCCAAGCGTGATAAAACACGTCTCATTGCGATTGTGTTAGGTGCCAAAAGTGAATCAATGCGTGCATCTGAGAGCCAACGCCTACTCAATTATGGCTTCCAATTTTATGAATCAATATTGGTCTATCGCCGTGCTCAGGCCATTTCTAAGATACAGGTATATAAAGGCTCTGAAAAAACAGTCACCGCTTCAGTAGCAGAAGACTTATATTTTTCTTTACCAAAAGGTGACTATGCCCAAGTCAAAGCAACAATGACTGCAAAACAACCATTAATTGCACCAATTAAAGCAGGTCAAATCATTGGCAAGATGACGTTCACATTGGATAATAAAGTCATCCGTGAACAGACATTGGTTGCTACAACTACTGTTAGCGAAGCTGGTTTTTTTGGCAAAATCATTGATAGCATCAAACTGCTAATTAAATAATGGCAAATGACATCCATACAGACTCAGCAGAAACCTTAATCGAATTTCCATGTGATTTTCCGATTAAGGTAATGGGCAAAACAGACGCTGATTTTAGTGCTGAAGTTATACACACTATTCAGCAATATGAACCGAAGTTTGATGCTAGTAAGATAGAGATGAAAGCTAGCGCTAAAGGCAACTATACTAGCCTGACTTGCACCTGCTACGTCGAATCAAAACAACAACTCGATGATATCTATCGTGCGCTAACCAGCCACCCGCTGGTTAAGTACGTGCTCTAACTATTAAAGATGCCGCTTATTACGCGTAATCTTGGGCGAACAGACTATGAAACAACGCTTGCAGCTATGCAAGCGTTCACCAATAACCGCACAGCAGAAACTGACGATGAACTGTGGTTAACGGAACATGATAGCGTTTACACGTTAGGATTAAATCGCAACAATGTCAGACTGCCGCAAAATGATATTCCTGTTGTTAACGTCGATCGTGGTGGCAAAATAACCTATCACGGTCTAGGCCAAGTGATTATTTATTTGCTCATTGATTTAGATAGACGCCAACTTAAAGTGCGTGAGTTAGTCAATATTATCGAAGGCAGTATTGTTGAATTATTGGCAAGCTATAACATCAAAGCTACTACGCAACACAATGCACCTGGCGTTTATATCACCAATAAAAAAATCGCATCGGTTGGGTTAAGATTAAAAAAGAACCGCTGTTATCACGGGCTGAGTTTAAACGTGGATATGGATTTAAGTCCTTTTTCAGCGATCGACCCTTGTGGGTATGTTGGTTTAGAAATGACGCAAACAAAAGACTGGAATATTCAAGAAACACCTAAAATGATAGGTGAAGCTTTACTCACTAGATTAGAGAATAAATTATCCAAATGAGCAAACCAACTAACATACTAACTGCTGAAAACGTATCAATAAGACCACCGAAAAAAATTGCTGGTGTGAAAGAAATTGATGCGGCAAAAACATCCCGCATTCCGATTAAGATTATTCCGCAACCGACATTACGTAAACCTGAGTGGATACGAATGAAGATGCCTAATAGCCAGCGTTTTCAAGAAATCAAACAAGCGCTACGCAATAATAATTTACATACCGTTTGTGAAGAGGCTAGCTGCCCGAATATTGGCGAATGCTTTAGTGGCGGCACCGCTACTTTCATGATTTTAGGTGACATTTGTACCCGTCGCTGTCCATTTTGCGATGTTGCGCACGGCAAACCGTTGCCGCCCGATGTAAATGAGCCTGCTAACTTAGCAAAAACAATTGCAGAGATGCAATTAAATTATGTGGTCATCACCAGTGTCGACCGTGATGATTTGCCAGATGGTGGCGCACAGCACTTTGTCGACTGCATAAAAGCCATTCGTGAGGCTTCACCTGCCATAAAAATTGAAGTACTAGTGCCAGATTTCCGTGGCCGTTTAGATGTTGCCTTAACCATTTTAAAAGCAGCGCCACCCGATGTCATGAATCACAACTTAGAAACCATTCCGCGCCTTTATAAACAAGCGCGCCCTGGTTCTGATTATCAAAACTCACTCAATCTACTCAAATTATTTAATGAACTATATCCCGAGATTCCTACCAAATCTGGGCTAATGTTAGGCTTAGGCGAAACGGATGATGAAATATTGGAAGTAATGAAAGACTTGCGCGCGCATCATGTGACCATGCTTACCCTAGGCCAATATTTGCAACCTAGCGTGCATCACCTGCCTGTCATGCGCTATGTGGAACCAGCCACATTTGATGCATTAAAAGAAAAAGCTGATGCCATGGGCTTTAATAATGCAGCCAGTGGCCCCATGGTAAGAAGTAGCTATCATGCCGATTTACAGGCAGGTCATGTTATTTAATCTACTTTAGTGAGAATACGAATGGTCCCACATTTAACAACAGCATTGAGCGGTCCCCTTTTAGATTTAGAAAAACGCATGTTGGCATCCATGCCCGACATTGAACACTGGTTCCGCACACAATGGTTAGAGCACAGCTCGCCATTCTATGCCTCTGTCGATTTACGTAATAGCGGGTTTAAATTAGCACCAGTCGATACTAATTTGTTTCCAGCTGGCTTTAATAACTTAAATCCTGAGTTTCTTAGCTTAAGTGTGCAAGCGGCAATGGTCGCTGTTGAAAAAATATGTCCTGAAGCGCATCGTTTACTGATTATTCCAGAGAACCATACCCGCAATACTTATTATCTACAAAATGTGATTGCATTAAGCCATATGCTCAAAGCCGCTGGTTTAGATGTCAGAATTGGTAGTATTTCACCTGAGATTACCGAGCCAACAACACTCGCAGCGCAAGAAGGCAATACCATATTGCTCGAGCCCGTTGTCCGCGAAGGTAACCGTATTAAGCTAAAAAATACAACGCTAGGCGATTTTGATAGCTGCGCGATTTTACTGAATAACGATTTATCAGGTGGCATTCCTGATATTTTACAAAACTTAGAGCAAGACTTAATTCCACCATTACATGCGGGATGGCATATACGCCGTAAAACTAATCATTTTGCTGCTTATAATCAAGTTATCGCCGAATTTGCTGACATGTTGAAGATTGATCAGTGGTTACTGAACCCTTATTTTGAAAGTTGTGAGGGGATTGATTTTAACTCAGGCACAGGTGAAGAATGTTTAGCCATCAAAGTAGAGTCATTGCTCAAAAGAATACAAAAAAAATATGATGAGTATGGTATTGAACAAGTACCGTATGTGATTATCAAGGCTAACGCAGGCACTTATGGTATGGGTATTATGTCGGTAAAATCAGCGGATGAGGTCCGCGGACTCAACCGTAAAAAACGCAATAAAATGTCAGTAATTAAAGAGGGGCAACAAGTCACCGAAGTCATCATTCAAGAAGGTGTATATACCTTTGAAAGCATTGATGGCGCAGTAGCAGAACCTGTGGTCTATATGATGGATCACTTTGTGATTGGCGGCTTTTACCGCGTGCATACCAGCCGTGATGCTGATGAAAACTTAAATGCGCCAGGCGCACACTTTGCGCCGTTAGCTTTTGAAAAGCCTTGTACTCTGCCAGATTGTACTGATGCGCCAGACACTATCCCTAATCGTTTTTATGCCTATGGCGTGGTGGCGAGATTAGCTTTATTAGCGGCTGCCATTGAGCTAGAAAACGCTGATCCTATGCGTGAATCACTTGCCGCATGAAACTACTCTTCATTCTTGACCCTTACACCAGCTTAAAGCTAGCGAAGGACACAAGTGTTGCCATGATGCGAGAAGCATCAGCACGCGGACATCAGCTTTATGTTTGCCAGCAGCAAGATGTATTTTTACGTAACGAGCTTGTGCGCTTCAAAACACAAGGCTTTAGTTTTGCTGACGGTGAAAGCTGGTATGCGTTAACGCCCGTAACAGAAATGCTGCCATCCGAGTTTGATACTATCCTGATGCGCAAAGATCCGCCGTTTGACAATGAATATTTGTATAGCACTTATTTGTTAGAACTCGCTAATAGGCAAGATGGCAACGTGATTAATAATCCTGCAGCTGTACGGAATTGGAATGAAAAACTATCCGTGACTAGATTTCCGCAATTCCGCCCTGAATTTTTAGTCACCAGCCAAGCCGATTTGATTATTGAGTTTTTAAATAAACAGCAAGAGATTATCGTTAAACCGCTAGATGGTATGGGTGGAACCAGCATTTTTAAACTAACCAAAAACGATCCTAATCTCAATGTGATTTTAGAAACTATTACAAATGACGGCAAACAGACCATTATGGCGCAGCAATATCTACCTGCCATTCAGCAAGGAGATAAACGCATTATTGTCATTGATGGTGAGCCTTTACCTTATGCATTAGCGCGCATTCCAAAAGCGGGAGAAACACGCGGTAATTTAGCCGCTGGTGGTAAAGGTGTGGCACAAGCCCTTTCTGCAAGGGATAAAGAGATTGCGACAACTATTGGCAAAACGTTAAAATCTGAAGGCTTGTTTTTTGTTGGTTTAGATGTCATTGGCGACTATTTAACCGAAATTAACGTCACTAGCCCAACTGGCATCGTGGAGATAGCCGCACAAACTAATTGCCGGCCTGCGCAAGTTTTCTTGGATGCCTTAACTGCTAAACTAGAATCTAAATCACACTAGCGTTATAGTAGCGCTTATGCGCCAGCTCATTCTACTATTCACTGTATTGCTCCTTATCAGTTGCAGCCCAAAAGAGCCACTCTACAATACCCAAACTTATGTCTTTGGCACCTTAGTCGATATTTCTATTTATGGAGAATCGGATGAAAAAGCGCAAGCTGTTGCAACTGAAATTATTCATCAATATAACGATTTACATCAGCGTCTGCACGCTTGGAAACCAAGTGAATTAAGCACCATCAACCAAGCATTTGCTAGTGGCCAAACGCCGATTACTATCAAGCCAGATATTGCAAAAATGATTGCTGATATCGCCTTTTTATCTTCACAATCGAAAGGTGCATTCAATCCTGCTATTGGTCAATTGATTCAACTTTGGGGGTTTCAAAATGACACGTTTACCTCGCATCAAGTCGATGCAGAAAACATTCAATCACTAGTAGCAAAACGTCCTCAGATGTCCGACATTGTCATTAATGGCAATCAAATCCACAGTACTAATCCATCCGTACAATTGGATTTAGGCGGTTATGCCAAAGGCTATGCGCTTGATGTCGGTTTAGCTTACTTAAAAAAGCAACACATTAACAATGCACTGATTAATATTGGCGGCAATATTATTGCGCTAGGGCAAAAAGGTGAACAACCTTGGCGCGTTGGCATCCAACATCCGCGACAACCAAATGCAATTGCAACCATTGCACTACCAAGTGGTTGGGCAATTGGCACTTCTGGCGACTATCAACGTTATTTTGTACTTGATGGCAACCGCTATTGCCACGTTATTGATCCAAGCACGGGCTATCCCGCTCAAGGTATGCAATCCGTGACCGTTTTAATTCCGCCACAAGCTAATGCTGGCGCATGGTCAGATGTTGCATCCAAACCTATTTTTATTGCAACGGCTAATGCACGCATCGACGCAGCTAAAGCAATGGGCATTAAACACGTTCTGATTATGGCTAATGAACATGACATACAAGTCAGCGAAGCAATGCAAGAACGCTTATCTTGGCTAGATAGCAACGCAGAAAAAAAGCTAAAGGTGATTCAACTTGATTAAGTTTAGCCGCGACTGCAAACCACTATTAGGCGACTGGTTCGTCATCTTTATCAGTGCAATAGCAGTCATCGGCTTATTCCAAACGCTATGGAGCAACGCACCTGCCAGCCAATTACAAATTCGCCAAGCAGATAAAATTATTGGCACTTATGATTTAAACCAAACGCGCGAGCTGCATATACACGGCCCACTAGGTGAATCCCATATCAGCATCAATCAAGGTAAAGTACGCTTCAAACAATCTCCATGCACCAATCAATACTGTGTGCATCAAGGTTGGCTAGCACATGCAGGGCAAGTTGCTATCTGCTTGCCTAATCAAATTAGCCTGCAACTGATTGGCGAAGACAAACCGTATGACTCGCTCAACTATTAAAACAACTGGCTTAATGAAAATAATTAGCATCCAAACAACCAAAGAAGACCATCACATTGCCAAACTAACGGCATTGGCAATCGGCTTGCACGTGCTAGAAGCCGTGTTTCCATCACCGCTGCCTGGAGTAAAACCAGGTATTGCCAACATTGTGACACTCTATGTATTAGCCCAATATGGCTTCGGCACAGCGGCATGGGTAAGCTTATTACGCGTGTTTGCCAGCAGCTTATTATTAGGTCACTTTTTATCGCCAACCTTTGTGCTCAGCTTATCTGGTGCACTACTCAGCTTAGCGGCATTATGGCTAGCACAACACTTACCAAAACGCTATTTCAGTGTGATTACACTCAGTATTTTAGCTGCATTCGCCCATATCGCAGGGCAGCTTTTTATTGTCAGATTATGGCTTATTCCACACGCAGGGGTCAGTTATTTAATCCCTATTTTTGCATTGGCCGCTTTAGTATTTGGAATTGTTAATGGCGTTGTCTGTAAACGGCTCATCAATAGTAGCCATCAAATTTCTTAGTGTTCGATAAATGCTGCCGTTTGATCAAAACTAAACTGCGCATCCTGATAAGCGTTTACATCCTCTCCATTACGTCGTGCAGGCAGAAATGGTATTTGATAAAGTAGCTTTTCTAACTCACTGACAAAAAGATTATCTTGCTCCAAGACGCCAACCCTCTCAATCTTAATTAAACGGCCAGATGCATTAATAAATAAGCGTAAATGGATTGGCAAACCAGAATATGGCACCGCATTTAAAGCCATTTGGTCTATTGAAGTTTGAGGTAAGGCCTTGCGATCAATTTCATTAATAGAATAAAACAGCTGAATAGCCTGATTGTCTGCGCGTTCTTTAACAAGAGCACTACTATTCTCAGTCAGATTATTAACATTGCTAACACTCGGCAGGTCATCGCTTGGCACCTGTGCAATGGAGTTAAGCCCTCGCTGTTGCAGCACGACATCTATACTTGGCATTTGATGATTGATGGCTTTAGGTATAAGCTCTAAATACATAGCAAACCCTTGCACCATTATGATATGTAAAAGTATAGAGATTAATAAAGCAGTAACTACTCTAAACATCATTAATTTCACCAAGCATAAACAACAAAGATGTCAGCAACTTACTCAATAAGCGGCTGACATCTCTCACTCGCTATTCTGCAGTTGGCAAATCACGCCAATTTAGTTGCCTAAAGTTAAGACCTGATGTTCCGGTTGTTTTTGGAGCATCTACAGTTCCTCCAGAGCCATCTGCTTTTTGATAGCCAAATTTCGCTTTAACCGGCCCATTAGGATCGTCGGTCGCATTACGATACAGCGTAATATTAGTAATAATGCCATCGGTTTGCGTATAACAAACAGAGGCATTACAAGCTGCCGCGCTCTGACCTGATGCAAAACTAATTTGATAGCCACGCCCATTACTTGTGGCATCACACACACCACCATTCACCTGATTCGTAGCAACATACAAGATACCAGCATTAGGTCTCACATCAACATTCACTAAATAATTATCTGCTAAATCGATATACCAACCCAGACTATTAGCCGCTGGGCTCGTAACCCCTGTGGATAACGAACTATTTTTGTTTAAGTTTGCTCGCTTAATTGGGAAACTAACGCCTGCGGGCAACGTTGCAGATGTCAAATAACCATTTGTCGCAATCGTACCGTCTGACATTGCGTAAATGCCTTGCATTTGTACTTTTCCTGCATCGGTATCATCTAATAATTGACCCGTACCTAGCAATACATATCGTTTACCTGTTGCAATATCACTAGAAATACCTACTCTAGTTGTAATCGGCTGTGCCACGCCATTACTATCGAACAAACTAGCGAACTGTATCGGTTTTGTTGTTGACGTCAACCCAACTAAATTCAATCGCCAAACATTACCACGCAAATCACCAGCATAGACTGCATCTGCACTGTAGTCTTGATAGTTATTAATAAACACATTTGGGCTAGCCAAACCTGCATCGGTGCTAGGCGCGGAGGTATAGGTTGGTATTTTATAAAGCAATGCGCCCGTTTCTGGGTTAAGAATAAAGAAATAACCATTTCTATCCACATTATTATAACCAGAGGTAAAAATAACAACCCAACCATTAGATCCAATATTGGTATCTTTAACCTTCACAATGATAGGCTTACTATAGCTATAACCTAAGTCTTTATGGGTAAACTCCCACTTGACCGCTTTGGCTAAATTGACTTCGTTATTCAGTGTGCTAGGGTCAGTTACATCAATCGCATAGTAACCTTTTCCACCTTTGCCAAGCCCACCAACTAATAAAGTGCTCCACTTACCCTCACCTTTAAAATAGACATCCTGAACCGTTGGTGTTGCATCCACATAAGCATGATGTAAATAGGGCTGGTTAGATAATGCCGCCAAACCATCAATGGCAGGCGTATTGTTTGGCCCTTTAAATAACATACTTGGCACATAAGCAAACCGCTCTTGACCGCCAGCAGCATCTGCTGTCCCATTAAATGCATGCAACATGCCGTCATTTGCGCCGACATAAACCATTGTCTTACGCGCACTGTTAGTTGCTTTAAAATTATAATAGCCAGGATTAGAAGCTTCATTCAGCAACAAACTAGGTGGGCCTATAACTGTTAATTTTGAATTAGCAATATCCCCCAAAATACCATTCGTTTTCTTCCTAATTCTAAAGCCATTTGTACCATCTTTTGAGGTGTCGCCACGCAAGAAATCAATCACATCTTGCGCAGGTTTTAGTGACGCCTCTAAATCCGTTTTATTTGCATTTGATAAATCATTCGCATTTTTAAAAGGAATCCCTTTATTTGTGCAACTGATTGTGCCGTCAGAAACATTAGGGCCACTACATTTGGAAGTTGCAATAAACCGACCTGTGTTCCAATTTTGCACAGCCAACTTTTCTGCCGCACTCCAAAGCTTAGTTGTTACGGCATTGTTATCATTTTGCGCATCAAAGCTGACTGTCCCTGCGACTACATCACCCGTCCAACCATCTCCGTCAAAAGCCGTATCAAACGCAAGACTACCAACAACAAGTTCAGGGCTTGATAATGAAAATTGGACGCTAGTACCGCCTTGAGATTTGACGACAATATCAGCAAATGCGTTTTTTAAGCCATCAATCATTAACTGCGGCTGATTAGCCCGGAAATAGTTATCTGGATCGCCGTCATTATTGGCATCCCAATCAGCTTTAGCTGGTGCTACGGTAGCCGTATCAGGATTATAATTTGCCGGTACATTATTAAAGCCACCATATTTCGCTGCCAACCAATACTGATTCCACATACCACTAACATCGAAATTTTTTCTATCACTATCTTCAAGCACATCTAAGAAATAAGTTGCAATCGTTTGTTTACCAGCCTCTTGTGGCAGGTTGCCTGGGCGAATATCCTTGGTATGGTTATCATAAGCAAGGCCTGCCATGAGAAATGTATTATTGTCACAACACCAAGGCGCTTCTTTTTCACCTAAATTGGTATATCCAGAAATGCCTTCTAGAGCGCCGACTTTATTCGTTGAAAGTCTAACGTTCACCGTCGTATCTCCTGATACTTGTGTTGGCACCGCTGGCTCATTACCATTTCTTAAGTTTGAACCAGGCAAATTACCATCCTGCCAAGTATTGGTATCACCAATCCCAATGATAAAGTTGGCTTGACACGTATATTTAATAGGGTCATCCCAATCAGTAATAACAGGAAAGCCATCTTTTTTAGTTGCATCTAAGTTGTTTGTATAAGCAGTGACGTTACCTTGCTTTTTAAAATAGCGTGTTGCCGCATAGTAAAGTTCACCAACTGGATCGTACGTTTTATATTTTTGCGCAGTTAACCCAAATTTATTTAAATAATTAATCACACCACTGTTAGTGACGTTAGGGCCATTGCCGTTAGCCGCATCAGTTGGGTTTGGATTGGGATAAAATGTGCCATCTTGCGCACTCCATTCTTTGTTAGGGTTATCAACCGCCGATGAGCCAGGAACTGGCTTTACTGGCCCTAAAGGACTCATTCTTGCCCTTAATACGCCACCATCTCGCTTAATGTCGTCATCCAACAAATACCCAAAAGCAGCAAAGTTTAACTTCATGGCATTTTCTTGAATTAAGCCTGTTGGCTTATAGTTGCCACTCGGATAGCGCTCACAATTGCCCTCTAAAAAGCTGGAGTCACATACTTTAACGCGGGCTGACATTTCATATATTTTTGAATTGATATCACTGATCGCTTGCCCATCTTGTACAAGGTCTGAGCCAGGGTTATATCGACTAATCGAAGTTGACCCTGTGACATAAAATTTATTGCCCAAACCTGATATTCTCAGCCTCAAATTAGAAGATGATTGAAAAGGAGTAGACTGTGCAATTAATGTTGCGCTACTCATTGTTTGATCAACAACAGTACCGCCCTGACCACTCGCCCATGCTTTTTCTAAAATAGTTAAACTTGTTGTATCTACTGCTCGATAACCGCCAGAAAGCGCATAACGAAATGGATCAATTGTCTGCGTCAACGCCCAGTTTAAGAAATTACCACTCCAATACTTGGTTGGGCCAGCGTTACATACATGATTCGCTGCAGCTATTGACTTGGGTTCAAAGTAATTACCTTCTGTAGCACCAGCCATTGTCGTCATGTTATCGATTCTCATACCACCAAAACCACCAGTATTTAAAATATCTAATTTAATGGTTTGGTTACCTGTGGTCGTAAAGGTGCCAGCTGGAATCGTAATGGTACCTGGATTATTGTAAGTCAACGATGGATTGCTATTGCCATAAGAAATACTACTATTACCTAGTCTAATTCTGCTTAACACATCATCAGCAAATAAATCAAAAGTAATTTCGACTAATGCAGGGTTAACAGAGGCTGGAATATTAAAGGTCGTTTCATATACAAATGTGCCATAAACACTAGTCCCACCAATGTAAGAAGAATCAGAGTCAGCCCCATATCCAGTTTGGACATTATTTGCGCTGCTATTTGAAATGCCAAAAGGCGTAGATGTTGCTGTCCAATGCGGGTCATTGCTTCCATTACTTAGCACGTTATTACTATTATTCACCCCTGTGTTATAAGGTCCTTGAAAAGGGCTTAAAGGTATTTTATAGGCATAACATTTATTTGCATCCCAATAGCCTACGTACTCCTGTGTATTGCTATAGGCCGTAGTGTAAGCAGATCCCAGTGCTGTTGGAAACTCCACAGACAAAGCTAGCGCCACGTTACCAGACACACTATTTGTACTAAACAATGGATTATCGGCTAATTTTGTTTCTGCATAAGCAGAAGCATTCAACACTAACGCAGCGAGTAAAAACATCGCTTTTGCCCATGAGGCGATACCGTGTTTAATACGGTTAACCGTGTTCTGTCTATTATTCACTGTGTTCATGTCATCACCTGTTTTCATCAACGTCGTTATCCTATTAAGCAGCAAATAACGTTTTAAATATCATTTAATCTGAGAAAGTTGCCTGCAAATAAGCTTCTGTATTTTTTGGCCCCGTCGCTTGTAATGTCATCCGATAAACTGGATAAGTCGAGCCAAATTCGCCTTCAATACCGCCACCGCCACCAACATCTGAGCTAGCTAACGCACATTTTTGTGTACTGACCGCACCAACATCTAAACACATTCGGTCAATCACATAGCGAATTGTTACGCCACCAGCACCCGTAATTTTGTTGGTATTGGTAGTAAACAATACATTAGGTATGCCACTCGCATTGCTAGCTTGCACTGTTGCGTAATAGTTATTGGCTGTACTATTTTGATATCGAGCTGTCTTCCCACTTAACGCACCCGTTTTAAACAGCTGTTGAATCTGCGGGATTGCACGCTCGGCTTGATTCATGGCATCCATTTTAAAGGCCATATTGCCTGCTATTTGTAAGTTAGTATCTGTTGATCGAATCAGCGCTACACTAGCTAATAACAAAATCAATAAAGCCAATAAAGTGACAATTAACACCAGCCCGTTTTGTTTAACACGAAACGATTGATAACTAGATAAATTAAGTGTTGGTTGCGCATTTATCACAATTTAGATCCATTCATTTGCTTCTGATTATTCTGCTCAGTCATTTATGGACTCAATGCAACCAACGCATTCCGAACAGGAATTGTGGTTTCAATGACACGATAACGATAGTTTTTATTAAGTCCAGAAATCGTCTGTTTAAGCCCAGTGACATCTTCAAATAGGTTAACTGTGCCAGAGCTCACTGCTTCTTTTTCTGCAAGGTTAGTCTGCATAATAAAGGCTACTCTAACTAAAGTGATGGTCTGCAGAGCACTATTCGCTGCAGGCGTGCCTGCTAATAATGCAGCTGAAGAGTAAGTGCCTGTTGGGGCTTGCCAAGCAAAATTACCAACAGCACCACTAGGATTCGTTGTGCCATAAATAGCTTCCATCTGATAAACCCCTTCAATAAAAGCTGAAGGATTTGCATTATTTCCAGTAGCTGCTGGGGACAATAAATCGTATTTCATTAGCGTATTATTATTGCCAACGCCATACATATCGAATTGTGGCAATTTACCCATATTTAACACAATTGTAGAGGTGCCGTCATATGTTGAAGCACCTCCAGTGTGATAGTCTCCGGCTAATGGCACATCAAAGTTTGATCCATCACCTTGCGTAAACCCAGTTTGTATTTGATCTAATAAACAGTTCCCACCCGGTTTAGCAGTACCATCAGGATTAGCTTCTATTAATAATATTCGATCATTAGCAGTGAGACTAGCAACGGTCTGTGCTCTAAGTCCTGCCGCATTGATTGAAGTCAAATTAGTAACCGATTCTGATAATCCGCCACTGCCAGCCATGCTCACAATCACATCGCCTCTAGAAGCCGCCCCATCAACAATAACAATAGGGACTAGTTTGAGATTCGTGATTGAGGAAAAAGGCGCGCTAAAATTACTTTTAGGCAATAAGGTATCAGAACCTTTTTTCATAGAAAGCTGACAGCCAAAGCTATAAGCAGCAGATCTTACTTTGCCGCCGCTATTCGGATTCAATCCGCCAGTAAAACCAGAACCTGCACTACTTAAGGCCTTATTTAACTGATAGGCAACAAAAGCACCTGCCTTATCAATATCATTAACAGTCGTTGTGGTCCGCTTACGCCCTTCAGCAACGTTTAATACACTATAAACCGCTAACGAAACGACTAAGCCAATCACCAAGGCGACTAATAATTCAATCAGTGTTACCCCACGTTGCTGGCGCAGGCTATTGGCTTGCGGTCCAACACAAGCAATATTGGTATACCATGTCAATTGATTTGCATTCATACTAAAGCCTTTATCATCAACATTTTCACAGGTTAGCTTCTCATCGCGATACTGGTTTCATATTTACTATTACTATCCGTTGTCTTTTTTGATGGTGATTTCCAGGTGATGGTAATGGTTGCAACAGTACCAGTAACATTGACTACACCAGTCGCATTAGGTAGGCCGCCATCTTTCCATGATGAGGTAACTTTTGCTTGCCAAGCAGCAGTATCACTTGCCTGACTTGACGTAACTGATTGTCTAACCCAGAACATAGCCACTCTATCACTGGCAAGTAATGAAGCACGAATACGCTCTTCTGCATTCACTGAAGATTGTGTAGCCGTTGCTTGTAGCCCAGCCAAACCCAACAGCCCGAAAGAAAAAATTAAGACGGCAATCATTACCTCAATTAACAAAACACCCGATTGTTTTTTTTGATTTTGCATCCTTACTACTGCTATTTTTTTAGGATAAATATTCATTTTTACGCTTTCAAAGAATTAATCTCACCTTGGTCTATTTAAGGCGTACATGCAAGTTGATTACCAGTGCCATTAAACGCAGGGTCACACATTCGCACTGAACCAGATCGGCTCACAATAACATTTAATGATCGACTACCTTTTGGATTGGTTAACGCATATGTAACATCTTGCGCAGGCACTTCAACTCGTCCGAAAGAGTTAAAAGTAACTACCGCAGCACTTGCAGTAACTAAACTTGTACTACTAACACTGCCCAATGATGCCCCCTGCAAAAATTCATCTACTGTTCCTGGGTTAGCCCGTTGCATGGTTTGAATTACCCAATTTTTCCCTGTAGCTGAAGCGGCTACGCCTGCAGCAATTGGTGCATTGTCTGTCAAGACAAACTGCACTCGCACACTACGTTTAACTGCCTCACCTTGCGCCAGACGGACGCCATTCTGTATCGCCTCGGCGATTGAACGGGTTTTAGTATCCGCAATCCATGATGCAAAACTAGGCGCAGCCAACGCTGCTGTAATCCCTAATATTGAAACAACAATCATCAACTCAATTAAACTAAATCCATTGCACATTTTTTGTGCACAACGCATTAATTGAACTGAATGATTAGATGATGATTGATGCATTAACACGACGTTCCTTTACTAGTCACCCAACAAGAAGCGCCATTTCCCCAAGGGGTAGTAGAAGTCATGGTGTTTTGTTGATTAAGTGTATATGTAAATCCTGCTACAGGACCAGAGCCAGAGGCTGTCAAATTATAAGTAGTTGCAGTAGCCGTACAAGTAACACCGAACTTCCCTACAGTTGAAGATGCACAAGGTGCTGCTCCTACATACGTACGATTATCTTGATAATACTGTTCAAGTTGTGCGCGTAAAGAAGATAGTGCACCAGTTGCATCCACAATATAGCCACGCTTTACATAATCCGTATAACTAGGAATCGCAATAGAAGCTAAGATGCCAATAATTGCCACCACTATCATTAACTCAACTAATGTAAATCCCTTTTGCACTGCTTTTGCTATCTTCATTTTCATGCCCTTTTATGGTTAGTTTAATCATGCCAAAGTGTATTGTGCATTGTCTAGCGACATCCGACAATCGGTAACTATGGTGGAATAAACGGTAAAAATCGTTGCTTATTCTGCCTGATGAAACAGAAGGTGATAAAATATGTGCTTAACTTTTTAAGCTGTCGCACATTATGTTTAAACCATTATTAACCGTTGTTATGCTCAGCATTTACACAATGCTCATTGGCTGTGGCACAACAGGGCCGTTGTATATTCCTGAGCAGCGCTATCCGTTGCCAGATGAAACACAACCAGCTCCAGCTGAGACAACAGAAAATCAACCTAACAATTAATCGACTAAACAATAAAGACAAACCTGTGAATTTTTTTGAATTGAAAAATGGCGTATTGCACGCTGAAAATGTTGCTTTAACCACTATTGCTGAACAATATGGCACGCCTTGTTATGTGTATTCCAAACAAGCGCTTACACAGGCTTTTAATGATTTTAAAGCTGGCCTGAGCAATACTGACCACCTGATTTGCTTTGCAGTAAAAGCGAATCCAAATCTTGCGGTGCTGAATGTATTTGCGCAATTAGGCGCTGGTTTCGATATTGTTTCAGGTGGGGAACTGGCACGCGTGTTAGCGGCTGGCGGCGATCCGCAAAAAGTGGTTTTTTCTGGTGTTGGTAAAACCGCTGATGAAATGCGCGCAGCGCTAGAGGCTGGCATTCTTTGCTTTAATGTAGAGTCTGCGAGCGAGTTGGTTCGGTTAAATAAAGTAGCGGGTGAAATGGGTAAAGTGGCGCCAGTTTCTTTACGGGTGAATCCGAATGTGGATGCTAAAACCCACCCTTATATTTCTACTGGCTTAAAAAATAATAAATTTGGCGTGGCATTTGAAGAAGCGATTGCGGTTTATCAACAAGCGGCGGCAATGCCTAATATTGCAGTACATGGTGTCGATTGTCATATCGGCTCGCAAATTACCGAAATTTCACCTTTTATTGATGCGCTCGATCGTGTGTTAAGTTTGGTTGATGCGTTAGAAAAACATGATATTAATATTGCACACATTGATGTCGGCGGCGGCATTGGCATCACTTATGATGACGAAACGCCACCTGCGTTTAAGCAATACACACAGGCGATTTTAGCAAAACTGCAGCAAAAGCAAGTCAAACTCTTATTTGAACCAGGTCGCGCATTGGTTGGCAATGCTGGCGTATTGCTAACTACGGTTGAGTATTTGAAACCTGCCGAAAGTAAAAACTTTGCTATCGTTGACGCGGCAATGAATGATTTAATGCGCCCAGCCTTATATGATGCTTATCACGACATTGTGGCTGCACAACCACGTGCAGGCGAAACAACTGTCTATGAAATTGTTGGCCCCGTGTGTGAAACTGGTGATTTTTTAGGTCATGACCGCGCTTTAAATCTACAAGAAGATGATGTGTTAGCTGTTAAATCAGCTGGGGCGTATGCCATGAGCATGGCGAGCAATTACAATACCAGAGCTAGGGCAACTGAGATTATGGTAGATGGCGACCAATGCCACATTGTGAGAGCGCGTGAACAAATTGCTGATTTATTTGCATTGGAAAAAACCCTTCCATAACCATGGATAATGGTTGCAACATTTGCCACATACCGTTAAATTAACACCTAAGCGATTTACGCTTAAAACGATCTATATAATGGAAGCTCAGGGAGATTAATATGAATAAGTTCTTACTTGCTTTAATGACGACATTGTTTTTAGTTGGTTGCGCCTCAACCGGTGGCGGCGGCGGTGCATTACCAGAAATTGCGCCTTATGATGAAGCTGCTGTAGAGCCTTTGCCAGATATGGTGCCGGCTGAATAGCTGCAAATAGTAAAAAAGCGAAGTTAACCTTCGCTTTTTTTATGCCCGTTTAATCAAACACCACAGTTTTATTGGCATAGATTAATACGCGATTATCAATATGCCAACGCACTGCTCTCGACAACACCACGCGCTCTAAATCTCGACCTTTTTGCAACAAGTCTTCCACTTGGTCACGGTGTGAAATTCTGGCAATGTCTTGCTCTATAATCGGCCCTTCATCCAATACTTCTGTCACATAATGCGCCGTTGCGCCAATCAACTTAACGCCGCGCTCAAACGCACGATGATAAGGCTTAGCACCGATAAACGCAGGCAGGAATGAATGGTGAATATTAATAATGCGTTGCGGATAGCGCGCCACAAAATTAGACGACAAGATTTGCATATAACGGGCTAACACAATCAAATCAATGTTGTAATTATCAAACAATTTGAACTGTGCATTTTCTGCTTCCACTTTTGTGTCTTTAGTCACTGGCACATGATGAAAATCAATACCGTAAAAATCAGCTAGCGGCTTTGTATCTAAATGGTTGCTAATAATCAGTGGAATCTCACATGCTAATTCACCCTGTTTATGACGGTGCAACAAATCAATCAGGCAATGGTCATATTGTGACACCATGAGTGCTAAACGTGATTTATGTTCTGAGAATTTAAGCTGCCATTGCATGCTAAATTGCGCAGCAATCGCTTCAAAATGCTGCCCGAATGCAGTTTCATCTAAATTAAATTGATCCAAATCCCACTCAACGCGCATTAAAAATAAGTTATTTTCTGCGTCTTGATGTTGATCTGCGTGTAAAATATTTGCATTATGTTGATGCAAGAAATGTGCAATCGAGGCAACAATGCCTTTTGCATCGGGACAAGTAATGAGTAATGTAGCGGTGTTTTTCATGCTATCTTTGTTAATCTTTTAAACGTACGTGATTATACCTGAAGCCATTTAAATTACTGCAAACGCACTGTGATAAGCGAACAGTTAATCATGTATCATATACATCATGACACAACCAGAAAACAACATTCAAGCTGATATTGTCCTCGCGAATCCACGCGGCTTTTGCGCGGGCGTTGATCGTGCGATTATTATCGTCGAGCAAGCATTAGAAAAATTTGGCGCGCCGATTTATGTGCGGAATGAGGTTGTGCACAATAAATTTGTTGTTGATGAATTACGCGAAAAAGGCGCTGTATTTGTTAAAGATTTAGACGTCATTCCTAAAGGTAGCACCGTGATTTTTAGCGCGCATGGCGTTTCTAAAGCCATTCGCGCTGAAGCTGATGCACGTGGACTAACCGCATATGACGCGACTTGTCCGCTGGTGACCAAGGTGCATATTGAAGTGGCCAAAATGCGGAAAGATGATATGGAAATTGTCATGATTGGGCATAAAGGTCACCCTGAAGTTGAAGGCACGATGGGACAGTCTGAAGCGGGCATGTATTTAGTCGAGACGCCAGAAGATGTCACTAAGCTGACCGTTAAAGATGCTAATAAGCTAGCTTATGTGACGCAAACAACATTGTCGATGGATGACGCAGCACAAGTGATTCAAGCACTTAAAGATAAGTTTCCAGCGATTCAAGGTCCAAAAAGTGATGACATTTGCTATGCCACGCAAAACCGTCAAGATGCGGTCAAAATCATGGCAAAGGATTGCGATTTAGTGATTATCGTTGGCTCACCCAATAGCTCTAACTCTAATCGTTTACGTGAAGTAGCCGAAAATCAAGGCGTGGAAGCTTATATGGTTGATAACGCCTCACACTTAAAACCAGAGTGGTTAGCCAATAAAAAGAAAATTGGTGTGTCTGCAGGCGCATCGGCACCAGAAGTATTAGTTAAAGAAGTGATTGCCACATTGCAAACGATGGGTGCTCATCACATCACCGAACTACAAGGTGTTATCGAGAGTGTTATTTTCAAATTACCCAAGGATTTAACCTCTGCTAAAAAAACCTAAAACACCAATTTCTGCACTGGTGCTGATTCATACTGTTGATTTGCAAGTGCTGCTAATGGAGCGTGCGGATAAAGTGGGCTTTTGGCAGTCGGTGACTGGCAGCCTTGAGGGTGACGAAACGCCATATCAAGCGGCTATTCGGGAAGTGAAAGAGGAAACGGGCTTAGACGCGTTGGCTTATGACTTTCAAGATTGGCAAGCCAGTAATACCTATGAAATTTATCCGCATTGGCGTTATCGCTATGCTGAAGGCGTAACTGAAAATGTGGAGCATTTATTTGGATTAACCTTGCCAGCGCCTTTAGCCATTACGCTCGAACCGAATGAACATGTGCGATATGAATGGGTTGATTGGCGCGAAGCAGCGCAGCGCGTTTTTTCTTGGACCAATGTTGATGCCCTCAAAAGATTGGGTGAGAAATACCAAATGACGCTTTAGGCATTTCCCTTATGAAGCGCATCGTTATAAAATCTACTTTTACCCAGATTAAATCTTAAACACATTATGCAAGCACAAGCCGTCCCCATTCAATTTAATCACTTTCAATCTAAAAAGGATGATGATTGCCAAGCCCGTATTTTGGCAGCACGCGAAAAACTGGGTAAGCGCTTGGTGATTCTAGGCCATCACTATCAACATGAAAGCGTGTATCGTCATGCTGATTTTTCAGGTGACTCGCTCAAGCTTTCTAAATATTGCGAAAACTTAGATGCTGAATTTATTGTGTTTCTAGGTGTGCACTTCATGGCTGAAGTTGCGGATATTTTAAGCCGTCCAAACCAAGTAGTGATTCTGCCTGACTTAGCGGCTGGTTGTTCAATGGCAGACATGGCGAACTTAGCCAAAGTCGAACGTAGCTATCGCGAATTGAATAAAGTATTAGACTTTGATGAAACGATTACACCTGTTACTTATATTAACTCTGCCGCTGACTTAAAAGCATTTTGTGGTGAGCATGGTGGCATTGTCTGCACCAGCACCAATGCGCCGAAAATTTTGGAGTGGAGTTTTAAACAACGCGAAAAAGTATTGTTTTTCCCTGATCAAAACTTGGGTCGTTGGAGTGGTCACAAAATGGGCATTCCACTGGAAGAAATGCCAATTTGGGATCCTGACCAACCGCAAGGTGGCTTAACGATTGAACAAATCAAAAACGCTAAAATTCTATTGTGGAAAGGTCATTGCGCAGTACATCAAATGTTCCGTCTGCAAAATATCGAGCAATTCAAAAAAGAACACCCAGATGGCAATATTATTTCACATCCTGAAGCGCCATTCGAAGTGTGTTTAAACTCTGATTTTGTTGGCTCGACAGAGTATATTTTAAAAACGGTTACCGAGGCTGAGCCTAATACTAAATGGTTAGTAGGTACAGAATTAAATTTAGTAACGCGTTTAGCTGAACAAATGAAACCGCAAGGTAAACTGGTGCAGTTTATGAGTCATGTGGTGTGCGAGTGCTCTACCATGGCACGTATCGATCCACAGCATTTGGCTTGGTGTTTAGAGAATTTAGTTGAAGGCAATATCGTCAATCAAATTACCGTGCCTGCGGATGAAGCGAAATTAGCCAAGCTTACGCTAGACCGCATGTTGGCGGCTTCGTAAATGGCTGAGAGTCAAGACTGCGCGTTGTGCCAGCCCAGTGCGCATCTTATTCTATGGCAAGATGATTTTTGCCGTGTTGTATTACTCAACGATGCTGACTATCCCGCTTATTGCCGCGTAGAATTAAAAACACACGTCAAAGAAATGACTGACTTAGTCCCAGCCGATCGCGCACGCACCATGAAAGTCGTGTTTGCCGTTGAAACCGCTATGCGCGAAGTGATACAACCCGATAAAATCAACTTAGCCAGTTTGGGCAACAAAACGCCGCATATGCATTGGCATATCATTCCGCGATTTGAAACGGACAAACACTTTCCGAATAGTCATTGGGGGGAAGCAACACAGACAGGCAAACAACCTGCGCTCTCACTAGCCGTATTAGGTCAATTAAAAACAAAGATTACCGCACACATTACTTGTGCTTTAGACGAATAAACTAAAGCTGATTAAATTAATCGATTAACAAGCGCTTTACAACGTTGTTATTGATTAAATGACTTTCAACAATCTCATCAATATCGTCATTATCCACAAAGGTATACCAAACCGCCTCCGGATAAACCACCATCAATGGCCCTTCTCCACAACGATCAAAACAACCCGCCCGATTCACCCGTACTTTACCTTCACCTCGTAAACCCAATTTCTTAACTTGTGATTTCATATAGTCAAAAGCGGCTTCCGCACCCTTATCTTGGCAACAAGATTCACCATCCGGACGTTGGTTTAAGCAGAAAAAAATGTGGTGTTTAAAGTGGTTATTCATAACAGCAATTAAGATTGGTAATTAATAAGGGATTATAGCCGATTGGTACAAAAATCAAGATTTCCGCATCCTATTTGCTCTGCAAACTATTCGAATACTGGACTATATTATATGCAACGGTTTGAATGCAGTTATGATAATGAAATACTGCTGACATGAATGCTTGGAACACAAAGAACGAAAATAGCCCTGCCTCCGTTGCCTGTTTAAACTGGGCTCGCTTTTCTGGATTCAAGTGCACGATTCCACCGTAAAAAATAATTTCGAACAACTCTCCATTCGTTGTTTTTCCATTCCCACGAAGATTAACCAAAGAATTCTTGGACAAACATTCATTAAGTTGAAAAATTGCTTTTTCAATCCCTTGAGAATAAGTTTGATATTCAATTGGCCATGTTGTTGAAATCTTTTTTATACACCTGAGTGAAATGCCATCTCGGTCTTGAATTAGAACACGAAGATTTAGACTAAAAGCTTCCAACCAGTCTTCTTCTAGTTTATCTTCGACCATCCATTCTCCAGCAAATAATCGCTCCCAATCAGGCTGCCCTCTTTGTGATGTAGCCCAACTCCAGAATTTGCTAGATTTTAAGCGATATGCTTTTTCTACAAATAGAACTAAACGCTCATCCATTGTTAAGTAATTTATACATTTGGGTCATGTTATAGCTCACTTATTCAATGTCATTTAGATTTCAATGTCAGGCAAGGCATTTTTGTGCAGACAGTACGATTAGTACGGCAAACAAAAATAACGCCGCATGGCATTGAAAGATAATGACTTACTACTTAGTGTAGAGAGCATCTTCGTTGGTAAATGTCCACGTCCTGGTAATCCCTAAAATATCGGTTGTCTCTTTCATCTTCTCAGAGAAATTTGCATATGGCGCGGCTAGCTTTACAATATTAATCGCGGCATCATCTAGTATTTTGGAACCTGAGCTTTTATCAATTGTAATTCCCTCTACAGAGCCATCGGCGCGAATAGATACAGTTAATTGCAATGTGCCATAGATTTTCTGCGCTCTTGCGGTTGTGGGGTAATTCATATTACCAATGCGCTCCACTTTTTGACGCCACGCTTCTAGGTATAAGGCATCATCAGCTTCTTTGGTTCGCGCGCCTAGGAAGCGCCGTTTAGGTCGCTTTTGATACTCTTCTTGTTGTTTGGCAATTTGCGCTTCTAAGCGGTCAATTTCCAAGCTGGCCGCCAATAAGTCATCTCGATTGAGTTTTCTTGAAATTAAGTTTTCTTGCGCTAGCTCAGGTTCCACTACGCGCGTCGTTGCCTTTTTTTCCGAATCTGATGGTACTTTTTTATCGGATTTAAGCTGCGTTAACAATGCTTCTGCTTGCTTCTCTAATTCCTTTACCTTCTTTTCTTCTTGCTCTTCATTCGCTTTTAATTTAACTGATTTTGCTGCTGTCGCCGCTTCTTTCTTTTCTTGAAATTTAACTTCAGCTGTTTGACGTGGCGGTGCAGGCAACACCGTTTTCATTTGCCGATTGTCGTCGGTATTGCCACCGCGATCTAGATTTGCTTGGGCAAGCAACTCAGCATTGTCAGGCGCTTGTTCCGTTTTAGCATTCACTAAAACAACCTCGAGCGAAGGTAAGCGTTTAATTGCTTCTTTAATTTCCGGCTCAAATTTAACAGCCAGCAACACTGCATGCACTGCGACAGAAAACCAAATGGCTATGGCAAAAGGCGTTAAATTTTTCAAGTAGTTATCCACTCGACTCACTTCAATGTATCAAGAATTTTTTGATGAATGCCGCCAAAGCCACCATTACTCATCACCAAAATATGATCGCTCGCTTGTGCCATTTTCGCTATCGCCGCAATCAACGCATCCAAATCAGTAAACACCTGAGATTTGTATGCGATGGGTTGCAAGGCTTCTGCAACATCCCAATCGACATTGCCGCCGTAACAAAATACTGCATCGGCATCAGCCAAGCTGGCTGGCAATGCGGCTTTCATTGTGCCTAGTTTCATCGTATTAGAGCGTGGTTCTAATACGGCCAAAATCCGTGCTTTCCCAACTTTATCTCGCAACCCAGTGACCGTAGTTGCAATGGCAGTTGGATGATGGGCGAAGTCATCATAGACATGAATATTGTTGACCACACCGCGTAACTCCATGCGACGTTTTACATTTTTAAACGCAGTTAATGCAGCAATACTTTGCTCGACTGGCACCCCAACATGCCTCGCTGCAGCAATACTAGCTAAAGCATTCATTCGATTGTGTCGACCAATAATGTCCCAAGCTAAACGCCCTTGCAGTGCTGAGCCAAACATCACATCAAAACTGCCATCGCTTTGTGCATTTTTTGCGTGCCATTTATCTTCACTACCGAAGGTTTCAACTGGCGTCCAACAACCTTTCGCTATCACGCGTTGCAAGCTTTCTTCTACATTGCTCACAAGTAGACCATTTTGCGGAATGGTTCTAACAAGATGATGAAATTGTTTTTCAATCGCAGCTAAATCTTCAAAAATATCAGCATGATCAAATTCTAAATTATTCAGCACCGCGGTGCGTGGGTGGTAATGCACAAATTTAGAACGTTTATCAAAAAATGCCGTGTCGTATTCGTCTGCTTCAATGACAAAAAAAGGCGAAACACTGTTTGCATCTTGCGCTGGTTTACCTGGCAAACGCGCTGAAACAGCAAAGTTTTCAGGCACGCCACCAATTAAAAACCCTGGTGCTAAACCTGCGTATTCTAATATCCAGGCTAACATGGATGAAGTAGTTGTTTTGCCATGCGTCCCAGCCACAGCGAGCACCCACTTTCCTTGCAACACATGCTCAGCCAGCCATTGCGGCCCTGAAATATACGTTAATCCTTGGTTTAAGATTTCCTCCATCAATGGATTGCCGCGACTCACAGCATTACCAATCACATAGATATCTGGATTAAGTTTGGTTTGTTCAGGGGTATAGCCTTCAATCAATTGAATGCCTTGCGCTTCCAACTGGGTGCTCATGGGTGGATATACATTGGCATCACAGCCAGTGACTTTATAACCAGATTGTTGAGCAAGCGCAGCAATACCGCCCATAAAAGTGCCGCAGATACCTAATATATGAATATGCATGTCTATTTTATTTCTGCTTGATTATTTCTGTTCGTTTATTTGCAAAATTGAATACGAGCCTAGTCTTTAAATCAACCCTATTGCCAGATAGAAACGAAGCAATATTGTCTCTCTATTTTTGTCAAAAAATGATTAAAGTTATGCGTTAATTTGTCGTTATACAGATGTGTGGCTATAACGTAATAATAAGCCAAAGTAACCCTAAAAAGACAGATTTAATGTGATTAAATAGAGAAGACAGTTAAATGAACCAGCCAATCATTCCAACAACTGAGGTTGATACCAGTGAAGTTTTTTTAGGGCGTCATCCGATACTCAATGGGCAACAAAAAACCATTGGTTACGAATTATTATTTCGTGCAAAAGGTCAAGATAGCAATACCAATATCGATGACTTATCAGCCACTTCTGGTGTGATTGTTAATCTGCTCAGCCAATTTGGTATTGACCAGATTCTGCAAAATAAATTGGGGTTTTTAAATATTGCAGCCAGTTCGCTGATGAGCGATACCATCGAGTTATTACCAGCGAAGCGCATCGTACTAGAAATATTAGAAGACATTCCTATTAATGCGCAAATCATCACAAGATGCAAAGCATTAAAAGAGTTGGGTTTTAAGCTGGCGATTGTCGATTATGCCAATCGACCTGAGCATACCGTGTTATTACCGCATGTGAATTACGTCAAAATTGATTTATTAACAATCTCACTTGAGCAAGCAGCAGCTTATATCTCACTCATTCGTAAAAAATCGGCTGCCAAAATTGTGGCTGAAAAAGTAGAAGATGAAGCAATGTTTTTAGCTTGTCAGCAGCTTAATTTTGATGCTTATCAAGGTTACTTTTTTGCCAAACCAACCATCTTAAAAGGCGCACAACCTCAGCCAGATCAAATGTGTTTGATGCGCATGATTGGTATGCTGCTGGGTGATGCTGATTTAGTTGAGCTGGAAAATTTATTCAAAAACAGCGCTAGTTTAACGCTTGGTTTGTTAAAACTGGTTAATTCTGTTGGCGTTAATGGTGGTAGAGAACCAGTTGAATCTATCCGCCAAGCGATTGTGATGTTAGGTCAAAAACAAATGTTACGTTGGGTGCAGTTACTCATGTATGCGGCACCGAGCAACCCTGCCAGCGACGCCATTATGTTGCAAGTTGCTAATCGCGCACGGCTAATGGAACTCATCGCACAAAAAACTGAGAGTTATCAAGCCAACTTTAGCGAACAAGCTTTTATGGTTGGTATGCTATCAATGGCAGATGCTGTCATTCATTCTCCGTTAGAAGAAATATTGAATGATATTGGGCTTTCTAGCAGTCTTAAAAAAGCCATTCTCGAACAAACTGGAACGCATGGCCAACTATTAAAATTGGTGAAAGACATGGAGTTGGGTAACTTTGATGCTACCCATTATGAAATCAATGCATTGGATATTTCAGCGGAAGATTTACTGAATATCCAAGTCGAATGCATTGAATGGTCAAATCAGCTGAGCGGATCGAATTAAGCGCCCAGCCAGCTGATTAACGGTTTAACTTAAATTAGGCGAAAGCCAACGCTCTAGATAGTCCTTCGGTAAGTTTCGACGCGTCGCCATTTCTTCTAATTGATCCATGCCTATTTTATCCACGCTAAAATACTTACTTTCTGGATGGGCAAAATAGAAGCCACTGACTGCGGCGGCTGGCATCATGGCAAAACTTTCCGTTAGCTGCATGCCAATTTCATCACATTGCAATAGCTTAAACATGTCCGTTTTAACCGTGTGATCTGGGCAGGCTGGGTAACCAGGCGCAGGACGAATGCCTTGATATTCTTCTTTAATTAAAGCTTCTGTATCTAATTTTTCTTTAGGCGCATATCCCCATAAATCGGTTCTAATTCGTTCATGCATATATTCAGCAAAAGCTTCAGCTAAACGATCCGCCAGTGACTGAAACATGATGCCGCTGTAATCATCGTTGGCGTCTCTGAAGCGTTTAGCGATTTTGTCTATGCCTAAACCACCAGTCACAGCAAACAAACCAATATAGTCATCTGCTTCACCTTTTGGTGCAATAAAATCGGCTAAGCACTGATTTGGTCGTGGCACGCCATCTATGACTGGTTTTTGGGTTTGTTGACGCATGCCATAATAAGTAAACGCAACTTCACTACGGCTTTCATCAGTGTAAATTTCAATATCATCATCATTGACCATATTAGCTGGCATTAATGCAATGACACCGTTTGCCGTGAGCCAGCGACCGTCAATCACTTTTTTCAACATGTCTTTTGCTTCAGCAAAAACCTTGGTTGCCGCTTCACCTACCACTGCATCGTCTAAAATTGCTGGGTAAGAACCTGCTAAATCCCATGTTTGGAAGAAAGGTCCCCAATCGATATATTGCGCGATTAAGCTTAAATCAATATTTTTAAACACACGGCGACCAATAAACTTTGGCTTTACTGGTGCATTGTCACCTGCAAAAGTTAATTTCGCTTTATTCGCTCGCGCTTGTGCAATAGTCAGCATCGGCACGCCTTTTTTATTCGCATGTTGCGTACGTGCTTTTTCGTAATCGGCTTGGATTTCAGCTAAGTAAGCGCCACGCGTTTCTGGCGTGAGTAGGTTTTGCATCACCGAAACAGAGCGTGAAGCATCTGGCACATAAACGACAGGACCTTCATAATGCGGCGCAATTTTAACGGCCGTGTGCGCACGCGAAGTAGTGGCTCCACCAATCAATAAGGGCGTTTTTAAACCACTAAAATGCGGATCGCGTTGCATCTCTTTGGCGATATAGGTCATCTCTTCTAATGATGGCGTAATCAAACCGCTTAAACCAATAATATCGGCATTCTCTGCTTTTGCCATTGCCAAAATCTCAGCAGCAGGCACCATCACGCCCATATTCACCACTTCAAAGTTATTACATTGCAGCACAACACTCACAATATTTTTACCAATATCGTGCACATCGCCTTTGACTGTTGCAATCACCACTTTGCCTTTTGGCTTAGCCACAACACCTGTACGTGCTTCTTCAGCGGCTTTTTCTGCTTCAATAAATGGAATTAGATGGGCAACAGCTGCTTTCATCACGCGAGCAGATTTCACCACTTGTGGTAAAAACATTTTGCCTTGACCAAATAAATCACCGACCACATTCATGCCATCCATCAATGGTCCTTCGATCACATGAATCGGTCTGCCATTTTTTGTGGCTACCGCTAAACGCGCTTCTTCGGTATCTTCCACAATAAAATCAGTAATCCCGTGCACCATGGCATGGCTAAGGCGTTTTTCAACAGGAACAGGATTTTCAGGCGTACCGCGCCACTCTAATGTAGTGCTTTCTTTTTTATCACTCGCCACCAAGGTGCCAGCGATTTCAATCATGCGTTCCGTTGCATCATCGCGTCGGTTTAACACAACATCTTCTACGCGCTCACGCAGCTCGTCGGACAAGTCATCATAAACGCCCATCATGCCCGCATTGACAATACCCATGGTCATACCTGCTTTAATTGCATGGTAGAGAAAGACGGTATGAATCGCTTCACGCGCAGGATTGTTACCACGGAAGCTGAAGCTCACATTTGAGACACCACCAGAGATTTTGGCATGCGGTAAGTTTTGCTTAATCCAGCGCGTTGCTTCAATAAAATCGACCGCATAATTGTTATGCTCTTCAATACCAGTCGCAATCGCAAAAATATTCGGGTCAAAAATAATATCTTCTGGCGGAAAATCATTGGCCACAAGTAAATCGTAAGCACGTTTACAGATTTCTGTTTTACGCGCAAAGGTGTCGGCTTGGCCTTTTTCATCAAACGCCATCACAATCACGGCCGCGCCATAGCGGCGACATAATTTAGCTTGACGTAAAAATTCAGCCTCGCCCTCTTTCATTGAGATTGAATTAACAATCGCTTTACCTTGCACACACTTCAAACCCGCTTCAAGCACTCCCCATTTGGAAGAGTCCAGCATGATTGGTACGCGGGCAATATCGGGCTCTGAAGCCACCAGATTCAGGAAGTGCGTCATGGCCTTGACCGCATCTAACATGCCTTCATCCATATTGATATCAATGATTTGCGCACCATTTTCTACTTGCTGTCTGGCAACACTCAACGCTTCTTCATATTGCTCATTAATAATCAATCGCGCAAAGGCTTTGGAGCCAGTGACGTTAGTCCGTTCACCAACGTTTACATATAAAGAATCTTCATCAATGATAAAAGGTTCTAAACCAGCCAATTTAGTGACTGGTGCTTGCGTTGGAATTTGACGGGGCGGACAATCTTTAACGGCGTTATAAATCGCCTTAATATGTGGCGGCGTAGTACCACAGCAGCCACCTGCAATATTAATAAATCCACTATCAGCAAACTCTTTAACCAAACTAGAAGTCACATCTGGTGTTTCGTCAAAACCAGTATCGCTCATTGGATTTGGCAAACCAGCGTTCGGATAAATACAGATAAACGTATCCGCAGCTTTAGATAACTCTTCCGCATACGGACGCATTAAGGTTGCCCCTAATGCGCAGTTCAATCCTACCGTTAGCGGCTTAGCATGGCGTACTGAATGCCAAAAAGCCGTGACGGTTTGACCTGACAAAATACGGCCAGATGCATCGGTTACCGTGCCAGAAATCATTAATGGCATTTTGTAACCGACTTCTTCAAAGAAGGTATCAATGGCGAATAATGCGGCTTTACAGTTGAGCGTATCGAAAATAGTTTCTACCATTAAGATATCTGCGCCGCCTTCGACCAATGCACGCGTTTGCTCTAAATAAGCAGAGACCAATTGATCAAATGTCACATTCCGCGCAGCTGGGTCATTCACATCTGGCGAGATACTGGCTGTTTTTGGCGTTGGGCCCAATGTACCTGCAACAAAACGCGGTTTGTCTGGTGTGCTATATTTTTCACACGCCGCTTTTGCTAGTTTGGCTGAAGCCACATTCATTTCATAGACCAGCTCGGCCATATGATAATCATCTTGTGCAACCTTGGTTGCGCCAAACGTATTAGTTTCGATAATATCGGCACCAGCTTCAAGATATTGCTCGTGTATTTCTTGAATCACCTGTGGCTGCGTTAATGAAAGCAACTCATTATTACCTTTGACGAACAACTCACGCTCACCAGCTGGGGCGCTAAAGTCTTTAAAACGCTCACCGCGATAATCTGCTTCAGTCAATTTATATTGCTGAATCATGGTACCCATCGCACCATCTAAAATTAAGATGCGCTCTTTTAGTAATGCACGAAGTTGTGTTTCAATTGGGGAAATGTCGTTCAAGCTCATAATGAAAGTGACTTAATAAATAATGCATTATTTTATCATGCAACGCCTAAACCCTTAAGTATCGCCACGCCTATACTGAATCGCTTCGGCAATATGGGTAGATTGAATGTCTGATTCACTCGCCAAATCTGCAATCGTTCGCGCTAGTTTTAAGATGCGATGATAAGCTCTGGCTGATAAGTTTAATCGTGCAATGGCCGTTTTGAGCAAGGTAAGTCCAGCTTCATCAGGCTGACAAAACGTTTCAATCTCCTGCGTACCAAGGGCAAAGTTAGCTTTACCTTGACGCGCCAGTTGCGCGGAGCGTGCTTTTTCTACCCGCGCACGAATATCCATGCTACTTTCTGAAACGCTCGTACCTGTTAGCCCTTCTTCTGTTAATGCAGGCACTTGAATGGTCATATCGATACGGTCTAACATCGGCCCTGAAATTTTGTTCTTATAGCGCGCAATATTGTCTGGCGTGCAACGACACTTATTGTTGAAGTGACCTAAATAACCGCAAGGACATGGGTTCATGGCAGCAATAAGCTGAAATTGTGCGGGAAAATCTGCCTGACGCGCCGCTCGAGAAATGGTGATGCGACCACTTTCTAATGGCTCTCGCAATACTTCTAATACTTTGCGATCAAATTCCGGTAATTCATCTAAAAATAATACGCCATGATGGGCGAGTGAAATTTCACCAGGTCGCGGCACACTACCACCACCAACTAACGCAACACCTGACGCAGTATGATGCGGTGTGCGAAAATTTCGGCGCCTCCAATTGGCGACTTTATAACTGCCATTTAATGATTGTATCGCCGCACTTTCTAATGCTTCTTTTTCCGTCATCTGCGGCAATATGCTGACAAATCGTGAAGCCAACATACTTTTTCCAGTGCCTGGTGGACCACTCATTAATACACTGTGCCCGCCTGCAGCGGCAATTTCCAATGCGCGTTTCGCCTGACTTTGACCTTTTACCTCATTAAAATCTGGATAATCGAAAAATTGTTCGATGGCTAAACTTTGGTATGGACTTATTTCGGTGTGGCCTGTTAAGTGTGCGCAAACGGCTAATAAACTATTGGCTGGATAAATGGTTGCATCTTTTACTAAACTGGCTTCTTCTGCGCTTTGTGTCGGTAATATAAAAGCACGTTGCTGTTTACCGGCCTTATTAACCATCTGATAAGTCATCGCCAATGCACCACGAATAGGCCGCAATTCACCAGTTAGCGCTAATTCGCCCGCAATTTCATACTGATTCAGTTTATCGGCGGGAATCTGCCCACTAGCAGCCAAAATACCCAAAGCAATCGGCAAATCATAACTGCCAGTTTCTTTAGGCAAATCAGCTGGTGCAAGGTTGACGGTTATGCGTCTGGCGGGAAAATCAAATTGCGCTGTTTGAATGGCAGCACGAACGCGGTCTTTGCTTTCTTTTACTTCCGCTTCAGGCAGACCAACGATATTAAAGGCTGGTAAGCCATTGGCCAAATGCACTTCGACCACGACCTCAGGCGCATCCATACCACTCAAGGCACGGCTATATAAGACGGCAAGATTCATTTATTGTTATTCTTATTTAATTGTTGTTATTACTTACTTATTTTTTAACAATGATTCTAACTCAGCTAACTTTTCTTCACATAACTTTAACTTTTCTCGCGTATTTCGTAGTACTTCGGTCTGCACATCAAACTCCTCCCGCGAAACTAGCTCCATTTTGGTGAACGCGCCCTGAATCAGTGCATGAATGTTCTTATCCATATCCTCCAACGGCGAGGACTTTACTATCTCTTTGATTTTAATAGATAAGTTATTTAATACTTGCGAGTTCAACATTTTTAATTCCTATCAAATTTAAAGTAGTTTACCAGTTTTTTATCTTAATAACCAATGTCAGAAAACTTCAATTACTTTATAAGTTATTGATATTGTTATATTTTTTATCTGGCACAGCAATTGCTTTAGTGTTTGGGTATTTTTTAAATACTGTTGCAGTAATTTTATAAATTAAGATTAAGGGGATTAAGATGCGTAAATCGCTATTATCATTAGCTGTATTAAGTGCTTTAAGTGTATCAACATTATCATTTGCTGAAGAGGCACCAGCTGCCGCTGAAGCACCAGCATCAGACTGGGCATTCAGTTCAAACGTTGCTTTTACATCAGATTATTATGTACGTGGTATTTCACAAAACTTTCATAAACCAGCTTTACAAGGTGGTTTTGACGTAGAGCACAGCAGTGGTTTTTCTGCTGGTATCTGGGCATCTAACGTTTCACCAAACACATTTCCGGATGCTTCATTAGAAATTGATTACTATGCTGGTTTTGGTGGTGAAATTGGTGGATCAGGCGTTGGTTACTCTGTAGGTGTGATTGCTTACACTTATCCAGGCGGTAGCTGGGGCGATTGTGTTGGCTGTACAAAAGCAGACGGTGTAACTCCAGCATCAGACTCATCTTGGAATACATATGAGGCAAACTTTGGTCTTTCATACAGCTATTTCAGTGCACAAGTTTCTACAACACTAGGCGATTACTTCGGCTTAGATAAAGATACAGGTTACGATGATGACTCAAAATTCACTACTTATGTTGAGCTAAATGCTGAATATCCATTTGGCAATGGCTGGGCGTTAATTGGTCACATTGGTCATTTAAACGTATCAACCAAAATTGCTGCAACCAATGCTGCTTATTTAGGCGCATACAATGGTGAAGCGAATCCTGACTACACCGATTACAAAGTGGCCGTTTCAAAATCATTCTCTCTTGCTGGTTCTGAAGGCTGGGCAGCAGAGTTAGCTTATGTTGGCGCTGATGACACTGGCTACTGGAACTCTAAAGGTTGGGGTGGTTCTAGCTTCAATGGCCGTACAGAAACAGCAGACTTAACCGATGATCGCTTCACATTCACAGTAAGCCGTGCATTCTAAGATTTAACCCAATTGAAAGTCGGTAAAGTGTTCGCACGATTACCGGCTTCTTTTCAAATAATTTCCTTCAGGGGGTAAAAATGAAATTTATATCCGCAATAATTAAGCCATTTAAGCTTGATGAAGTGCGTGAGTCTTTGTCTGCCATTGGCGTACAAGGCATCACTGTCACAGAAGTAAAAGGGTTTGGCCGTCAAAAAGGTCATACAGAACTTTATCGTGGTGCAGAATATGTTGTCGACTTCTTGCCTAAAGTTAAAATCGAAATTGCAATTGCAGATGAGATTTTAGATCAAGTGGTTGATGCGATTGAAAAAGCAGCTGCTACTGGCAAGATTGGTGACGGCAAAATTTTCGTCTTTAACTTAGAGCAAGTTTACCGTATCCGTACTGGTGAAACTGGCGCTGAAGCACTATAAGGGGTAATCCAATGAAAAAATTATTATCGATATTATCACTTGTTGCCTTTATGGGTGCAGGTGCAATTGCAACAAGTAGCATCAGTTATGCAGAAGATGATATGGCTGAAGCGACTGAAGCAATGACCGAAATGGTTGAAACAGTGGAAACAACGATGGAAGAGGCGATGCCTGCTGAAGAAGTCGCGGTAGAAGAAGTTGCTGCTGTTGAAGAAGCGCCTGCGGCAGAAGAAGTAGCGCCAACGGTAGACAAAGGTGATACAGCGTGGATGATGGTCGCTACATTATTAGTTATCTTAATGACTGTGCCTGGCTTAGCATTGTTCTACGGTGGTTTAGTGCGTAGCAAAAATATGCTTTCTATCTTAATGCAAGTATTGGTTGTCTTCTCACTGATTTCAGTGGCATGGGCAGTCTATGGTTATAGCTTAGCATTTGGTAGTGGTGAAGGCTTAATCATTGGCGATCTTGGTAAACTATTTTTATCAGGCGTAACCATGGATTCACTAGCGGCAACATTCACTGATGGCGTGATGATTCCAGAAATGATTTTCATTGCTTTCCAATGTACGTTTGCTGGTATTACTTGTGCCTTGATTGTTGGTTCATTTGCAGAGCGTACTAAGTTCAGTGCAGTATTGTTGTTCTCTTTACTTTGGTTCACATTTAGCTACATCCCTATCGCCCATATGGTATGGGGTACAGGTGGTTACTTGCTAGACGCTGGTGCATTAGACTTTGCTGGTGGTACTGTTGTTCACATCAACGCTGCTGTTGCAGGCTTAGTTGGTGCTTACATGGTTGGCAAACGTATCGGTTACGGTAAAGAAGCTTTCACTCCTCACTCATTAACCATGACAATGATTGGTGCTTCATTACTATGGGTAGGCTGGTTCGGCTTCAACGCTGGCTCTAACTTAGAGGCAACTGGTGGTGCTGGCTTAGCATTCATCAACACATTACTAGCGACTGCTGCTGCGGTATTAGCATGGACACTAGGTGAAGCGGTAACAAGAGGCAAAGCATCTATGCTTGGCGCTGCTTCTGGTGCTGTTGCAGGCTTAGTTGCTATTACACCAGCTTGTGGTTCAGTTGGTCCTATGGGCGCAATCATCGTTGGTTTAGCTGGCGGTATCCTTTGCTTATGGGGTGTTACTGGTCTTAAGAAAATGCTTGGCGCAGACGATTCATTGGATGTGTTTGGTGTTCACGGTGTAGGTGGTATTGTCGGTGCGTTATTAACTGGCGTATTTACAGCACCTAGCTTAGGCGGTACAGGTGGCGACGATTTCTCAATCGCTTCTCAAGTATTAATCCAAGGTGAAGGTGTCCTTATTACGATTGTATGGTCAGGTGTTGTTGCTTACATCTGCTACAAAATCACGGACATGGTCATTGGCTTACGTGTCAGCGAAGATGCTGAGCGCGAAGGTCTTGATACTGCATCACATGGCGAGCGTGCTTATACAGCGTAATACAAAGTATACGTATGCTTTAGCAAAAGAAAATGGCTCGCGATGCGAGCCATTTTTTTATCTGAAACTTTTGTACTTAATGTTGTTAGCAATTTGTTTTAACACTATAGAACTACAGACAGATGCTATTCATTAAGCAATGTACTATAGATAATTTAATTGCTATCTCGCTTTAGTTTCAATCTCATTAAAATCTGTTATCAATTTTGTAACCAACTCATTAAACATATGCTTTCTCACTGTCACTATATAGAAATTCTCAAAAATGTTAGGTAAGGTTGTATAGGCCGTTAGATTGCCATTTGAGATCTCATCTTTAACGACAACACTAGGCATCACAGCCAATGCCTTTGCATCTCGAGTGAGTAATCTTAGCATAGCCATATCATCAGCTTCGCCGACAATATTAGGCTGAAATTGATACTGAGCACAAAGCCCATCGAAAGCTGCTCTAATAGGTGTGTTAGATAATGGCAATATCCAATCTGCTTGACTATAAGCTTCATTAAAGTCTTTTTTAAAGGACAGCCCTGGATGTCCAATCACACAAATCGGTTGCTTGCTGAGCAACTGGCACTGCCATGATTGATTAATGGATCCTCTTACTTCTATATTGGTTAAAATTAAGTCTAGCTCATGATTAGAGAGTTCGTTCAGCAAATTCATTTGCCCTCTCGCTGCGATGACTAGTTTAACTTTGGGTGTGTTGATTAACGGGCTGACAAAAGCTTCAACAAAGTTTCGTGACATCGTAGATAGTATGCCAATTCTAAGCACTTGGTTTTCAGCTTGCTGTCCATGATTAAGAATACCTTCTAACTCATTACCCAATTTAAAAATAGATTCAGCATATGAAAATGTCACCTTGCCAACATCGGTTAATATCAGCTTTCGACTCTCTCTGGTAAATAGCTGGCTTCCCACACTATCTTCTAACTGTTTGATTTGTGATGACAAAGCAGACTGAGAGATATGTAATATCTCAGCCGTTTTGGTGAGATTGCCTATTTTTGCAACATGCCAAAAATAATTTAAATGGTGGTAATTGAGCCTGGACATTGTTCTATAAAAGTGAACGATTTGTTATAAACAATATATTTTACTTCACAAAATGAATAATGGACAATGCTTTCATCTTAATAAAGGATTGAAAGCATGAATCAAATCATCAATGCAGTATTAATTAATTTAGCATTATTCACGCCCCTGATCGCATTACTGTTTTCCACAACAAACCGTCGTTGGCAAATAGCCTATGCTGCAAGTCTAGTAGGCTTGCTGTCAGCCGCTACAATTTGGTGTTGCGTAGTATTTAACGTGGATATCATTCACGCCTTCCCTCTGATTCACTTCACATGGGTCTCTAGCACGGTGCTGTTATTAGTCCATTTCATTGGCTTTATTGTACTGAACTATGCGCATCGAAATTTTGAACTTGATGCCGATAACCAGCGCTTTTTACAATGGTTCTTAATCACGCTATTTTCGGTAATGGTGACAGTAGTGAGCAATCACTTGCTACTGTTATGGCTAGGCTGGATCTCTATCAGTGTCAGCCTACATCAGTTATTGATGTTTTATCCGCAACGATATCGTGCGGTATTGGCGGCCCATAAAAAGTTCATCTTCGCTAGAACCGCAGAAGTGTTACTTGGTGTCGCTTTTCTGCTGATTTATGCAGAACACGGCAACGCTTATATTGATCAAATTTTTGCGCAATATCCATTACAAAGCTTGAGTGTTAATCTGCATATTGCCGCCTTCTTAATTGCCAATGTGGTGCTAATTAAATGTGCGCAGTTGCCATTGCATGGCTGGTTAATTCAAGTCGTTGAGTCACCAACACCTGTTTCGGCTTTGCTTCATGCTGGCATTATTAACTTAGGTGGCTTGCTGTTACTACTCTTTGCACCATTGTTTTCTCAATCGTTACCTGCGCAAGCCTTAGTCGTAATTGTAGCAAGTGCGTCAGCAGTGATGGCGGCCTTGGTGATGATGACAATTACCAGTGTTAAGGTGAGATTAGCATGGTCAACGATTGCGCAAATGGGCTTAATGTTGGTGGAGTGTGCACTCGGGTTATACACACTTGCACTTCTACATTTATTGGCACATTCATTATACAAAGCCTATGCTTTCTTAAGCGCAGGTGAAGCCGTGAAACAACATGTTTTACAACAACAGTTGCAAGCTTCTACCACTAAGTTTGACTGGGCGATTGCCTTGGCTATAACACTCAGCTCTTTATCAGCAGGCATTTATTATGGCTGGGTTAATGCGCCTTACAGCCCATGGGTGTTGCTTGCTGGTACCGCCATTGTGTTATTAGCAAACAGAAGTGTACGTGCAAACCCAATGACTGCAATCATGCCTGTTGCAGCGTTAATAGCCTTCTATGTGATGCTAAAAAGCAGCATCGCCAACTTACTACCAAACATACAGCATGATTACTACTGGCAATCAGACTTGTTAGCCAGTGTTTTATTTGTCGGTCTATTTGTCGCTTACTTTGCTTTATTTGAAATGCAACACAAAGCAATACGTCAACGTTTATTACCGCTCTTAAACGCAGGCTTTTATTTAGATGAATGGTCAACCAGAGTCACATTGAGAATATGGCCAATTAGCCTTCCGAAAAAACAAGCTAAATTTAAAATTGAACAGGAATTGAAAAATGCAATCAACAACTAAACTTAATCCAACTTTCAATCTAGATCCTCTTAACGCTGTTGATTTGGCGGCAGATAAAATCAGTCCTACTTGGCCCCTTGATCAATCGATTGCGGTTAATCCATGGTGGAAACTGAGAGACATGGACATGGCAAAAGCGGCGGCTAAATTGAGAGCGCTCGGCAACGTAAGAATGCTGATGCCAAAAAGTTACTATCAATCGTTATGGCAAACAACGCTAACCGAAGCGCATTTAGATGAAGCCAAAAAGCAACTAGGTTTTAACGCGAATACTACGCAGTTACTTAACTATTTAAATACGCCAGACAACACTAAACACTGGGTACATATTAGTGACTTTCTGGATGAGCAAGCATCACATCAATATAAAATTTCATGGCGTGAAGAAGTCTTACAGCAAATTAGTCATTTCTGCGCCTTTCATTTACAACATAATGATAGCCAAGCCTCTAACAATAATGCTTTCTATCAAGCATGGCGTGCATCGGTAATCGCTGATAAGGGCATGCAAATTCTCACTGGCGAAAACCATTTAAATGCATTATTTGCTAGCCTGCCAGAAGAGATAGATGCACTGGTGGCGCTGCATTTTGATGAACTAATTGGCAATCAAGTTGATGAGGCGGCTTGGGACGATTATGTTTATGCGCTCGTATTAGATATCAATGGATGGGCCTCATGGTTAGCTTACGATGCATGGCAAGCGGATTTGCACCAGACAGAACATCAGCAACTACTAAAACAACTAGTTGCGATTAGAATGGCATGGGATTGGGTGCTATGGAAAAACACCGCTTTAACTGATAAAAATTTGTTTACACAGCTTAACTACACCTTACATCATCAGCTCTTAAAGTCACAGCAACAACAATTGCAGTGTGAGAATGAGCAGGAATGGTTGTGGGTATGGCACAAAGCGAGCGAAATTCAATTTCAAGAAACCATGCACGAAAAATTGGTTTCAGCTAACAGTGAGCAGATTGATTCGCCAGCCTTGCAAGCCGTATTTTGTATTGATGTGCGCTCAGCACCATACAGAACTCAGTTAGAAGCGCAGCATGATGATATTGAAACCTATGGTTTTGCAGGCTTTTTTGGTTTGCCAATTGCATACGCTGGAAGCATTAACAAAAACACGCGGCCACAATTACCAGGCCTGTTGAAACCAACCTTAGTTGCCCAACAAGTGACATCAGTCGTACAAACAAACCAAGCACGTAGCAAATTGCAGAAAAAGTTAAGTTGGAAAACGGCAGCAGACACTGCACCATCAACATTTGGGATGGTAGAGTCGCAAGGCTTACTCAAGGTGTTTGATTTACTCAAACAATCAATTTTTGGTGCAAATGCTAGCGCCAATGTATTAAAAGAAGATTATGAATGGCTAATCATTGGTGAGGAAGATGATTTAACGACGCAAGACTTGGCATCACTAGCGAAAGCCGTTTTGAATGGGATTGGATTAAATAAACCCTATGCCCCAACTGTTTTAATTGTCGGACACGGCAGTCTTTCTAGCAATAACCCGCATGCTTCTGGCTTAGATTGTGGTGCCTGCGGCGGTCAATCTGGCGAAGTTAACGCTTCTGTATTGTGCTATTTGCTGAATCGAAAAGACATCAGAGAGGCACTGCATGATGACGGAGTCCACATCCCAGATACCACCCGGTTTGTACCCTGTTTGCATAACACGGTGACTGATGAAATGATTGTGTTGCCAGCAGGAAAAGAGAACGCAGATGCCCAATGGCAAACTTGGTTAAAAGCGGCAACATCTGATTGCCAACAACAACGTGCGGCAAACGATACGCAACTGTTTAATGGCGAAAAAAACATGCAAAAAGCACTTAGCAATAGAAGCCAAGACTGGGCTGAGCTAAGACCAGAATGGGGCTTAGCGAATAATGCTGCCTTTATCGTTGCGCCTCGCTCGCTTACAAGAGGCGTTGATTTTGAAGGAAGAAGCTTTTTACACGACTACACATGGCAAAACGACAACAACTTCGAATCATTGGAGCAAATCATGACCGCACCAATGATTGTAACTAACTGGATTAACCTCCAATATTATGCCAGCGTGACAGACAACCAGCATTATGGTTCTGGCAATAAAATGTTGCATAACGTAGTGGGTGGAAATTTCGGAGTATTTGAAGGTAATGGCGGAGATTTAAGGATAGGGCTACCTGAACAATCGCTACATGATGGATCAAAATGGCGACATACTCCTATTAGATTGAATGTATATATCAATGCTCCCAGAAATGAAATAAATGCAATTATTCAAAAACATGTCATGATTAAAGACTTAATTCTGAATGATTGGTTATTTTTGTTTCAATGGGATGATGAGCGCAAAACAATTTGGAGATATAACAATGGCAATTGGGAATTAGTTAACAAAAATATAGCCAAATTGAGTGAACAAAATGAGCAATTTTCAGCTCTTAAGAGCAGTGAGAAAAAAATAAACCCCAATCGCAAATCAATTGCCATTTATGAAAGAGAAATAGAAGTAATACCAAAAACAATTGAAATTAATGGCAATATTGCAATAACTTACGATTACAAAGTAATTGCCTAACAGAGATAATTAACAGACTTTTTATCATTGAATGAAGGAACAACAATTTATTATGAATCAGGATAATATGAAATAATGAAAGCGACAAATTAGTCGCAACTTAAGAATGTGCAAATCAATGATGCCAAGCCTGAATACTTAGTAAATAGCTATTACTTCAGCTGAAAATCAGCGGATATCATTATTAACAATAAAACCCTGTAAACTAACAATATTATGAATAAACACAGCAAGTATTCGCCATTTGAAAGACTATCAGCGCATATCAAAAGTGAAAAAGAGGATTTACTCATACTCACTTATCTTACGCTTGGCTATAGTCTACTCAGTATAGCCACGCCTGTCGCAGTACAAGCGCTTGTCAATAATGTCACCATGGGCGGTGTTATTCAGCCATTGATTGTTATTTCAGTTATTTTATTTGGCTTATTGGTTTTATCTGGGCTGTTATTTGTTTTAGAAACTTATGTAGTTGAACTCATTCAGCGTCGATTATTTGTTGGTACCGCGATGCATGTAGCACATAAAACACAAGGCGCAGTTATCAGCATTTATGATAAAACCAACCCTGTTGAGTTAGTTAATCGTTTTTTTGATATCACAACCATCCAAAAATCAGCAGCCGTGCTATTAACTGTTGGGTTTATTGCTTCAATCCAAGTCGTGATTGGTAGCATCATCTTAATGTTTTACAGCTTTTATTTTGCCATCATTGTAGTCATGGTTCTGCTGTTCTTTTGGTTCATTTTGCGCATATTAGGTAAAGAAGCCACCCAAACGGCAATCAAAGAATCGGAAGCAAAATATTCTACTGCCGCTTGGTTAGAATCCATAGCTGGCAACTTCTATCTATTTAAATTTTATAACGGCTTGCACCGAGCTGAGTCTTTTACCAACACACTTGCCAATCAATACTTAGCAAAACGGAGCGCCCATTTTTCACACTTGCTGCGTCAAATATTTAGTGCCGTGATGTTTTATGCTTTTATTGGGGCAGTCATGTTGGCAACAGGTGGCATACTAGTTGTGAATGGTCACATTAATCTAGGCCAGTTTGTTGCCGCTGAGTTAATCTTTTTTGGGGTTTTGGGCGCCTTTGTTAGGTTGGTAAGCAAGCTGGGTGATTACTATGACATCTTAGCGGCTTTAGATAAAATTGGCATGTTAGATGACTTGCCACAAGAGGAAATCAAAACGAATCAAACCGCATTAGAAAGACTGGATGCACTAACGGCGAATACAATCAGTTTTGCTTATTCCGACCGGGTTCATCCCATCCAAAATGTGAGCTTTGAGTTAAAAAAAGGGGGCAGCCTTGCTATTGTGGGTATCTCAGGTAGTGGAAAATCGACTATTGTCGATTTAATCACTGGCTTAAGAATGCCGACAAAAGGGCAAATCGAATATAACGGTGTTGATTTACGCCAAGTTAACCGCGAAGTATTAAGAAACAAAATAGGAATCGCAACTGAAGTTGAAATTATTGAGGGCAGTATTTTAGAAAATATTCAACTTAATAATACCGATATTTCTATGCATGAAATTAATGCAGTATTAGCAGCATTCAATTTAGTGGAAGATTTTGCTAAATTAGAACATGGACTAGATACCGTTCTAACTGGTTTTGGCGCACCATTATCAATAACCCAACTACAAAGACTAATGTTAGTTCGAGCAATTGTTACAAACCCTGAGCTGTTAATTATTGATGGCATTATCGACAACCTAAGTACAGAGCAAACGAGTACCGTGATTCACTACTTAAACAAACGAAAAGATGATTGGATGTTGTTGTTAACAACGCGCTCCAAAGAGCTCGCTTCTCATTTTGATCAACAACTAGTGCTTTCTGATTTAATGGGTCGTACCAAATGAGCAAAGCCGCCAACCATCAAAATGACGTATTAGTTGCTGCTCAAACACCAGCATTCATAAAGCGCTATGCACGCTTTTTAGGTATTGCCTTTTTCTTATTGCCGCTGCTTTCCATGTTTTTGCCTTGGCGACAAAATGTCAATGCTACTGGTCAATTAACAGCATTTTCACCTTCTGAACGCATACAAAGTATTGATGCGCCTGTCAGTGGGGTGATTAGCAATTGGTATGTGCAAGAGGGCTCAACTGTTAAAAAAGGAGATGTGTTGCTTGAAATTAGTGATATTGATCCGCAATTTAAAGATAGGCTAATTTCACAGCGTGATAATCAAATCACTAAATTAGAAGCCAAAGCAGATGAATTGAAGGCTTATGAGATTCAGCAACAAAATCTCATTTCTTCTAGAGATGCAAAAATTTCAGCGGCACAATTTAAATTAGATGTGGCCCAACAAAAAATATTATCTTCTGCCGAGGCAGTCAGTGCTGCTCAGGCCACATTAGAAACTGCTGAATTTCAGAGTGCACGTTTACAACGTTTATTATCGGATGGACTAGTGTCTAAGCGAGACTTTGAAGTTGCTGAACGCGACTTTATTTTAGCCAAACGGAGCTTAAATAGTGCAGAAGCAAACCTCAACTCTGCAAAAGCAGAAGCGAAATCGGCTTCTGCAGAGATTGCGCAGATACGCGCTGATACGCAGGCATCGCTAGACTCAAGTACCGCTTTAATCAATAAAATTAGAGGTGAGCTCGCTGACAGCGAAAATAGTCTAACCAGCTCTGAAATTGACTTATCTCGGCAGAATATGCAAAAAGTAACCGCTCCAAGAGACGGCGTCATTCATCGGCTACCCATTAATTCTCAATCGCAAGTTATTTCCCAAGGTCAGCAACTGTTGATTATCGTGCCCGACACCGATTCACGTGCTGTTGAACTATGGGTAGATGGTCGCGATGCCACATTAGTCGTCAAAGATAGTGAGGTGCGATTAGCTTTTGAAGGTTGGCCAGCGATTCAGGTTGCTGGCTGGCCAAAAGCAAGCGTTGGTACATTTAAAGGCAAGGTCGCTTTTGTGGATCCAACAGACAATGGTCTTGGCAACTTTAGAGTAATGGTATTACCAGCAGATGGTAGTAAGAAATGGCCTTCACCAAGGTATCTGCGTCAAGGTGTGAGCGCTAGAGCATGGATATTGTTGCAAGAAGTTTCTATTGGTTATGAGCTATGGCGCTTGGTCAACGGCTTCCCTGCGCGCTTACCGACGTCAACATCCAATAGTATGCAACCTGCTCAAGTAGGTAAATAAATGAAGCGTTTCTTTATTAAAAAGCGACTGTTCATTATCGCTTGTTGCTATTGTTGTGGGTTAAGTGTGTCAATAGCCAACGCTGCTGATGCAAACGTTCGTTTGCAGAGAGAGGAGTCACTTAAATTAGAAACCTATTCGTCTAGCCCAGCTAAAACGTTGAAACAAGCAATCGAAGAGAGTGAAGCGCTCAATAATAAACAAAAACCCGCACTTAACTTAGAGCTTAATAAAATCCTGCAACAATATGACCAGCCAGAAAACGCTGGCGTGCTTGGGTTAACTTTAGCTGATAAAAATAAATCAGGCCAATTTACTTTGGCTGATTTGCGCATAAAGGCGCTTAAAAACAATTTAAATATACAAGTGGCCAAAGTTGATCCTGACATTGCAGCGAGCGATGTTAGAAAAGAGCAGGCAAAATTTGATCAGATTTTTTATATTTATGCCAAATATAAAGAGGCTGATTATCCCAAGCAATCTTCTGATTATGTGGAATTTAAATCAGACAATCCGATTATTAATACACCAGAAGTTAAATTAAGTCTGTTAGAACAAGAGAAAAGAATATTGGATGTCGAGGCTGGCATTCGTGTTCCGTTAAGAACAGGTGGTACGGTCACGTTAAGCACGCCGATTGCTAATAAAAGAACATCACGGGATAACGCGCAGTTTGATAGCAAAGAGTATCAGAGTGCCTTGCGTTTTTCTTTTAGTCAGCCGCTGCTGAGAAACGCTGGCATTGATGTCAATGAGGCCAGCATCCGCATTGCAAACTTTGAGCAGCAAGCAGCAAGACTCAACACTAGGTTGCAAAGTATTCGAATTATCGCCATGGTAGATAAAGCGTATTGGCAGCTTTATGAGAGCTGGGGCGAGCTAGATGTGAGAAGGCAGCAATATGAATATGCACAACAGAATTTGCAAATGGTCAAAACGAGGGTTGCAGAAGGATTGACGGCACGCGTTGAAATTAGTCGAGCAGAGATTGGCGTTGCTGACCGCTTTGAGGCGCTCATTGTTGCTGAAACTAATCTTAAATTGGCAAACAGACAATTGCAATTTTTGCTCAATGATATTGCGGATGATGCTTCATTAAACGCTATCTTTTTGCCCACTACTGCACCTAATTTAGTGAAATATGACATTGATCGGAAGAAGCTCATGCAGGACGCCTTAGAAGGGCGCATCGAACTATTAACCCAAGAGCTGAGCTTGGCAGCTGATTTAGCTAAAATTGACTATTTAGCAAACCAAACCTTACCTTTGTTTTCTATTGATTATCAGTACGGCGCACTTTCAAATACCTTTGATAGTTTAGGAAAAAGCTATCAAAGCATCGCGGATGGCGACTTTAACGATTGGGCCGTTGGTTTTAAATTTGAAATGCCATTCAGTAATGAGGCCAGCAAAGCGCAATTAGCGCGTGCAGTGCAACAAAGAGGCCAGCGACTAACAACAAAAACCTTACAAACACTGACGATTAAAAAAGAGATATATGATGCGGTTGATCAAGTAGATCAGAATTGGCAGCGCATTCTAGCTGCTAGACAGCAAGTGCTAATAGCTGGCATTAATTACGAAGCTGAGTTAAAACAGTTTAATGAAGGACTCAGAACAATGACGGAAGTGCTAGAAACATTAACCAGACTTGGTGAAGCGCAAATTAAAGAGGTCAAAGCAATTGGCGACTATCAAATCGCTTTAGTTGATACGGCATATGCAACAGGCACCTTACTGGGTTATAGTAAATTAGATTTCACTGAATAATTATTTCACTTAATATCAATTGGGATGGATAACATCACATCCAATTGATTGAAACTATATTAATCTATAACAATAAATATAAAACTGGGGAGGCATAGCAAATGATTGCTAGTGTGTTGCGCTTTATCTGCAAAATACTCTTTAGCGTGAATGTGCATGGTTTAGATAATGTGCCAAAAGAAAATGGCTTATTAATTATTGCCAATCATGAATCATTTCTAGATGGTCTTTTATTAGGTTTATTTTTACCTAAAAAAACCACATTTGTTGTACATACTAGTGTTTTAAAAAATCGTTTATTTAAGCTTTTTTTAGGTCTAACGCCCTATTTAGCAGTTGATCCAACCAGCCCTTATGCCATGAAAAAAGTCATCAAGCGATTAGATGCTGATGAGAATGTGGTGATTTTTCCTGAAGGGAGAATTACTCTAACTGGCGCGCTGATGAAAGTTTATGACGGGCCTGGTTTTGTCGCCTCTAAAACAAATGCGCAGATTTTACCTGTGCATGTAGAAGGTGCGGCGCGATCATATTTTGGAAGATTATCGGATAAACATCCTCGAAAATTACTGCCAAAAGTCACCCTTACCGTATTGCCAGCAACAAGCATTAATATCGAAAATTCATCAGATGGCGCCCGCCTATCAGCAAGGCAGCGACGCAAAATAGCGGGTGATCAGATGCGTGTCATCATGCAAAAAATGCAATTTTCTGCTCAAAAGCACAACACTATTTTCGAAGCCTTTTTAGATACCATCGATCAATTTGGCGCAAAAACGCTGTTGATTGAAGATATGAATGCAGAAGAAGAAACCTACCAAGCGCTGTTAAAAAAGAGTCTGGCATTAGGTCGCATAGCGAGCAAAATCAGTCGACCACAGGAAGCAGTTGGCGTATTGATGCCGAATGTCACTAATTCGATTGCGCTCATTTTAGGCATGACGGCATTTAATCGCGTCCCAGCATTATTAAACTACACCGCTGGAACAGCCGGCATGCAAAACGCCTGTATTGCCGCTAATGTTAAAACCATCATTACCTCGCATAAATTTATTGAGGTAGCAAAGTTAGCAGAAGTGGTGGCAGGCTTAAAAAATCTAAATATTCTTTATCTAGAGGATTTACGTCCTAAATTTAACTTATTGGATAAGCTCTGGTTAATGGCTTACGCACTGCATTTTCCACGTTTAGCAATCAAGTCCGTCAAACCTGAAAGTCCTGCTGTTATCCTGTTCACCTCAGGCTCTGAAGGCAAACCAAAAGGCGTTGTACATTCACATAAAAGTATTTTAGCCAACAGCGCGCAAGTGATGGCGATTTATGATTTGGTGCCCGAAGATAAATTTATGATGGCGCTTCCACTCTTTCATGCATTTGGATTAACTGGGTCGTTAGTCGCTATTTTAAACGGCATCAAAATACTGATTTTTCCATCCCCGCTGCAATATAAAGCGATTCCAGAAGTCATCTATGACCGTGGCTGCACGGTTCTATTTTCTACCAGCACTTTTTTGAGTAATTACGCTAAGTTTGCCCATCCTTATGATTTTTACAAACTTAGACTGGTGCTAGCTGGCGCGGAAAAATTAAATGAGGAAGTGCGTAAAGTGTATTCAGAAAAATTTGGCATCCGCATCTTAGAAGCATACGGCGCAACCGAGTGCGCACCTGGTATTTCAGCAAACACCTTAATGGCTAATGTCAATGGCAGTGTTGGGCAAATATTCCCCGGCATGGCTTATAAAGTGGAACCTGTGCCCGGCATTGATGAAGGTGGTTTACTCTACGTTAAAGGCGACAACGTCATGCTAGGTTACAATTTATATGACAATCCAGGTATATTAGTGCCGCCAAAAGATGGTTGGTACAACACAGGGGATATTGTCGAAATTGATGCACAAGGGTTTATTTATATCAAAGGTCGCGTTAAACGATTTGCCAAAGTGGCTGGCGAAATGGTTTCGCTAGAAACGGTAGAAAAGATTGCGCAAACTGCCGCGCCTGAATATCAACATGCAGCAACCACACAAACAGATGCCCAACGTGGTGAAAATATTATTCTCTATACGACGGATAACGCATTAAAACGTGAAGATTTAAAAATCGTGGCAAAAAATCTCGGTAGTCCAGAAATTGCCATTGCCAGAAAGATTATTATGATTGAAGAAATTCCATTACTTGGAACGGGTAAAACAGATTATGTCACGCTTAAAAAGATGGCAGAATCAGTACCTGATGAATCGACTGGGATAAACAGCTAGCACCATGAGCAACCAATTCCAACTCTTAAAAGAGCAACGGTTCAGACCATTATTCTTCACCCAATTTTTAGGTGCATTTAACGACAATGTGTTTAAAACGGCACTGATTACCTTAGTCGTTTTTCGCACCAGCCAACTAACCACTCTTGACGCGGCAACCATGGCAACCATCTTGCCAGGACTATTTATTCTGCCCTTTTTTCTGTTCTCAGCCACAGCTGGACAAATTGCCGATAAGTTCGAAAAATCGCAAATTATCCGTTTTGTTAAAGTGTTTGAAATTATCATTATGCTGTTTGCCAGTGTTGGTTTTTTTATGCACAGCATCGTGCTGTTAGCCACTTCGCTGTTTATGATGGGTGTCCATTCCACCTTGTTTGGTCCCGTTAAATATTCATATCTTCCGCAACAATTACGTGAAGATGAGCTAATCGGCGGTAATGGTATGTTCGAAATGGGCAGCTTTGTCGCTATTCTACTTGGGCAAATATTAGGCGCTTGGCTCGCCATGCAATCCAATAGCGAGTTGCTCATTAGTCTGTGTGTGCTTACACTCGCCTGTATTGGTTATTGGACAAGTCGCGGCGTACCGAATACTGCTGCTGGTGCGCCAGAATTGGCGATTAACTGGAACCCGATTACAGAAACTTTCTACAATTTAAAATTCATCTGGCAACATCAACCGCTTTGGCTAGCGATTATTGGCATCTCTTGGTTTTGGTTTTTTGGCGCTACCTTACTGGCGCAGTTTCCAAACTTTGCTAAATTCACGTTGCATGGCGACGAAAGCGTGTTTATCTTAATGCTCTCAATTTTTTCTCTTGGCATAGGTATCGGCTCATTATTATGTGAAAAACTATCTAATCACAAAGTTGAACTAGGCCTCGTACTTTTTGGCGGCATAGGCATCACTCTATTTGGCGCTGATCTCTACGCCACCAGCACTGCCATTCAGACGACATTAACTGCGCCTGCTTTGGCATATGACTATATGCATTTTCTATCGAGTTTTCCGCATCTACATTTACTAGCAGATATTTTATTCATTGGTATCTTTGGTGGCTTTTATATTGTGCCTTTATACGCGTTTATTCAAAGTCCAAGAGAAAAAAGCCACCAATCAAGAATCATTGCAGCAAACAACATTATGAATGCCTTATTTATGGTCGTATCTGCCCTATTTTCACTTTGGATTTTTGACTTAGGATTTAATATCCCTCAATTATTCTTAGCTACCGCCATCTTAAGCGCCATTGTCATTGCTTATTTATCTATTCGACAACCTGATTTTTTATCCCGTTTTTTAATTTGGTCTTCTATTAATAAGCGTAAATAGGCACTGATTCCGCGTTTTATCAATTCACATTTATAATGGCTATTTAATCGCTTTGCCCTTTCATGAAATTAACATCCATTTTTCTCACCACTGCTATTTTTAATCGCCTAAAAAGGCTCATTAAATGAAGATAAAAAAGCATGCTCCATTTATAAAAAAAATGCTGCTGGATACCTTTTTGTATATGGCAAAAGGTGGTTTCTATCTTCGTAAAGCGCATTGTCTCCCTGCCAGCGGTCATATTATTCCTGATGATTTTTTAGGCGTATGTGTCGCCTCTAATGCAAATCCAGAGACCGATACTTATGTCGTTAATCAACTGCAAACACTGGGTATTAAGCGTGTGCGCTTAGATTTTACCTATGGTGATTTGGATGGTTTTAATGCCCGTTTCTTGCAAAGATTAATCTCAGAAAATTTTGCGATTACCTTACATTTAATCGCGCCATTTGATACCGCTAAAAACATGCATAGCCAACATGATCAAATGCGTTGGCAGCAGTTCTTAACCACTGTGCTTGATCGCTTTGGTGCATCTATTCAACAAATAGAAATTGGTAACACCATTAACCGTAAGCGCTGGTCAGGCTACAGCATAACCCGCTTTCTTGTTGCATGGGATATTGCTTATCAAACTTTAAAATCGCGTAACGTGACGCTATTAGGTCCTAATATTCAAGATTTTGAGCCAATGTACAACATTAGCTTGTTGAAAACTCTACAGGCCAAAAACCAATTACCAGACGTACATACTGACAATTTATTTGTTGAAAGAGCGATAGAACCAGAACGTTATGACCATCGCATCTTCAAATATCAATGGACGCGCATATTCAAATATAACCTGATTAAAAAAGCACGATTATTACAAAAAATTGGCCATGATTTTGGCGTGCAACAAACTGCCTCATCAGCTGCTTTTTGGGCAATTTACCGCATTAAACGCATATTGCCAGATGGCGAGCAAAAGCAAGCTGATTACTTAGTTCGCTATTTCACCTTGTTAGCCGCCTCAGATGCGCTACATCAAGCTAATTGGGGTGCATTGATTTGTCACCGTGAAGGATTGATTAACGACGGGTTATCCAATGCCGACTATCCTGATTTAGAACGGATTGCTCATTATCAATCTGCCGATGGTGAGTTATCGGAATACAGTCATTACCCTAGTTTCTCTGCAATGCAAACGCTACTTAAGTACATCAGCGGTGCGCGTTATCAAACTACCATTGCCAATGGCAGTCACTTAGAAATTCATCACTTTACGCATGCCAATGGTCAATGTCATATCGCCTGGACAACCAACGGTAAAGTTGCTTATCTTGCAGACATATACAGTGAAGAATCGTTAAAATCTGCAAAAATACTCAATCGTGATGGGAAGTCATTAGAAAAGAATGCGGTGTTTATTTGCGAATCTCCCATCTATTTATGCTGGGAAATGAGTGCAAACATTGCTGTATTAGCGCAACCTAGCGTAGCAGACAATGTCGTTGTACACGCGCACATACAAGATTTGCAATACTTTAGGTTTAATGAAAATGGCTGGCTTGGTTTAGTTCTAGCAAAAGATGTGAATGAAGCCGAGCAGTTAATGCATGCATTGCATCCTGATAAACTCAATGCGCCGGATAAAGCCCATGCCTTGCGCCATGCCCGCAATGCAATTTGGGCGATAGAAGACCCTAGAAATACAGATGCGAAACTAACGGTTAAACAACCCATCAAAATGTATCCGCACAAAGCCTTTTTAGATCGCTTCAAACCAAGCAAAGCCAAACGCAGCTGGAACGGTGCAATCGAATTATTAAGACGTGGCATCGGCACAGCACAGCCAATCGCTTATTTTGAAAAAGTGGGCGATAAAACCTTAAAGCAAAATTTCTATATTTGTGAACACGTTCAATCTGACTTCAGTATTGGTGAAATATTTGCTGCCTTTTCACGCGGAGAGCCTACTTATCATGGCTTAACACCTGAAGAAGTGTACAAACAATTCGCCCAGTTTTGCCAAAATATGCACGGCCGTTTAATCTTCTTTAGAGATTTTTCTGGTGGCAATATTTTGGTTAAACAAGATGAGAACAAACAACTCAGCTTTTCTTTAATCGACACCGCACGTTTACGCACAATTGATGCACCACCGTTCCTCATGCAATACCGCATGGCAGACCTGGTGCGTGCGTGCCACAAACTGCATAAAGCAGGACGCGAACGCTTTATGCAAATTTATCTCGGCTTAAATGGCAAACAATTTGGCCGCCAAGCAAGATTGGCTTTCTTCTTATACGACTGCAAAGTTAAACTAAAACGTACCATCGGCCGCAAAGGCATTAAAAAACTCATTAAGCGCATTAAAGGCATTAGCTAACAACAAGGCAATCTAATGAAAATCATGACTTGCTTTTAAGTAGATTTGGCACAGTGTTTTTCTACCCAAGCAGTAGTATCTATCTTACGTAATGCAACAGCATACGAATTTAAACAAAAGGAGAATTACTATGTGGACAACACCAGCAGCTACTGAAATGCGTTTCGGTTTTGAAGTTACAATGTACGTAATGAACAAGTAATTTTTGTTTTTATGTATTATGAAAGGCGCTTTTAGCGCCTTTTTCACATTTGACTTACCGCTTTCTCAATCGACTTAGTGAGATTGGGATACCCCTTGCGGGTACGGTTACTTTCTTTGGCACAAGCAAAAGAAAGTAACTAGCTGTCAGGCTACCCCCGACTTGGTGAAATATTGAGCCAATATTCATAAAGCTCCGCCTTGCATATGCTTGGATAAGGTGGCAGTAGCTATGCGGATTGCTTCAGGTTCTTTAAGGCTCCACTCGCGAATGACTGCTAAAGCATCATTGCACTCTTCAAAAATCTCAATATTCGTCTTCACAGAATTCATGGAAAAGCCTGCACACCCCCGTAATGACCCCTTCATTCTTATCCAGCGCGAATTATCCTCCCCACATTCGACCCCATAAAAAGAGTGTACTACCCTGTTGCGATATTCTTCGGCTACATAGAGTGCTTTTCGCACATCCGTAATAACCACTATAGGTAGTTTTGGATTTCGCTCGGCTCGTCGTGGAAACATCTGCACGAGTAAGTCAACTTTTTGCTTGAAACTCATAGCAGCAGATACAAGATACTGATCTTCTCGCTCACGCATGCGGAGAAGTATCGCTAACTCTTCAGCAAGCCATTGCTCGACCTGTTGAAAACGCACGACAGTGTGGCCTATTGCGCGAAGGAGTGCTTCAGTCTGTTCGACGAGATTATCATTAGTCATAAGTGCTCGCGCTAACGTTACACCGATTTAAATATATAACTGTGAAAAAAAGCCATCTAAACCTACTCCCCAACAACAAACCCCTTAGGCAACAACACCCAAATCTCCCCATCCTGCTTCATCGATCCAGCCCTAGCACCTGCCGCATCGCCTGCTCCCCAAAAGAAATCAGCTCTCACACCGCCACGAATCGCACCACCCGTATCTTGCGCTAACATTAGGCGCTTGAGCGGTTTATTACTATTTGGCTCTGTGGTTGATAAGAAGATAGGCGCACCCAATGGGATAAATTTTGGATCAATCGCCACACTGCGTTCTGCGGTAATCGGCACACTTAAAGCGCCTAATGGGCCTGGCAAGCCTGCTGGTAGCTCTCTGAAAAACACATAGCTAGGATTGCTATTGAGTAAGGCGGGTAATTTATCTGGATTGTTCGTCGCCCAATTTTTAATGCCTTGCATAGAGGCTTTATCTAAGGTGAGTTCACCTTGCTCGACTAGCAATTTACCAATCGATTTATACGGATAGCCATTTTGATTGGCATAGCCAACTTGCACTTGCTCGCCATTTTCTAATTGCACCACGCCTGAGCCTTGTATCTGCAAAAAGAACACATCAATCATGTCATCAATCCAAAATAATTCATTACCTGCTAATGGTGATGGATTGGCATCAATTTCTGCCCGTGTGCGATACGGCACTAATTTTTTACCTTCTAGCTTGCCTCTGATGCGTTTATATTTCAGCTCGGGATAAGCATCGGCTAATTCGACGGTAATTAAATCATTTGGCTCCTTGTATAGCGGGTATGGATATTGTTTTGATTGTGTTTTACTGCCGTTTAATAACGGTTGGTAGTAACCCGTAATCGTGCCGCTGGTCGTGCCATCTTCATTATGTGCGCGATACACATCAAAATAATTAGATAGATAGTCAATAATCGCCGCTTTATTCGGCTGTTTCATCGTTTGCGCTGCATCACACGCTGTTTTCCACTGCGCTTTTTTTACTAGGCGCGTACAGCTTTGCATCCATGCTGGCCATGCGGCGACTACGTCATCTTGTAATAAACCATCTAAATCCTGCCAATTCGCGGGTTTTAGTGTTGCGTATGGTTGAGTCTCTGTTGGCGGCGTGATTGTTATTGGTTTATCAGTCGATGGCTTCTCAGTGGTCGGCTTTTCCGTAACAGGTTTTTCAACAGGCGGCTTATCTGTTGGTAATGGCGTTGGTTTAACAGCTTGTTTTGAACAAGCGGCTGTCATCAACAAAACACATAAAAATAAAGCTATTTTTGGCATATTGGTTTGTAGCATTCTTTAGTGAAGCACTCTAGGTGCGGCAAGGGTAAAAGGCGCAATAGGCGCTTCGAATGAAGTGCCATCCACCGCAACCATTTGATAACTGCCATGCATCTGCCCGACAGCGGTACTAATAACCGTGCCGCTGGTATAAGTAAATGTCTCATTAGGCTGTAGCAAAGGTTGTTCACCAATTACGCCCAAGCCTTTTACTTCATTAACGCTGTTATTCGCATCGGTAATCACCCAATGGCGGCTAATCAATTGTGCCGCAACGCTACCCGTATTGGTAATAGTGACCGTGTAAGAAAAAGCATAACGCTCATCTTCTTCACTAGATTGGTCTGCTAAATAAGCCGTTTCTACCTGAACGGAAAATCGATAATCTGTTGTCATATGCCTATCATACCCGCCGTTGGTGAACTTGGGCTTGCCGTGTACAATTTTTTAGCCATACGCCTCACTAAATAAGCTTCGCGGCCTGCTTCAATACTTTTTTCATGGCAGATGCCATTGATGCTGGTTTGCTAGCACTTGCAATTGCCGTATTCATTAAACACCTGCACAACCCAATTCCATTGCACACGATTGCGATGCGTTTGCCAACAAACTGCCATTCATTGACTAATGCTGCAACCATCATTTCACTTACTTCAAACTCTTTAACGCGTCTCTCTCGAGTCATCAATCGATCATCTGATTGATTTATTATACCCAGCATTAAATCATATTCTGCGACAAACATTAACGGCGGCAAATCATGACAGGCAAGATCATTTGTTCCCATTTCGCAACAAATTTGAATATCAATCGATAAAAACTAGTGATTTTAATGATTTATTCGCCGTATCGGTTCACAAGTGCGAACTATCTTGTTAGATTGCACTCAATGTTGCTGTAGTGGCAGAGAGTATTAATCCATGTACTAAAACAAAATTTTAGTGCATTTAACTCCCAAAAGGAAAAAAGCATCATGAAACAAGCTGTTAACCAAACAGAAGCGGTCAAACAAACACTAGATAAGGTGATTTTTGAACCAAAAGTACAAGAGCAAAGCAAAACAGAAGTGAATCGCTTACTAAAACTGAAAGAAACAAATTTGTTCCATCGGTATTTAGAAGCCAATTGCGACTGCGTTTAACACGCATGCACTAGAAAAAATAGTCGAAAATAGTTAAAAAAAGAGGATGACATTTGTCACCCTCTCTCTTTTATTTACTTCAAAAAGCCATTAATTAATCAATCGCAATTTGTGGACGACCTGGCTCTGGCCAATCCAAGTGGAAGTATTCACCACGCGGCTTATCTTTACGCTCATAAGTATGTGCGCCAAAGTAATCACGTTGACCTTGTAACAAGTTAGCTGGCAAGTCAGCACTTCTATAACCATCATAGTAAGCCAATGCCGCAGCAAAACCTTGTACTGGCACACCATTCGTCACAGCCATTGAAATCACTTTGCGCCAGCCTGTTTGGCCTTTGTTAATTTCTTCCGTGAAATATGGATCTAACATCAAGTTTTTCAAACGTGAATTCAATGCATAAGCATCAGTAATTTTCTGCAAGAAACGCGCGCGGATGATACAACCACCACGCCAGATTTGAGAAATCTCACCAAAGTTTAGTTTCCAGTTGTAAGCCACTTGTGCTTTATCAATCAATTGGAAACCTTGTGCGTAAGCACAAATTTTAGAACAATAAAGTGCATTTTTAATCGCTTCAATTGCTTCAGCACGCTCTTTAGCATCTGTAATCGGTGTGATTTTAGGGCCTTTTAGAATCTTGCTTGCTGCAACACGCTCTTCTTTAACACTAGAAAGTCCACGCGCATAAACGGCTGCAGCGATTGCATTGGCTGGAGCGCCTAATTCAAGCGCGTTTGCCGCTGTCCATTGGCCTGTACCTTTTTGTTCTGCCGCGTCTAAAATCATGTCCACTAAGAACTCTTTAGACATTGGATCTTTTTGTTGCAAGATATCAGCGGTAATTTCAATTAAGAAACTTGATAATTCGCCTTTATTCCACTCTTCAAAGATTTTACCAATCTCATCAGATTTCATGCCTAGCAATGTTTTCATGAGCCAGTAAGCTTCACAAATCAATTGCATATCGATGTACTCAATACCGTTGTGTACCATTTTTACATAGTGACCAGCGCCATCAGGACCAATGTATTCAGCACATGAGAATCCGCCGACAACTGGCTTACCTGGTGTACCGCCTTCTAATGGTTGACCTGTTTCTGGATCAACTTTAGCAGCAATGTCTGTCCAGATTGGCTCTAATGAAGCCCAAGCTTGACGTGTACCAGATGGCATTAATGAAGGGCCAAAACGTGCACCTGTTTCACCACCAGAAACACCAGAGCCAATAAACTCAATGTCTTTTGCTCTTAATTCTTTTTCACGACGAATCGTGTCTGTCCATAATGCATTACCACCATCAATGATGATGTCGCCTTTTTCTAAGAAAGGTAGTAGTGCATTAATCGTTAAATCTGTTGCTGTTCCTGCTTTAACAAGCAAAACAATTTTACGCGGGCGTTTAATACTTAGCACAAATGTCGCTAAGTCAGCGTGACCAATCACGCGCTCATGAGAAGGCTCACTTTTTTTGCAATACTCGATAAAATCTTTCATCTTGTCTGTACTACGGTTGTACACAGCTACGTTATAGCCATGATCTGCCATATTCAATACGAGGTTTTGCCCCATTACGGCTAGGCCAATTAGGCCAATATCAGCATTTTTTGCAGTCATTTTTTCAATACTCTTTCTTTAAATTGATAATTTAAATTAATAATTAAGCTATTGCTTTTGGCGCAAGCTTGCGACGTACTACTTAAGGGTGTTACTAAACAGTTGTGTGGCTAATTGATAACCAGTTGCTGCAAGTTGAGGGTCATAGCGTTCGCCTTCATCGCGCATAAACGCATGCTGACCATTAAACTCATGCCATGAAAACGACAAGTTAGCATCCGTTAATTTTTGATAAACTTCCATCCGACCAGCTGTTGGAATATGGTTATCTTGTTTACCCCAAATCATCATCAACTCACCTTTAATATCACTTAGGCGATCCATACTGTGTTGATTTGGTTGGTTTGGAATAATATTGGTGTGTAAATCCGTTGCATAAAAACAAGCGGTTGCTTGCACTTCTGGTTGCAACGCTGCACGGAAAGCTAAATGGCCGCCGATACAGAAACCCATCGCACCTAAGTTACCGCTATACCAATTTTGTTCTTTTAAAAACTCAATCATTGCGCGGTTATCGCTATCGTAACCTTGCACATCTTTGGCTGATTTATCTGCATTACCTTTATCACGACCTGCGTCGTCATAGCCTAATACAGTGCCAATTGGGTTTAATTCATGAAATACTTCCGACACCAATACAGCATAGCCTTGACCTGCCATCATTTTAGCAGCGCGTTCAATTGGACCTGTTTGATGGAAAATTTCTGAATAAAACAGAATGGCCGGTACTTTCTTATCATGCGCTGGCCGATGAATATAAGTACGCATCACACCAGTTGGCGTGTTTAAGTCGACGACTTCTGATTGTATTAACATAACTTTTTCACTTTTATCCAGAAGTTCACTATTCTACAAGGCTTTAATGTCTGTTTCATCACAATTGGCATAATTTTTGTTAAATTATTTGTAACCTAAGTTACTTTACACTGTCTAGAAGTTACTTTACCTTGCAATCATTGCATTTTTTTAATAATTCGAGACTATTAAATGCGTCACTTTGTTGCTTTTGTTATGTTGATTTTCTTCCATCACAGCTTGCTAGCCGAGACGCGTAATGAGCTCAGTTTCAGACTAAAAGCCTCGGTCGTCAAAGTGCATGTTGGTACCAAAAAAGGCGGGCACGGTGTTGGCACTGGGGTTGCCATCAGCCCAGATTTAGTCGCCACCAACTGTCATGTATTGGCCAATAGCGCTGGCGTCAGCATTACTAAATTTGGTAATACGCACACACCTGTTGCGCTAAAAGCTGACTGGAAACATGATTTATGTATTTTGCGTTTTCAATATGCAGAATTATCTCCTGTTGTATTAGGTGATTCTGAACACTTACAATATGAGCAGGATATTTTTTCCATTGGTTTTCCAGGTGGCCCACCCAAGCCACAATATACTGAAGGTAAAATTAAAGCACTTTACGCTTTTGATGATAGCCAGATTATTCGCACCGACGCTTCTTTTGTCATGGGCGCAAGTGGCAGCCCTGTATTTGATGCAGATGGAAAACTGCTCGCGATTAGCACGTTTAAAAGCCCAGGTAAAAACGCTTACTACTACAACATTCCTGTTAAATGGATAAAAGCGCTATTAAAACAGCCAGATATCACATCAATGGAAACGGATGTATTGCCGTTTTGGGATGCACCTGAGGAGCAACGTCCTTTTTTCATGCGCGTTGTACAACTCTTTAAAAATGAAAAATGGCATGAGTTGCACGAGATTGCACAGCTATGGCTAAAAAAAGAACCAGATTCTGCTGAGGCTTTTTATTATGCGGGTGTTGCCGAAGAAAAGATGAACCATCTGAAAGAGGCTCAACAATATTTCCAACAAGCGTTAGTGATACACCCTCAACATCCAGCGGCTATGATTGGGCTCGAATGTACTAAAGAAATAGCACTAGCCTGCCAGGATAACTTTTAATAATCGCTACTACGTCCTGTGGAGTAGCCTTGTGGCACATCGTTTTGCCATTCACCACATGCATTACAAAGATGGTCGTGCATAGTCGGACTCAATGCCAGCTCATTACTGCCACAAAACTTACAGCTTGTTGGGTGTAGTGCAGGCGCATCTTTATGGTGTGCCTTGTGATGCACTTTTGCGACTTTAGTACTACCCAAACCATACTTATTGTCCATGATAATCTCCACGCGCAACAACCGACTACTAACAAAACTACTCGCTTTTGTCGTTGATGACAAGCAGTTTTTAGTGAATTTTATATGAAGCGCGACTCAAACGATCATGAATCGCCGACCATTCTGGCGAGTTCTCTGGCGTTTCAATCAACAACTTTGTTACCGTTAATGCATCCATTTGGTGCAAAGTATCGTATAACTTTTCAGCCATTTCTACAGGGTTATTGGGTAAATTAAAGGTTAGGCCATTATCAATTTTTCCATCTCCAATTAGCAATGCTGCGCAATTGGTTTCAGTTGTTGCCGCTTGTATTAGTGCTTCTCTGGAGGAGAATAATTGCATGGGCGTTTTTGGCGAGTAATGTAACAAATGTTGCCCTGGCGCTTTTGGTAATGTTTTCTGCTCAGATATGGTGGCCACTCCAGCTATTAATTCTATTTCCGCTTCTAGAATCATACCTAAGCGCAATAGCTGCCATTGATCGCCTACGACCGACACAATAGTAGACTCTATGCCAACTTGGCAGGCGCCGCCATCTAACACAGGGATATGTTGGCCTAAGCCATCTTCCACATGTTGTACAGTTGTCGGACTTAATTGCGTGTACTTATTAGCTGAAGGCGCAGCCAAACCCAAACCTGTTTGCTGTAACAATTGTTGCGCAATGGGATGCGCTGGTACACGCAAAGCAACCGTTGGTTCGCCTGCCCGCACAATGGTTGAAACGGCTGATTTTGCTGGCAAGACTAAGGTAAAAGGCCCAGGCCAAAATGCCTTCGCCAGCTTTTGTGCTAAAGGTGAAAATGTTTTTGCCCAATCGAGCACTTGCTCACTTGAAGCAATATGCACAATTAAAGGATTATCAGCAGGCCGTTGTTTAATGGCATAAATCTCACGCAAAGCATCCTCATTACGCGCATCCGCAGCTAGACCATAAACCGTCTCAGTCGGAATTGCCACTACCTTGCCACGTTTTAGTAAATCTGCGGCCTCTGCCAAATTAACTTGCATGCGTTTTATTATGACTAAATAAAATCACATTTTACCTGCTTTACGAAAAGTTAAGTTAATCCGTCTTTGTCCTAGCGTTCCATGTGTGCCTGCTTTTAGAGGCAATACGCCATGAAAACACAACCGACTATCAGCGCCCCAAACAACGACATCGCCATGGCTAAGTGGCACTTTCAACGTTTTCGTCGTGCGCGTTAATCCGCCAAATTGGAATGTCACTGGCAGCCCTAATGAAACCGAAACAATCGGCTGGCTAAAATCAGCTTCATCTTTATCTTGATGCAAACCCATTTTGTCGCCAATTTCGTATACATTGATTAAACAAGTATCTGGCTTAAAGTTGACATATCCCGCTTGATTAGCCGCACGTTGCGCCAAATCAAAAAAGCTTTCTGGAATAGGAGGCCAAGATTCGTTGGTGAAACTGTTTTTCACCGCATAGCCATAGCCTTGCTTTGAACTCACCCAGCCAAACTCACCAAAACTAGTTGTTCGCACTGACATGCTATAACCCATTGGCGTCATCATTTGTTGCGGCGGATAATTTTTTAAATGCTCAATGAGCATCGCACAAACTGCATCAGCTTGTGGCAAAGCAAAACTGCGTAACCAATAAGCGCCATCAGCAAGCATCACTTGCGATTCCATTTGGTCAGAAAACAAATCGGCTGTCATGGTTTAAAGATGTAAGGTCATTTTCAAAAGGGGGTTAGCACGCCTAATCTATATCGGCAGAGTCACACTAGGTCAACGACGGCTCATCCATATGCTTGCGCATACTTACTACCTTATTCACTGTGCTAACTTATCTATTGTACACACTACAATTAGTTACATTCAAAGTGTCGATTTAAATTTATAATCCGCGCATGCTGCTTTCTATTAATCAACTGTTTAGCAATCACCAATACGCTTTCCCCAAACTGCTCGCTTTTCGCGTACAAATGGTTTTGGCTTATCAAATCATGGCTGTTGTTGCAGGTTGGCATATTTATGAAATCACGCATGACCCATTGGCATTGGGCTTGATTGGCTTAGCGGAAGTCATTCCTTATTTCTCAAGCGCCTTATTTGCAGGGCATGCTGTCGACCATTACTACTCACGCCGACTATTTGCCATTTTATCTGCAGCATTATTATGCTTGAGCGCGTTAACACTTTCCTTGATTTCAAAAGGCATTATTAGTGGCAATCTCACCGTTTGGATTTATGCCTCCATCGCATTAACGGGATTTGCCCGCGCTTTTATTGCGCCAAGTTATAACACTTTATTTGCCATTATTGTGCCACGCGCTACCTTCGCTCGCGGTGCCAGCATTGGTAGCTCAATGTTCCAAATTGGCTTGATTGTCGGCCCTGCAATTGGCGGTTTATTAGTCGGCTTTGTCAATAAAACCGCAGCTTATACCTTAGCCGCTGCTTTATGTGCTGGTGCAATCATTGCCTTATCCAAACTAAAAGTCACCGAGCCAAAAGCACAAAATGGGCGACCTGTTTTTAAAAGCATTACAGAAGGTTTACGCTTTGTTTGGGGCAACCAAATATTACTAGGTGCACAACTGCTAGACATGTTTGCTGTTCTGTTTGGCGGCGCTGTCGCTTTATTACCCGCCTTTGTGCACGACATTTATCAAATGGGTCCAGAAGGGTTAGGTATTTTGCGTGCAGCACCTGCTATTGGTGCCATCTTAATGGGCTTATGGTTGACGAAAAATCCAATTAATTTACACGCAGGCCGATGGCTATTATCTGCTGTAGCAGGCTTTGGTATCTGCATGATTGCGTTTGCATTAAGCACTTCCTTTTGGATTTCTGCAGCTATTTTAATCGTCGCTGGCGCAATGGATGGCGTTTCCGTTATCTTACGCAGCACCATTATGCAACTCGCCACACCAGATGAAATGCGTGGTAGAGTCTCTGCCATCAACGGCATTTTCATCGGCTCATCCAATGAGCTTGGCGCGTTTGAATCTGGCGTCATGGCACGCTTAATGGGCTTGGTTCCCTCAGTGATATTCGGTGGACTCATGACATTAGGTGTAGTCGGCATTACCGCTAAAAAAGCACCCAAACTTCGTGAACTAGAATTACAGCAACTGCACTAGTCTTAATTTGCAAATAAAGGTCTATATGGCAACATGGCAAGATAGAATTTTGAAAATCAAAATCGTATTCATTGTGTTGATACAGTTGCTTAACCTCAGGTTTGTAAAAAACTCACCTTTTAATCAACCATCTAAAATAGGTTATCTACGAGGCCTAGATTTTTATAAACCATGGCCTTTTTTAAAAACGTTAATTTTTAATGCTCACCGATTTAATCAGGTGCATAAAAAATTCCCAAACTTAGTCAATCCAATCACATTCAACGAGAAAATGTTTAAGTCTAAGTTTTTTGGTTATTTCAAAGTGCCTGAAGCAGGAAACAAACTATTAACCCAACGTTTTATACCAGCGCATTTAAACTCAATCATCGCTTGCCCAGCAATTATTTGGCAGTCCCATTCACCAATCCTACCCAGCAATGAAGAAATAAAACCTGGCAGCTATTACTTAAAATCAAACCATGGTTCTGGTGCGGTCAAACGAATTAACTACCCTTTAAGTTCAAATCAAAGAAAAAATCTGCAGCAAGCTACAACACGCTGGTTATCAACACCGTTTGGTTTAAAAGGTGGCGAATGGTGGTATAACGCGTTTCCGACAGCGTTGTTACTTGAAGAAGACGTTTGTGCAGACGCTGAATCAACTGCATGGTGTTTCTATATTTTTTCAGGTGAGCTCGCCTACATTTCAGCAGTCAAAAAAACAGTAAATGGAATGCAATTTACATGGTTGAATGAAAGTTTAGCACCTCTAGAATACAAAAACGGTCGCTCACTTGGCGTTAAAAATCTTGAGATTCCAGCATCTATAAAAGAAGCCATTCACGCTGCAAAAGAGATTGGCAAGCCATTTCATCATGTTAGAGTTGATTGCTTGTTTGGACGCGATGGTAAGTTTTATTTAAATGAAATGACGTTTACAACCAATAATGCATTGGGCGTTAGACCACTCAAAATGGAGCTTTGGTTAGGCAGCATGTGGAAAGATTAAATGGATTACTTAACGCCTCTAAAAAATAGTAACTCCCAGTTAAGGTAAATTTTCTCTCCTACATGCTTAAAGCCTAATATGTCTGACAATGCTTTTAAAAACAGTTTTTCTTGTATTGGTTTAAGCCCAAATAACTGAGTCATGTAGTCAAGCATTTGTGTTTGGCTATCAAAAATCCAGTTGCAGTTTAGTCTATCTGACGTCACTTCTTTGAACTGAGCCTCTTCCATTACTTGCATAAAGCTTGTCTCAGGATATTCACCATGATGGCTGGTATAAGTGTGTTCATTCACGAACTGGTCTAAAAAAACGCTGAGTTTTGACGCATTTTCTACCTCACCAAATGCGATGACCCCCTCATTTTTTAAACAAGTATAAGCACCTTCGATATAGTGCTTTTTCTGGCTAGCGGTTGCATGGTGTAGTGGCGCCAATGCTAAGACAGCGTCATAATAGCTTGACTTTATATTACTTAACGACCAATCAGTGAGTGTATAAGCAGCTTCTTTAGTCCCTTTTACTGGCACTAAATCAGCGCGAGTAATCATAGCGTCAGGGTAAAATCTCTCCAATATTTGCCCCTCTGCCGGCACCTCAATTATTTGTTTTGGATTTGCTAAATCTGCATACCTCACTAATGAATTGAACTCATGATACCTAACGGAAGGGTAATCAGTGACCAGCCGTAAGTAGTGATTAATATGCGTTTCTAGCCGTTGCTTGTAGGAAGTAGTCTGTTGATTTTCTATCATTTGCCAAAGTTTAACCTTTGCTACACCTTTATCGCAACAACTTACAATTTTTTAAAACTAATTTAAATATCGCATGTAATAAATGAAGCATCTCTTTCAAAGAGACCTGCATGAACAGCTTGTTAGAATGACAGCTAAGTAATTAAATACGATAGAATAACAATCTTTAAAACAGCAACACTCATTGGAAAAATATGTCTCAAATCATCGTCAATAGCAAGCCCGCTCAAACCGAGTTAGATCAATTAAACGTTAAAAAATGGCCAACATGGGAAAAAGAAGTCTCACTATTTGACTGGCATTTTCCAGAGCAGGAAGTCGCTTATATTATTGCTGGTGAGTGTGTGATTACTCCGCTTGATAGCCAAGGTAATAGTGGAACGCCAGTTAATTTTGGCGCTGGTGACTTGATTACTTTTCCAGCTGGATTATCGGCAAAATGGGAAGTGAAAAAACCATTGCATAAACATTACAAATTAGATGGCAATGTATTCACCCAGACGTTTTTACGCATCAAGGCAAAGTTCTGTAAAAAATAAACTAAATCAAGTTGGGAAAATCAAATGGCTAATATGTATGACATCAGCATTCCACCGCTTATCCTTGCATTAAATAATTGTTTGCATATTCTTAAAACAGGCAGACGCTCTGCCGATGCACGTAAGATTGAACATGCTGTGTTGCTTAACGCAAGGTTAGCACCCGATATGTATCCGCTCATCAGACAAGTGCAAATTGCCACGGATATGAGCAAAGGTGCGGGTGCGCGTTTAGCGAATATGGCGATGCCTCAATATGACGATAATGAAACGACATTTGAACAGTTGGAACAACGCTTACTCAAAACGATTACATTTTTAGAGAGCATACAGCCACAGCAATTAGAGGGTGCAGAAACGCGTCATATCGAATTGATGGTGCGCGACTCTAGACGTGAGTTTGTTGGGTTGGATTATTTATTACGCTGGGTGCAACCTAACGTTTATTTTCATGTCACGACCACCTATAACATTTTGCGTCATCTTGGTGTTGAGCTTGGTAAACGTGATTTTTTAGGCCCAAAATAAATTAGATCCCAAATAAATGCTTTGCAGGACTCGTTATTAATTAACGTACACGAGTCCCTGCACCGAAAAACTCTTGCATCATAAAGCTTTCCAATGCTTCCGTATCTTCTGACCGTGCGGAAAGTGTAATCACACTACCTAAGCGGCGAGAGTCCCACTTAAAGTCGCCTTGATAATCACGACGAATAATTGCTATCATTTTTTGAATCACAGCGCGCTTAATATCCATGCCATCTTGCGCAGTGACATCGAACACTTCCAAACGAGCGGTATTGATATTGCTTTTCCATCCCTTAAAACTAAACTGCGCGGTGCGAACGCCTAAATAGCGAATTTCAAAAATGCCATTTGTACCATTTAGGTTAAGGTTTTCTTTAATTCTAGCATCCCGCTTATCGCCCTCGCTTTGTGGGTTATTACTGGCAATCACGGCTTCTACATCCTGTTTTGAAAGCCCTTGTTTGGCTAATTTAGCTTCCTGCTGCCTCTTAATATACGCTTGCATATCTTCACCTTGCAAAGGCGTAACCGACGTTTCTGGTTGCTCAGGTTGCGGAATCGTTTTATTGAGTTTCTTGTCTTTTGGCACAAAAAATTCAGACTGGTCGACCACTTCAACCGGCGGCGCTTTCGGTTGCGTTTGCTTTGGTGGACGCGGTTTTGGTGGCGGCTTGGGAGTGAGTGTTGCTTGTGGCTGCGGCACAATTGCTGGTGAAGGTGGCACAGCCTCACTTGGCGCTACTTGCTCTTTTTGCGGTGGACCTAATGTAATTTCTAGTGGCGGCGCATCTTCTACTGGTGTGCCATTATCAAACAGTTTAGGCGCGTACACCCACAACAACGAAAGATGTAACAGAATCGATAGCAACAAGGTTAAAGCAATGTTGCGATTAAATCTTAGTGTAAAAACGCGATCGCTACGAACGGGCAATTGCCAAATTTCATCAGATTGAGGGGGTATTTGTGTCATGCTCATGTTAACTGTCTTACCTAAGCGCTTTTCCCACCTGCATATTGATTCCAAGAGTTAACCGCCATTGACTGAAACCAACGGTTAATAGTATTAAAACAGTCTATCATAGTGAATTGAATGATTAGTTTGTTTCTTTTTACAAAATTGAAAAGCCAATTAGTATGCCATTCTTACTGCATCTACAGCATTAAGGGGCAATCGATGCAAATCTACCAAGTATTAGATGAACAAAACAATCCGGTTGCAGAATATAGTAATTTAGACTATGCCTTACATAGCGCTGAAGACCTGACTTTTTGGCATACCGACCATTATTATCACGTCCAAGAAATTGAATTAATGGAACATTAGTTCTGCTAACACACGCTTAAAACATGGTGCATATGCACCGATAGTGTGCGCGAGTAGCTTGCACTACAGTTATTATATTGCATATGTAATCTATAAAAACCACATACCCTTCATAGAGTTAAAATAATAAAATTAGTTCTGGCATAACCTTTGCTTAACAAAAATCCAATAGTAATAGAGAAGCGTAATATGTTGCGTGTCATGATTGTCGATAATGATCTAAAAAGGAGCAAAACATTAAAACAATCTTTAATTGAGAATGGTTTTGATGTGATTGCACACCTTGAGGATGATGTGCATTTACAAACGAAATGCTGTGAGCTAGAACCCGATATTGTGATTATTGATACTGAATCGCCTAGCCGAGATGTGTTGGATAACGTTTGTATGATTACGCAACATAATACAAAACCAGTTGTGATGTTTTCACAAGATGGCGATAAAGAAGTCGTTAAAGCGGCCACTAAAGCGGGGGTGAGTGCGTATGTAGTAGGAACTATTTCGAGCGAAAGGTTGACCCCAGTGATAGAAGCAGCAATTGCAAGATTTGAAGAAACAAAACAACTTAGACATGAACTAAAACAGGCTAATGAAAAGTTGGATGAACGAAAAGTAGTTGAGCGTGCGAAAGGCATTTTAATGCGTCAGCGCAACCTTGACGAAGATGAAGCTTATAGCATGCTACGTAGCATGGCGATGAAAAGAAATATGAAATTAGCTGACTTATCAACGCAGCTAATCGATGCAGCAAAAATGTTAACGATTTAATTATCGTTATCTAACAAGCTCCAAAGGTGGGGTTGATTTACAGAATTTTTAAAAGCACTTGCTAATGTTGGCAAGTGCTTCAATAACCAGCAATAGGTAATTGGTTATGCGGACACAGGCGTCCTTGTTTCACGTTAACGAATAACGTGAAACAAGGACGCTTTTTTATTTTTAGCGTGATAAGGAAATGAAAATGGCAATTAATGATAGCAACGACAGTGAAGACAACCAGGTAGAAGCTTCATCTAGCCGAAGAGGATTCTTCAAAGCCACAGCGATGTCTGCTGCTGCAATTATCTCTGGCGTATCTGCAAGCGCTCGCAATGCCGCTTGGGCAAAAGACAGTAATAATTTAAATACTAATGGCCTAGAGAAAAATAAACTCACTCTCGGCATTATTCCACTGACTGACTGTGCGCCGATTGTAATTGCTAAAGAAAAAGGTTTTTTCGAAAAACATGGTTTAGAGGTGACTATTTCTAAGGAAGCTTCTTGGGCCAATATTAGAGATAAGGTGTCATCTGGTTTGTTAGATGGTGCGCACATGTTGGCTGGTATGCCGCTCTCTACCACGCTTGGCGTTGGTTCAGCACAAAAAGATACGGTAACGGCTTTCTCCATGGATTTAAATGGTAATGGCATTACTGTTTCAAATGCGCTTTACGAGCGCATGCTTGCGGCTGACCCTGAATCAATGAAAACACGCCCAATAACGGCTGTCGCACTTAAAAAAGTCATTGATGCAGACAAAGCAGCAGGCAAAGAGCCAATGGCATTTGCTATGGTTTATCCAGTCTCATCACACAATTATGAAATTCGCTATTGGATGGCTTCTGCAGGCATTGACCCTGATCATGATGTCCGTTTAATCGTTATTCCTCCTTCAAAAATGGTGACTAACCTCAACGCTAAACATATTGATGGCTACTGTGTTGGTGAGCCTTGGAACCAACAGGCGGTAGCGTTAGGAATAGGGAAGTCCATTATTACCAGTTACGAAATTTGGAATAACAGCCCAGAAAAAGTGTTTGGTGTAACCAGAGAATGGGCAGAGCAAAATCCAAGTACACACAAAGCTGTTATTAAAGCGTTAATTGAGGCTTCTCAATGGATGGATAGCCCAGATAATCGCCAAGAGATTGTGCGGATTATCGCTGCTCAAAAATACATCGGCGTACCTGAGTCTGTTATTGAGCAATCCATGACGGGCACTTGGACTTATAGCAAACAAGAGGCAGCTGTCAGCATGCCTGACTTTAATGTGTTTCATCGTTACGCCGCCAATTACCCATGGCATTCCCATGCCATTTGGACACTAACCCAGATGGTGCGTTGGGGGCAAATTGATCAAGCCATAGACTTTAAAAAAGTAGCAGCTTCGGTCTATTTAGCTGATGTTTATCGTGAAGCTGCAGCAGAACTCGACATTGCTGCGCCAACAACAAACTTTAAAGCTGAAGGCATTCATGCAAATGCATGGACGTTAAAAGAAGCGACTAAACCGATTGATATGGGACCAGACCAGTTTTTTGATGGCATTCAATTTGACCCTCATGAACCTGTGCAATATCTATCCAATTTCCCTATTCATAATAGACAGATAGCACTGACAGATTTGGCTAAAAAAACAACATAACACGCATTGAAAGTAGAACATTTAACTTAAAACAAACGGGAGAAATACAACATGAAATTAAATAAAAAATTAATGATAATCGCTTTGCTTTCGACTATGCCAACCATGGCGATGGCTGACGACGCAGTAGAAGCGACTTCACTGGGCGATGCGATTACTGGTGGTCAATTTTCGGGGAATTTTAAATTACGTTTTGAACATGCAGACCAAGCAGGGCAATCTAAAACAGCGCAAGCCTTCACGTTACGCAGCTTAGTTGGCTACGAGACTAAACCACTAAATGGCTTTAGTGTTAATGCACAAGTGTATGGTTTAAGCCCATTGAATGATGACTATAACGACATCAAAAAAACAGATCCAATTACCAGCAGAAGAGCTTATCCTGTGATTGCTGATCCAGAAGATTATGACTTCCATCAGTTATATGTTCAGTTTAAAAACAAAGAGCATCAAGTGCGCTTGGGTCGCCAAAGTTTTGTTTTAGATAACTGGCGCTTTATCGGTGATGTGCGTTTCCGTCAAAACTGGCAAGTGATGAATGGTCTTTCTTACATCAATACTAGCTTACCTAAAACAACGATTTCAGCGGCGCATTTTGAACAAGTGAAGGATATTACAACTAAAGTTTGGAATACCGATGTTGACATTATCAATGCAAATTACAAAATTACGCCAACAACTAGCGTGAGTGGCTATGGTTATTTTGTTGATTTTAATGATACGGCGCGTAAAGCACTCTCAACAAAAACTTTTGGTGCGCGCTTAGATGGTAAAGAGAAACTAAATGATGTTTGGAAAGTATTGTATACCGCAGAATACGCCAAACAAGATAACTATGACAATGGCAGTAGCGCAATCGATAACCATTATTATCGGGTAGGCGCTGGGCTAGGCTATGGCAAATGGTCGTTACGTATTGATCAAGAGAAGCTCTCCGGCAACAGCAATGGTAGAGCCTTCCAAACACCGTTAGGTACTAATCACTTATTTCAAGGCTGGGCCGATGTATTCTTAACCACGCCAAATCAAGGCATTGAAGATACGATGCTGATTATGCAAGGCGAGCTATTGGGTGCAGTGATTAAATCTGAATACCATATTATCGATTCCGACCGTGATTTCAACAAAGTTGGCGGCGGCACTGGAGATAACCTAGGCACAGAGTTTGATTTAGGCGCTTATTACAAGTTTAACAAACAAGTTTCTGGCTCTATTGAATATGCCAATTTCCAAGAAGGGACCCAATATGCAGGCGCACGCAAGCGTGATATTGAAAGATTCTGGCTAACAGCCATGTATAGCTTTTAAGGTTAATTACAGTTAACTGCAACAAATGCACCAAGTTGGACACATCGACTTGGTGCATTAGCACTATTAGAGTGCTAACAATATAGAAAATTAGGTTAAACAATTGATTTATATGGTAAATATTTTAGGCATAACATTTGCTTAATTATGCACCATAAAAACAATTCAATCAGCGGCTGGAAAATATATGCAAAAAATGAAATTAGTAGTGATTGGTAACGGCATGGCTGGCATGCGCGTTGTAGAAGAGTTATTGAAAATCTCCCCTGATTTATATGAGATTACTGTTTTTGGTGATGAGCCATACCCAAACTATAACCGTATTATGTTGTCTCCTGTGCTTGCCAATGAGCAGACTATTGACGACATCATTCTAAATACTCGAGAGTGGTATGCGGAAAACAATATCACGCTACACACCAATGCACGTGTGAATAAAATTGACCGTATCAAACGTATTGTAATTGCTGAAGATGGCACCACTGCAGAATATGACCGTCTATTAATAGCTACTGGTTCTAAGCCATTTATGCCGCCGATTCCAGGCAAAGAGCTAGAAGGCGTATTGGGTTATCGCGATATTAAAGATACCAACGACATGATAGAAGCTGCAAAAAAATACAAGCATGCCGTTGTGATTGGTGGCGGCTTGCTCGGCTTAGAAGCCGCTAACGGTCTTAAAATTCAAGGTATGGATGTTACGGTTATTCACCGTAATGAGTGGTTGCTAGAAAAGCAATTAGATAAAGCGGCAGGCATCATGCTGCAAAAATCACTAGAAGCTAAAGGCCTCAAGTTTCATCTTAAGACTAATACCGATACGATTATTGGTAATGATGAAGGCCGTGTTTCTGCCATTCGCTTTAAAGAAGGTTTTGAAATTCCAGCCGATTTAGTCGTTTTGACGGTTGGCATTCGACCTAATTATGCGCTTGCAGAATCTGCTGGCATTCATTGCGATAAAGGTATCGTGGTTAACGATACCATGCAAACATTTGACCCGCGCGTGTATGCGGTGGGCGAGTGTGTCAACCACCGTGGTATTTCATACGGCTTGGTTGCTCCCTTATTTGAAATGGCTAAGGTGTGCGCCACACACTTAGCCAACTTTGGTATTGGTTCATACAAAGGCTCTGTCACCTCAACAAAATTAAAAGTGACAGGCATTGATTTGTTTTCTGCTGGTGATTTCACTGGTGGAGACGATACGGAAGAAATTGTGTTGCACGACGCAGTTGGCGGGGTATACAAAAAACTCGTCATTCGAGATGACAAAATCATCGGCGGCGTGCTCTATGGCGATACTGCCGACGGAGCCTGGTATTTCCAGATGCTCCGTGACGGCAAACCGATTCACGAAATTCGCGACCACTTGATGTTCGGTCAGGATTCTTTAGGCAATACAGGTCATCAAGGACAAGATAAAGCCGCAGCCATGACGGATGAAATGGAAGTTTGCGGCTGTAATGGCGTTTGTAAAGGCACCATTGTTAAAGCGATTCAAGCGGATGGTTTATTCACCTTAGATGATGTGAAAAAGAAAACCAAAGCAGGTTCAAGTTGCGGTAGCTGTACAGGCTTAGTTGAACAAATTTTGGCTTCAACCTTAGGCGGCGGCTATGCGCCACCTTCAACTGCCAAATCAATTTGCGCTTGTACTGACCATAGCCATGAAGAAGTGCGTGAAGAAGTGCGTAAACACAAATATTTAACGATTCCAGATGCCATGAAAGGCATGGAATGGAAGACGCCAAATGGTTGTGCCACTTGCCGACCTGCATTAAATTACTATTTAATTTCTACTTGGCCACATGAAGCAACAGATGATCCGCAATCACGCTTTATTAACGAACGTGTGCATGCCAATATTCAAAAAGATGGCACTTACTCTGTTATTCCTCGCATGTACGGCGGCGTTACTAATCCAGACCAATTGCGCAAAATTGCTGATGTTGCCGACAAATATAAAGTGCCAATGGTGAAGTTAACTGGTGGCCAACGGATTGACTTGTTAGGGGTTAAAAAAGAAGATTTGACCAATATGTGGGCAGATTTAGATATGCCATCAGGTTACGCTTATGGCAAATCGATTCGTACTGTTAAAACGTGTGTTGGTTCTGAATTCTGCCGTTTTGGCACGCAAAACTCTACCCAACTTGGCATTGATATTGAAAAAGCATTTGACCATATGTGGGCACCGCATAAAGTTAAATTTGCAGTGTCTGCTTGTCCTCGCAACTGTGCAGAATCAGGCATTAAAGATGTCGGCATTATTGGCGTCGATTCTGGCTGGGAGCTGTATGTTGGCGGTAACGGCGGCATTAAAACGGAAGCTGGACAATTTTTATGTAAAGTAAAAACGGCTGAAGAAGTGCTTGAATATTCAGGCGCCTTTATTCAAATTTACCGTGAAGAAGCGCGCTATTTAGATCGTACCGTGCATTGGATTGAGCGCGTCGGTTTAGAATACGTCAAACAACGCGTACTAGAGGATGCAGAAGGCAGAAAAGCGGCTCATGAACGCTTGCTGTACGCATTGCAAGGCGCGGTTGATCCTTGGGCGGAGCGTGTAGCAAAACGCGATGAACATAAAGAGTTTGAAACTATAGAGATTTGAAACAATAGAAACTTGTAACAGTAGAAATTTAAATCTGTATTGAGTGCTGTGACTGTTCACACCATTCATCATCATTGGAAAATAATATGGCTTGGAAAGAAATTTGTCCGTTAGCGGATATCCCTAAACTTGGATCACGCGTGGTTCGCACATCAACAAAAGAAATCGGTGTATTTCGCACTGAAACTGATAGCGTATTTGCAATCAACAATCTTTGCCCGCACAAAAAAGGGCCATTGTCACAAGGCATTGTGTTTGGTGAAACAGTACAATGCCCACTGCATAATTGGCGCATCAGCTTGGTTAGCGGTAAAGCAGAAGAGCCTGATGAGGGTGAAACCACCTGTTATCCAACTAAAATTGAAAATGGCATTGTGTTTTTAGAGGTAGAATAAAACCTCAACTTATCTTTAAAAGAATACAAAGCAACAATATCAAGCGTTTACTGATTTGAACAATACACACCCCATCGCCATCCAACCACGTCAACAAAAAACAAAAAGCACATGTTGCTATTGTGGCGTCGGTTGCGGTGTCATTATTACGACTGAAGATAAAAAAATTATCGATGTCAAAGGTGACCCCGATCATCCCGCTAATTTCGGTCGTTTATGTACTAAAGGCGCTACGCTACACCTTACGGCAAAACTAGACGCGCGACAGTTATATCCTGAATTGCGCAAATCTCGTGGCGAGCCACTTCGGCGAGTAAGTTGGGATGAGTCGCTTGATTATGTCGTTGATCGTTTTGCCGAAACAATTGAGAAACATGGTCCTGATTCTGTGGCATTTTATCTATCCGGACAACTGCTCACTGAAGACTATTATGTTTTCAATAAGCTATCAAAAGCGCTTATCCGTACCAATAACGTGGACACAAACTCACGCTTATGTATGAGTTCTGCCGTGGCAGGATACAAAACAACGCTAGGGGCTGATTCACCACCCACTTGTTACGAAGACATTGACCATACCAATTGTTTGTTTATTGCGGGCAGCAACACGGCTTTTGCGCATCCGATTGTATTCCGCCGTATTGAAGATGCAAAAGCTAAGAACCCTGATATGAAAATCGTCGTGGTTGATCCACGCCGTACCGATACTGCGCAATTTGCCGATTTGCATTTAGCCATTTTGCCAGGCACTGACGTTGCGCTATTCAATGGCTTGTTGCATGTCATGCTGTGGGAAGGCTTGCTGGATATGGATTATATCCGCGCACATACCGAAGGCTTTGATGCATTAAAAGATACGGTACGTGAATATACGCCAAAAATGGTGGCCGATATTTGTGGCATCAACGAAAAAGATATTGTGCAAGCGGCCAAATGGTTTGGCGCTGGGCCTACGCTTTCTATGTATTGCATGGGTTTAAATCAGTCTATTCACGGGACCGATAAGAATGCAACGCTGATTAATTTACACCTTGCTACTGGGCAAATTGGCAAGCCAGGCGCAGGGCCATTTTCATTAACGGGTCAGCCCAATGCGATGGGTGGTCGTGAAGTGGGCGGCATGGCTAACTTACTATCAGGGCATCGCGATATCAACAATGCGGAACATCGCGCCGAAGTCGCTAAACTGTGGCATATTGATGATGTGCCTGCGACACCAGGCAAAACCGCGGTTGAAATGTTTGATGCTGTAAAAAATGGTGAGATTAAAGCCATATGGATTGCTTGCACCAACCCTGCGCAATCCATGCCTGATTTAAATAATGTATTGGCCGCATTAGATAATGCAGAATTAGTTGTGTTGCAAGATGCCTTTAACAACACCGACAGCAATCAATATGCCGATGTGATTTTTCCTGCCACAACGTGGGGGGAGAAAGAAGGCACGGTCACTAATTCAGAGCGACGAATTACCCGTTTGCAAGCAGCCGCACCTAAATCGGGTGAAGCGCGCCACGATTGGGAAATTGCTGTTGAATTTGCGCAGCGTTTAGAGAAAAAGCTGGGATTAAATACTGCATTGTTTTCGTACACGACAACTGAACAAATATTTAATGAGCATCGCGAAACGACCCGTGGTCGTGATTTGGATATTACAGGCTTGAGTTATCCACTATTGGAAACGTATGGCCCGCAACAATGGCCGTTTAAAGAAGGTGATAAGCAAGGTCAAGCGCGCTTATACGCTGATGGTGTCTTTCAAACTGACAATGGTAAAGCAAAATTTGCCAATGCCACTTATAAATCAACCGCTGATACCACTAACGCACGCCAACCGCTACACCTATTAACGGGACGTTTGCGCGACCAATGGCATGGCATGAGCCGCACTGGCACGATTGCACAGCTGTATAACCATGTAGATGAGCCACTATTATCGATGAACGAAAGCGATATGCAGCGACGTCAGCTTAAAGATGGCGACATTGTCAAACTGAGTAATAAACGGGGTGAATTGAATATTCGCATTCAAACTTCAAACGAAGTTAAACCCGCGCAAACTTTTTTACCCATGCACTGGGGTCGTCAGTTTATGAATGGCTTAGGCGCAAATGCATTGATGCCAGCAGAAGTTGATAAAATTTCAAAGCAGCCTGAGCTTAAACATACAACCATCAAAGTAGAAAAGCTCAACTTGCCATGGCAAATGACGGTGATGCGTAGCTGTCATGATTTAACGCTGATAAGTCAGATCCGTCAGCTGTTGTCTAATTTTGATTACGCCACTTGTGGCCTACATGGTAGAGAAAATAGCATGGTTGTATTACGCGCATCGCATCATGAAGCACCCGATGCAGACATCGTTGCACAATTAGATAGCTTGCTCGGCATGGTAGAAGGCGCGCCTATGTTGCAGTATGATGATGCCAAACGCAGTGTGAGTAAACGCATTTTAGTTGAAAATAATCAAGTGACTGGTGTACGCTTAATTGGCGAAACGCTAGCTGCCGACTGGCTAAAGCAAGTGATGCAACAAGGCGCGTTTACTGACGAACTACGTAAGTGGGCACTCGCTCCGCTCAGTGCACCGCCAACTGGTCAGAAAAGTCGCGGGAAGATTATTTGCAATTGTTATGATGTTTCGGAAAACGAAATTATTGAAACTTGCGAAATGGGCGCTGATTTGCAAACCTTACAAGCCAAACTCAAATGCGGAACCGAATGTGGTTCCTGTGTGCCAGAGCTGAAAAGATTGGTACAACAACATAGTAAGAATCCAGCGTGAGCACAACCATCAAACAGTTAGGCTTAATCACTCGCTCAAACTATTCAGCTTAATTTCTTCCTTTACCCAGTAAATAGGCCTATCAGCGTCACCTTTGGCAATCACCATATCAGCTCGCCTTAAATTTTCTAATGCTTCATTGATGGAAATATTGCCGTCCATTGCGGCTTTTTCTGCAACAGGCTGGCTGTAAGTTAACCAATACTGGTTTTCAATATAACCATGATCTTGCATACACAGTTTAAAGACGCGTGCCTTACGTCCAATAATTTCTAATTTTTGAAACTCAACGACAGCAACCAAATGCGCTGCTGCTCGCTCTGTAATGTCAACACACTGATTAATGGCCTCTTTTAGTGCAGTATTCTCAATCGGCTGAGGCTGAGATTTAAGGTTAGGCTCAACAACTTTCTGTTGTGTGTAAACCCAAAAAACACCACCCAATATCAAAACTAGCAGAATTAAAAGTAGTGTTTTTTTTAATATTGTCATAAACCCTATTTTGTATAAATGGTCGATTTCAGTTGTGTAGCAGCATCTGCATCCAGTTGTGTGAGTAAAGCAATATTGGTTAATGCTTCCATGTGTTTACCACTTTCTTCCGCAATTAATGCAAGATAATAAATCGCTTGGCTATGCTGTGCATTTGCCGCTGTTACTTGTCGCAGATGAGTTTCTGCACTCACTGTATCATGGATTGCATACTCTGCAGCAGCTAGATAAAACCAAGCTTCATTATTACTCGGCTCTTCTATCGTCCATCTTGTGGCAACCGACAATAATGAGGCCCAATTTTTGTTTAAATACGGGTGAACAACCTGCATAAAAAATGGCCATTTGTCTGCAGGCCCTGCCCAGAATGCAGGCGATGCTTTTGAATTAATCGCAACAACAGGCTTATCCATCAACGCTTGTACCCATTCGACTGGCATATTGTAATAGTAAGCATTCCTACCTGGACTTTTAAGCGTGATAATACCGACTAAATGGCCAGCATCATCAAAAACACCACCGCCACTTGCGCCCAACCTAAACGTACTAGTTGCTCTAATAATCACACTATCATCCATCTGAAACAAGCCTTTTACATGGCCAGAAGTACTGGATGGGACAGTCGAGAAATTAGGATAGCCAATGGCGAAAACCGGCTGTTCATATTGCAAGTTTTTGCTAGAGCCAATTGTCGCAATTGGGGCTTCCATATCGTCAACTTTTACAAGGCAAATATCATGATGCCAATCTGGCACGATGCCACTGACAGGGTATGATTTTCCGTTTGCTGTTACGCTAATACTTGCTGCATTTGCAACAACATGGCAATTGGTTACCACACGGTCTTTTGCAATCACAACACCAGAGCCTGAGCCATCGTTTCCATTAGCTAGGGCAACATGTATTTTAACCACATGTTGAGTGGCTTGATGTAATAGCATATCCGTTGGTAATGCTTTTACCGAAGTAGCTGCACTCAAGTACAATAAAATAAAAACAAGCTTTTTCATGGTGACCTCCTAGCAAACTATTAACAGTTGGCGAATATCACAAACTAACAATCTTGTTTTATACAAAGCAATTGACGTGCCAAGGATTCTTACTCAATTTCTTGCGTAAAAATAAAGCCTAAAAGCTCAACAATAACAATTAGTTATACTTAATTTTGAGAAATTTGAAGAGAAGGACCAGTTTGGGGAAATGCAGATGGTATATAAAGATAATGGCTTGCCGCACTAAAAGGGTGCAGCAAGCTATTCAGTGGAAAAGTTACTCGTAAATCAATTTAATATTTTGTGTTTTTAACCGCTCGCCTAGCCAAGCGGTTAATCGCTCTGAATCTTGATCAGATAACTTCTTTTTCGAATTGACTAATAGCAACGTCACTTTTTGGTGGTAGATATCATAACGTGATGCCGAGCTGATACCGTTAGCAATCACAATACTATTGATTTCAGGAAATAAAGTGTGCAACTCTGGCGTCACGCTTTCCATTAATTCTTCTGTGGTTTTATACGACCTTAACTGATTATTTAACTTTGCAATTTGCTGATCCCTAGAATCAATGGCAATCTGACTTTCTTTATACAAATCAGCCACAATGCTGGTTTTCAAAGATAAGGTATCAATTTGTTGCTCACCAGCTTGATGCACCACCAATGACGTTGCTTCTAACTCATTTTTAATAAGCTTGTTTTGTATCGTTTTTAGTGTCGTTTTTGGAATAGGCTTGCCGATGAGTGACAACTCAATTGTTTTAGATTTTGGGTTAATTTGAAGGTTGGTATAGTAAGTTTCATCAAACTTAAACTCTTGCGCAACGAAGGATTTTGCTTTTTGAGTAAATACTTCCTCTTTTACCAAATGGTAAGCCAAATACAAACTTGGCACGACAGTAATGAAAACCATCGCTGATAAATATTTTTTAACGCGGCTTTCCGTCTTCGCATCAACGTAATTGCGGTGCGGCAACTTCATCGCCGAAATAATAATAACGGCAGCAAACGCAATAAAGACCGAATTAATAATATAAAGATAAAATGCACCAAAGAAAAAATTCCATTGCCCGTTAGCAAGACCATAACCCGCCGTACACAATGGCGGCATCAAGGCTGTCGCAATGGCCACGCCTGGAATCACATTGGTTTTAATTTTTCTCGTGGCGGCGATAATGCCTGCCAAACCACCAAAGAAAGCAATGAGGACGTCCCAAATCGTCGGCGATGTTCTCGCTAATAACTCAGAATGCGCCTCGGATAGCGGACTAATCAAAAAATATAAAGTTGAGGTTAAGAAAGCAATGAGCGTTGCAACCAATAAACTCATCACCGCTTTGCGAATCAACGGAAAATCATAAACACCAATACCGTAACCAATGCCCATAATTGGCCCCATCAATGGTGAAATTAACATGGCGCCAATCACAACAGCCGTCGAGTTAACATCCAAACCAACCGAAGCAATTAAAATGGCTAGCATCAACACCCATAAATTAGTGCCGCGCAAACTGACGTTGGAGCGAATCTCGGTGTCGATAGCATCCGCTTCTGATATGTCATCGGACAAGCTAAAGACATGTCGAATCGTATTGAGCATGCGGGCGAATGTAAAGCGATTCATATATGAATAATTCTTTGATTAAACGATAAATTATAGCATCTAAGCATTTAGGCGAAGTTACATGACAATTGCTAAATATTGTTAATTTTCAATTTGTGCAATAATGTAGCAACTCAATTTAATAAGCATGATATGGCAGACTTCTCACTTTCAGCAATCTCTTCACAAGTGCTTTATTTATCAATCGTATTTATTTTGCTCGTGTTTCCTAGAGCACTACAAAAATACAATATTCCTGCACCACTAACTTGCTTTGCATTAGGCATGATCGTTATTTTCGGCGTTGCCGATTACAGCAATGACACTACTTTAGACTTTTTATCTGCGCTTGGCATATCGTCCTTATTTTTATTTGCAGGTTTGGAAGTGAATATCCAAGAACTGAAAAAAGGTTTTTGGCCGTTACTGAATCATCTGTTTTTACGTTGCGTTGGTGTTTTTGTGTTCACATGGGTTGGCATGAGCTACTTTGAATTTTCAATGCAAGTATCTGGATTAATTGCCTTGGCATTATTGACGCCTTCCACTGGCTTTATTCTTGAATCACTTGCAGGATTAGACTTAGATGAAAATGAGCGGTTTTGGGTTAAAAGTAAAGCCATTGCTGGTGAGCTACTTGCCCTCTTGTTACTGTTTGTATTCTTAAAATCCGATTCTCCTAGCGATTTAGGCACTTCATCAGCTGTATTGCTTGCGATTGCATTTGGCTTGCCTTTGCTTTTTATGTTTCTTGGTCGCATTGTCATTCCGTTTGCGCCAGGATCCGAGTTTTCATTATTGATTATGGTTGGCCTGATTGCAGCCTATCTCACAAAACAAATAGGCGTTTACTATCTCGTCGGTGCATTCTTTACTGGCTTTGCAGCAAGACAATTACAACAAAGAATGCCAACATTGGCTTCAGATAATAATCTGCATGCGGTGCAATTATTTGCCTCATTCTTCGTCCCTTTTTACTTCTTTCATGGTGGCATGTCTGTGCCAAGCGGTGCATTACAGTGGGAATCACTATGGATAGGCTTAGGCATTACCGCAGCCTTATTGCCATTTAGAATTGGCTCTGTCGCGGTACAAAGAATGTACGTCAATAAAGACACTACGAGAAGTAGCTTTGACGTTGCCATTGCATTAACGCCAACGCTTATTTTTACCTTAGTGATTGCCAGCATTTTGTACGAAAAATTTGGCATCACTGATACCTTATTTGGTGGTTTGCTGGTCTATGCAGCAATCACAACCATACTGCCTTCATTTGTATTAAAAAAACCATTAGGGTTAGATGTAGACAATCCACCTGTACATTAACGTTTGCGCAAGGGCGTTAATAAGGCAGATAGACCGTTATGATCTATCTCTTGCATCAGCTGCAACAAGCGCCCTAATTCACTCTTAGGAAAGCCCTCACGGGCAAACCAATTTAGATAATTGCCTGGTAAATCGGCCAACACTCTACCTTTATATTTGCCGTAGGGCATTTCCATCGTCACTAGCTTTTGCAAATCTTCTGCGTTCATTTTTTCAGTTTCACCATGCTATATAAGGTTCATTTAATCATAACCAGCCCTTCAGTTGCGCAATATTCTGTCGATATATCTTCAACGATAGTTGATATGAAAATTGATGACATGGACATTTACGAATTATTGAAAGAAGAAAACCAACAGTTCTGGGATTTTCTAGACTTAGATTCCAGTATGCTAAATCTATCAGAGACTGAGATTGCGCTCATGCATGAGAACTATATCGTCGAAGAAATAGAAACCACATAAATAATCATGTTAAAACGGCAAAGAGAAGGCTATTTTCCCCTGTTAGAAAACGACCAAACGCGTCGCAACTTCATTATATTGTCACACTATTGGGGCATCATTTTAATCACTGACGCCGTAACATTTGGAAAAATATTAAGACTTAACTTTAAGTATTAATCATAGTCAACTGAAATAGTTGAACAAAAGATAACTTATTAATTTTATTAAACTTTTGGTGCAGTTCTTGCTCTAACATTTATGTAACGCTGCATTGAACGACTTAACGCTAAGGAGCGCAACATGACGATTTACCAAGTATTAGACGAACAAAATCATCCAGTGTTTGAAGCGGATAGTTTCTTATTAGCACAACAAGAAGCTGAACTACTGAATCTGTCTTTTGACGATCATTACTTCTTTGTTGAAGCGGCTGCAAGTGAGCCAACGCACTAGCGCAGACTCGCGCTAGAAATGATAAAGGGCTATCGCTCGAAAACGATAACCCTTTGAATGTTGGCGGAGCGGACGGGACTCGAACCCGCGACCCCCGGCGTGACAGGCCGGTATTCTAACCAACTGAACTACCGCTCCTAAACATCGCTGCGGTTAAAACAACGATGATTTAGTTTGTTATTGAAATGGTGGGTGCTAACGGGGTCGAACCGCTGACATTCGCCTTGTAAGGGCGACGCTCTACCAACTGAGCTAAGCACCCAAATCAACAACAAGCCGCGCATGATACAGTCATTTTAGAAATTTTCCAAGTAATAATTCACCTTTAAATTTAGTTTTTTTAATTCTTTAGCAAAATCACTCTACACGCTTCCATATTTGTGAGCGTCCGATTAAAGAAATCCCGATATAGCCACGCACTTCTAACTCATCTCCAGCTTCATTTAATTGCATTTTGCAGTTATAGATTTTTCCATTCTCAGGATCTAAAATTTTACCGTCAGTGTATTGATCGCCATCCTTTGTTAAGCCCTCAGCTATGGTCATCCCAATAATCTTTTGCCCTTTGCGCTCATCTTTACATTTCTCGCAAACTGCATCAGGCGTGTCTGTGGCTAACAATCCTTTTTCGATGACCGCACTTAATTTGCCGTATTTTTGGCTAATTCGAATCAATGAGCGTGGCTTACCTGACTGGTCATCAATAGTTTGCCATAAACCTACTGGCGTGTTGGTAGCGGCATGACCCATCTGCGCTGTGAATAAAAATAGTGTTATCACAGGCAACAATAGTCCGCGTAACAACAATGGTAATACTTGCATACAAAAACTCCTTATTTAGTCATAGTGATAATAATCCGTTAATCTGCAAGTTTCATACCACAATCAAAACTCCATAAAATCCTATAAAAATCATAATGTTAAAAAAATACATGATTTCACCCTGCAAAAATTACAGTCTTTCAAACTATCCACTTTATTTTTCGTGCAACTTTTGCATTACTTTGTGATGTCAACCAAACGAAACGATAAAGCGTTTATTCACCTGCCTCATCTAAAGATTAATTAACTGCTGCCGAAGTAATACTTAACACAACGACAAATGAATTGGATGGTGTGTGATGACAGCAACAAATGAATTACTACTTGATGAAGAAGACCAGCTCTATACTGAATATATGAATATCTATGACCGCTTACTGGCGACGCGAGATATCACGAGCTGGGATGACTCACTGTTATATCAAATGGAAGAGCTTAATCTTGAAGTTGATTTAGAGCTTGATGTAGAAGTGACTTAACTATTTAACCGTTTGATTGAGTAAATTGAGATGGTTTTTGCCCATTTATCTCTAATTTAAAGTGGACTACTGATTGTAAACTAATAGCATTAAGTGAATCCGCGTTACCACGTGGTATGTTAGCAATAGACGTTTTATCTCCTCTCTCTCTGAGCCCGCGATGTTGTGGGCTCTTTTTTTCACAACCGACTTAGCACTTTAGTGCTTAGCGAGGTTGGGGAAGACCCTTGCGGTCTTGCGGGTGTTATATATTTCAAAAAATACATTTTCATCGAACCAAGCCATCTTCAAAAAGCTGCGAACCTCCAGTCCTGCCACTTGTCTCTATTCTCGCTTACGTCATTTATCTATCATGATGACGATGTAAATTAGACCATGTTAAAGTAACAGACTACCCAGTCGTCTTGGATTAAAACAACTAACAATGACCAATCACACGTTAATAGCGAGATATCAGCAAGTACGGCAAACAACGCTCGATATTTGTAGCCGTCTTGAAAATGAAGATTTTGTTGTGCAACCGACGCCAGAAGTCAGCCCACCTAAATGGCATTTTGGGCATGTCACTTGGTTTTTCGAAACAGTGATTCTCAAAAAATTTAAGGCTAACTACCAAGCCTTTAATCGCGCCTATGATGAACTATTCAATTCTTATTACAAAGCCATCGGTACGCACACGATTCAATCAGAGCGCGGCAATTTATCTAGGCCGACCGTAGCAGAAATCATGCGTTATCGTGTGCATGTTGATGATGCAATTACTAGCTTATTAGCAGAAGCAATCACTGATGAGTTAGCTAACCTAATTGAAACTGGGTTACACCATGAGCAGCAACACCAAGAGCTGCTGTTTATGGATATTAAAACTATATTGGCTAGTAATAGTCTGCCAACGCAATATGCACAGACACCACTTTCTGCGGCACCAGCGCCAATATCAACTTGGATAAACATTGAAGAAGGATTGTATAAAGTTGGCTTTGATCATGCAGACGGTAGTTTTTCTTATGACAATGAGCGCCCGCATCACAAACATTATCTCTATCCATTTGCCATCTGCCAAAGCCTAGTGACCAATGGTGAATTTTTAGCCTTTATGCAGGATAGTGCTTATTGCGAAGCACACTATTGGTTGAGTCTAGGCTGGGATTGGATTAACCAAACAAAAACTCATCATCCCTTATATTGGTCCAAGGTAGATGGCAAATGGTTTGAATATACGTTGCACGGCTTGATACCGTTAGACATGAACAAGCCACTGGTGCACATTAGTTATTTCGAGGCAGATGCGTTTGCCAAATGGAAAGGACTGAGACTGCCGACAGAGCAAGAATTAGAAATTTATCTAAGCACCGCATCGAACAAGCCAACATCTAAAACCGATACCTATCACCCTAATGATGCCAATGCTTCAGAGCAGGTGTGGTGCTGGACAAGCAGTCAGTATTCACCTTATCCAAGATTTAAAGCCTTTGATGGCGTATTGAACGAATACAACGGTAAATTTATGTGCAACCAGTTTGTGTTGCGTGGCGGCTGTGTGGTGACGCCAGATCAACACTACCGAAATAGCTATCGTAACTTTTATTTGCCACACCAACGTTGGATGTTTTCAGGCATCCGCTTAGCAAAGGATATCGTTTGAAGATTACCAACCTGATTGAAACAGATCAAACAAGCTTACACCAAACAACATTTTTGACCGATGTGATTGCAGGCTTAAGCGCCGAACAAAAATCTATTTCCGCAAAATATTTTTATGATGATATTGGCAGCGAATTGTTTCAAAAAATCACCAAACATCCTGATTATTATCCAACAAGAACAGAATTTTCTATCTTAGAAAAAATCAGTGCCATTTTGCCTACAACCATCAATGAAGCCGAAATCGATATTATTGAGCTAGGCGCAGGTGACGGTCATAAAAGTGAGCTGATTATTAATGGCTTTTTGGATAAGCATCGCAAAGTGAATTTTTATCCCATCGATATTTCCGAAAAAGCCATGCAGCTTTTAGGTGAAAATCTGAGCATCAATGCATCCTTGCATATTCACGGTATTGTTGCTGATTACTTCCATGGCCTTAACCACCTTAAAAAAATATCGAGCAATCGTAAATTAGTCTTGTTCTTGGGCTCTAATATCGGTAATTTTAACAAAGCGCAAACAGACGAATTTTTACATCAATTAGAAGCAAATTTAAATATTGGTGACTACGTGTTAATTGGTTTTGATTTAAAGAAAGATGTACACATTCTGAATCAAGCATATAACGATTCTGACGGTCTTACCCGCGCATTTAATTTAAATTTACTCTCAAGAATGAATCGAGAGTTAGGGGCACATTTTGACGTATCCGCTTTTCAGCACTATGGCTTTTATAATCCTGTGCTAGGTGCAATGGAAAGCTATTTAATTTCGTTAAAAGACCAAACGGTAGCCATTGATGCCGCAGATAAGCAGTTTCATTTCAAAAAGCACGAAGTCATGCATTTAGAGTATTCACACAAGTTTTCTACAACTGGTATTAATAAGCTAGCCACACATAATGGCTTTGAGATTAGTCAGTTATTTTCAGATGACCGCGATTATTTTGTTGATGCGTTATGGAAAGTCACCTCACCGATGGAGAAACGCCCTTGACCGACCATTTCGATTTTGACCAAATCATCCAGCGTAATGGCACAAATAGTCTCAAACATGATGCGAGACAATTACTATTTGGTCGTGCCGATGTGATTCCGATGTGGGTTGCCGATATGGATTTTGCAGTGCCGCCTGCCGTGACAAATGCATTAGCTGAACGGGCAAAACATCCGATTGTTGGCTATACCGCTGAGCCAGAAAGCCTGTTCGATGCACTGATTGATTGGCATCAAAAGCGGCATGGTTGGGCAATTAAACGTGAATGGATTGTGCTATGTCCAGGTGTCGTGCCCAGCTTGCATGCAGCATCGTTAGCCTTTGCTAAGGCAGGCGAGGCGATTATTGTGCAGCCGCCTGTGTATTTTCCTTTCTTTTCTGCAGTTGAAAACACGGGTCGAACGCTGATTGAAAACCCTTTGCTATTGCAAGACAATCGTTACCACATTGACTTTGACCATCTTGAACAATGCGCCGCTAATGCACGCATGTTGTTCTTATGTTCACCGCATAATCCCGTTGGCAGAGTTTGGGAAACTGAAGAATTACAGCGTATTCTAGCCATCGCAAAACAGCATGATTTGATGATTTTTTCGGACGAAATTCACGCTGATCTTATTTATCCAGAAGCTAAGCATCAATCATTGGCAACTTTAGCCAACGATAGTCATAACATCATCACGGCTGTTGCGCCAAGCAAAACGTTTAATATTGCAGGGTTGAATTTATCGGCGCTGATTATTCCCACTGCTAGCCATCGCAAAACCATCATGCAAGCGTTTGACACGCTGCATGTCAGCGCCGCCAATCCGTTTAGCCTAGTTGCTTTTGAGGCCGCTTATCGCGATGGTGAAGCTTGGCTAGAAGCATTATTAACTTACTTAACTGCAACACGAGATTTTGTCTCTGACTATTTAGCGACCAAATTGCCACAAATCAAACTCATTGCGCCAGAAGGCACTTATCTGCTTTGGTTAGACTGCCGTGCACTTGGCTTGAATGACCAAGCACTGAAGCAGTTTTTTATTGAAAAAGCTGGCTTAGGCTTAAGCCCTGGTACTTTATTTGGTGATGCTGGTAGCGGGTTTATGCGCATGAATATTGGTGCGCCAAGACAGGTGATTGCTAAAGCGCTCGACCAAATTACAGAAGCACTTAATTAAACAGCTCAATATTAACGCGCTCAATTAAACTCTTGCATTAACCATTAATCACGATGATTACGTAACAAAAGTCTTACTTTTCTTCAGATAGCCTGCTTTTCTTTCATGACATACTCAAGTTAATTAATAAAAAATTAAATAATAGAAGAAAGGGCGATGTAATGACAGAATTTACCGGATCAGATGATGAACTTCAGCTATATTTTGACTTCTTATTTAACAATCATTGCATCGTTAATGAGCCGTTTAGTGTTTTAGATGCCGATGAACGTCGTCAATACAGCGCGGAAGAGTTAGCGTTAGAAGTTGTTTAGTAGCCACAAAACCATAATCAATCCTATGTTTTTGTAAGTTACGTTTTACCATCACGACTGAATAGGCATACAATCAATCATGAGCTGGGAGGTTCTTGATGGGACATCTATCATCATTTGTATTTAATGCCATTGAAATATTGGTCTATCTATTCATTTTCTTGATGGGACTCACTTTTTCCACCATTATCGTGTTGTACTTGCTCGACCGATTCCAAACCAAAAGTACCTTAAGACGTAACTACCCTGTTTTAGCGCGTTTCCGCTATATTTTTGAGCACATGGGTGAGTTTTTTAGACAATATTTCTTTGCCCAAGATCGAGAAGAAATGCCTTTTAATCGCGCCGAACGCTCATGGGTTTATCGTACAGCAAAAAATGTCGATAGCACAGTCGCCTTTGGCTCCTCACGCGTCTTAACCGACCCTGGTACTGTGTTTTTTGTGAACTGTCCTTTTCCTAGCCTAGCTGAAGATAACGTAGCACCTCAGTCTGTTACCATTGGCCCATACTGCCAGCAGCCCTATTCGACGGCATCTTTATTCAATATCTCCGGCATGAGTTATGGTGCACTTTCTATTCCCGCCATCCGTGCGCTATCCAAAGGCGCAAAAATGGCGGGTATTTGGATGAATACGGGTGAAGGCGGTCTGTCACCTTATCATTTAGAAGGCGGTGCCGATCTCGTTTTCCAAATTGGCACAGCCAAATTTGGTGTGCGCAAAAAAGAAGGTGGCTTTGACGAACAAAAACTCAAAGAAGTCGGCGCACATACACAAGTTAAGATGTTTGAAATCAAACTCAGCCAAGGCGCTAAACCGGGAAAAGGCGGCATTCTACCTGGGGCAAAAGTGAATGCAGAAATTGCAGCGATTCGCGGCTTGGAGGTCGGACAAGATGCCATTAGCCCAAATCGCCACACCGATATCAATAGCGTGCATGATTTATTAGACGTCATTGCCTATGTTCGCAGCACAACTGGCAAACCCGTTGGCTTTAAAACGGTTGTTGGGGCGACAGGATTTTTTGATGATTTATTTGAAGCGATTAATCAACGCGGCGTTGAAAGTGCGCCAGATTTTATCACTATTGATAGCTCTGACGGCGGCACTGGCGCGGCGCCCATGAGCTTAATTGATAATATGGGATTGCCTATCAAAGAAAGCTTACCTTTGGTTATTGATAAATTAGTTGAATATGACTTACGCGAACGCATTAAAATCTGCGCCAGTGGCAAGCTCATTACACCAGCAGAAGCGACTTGGGCGTTTTGTGTAGGAGCTGATTTTGTTAATTCAGCACGTGGATTTATGTTCGCACTCGGCTGTATTCAATCATTACAATGCAACAAAAATACCTGCCCAACGGGCATTACCACCCATAATAAAAAATTACAGTATGGATTAGATCCAGAAGATAAAGCCGTGCGTGTCATGCAATATGCAAAAAACATGCAAAAAGAAATTTGCGTGCTAGCACATGCATGTGGCGTTTCTGCACCACGCCAGCTCAAGCGTAAACATGCGCGCATTGTGCAAGCAAATGGTAAGTCTGTCAGTATGATAGAACTTCATCCAGAATCAATGTCGAATAGGATTAAGGAAAAAACAGTAAAAGACATTCTGAATCTGCAGAACTAATCTGTAAATTATCGTTTAGCAAAATACAACTAAAAATGGATAGAAATCATGACTCAATCAACTAACATCCTTGAAACTACAATGAATGCTTCTGATTTATTTATTAAAGCGCTAGAAAATGAAGGTGTTGAACGCATTTATGGCGTACCAGGTGAAGAGAACCTAGACTTTTTAGAGGCCATGCGTAAATCCAGTATCAAACTGATTTTGACGCGACATGAACAAAGTGCTGCTTTTATGGCAGCAACTTATGGCAGGCTGACGGGGAAACCTGGTGTGTGTCTTGCCACCTTAGGGCCTGGCGCGACGAATCTTGTAACGGGCGCTGCTTATGCACAATTAGGTGCATTTCCACTAGTAATGATTACTGGGCAAAAACCCATTAAACATAGCAAACAAGGCTTATTCCAAATTGTGGATGTGGTGAGCATGATGAAGCCCATTACTAAATACGCCAAACAAATCGTGAATGTCGACATGATTCCGTCTATGGTGCGTGAAGCATTTAGATTAGCCACGGAAGAGCGTCCTGGTGCAGCTTTATTAGAGTTGCCAGAAGATGTCGCCGCAGAAACGGTCAATCATAAAACGACACATGTATTTAATATTAGTCGATCCCGCTACCCACATGCTGATCGAGAAATTCTTGATGCTGCAGCCGCTATGATTAAAGAGGCGAAACATCCCCTATTAATGATTGGTGCCGGTGCAAACCGTGCGCGCATTTGGCAAGCTTTACACAATTTTGTCGACCAAACAGGCATCCCATTTGCCAATACCCAAATGGGTAAAGGCTGTATTTGGGGTCGCCAACAACAATACCTAGGCACTGCCGCTTTATCCGATGGCGACTATATCCATTGCGCAATTGATCGTGCCGATCTCATTATTAATGTCGGTCATGATGTCGTCGAAAAACCGCCGTTCTTTATGAGAGAAGGTGGCGCTAAAGTTATTCATGTCAACTTTAAATCAGCCCAAGTAGATAATGTTTATTTTCCGCAATTAGAAGTGGTCGGTGATACGGCCACTTCCATTCAGCGTATTGCTAATCGTGTAGGCATGACGGAAACCCATGATTTTTCTTACTTCATGAAAGTGCGTAGCCATGTCATGCAACATGTGAATGAAGGCGGCGAAGAGTCGAGCTTTCCGATGAAACCGCAGCGTTTTGTCGCCGATATTAGAAAAGTGATGCCTGCTGACGGCATTATTGCATTGGATAATGGCGTCTATAAAGTCTGGTTTGCGCGCAATTATTTTGCTCAGTTGGCCAATACCGTGCTACTTGATAATGCGTTAGCCACCATGGGTGCTGGCTTGCCGTCTGCTATGGAAGCGGCGCGCTTATATCCAGACAGACGAGTAATGGCGATATGCGGAGATGGCGGTTTTATGATGAACAGCCAAGAAATGGAAACAGCGGTTCGCTTGAAGCTCAACTTAGTAGTGCTTATCTTAAATGACAACTCATTCGGTATGATCCGCTGGAAACAATACGCCATGGGCTATGAAGATTTTGGCTTACAATTTAATAACCCTGATTTTGTTATGTATGCCAATAGTTATGGTGCGACTGGTCATCGTGTTGAAAATGCAGAAAGCTTTATTCCTCTAGTGAACCAGTGTTATGAACAGGGTGGTGTACACCTAATTGAATTGCCAGTTGATTACTCAGAAAACAATAAAGTGTTGATTGATGAGCTTAAAGCGAGAGTCTGTATTATTTGATTGAGCGAATCATTCAGCTGGTCACTCAACTAATCTAGATGACTAGAGACAATCACCTCTTTAGCGGTCAGTAATATTTCGCGTAAAAAACACAGCAATGCCACAATAATGGCACCCATTGATGAGATAAAACTCAGCAATACCATGTGTGGCATACTAAAACCAGACTCAACAGATAAAAATAAACTGGCAATCGAAATACACACCAATAATGCACCCAATGTCGCAAACCAAATCGCTCGACGCAACCATTTAATCCGGCTAACAGTAATCAGCAACTCAAGTTTGTGTTGTTGACGTTTATCCAGCGCCCAGTCGTTAATCAATCTAGCACGGTCTATCGCACGGCCTAAGCGCCCGACCAATACAGCCAGAATTGAGCCAACACCCGTTAATAAAAATACTGGTGCTACTGCATCACGAATAGCAGTTGAAACAAGGTGAATATCAGTAATAGGCGTCATCATTGAATTGTAAAACAGAGAATATGAAAATAATTAACACTATAATATGAATTAAACACCATAAAAAAACAAAAATATTAATAAGCAATCATTATTTCGTTACGGCGCAAAAAGGGCAGTGTCCAAGGCGGGTTGTAGCGTGCCAACTCAGCTTTGCCTGTTGGTGTAATATTGTTACTTTTCATCCACGCCAGTAGTTCCTTCGTTTTTTGAGCGACTTTCTCTTCACTAGCAAACCAAGAAAAACGATACACTGCATAATGGCTTTTAGGTATTTCGCGCAGAGTAACAGCTGGGTTATTGGGTTTAGGCAAAGTATCCATCGTGTATTCACTCGGCATAACAAAGTGCATACGCCACTGGTTGAATTCACCCTGGCCACCCGCTTGTGCCATGCTTACTGGCGCGGTCATGCTAATCTTTTTTGACTGATTAGGTACTGATTCCATCGTCACTGGTGCAGTCATACTGATTTTTTCGTTACCGCCAGCAGGCGCGGTATTATTACCAAAAATATAATCAGCAATCAGCTTAAATCCTGCACTAGAAGCTGCATCTAAGTCGCCAGATACAGCCGTTTCGGCGATAATTTTAGGCGCATAAGCGCGCAGTTCAAAAGGTGCTGATTTTTTAATCACATTGTATTTTGGTTCTTCAGTTGCCATTGCTGTTCCTATTAAAAATAACAGGGTAAAAAACGCTATCAATAATCGCATAATGAAGACTACTTACTTTGGTCCAATTGCTTTAGTTGTTCGGCAATGATATTCGCATCATCTTCATCAAGCACTCTAACAGGCGCTTCCAATGCAGCAAGTGATTGACTGTCTTTTTGCACAAATGCCACGCGCGCCAAAGCATTCATTGCGTCTAACTCACGTGCGTTTAACGAAACGGCTTTGCTTAAATGCGTTTTTGCTTCAGCTAATTGACCTTTACCTTCTTCTGCCACGCCTAAGTAATACCATGCATCAGGCGATTGTGGTTCATCAATTGTCCATTTTTGCGCGATTGTTTTTAACGCATCCCACTCCTCATTTTGATACGGAATGACTACCTGCATAAATGCAGGCCTTTCTTCTAAAGGTACTGCCCAAAATGGAATTTCATTGGTAGCTAAACTTTGTGTTTCTGGCGCTTGCATTAATGCTTTTATCCACTCAACAGGAATGTGATAGAAATATCCTTTTGTGCCCGGGCTTTTGAACGTCGTGATTCCAATTAAATTAAACTGCTCATCAAACAATGCGCCACCACTCGAACCCATGGCAAAAGCAGCATTGGAGCGAATAATCAAACTATCATCAAATGGATAAGTCGCCTTAATATTGCCATAAGAAGACTGTGGCACATTCTGACCAACAGGAAAACCTAAGCTAAAGACTGGCTCTTCATATTGCAAGGTTTTACTATCGCGCATCTCGACTGGCTTAAACGGTAAGTCATCAAACTTCAGTAAACATAAATCATGCTTCCAATCCGCTTTAATCGCTTTCGGCTGATAAGCATCTCGAAATTTAGCCACATTTGCGCCTAATGAATTAGCAACAACATGGCAATTGGTCGCCACATAGTTCTTACTGACCACCACGCCAGAACCACGGCCATTCTGACCATTTGGCAACTGAGTCGTAATCATCACAATCGAATGACTTAACGCTAAGGTTTCTGCAAAGCTAGGGCGCGCCAATAAACTGGGCACATACAATAAACTGAAAATAGCGAACAGTAATCTTTTCATTTAATCCCTTAATGGTTAAATCATTGACAGAATCACTCTGACAACCGCTGGCAAAAAACGTTTAACGATTAACGCGCTTTACGCATTAAATAAAATAACACCGTCCCGATTGCCATGATACCTGCTGCCAAATAAAGGCCAACCTCATAGCTCTCATGCGACCCTGCAAACCAACCTGTGATAGCAGGCGCAACCATTTGCGCAATGCCATAGGCAATGGTCATCTTGCCCATCATTTTGGCAGGTTGTGCAGGATAATAGCGGCCAGCCATGGTAAGCGTTAGGCTCACAATCGCAATTGCGGTTGCGCCATACAAAACAGCGCTGATCATGGCGCCCGCTAACCCCCATCCAAACGTAGGCGTAATAATGCCAATCACCTCTATCGCACCCGCCATGATTAATGCATTCACATCACCCACTTTGCGCGCGATTAAGTCCCACAATAAAGAGGAAGGCGCAGCCACTAAACCAATGACTAGAAATACCCAACCGCCTTTATCGGCCAATGCAGGAATCGCATTAACAATCGCCACAATAAAAGTAGCAGTTACCACATAACCAAAGCCCGCGCAAAAATAGGCAGCAGTAAATAAACGCATAAATTTGGTATTGGGTGGTGCATGCTGCATGGAAGGATGTTCGTTTAATAATGCTTCATCGTGATTCGGCGCTGCAGGGAACCACAACAAAGCAGGTAATAATAACAAGCAACCTAAACCCGCCAACAGCCACCATTGTGTATCCCAAGCCAACGCTTGCGCCATAAAAATAGCCGCAGCAGACGGTAATGCAATACCAAATCCGATACCAGAAAAATGAATGCCTAATTCACGCCTATGGTTATGCCGCACTAACCAATTCAACACTAAGCCACTACCTAACATTAATCCAGCCGCACTGGTTAAGCCAGCGATATAGCGCGAAATTGCCCAAACCGTAAAATCTGTCGTCCACGCCATCATTGCGGTACTCAGCACAGCAACGACCATTCCCCAGCGATACAGTCTATCTTTAATCACTGCATCACTGACCCATGAAGCGATAAATACGCCGGTTAAATATCCCGCGTAATTAATAGCAGCCAACCATCCACCACCTTCATGCGATAAATGCGCTTGCTGCATCATCACTGGCAACATCGGCGTATAGGCAAAGCGGGCAATGCCCATGGATAAAATAAGACTGCAAACCCCTGCAAAAAGGACTTTTAGATGTTTGATTTGAGAAGGTGAATACGACATAAGTGACTATCAATATCAATGACTTAAAGCTCAGCGCAATTAATTAATACTGAGCAACAACTAACAATAATAACTTAAGAACAACAACCTTTTTTGCTCTTTTTACCTGGCTTCCAGACCTTTAAAAACTCTGCTTTAGTCATGGCTTTTACATTTAATTCTTGTTGCAAGTCAGGGTTAGCCGCGTTGGCTTGATGATGATTAAAATGCGCCAAATATTTCGCATAAGCGCGATCAGCGCCCATCAAGCCAGTTAGCTTCGTCCACAACCATTTTTTCATACTAAACAAATCAAATTTCATTACTCAATCACCCTTTTACTCTGCTTAAATTAAGCCACAGGCTTTTTCGGTTGCTTTGGCTTTTTAACTTCTTTTTACTTTTTTGCTGACCTTTGGCCATCATGCTCTCCTAAAAGAATCGAAAGATCATCATAAGCCTATGGCAAAATAAAAGTGAATTATTTATTCAAAAACAACTATTTTATTAGAGACCAAGATATTAAAAGCAGCTTATTGTTCTATGCTATTCTCTCGCTATTCTTTAGTCTATTTTATTAGCCTTTTATGACAAATCCACAGTGGTTTATATTAGTTGGTGGGCTCCTGCTGTTAATGGGTCTCACGCATACCTTGCTTAAACGTTCGGCGATTACCTCATCCATTATTTATTTAGCGGTTGGCATTATTGTTGGACCAACCGTTTTAAATTTATTTCATTTTAATCCGCTTAAACAATCCGCCTTATTAGAAATCTTAACCGAAGTGGTCGTGTTAATTTCCTTGTTTTCTGCAGGCGTTAAAATGCCAACACCTTTTAAACTTTCCCGCTGGCAACGACCTATTTTATTAGCAACTTCATCCATGGCGGTTACCGTGATGATGGTCGCTACCTTTGCTTATTATTTTCTTGGGTTACCCATTGGCGCTTGCGTGCTACTTGGTGCTATCTTAGCGCCAACAGACCCAGTATTAGCCACCGATATTCAAACGCGTCATCATGGCGATCGTGACTCACTTCGCTTCACGCTCACTAGCGAAGCGGGCATGAATGACGGTAGTGCGTTTCCATTTGTTATGCTAGGTTTAGCATTGCTTGGCTTACATCAAGTAGGCGACTTTGGCTTAAATTGGCTACTCATTGATGTACTTTGGGCGACAATCGCTGGTGTTGGCATTGGCGTAGCGGGCGGCATTGGACTCGCACATGTCGGTTGGAAACTACGCAGATTTCCATACAAACATGATCTATTAGATGACTTTCTTGGCCTAGGTTTAATTGGTATTGTTTATGGCATTAGCATCATGGCGCACACTTGGGGCTTTTTAGCGGTATTTTTTGCAGCCGTTGCATTGCGTCAAACGGAATCAAAATTAGCAAAAGCGACTCAGGCAACGACTAATGACGCATTGCTGAGCACGGATCTGGATACCGTTGAACCAACGATTAGTGAAGGCTCATTACTCTTCAAAGAGCATTTAGAGCGGCTATCAGAAGTGTTATTAATCTTGCTGATTGGCGGCACCTTGTTTCTCAATTCTTGGAGTTGGCAAGCCATCAGTGTTGCCCTATTCTTATTCACGATTGCGCGTCCCGTTAGCGTATTCATTGGATTACTCGGCACCACTCCAAATTGGCGCATTAGCGGCATGTCTGCTTGGTTTGGTGTAAGAGGAATCGGCTCTCTATATTATTTAATGTATGCCATCCAACATGGCTTATCAGAAAAACTTGCACTAGAGCTAACGCAAATCACATTAATCGTCGTCGCACTTTCTATTATTGTGCATGGCGTTAGTGTCAAACCATTAATGAATCGGTTCTGGCGCAAAAATAAATAAGCCATCAGCTTAGTGGTTTTAAAAAAGTGGATATACCACTATCTTTTAAAACACACTAAGCATCATCAACTTAGACATTACATGCTGCCTCGGCATTTCGCTTAAGGATTTCAAAGCCATCATTTGCACCTGTTGCTAACGCATAGGGATTTTCTCGAATATACGTAATATATTCCATTTCATGTGCCGTTAACTTAGTTGCATATTGCTCTACAATACAGCTACATATTGATGCTGATTCCTTGACGCTGCAGCTAGTCACCATCTGTTTAGTCAACTCACTTGGCCATGGCGTTGTGTTTTCTTGACCTCCAGTCATTTCTGCACGCTTTTGCGAGATAAATGCATACATTAGCTCTAAACTTGCTCTTAACTTACCAAATTCTGCGGTTTGTAAAATATCAGGGCTTGCAATCGCTAGGCTACTTGAATCCACATTAAAAGTAGCTTCATTCACAGTTTTCTGCGGCAATTCATAGCCTTGTGCACCTAACATAATTTTTTTAGCAGGCTGTGCATCTAAAACAGCATTCGCTTCATCAATATGCGTTTGAGGCAATTTCACGACTAATTTAGCAATGCAAGCCTCACCATCTACCGCTTCTACTGCAACGCTAACCTCTTTAGCCTCCAGCGCATGTTTAAAAGCTGGTGGAATTTTTTGTCTTAAATAATTGGTTTCTGTTTCTGTTAAGGTTTCCAGCTGGCTGCTAGATAAGCATGCGGCAAATACCACACTAGCATTCAACAGACTGAATAAAACAATAAATAATCTAATCATCAATGTCACTCCCGTTTTAAAGTCTGCATTCTGACCACGTGTCATTAAAAGCGTTCTATCATTTCAACTTCACCATAATAAAAAAGTTGATTTGATGCTCGCTCAATCACAAGTTTTCTGCCTTCTTTCTAATCAAATTTGCTTGCTGGCTAATGTCCGATTGATCTGATTGAGTCATCTTAGCAAGCTGCATATTCACGATACCCAATCTTGGATTATTGGTTAATTTTTTTTGATGGCGTTGAAAGAAATCCCAATAAAGACTATTAAATGGGCAGGCATTTTCGCCAATTCTAGTTTTATAAGAATAGCTACAATCACCACAATAATTACTCATTTTTTTGATATAAGCAGCTGACGAAACATAAGGTTTAGTTGCAAGCAGACCACCATCCGCATATTGGCTCATGCCAATGGTATTCGGCATTTCCACCCACTCAAAAGCATCTATATAAATACCCAAATACCATGCATGCACTTCACTTGGTTTAAAGCCCATCAATAAGGCAAAATTACCAATCACCATTAGTCGTTGAATATGATGCGCATAAGCATGATCTAACGATTGTGTGATGCAATGCTTCATACAATTCATCTTGGTTTCGCCATTCCAAAACCAACTTGGCAATGGCTGTTGATGATTAAAATAATTGACTGTTTGCATGGCAGGCATATTCGCCCAATAAAAGCCCCTGACAAATTCACGCCACCCTAAGATTTGACGAATAAATCCCTCAACCGCTGCGAGTGGATAAGCTTTTTCGATATAGGCCTGCTCTGCTTTGGCAATCACCTCTGCAGATGAAAGCATTTTTACGTTAAGCGAAAATGAAATAAGTGAGTGAAATAATCGAAATTCTTCTGTATGCATGGCATCTTGATAAGCACCAAAATAAACCAGTTTGTAATCAATAAAATCATCCAATACTTGCAAAGACTCTTCACGATTAATCGGCCAGCGAAATGTAGTTTCATTGGGCTGACCCATGGTGGTGATATTGAGGCTTTTTATTTCACGCCAAATATCACTATGATCATGGGTTGGTCGATTATCGACTGGCGCTGGTGGCTGCTGATGCCAATATTGACGATTCTCTTTATCGTAATTCCACTGTCCGCCCACTGGCTTTTTTTTATCGTCTAGCAACACTTGATGCTTGATGCGCATGTGCCGATAAAAGCGCTCCATCAACCAGTTACCATTGCCAAAAAAACGGCTAGCCTCATCACGTTCTGTCAAAAAATGCTGGGTAGAAACCATGGCATATGGAATGTTGAGCTTACTAACATACGATTTAAGCAACTCATCCACTCTGTATTCATCAGGCGCTTGATATGCAAAATGTTCGATTTGATGTTGTGCAATGATTTGACTAAGGTTATGGTCAAAATCATGATGGTTATTTGCGTCAGTAATTGTTAAATAAATAACGCGATGACCGTCATTTTTTAATGCATCTCTAAAGGCACGCATGGCAGCAAAAATAGCAATCACCTTTTGCGCATGGTGCACAACATAATTGGTTTCTTGCTTAATTTCCATCATCACATAAAGCACATCCGCATCGACTTGATTAAACCAAGTGTGTTGCAGGTTAAGTTGATCGCCCAATATCAGTCTTAATTTTTTCATTTGGCGATTTGGTTTCTGCTGCTTCTGCAAGCATTCGAACAATATTTAACCTCATCCCAAACCTTTGCCCATTTTTTGCGCCAACTAAATTCACGCCGACAAACAGCACAAACCTTAACAGGGAGGTCACTTTTTTTAATCATATGAAAGGTTAATTAATTTGGTAATTTATATTGGGTAGGACTATAAGCACGTGTGATTTTCACGCTTCTTAATTGCATGTGTTTGCACGAGATGGATCGCACGCGTTTGCGCCAAAGTTTGTAGCTACCAAATGTGAGCCATTCTTTCATTAACTTTTTTAACGCGCTCTCATCCAAACCATACAAACGTTGAATCGCATCAAAGGTCGTTTTATCTTCCCAAGCCATTTCAATAATTCTTGATTTGTCATGCTCAATTAACGCAGCATCGAACCCAACTTTTTGTTTTTGCTTCATGAAAATTTCATCATTTGAATATATAAGAAAATTAGTCAGCTAAAGCTTGGCTAAGTTCATAGCAAGATGCAGTTGCAATCGAAATCAACGCAAGTACCCAACAACTGAACTTTGTGCCCATCTTGTTTTCAATTTATGATGGGAATCAATCATGCATCATTCACTTGATGATTGCTCAAAATGATTGATGCCGCGCTATTTTCAATTTTTTGCAAAAGGCTTTCTGATGAAAAAATCGACACTCAAGACAATGGCACTCTTACTATTAATCAGTATCGGCATTGCCGCTTATTTGTATTTTCAGCATGAACAAACTAACACTGCACCACAATCTGTTGATATTCCAGATATTGCATCTACAACATTGCAGCCTGAAAAAACTGAGCCTGAAACACGCCAGATATTGAACGCGCCTGAAGAAGAAATAACGCTACCGCAATTGGAATCAAGTGACAATTTTATGGCGGCGGCATTGGAAAAGCTGCTCAACAATAAAGCGCTAATGGGTATTTTTATCAATGATCAATTAATCAACAATATCGTGGTCACGATTGATAATCTGCCACGTAAGCAAGTGACCATGAGATTGATGCCAATCAAGAAAGCGCCAGGTCAGTTTGTTATCGCGGAAAATGATGAGCAGAAAATCATTAGTCCTAAGAATCAAGCACGCTATTCAAACTATATGCAATTGGCTGAATCAATTGACGCCTCGCAGTTAGTTAAACTCTATATACAACTTTACCCACTTTTTCAGCAATCGTACGAACAACTCGGCTATCCGAATCAATATTTCAATGACCGTCTAATGACAGTCATTGACCACCTACTTGCCACACCCGAAATAACTGAGCCAATCTCATTAATTCAGCCTAAATTTTTCTATCTCTATGCAGATGCCGAGCTTGAAAATCGTTCTATCGGTCAGCGCATATTGATGCGTATAGGACTTGATAATGAGCGGATGATTAAAGCAAAGCTAAGCGAAATTAGGCAAGCATTAATATTGCATATGCATGAACAAAAAGTAGAAGCAATTAAAACAAATTAGCGCTAATAATTATTCATTCAGATTCGTGCTTATCTTGTCATCACTCTAACGCTGTATAGCTGAATCAAGTGCCACCATTACTTTTTGCAGTTAGGTAACATTCTTATCAGCGTGTTATCTCGCATCACATAATGATGAAATAAACCAGCAACCGCATGCAAGCCAATTAAATAGTAGCCAACTGTACCGCCAGTTTCATGAATTTTTTTAATTAATTTACTTAGCTCTTTATTTTCATTAATCAACGCTGGCAGCTCTAAACCAAAAAATGGAATTGGTTTCCCTGCTGCACTGAGCATGCACCAACCAAGAATAGGCAAAGCAATCATTAACAAATAAAGCAGACCATGCACGGCTTTTGATAAGAGGTGTTGCCATCTTGGCGGCGTTGGGACAATCGCTGGCTTTTGCCCTCTGATGATAAAAAACAAACGAACCCAAACCAACAGACCAACACAAAGCCCCAACATAAAATGCCACATTTTTAATGCTTCACGCGGGTCACTGCCTTTCGGATAAATCTCCCTCAACTCAATGCAGGCATAAACAGCCACCATCAGCAAAAACATCATCCAATGCATAGCAATCGAGATTGGGCTATATTGGTTTGAAGCGTCATTCATCTGTATTACTCCTCAGTAAACATTCATTTTTAATTATATTTAATCCAGCATTACGAGATGACTATAAACCGATATGCCGCAAATAAATTGACTCATATCAATCGGCTTAAGCTTTGCGTAGCATTTGTAAATAAAGCGCCTCTACTCTATCCCGCGCCCATGGTGTTTTACGCAAAAAAGTTAAGCTCGATTGAATACTAGGATCATGGCTAAAGCAATTAATGGGAACTGCTTTCGCTAAGCGCGCCCAGCCATAATGCGCCACCAACTCGGTAACGATTACTTTGAGGGTAATGCCGTGTAATGGATTGTTCGGTTGTGGTGATGGGCTACTCATCTTGATGTCAATATAACAAAATAGGGCGGATTACACTACGTAAATCCGCCCTGCATACCATTAATTAAAAAATATTACTGCTTAAGTTTTCGATACGCAAATAACAGTAATAAAGCACCACCAACAGCAATCACGATACTGGCAAAATTAATGCCTGTTACAGAACCAAAGCCCAGTGCAGTACTGATATATCCACCAACAAATGCGCCTGCAATACCAATTAAAATAGTGACAATGGCACCGCCAGGATCGCGCCCTGGCATAATCCATTTAGCCAAAATACCAACAATTAATCCCATGATAATCCATGAAAGAATACCCATTTTTTGCCCTCCAAATTTAATGCTTGTATCGGAGTTGATACAAGTTCAGCTTAATAAAATTAATCAATCTGAGCAAGTTAAAATCCACTAAACCATTATTCTGTTTGTAGATAAATCTGCTTCCAAACTAATCTAAATATCGCCCGTTGAATCTAACGCAGCTTATTGATTCGCATACTTTTCTTTTAATCTTTGATAATCCTCTTGATACGATTTTGCCAAAGAAACTTTTTGCTCTTCTGTCAAAATTTTTCCTGATAGTTGAAAGAATTTTGTCTCCTCTTCTTTCAAATGATGATGCACCTTATCACACAAACTTTTCGCTCTCGTCATCCAGCCTGCAACAGTCGGATCATTGGTGGTTAAATCCTCCAACATCTCCTCCATTACATGATGCTCAGCCAATGCATGTCGTGAGCTCGTTAGCCCAGAATCATCCATCATCATGACGCAATATAAAAATCGCTCCTCCGCTGCCGCATGTGCATCCAACTCCACCCGTAACGACTTAAACACTTGAATTCTCTCGTTACTATTAGGCTCCGTTTTCAGCAACTCTGCGCACATTGCTCTTTGTTCATCGTGACTCTCTCTTAATGCATCATAAATATTCATTAATCCCTTTCGATTTAAAGTTGAATTAATTTTATCAAGATTGAATGATGCGGTTTATTAGGTAAGCGCTGATTATGCTGTCAGATATGACTGACAACCATTTTGTTTAAACTATATATCTCTGATGATGAATGGTGACAATCTACAACCGACTGGTTCTTCCGCTCCCTTGTCATGATAAACTCGCTACCACTTCTCAACAAAACAGCAAACAACTAAACATGGTTCAATACAACCCAAAAGACTGGCTCACTTTTATCTTCCGTTTTCACGAATCGGATACCTTCCGCCAACTGATTCCCATGATGATTTTGATTGGCTGCTATTCAGGCGGCATTGCCTATTTAGAATTAGAATATTGGCAACTTTCCAATAATAGCCACGTTAAAAATATTCCGTTAATGCACACCACTGTTGGTTTTGTATTATCACTATTATTGGCTTATCGAACCAACACCGCTTATGAACGCTGGTGGGAAGGCAGAAAACTGTGGGGCGCTTTGGTCAACAATAGCCGCAACTTAGCCCTTAAACTTTCTGCTTATTGTTCAGAAGAGAATGACCGTGATTTTTTCAAAAATGCCATTCCAACTTATGCTGCCGTGCTTTCTAAACATTTAATGAATGAAGAAGTCAGCCAGATGCTTTTTGAAGGTTTAGATTTATCAATCGACCATCAAAAACATCAACCCAACCAAGTGGCTAAAATCTTGTTTCAAAGAGCAAACGATCTTTACTCATCAGGCAAAATAAGTGGCGACCAGTTTTATATTATCAACGCTGAACTACAATCGTTTACTGATATTTGCGGCGCATGCGAACGCATTAAAAACACACCAATCCCATACTCTTACAGCTCTTTTATTAAAAAATTCATCTTCTTTTATGTCATGACCTTGCCTTTTGGCTATGTCTTTAGCCTCGGCTATTACGTCATTCCAGTCGTTGTTTTTATCTTCTATGTGCTAGCCAGCTTAGAGTTAATCGCCGAAGAAATTGAAGACCCTTTCGGCAATGATGATAACGACTTGCCCACCAAAAAAATGGCAGCTAATATTAAAAAGCATGTAGAAGAGTTATTTTAATCAGGGATGGTGCATTCTTGGGGTAGTTAAAAACGGACAAAGCTTTTTCTGTGACAAGTATAAAGGCCTGTCTGTCATACATGTTCGTATTCAAGACAGGCCTAGCAAGTAAACTTTAGGGGTGGCTCTTAGCAGTTATTTCGTTACTGCGTGACCAATTGCACCACCAGCGGCTGCACCAGCAGCAGTACCAACAGCACTACCTCCAGTGAAAATTGCGCCTACAGCTGCGCCAGCACCAGCGCCAATTGCCATATTTTTTTCTCTTGTTGTCATTGACCCACAAGCGCAGAGGCTTAGAGAACTCACAATTAGGATTGTAGTTGCTAAAGATTTAAATGACTGAGTACGCATAATGTTATCTCCTTAAACTGATAATAAAATTGATGTTCGATTAACTCTGAAATGATTATGCGACGATATCAACGCATGAATCATCAGTTAATTTCTGATAATCATGTAGGATTCCACTTACGATTCCTTATAAGTATGTGTTTAATTTTGGCTAAGTTTCACGTGTAGTATTGATTTTGTGTCTTAACTAGTTCGGGCTAATTACCCAAGCAATTGAAAATCCTTGCTGTCTTCAATCGATCCTCAACACGCTTGTAATAAAATAATTAAAAGCAAAAACTAGACTGCCACGCATTGCGCTCGCAGTGACACAGCTTCGTCATTGGAGGAGCAAAGCGACGAAGCAATCTAGCATTTTTTTGTTTTTTACCAATCGCTCAGACCCTAAATCGTAAGCTGGAAATCGTTTAAAATATGCCGCATGGTATATACCGATATAGGTATGCCAGTAGATTTTCTATTGACCCTTCAGGTGCACAATACGTTTCATGGTAGAGCAGTTCAATAAGAAGGGCTTTACAGTTTAAACACTAATGACTAGGAGAAATAAAATGAAAACACTATCACTATTAAGCGCACTTTTATTAACTGTATCAATCAATGCATATGCAAACCAAGACAATGGTCAACAAACAGCAAGCAATAAAGTACATCTAGCCGATGCCTCACAAGCAGATGATGTTGTGCACAACGCAACAAGACTTAAATTTATCAGCAAAAGAGCTGCATATAACCCAGCTGTACATAATAAAGAAGCTTACAGCGCAACGGATAATTGGGTTGGCGCAACTTATGTGGACGAACAAGAAGCTAAAACAAGTAAAAGATTAAATCGTCAATTTACAAGCAAACGACCAAACATGAACTATCAGTTTGAATAACATTTGATTCATAGCGGTTAAATTAAAAACGGGCTTTTGCCCGTTTTTTTATGTCTAGCTATCAGTCACTGCAAGTTGCAATCTGTCTTATCTTTATATGACAGCGAACGTTTAGTAAACCTAGCTTGTCCATCATAAGCGTTTTAACGCTTCATTAATCAATTAACACCAGAGGCCAACAATGAAAGCAATATGGAAAAATAAAGTCATCGCAGAATCAAAGAATACAATTGTGGTAGAAGGCAATCACTACTTCCCACCAGAATCGACTAACCATAGCTATTTAACCAAAACCGACCACACCACCATCTGCGGATGGAAAGGCGTGGCTAACTATTATTCTGTGGTGGTTGATGGCGAAATAAATCAAAACGCAGCATGGGTTTACAACACACCAAAAGAACAAGCTACCAACATTAAAGACTATCTCGCTTTTTGGAAAGGTGTAGAGATTACCCAATAATTTACTACGTATAAATCGTACTTGCTCAGGCATGACCTGAGCAAGTTACCCTCTTTATTTGTTCTCAAAAAAAAGTGCGCTTACAGAGCAGTCTTGGCAATCCCTGTAGAACTGATTTCCTTTTTTACGAACCTTTACCTTATGGCCTTTTACATCGCAATCAAGTTTAATAGCTGTGTTACCGTCACAATCAGCACATTTAAAGTAATAGCCATACTTACCATACTCTACTTTTAGTTTATTACTGCTACATTTAGTACACAGGTATGAATTGTATGCTGCACGCTCTTGTTCAACAGCCTTCGGTTTTTCTGCTGTGTTTTCTCTAGGCTTTAGGTCTGTTAAAGACTCTTCTCTAATACCAAACTTCGCTGCATAGTTAATTGCAAGCGGTTGATGCAACGCTATAAGTTGATTACATATTTCTACTACAGTTTCTGTACTAACTATTTTTGCCACCTGACCTATCGACTCAAAAAAACCTGCTTTGTCATAATCTTGGTTGTATTTTGTAAAAAAAGCATCTGCTTTAATAACATCGTTTGTATCAAAATTCTTTGGCCTGTTAATTTTAGCTGTTGGGTTTACCAAAATACGTGAATAGAAAGTTGGCTGAAACTGAAAGCCCATTCTTTTAGGCATTTCAACTTTATCAGCAAACACCTTTTTCAACACATCTATGTGACGCTTATTCTGCTCTAACGGTGAAGCCATGCCAGCATAAGACTTCATTCGAGGAACCCACTGCTCAAACTCACCATTCTCATTGATTTTTAAACCTGCATGAAAGTGTTTTGTCTCTAGTACAAAAGCGCCAAACATACGATTGAGAATTAAGTGATCTATTTGGGCAACCTGCCCATTATGTTCCAGTCTTAAATCGTGAATGACAACAGCATTTTTTGAATCTTTAAACTTATCATTAATATAAAAACTAGACTCTCTTTCGCCTTTTAAGCCAGCATGTAGCATTTTAATTTCAGCTTCAATTTTTGGTTTAGTTTGGGTGGGCGCTATACCTAGCAAACGATTTAACTCATCAATTTGTGGTTGTTTACTATCCGCCTTTTTTAGAATCACAGCCAGTTCCCTATTATTAATTATTGGTCTGTTAATTATAGGGATATTTATTGGGTGTAATTAGTTTTGGTAGATATCGGGAATTTTTCCCAAGCATTCATGCGGTGGACTGTTTGCAAGCAAGCCCCAAGCTGGCTGAATCCATTGATTGATTAGAGAAATCGTGGCCTGAGGTAAACCGCATTATTTTGCTTCATAAATGAAAAAACCACCTTGCGGTGGTTTTTTCGCCTCAGAGGATCATTTAACTTAATAAACTTCCCTAGAGGTGAGTTGTGCTATCAATATAACGCCTTCTAATTTTTAGTCAAGCCCGCGTATGGTGTATTAGCTTGTCGTACCAAACTTACCAACTTATTGGGTGCTGATGCCCTTTACGAATGCGGTATGCCAGATGAAATTGGTCGACTTTTTTAATACTGAGCCAACCATATTGATTCAGTTTTAGATTAAAGGAAACCGTTAATAATGCGGCGGTATCTCTTGCCGCGGCCCATTATCCTGCGTCGCGCTTTGCATGCTATCCATTTGCCCTATCATCGCCTCAACCGTGCGCTGTAGTTTTGCAATCTGGCCTTGCTGATCAATAACGACTTGGTTAAGGCTTTCCAATAAGTCCTCTTGAAATGACAGCTTCGTTTGTAATTCTATAATTGCTTCTTCGTTATTTTCCATAAGTCGTACCATCTAATAAATCAATCAATACGGTTTAAATTTTACTCCGTCCCTAATTAATTAGAAAAACAAATAAACCAAATAGCGCGCCAACTAGAAAGTTTGTGCAGAAATGTAAAGCCTAAGGCCTATAAAACGCCGAAATAAATTACGAATCAATCGAGCCTGAGCCTATTGATTGCAATAAATTGTAACATTACTTTTACCTATGCTTTGAATGCTTTATGATTTGCTTAAATTAGGGGTTAATCATGTTATTTACATTTGGATATGAAGGGCTAACAATTGATAGGTTTATTGCTAGGCTAAAAGAAACTGGCATTAAAACTATTATTGATGTTAGAGAGTTACCTTTATCTAGGAAAAAGGGATTTTCAAAACGATCCTTAGCTGAAAATTTACGTTCCGCAGGTATAGCTTATGCTCACATGCCTGCTTTAGGCTGCCCCAAAAACATTAGAAACGACTATAAAGAAAATTCAAATTGGGATGCTTATACCAAAAGCTTTAATGCTTATTTAAAAACTCAGCCATCTGTTATTAATGAGCTTGCTAAGATTGCTGATTCAACTTCTGCCTGTCTAATTTGTTTTGAAGCTGATTTTAATTTATGTCATAGAAGTTTAGTTGCTCGTGCTTGTACAAAAGCTCATGGGACGCCAGTAACTCATGTTATGGCTAAAACAACTTTTGTTGAGCTTCCTGCCCGGGCAGTAGCTTAGGGGGATAAATTAAGCTTACTATTAGCCACTGGTTTCGGAACCTCATAATATTACCCATTAAAAACATCAAGTCAGACTGTGCTAAGTCTTGTTCAATTTTCTTCCTAAATGGCTCTTCCCAATCACCTTTGTATTTTGTGTAAACATTCCAAAATAGAGCACCAATTTCCCAGTCCACTATCTTATGTTTATAAGTTATATTTTCATTACCCGATTCGCATTCATATATGTAATAAAAATCGTAAGGTAACTTTCTCAACAGTCTAATATTTTTTTCATCTGTTTCATCAAAGAGGTTGCCTTGTTGTTGCAAACTGAGTAATTTCTGCTTTTCTTCATCAGTCCATTCTGCTGTACTTGCCTTCCTTATTTCTAAAGAAACAATTCTTTTAGGCTTTATTACTGCAAGACTTGTATTGTTTAAGCTTTGTGCCTTTTCCAGCGCATCAAAACTTTTAAACATTGAGGTAATTTTATCTAAGTAATAACGTCTATCTGTCCAATGATTTCTAGTAGATAAAACATTATCATCACACTGAATTGTATCAACATACAGTTTATGACTTTCTGGTCTATGATCTTTGTTAGCTTTTTCTAGTCGAACATTTATCCACTGCCATTTTTTAAACTGACTATCATCACTAATCAATCTAAAGGGTACAGGATATAATCGAATTAAATTTCCGTTTTCATCCATCCCCGCAACGCAAGATGTTTCCGAGTATTTAGCACTTGGAGATGGATATGTTTTACAAAGAATTAATACTCTCTGAGTTTTGGATGCCATATGATTTATTCATTATTAGTATTTATCTTACGCATATTTATGTACAAGCCTTAACAAGCCAAAGCTCCTTTTTTACTACCTAACTAACCACACTTACTTTCACCGCAATTCAAGCAAGTCAAACAGCCATCCATAATAATACTGGCTTTGGTGTTACATTTTTTGCAGAGCGTTGCGCCTTTTGGGAAGCCTTCATCGTTCATGGCTTCGCCGCTTTCTGCGTGTTTTTCTAGGTATTCTGCTTTTTTCTCTTCAACAAGTTTTTGTTGGTGTTCGTCTAAGCCTGCTTTTTCTAGCATGCCGATATTTTGCAAATGTTTCTCAACCACTTCGCCAATTTCTGCCACTAAACTAGGTACAAATTTGCCACCTTTTTTAAAGTAGCCGCCACTTGGTTCGAATACGCTTTTAAGCTCTTCTACCAAGAAAGTGACATCGCCACCTTTGCGGAACACAGCAGACATGACGCGGGTTAGCGCGACAATCCATTGAAAATGCTCCATGTTTTTGGAGTTGATAAACACTTCGAACGGACGGCGATGCTCTTGCGGTGTACCTGCGTTCATCACGATATCGTTGATGGTGATGTAAAGCGCGTGCTCTGTTACCGGTGTTTTGATTTTATAGGTATTGCCCACCAATTCATCTGGACGGCTTAACGGCTCGCCCATTTGAATCACATTACTCTGCGCCGCTGCTTCTGCTTTGGCTTTCTCTTCTTTGCTCTCTGGTGTGACCAAGTTGTAACCAGTGATTTTCTTATCAATTTTAATTGCCATTTTTTCTCTCCTTTGGGGTCTTTTTGGCTTTCCCGTTCCCTTGTTAATCGTCGTCATTCCATGCTAGACATAGAATCTAGCGTCTTTGTTTTTACACTCTTTACTTATGTCTTTAAGTCACTGGATTCCGACTTTCGTCGGAATGACGCTTTAGTTTTAAGCGCTCCAATTTGGATGAAGAAAAACGAGCTGTGCGCCGCGAGTGCAAGGCAAAAAATTGTTTTGAACCGGAATGTACATTGAAGTACATGAGGATTTAAAACGATTTTTTAACGCCGCAATCGCAAGTACAGACGTTTTAATCATTCAAATTTAAAATTTGCCGTAGTATCCCTCTTTTAGTGCATCATAGAGATTCGCCGCACTATGAATCTCCCCATCATACTCAATCTCTTCATTACCTTTAGCTTCAATCTCAGTGCCGTCATCTAGCGTAAATTTATAAGTGGTGTTCTCTAAATCTTTTTCTGTTACCAATACGCCTTGGAACGCTTCTGGGTTAAAACGGAAGGTGGTGCAACCTTTTAAGCCTTTATCGTATGCGTATAGATAGATGTTTTTGAAATCTTCAAAATCATAATCGGTTGGCACGTTAATGGTTTTTGAGATGGAGCTATCAATCCATTTTTGTGCAGCGGCTTGAATATCCACATGCGCTTTGGCTTTAATGGTTGAAGAGTCCATAAAGTAATCTGGTAATTTCTCTTCTTCTGATTGACCAAAAGGCATGGCTTTTGGATTAATCAATTCACGGTAAGCCAATAGCTCGAATGAGAACACATCAACTTTTTCTTTTGATTTTTTGCCTTCGCGAATCACATTACGGTTGTAGTGATGGGCAAAGCTTGGCTCGATACCGTTACTTGCATTATTCGCCAATGATAATGAAATCGTACCTGTTGGCGCGATAGAACTATGGTGGGTAAAACGCACGCCTTTTTCCGCAATCTTGTTACGCAAGCCAACTGGAAACTGCTGCATATAGCGGCTGTATTTACCCATTAATACTTTACCTGCAATCTTGTTGCCGACTTTAATACCATCTGCCGCCATCTCTGGACGTTTGGCTAGCATATCTGCTGTCACGGTGAATTTTTCATCCATAATTGGTGCTGGGCCTTTTTCTTCTGCTAGTTGCACGCCAACTTCCCAACCCACTTCTGCCATCACGCGCGTTACTTCTTCTGTGAATTTTAATGAGGCTTCATCGCCGTATTTTTGCTTCATCATGGTGAGCGTTGAACCTAAGCCCAAATAACCCATGCCGTGACGGCGTTTACGGGCAATTTCTTCACGTTGTTTTTCTAACGGTAAACCGTTAATTTCGACGACGTTATCTAGCATACGCGTGAAGATAGCAACCACTTCTTTATATTCTGCCCAATCAAAATAAGCTTCATCAGTGAATGGTTTTTTAACAAATTTAGTTAAGTTAACAGAACCGAGCAAACATGCGCCGTAAGGTGGTAATGGTTGTTCGCCACATGGATTGGTTGCGCGGATGTTTTCGCAGAACCAGTTATTGTTCATTTCATTGACACGATCAATTAAGATAAAGCCAGGCTCTGCAAAATCGTATGTGCTAGACATAATCACATTCCACAAATTGCGTGCTTTAATCGTTTTGTAAACACGACAAGCGACTTTTCCAGCATCTACGCCTGATTCTTTGGTGAGGTATTTACCTTTGATTGGCCATTCGCGCCATACTACTTGCTCGATATTATTGGTATCTAAACCATCAACAATCGCTTCTTTTTCTGTCACTGGAAACGCTAACTTCCACTCAGCATCGGCTTTTACCGCTTCCATAAATTCTTTGGTAATTAAGCAAGATAAGTTGAATTGACGTAAACGACCATCTTCACGTTTGGCTTTAATAAAGTCTGTAACATCTGGATGGCTAATATCAAACGTTGCCATTTGTGCACCACGGCGACCACCAGCAGATGATACGGTGAAACACATTTTGTCGTAGATATCCATGAATGATAGAGGACCACTGGTATGTGCGCCAGCACCTGCAACAAATGCGCCTTTTGGACGTAGCGTAGAGAATTCATAACCAATGCCGCAACCTGCTTTAAGGGTTAAGCCTGCTTCGTGCACTTTATCTAAAATATTATCCATGCTGTCTTCAACCACGCCAGAAACAGTACAGTTAATGGTAGAAGTCGCTGGCTTATGCTCTAACGCGCCGGCATTAGAAGTAATACGGCCTGCAGGAATGGCGCCATGACGCAATGCCCATAAAAACTTCTCATGCCATGTTTCTTTTAAATCTTCTGTGGTTTCAACATCGGCCAAGGCACGTGCCACGCGCGAGTAAGAGTCATCCATGTTTTTATCAACTGGCTCACCATTTTTGGTTTTAAGACAATATTTTTTATCCCAAATATCTAAAGAAACTGACTGAATTGGAATGTCTTTATTATCGTTCACACCGGCTTCCACACTTGATTTTTTTGATGGCTCTACTGCTTTTAGCATACTCGCTCCCCGCTCTTATTCTGTTTATACCGTATTTTTACAGCACTTTAATCTATGTCTAATCTAACTTTTTGATTTATATAAATAATCGTTATTTATATAAGAAAAACTGACTCCTCAACACAACATATTGTGTCGTTAGTGATAATTTATGCCTTTATGATGTGTTTTGCAACACTTTTTTACAACTGCATTTTGCACCATTTTTGGGCATAAAAAGAAAGCATTAAGCTATGCGTGGGATACAGCTAATGTGAGTGATTACCAACAACAATAAACAATATAAAAAATATGTTGCTAGACAAAAATGTAATCTTTGTGTTTCAAATTGTTTACCGAAATTGGCAAGCTGTCGATTTGTGAGAAAATAGCGTATGCCAAGATTTTTATACACACTGTTGCTTTACTTCATTTTGCCATTGGTGCCGTTTAAATTATGGTGGCGCGGCATTAAACAACCAGCTTATCGACAACATTGGCGTGAGCGTTTTGGTTTTTATAATGAGCTGCCGCGAAAGCCGGTCATTTGGTTGCATTGTGTCTCGGTGGGCGAAACGCATGCCGCTGTGCCTTTAATTAAAGCGCTCCAGCAAGCCTATCCAAAACATCAAATTCTGTTGTCACATACAACGCCAACAGGCCGCGCCGCGAGTGAGCAATTGTTTGCGGATAATGTGCTGCGTGTTTATTTGCCATACGACGTGCCGTTTGCCATTCGCCGATTTTTGAATCACTTTCAACCAAACATCGGTTTATTAATGGAAACAGAGCTTTGGTTTAATCTAATCGCCGCCTGTAAAAAAAGTGATGTGCCGTTGTTATTGATGAATGCACGATTATCTGAAAAATCAGCAACTGGCTATGCTAAGTTAGGTCAGTTAGCCCGCAATGGCTTAAGCAATTTGACTGCAGTTGGTGCGCAAACTTTAACCGATGCAAAACGCTTAGCCGCATTGGGTGCAAACAATATTACGGTGACAGGCAATGTAAAGTTCGATGTTAAACCACCCGAAAATAGCAAAGAAAAGGGCGCGCAGTTACGCCAACTTTTCAACGGCGCCTCAACTAAGCAACTTCGCCCTATCTTTTTAGCGGCCAGTACACGTGAAGGAGAAGAAGCGCTTATTCTAGATGCCGTGCGTGATTTGGCGGTTTTAACGGTAATTGTGCCACGTCACCCGCAACGGTTTGATGAGGTTGCTAACTTGCTTAAACAGCGCAAACTGTCATTTGCTCGCCGAAGCGAACTAACTGAACCCATCTCACCAGAAACAGAAATCGTGTTGGGCGATAGCATGGGTGAGTTATATCATTATTACGCGGCTTGCGATTTTACGTTTATTGGCGGCAGTCTACTCAACTTTGGCGGGCAAAATTTAATTGAGGCGGCGGTAATGGGCAAGCCGATTTTAATTGGTGAATATACGTTTAATTTTGCTGATGCGGCTGCGAATGCAATTGAAAATAACGCGGCTATTCGTGTAAATAGTGTTGAAGATCTACGTGCGCAGATTCAACTGTTGTTACAAGACACTAGCAAACGTGAGCAAATGGGTAAAGCAGCGATTAGTTATAGTCAAGCGGCCACTGGCGCTACGCAAAAAATGTTGATTATCATTGCGCCTTATTTATCGGTTAAAGCATCATTAGTTGATTATTAGCTTAGCGGTTTAACGCTAAACGATTTAACCCAGACCAATTCACAAGCGCCAGCACCTGTATCATTACGGCTGAGCGAGCTTTTCCAGTGCCAGCCATCAGCTGCATTTGCTTGTATTAAATCGCCTTGAATACGCACAACTTGACCTGGCTTGACGTTTTTTAATAGGCTTTCTATTTGTGAATTGGCAGGTACCAAATGCATATTTGCACTATGGGTTTCAATCTCTTTACGCGGAATCGGAAATTCATTGACCCGCCAATAATAAAAACGACCGCTTTGACTAATCTCTATCTTTTTTAAGACCGCCTCATCTGACATACGACCCCAACCCAAGGCTAAATCAACAGGTGATAAATCGGCGCCTCGATCAAACGTGTAATGTTTTGTCGATAAAATACGCGCTTCAATTTCAAAGGATTGTAACGGCGTAATGGTATAGCCGCTATGCTCAAATTTTACGTCGTTAGTGTTCGATTGGAGTGGTAGTTGCTTCGCCACAACGCCGTCACCATAAACCACAGGGCGCTGATTGAAGTGTTGATAAGCGCCATAGCCAATGAGCGCGATAAAAAGAATGAGCTTCCAGTTCAAATTACACCTATCCGCTTATTTAATCAGTTTGGCGATTTCCTTAAACGCTTCGTGCTTGGCGTGACCAAGCCATTCAAATACCACTGATTCTGTATTGGCGATGATGCAACCTGCATTCGCTAGTCGATTAATAGCATTGCGCTTATTATCAACATTGCGTGAAATAACAGCATCTTCAACCACGATGACTTGCTTGCCTTGCGCGATTAAATCAAGTGCCGTTTGCAACACGCAAATGTGCGTTTCTAAGCCTGCTAAGATGATTTGTGATTTATCCCGCTGACATTGCGCTTTAAATTTAGGTTCAGCATAAGCAGAAAAAGCCATTTTCTCTATGGGTTTAATGGCAGCAAAGTGTTGCGCAATTTCTGGCACAGTCTCACCCAATGCTTGCGGATATTGTTCCGTTACCAATACTGGCACTTGCAAATGATGTGCTGCTTGCAACAAGATACTGATGTTTTTGGTCACGGCTTGCATTTCAGCTGGCATTACCGCACAAAGCTTACTTTGCACATCAATAATCGCTAACTGGCTTTTGGTAGCGCGAATCAATTGGGTAGTCATCTTAATTAACTACCTACAACCAATTGATTATTAATTTCTTCTAAATCTTCAACAGAGACCAAGCCCGTCACAAATTTAAGACGGATAATATTCACTAAATAACTGTATCTTGCTTGTAATAAATCACGTTTAGCCGAAAATAATTGTTGCTGCGCATCCAACACATCAACGCTGGTTCGCACACCCACTTCATAACCCAATGTGGTTGAATCTAGCTGACTTTGACTACTTGATAAGGCTTGCTCTAAGGCACGTACTTGCGCAATGCTACTGCCTAAGTTTAGGTAATTACGCTGTGTTTCTAAGCTTGCCTTACGCAAAGTCACATCTAGTTCATTTTGCGCTTTTTGCTTATCGTACATCGCTTGTCTCACTGCTGAACTAATTGAACCACCTTGATAAATGGGTACGTTTACCTCGACGCCGATAGTGGCATTATCTAAATCACTACCAAAGCCATTAGCACTGCCGTTTGCATAGTTATTACTGAAACTAGCAACCGCGTCTAACGTCGGTAAATGCCCTGCTTTTGCTGCTGAGATTTCTTGCTCAGCAATCGCTAAATTATCTTGCTGAATTTGCACATTTAAATTATTTTCAAGCGCCACTTGCTGCCAATCTTCGATTGTTTGACCTAAAACGGCGACTTTAATATCCGATTTCACTGTGGCTAATTTTTGTGGCTCTTCATTGGTGATGGCTTCTATCGCTCTTTTTGCGATGAGGAAATCATTTTCTGCCGCAATCTCTTGTGAAACCACTAAATCAAACCGTGCTTGCGCTTCATTCACATCGGTAATGGTGGAAGTGCCCACTTCGAAATTAGCCTGCGCTTGTTTTAATTGACCAAGTATGGCCGTCTTTTGCGCTTGAATTAAATCCATTTGATCTTGTGCAATTAACACATCAAAGTAAGCCTCAGTGACGCGCAAAATAAGATCTTGTTGGCTTAAATGATATTGCTTATCAGCCTGACTGACTTGTGTTCTGGCTTGTTTCATTTTCACCCAGCTATCCTTACGGAAAATGGGCTGTCTTGCCTCTAATGCGTATCTGCGACTTTCAAAAGATTGGCGCCCATCACCACGAAAAATACTGACCCCAATAAATTCAATATTGGTTTCAGAAGCACTAGCGCTCGCGCTTAAATTCACTTTTGGCCGATACAGTGCGTTACTTTGCTCAATCAACTCATGGGCTGATTGATTGCCACTTAAGGCAGAAGCCAATGTTGGGTCATTGGCTAAAGCTTGCTGATAAATGTCGAGCAAAGTCTGCTGTTTGAAGCGCCCAACAAACTTTGTCGCTGTAGGCGTATCAAGTGCCGCCAACTTTGTTGTCATGACCAAACCTAATAAGGCAGGATCATTGGCTGCAGTTTGATGATAAACATCGAACAAAGTTTGTTGTTTTAAAGGCAGTGCTTCGTTCTCAATCACCATAGGATCAATGCTGACTAACAGTTTAGACAGCATCAAATCAAATGCGGCAAATGTCATATTTGACGTCATTAATACTAAAAAGATGATTAATTTTTTCATTAATTTAATTAGAAACAATCACTTAGAAACTAAACGTATTCCCTTGCGGCGCATTTGCTAATTCTGGTAGACAAGTTTCAAAAATCACTTGTTTGTTAAAGCCCGTTTCAGAGACGCGAGTTATCAATGTTGCTTCCATCACTGGTGCAGATCCTAACACCACAAATAAACTACCGCCGATGGCTAATTGTTCGCGTAAATTTAGTGGTTCAACTGGGGATGATCCGGTTAACACAATGACATCATAAGGTTGGTGTGCTCTTAGTCCATCAATACCATTACCTAGTTCAATCGTCACATTATGAATATCATGCTCTGCTAATTTGTATGCGGCTGTTGCACTTAACTCAGCGTTAATTTCAACTGAATAGACATGTGCTGCCATGTTGGCGAGTAGAGCGGTGAAGTAACCGCTACCAGTGCCTATATGCAAAACTTGATCGCTGGGTTTAATCGCCAACGACTGTAAAATCCGCGCCTCTAATTTAGGTGACAACATAGACTGCCCATCAATCAGCGGTATTTCAATATCAGCAAACGCCAAGCCTTGATAGGCTTCTGGCACAAAATGTTCACGTGGCACGTTATGTAACAGTTGCAACACATTGGGATCTAACACTTCCCATGTGCGAATTTGTTGTTCAATCATATTGAAACGTGCTTGCTCGTTACCGAGACTTTTTTGTACTGATGTCATAGTTAAACCTAGTTATTCCGACTCTTTGTTTTGTATATGCGATAGTGTAAAACAGTATTAGCACTTACAACCATTATTCTGTAACTTCTTGTAAAAATATTGGCTCCGCATCTTTTGGTACGCTGATTTTAAACCATGCTGCATAGAGCGCTGGCAAAAACAATACCGTTAGCAATGTTGCTATCGCCAACCCACCCATAATGGCAACTGCCATTGGGCCAAAAAACACACTGCGCGTTAACGGAATCATCGCTAAAATGGCCGTGGCCGCCGTTAACACAATTGGTCTAAAGCGGCGTGTTGTTGATTCCACAATCGCTTGCCAGTCAGCTAAACCCGATAATTTATCTTGCTCAATTTGATCAATCAAAATCACTGAATTCCGCATAATCATGCCAGATAACGCAATTGTGCCTAGCATAGCAACAAAGCCAAATGGTTGATTAAATAATAAGAGGGCGATTGTGACGCCAATTAAGCCTAATGGCGCCGTCAATAATACCAAAAATACGCGCGAAAAGCTTTGTAATTGTATGATTAATAAGGTTAAAACAACCACTAAAAATAATGGTGCGCCTTTTGCAACAGAAGCGCCCCCTTTACTTGACTCTTCAATCGCACCGCCAGTTTCAATGGTGACACCTAATGGTAGCTTTTCTTTAATGCTTTGCAATTGCGCTTCTACTTGATTGGATGCAACTGGTGCTTGAATATTACCTTTCAAATGCGCTCTTACGGTAATGGATGGCACACGATTGCGACGCCAAATAACGCCCTCCTCAAAGGTTGAGGTGATTGTGGCAATTTGTGACAATGGCACACTACTGCCAGATGGTGTGCTAATCATTAAGTTTTGTAGTCGAGATAACTGCGTACGCTCTAACGCTGTTCCTCTTGCGACCAAGTCAATCCGCTCATTACCTTCTCTAAATTCAGTGATGTATAACTCATTGATTGCGCCATTTATCGGACTGGCAATATCAACCGAAGTAAGATTCAACAACCTTGCTTTTGCCTGGTCAACACTCACTTTGACCACTTTACTCGGCTCTTCCCAACCTAATTGCACATTCATTAAATTAGGATTTTGACGCATGATGTCAGCAACTTGGTGTGCGATAGCGCGTATTTTAGGAATATCGGTACCATCAACTCTAAATTGAACGGGAAAACCAACAGGCGGGCCATTTTCTAAACGAATGACCGAGGCACGTAAACTTGGGAAGTCGCGCTCAAACAACATTAGCAAATCATCTCGCAGCGCTTCACGTGCAGCTAAATCTTTGGCCAAAATCACCAGTTGTGCAAAGCCTTCATGCGGCAATTGCACATCTAAAGGTAAATAATAGCGTGGCGCACCTGAGCCAATATAGGCCACATAATTGACTAAACCTTGGTTTTCTTTATTCCAATGGTCTAGCCATTGCTCTACCTTTTTTACCTCTGTATTAGTCGCGTAATAAGAGGCGCCTTCGGTCAATCGCAAATCAACCACAATCTCTAATCGTGTTGAATCTGGGAAAAACTGTTGCTGCACTTTGCCAAAGCCAATCACCGATAAAATAAAGGTGAGTAAGGTAATCACAATGACGGTTTTGCGATAGCGCACACAATTTGTCACTAGCCGACGAAATAGGCTGTAAAACTTGGTGTTATAAATATCGTGATGATGGTTATCGTCGGTTTTACTGCTTAATTTGAGTTTGTTTTTAATCCAAGTCATCAGTCTAGAGGACTGTGGTGCCGCACTGTAATCTGGCAATATGTGATAGCCTAAATACGGGACAAAAATAACTGCGGCTATCCATGACAATGACAAAGCAATGGCAGATACTTGGAAAATAGACCGTGTATATTCGCCAGTAGCAGAAGCCGCCGTCGCGATAGGCAAGAAGCCAGCTACCGTGACCATGGTGCCAGTTAACATAGGCACCGCCGTAGAATTAAATGCAAATGAAGCGGCTTTTACCCTATCCCAGCCTTGCTCCATTTTAGACGACATCATTTCGACGGCAATAATGGCATCGTCGACCAATAAGCCAAGTGCGAGTATCAATGCGCCCAATGAAATTTTGTGTAAGCCTATGCCATATAGATACATCACTAAAAAGGTTGCCGACAATACAACAGGAATCGAAATCGCCACGACGATACCCGTTCTTAAACCGAGCGATAATAGGCTAACGGCTAGTACGATAGCCAAAGCTTCGATTAACGAGCCAACAAAATCATTCACAGAAGCGGCGACAATATTGGATTGTGAAGTCACAGTATGTATGCTCACACCAACTGGCAGATTGTTGTTAATGCGCGCCATTTTTTGTGTGAGTGCCTCACCTAAGGCAATGACATCGCCGCCTTCGACCATGCTGACACCAATCAACAACGTTTCTTTGCCGTTATAGCGCGTGGTATCTTGCGGTGGATCTTCATAACCACGATACACTTTTGCCACATCACTTAGTTGAAAATCTTGCTGACCAACCCGAAATTTTGTCTGACGCAAATCATCTAAAGTTTGATAACGTCCAGAAACTTCTATTCTAATCCGCTCTTTTGGTGAATCATAAGTGCCACTGGGCACCACTGCATTTTGCGTTTGCAAAATATTCACCAACGCAGCACCACTTAAGCCTATTGTGGCTAATTTAGCATTTGAAAACTCAATATAAATGCGCTGTTTTTGCTCGCCAAAAAAATCTACTTTCTCTACATCTGGCGTTTTAAGCAATTCATTACGAATCAAATCAGCCTGTTGTTTTAAAGCAAAGTTATCGAAGCCATCACCTGTCAACGCATACATGGTGCCATAAACATCACTAAACTCATCATTGAAGGTTAAGCTTTGAATATTATTGGGTAAAGTATGGCGAATATCGCCTATTTTTTTACGAACTTGATACCAAATATCAGGAATTTCTTTAGACAGCGTGTCATCTTTAATTACAATAAAAATGACGGATTCGCCTGGACGAGAGAAACTACTCGAATAATCAATTTGCGGTAACTCTTGCAGCTTTTCTTCAATTTTATCCGTGACTTGCTGCTCAACTTCAACCGCACTAGCGCCTGGCCAAGCCGTGCGAATTAACATCACTTTAAAAGTAAATGGTGGATCTTCCGATTGTCCTAGCTTGGTAAATGCAAATAAGCCAGATACAATCAACATCAGCATGAAATACAAAACTAATGTTTGGTGCTTTAAAGCCCAGTCGGATAGATTAAATCCTACATTTTCTGCACCTATATTATCTGGCTCTTCACTCACGGCGCTGACTCATTTTTTTGCTGACGAGGTTTTACTTGTTGACCGTTGACTAGGGTATGAACACCCGCGATTGCAACCATTTCACCCGCAGATAAGCCGGATAAAACGGCAATGCCATTTTCTGTAAAAGGGCCAATCTCTACCTGACGTTGCTGAGCAATGCCTTTTTCATCAATCACCCATACAATATCTTGTCCTTCATACTGGGTCACAGCGCTACTTGGCACGATGATTTTTTGCGGCGCATCTCCTTCAAAAATCACACCCGCCGTCATACCAAATTTAACCAGCTCATCGGCATCCATCATGGCAACACGCATATCAAATGCACGCGTTTCCTCACTCGCTGCAGGTGTAATCTCGCGCACTTTGCCTTGGTAAGTTTTTGCTGGCGAAGCCCATAGCTGAATGCTAACCGAATCGCCAATATGCACATTATTCATACGCGATTCTGGCACTGCCACTAACACATCAACTTGACTCCTATCTGCAACTTGCACAACCATTTCACCAACTTGCACCACTTGACCCGGCTCTGCATTAATCTGTGTAATCACACCATTTCGGTCAGCTGTCAGCGTGGTATAACGTGATTGATTGTTAGCAACAGCAGCTTGTGCTTGCGCCTGTTTCAATCTCGCCGCAGCCGTTTTCAGCTGCGCCTCTTGCGTATCTAATGCGGACTGTGAAATGAATTTTTTCTCAACCAATTGTCGTTGACGGTCAATTTCTGTTTTAGCAAGGGCGTAATTCGCTTGGGCTGCTAACACATCTGCATTGGCCACTTGCGCGCTTAGCTGACTATCTGTTGCATCAATTTTTGCCAGCGCTTGACCTTTTTTTACCACATCGCCCACCTCGGCCAAGCGAGCCACAATTTTACCTGCCACGCGGAAGCTTTGATTCGATTCATAACGTGGTTTTACTTCACCGACTAAAATCATGCTTGTAGCATCAATTGCCATCGCATCTCCAACAACCATCACCAGCGCTGGGCGTGGTGGCGAAACTGGCTCTGTAGGCTTTTCACATGCTTGCAAACATAACGTTGCTAAGGCTAACCCAAGAAAAATACTGTTTATTTTCATATTTTATGCCCTAACTAATCCGCGCAACATGACATCTTGCATTAATTTTAGGCGCGCTGAAATATCACACCAATCGAACCAATTATCTTGCGACATCGTGATTTGCAAAGCGCATACCCCGTGCATGCCTGCCCATATCGTTTGCGCGACTAAATTCACATCTGTTAGCTCTTGTCTAAAACGTCCTTCATGATGCGCGGCAGCAACAACTGTTTTGAGTTGTAGATAGGCATTTTGCTCAGCATTATTTTGTGCAATATCGTGATTTTTAGGTTGATCCGTTGTGTGACGTGTCATAAACATCAGTTGATAATGGTTGGGATAAGTTAAAGCAAATTTTGCATAACCTTGTCCCAATGCAACCATCCGCTCCAACGAATCGGGTATTGTTAGTATGTCATTCAAGGCGCTGGCTAAGGATAAAAAATCTGCTTCACAAATTGCTCTTAATAGTGATTCTTTATCATTAAAATGCAAATAGATTGCCGTAGCGGAATAACCGATCCGTTTTGCTATTTCGCGCATGCTAACTGCTTCCACGCCTTTAGTAACAAACAACTCGCGTGCCGCATCCATGATAAGCGTTCGCATTTGCTGTTTTTCTTGTTCGGTTTTAATTTTAGGCGGCATTAATTTCCAAATTATTTTTTAATTTTTCTCTCGCATGACAAAACTTGCCATCTTAAGCAATAAAATTCGTGATGGTGTTATCGAACAACCAAATTCCATTAACTTATTCAACCAGCCAGGTGTCACACTTAATCGTCCTGCCATCATCGCTTTATAAGCGGCTAGTGCAACCAAATTTGCATCCATTAGCGTGCCTTGCGCGTTGGCAGCATTATCCATCTTCGCACGTTTGACAAAGCCCGTTTGCGTAACACCAGGACTGAGCAATGTCACGCTTACCCCAGAACCTTTCAGCTCATCATGCAGTGCTTCAGTAAAATGTCTAACATACGCTTTACTCGCCGCGTACACTGCAAAATTTGGTATGGGTAGAAACGATGCAATTGAACCTACATTCATGATTCGACCTTTTCCTGTAGCCTTCATGTCATTCACAAACTTTGCCGTTAATGCCGTTAGTGTTAGCACATTCAACTGCAACATATTTTCATAAAGATTCATTTTACCTGTATCAAAAGCGCCATAATCTCCATAACCTGCATTGTTGACCAAACACTCAATTGTCGATTGTTTGTCTTTGCACGTTTGATAAAGCGTATTTGCGCTGTTCACGTCGGATAAATCCATTGCGATCACTTCTATTTTTACTGTATAGCTGGCTTCTAAGGTTTTCTTTAACTCGGCTAAGATATTCTCACTTCTCGCCACCAAAATTAAATGATGCCCTTTTGCTGCCATGATATTGGCTAAGGCGTAGCCAATCCCACTCGATGCGCCCGTTATAATAGTATAGTTCATCTTAGTGTTCCCACATTATGCCTGCATTTTAAACGTCATAAAATAAATCGCACTCAGTGGGATAATGACTGCAAGTGCACCCCAAATATTCCAGCGTCGACAAAGTTTCCAATACACATCAGGAACATCATTTGTTTCTGCAAATATTGCAGCCAACTTTGCTTGTTTTATTTGCGTTGGAATTAAAATCACCACCCAAATTACCGCTGACAGGAAAAACAAGCCAATGCCCCAATGCAACCATTTCATTGAATATGACCAGCTTGTATGCACATTTAATACACCAGCAATTGTTAAAATAACCGATCCGCCCAGCGTAAATAGCCAATCTGTTACGGTAACCTGACGTTGCGCGAACGCGATAACCTGCGGATGTTTTGTGCGGTCAGCCATGTTTTTCCACCAACCGGTAATAATAATATTACCTAAAAACAATACTACCCCGACAATATGTAGCACTTTTAGCCACAAGTAACTATTTTCCATTTTCAGCTCTCTTCCAAGTTTGCGTTCTGCCAAACAAACTGACACCCACATAACCGCGGACATCTAATGTTTGCCCTTCATCTTTTAATGTTAATTTGACCCGATAAGTGTTACCTGAAAATGGGTCGAGAATTTCGGCACCTTGATAGTTGTTATTGTTTTTTTTCACCACTTCTTTTAACACTGTCATGCCGATTAATCTTTTGCCTTTTCTTTCATCTCTGCATGCAGTACAAAACTTTTCTTCCTTATCTGAATCCAGTCCTTTTTCAATCACGCCTTTATAAAGGCCATTTTCTTCTAAGATGTTGATATAACCTGTTGGCTTGCCATTATCATCATGCGAAAGCCACAATCCTTGTAGCTCGTTAGCAACCGCGGGCGTCGTCAAACATAATGCCATCGCAAAAAACATCAATCGTTTCAACTGCTTCATTGCGCTCTCCCATTCATTATCAATGATTCAACTAGGAACAACTCTTTTAACTTAACATCGTTAATATAACGTCGTTAAGTTAACAGCGTTAATCTACAATGTCAACCATTGTTTGCATGTTTATTTTCATTTATTTTAGTTGGTATTGATCTAGCTTATACCAGAGTGAGCGTTCACTAATCTCGAGTAATTTGGCTGCTTTTGCTTTATTGCCATTACAACGCTCAATTGCTTCAGTGATTAGTTTTTTCTCTAGCCTTTGTGTTTGCGCTGGGATGGAAAAATCATTTTGTAGCGTCGTATTATCTACTGCGCTGATAGTATTGCCTACAATATCACTCGGCAAATGATGCGTTTCAATCTGACCGCCTGATGACAATATAGAAGCGCGCTCTAGTACATTTTCTAGCTCACGCACATTGCCAGGCCAATCATAACGCTGTAACTGCTGCATTGCTTCATCACTTATTTGAGCGCTACGTTCTTGACCCTCACGCTTGGCCAAAAAGAAATGACTTAATAAAGCCACATCGCCTGTACGTTCTTTTAAGGCGGGTACATTCAACTGAAATACATTCAACCGATAATATAAATCTTCTCGCAACTTACCATCTTTGACCGCTTGCATGGCATCGCGATTGGTAGCTGCAACAATGCGGTTATCTAAAGCAATTTGTTTATTACTGCCTAATTTTTCAATTACACCTTCTTGCAATGCACGTAGTAGCTTAGCTTGCAAATGGATAGGCATCTCAGTAATTTCATCTAAGAATAGTGTGCCTTTATCTGCCAATTCAAATTTACCGACCCGTGTTTTAACTGCGCCTGTGAAAGCGCCTTTTTCATAGCCAAATAACTCGGATTCCAACATATCTGCGGGTATCGCCGCGCAATTGACCGCAACAAATAAACCGTCTTTTCTACTCGAGGCGGTATGAATGGCTTTTGCAACAAGCTCTTTACCTGTGCCTGTTTCACCTGCAATTAATACGGTGGCTTTTTCTGGCGCGACTTGTGCGATCATTTGCTTCAATGTTTGCATCGCTACACTTTCGCCAATTAGGCCTTGCACAATCGGTTGCGTTGTCGATTTTAAATAGGTGTTTTCAAGCTGTAATCTTTGGATATCTAGAGCTTTGGCAATTGCAACTTCCAGCACCTCTAAATCAAAAGGGCGCAAGATATAATCCGCCGCGCCTAACTTCATCGCCTCAACTGCGGTATTAATTTCACCTTGTGCAGTCACCATAATAAAAGGAATGGCGTCACTGTCTGCGCGCATTTGTTTAAGCAACTCCAAACCGCTCATGCCCGGCATGTGCAAATCGCTAACGACCAAATCCACTTGCTCTGTTTTGAGTGTCTCTAATGCCTCTCTACCGTTAGCGGCAGTCAATGCTTGATAGCCTGCTTGACGCAAACTAATCTCCAGCAAGCGCCGCATATTCGGCTCATCATCAACTGCGAGAATACGTTTTTGGGTGTCCATGCTTAACTTGCCTGTTGTATTGGAATGAGAATTGTAAACTGCGCGCCATGCATTTGGCTGGTTTGATAATGAATTTCACCGCCATGCGCCAATACAATTTGTCGCACCACCGCCAATCCCAAACCAACACCGCCTGCACGTTTAGTAAAAAATGGCTCAAAAATCTGCGCCTGATGTTCCTCGCTAATCCCTTCGCCATCATCTTCCACACGAATCACCGCTTGATGACCGATATGTTCTAACACAATCATAATATTTCCGCCTTCTGGCAACACTTGTATTGCATTCATGATTAAATTCATCATGACTTGCGTCATTTGGTCTGCATCAACCGCTGCGGTTACTGTCGGCGTTTGGCGATCAAATGTCAGATGAATCTGTTTCGCCTGCGCTTGATTACGCAACATGGCGACTGTATTGGCGATTAATTCTGTTAAGTTAAGCTGAGAAAAAATAGGCAAACGCGGACGCGCCGCATCAATTAAAGTAGATACTAATTTATTGAGCCGCTCTGTTTCTGCACCAATAAACGTCAGCACTTCTCTACCTTCGTCAGATAAGGTTTTTTCGCGCTTTAGTACATCCGCTGAAGAACGTAATATGCCTAGCGGTGTGCGCACTTCATGGCTCATCGCCGCAGCCATTTCACCAACGACCGCCAACTTTGCAGCTCGCGTTAGTTTTTCTTGCGACTTGGCTAAATCTTCTGTCATCGTTTCAAAAGCAGCGCCTAACTCACGCACTTCTGGTGGCCCAGACTGTGGCAGTTTTGCCTTTGTTTGTCGTGCAAAGCCTTTTACAAATTGGGTTAATTGCGAGATTGGTTGCGTAATCGCTTGTGCAATCGGCCTGACCATTAACGCTGCCAATAGCAAAGTTGCCGCCAACAAACCCAAAAAGATATAGCCCAATTTATGTACAGGCGCGACTGCTATGGAGTGTAGCTTTTCAACTTGCACCCGCCATTGGGGCATTGGTGATTGCTGACTAAATTGACTAATCGCATACATACCATATCCAGACTGAATTTCTGCCCAATTTGAGGTCGCCGCCAACACATTGCCATTCGTATCTAGCAATGCTGCTGCTGTTGGTTTTTTGATCACATTATTCAGTGCATTTTGCACGATATCCCAGTTAAACTCGACCACAAGCTGACCCATAGGAATGTTAGTCGTTTCATCAATAATTTCTTCAGAAATCGCTAAAACATTGCCTTTAATTTTAGCAATACTTAAAGATCTGCCAGATAAACTGGCAGAAAACCAAGGCGGCTGAGGCTGATTTTGTAGTCCGATTTTCTTAGCATTACTGCTGGCAATCACCCTATGTTGCAAATCTTCAACATAAATGACATGGTAAATATTGCCGTAACTCTGTGCTAAACCATTCAAAAAAACGGATAAGCGTTTATCAATATCCCCAATTTTGAGCTCTTGCATAATAGAGAGCTGACTCCATGATTGCACATTGCGCAAACGTTCAAACATCATGCGTTCCATATCATTGGCAACTGCCGTGCTCAATGTTTGCATATCACGCGTAATTTCTTGCTTGAGAACAGAACGGCTTTGATAGAAACTTAAAAAACTAACCAACATCGCCGGTAGCAAGCCCGCTAACAAAAAAGCCAGCAACAATAATTGCTTAATACTTAATCTTTTTAACATTGATTATTTCTTTTATTAAGCATGTAATGAGACAATTATATTTGACGCGGTCTTCTTATTACGCAGAGTAAGCGTTAAAGATTCAACAATTGAAATCAATATGAAAAAATTTATCATTATATTCACCAGTTTAGCTAGCCTGCTCTGTCTGTGCAAGCCCGTATTTGCTGATGATACACCTAGCTGGCTTGATGGGTTTAATATCGGCGGTTACTCTAGTGCTGGCCTGACATTAGAAAGAGATCAAGAAGCCCAAGCAGCGTTGAATGAAGTCAGTTTACTGGTGACATGGAATGGCGATAGTCGTTTAAGTTTTTTTGGTGAACTGGAACTTGAAAATCCTTTATCTTGGAATGATGAGCGGCAATTTCACGATCAGGAATCTCGTTTTGACTTAGAACGGCTTTACTTAGATTACAACATCACAGAAAAAGTCAATTTTCGCGGTGGACGATTTTTAACCCCAAATAGCCGCTGGAATCTTTTACACGCACCTCCACTCGTTTGGACCAGCACACGTCCATTAGCCACTTCTAGACTTTTCCCAGAAGGCACTAATGGTGTCATGGTTTTTGGTGCAACCCCATTTATGAATGGTGCATTTGAATACAAAATCTTTGCTGAATTGTTAGAAGACCAACAGCAAGATGGAGATGAATTAGCCTTTGAGCATGTAAAAGGGGCCAGATTTAGCTATAAAAATCAATCGGATATTGGCATCTCGATATTATCATTCCGCGAAAAGGGCATTGATAATAGTTACCGCATGCTTGGCTTAGACTTTATTACTCATATTAAACAGGTAGAAGTCAGTGGTGAATTTTTTCAGCGCTTTGATATAAGAAATAAGGATGGCGGTAGCGGCGCCTATCTACAATCTGCCGTGCCTTTAAAGCCAATCGGCTTTAATAACTGGTATTGGATTACCCGTGTAGAAACCCTGCAACGACCAGATGAAGCGACGGCAGAGCGCTGGTTAGTTGGCGCCACTTGGCGCATTAAGCCCACGCAACTATTAAAGTTTGAGTTTACTGGTGGCAGCGGAGATCAGCCTGAATCACCTCGTGGTTTCTTAACTTCATTTGCATTGTTCTTCTAATGTATAGGCGCTTCTTGTTTCTTGTTGTAGCAAGTGCAATGATATTGCCAAGCCTTTCCTTAGCAAAGGAAAATCAAACTATTATCGCTGTGGTTGTTTCCAGCCAGCAAAAGGCTAGCGAACTTAATCTGAGCGCCAAGAATTTAAATTTAATTTATTGGCGTAAGCAACTCTTTTGGCCGCAAGGTATACAAATTAAACCCGTCAATTTAAATGCGAAAAATGCCGTAAGAATACAATTTTCAGAAGCGGTTTTAGGTAGCTCACCAGAAACACAAATTGATTATTGGAACGGTCAATACTTTAACGGGATACTGCCCCCTTATTCTGTTAACTCAGAGGAAGCCGTATTGCGCTATGTTTCGAACACAAAAGGCGCTATCGGTTATGTTAACGCTTGCAATCTGGATGAGCGTGTTCAAAGCTTATTTTGGCTCATGCCTGGTGGCGAGATACTCAAAAGCAAACCGTCACTGCAAAGTTGCGAAAAATAATGAAATGAACAATATTTTTGAAATAAATTATCGTTTTTACCCTATCGCCTTTTCTCAATAGTTAACGCTGCTTGAATATCTAAGTTATTCATCAGCATCTCTCTTTTTGCAATACAGGTTGTCGCGTCCAGCTCATAAGCGATGAGTAAAGTGCAAAATAAATCATCGTGACTTAATGATGCATCTTTATAAACTGCCGCTTGCGATATGTTGTAATCAAAATGTTGTCCTAACCACAGAATAGCTGGCACATGCGTTTGCGCCTTTGGTGCCATCATGTAAGGTGCGGCATGCAACCAAACGCCATTTTCACCGAGCGATTCACCATGATCAGATACATACAACATCGCCGTTTCATAATCGCCATCGTATTTTTTTAAGAATTGAATGACTTCTGATAAAAAATAATCCGTATATAAAATCGCATTATCGTAACTATTATTTACCTCTTCTTCTGTGCAATCTCTTAATTCACCTGTCATACACATTGGTTGAAATTTTGCGAATGCTTTTGGATAGCGGCGATAATATTCAGGGCCATGATTGCCCATTTGATGCAACACAATCATGATATCTTTGCCTTTTTTAGAAGCTATATAAGCATCCAACCCACTCAACATACCAATATCTCTGCATTCACCTTCACAAACAGGATTATGCGTTGGTGTTTTGAAATCCTCATATTGAACCCTAGTCGCCACACCTTTTGAATCTGAATTGTTGTCACGCCATAACACTTCTATACCGTTTTTCGCTAACACATCCAATATATTTTCTTGGTTTAATGCTTTCTGCTTGTCGTAGTCTTTTCGACCTAATTCTGAAAACATACACGGAACTGAAACGCCAGTAGAAGTACCGCATGAACTCACATTGGTAAAGTTCACAATATCTTCTTTTGCTAAGCGCGGGTTTGTCTCTTTGTGATAGCCATTAAGCGAGAATCTATCCGCTCGCGCGGTTTCACCAACAACCATAATCACCAATTCATTTTTAATACTCACCTCTGCAAATTGAGCATCATTTGCCGTTTTTGTGATGTCAGCTTGTTGTTTGTCCTTTAATTGTAATTGCGCATATTTGATTAATGAATAAACCGGGTAGGTAGGGTTAGCGTAAAAACGGGTGATTTTATGTTCACGGATAAAGCTGGTATAACCCGCCGTAAATGGCAATACCACGACAACAAGTGCAATAATCAATAGCAATAAACACAAAAGCCGCGTTTTAATCTCAGCGCTGATATTGTTCACTGTTGGCCAATATCGAATCACCAACCAAGCAGGCAACACGCCTAGCAACAAGAGATGCATCACCATACCAACATTCACTAAACCTTCTACCTCTTTAGTGTCGGTATGTATGATATTGTCTATCATCACGCTATCCATCAATACACCGAAATTATCCATATAATAAGCAGCTTGCGCGCTGAGGATTAACAACAATGCAATCAGCCAGCGACCTTTTCTACCGAAGCTAATTGCCATCAAAAACAAAGCCGTTAATAAGCTGAAAAAAATAGATAATGAAATTAAAAACGGGATATTGCGCAGATTGAGTGGGTAAATTTCTACAATATGCTGAAAGAGCGACATATTAGCGGTAAGCATCACAAACAATACAACCAATAAAATAGCGCCTGTTTGTGAATTGATGAGTTTAGTAAAGCGAGTATTGAGCATAACTTGTTTCTGTAAAATTAATGACGATTGATGAATGACTGGCTAACACAGAGCATGAATAGAATAATGGCGCTGGCTATCCACACTGACCATAAAGTGTGAGAAAGAAAGTGCGCGCCCCGCATTTGTTGCACCCAACCGAGTACAAACCCAACGCCCAAGCCCGCTAAAAAAACCAGCAATGCCTTGCGCGGATGGTAAGGTAACCAAAACACGCAAAATGCCGCCAACCACAAGCCTGTTGAAGCATGTCCTGCGGGAAAGCAATGACCTGCTTCTATATGCGCTGGCATCATGTCAAATAGTCTTAGATAAGGCACGGCACCGCCATAGCGCTCAACATCCCATGGGCAATGCATAACTGACAGTTGTTTTGCGCTAGAGATAAAAGAGGGAATAACAATCGCTGCAACGCTTACAAACCGCAGCCTAATGCGCGTCCATGCGCTTATTTTGCTGATTGGTTTGCCTATATCGACCACTACAACAATGATAAGCAATAGCGCTAATACGATAATCACGTCTTTGACATAGGTATGCATCAATTGCTTTGCAAACCAGCTATTTTTCCAAATAAATTGGTGTATCTGAGCGTCGTAATAGTAATCTTCGATGTTCACATCAATGCTGGTGAACTGAGAGATTACTGCAAAAAATACACCTGAGAATAACAATACAAAAAGTGCTGTTCTGAGCGTTTTAAAAGAAAATGAATCCATGTTATTTCTATACCTGTTTTACACTTTACGCAGTACATAAGTGCGCCACATATGGTAATGCTTTAAAAAATCAAGCTTTTCAATAACTGTAAATCCGTTTGCTCTAAACTCCTCTTCAATTGTTTTAGCTGGAATAACGAAGCGATTTTGATACGTTTTTGGAGGACGTTTTTGATCAAGTGCCAACCTCCTTTTTGCTTTGATATTGCCATCAACCCAAAGTGAAATAATCACTGTTTCTTTTGTTACGCGGTGAAACTCTTTTAGCAACCTTACTCTGTCTGCAGATTCGCCCAAATGGTGTATGAAGCGCATACAAAAAATACTGTCTACAAATTGATCTGGCACTGGCAATTCAAACGCCGAGGCTTGAAAATGTTTGATTCGTTTAGTGATTGGTTGCGGACGATTAAGCACGCCAACATCAATCATGGTTTGGTTGTAATCACTAGCGTGAATAATTCTATTGTTATTTTCCGCAAGCACACCCCAAAAGCGACCTGTGCCACAGGGTGTATCAAGTACCGATTTTGGATTTCCTGCTATTTTGAGTGCTTTTCTAGCAATTTGCTGATCGCGCCAATTGGATAGTTTGCGCCAAATACCATCATCATGTTTTTCAAAATATTGTTGCGCATGTTGTTGGTCGTATTTATCAGAAAAGGCTAGCGTTTCTGTTGGCTTAGTTGTTGTATTGTTTTTTGTATTACTAGAATTTGACATACATTTCTCTCTTGGTTAATTTGGTTAACAGAACGCGAAACTTGATTGGTAAATTGTAAGTAAGTTCATAAAATTTAATTTTGTAAAGCCGTTACAACTGGGGTAGATAACGTTCTACTTAAACTGAGTTTTTTCTGTTGAGTTTCATGTGGAATAGTGCCATCTAGCACTTGTAGATGCTTGCCGTAAGGATCGCCAACCAATATGGTGTCTTCAACAAATGCAGCGCTTAAAAGGCTTTCATCGGCGCGATAGCCATCGTATGTCAGGCCTATTAAATCAGACCAAGTGTAAATAAAATCGGCATTGTCATATTGACGGTTATATATTGCTGCATAGTCCAACTGTTGCTCGCGTTGCCAATTGGCAGAGTGCCAAACAATAAATGGCACTGCATACATAGGATAGGTTGGCGCTCCTTCATTACGACCTTTAAAGCTGTGTGGCGCTGAGTCGTATACATCTTCTCCATGATCAGAAAAATATACCAACAAACTCTGTGCATCCATTTTAGTTGATTGCTTCAGCTGCTGTATAAGCGTGTGCACAATGTAATCGTTGTACAGCACCGCATTATCATATTCGTTCACCAGCGCTACTTTTTCTGCATCGGCAGCAATAACTGCTGGTATGCCTTTTGCAGTTTTAAAAATGTCATAGCTATCAGGATAGCGATAGGCATATTTCATGTGTGTGCCGAGCAAATGCACAATGATGAGTTTCTTTTCATCCTTTTTTAATAGTTTTTCTGCATATGGCGCTAACACTTTCTCATCAAAACTATAGGCATTTTGGCGACGCGCGTTATTCAAAAACACTTGTTCATCCGCTTGTTTGGCAAATGTGGTGAGCATAGTATTGCGTTTGGTAAGGGTCTGCTGATTGGTAATCCAATAGGTTTTGTAGCCTGCTTGTTTCATCATTGCAATTAAAGAAGGGCTGGTTTTATAAAGTTCAGGGTTCGCTTGATCAGCGAAAGTGAGTACTTGCTCAAGACTTTCAATGGTATTGGGTCTGGAAGCAAAAACATTGTCAAAAACCATTAATTCATTTTTCATGCTAGAAAGTTTTGGGGTCGTGTCTCGGCCATAACCGTACAAGCCCATGTGTACGCGCGTCGTCGATTCACCAATCACCAACACTACAGTGGTTGGTCGTTCTTTTTTCGTTTCTGTAAAATTTTTGAGCGCTGGAATTTTGTTTAAATTGAGCAGTTGTGCTTCGACTTCTTTTAACTCTCGCTGATAATTGCTATAGCCAAATCCAAGTTGCCATGGCGGCGCCGCTGACAAATGGCGATTTAAATTTTTATAAGCTGCATTAATGTCACCATATTGAATTGCACGTTTCACAGGCGTCATAAAAATAAGTGTTATTAAAATGAAGCTGGTGATATTGGCTGGTTTTCTTGTGCTTTCATAAGGCTTTATTGTTGTCCAAATATAAAGAGGCACTAAGGTAAACGCGATATAGCTTAAAACAATCCCAATGGACAAATAATTTTGTAAATATTCGGTAGATTCGGATTGATTAGATTCGAAAATAATAAACATCAAACTTTGCGTTAATTCTTGATGATAAATAAGGTAATAACCAAAGCCAGGCAACGCAAATAGCCAAAGCATAATGCCTAAACTTGCGGTAATTCTTTTTACCTGCTGCGGAAATAACAGCACAGGAATCATCCATAAAAATGCCGTAATGGTGGCATCTTTAAAGCCTTCAAACGAGGCAGCACCCGATAAACTAATGAGCAATTGCGTGATACTGGTGAGATACCAAAAGAGTAAAAACGACATTAACGATGATGGGTTAATTGCTAGCTTGCTAAAAAGTGATTTGTTAAATAGTTTCTTGATTGTTTGCATGTCATGGCTTATTGATTGAATTGTCCAATGCTATGAGCAATGACAATGCCAAGTTTAGTAAACTATCCATTAAACCAAGCTAAATTACTGATTCGTATTGTTATTCTTGTTTTAATTTTAATAATCGAAGCGAGTAATAAACAACATAAAACTGCAAATTTTGCATAGAACCCATTATGCTTTCTTTCATTTCATGCAAAAAATGCATGCTTGTTTTCTAAGATAATAGTAAGTCATTGAAATAGTTGACTTTTTCAGGTTGGCATGCGCTTTGCATAATAAACACTCATTCTTTTTACGAGAAAGTGTGAATCATGCTAAACACATTACAAACTGAACCTTTATACAATGCAGAAACTGCCTATCATTTAAGAGCATTTGCAAAAACAAGGCGTTATCAAGTGAATGAAATTACTGCGCACACGGTGACTAAAGACGCCGCTAGCCGAGCAGAAGTTGAAGCGTTTATTCAAGCTGTTTTTAAAGTAACGCATGGGGCTACTATCTCTGAATTTATGCCAACGTTAGTTGCATTAAGAGATAACAATGGTGTGCTAATGGCTGCTTTTGGTCTGCGCTCCGCGGCGCTAGAAACCTTATTTTTAGAACAGTATCTTGATGTTCCTATTGAAACACTGATGACTGAAAAATTGGGTAGAACGATAGATCGTCACCAAATCACCTGCATAGGCAATCTTGCCGTGTCTAATCCGCGTAACGCTGGTGTATTAATTGCGCATATCATTCAACACAGTTTAGATCTTGGTATTGAATGGTGTGTTGCAACTGCACACCATAGCTTGCAAAACGGTGTGATTAAATGCGGTCGCGATGTCTATCCCTTACATGTCGCGGATAAATCACGCTTGCCTGCTAACGCACAAACAAACTGGGGTAGTTATTACGACAACTTGCCACAAGTGATTGCTATTAGAGGTATTGCTGATTATTAACCTACAAGTAAGCAATTATTTAATCAAAATAGTTAGTCATAACCAATGAAGCTTATTCAAAAATGAATCTTATCCAAACACTTGAGCAACACGCGGACAATATCCCTGATGCTATTGCTTTAAAAAACGATAGTGTGACATTAAGCTATCGAGGTTTAATAGACGAAATTGCAACATCGCAACAACTCATTAAAGAGTGCAAAGAAGATTGCACAATGGCATTGGCAGTCGATAATCATCCAGCCTGGGCGATATTGGATATTGCTTGTTTGGCGAATAAAACACCGTTAGTGCCATTGCCTGGCTTTTTTTCTGATGCACAACTCATGCACGCGGTAAAAGATGCGGGCGCTAGCATATTAATCACTGATAATCCGCAGCGCTTTACCACTTTATTTGATTATCTTATTACGCAAAAATCAACTATTTGCATTGCGGGCAAACGCCTGATGATGATGCATTTAGCCACTGTAGCACAACCACTACCAGCGGCCACTGCAAAAATCACTTATACCTCGGGCACAACCGGGCAGCCTAAAGGGGTGTGCTTGAGTGAGCAATCCATGTTAAACGTCGCAAGTTCTGTTCAAAAAATGGTGAAATTGGACGACAGCAATCAACATTGCGGTGTGTTGCCACTATCAACCTTGTTAGAAAATGTGGCTGGCTTATATGCAACGCTATTGGCTGGCGGCACTGCGCATATCTTGCCCAGTGAAACGGTGGGCTTAACAGGTAGCTCACTCAACATTCGTCAATTGCATCACACTTTGCAAAGCACCAAAGCTAATACGGCTATTTTTATTCCTGAGCTGTTAACTGCATTGGTAGCCGTTTGTGAAGCAGGCGCTGAAAAACTCGATCAATTACGCTTTTTGGCCGTTGGTGGCGCTTCAGTTGCACCGACGTTATTAAACCGTGCGCATCTATTAGGTTTACCCGTTTATGAAGGTTATGGTTTATCCGAAAGCGCCTCTGTAGTTGCGCTGAATACTGTGGCTAATCATAAGGTCGGTAGCGTTGGCAAATTGTTGCCGCATCTTGAAATGATGTTTTCAGATCAGCAAGAAATTTTAGTCAAAGGTGCGCAATATTTAGGTTACACCAATCAGCCAAATGCAACACAACAACCCTGGTTAGCCACTGGCGATATTGGCTATTTAGATGCAGACGGTTATTTAATCATTAATGGTCGCAAAAAGAACATTTTTATTACTTCTTATGGTCGTAACGTATCACCAGAATGGGTAGAGCGCGACCTAACTAGCACGCCTGCAATTGCGCAAGCTTGCTTGTTTGGTGAGGCAAAACCTTGGAATACCGCACTGATTGTACCTAGCGCAACGGCAACGGAAAAAACCATCCGTTCGGCGATTGAAGCCATTAACCAAACACTGCCTGATTATGCGCGCGTTGGTCAATGGTTACTTGCGCCACAGCCATTTACTGTGGCTAACAAACAACTCACAACCAATGGTCGATTAAAGCGTGATGTGATTTGGCAAACCTATCAGGATGCCATCAATGCGCTTTATACAACTGCTTATGCATAGCGACTAAACAGACATTAATTCATTAGAAATAAAGGAAATAGCATGGCATTTTATGATGCATTATTAGCAGCAACTGAAACAGAACGAAATACATTGATGGGTTTGCCATTAATTACACAAGGTGGCGCTGGCAATATTTCACTCGCCACTTATATTGCTTTTTTGACGCAAGCTTATCATCACGTTAAACATACGACACCCTTGCTGATGGCTTGCGGCGGTCGATTATCTGGTGAATATGAATGGTTAAGAACCGCGATTGGCGAGTATATCGAAGAAGAAATGGGTCACCAAGAATGGGTGTTAAATGATATTGCAGCATGTGGCGCAGATAAAGAAGCCGTGCGCGCTAGTGCAACTACGGAAACTGCTGCCAGTCATGCAACTGAAATGATGGTCGCTTATGCCTATGACATGATTAATCGCGTTAATCCTATTGGTTTTTTTGGTATGGTATTGGTGTTAGAAGGCACCAGCACAGCGGTGGCAACGCAAGCAGGTGAAAAAATAATGGAAAGCCTGCAATTGCCGAAAAAAGCGTTTAGCTATCTGCTTTCACATGGTTCGCTTGATATTAGCCATGTGACTTTTTATGAAAGCTTAATGAACAAAATAACCAATAAAGCAGATCAAGCCATGATTATTCATGCCGCAAAACACTTTTATAAACTGTACGGCGATGTATTTAATGATGTTGCCGCCCGTACCATGTCAGGCGAATAGGCTCAAAAATGAATCTACACAATAAACGTATTTTGCTCACTGGCGCCACGGGTGGCGTTGGCAGCTTTGTGGCTAAGCAATTAGCAGAAAAAGGGGCTAACTTAATATTGGTTGGACGTCACGCGAGTAAACTCAGCGCGCTTCAATCCGAGATTGAACAGGGTGGTGGCAAAGCCAGCTTTATTGTTGCAGATTTAGCGATAGATGGCGTATCGCAATCAGTCGCTAAAACAGTGCAACAACAATTTGCTGGCATTGATATCTTAATTAATAATGCGGGTGTTTTAGATTTTATTGCGCTTGAAGATCAATCTGAAGCCAGAATTGCGGAGGTGATTCAAACCAACGTAACTTCACTCATTCAACTCACACGCGCGGTGTTGCCAATGTTGCAACAGCAAAATCAAGGCCATTTTTTATTCGTCGGTTCTATTTTTGGCTCTTTAGGTTTTCCCCATTACGCCACTTATTGCGCTAGCAAATTTGCCGTACATGGTTTCTCGCAAGCGTTGCGCCGTGAATTAGTTGGTAGCAATATCGGCGTGACGTATATCGCGCCACGTGCGATTGAAACCGCGATGAACAATCAAACCACAGTAGACATGCTAAAAAAAGCAGGGCAAGCAATGGATAAGCCTGAAAAAGTGGCAACTATTATTGTGAATAGCCTAGAAAAAGAAAAGCAAGAAGTCTTTATTGGACAGCCACAAAGCTTCTTTGCATGGCTCAATGGCGTTTCGCCTAAACTTGTAAATCTCGGCTTAAAAAATCAAACGGCTTTGGCTAAAAACTATCTGAATAAAAGCTAATATCGACTCCACATTTCATTTCTAGTACTTTTCGCCTAAACTCCAAGCATCGTTAGGAATCTTCCATCGGTTTTTATATGTCTGATTCTGATACATTCTGCTGTGAATATTGATATTCGCAATGGCTTTTCAACGATGTGCGTTTTTTTTAATTTGAACTAAACTACCAATCTGATTATCTAGTTTAGTTGGGGTTGTTTATTCTGAATAAATACCTGAACAATAATAGTGGCGCTATTTTTTATCGGCTCCATCCCTTCAGCAAATGTAATCAATCAATTTTCATCACAACAATCAACAAGGAGAATATATGCACGTAACCTTCGAACAAGCACAAGAAATTATCGACCACGCAGTAAAAAAATCACAAGAACTGAATGTGAAAATGTGTATTGCTGTATTAGATTCTGGCGGCAATTTAAAAGCCTTTTCACGCATGGATGATGCATGGGTTGGTAGCAGCGACATTGCGATTAAGAAAGCAAAAACAGCGTGTTATTTTGCCATGCCGTCAGGTGAAATTGGCAAGCTTTCAGTGCCTGGCAAACCGTTATATGGCATTGAGCACTCGAATGAAGGTTTAATCACCTTTCCAGGTGGCGTACCCATTGTGGATAAAGATGGCATGCTGATTGGCGCTGTTGGTGTGAGCGGTGATACGGTTGAAAATGATCATATTGTTGCGGTAGCTGGCGCGACTAAATGTGGTGAATGCGATTTACCACAACATCCATGGAGAACGTAATTTACGTCTAAACCATTAAGACATTTAGGGGAATACTCCCCTAAACTGCGCTTTATTTCCACGATATCGTTAGCCTCCAATCCAAGCTAACTGTCCCCTTTCCCTTGTATTATCTGAAATTAGTTGTAAACTGAATCTGCAATTCCATAAAAATTCAGGAGGACTTCAAATGGACTTTTCTACACTTGTGAATAGTTTGCAGGGTCAATTGGGGCAACATCTACCAGGTATTTTTGGTGCGCTTGCAGTGTTGATAGGTGGTTGGCTGATTGCTGTACTCGTTCGCGCTGGCTTAAACCGCTTTTTAAACATGATAGGCATTAACAAAAGAATCTCTGAAAGCACGGGGCAAGAAGTGGATATTGCCTCTGGCATTTCATTTGGTGCCTTTATTCTCATTTTACTCATTACACTAATTGGCGTATTTAGTAGCTTAAATTTACAAGCGGTTTCTGAGCCGTTTAATGTCATGGTGACGCAAATATTTGAATATTTACCACGTATTTTTGCGGGATTAATTTTGCTAGCCATTGCTTGGGGAATTGCAACTTTAGTCAGACTGATAGTCACTAAAGCACTAGCAACGACCAAGTTAGACGAAAAACTAAGCGCCGCAGCTGGCATGCAACCAATGAGCAATAATGTTGGTAATATGCTGTTTTGGATCATTATTTTAATGTTCTTACCTGCGTTACTTTCCACCTTCGAGCTGAATGGCTTACTAGCACCCGTGCAAGGCATGGTAGATGAATTTCTAGCCATGATTCCTAATATCTTTGCTGGTGGTGTGATTGCACTTGTCGGTTGGATTGTTGCTAAAATTTTGCGCGGTCTAGTCACCAATATCTTAGCAACCAGCGGTATTGATAATGTTTCAAAAGCAGTGGATATGGATGGTAAAAACGCCATTAAACTATCTAACGTTGTTGGTATGTTGGTGTTTATCTTTGTGTTTATTCCAACGTTAATCGCCGCTTTAGATGCGTTAGAAATGAGTGCCGTTTCTCAACCAGCCAGCAATATGCTCTCCATGATGTTTGAAGCGGTGCCCAATATCTTAGCGGCAGCGGTTATATTAACCATCACCTATTATGTGGCTAAATTTGTTGCCGCGCTGATTGTCAATCTACTCACCAGCATCGGTTTTAACGAGCTGCCTGAGAAACTAGGCTATGCAAAAACATTTAACAAAAAATCAACAATCGCTGACATTGTTGGAAAAATCGTCATTTTCTTTGCCATGTTATTTGCCACTGTGGAAGCAGCCAATCGTTTAGGCTTCTCAGAAGTCAGCGACATTGTCAGCATCTTCATTCAGTTTGGTGGCGATATCTTACTCGGCTCAGTCATTCTAGTCATTGGCTTCTGGTTAGCCAACCTTGCTTACCATGCCATTGATAGAGCAAGCGGCGAAAAATCAACAGGCCTAGCCAACATCGCTCGCATTGCCATCGTCGGCCTTGTGGTCGCCATGGGCCTACGCGCAATGGGCATTGCAGATGACATCGTCAACATGGCATTTGGCTTAACCCTTGGTTCAGTTGCTGTAGCCGTTGCCCTAGCATTTGGCCTTGGTGGTCGTGAAGCTGCTGGCAAACAATTAGAATATTGGTTTAAGAAAATGCGTGACGGTAAATAAACAATTATCCTGTCGCTCACAATAAAAAAGCCAGTGTATACTGGCTTTTTTATTGGCGGTCGCTTTAACTTTCATGCAACCGGCTAACAATCTTTTCTATTACTTTCAATCAATCATTTTATTAAGGAAATGCTGTGTGGCTTCGTACTGGTTGTGATATTACTTTTGATGTGAGCGTCGAAACACCGTTTACACTGATGTTGCGACCACGTAGCGGTTTGCAGCAATGGATTGCGCGCGAGTCTTACACACTTAAACCAAGCAGCATTCATGCGGTGGAATATACCGACAATTACGGTAATTTATGTCAACGTTTAATTGCGCCTGCTGGTGAATTTTCGATACGGACTTCTGCGGATATTTTAACGGCTGATGAGATTGATGTTGCGCCTGGCGCACCGTTTGATGAAGTGCAACATTTGCCTAATTATGTGCTAACTTATTTGCTTCCCACGCGATATTGCGAGTCAGATCGCTTTATTGATTTAGGTAGACAAATCGTTGCTGGCGTTTCACCTGGTTATGACCAAGTGGCGGCGATTCAAGACTGGATTCGAGACAATATTCGGTTTAATTCAGATGCACCACATTTTCAACTTTCAGCAGCTGAAGTTAATCTGCAAGGCGAAGGTGTTTGTCGAGATTTAGCGCATGTGGGTATTGCCCTTTGCCGTGGTCTTTGCATTCCTGCGCGCATGGTTGTAGGTTATTTATATGGCTTAAAGCCGATGGATTTTCATGCATGGTTTGAAGCATATGTCGGCGGACGTTGGTATACATTTGACCCCACACAACCAACACCAAAAGGTGGTCGAGTTGCTGTTGCCTATGGACGCGATGCTGCCGATGTGGCGATATTTAATCAATTTGGTCCTAGCTTATTTCCGCAAACAATGTCCGTGCGGGTTGAAAAATTAGCCGAAGCACCTGAGTAAATAATATGCATAGAATCCGTATTCAACACTTAACCGAATATTTATTCTCGGCACCTGTGACGTTTAATCCACACCGATTATTGATTCGTCCACGCGAAGGGCATGATGTAAGGATTGAATCATCAAAATTAGTGATTTCGCCCAGCTATAGCATCAAGTGGCAACGCGATGTGTTTGATAATTCTTTGGCAGTTGTTAGCTTTAAAGAACCCAGCAGCAAACTGTCTATTGCAAGCGAAGTGGTGATTCAACATTATGAACAAGCGCCATTTGACTTTATGCTTGAAGATTATGCGATTACTTATCCATTTAACTATGCGGACTCAGAACGCATCGACTTACTTGCTTATCAACAACTTGTTTTTTTGAATGATCAACTTGCGATTAATCAGTGGCTCAATCAATTTAATTATCTGGGTATGAATACATTTAGCATGCTGATGATGCTTAATCAAAACATTAGCAACCAGTTTCGTTATCAAATGCGCGAAGAACCTGGCGTTCAATCACCAGCTTATACTTTAGCGCATCGCAGTGGTTCTTGCCGTGACTATGCCACGCTATTAATCGAAGCTTGCCGTTGCTTAGGTTTAGCTAGTCGGTTTGTTAGTGGCTATTTGCATGCGCCTGCGACAGAGCAAGGCCATGCTAGCACCCATGCTTGGGTAGAAGTGTATCTGCCCGGCACTGGCTGGAAAGGCTTTGACCCAACCTCAGGCGAAGTGACCAGCAGTCAACACATTGCCACTGCCGTTGCCCGTGACCCCGAAGCGGTGCCGCCAGTTGCTGGCAGCTTTTTGGGAGTAGCGTCCAATAAACCCAGCATGCATGTTGATGTTAAAGTGAGTTTATTAGCGTAATCTAATCAGCCCGCTTGTTAAATATGTGGCAAGCAAGTTAATCAGCTTCTGTTAAAATGCTGATTACAATAGGAAACCCATTTTGACCACACTAAAGCTTAACAAAAAACCATCAGACCAACCGACAGCGCGCAAAGCGCCTGTACGCCGTGCTGACCCATCGAAACGCGACCGAACCAAAGCGCCGCCGCCAAAGCCAACATTTGCGAGCGAGCATGCTGCGGAGAAACCAGTGCGCCAACGTAACCATAAATATGATGGCAGCTTACATGAACAGCCTGCGAACAAAACTGCTGCGCCAGCCTCAGATGCGCCAATTTTAAGAAGCGAGTTCAAAGATCGCTCGTTTGTCGACAAAAGAAGTGAACGTGAGCCTAATAGATCGCAACGTGATGATACGCGAAATAGACCGCAACGCGACGATGCAAGAGACAGACCACAACGTGATAACGTTAGAACACCAAGCAAACGGCAGGATGACGGTGGAAAAATACAAGCAGACACTACCCGCCAATATGCCGACCGCGAAGGCGCTAACCGCAACCCGCCAAGACGTGGTGGCAAAGCACGTGATGGTTTTGTTGCCAGTGAGTTTGATAAAACACGTGCGGCAAAAAAATCAGCGCATCAACAAGCGGCGGCAAAACTACCCAACCAGCAAGATGACTCATCACCAAGATTATCAAAACGCATGGCAGAACTAGGGCTATGCTCGCGTCGTGAAGCAGATGAATGGATTGTCAATGGCTGGGTAAAAGTGGATGGTGAAATTATTGATGTGTTGGGCACACGAGTAAGTCCTGATGCGGAGATTATTGTCAGCGGCTATGCCATGGAACACCAAGCTGAAAACGTAACTATTTTGCTGCATAAGCCAGTAGGCCATGTCAGCGGACAAGCTGAAGATGGTTATCAACCAGCAATTGTTTTAGTGCATCCAGATAATGAATGGCTAGAAGATCCTGATTTAAATGAACATAACGCAAAAGAATTTCAACGTGGATTCTTAAAAGGACTTGCACCAGCAGGGCGCTTGGATATTGATTCAACAGGTTTGTTAGTGCTTACTCAAGATGGTCGTGTTGCACGCCATTTGATTGGTCAAGACTCGAGCGTAGAGAAAGAATATTTAGTCCGCGTTGAAGGTGAGTTAGACGAAAAAGGCTTGGCGCTACTTAATCATGGCTTAAGTTTAGACGGCGAACAACTGAAACCAGCTAAGGTCAGCTGGCAAAATGAAGACCAATTACGCTTTGTGTTACGCGAAGGTAAGAAGCGCCAAATTAGACGCATGTGTGAAATGGTTGGCTTGCATGTTGTAGGCTTAAAACGGGTACGTATTGGAAGTGTAAATTTAGGTAAATTACCGCTAGGCATGTGGCGTTATTTACGCGACAACGAGCAATTTTAAGGTATTCTTCTCATTTCAAATCATAATTAACAAAGGGACAAAAACAATGGGCTTATTTGATAGTGTTGCAGGCGCAGTTTTAGGCAAAATGTTGGGTGAAAAATCGGATATGGCAAAAGTTGCCATGGAGATGCTCGACAAATTTGGCGGGATAGAAGGTGTTCTGGCTAAATTTAAAGAAGGTGGTTTAGCCGATATCGCAGCAACGTGGGTGGGCAATGGCAAAAATGCGCCAGTTTCATCTAACCAAATTACAGATGCCTTGGGCGCAGATACCATTGCTGAAATTGCAGGAAAATTTGGTCTCAGCCCAGATATGCTTAGCGGTCAATTAGCAGAGCATTTACCGAATGTTATCGATAAAATGACGCCGAATGGTGAAGTGAATAACAACTCTAATGACTTGCTTGGCACTGTTTTAGGCATGCTTAAATAAGATAAATCATTCAAAAAATGCAGACGAGTACTTAATGTCTGCATTTTTAATCGTCCGTCACTATCAAATAGAAATCACTTTTAGAACAATCATGGATTTACTGTTAATTCTCAAAACCATCATCATGGGTATCGTCGAAGGCGCTACAGAATTCTTACCCGTCAGCAGCACCGGCCATCTCATCATCAGTGGTGATATTCTCAACTTTTTGAGTAAAGAAAAACGTGATGTGTTTGAAATTGTGATTCAATTAGGCGCGATTTTGGCAGTGGTATGGCAATATCGTACCAAAGTCATGCATGTCACCACGCATTTGAATGAGCAAAAATCTCGGCAATTAGTGATTAATCTATTCATCGCTTTTTTGCCATTAGCCATTATCGGCTTAGCGTTTCACGAGCAAATTAAAGCCTTATTATTCAATCCAAAATCGGTTGCGATTGCGCTGATTATTGGTGGTTTTATTATTTTATGGGTAGAGAAAAAATTGCCTAAAGTGACTGTTCATTCTGTAGATGACATGGACTGGAAGCAGGCAATAAAAGTGGGCTTTGCGCAAGCGATTGCATTAATCCCTGGCGCATCTAGAGCTGCCTCAACCATTATCGGTGGCATGGTGTTTGGCTTATCTCGAACAGCCGCTACTGAGTTTTCGTTCTTTTTAGCCATTCCGGTGATGTTTGCCGCAACTATTTTCGATTTATATAAAAGCAGAGATTTACTGGCCGCTGATGATTTTCTAATTTTTGCGATTGGTTTTATCACTGCATTTATCGCGGCTCTTATCGTGATTAAAGTATTACTACGCTATATCGCCAGTCATGATTTCACCATATTTGCATGGTATCGTATTGCATTTGGTGCGTTGGTGCTCTTTTATTACTGGTAAACTTTATAGTGATAGTTGCATCAAACATGATTGACATAGATCATTAAATTAAACGAAGGATCATCATGAAAAAGTATTTAAAAATAACTGCCTTGGTGCTTGGTGGCATTATTCTTTTAACATCACTGGTGATGGCTTACTTTGCGGCGACCTTTAATCCGAATGACTATAAACCGCAAGTCATCCAACTTGTTAAAGAAAAATATGACCGCGATTTAACCATTGATGGTGATATTAGCTTGTCTTTTTGGCCAAAATTGGGCGCAGACTTAGGCAAAGTGGCCATTTCTGAACATGCCTCGAATAATCAATTTGCTTCTATCAACAGCGCTAAAGTTGCGCTTGCGGTTATGCCCTTACTTAAAAAATCACTGGTGGTTGACACTATTTACATTGATGGCGCTAAAGCCAATATTGTGAAATATAAGGATGGCACGACCAACTACGATGATTTCTTAAGCAAAGATGAATCTGAATCATCAGAAATTGAATTTAATGTGCAGGGCATTAATGTCACGAATTCGGAAGTGAATTATGTTGATGAAGCAAACGAAGCCACCTACAACATCAGTCAATTTAATTTAACCTCTAGTCATATTGCACTAGGTGAGCCGATTGATTTAGATACTAACTTCATGATTAAAGCGAATCAGCCTGCCATCGCCGCCAATACCTCGATTAAAGGTAACTTCTTATACGATCCTGACAGTAAACGCTTTGTTGTGAAGGGCTTAGACAGCAGCATACAAGGCGAAATGCTAGACGGCAAAGATGTTGATATTACCGCTACTGGTGACATTGATGCACAAACAGAAAGCATGGAATTTTTAATTAATGATTTAAAACTGGCTGCTTCTGGCGATTTTAAAGGTGTAAAAGAAGCGGTTAATTTAAGCGCACCAGCTGTCAATATTGCAAAAGACAAGGTTAATAGTAAACAAATCACTATCAACCTTGCGCAAACCAAAGCGGACGGTGATTTAAAAGTGAATATGGTGTTAGCCAATATGGAAGGCTCGCCTAAAGCGATTCAAAGTAGTGGCATCACGGGTGATTTATCAATGGTGCAAGGTAAACGCACCGTGAAGGGTGAATTCTCTTCACCATTTAAAGGCAATATCGAGGCCTTAATATTTGATATTCCTAAACTAGTTGGCAAGCTCGATATTAAAGACCCTAGCTTACCGAATGGTGCAGTCAAAGGTACATTCAATTTAAGTTCGCATGCAGATATTAAAAAAGAGTTGGCTAACAGCACGTTTAATATCGTGTTAGAAGACACTAAACTCAACGGCGATGTTGCGGTTGCTAGCTTCAAACAGCCGAATATTAAATTCAATTTGAATGCCGATAAGTTAGACCTTAATAAATTATTAGGCGCTCCAAAAGCTGCTAGCGAACCTGCTTCTAAAGAGCCAGCGGATCTGACAGCGCTTAATACCTTACTACTCGACGGTAAAGTGAATATCAATAGCATTGTGTATGACAAACACCAAATCTCAGGGTTGAATCTTGGCGTTAAAGCAGATGGTAAAAAAGTGGCGATTAATGGTTTAAACGTTAAAGTAAATGATAGCCAAATCAAAGGCGCACTAAGCGTCAGTCAATTTGCTAAGCCGTTATACACATTCGACCTTGATATTAATGAGCTGGATTTGAATGGTTATGTAAACGCAGAAGAAACTTCAGAAACAAAAACAACAGGCGATGAAGTGATTGATTTAAGCGCATTAAAAGCGTTAAACGCCAATGGTTCGCTACGCATAGGCAAACTCAGTTATGGTCAAACAAAATTGCAAAACGTACGCATAGACCTAAAAGCTGATGGTGGCGTAGCAACACTAGCGCCATTTTCTGCCAGCTTATATGGTGGCAATATGCAAGGCTCACTGAATGTTGATGCGCGTGCAACACCTAACATTGCCTTTAAACAAAGCATGAGCAGTGTGGCCGTTGGCCCGTTATTACAGGACACGATTAATAACGACATGCTCTCTGGAACTGGCACGGTTAATATTGATATTGCAACGCAAGGCAATACGGTTAATACGTTTAAAAAAAACTTAGCGGGCACCTCTTCACTCGCATTAGCTGATGGCGCACTTAAAGGCATTGATATTGCGGGGAAAATCCGCGATATTAAAAGTAAAGTCAATTTGCTAAAAGGTAATGCAGTAGAAACTGCATCTGACGAAAAGCAAAAAACAGACTTTAGTGAGCTGAATGCTAGCTTTACTATTAAAAATGGCATCGCCCACAACGAAGATTTAAACATGAAAGCACCTATCCTGCGCTTAGCAAAAGGTGATAGCTTTGGCGATATTAATATTGGTAACCAAACCCTCAACTACACAGCCGCCCCAACCATCGTCAAATCGATAAAAGGCCAAGGTGGTGAAAATTTAGACGAGCTGGCTGGCATCAGCATTCCATTAAAAATATCAGGTACATTTGCTGATCCAAAATTCGGACTAGATACTCAGGCCATTGTGACTGGCTTAGCTAAATCTAAACTATTAGAAAAAGTGGGCGGCGAGAAAGGTGCTGCCATACAAGAGCTTATTGGCGGCGATAATAAAATAGATGCGATTAAAGGTTTACTCGGTAAGAAAAAACCTGCCGATACGGCGTCAGATGCAACTACGACCGAACCAGCGGCTGAAGGTGCAACAACAAAAGCAGCACCCGCTGAAAAACCAGAAACAGTTGAAGACAAAGCAAAAGAAAAACTCAAAGGCATATTAAAGTTTTAGTTTGATGAGCACTTTTGCAGATGCCGTTTTTGAATGGCAGAAAGTCCATGGCAGGCATGATTTGCCATGGCAAAATACCACAGACCCTTATGCTATTTGGGTGTCTGAAATCATGTTGCAGCAAACGCAAGTGACAGCCGTCATTGGTTATTATGCAGCGTTTATGCAGCGCTTTCCTGATATTGCCACACTTGCCAATGCCACGCAGGAAGAGGTGCTGCAATCGTGGAGTGGTTTAGGTTATTACTCCCGTGCACGTAATTTACACAACGCCGCGCAAACCATCGTAGATGAATTTGATGGTGTGTTTCCAACTGAATTTGATGACATTCAACGTTTATCTGGCATTGGTCGCTCTACGGCAGCGGCTATCTCAACCTTTGCTTTAAACAAACCGCAAGCTATCTTAGATGGCAATGTGAAACGTGTTTTCGCGCGCCATTTTCTGATTGAAGGTTGGACAGGTAAGCCAGCCATTCAACAAAAACTATGGGCAATTGCTGAGCGCGAGAATCCAAGCGCTAATCATACAAACCATGATGCCATTGCTTACACCCAAGGCTTGATGGATTTAGGTTCATCCATTTGCACGCGAAGTAAACCAAAGTGTAACCTCTGTCCGCTGAAGAAAAGCTGTCAGGCACTCGCAGAGAACCAAACGCAAAACTTACCCACTCCAAAGCCGAAAAAAGTATTACCGCAAAAAGAAACGACGATGTTAATTATCCGTATGGGTAAGGAAGTTCTGTTAGAAAAACGTCCACAAAAAGGTATTTGGGCAGGGCTATGGAGCTTACCAGAAATTGACATGACAGCAATCGCCTACGAAGTTGCGCAACAAAAATTTAGCTTATCAACAGAGGCTGATGAACCATTGCCGATTGTGAATCACGTGTTTACCCATTACAAGCTGGCTATTACACCGCAACCATTACAAGTCGTCAGCCCACCAAAGCAAAAAGAAAAAGCTGGCTACATATGGATGGGCATAGATGAGGCGATTGGTGCGGCAATACCGACGCCTGTGCGCAATATTTTATTAATGATGCAATTTAAACATTAAGCAATTCAATCATTAAGCAAGAGCATTACTCAGCTTTTAACAAACCAATTTCATTTAAAGCCGCTCTCAACTGTTCCTCAACCATCTTGTATCCTTCCGCATTAGGATGAATATAGTCTGCCTTTAGCGCGTTTTTAGACAGCACATCAGAGAAAATATCTTCCACCAAAGGAATGTTGTTTTCCTCAGCTAGTTTCGGATAAATTGGATGGTCTGATAATCCGCCTAAGGCGGCTTTGACTGGTTGGTTTTCTGGAATAGCGATTAACACAGTCTGAATATTTTTGGATTGTGCCGCTTGAATAATAGCGCGTAAATTAGCCTCCGTTTGGCTAATATTGATATTGCGTAAAAAATCATTACCACCTAATTCAATCATTAATAGGGTAGGCTGATACTTTTCCAATAATCTAGGTAATCGCGTCAAGCCTTCTGCACTGGTATCGCCGGGCACGCCTGCATTGATAATATCCCATCCTGTACGTTGTGCTAGTAGCGTAGGGTAGTCTTCTCCCTTGGCCGCGCCTGTGCCATAGCTTAAGCTATCGCCCAATATCAATACAGTTGCGCCTGTGGGAACAGCAGCTAACTTTTCACCACTACTACAAGCGACAAATCCTATGCTCAATAAACATAAGATTATCATTCTAATCATTACGATAAATGCTACTTTCATTTTACTTCCTTAATCACAGATATAAAAAAAGTAGCCGGAGCTACTTTTTATCGTGTTAACTAGTCTTGATCCCAGCTGTCTTCCCACATGCAATGCTTTACTTTTTGACGATTTGCAATGAGTTCATCAATGCTAGGCTCATCGTTTAATGCACGTTTAATTGCTAGCTTAGTCGCCTCGTAGTTATTTTTGTACATATCTTTTTTATCTAAGTTAGGGTCTTTAGCTGCACCTGGATCAATCCATACCAAGCTGATAATGCATAGGTCATTCACTTGGTCTTTTGGAATAATGCCTTCAATCACGCAATCTAAAATCGCATCTGCTGTTGCTGCTTGCACCAAGCCACCAAATAATTCAATGTTGGCTGAATCTTTCAATGTCACTTTTGGTACTGTCATACACACTGGGCGCACCATTTGATTTAAATCACGCACGGCAAACATAGCGGTGTGACCTTTAGTTTGTTGCATTAAGTTTGCAAATGCTTGACCAACTGGGCCATCAACTGCGCCGATAAGAATTTCTGGCATTGCTGCTGATGTATCTTTACCTTCTGTATACAAGGTGGCTTCACCAGCTTTAAAAATAATTTTTGACATAAAAATACCCTTTAAAATGAACTGAAAAATAATCGCTCATTATACAATTTTAATGCGGTGATTTAAAACTACTGACTTAAATCTTTAGTTGCATATCCACATGCGGAATGTTGGCATCTAAATAAACGTCGCTCACAATAACAAAGCCTGCTTTTTGATAAAAGGCAATTGCATGGGTTTGCGCAGAGAGTGTCACGGCTTTTAAGCTTTGTTGCTTACAAATATTGATTGCTGTTTGTAATAGTGCGCTTCCTATACCCATTCCACGCTTTTCTAACAAAACAGCCATGCGCCCAATAGTGCCGTTGTCCAATAACCGTGCACAAGCAATGGCTTGCGCTTGTTGATCAAAGGCTAATATATGCGTTGCACCCGCATCTAAATCATCCCATTCCAATGCAATCGGAACATGCTGCTCTAGAATAAACACTTGCTCACGAATCAGCCTTAACTGTGTTTCATGTGTAGCCCAAGTGACTTGTTTAATATAAAATTCTTGCATAGATTTTTGTAATACTTGCAGTCGATAGTGCTTACAGGCATTATGCATGCATAATTTTAATATGTGAATTAAGGATGAGATGATGCAAAAATATCAAACAACAGCCGCGCGTATGCTACTTGCGCTAGTGTTTCTAGGTCTAGTGCTTTTACGTTTAGCCGCCATTATGAATAATCCAGATGGTTATCTACAATATCAAGTAACCTTGGGTCAATTTGGATTACCAACAATCTTTGCTCCTCTCCTTATTCTGATTCAACTGATTGCTGGATTGAGCTTATTCTTTGGTTTTAAAACAGTATTATTCGCGCGCATTTTAGCAGGCTTAGCCGTATTTTTAGCATTAGTATTAGGCACCAAAATTCCTGAATTATTTTTCTTATATCTAGGAATTGCGGGTGGCATGTTATTACTGAGTGTTTATCCACAAAGCCCTTGCAGCTTAGATAACCGCAAAAAATAAAACCTTTAGTGCGCAATAATTCATTTGTTAAAAAAGCGGCAATTGCCGCTTTTTTTATTCCCACTCTAACGCGGGATAAACTGTATTGACATTGCGTCGGTTGGCAACATCAAACAATACCCACTTATCTTTTTCACTAGCCGCCACAGTATCCATTGCTTTTGCCATGCCAACGTCATTTTCAATTGCGGTCCGCACATCACTTAACATGACATTTAAATAGCGTAATTCATTATCAATAGCAGCTATCCAATTTTTAGTCTGCGCTCCATGGCCTGGTACAACTTGTTTCACGTCTTGATAGGTTTTTAATTGCTCCAAACTTGCAATCAAACCTTTGATATCGCCCTCAATCACTGGCGTGCGCTCTATAAACAATAAATCACCAGTGAATAAAGTCTGTGTTTTAGAATCAACCACCGTAATGTCGGTATTGGTATGTGCCACTGGATAAGCTTGTAATCTTAAGCTTCTATCGCCTAAATCCAGATTCAATGAATCTTTCACCGCTAAAGTAGGTAGCACAATCTCACTCCCTTTAGCTTCTTCCCCCAAATACTTTTCATTTAGTTTGTTATAAGCCTCTTCACGCAACTGCATGGCTTCAGCTAGGGCCGAATGCCCAACAAAAATGGGTTTATCGCCAACAAAGGCAGCGTTACCAAAAATATGGTCTGGATGCACGTGGGTATTAATTACATACAAAATCGGCAACTTGGTAATTTCCGCAATAGCAGCGCGCAACTGTTGCCCAACTTTTAGACTGCCTGCCGTATCAATAACCGCTACACCCTTGCTACCAACCACGACACTGATATTACAAATATCACCTTGATAGCCAACATCAATATCCAGATGTTCTCCATGGTGAACATAAATACCATCCCCTATGTCCTCTAAGAAACCTGCCGGTTTACTTTCCGCACAACTTGATAACATGAACAGTATTAATATTTTGCTTAAAAGTCGCATAATTCAGTCGCTTTCCGTTTTTAACGGTTAAAATATAATGCTTATTGAACAAGAATGTAGTGACGATTGTCACACAAAACATCAAGTTGAGTGGCACTAAATTTAAGGAGGAAGCATGAACAAGCGTTATACGAAAGTTGCCATTATCCTGCATTGGCTGATTGCATTCGGTATTTTAGGTATGTTTGCATTTGGCTGGTACATGACGGGTTTACCAAGAGAAGCGCCAGAGCAAATGTCATATGATTTATTTGATTGGGGCATTTACACTTGGGAACTAACTAAAGAGAGTTCACCTAGAGCTTTCTATTTCAACTTACATAAATCAATTGGTATTACCTTGTTAGGCCTTATTATTATTCGCATTTTATGGCGTATTACCCATAATCCGCCTGCATTATTAACTAGCTACAAAGCATGGGAACGTAAACTGTCTACTAGCGCCCATCATTTACTGTATTTATTGATGGTGCTCGTTCCATTGAGCGGTTTGATTATGTCGGTGGCAGGTAAGTATGGTGTAAAGTGGTTTGGTCTAGACTTTATTGCGGGAATCGAAAATACACCAGTGCGCGAAATTTTTCATGAAACACATGAAATTGCAGGATTGATATTTCTAGCCATTATTGTTTTACATATCCTGGGTGCTTTAAAACATAAACTTATCGACAAAGATGAAACTATGAATCGCATGTTACCTTAAAACAACAAAGCTCCTAATAGGAGCTTTTTATTTGCATCATTAAAAATGATTTAGTATCTTTTTTTCCTAGGCGTAAAATTATTGCTACCTTGCTCAATATGTCTAAAAGTAATACGCCCATTATTAATATCATATGGTGATAGCTCAAGCGTAACATTATCGCCCGCCAAAATACGGATATGATTTTTCTTCATCTTACCACCAGCATAGGCGATTAACTTGTGATCATTTTCTAATGTCACACGATAACGCGAGTCTGGTAAGACTTCTGTTACTACACCATTCATCTCAATTAATTCTTCTTTAGCCAACTATAACTCCAAAATATTTTACATTGCTCTAAAAGCAATAACGCACGCAGTATAGGCTTAGACGACATGTTTAGCAACAAAAACACCAAAAAAGCCGTTTTTTTGTGCTTTTTTTGCAAATAAATGCATTTTCCGCTTGTTTTTATCTTCATTAGCGTGTACAAAGCGTACTAAGGCGTTGGATTTTTCAATTTTAAGTCAGTAGGCATTAGATTTTAAAACCCAAGTTTTCAGGGTGCCTCCCTATTTAAAGTATGAAAGATATAAGACATGGCAACAGGAACAGTAAAATGGTTTAATGATTCAAAAGGTTTTGGGTTTATTACTCCAGATGAAGGTGGTGACGATTTATTCGCTCACTTCTCAGCAATCGTTGATAGTGGTTACAAAAGTTTGAAAGAAAACGAAAAAGTAACTTTCGACGTTACTGATGGTCCAAAAGGTAAACAAGCTTCTAACATTCAAAAAGCTTAAGTTTGCAATAAAACCTGAGGCGTAAGCCTCGATTAAAATGACCCTTTACAGGGTCATTTTTTTTGCCTGCTATTTGCTATTTATTAATGTGGTATTGCTGACTATGTTTACGTACTGCTTCTAAAAATGCAGCTGCGTTTTCTGGCGGCGTCCATTGCGTAATACCATGACCTAAGTTAAATACTTGTCCTGAGCCTTCACCATAGCTCGCTAAAATATTGGCTACTTCTTTTTCTATTGCTGCTGGTGTTGATAATAAAACTGCTGGATCCAAATTTCCTTGTAAAGCCACTTTGCTTCCAACACGCGCTCTTGCTTGTCCAATATCAATCGTCCAATCCAAGCCTAGCGCGTCTGCACCTGATTCTGCTTGCGCTTCTAACCAAAGCCCGCCACCTTTGGTGAACATCACACAAGGCACTTTTCGACCATCGGCAGTTTTAGTTAAACCCGCAATAATCTTTTTCATATAATTGAGTGAAAATTCAATGTAGGCATTGTGCGAGAGCGCACCGCCCCATGAATCAAAAATCATGACCGCTTGTGCACCAGCTTCAATTTGCGCGTTGAGATATTGAATAACTGTCTGTGCAGTTGTTTCTAAAATATGGTGTAACAAATCAGGTCTGGCATACGCCATTTTCTTTGTTGTTAAAAAGTCTGTGCCACCTTTACCTTCAACCATGTAGGTTGCAAGCGTCCATGGGCTGCCTGAAAAGCCGATTAAAGGCACACGTCCATTTAATGCTTTACGAATGCTGGAAACTACATTGAAGACATATTGAAGGTCAGCCATATCTGGCACTGTTATCTTTTTAATGTCCGCTTCGTGCTGTAATGTTCTTTCAAAGCGAGGGCCTTCGCCTGCTTCGAACGACAAGCCTAAACCCATAGCATCAGGAATCGTTAAAATATCTGAGAATAGAATCGCCGCATCTAATAAGGGATAGCGGTCTAAAGGCTGTAAAGTCACATCTGTCGCAAACTGGGCGTTACGACATAAATCCATAAAACTACCCGCATCTTGTCGTGTCGCTTTATATTCAGGCAAATAGCGCCCAGCTTGGCGCATCATCCAAACTGGTGTGTAACTGGTGGATTCGCGCATTAACGCTTTTAAAAAAGTATCGTTCTGAAGGACTTGCATATTGACTCTTTTCCAAAAAATTGGGGATACAGCATTTGTATCCCCAGTATTTTACTGCTATTTTAAATCACATTAGTTTAGCTGCTTAGCGCGGCAATACTGATGAACCCATTAAAAACTCATCTACCGCTTTGGCGCATTGACGACCTTCACGAATAGCCCAAACAACTAAAGATTGACCGCGGCGCATATCACCTGCCGCAAAGACCTTATCTTGACTTGTATGATAGCAACCTTCACCATCCGTTGTTGCTTTAGCATTACCGCGGTTGTCTTTTTCAACACCAAAAGCATCTAATACATTTTGTAGCGGTGAAACAAAGCCCATAGCCAATAAAACCAAATCTGCTTTAATAGTGAATTCAGAACCAGGGACTTCTTTCATATTACGCCCCTCCCATTCTAGACGCACTGCTTTTAAACCAGTTACTTTACCATTTTCACCAATTAATTCTTTGGTTCCAACTGACCAATCACGGTCTGCGCCTTCTTCATGCGAGCTTGATGTACGCATTTTAAGTGGCCAGTTCGGCCATGTTAACGCGCGATTCTCTTGTACTGGCGGCTGTGGCATCAATTCAAACTGAGTAACGCTTGCTGCACCATGGCGATTAGAGGTACCCACACAATCAGAGCCTGTATCACCACCGCCAATCACTACAACATGTTTACCTGTTGCTTTAATTTGACCTTGAACATTATCGCCTGCAACTGCTTTATTGTTAGGCGTTAAAAAGTCCATCGCAAAATGTACACCATCTAATTCACGGCCTGGAACAGGTAAATCACGTGGATATTCAGCACCACCAGCCAACACAACAGCATCATAATTTTTTAATACATCATCTGCTTGAACATTTTCGCCCACGTATTGATTGGTCTTAAACGTGACGCCTTCTGCTTCCATCTGTGCCATACGGCGGTCAATGTGCGACTTCTCCATTTTAAAATCAGGAATCCCATAGCGCAATAAACCGCCAATACGGTCATTCTTTTCTAGCACAGTGACATCATGACCAGCACGCGCCAACTGTTGAGCCGCGGCTAAACCCGCAGGTCCTGAGCCTACCACTGCGACTTTTTTACCTGTTTTATTTGGATTAATTTGTGGCGTAACCCAATCATTTTCCCAAGCTTTATCAATGATGGCGTGCTCGATTGATTTAATGCCAACAGCATCATCATTAATATTTAATGTACAAGCCGCTTCACATGGTGCAGGGCAAATACGACCAGTAAATTCTGGGAAGTTATTGGTTGAATGCAACACTTCAATCGCTTGCTTCCAATCTTGGTGATAAACCAAGTCATTGAAATCAGGGATGATATTGTTGACTGGGCAACCTGACGTACAAAATGGAATACCACAATCCATACAACGTGCGCCCTGTACTTTTGCTTCATCATCGCTTAAATGGAGCACAAACTCCTTGTAATTTTTTACGCGCTGCTCAACTGGAAGATTGGCTTCCGATAGTCGTTCAAACTCTTTAAATCCTGTCACTTTACCCATTATGCGGCTTCCTTGCTTGCAGTTGCGGCTAACTCTGTTAGTGCGCGTTTATATTCAGTCGGCATTACTTTAACAAACTTAGCTCTTTGATTACCCCAATCGGCCAAAATAGCTTTAGCACGTTGGCTATCCGTTAAATCAGCATGGTTCTGAATTAAGCCTTTTAAAGTGACTTCATCTGCTTGTCCCAAATGCTGCACCTTACCGATATCCGCATCAGCTGATTCAACTTTCTCTAATGTCACCATGCTCATATTGCAACGTTTAGCGAACTGGCCGTCTACATCATAAATATAAGCGACGCCGCCACTCATACCCGCTGCAAAGTTTTGACCTGTAACGCCAAGTACAACCACCGTACCGCCCGTCATGTATTCACAGCCATGATTGCCGACACCTTCAACTACCGTTGAGGCACCTGAGTTACGCACACAGAAACGCTCACCAGCTACGCCACTAAAGTAGGTTTCACCAGCCGTTGCACCATACATCACGGTGTTACCAACAATGATGTTTTCATGCGAAATACCACGGAAAGCCACAGGCGGTTTGATAATAATACGGCCGCCACTTAAGCCTTTTCCAACGTAATCGTTACCCTCACCAGTTAAAGTAAAAGTGATGCCTTTAGCTAAAAATGCGGCAAAACTTTGGCCTGAAGTACCAGTAAAGTTAATATTAATCGTGTCATTTGGTAGTCCAGCATTACCGTATTTTGTCGCAATTTGATTGGACAACATCGTTCCAACAGTACGATTAGTATTCAGTATTGGTGTATCAATCACCACTTTTTCGCCATTTTCAATGGCTGCTTTTGCCTGTTTAATCAATGCATTATCTAATGCATTCACTAAGCCATGCTCTTGATCTTCAACATGGTATCTGGCAACACTTGCTGGCATATCAGGTAAATGGAAGATTTTGCTGAAATCTAAACCATTAATTTTCCAGTGATCAATGCCTGCTTGCATATCAAGCAAATCTGCACGACCAATTAAATCACTAAATTTAGCAATACCGATACTTGCCATTAATTCACGAATTTCTTCTGCAACAAAGAAGAAGTAATTCACTACATGCTCTGGCTCACCCGTAAACTTCTTACGCAACTCTGGATCTTGCGTCGCAACGCCAACTGGACAGGTATTTAAATGACACTTACGCATCATAATACAACCCTCAACCACCAACGGCGCAGTTGCGAAACCAAACTCATCCGCACCTAACAAGGCGCCAATCACAACATCACGGCCTGTTTTCATTTGACCATCAGCTTGCACAATCACACGTCCGCGCAATTGGTTTAACACCAAGGTTTGTTGTGTTTCAGCAAGACCTAGTTCCCAAGGTGTGCCTGCATGCTTAACCGAAGTTAATGGCGATGCACCTGTACCACCATCATGGCCAGCGACCACAATATGGTCTGATTTTGCTTTTGCAACACCCGCCGCTACCGTACCAATACCAGTTTCAGAAACTAGCTTCGTCGATATAGACGCATTTGGATTGGCATTTTTTAAGTCATGAATCAATTGCGCCAAATCTTCAATCGAGTAAATATCATGATGTGGCGGTGGAGAAATCAAACCAACACCCGGCACACTAAAACGCAACATCGCAATATATTGACTAACTTTGTGGCCTGGTAATTGACCGCCTTCACCAGGTTTAGCACCTTGTGCCATTTTGATTTGAATTTGATCAGCACTCGCTAAATATTCCGCTGTCACGCCAAAACGACCACTCGCCACTTGCTTAATGCGAGAGCGCATTGAATCGCCCGCTTTTAATTTAACATCTGCTTCAATAAATTCCTTACCGAATACTTCAGACATGCTAGTGTCTGTTGCTACCGGAATATAGCGTTTTTTATCTTCGCCACCTTCTCCTGTATTCGATTTACCGCCAATACGATTCATCGCGATGGCTAATGTTGCATGCGCTTCCGTTGAGATTGAGCCCATTGACATTGCACCCGTTGCGAAACGTTTAACAATTTCTTTTGCTGATTCAACTTGCTCTAACGGTATCGCTTTTCCTGCAGGTTTAATCTCAAATAAACCACGCAATGTCATATGGCGGCGCGTTTGATCATTGATTAATTTTGCATATTCTTTATAAGTTTCATATTGATTGGTACGTGTCGCATTTTGTAGCTTAGCAACAGATTGCGGTGTCCACATATGCTCTTCGCCACGCACTCGGTAAGCATACTCACCACCGGCATCTAGCGCATTGCTTAACACTGGGTCATGGCCAAAAGCTGCTTGATGTAAACGAAGCGCCTCTTCAGCCACCTGTTCTAAACCAATACCTTCAATTTGGGTTGTCGTGCCTTTAAAGTAAGCATCAACAAATTGTGAATTTAAGCCAATCGCTTCAAAAATATGCGCCCCACAATATGACTGATAGGTAGAAATACCCATTTTCGACATGACTTTGTATAGGCCTTTACCAACCGCTTTGATAAATTTCTCGCTAGCCTCTACAGGCTTGTCAGAAATACTCGCGATTGTTTGGTAAGTTAACCATGGGAAAACTGCTTCAGCACCGTAACCAGCTAGCAAGGCAAAGTGATGCACTTCACGTGCGGAGCCTGTTGAAACGACTAAGCCCGTTTGTGTCCGCAAACCAGCTTCAACCAAGTGCATGTGCACTGCAGAAGTCGCTAGCAAAGCAGGAATAGCAACCATGTCGCTATCCATATTCATGTCATTTAATACGATAATATTAAAGCCATCTGCTACTGATTGTTCCGCTTTTGCACACAATGCGCTCAGCGCGCCTGACATCCCAGCTATCCCTTGTGAAACTGGATAGCACATATCCAATGAGATTGAATTGTAATCACCTTTTGTGATTGCTTTAATCCCCATAATCTTAGCGAAAGCTTCTTCGCTAAGCACTGGCTGACTACCTTCTAATCGTGCATCTGGCTTGGTCTCATGCATCTGAAGCAGATTAGGCTTAGGGCCGAGAAATGTCACCAGAGACATCACCATTTCCTCACGAATCGGATCGATTGGTGGATTGGTCACTTGTGCAAACAACTGTTTAAAGTAGTTGTATAACACTTTAGGTTTATTCGACAACACTGGCAGCGCAGCGTCATTACCCATGGAACCAGCAGCCTCTTCACCTTTTTCAATCATTGGCTCTAGTAAGAATTTAATGTCTTCTTGCGTCATGCCAAACGCTTGTTGCGTATCGAGCAAGCTAGCTTTTAAGTCAAATTTGGCTTCAACCTTAGGTAAATCGCAAATGTTATACCGGGTTGCATCAATCCATTGACGATATGGCTTGGCTGTCGTCAATGCACTTTTGACTTCCTCATCATCAATAATACGACCTTGCTCCATGTCAATCATCAACATTTTGCCTGGTTGCAAACGCCATTTCTTAACGATTTTTTCTTCTGGGAATTTCAATACACCCATTTCAGAAGCCATCATCACAATATCATCATCAGTGACTAAGTATCGAGCAGGACGTAGACCATTGCGATCGAGCGTTGCACCAATGATTTTGCCATCGGTAAATGCAACTGCTGCTGGGCCATCCCATGGTTCCATAATCGCGGCATGATATTCATAGAATGCTCGTCTATCATCATCCATAATGGTTTTTTCGTTCCACGCTTCTGGAATCATCATCATCATGGCATGCGGTACGCTATAACCACCAGCAACCAACAATTCTAAACAGTTATCAAAACAAGCAGAATCTGAACGACCAGCCACAATCAACGGCCATACTTTTTCTAAATCTTCACCCAATAGTTCAGAGTGCATTGCCGCATGGCGCGCTGTCATCCAGTTGACATTGCCTTGTACCGTATTAATTTCGCCATTGTGCGCAATCATGCGGAAAGGGTGAGCCAAATGCCATGATGGGAAAGTATTTGTTGAGAAACGTTGATGTACTAAAGCCAGCGCTGAAACCACGCGCTCATCCATCAAGTCTTTGTAATAAACACCCACTTCGTTGGCTAACAACATACCTTTATAAACAATGGTACGTGAAGAAAGGGATGGCACGTAAAAATAGGCATTATCTTGAATATCCAATGCACGCACCGCATGCTCGATACGCTTACGCATGACATAACATTTACGCTCAAACGCATCAGAATCTTCGAATGTACTACCAATAAATAATTGGCGCATCATCGGCTCTACATCACGTGCCGCCTCAGCAATATTGCTATTGTCTACAGGCACATCACGCCAGCCAAGCAACACTTGGCCTTCTTCTTGCAGAATATTTTCAATCACACCTTCGCATTGCGCTCTATTGCTAGATACTTGCGGTAAAAATAAATTACCAACGGCATATTGCCCAACAGCAGGCAACTCAATATTTAATTTAGCCGCTTCTTCACGCATAAACGCATCTGGAATTTGCATCAATAAACCAGCACCATCACCCAATTTAGGGTCATATCCTGTCGCACCACGATGGGTTAAGTTGGTTAATAACTCCAAACCCTGCTGAACGATTTGATGACTCTTCTTGCCTTTGATATGCGCAACAAAGCCAACGCCACAGGCGTCATGCTCATTATTAGGGCTGTATAAGCCTTGTTTTTCTGGCGTAGATGTTACTCGTGTCGATCTAGTCAATTTAGAATCCTGCTGATTAATTGCATTGTGTGTATTCATTACTCTATTCTCAAGCATTACTGTACATTTAGCGGAACCCTAAATAATACCGTTAAATACGCTTGCTATCAATCACATAGCACACGTTTAGGTTTATTTTGTGGATAAAATTACCTGAAAGGCTTTTTCTGCCGCCGCTATCGTTGTTGCAATATCGCCATCCGTATGGGCTGCAGAGACAAATCCAGCCTCAAATGCCGATGGCCCAAGATAAATACCACTGTCCAACATGCTATGGAAAAAAACATTAAAAGCGGCCTTATCTGATGTCATCACCTCATCAAAACAAGTTGGGCATGCCTCACTGAAATATAAGCCAAACATACCACCTACACTTTGCGCACTAAAAGTCACACCTATTTTTTTAGCTGCAGCCACCAAACCATCCACTAATTTTTGTGTTTGCACTGTTAAATTTTTATGAAAATCAGGTGCTTGAATCAATTCTAATGTTTTAAGACCTGCAGTGACCGCCACTGGGTTTCCTGATAATGTACCTGCTTGATACACTTTTCCTAATGGCGCTAAACCTGACATGATGTCTTTACGTCCACCAAAAGCACCCACAGGTAAGCCACCACCAATCACTTTACCCAATGTTGTCATATCTGGCTTGATGCCATAAAGCGCTTGTGCGCCACCTAAATGTACTCGGAAGCCTGTCATCACTTCATCAAAAATCAATACCGATCCATGCTTGGTACACAAATCACGTAAGGCTTTCAAAAAAGCTTCTGTCGGTTTAACCAAATTCATATTGCCAACAACTGGCTCAATAATCACGCAAGCAATCTCGTCACCTGACTGTTTAAACAGAGCTTCCAACTGCTCAACGTTGTTGTACGGTAGCGTTAAAGTATTAGCGGCCACCTCTGCAGGCACGCCAGCTGAATCTGGCTCACCAAACGTCAGCAATCCTGAACCCGCTTTAACCAACAGTGAGTCGGCATGACCATGATAACAACCTTCAAACTTGACTAATTTACTGCGGCCAGTAAAACCGCGCGCAACACGAATCGCACTCATTGTTGCCTCGGTACCAGAACTCACTAAGCGAATTTGCTCCATGCTCGGCACTAACTTGTTAATGGTCTCTGCCATTTCCAACTCTAAACCTGTCGGCGCGCCAAACGATAAACTATTGGCAGCAACAGCTTGCACAGCCGCAATCACTTCTGGGTGTGCATGACCAACAATCATTGGCCCCCAAGAGTTGATATAGTCGATATATTCTTTACCATCTACGTCCCAAAGCTTAGAGCCTAGGCCTTTTTTAAAGAAAATAGGTGTGCCACCCACACTGCGAAACGCACGTACGGGGGAATTAACACCACCTGGAATGAGATGTTGAGATTGCTCGAAAAGAATTTGATTTTGTGAAGTCATGGTCTGAATTATATCGTTATTGCCTAAAAATTAAATTGCTTACTGGTTTATATACTAGCGTCTGCATTAAGAAAGTACACTAATCACTACAATTGCATCTGCCTCTGCCTGTTTTACTTGCCTTGCATTGGTTACGGCCATTTCACCAATACCAACAACAGCCATATTACTTGCCTCACTTAAGCAAAGAAGTCTAACGGTACTTTTGGCGCTTTAGGTTTGGCTTATTTTAAGAGCTTATTTTAAAGATAAGCGCACCAAAAGCACTGCAATCTGCACCATCTGCATGCGCCTTTTACGCCAAAGCAAGCTGGTTATAACATGAAAAGCCAGTTATCTTGTTCTTACCAAGCAATTTTCGCGCCTTACTAGCTGACAATCTTCAGCGCCTAATCTGTATGACACATCGGCTATTTTATGACGACTTACTCGGTTTAAGTATGTCCGGGATAACGCTTTATTACACTAATGCTGAATAGAGGATGGCTTTTCAAAATCTGTTTCTAATGTTTCAGTTTCTTCTCGCGCCCAAAAGAAGCGATCAGGTATAAATTGTCCCATGCCTGGTCTAAAAGCATTTTTAAGCGTTTGCCAAGTATATTCTTGTGCTTCTTGCAGCGCTTCTTCTACGGTTAATCCATGCGCCATGCAAGCTGCAATTGCACTGGTTAGCGTACAACCAGAGCCATGATAGCTACCTGCCAATCGCTCCCAGTGATATTCTTTAATTAAACCTTCTGCGCCATATAAGGAGTTCATTACATCGGCAGAACGTTCATGCGTGCCTGTAATAAGCACATATTCTGTTCCCATCGCCAATAAGCGCTGCGCCGACTCTTCTAATGAAGTGTATTTTACTTCATCGCCTTCATCATAAAAAGCCAAACGGCGCGCTTCTATACTATTTGGCGTAATGAGTGTGGCTTGCGGAAACAATAATTCACACATCGCCGCTTGCATTTCTTCGTTAGTCAAATCATCGCCACGGCCAGAAGTTAAAATAGGATCAATTAACAATGGCACATCAGGATAGTCCGCCATGATTTCTGCAATGACGGCAATATTTTCAACACTGCCCAATAAGCCCAATTTAAAAGCCGACACTTGCACATCTTCTAAAATCGTCCGCGCTTGATCATTAATCCAATCCGCATCCAGCGCCATCACGCTTTCTACGCCAACCGTATCTTGCACCGTCACCCCTGTGACAACGGAAAGGGGATGGCATCCAATGCTTGCCAAAGTCAGCATGTCAGCTTGCAATCCTGCACCACTACTAGGATCAGTAGCAGAAAATGTCATCACGCATGGTGGTGTTTTTGTCATATTCTCTCTATATTTATGTAAATCGTTTTGCCTAATTTTATACTGATTTGCCTAAAACAGATAAATAACAATTTAGAGCCAGCAACTTTGTTACTCTTAATTATAAAGGCGTTATTAGAACTCAATTGGATCAATATCTAACACCCACCGAACTTTATTGGCTAATTTATGCACGCGCAATAAGGGCGTCAATTGCGCTAATAATTGATGTAATGCACCACGATTATTAGCTTGCAACAGCAACTGACCTCGCTCCATATTGTTTAGCCGCGCCATCTGTGGCCTAAGTGGGTCATAAATCATCACATCATTTGGCATCTTTTGCGCCAATGCAACAGCTGCATTTAAAAACGCTAACACCTGAGGGTAAGTACTCGCTTCTGCTTTTAGCAATGCGAAATAACTGGTTGGTGGAAATTGCATAATGTTACGCTCATCAAGCAAAGTATCCGCATACGTTTCATAATCTTGCGCACGCAAGGCATCAAATAAGGCATGTTGAGGGAAGGTGGTTTGTATCAATACTTCACCTGCTTTTTCAGCTCGACCAGCGCGTCCTGACACTTGCATGAGCTGTGAAAATAGCCGTTCACTCGCACGAAAATCTGGGCTAAATAACGCAGTATCAGTATCAATCACTCCGACTAAGGTTAAATGTGGAAAATCATGTCCTTTTGCCAACATTTGAGTGCCGACTAAAATATCGATGGCTTTATCCTGTACTTTTTTGAGTAAATCGGTCAGCGCATCTTTATTACGCACACTGTCACGATCGACTCTCGCAATATTTGCTGTTGGAAATAAATCGGTTAAGGTTTGCTCCAGTCGCTGAGTTGCTTGGCCAACAGGGCTCAAATCTGGATTACCGCAATCTGGACATTGCAGCGGAATCCGTTGCTCGTGACCACAATGGTGGCATTTCAGTTGGCGTTGCCCAAGATGCACGACCAAACGCGCGGAACAACGTACGCAAGGCGCAATCCATTGGCAAGCATTGCAATGCAAAACAGGCGCATAACCGCGCCGATTGAGAAATAGCAAACTTTGTTCACCACGCGCTAATCGTTCACGCATGGCTTTAATCAGAATAGGGGATAAGCCATTTTCAGTAGGTGATTTGCCAACATCAATGCAGTGAATTTTGGGTAGCTGCGCGTTTTCGACCGCACGTTGCTTTAATTGCAATAAACTATATTGTTGCTTCTTCGCTAAATGCCATGTCTCCAATGAGGGTGTCGCACTGCCCATCACAATCGGAATATTCAGTTGCTTAGCGCGCATAATCGCAATATCTCTGGCGTGATAACGCATGCCATCTTGCTGCTTGTATGAACTATCGTGCTCTTCATCAATCACGATAAGTTTTAACTTTGGCATAGCGCTAAATACACTCAAGCGTGTACCAATCACAATTTTTGCTGCGCCTTTACTAGCTGCTTGCCATGATTGCAAGCGCTCACTTTCACTTAAATGGCTGTGCAGAGTAGCTAACGGATATTGACTTAGACGACTTCTAAAACGCGCTTCTAATTGTGGCGTTAAATTAATTTCGGGCACTAAAATTAAGGCTTGCGCATCTTGCTCTGCCAACACGGTTTGTAATAACTGAATATAGACTTCGGTTTTACCACTGCCCGTAATGCCGTATAACAGCCACGGCTTAAAATGATTAGCTTCAGCTAACACGGCTTGAATCACTTGCTGCTGCTCCGCATTCAACGTAGGCACAATACTGGATGATTGCAAACCTGCTTTTACTGCAACCACTGCTGTTTGTTGCAGGCAGTTCATCTCGGTTAACGTAGCTATCGCTTTGCGCCAACTTGACGAAATCTCGGCTAGTTGCGTCTCACTCAAGCTGGTATTCTCTTGCAACGCTTGCACGATACGTTGTAAGACCACTTGGCGTTTAGGTAGCGAGGCCATATCAACTGAAGCATTAAGCTGATAGACATAACTTTTGCGCGTGACAGCGGGTTTAATTTGGCGCAAACGTAATGGCAAAGCGGCCATCATCGCTTGGCCTAATGGGTAGTGATAATAATCTGCACAAAATTTCAGCAATTTAAACAACTTTGCATCAAAAACCACATCTTCAAACACATGTTGTACAGGCTTTAATTTGTCCAAAGGCACATCTGATTCAGTGGTAATTTCTACAATCACGCCAACTAAATTACGCCCCGCAAAAGAAACAACCACGCGCGCACCTACCTGCGCCTTAAATCCGTTATTGAGATAATCAAATAAACGGTTCAGCGGCACATCAAGTCCAATTCTGAGGATTTGCATTGGCATGGTTATGGATTTGTTATATTAGGTTGTTATAGACGTTGTATAGATAATTTTAGTGTAAAGGCTTATTGGGTTAAAATACTGACTTCACGAATTTAATGCAATCTATTCACAATAACCAGCTTATTTTTTAAGAATACGACCCTTGAAAGACATCATCTCAGACCTATTACTGCAAGCGGCTAAAACTTTGGTTGCCGATACTGCCAGTATAAACATTATTTTAGACCGCCCAAAATCAGCCGATCACGGGGATTTTTCGTGCAATCTCGCCATGGTATTGGCGAGGCCACTACGCCAGAACCCGCGTGCTATTGCCGAGCAATTGATTCAAGCGCTACCTAAAAATACGCAGATTGAAAAAGTAGAAGTCGCTGGCGCTGGTTTTATTAATTTCTATTTAGCCGATAATACAAAACACGATATCGTTAAGGATATTTTGCATGCTGGCGAACACTATGGCCATAACCAAACTGGCAAAGGTGAAAAGGTACAAGTAGAGTTTGTTTCTGCTAATCCAACAGGCCCATTACATGTTGGTCATGGTCGTGGTGCTGCAGTCGGCGATTGCTTATCGCGTTTGCTAGCAGCCAATGGTTGGGATGTCACCCGTGAGTTTTATTATAACGATGCGGGTGCGCAAATTGATAATCTGACCAAGTCTGTTTTGGCACGGGCCAATGGCATTGCTACAGATGACCCCAGCTTTCCTGAAAATGGTTACCACGGTGAATATATTGCCGATATTGCGAAAGCCTATTTAGCCAAGGAAACCATTGTTGCTGATGATATTGAAGTCACCGCTAGCGGTGATTTAAACGACACGGATTCTATTCGTCACTTTAGCGTGGCATATTTACGCCATGAACAAGATTTAGATTTACGTGCCTTCCAAATCCAGTTTGATGTGTTTTCATTAGAAAGCGAGCTTTACACCTCTGGCAAAGTAGAAGAAACGGTACAAGCCTTAATTAAAAGTGGTCATACCTATGAAGAAGAGGGCGCGCTTTGGTTGCGCACCACGGATTTTGAAGATGACAAAGACCGCGTCATGCGCAAAAAAGAGGGCGGTTATACCTATTTTGTCCCTGATGTTACTTATCATTTAGAAAAATGGAAACGCGGTTTTACCAAAGTGATTAATGAGCAGGGCGCCGATCATCACAGCACGATTACGCGGGTGAGAGCGGGGCTACAAGCGTTGAATATCGGCATTCCAAAAGGTTGGCCTGATTATGTGCTTCACCAAATGGTGACCGTCATGCGCGGTGGTGAAGAAGTTAAACTGTCTAAACGTGCCGGTAGCTATGTTACGCTACGTGACTTAATCGAAGAAGTGGGCTGTGATGCAACGCGTTACTTTTTGGCTGCGCGTCGCGCAGATTCGCAATTGGTTTTTGATATTGACCTTGCTCGCGCGCAAACCAATGATAATCCTGTGTATTACATTCAATATGCGCATGCGCGTATTTGTAGTGTGTTGGCGCAATGGGGCGGCGATGCTTCTACGCTTACATCAGCCGATTTAAGCGCACTGACATCGCCACGTGAAACCATCCTTATGCAGAAACTGAGTGAATTTCCTGATATTGTGCAAAATGCAGCGAGTGATTTGGCGCCACACATGATTGCCAATTACTTAAAAGAATGTGCGAGTGAATTGCATAGCTATTACAATGATACGAAGTTCTTGGTCGATGATGCGTCAACTAGACTGGCGCGCATGGCGTTAATCACCGCGACAAGACACGTGTTAAAAAATGGATTGGCATTGCTTGGTGTTAGTGCACCGAACCAAATGTAAACCTTCAATATAAAACTAAAATCACATAAAGTAATGGGTAAAAAATATGAGTAGAGATTACAAACCAAGGTCAAAAAAAGAAAATAGTGGCAATCCATTTTTGTCTGGGTTTCTTATCGGCTTTTTACTTGGAGTAGTTTTAACCGCTGGCTTAACCATGTATATTCAGGGTGATACCAGCCCGTTCCGAGATAACAAAAGTAAGTCTAAGACAATTGAACCGCTAACGGAAAGTACGGATGCGGATACAGAAGAAAATACATCGGCGCAAAATAAACCAGAAGATAAGTTTGATTTTTATACTATTTTGCCAAAAACTGAGAGCACAGTAACAGAAGAAGAAATCTCGCAATCCGATATGACCACTAAAAAAGAAAATTACTTTTTACAGGTTGGATCATTTCAAAGTGAAGCAGATGCCGATAATTTAAAAGCTAATTTGGCACTACAAGGATTTGAAGCCATTGTGCAAACTGCAACCATTCCAGAGCAGGGCACATGGCATCGCGTTCGTGTTGGCCCATTAAAAAATATTGAGGCGATTAATAAAATTCGTGCTGAACTATTAGCCAACGACTTTAATGCTGACCTCATTAAGGTCCAAACTGAAATGAATGCAGAATAATAAAAATGACGAGTGAATCTATCGTCATCTTTTGTTGTCTGTTATACGTTATATCAATTAGTCATCGATATTGATTAAAATCGATTCAATTAAAAAAGTTAGGATAAGTAATGAAAAAACTGTTGCTCTCATTTGCACTATTTTTAGGTGCAGTTAGTTTAAATAGTCCTTTATTGGCTGCACCGCAAATAGGGCAAGAATTTGATGCCGTCGCACAAACACTACCAACAGACGACAAAAATAAAATCGAAGTCATGGAAATTTTTTGGTATGGCTGTTCACATTGTTATCATATGGAGCAACCACTTAATGCTTGGCTAAAAAAACTACCTGCAGACGTTAATTTTAAACGCATGCCTGGTTTGCCTAATCCAAGCTGGGCACCAATGGCGCAAGCTTATTTCACAATGGAAGCATTAGGCATTAGCGAGAAATTACACGACAAATTATTTGATGCTATTCATAAGCAAAAAGCATTAAATCCAACTGACCAAAAAGCGGCACTTAATTGGATTGTAAACAACAGTGGTTTAGATCGTAAAAAAGTAGAGGAAACATTTAATTCATTCACAGTGAACGCCAACTTAAAACGTGCGGCACAAGTTTTTCGCTCTTCAGGTGCAACGGGTGTGCCTAGTTTAGTTATTGATGGTAAATATATTACTTCTGGCACCATGGCTGGCGGCAATACACAAGCATTGCAAGTCACTGATTATATTGTTAATAATATTCGAACAGCTAAAAAGCAGTCCTCAGCAAAAAAGTAAATAAGGCAGCTAATAAAATTAAGTTGCCTTCTAGACTTAAATAACTTTACACTAACCCGCTTAAGCGATTGCTTAGCGGGTTTTTTATATTATTTTATGAAAAAAATATTCATTACAGGCGCTTCTAGCGGAATTGGTCTAGCATTAGCACGTGAATATGCAAGTCAATATTCCAATCAAAATGTGGTTTTAGGTTTAATAGGGCGCAAATTAGCTGTTTTAGAAGACATTGCGCGTGAGCTTGAATCACAACCAAACACGACTTGTGTTATCTATGCATTGGATGTTCGTGACAGTGCAGCACTACAGAAAGCCGCAACTGACTTTATGATACGCTACGGCACACCTAACATCGTTATTGCAGCCGCTGGCGTTAGTCGTGGCACACTCACCGAGTATGAAGAAGATATTCCTGCCTTCCAAGCGATTATGGACATTAATGTAATGGGGATGGTCCACACGTTTAGCCCATTTATTACGGCAATGAACAATTCAACAGACGAACAAAAACAATTGGTTGGTATTGCCAGTGTTGCTGGTATTCGCGGTTTACCTGGCGCAGGTGCTTATAGCGCGAGTAAAGCCGCGGCGATTAGTTATCTTGAAAGTTTGCGTGTAGAGATGCAAAAATATCATATTGCAGTTACCTTAGTTGCTCCTGGTTATATTCGTACACCGATGACGAATATTAATGCCTATAAAATGCCATTTTTGATGGAGGCTAATGTATTTGCTAAAAAGTGTATCTCTGCCATTGAGCACCAACGTCGATTTATCATCATTCCATGGCAAATGGGATGGGTGGCAAAATTGCTCCGCTTTATTCCACCTAGATTATGGGATTGCTTAATGCGTAACGCGCCGCACAAAGCAAGAACTGATTGGGATTGGTTATAAAATAAGAGTAGCATAGTCACAACTTACTTGCCCTTTAGCAAATTTACCCTTATATGATTGACATAAATACATTATGGCTCAACTTTGCAGTTGCCTTAGGCATTGGCCTGATTATTGGTACTGATCGAGAGCGCAACAAAACCGCACATGAAAATAGTGCCATCGCTGGCATCCGTACTTTTGCCATCGCTGCGCTACTTGGTGCAACTTCGTTTATGATTAGTCTTTGGTTGCATATCGCTACATTAATGAGTGTCGTCATTTTTGTATCCGTTGCCCACTTCGCTAATAAAGATAAGGCACTTGGCCTAACCACTGCCATCAGTTTGTTGCTGACAGTTATTTTAGGCGGTTTAACCATGACAAATGCAGCTTTAGCGGCCAGTCTAGCTGTCGCAACGGCATTATTACTCCTAATCAAAAAGCGTTTACATGGCTTCGTATTAAAAACTGTTACACAAGCCGAATTATATGAATTCTTAATGTTGGCGGCAGCAACATTAATTATTTTACCGATAGTACCTAATGCATTTATCGGTCCATTTGATGCGATTAATCCAAGAAATTTATGGCTAATTGTTATTTTTATTATGTCCATAAACGTATTGGGACATTTAGCACTCCGTATACTTGGACAAAGTATTGGCCTGCCAGTGGTGGGGTTTTTTTCTGGATTTATTTCTAGCCTTGCTACAGTCAGCAGCATGGGAGAACAGTCAAAAAACAATACATCCATCACTTATGCTGCCGCTTGTGGAGCCACTTTCTCTAGCGCTGCAACCATTATTCAGCTTGCCATCTTGCTGGCAGCAATTGATATAGCTACGCTTAACGTGTTAAAAATTCCGCTCATTGCTGCCATTACTTCAATTGCAATTTATGGTGCTTGGTTAACGTTTCAATCATTGCACCTGCAAACACAAGACACTCCTAATAAAGAATCTGCATTTAGTATCAAAACTGCACTTTGGTTTGCTGGCATGATTGCAATTGTGTTGATTGTATCTGCCGCCCTGCAAGTTTGGTTTGGTCAAAAAGGACTTATTGTTGCCTCAGGAGTTGCAGGGCTTGCCGATGCGCATTCTCCCAGCATATCAGTTGCTACAATGGTAGCATCCGATAAAATCAGTGCTATCAATGCTATTGTTCCTATTCTTGTGGCGGTAACGGTAAATGCTGTATCAAAAAGTGTAATGGCCATCGCAAGCGGTAGTAAAACTTTCGCGACAAAGGTCATCTTAGGTTTAGTGATTCAAGTTGGCGCTATGTGGGCTGGTTGGTGGTTTTTTTAAGCAATTAACATCATTCTACCGTGACACTTTTTGCTAGATTCCTAGGCTTATCAACATCGGTACCTTTAAGCAAAGCAACGTGATAAGCCAACAACTGCACAGGCACTGTATGCAAGATTGGCGAGAGCACTCCGACATGACGTGGTGTACGAATGACATAAACACCATCTGATTCTGTGAAGTGACTGTCTGCGTCTGCAAATACAAACAATACGCCACCACGCGCTTTCACTTCTTGCATATTGGATTTTACTTTTTCTAGCAAGCTATCTTTTGGCGCAATGACGACGACTGGCATATTGCTATCAACCAAAGCCAGTGGTCCATGCTTTAATTCACCTGCTGGATAAGCTTCCGCATGAATGTAAGAGATTTCCTTTAATTTCAAAGCACCTTCCAAGGCAATGGGATAATGGATACCACGACCTAAAAACAGCGCATGTTCCTTGTCGCCGAAATGCTTCGCCCACTCTCTAATTTGTGGCTCTAAGTTGAGTGCATATTGCACGCTAACAGGTAAACGTCGCAACGCATGCAAATATTCTTCTTCTTGCGTTGTTGATAGTTTGTTTTTTTGCTTGGCCAATACAACTGCGAGTGTGAATAGCGCCACTAATTGCGTGGTAAATGCTTTGGTAGAGGCAACCCCAATTTCTGCGCCAGCGCGGGTGTAAAAAACTAATTTAGAGGCGCGCGGGAGGGCGCTTTCTTGTACATTACAAATTGAGAGTGTTAATTCCTGACCTAAACTTTTCGCATGTTTCAACGCTTCCATGGTGTCGAGCGTTTCACCTGATTGTGAAATCGTCACAATTAATTGTCTATGATTGGGGACAGAAACGCGATAACGATATTCACTCGCAATCTCAATATTGGTTGGCAATCCTGCAATACTTTCTAACCAATATTTAGCGGTCAATCCCGCATAATAACTGGTGCCTGCCGCTAAGATTAAAACGCTGTCGACTTCTTTAAAAACGGCTTCAGCACCTTTGCCAAATAAGGCTGGTGAGAAGCTCGCATCATCAATCAACGCTTCAATCGTATCCGTTAAAGCACGCGGCTGCTCGTGGATTTCTTTTTGCATAAAATGCGCATAAGGACCAAGTTCTAAGCTAGCCAATGACACATCACTCACATGCACAGTGCGCTCAATGACCGTATCTGTTTTATCCCAAATAGTAACGCCGTTAGCCTTTATCTCAGCAACATCACCATCTTCTAAGTAAATCACTTTTCGCGTTTGTGATAATACCGCTGAAACATCCGATGCAATGTAATTGGCCTCATCACTTAATCCAATCAATAAAGGACAGCCTTGCCGCGCAGTAATCATGCTGTCTGGCTCTTTGATTGAAATTGCACTGATAGCGAATGCACCCGTTAGCTCTTTTACAGCAAGCTTAGTTGCTGTTAGTAAGCACTCACCTTTATCATGATAGTAATGAATTAAATGCGCAATGACTTCTGTATCGGTTTCTGAAGTAAATTCATAACCTAAAGCAGATAAGCGCTCACGTTGTTCATCATGATTTTCAATAATACCGTTATGGACGACGGCGATTTCATTTCTTGAAACATGTGGATGCGCATTACTTTCAGTGACGCCGCCATGGGTTGCCCAACGTGTATGACCAATGCCAACTAAACCTGAGAGTTGTTCTGTTTTTGCTTTAGCTTCCATCTCGCGCACACGTCCAACGGCTCGTACACGCTTGATATCGCCATCTAATACGGCAATGCCAGCAGAGTCATAACCACGATACTCAAGGCGGCTTAAGCCCTCAATTAATGTTAAAACAACATTCTTTTTGGCAACAGCGCCGACAATACCGCACATAGTTAGTCTTTCTTTGCTTTAACTGGTCGCTTCCAACCAGCAATCGATTTTTGCTCTCTGGCGCGGCATAGCGTCAATGCTTCTGCCGGCGTGTTTTTGGTAATGGTTGAACCAGCGGCTATTGTGCCACCTTGACCAATGGTCACTGGTGCAACCAATTGGCTATCAGAACCGACAAAAACATTGTCTTCAATCACTGTTCTAAATTTATTGGCGCCATCATAATTGCACGTAATCGTTCCTGCACCAATATTGACCTGTTTACCTACCGATGCGTCACCGACATAGCTAAGATGATTGATCTTACTACCTCTATCAACTTGTGCATTCTTAAGTTCAACAAAATTACCTACATGGGTCTCATTACCCAATGTGGTGCCTGGTCGCAATCTGGCATAAGGTCCAATTTTGCTATTTTCGCCAATGGTTGTTTCGACGATATGCGTAAATGGTGCAATTACGCTACCAGCTGCAATGGTGGCATCTTTAATAACGCAATAGGCGCCAATTTTTACGCCTTCACCTAGGCTTACTTGACCTTCAAAAATACAACCAACATCAATTTCAACGTCTTTGGCTGTTTCTACATTACCGCGAATATCAATCCGCGCAGGGTCGAAGAGAGTAATGCCTTTTTGTAATAAATCTACAGCTTGACGCTGTTGAAAAACACGCTCAATCTGCGCTAAATCTTGCTTACTGTTTATACCAGTCACAGACCATTCATCATCAATCGTAACTGCATTCACCTCAACTTTATCCGCTACTGCAAATTCTACAATATCAGTTAAATAGTATTCTTGTTGGGCATTATTATTGGTTAATCGCTGTAGCCAAATTGATAAATGGTTAGTTGGCATTGCCATAATGCCTGTATTGACTTCATTAATCGCTTGCTGTGAGGTAGTCGCATCTTTTTGTTCAACAATTGCATTCACTTTACCATGCTCATTACGCACAATTCTGCCATAACCGGTTGGATCTGTTTTTTTGAAGGATTGAATAATCAATTGATTATCTGCTTGTGCAAGTAGCTTTTCACATGCAGCTGTACTCACTAGTGGCACATCTCCGAGCAGTATCAGTGTGTTAGCCTCACTATCTAAATGCGGTAATGCTTGTTGTACTGCGTGGCCAGTACCTAGCTGCTCTTTTTGCTCTGCCCAAATAATATTCTCGTCTTGAAAAGCTTGTTTAACTTGCTCGCCACCAAAGCCATAAACCACAATAATCTTTGTCGGATTTAACTGTTTGGCACAGTTAATCACGTGGCGCAAGATTGGTTGGCCTCCAATTTCATGCAGCACTTTTGGGCGGTTGGAATGCATACGCGTGCCTTTACCAGCAGCGAGAATCAGGATATTTAATGGCTTATTTTGCATAATTAATAGTATTTTACTACTTTTACTAGACTCGTTGACTTTAGCCATTACATAAAATATTGACAATAAAAAAGCGGCTTAAAAGCCGCTTTTTTAATAGACAAACATTAGTTAGTTTTACGTAACTTTTGAATGGCTTGAATTTGCGCAACTGCTTCTGCTAATTCAGCTTGTGCTTTTGCATAATCCATATCAGAAGCTTTATTTTTCATGGCTTCTTCTGCAGCTTCTTTCGCAGCAATTGCTTTCGCTTCATCTAAATCATGACCACGAATCGCTGTATCTGCTAGCACAGTGACCAAACCGGGTTGCACTTCTAACATACCACCTGAAATAAAGATTAATGTTTCTTCAGCTGTATCTGGTAATTTAATGCGTAAAGCACCAGGTTTAATCGTTGTAATCATCGGCGCGTGATGCGGATAAACACCCACTTCACCTGCCGATGCTGGTGCTGCAATAAATTCAGCCTGACCTGAGAAAATTTCCTCTTCAGCGCTTACTACGTCAACACGAACTGTATTTGCCATTTTTAACTCTCTATTAAACTTAGTTTAAAGTTTTGGCTTTTTCTACAGCCTCTTCGATACCACCAACCATGTAGAACGCTTGTTCTGGTAAATGATCATACTCACCAGAAACAATCGCTTTAAAGCCTTTGATGGTTTCTTTTAATGGCACATATTTACCAGGTGCACCTGTAAACACTTCTGCCACATGGAACGGTTGTGACAAGAAACGTTGAATCTTACGTGCACGACCCACCGCTAATTTATCTTCTGGTGATAACTCATCCATACCTAAAATCGCAATAATATCGCGCAGCTCTTTATAGCGTTGCAATGTTTGTTGCACGCTACGTGCTACTTCATAATGCTCTTCACCAACAATTAATGGATCTAATTGACGTGAAGAAGAATCTAGCGGATCAACCGCTGGATAAATACCTAAAGAAGCAATATCACGTGAAAGCACAACAGTTGAATCCAAATGTTGGAATGTTGTTGCTGGTGATGGATCGGTCAAGTCATCCGCAGGTACATAAACCGCTTGGATAGAGGTAATAGAACCTGTTTTAGTTGAGGTAATACGCTCTTGCAATTTACCCATTTCGTCTGCTAATGTTGGTTGGTAACCCACAGCAGATGGCATACGGCCTAACAATGCTGATACTTCTGTACCAGCCAATGTGTAACGGTAGATATTATCAACGAAGAACAACACATCGCGACCTTCATCACGGAATTTTTCAGCCATAGTTAAACCAGATAGCGCGACGCGTAGACGGTTGCCTGGTGGCTCGTTCATTTGACCGAACACCATTGCTACTTTTGATTCTTTCATATCGTCAAGCTTAATCACGCCAGCTTCTGCCATCTCGTGGTAGAAGTCATTACCTTCACGTGTACGCTCACCAACACCGGCAAATACAGATAAACCTGAGTGCTGTTTAGCAATGTTGTTAATTAATTCAAGCATGTTAACGGTTTTACCAACACCCGCACCACCGAACAAACCAACTTTACCACCCTTAGCAAACGGGCAAACCAAGTCAATCACTTTAATGCCTGTTTCTAGCAAATCAACAGAAGGAGATAGCTCTTCAAAAGAAGGTGCTTTTTGGTGAATCGAACGACGCTCTGTAGAATCGATAGGGCCAGCTTCATCAATCGGGCGACCCAACACATCCATAATACGGCCTAAAGTACCAGTACCAACTGGCACTGTAATTTGTGAACCAGTTGTTTTAAAAGCGGTACCGCGTGCTAAACCATCAGATGAACCCATTGCAATGGTACGCACGATGCCGTCACCCAATTGCTGCTGCACTTCTAATGTTAAGCCTTTTTCAGCTTGTGAGTCTTTGTCATCAATAATTAATGCATCATATACTTTTGGCATTTGATCACGTGGAAACTCAACGTCCACAACCGCGCCAATACATTGAACTACTTTACCTACTACTGCTTGATTTGCTTTTGCCATCTTTTTTCCTAACTCAATATTTAGTCAGATACTTTTAATTTAAATAAAATCTTAATTTGAAATTGCTGCTGCGCCGCCAACAATTTCTGAAATCTCTTTAGTAATCGCCGCTTGACGTGCCTTGTTATACACAAGCTTCAAGTCACCAATCACTGTTTTCGCATTATCAGATGCAGACTTCATTGCGACCATTCGAGATGATTGCTCTGATGCCATATTTTCTGCTACTGCACTATAAATCAGCGACTCGATATAACGCGTCATTAACTCATCAATCACAGTTTCTGCTTCTGGCTCATAGATATAACCCCAGTTACCTTCTGGGCTACCCATTTTTTCACCTGACAATGGCAACAATTGTTCCATCACAGGCTCTTGCTTCATGGTATTAATGAATTTGGTGTAACAGATAAATAATTGGTCAATTTCACCTGATTCATATGCATCCAACATCACTTTAATAGAACCAATTAAGGTTTCTAGATGCGGTACATCACCCAATCCAGTTGTATTAGATTGCACATCTGCACCAACACGGGTCATAAAACTCAAACCCTTGCTACCAAAAGCACTCACTTTGATGCCTTTACCTTCTGTTTCCCACGTTTTCATTTGGTTAACAGATAAACGCAACATATTGGTATTTAGACCACCACACAACCCTTTATCAGAGCTCACTACAATCAAACCAACATTTTTTACCACATCCCGTTTAATTAAAAACGGATGTTTGTAATCAGGTTGTGTATAAGAAAGATGTGCAGCAACGTTACGGATTTTTTCCGCATATGGACGGGCTGCACGCATTCTATCCTGCGCTTTACGCATTTTAGAAGCTGCAACCATTTCCATTGCTTTGGTGATTTTGCGGGTATTTTCTACCGACTTAATCTTGGTTCTAATCTCTTTACTACCAGCCATTGTCTTATATCCTAAAGTCTTGTCTTAGTTTCTAGAGATTAATATGCGCTTGTTGCTTTAAAGTCTTTAATCGCATCTTCAACTGCTGTTTCGTCTTCAGCACTCATTGATTTGTTTTTCTCAATTGCAGTCATTAGCTTTTTGTATTTCGATTTCATATGACCATGTAAGCCACTTTCGAAAGCCAATACTTTTGCTGTAGGTACATCATCGAAATAACCTTTATTCGCTGCAAACAATGTTACTGCCATGTTAGATACGCTCAACGGTGCATATTGCGCTTGTTTCATTAACTCGGTAAACATACGACCGCGATCTAACTGTTGACGTGTTGCTTCATCCAAATCAGAAGCGAACTGCGCGAAAGCAGCCAGCTCACGGTATTGCGCTAATGCTAAACGAACGCCACCACCTAATTTTTTAATGACTTTAGTTTGCGCTGCACCCCCAACACGAGATACTGAAATACCCGCGTTAATTGCAGGACGAATACCTGCGTTAAACAAGTCAGTTTCTAAGAAGATTTGACCGTCAGTAATTGAAATCACGTTAGTCGGTACGAAAGCAGAAACGTCGCCAGCTGCCGTTTCAATCACGGGCAATGCTGTTAATGAGCCTGTTTTACCTTTAACTTCACCTTTAGTGAATTTTTCAACATACTCTTCATTAACACGTGCTGAACGCTCTAATAAACGTGAGTGAATGTAGAAAACGTCACCTGGATACGCTTCACGACCTGGTGGACGACGGAGTAACAATGAAATTTGACGATAAGCAATCGCTTGTTTAGTCAAATCATCATACACAATCAATGCATCTTCACCGCGGTCACGGAAGTACTCGCCCATGGTACAACCTGCATAAGGCGCTAAGAATTGTAATGCTGCAGAATCAGAAGCGGTTGCAGCAACAACAATGGTGTATTCCATCGCGCCGTTTTCTTCCAATTTACGTACTACGTTAGCAATCGTTGATGCTTTTTGACCAATCGCAACGTAAACACAAGTCATGTTTTCGCCTTTTTGGTTAATGATTGCATCAACTGCTACTGCTGTTTTACCTGTTTGACGGTCACCAATAATCAACTCACGTTGACCACGGCCAACTGGCACCATAGAGTCAACTGATTTCAAACCAGTTTGTACTGGTTGTGAAACTGATTTACGATCAATCACGCCTGGCGCAACTTTTTCGATTTTATCGGTTAATTTTGTTTTAATTGGACCTTTACCATCAATTGGCTGACCCAAAGCATTCACCACACGGCCAATCAATTCTGGACCAACTGGCACTTCTAAAATACGACCTGTACACTTACAGATATCGCCTTCAGTAATATGCTCGTAATCACCTAACACCACAGCGCCGACTGAATCGCGCTCAAGGTTAAGTGCCAAACCGTATGTATTGCCTGGGAACTCAATCATTTCGCCAGACATGACGTTTGAAAGACCATGAATACGCACAATACCGTCAGTTACTGAGATAACAGTACCTTGAGTACGCGCTTCATTGCTGACCTCAAAGTTTTCTAATCTGCTTTTAATCAGTTCACTGATTTCTGATGTAGATAATTGCATTACTAAACTCCTAAAGTTTTTATCGCTTGCTTACGCTGTTAACGAATAAGCTAAATTTTGTAACTGACCTTTAACGGACGCATCGATAACCGTATCGCCCACAATAATTTTCATACCACCAATAATCTCTGGATCTACCGCAACTTCTGCTGATACTTTTTTACCAAACTTGGTTTCAAGTTTTTTGACAATGTCTTTTGTTACTGCTGCAGTTGGTTTAACTGCCGCAATAATTTGAGCATCTAAAGTGCCTTCTTCAGCTGCTTTTAATGCTTCAAATGCACTGCTAATCGCTGGCAAAATAGACAAGCGTTTATATTCAACCAACACTTTAATTAAGTTTTGACCACCAGCGTCTAGTTTGTCGCCGCATACTTTTAAGAAAGCATCTAACAAAACTTGACCACTCATTTTAGGATCATTGATAAAAGTTGCTAATTGCGCATCGCTGCTTACCGCACTTGCTAATGACAGCATGTCTGACCATTTCGCTAGCGCTTTGTTTTCTTTAGCCAACTTAAAAGCGGCAACCGCATACGGTCTTGCGATGGTAGAGATTTCAGCCATGAGTTATAGCTCCGCCGCTAATTGAGTAAGAATCGCTGTATGCGCTTTTGCGTCAATTTCTTTACGCAAGATTTTTTCTGCGCCAGAAATAGCAAGTACTGATACTTGCGCACGTAAACCTTCTTTCGCACGATTCACTTCTTGTGCAATTTCTGATTTAGCAGTTTCTTTAATACGATCCGCTTCGGTTTTAGCAGTTGTTTTCGCTTCTTCAACAATTTCGTTTGCACGTTTTTCTGCTTGACCAATAATCTCGCTGGCCTTTTGTTTTGCTTCGTTCAAAGTCACTTCAGACTTTTTAGAAGCATTTTCTAACGCACTTTTACCTTCTTGTGCAGCAGCTAAGCCATCCGCAATTTCTTTTTGACGCGCTTCAATCGCTTTCAATAGCGGTGGCCAAACGAATTTGACGATAACTAAAATCAATATCGCAAACGTAATTGCCTGTGCAATAAGCGTTAAATTAAAGTTCATGTTTGCTCCAAGTTTAAAACTTAATCATTTGGGTCAATCCAGTGACCAACCCAATCATCTAAGCAATCCTAAAATTACGCTACTGCGCTTAATAGTGGGTTTGCGAATGCAAACAATAGTGCCACACCAACGGCAATAATGAATGACGCATCGATTAAACCTAATAGCAAGAACACTTTACCTTGTAATTCAGGAATCATTTCTGGTTGGCGCGCTGCACCGTCCAAGAAGCTAGAACACATGTTACCAATACCAATACAAGCGCCTGCAGCACCAATACCTACCATCAAACCAATGCCAATCGCCGTATATGCTTGAATCATTTCCATTTTGTTACCCTCTCTGATTTAAAGATTTACTAATTAAACTAAAACACCTGCATTAAACTAAAATTTTAGTGATGTTCATGTGCCATTGATAAATAAACAATGGTCATCATCATGAAAATAAATGCCTGTAATGGCACCACCAAAATATGAAATATCGCCCACATAGCACCTAATATCACCGCACCAAACATACCAACGATACTGGTTGCAGCTAACATACCAATCAGCAAGAAAATAACCTCACTGGCGTACAAGTTGCCGAATAAACGCATTGAATGTGAAAGCGGTTTCGAAATATATTCAATCATATTGAACATAAAGTTCGCTAGAAATAATAAAGGACTAACTAACAAGCCAACTAAGCCCATGAAAGATTTAGGTTTAAACAGTTTTGGCATGCCAAATGGTGCGCCAAAGATTTCATGTATCCAACCACCAACGCCTTTGGCTTTGATTGAGAAGAAAATCATCAATATCCAAACCGATAATGCTAAAGCAAATGTGGTATTGACATCAGAGGTTGGCAATGGACGGAAGGGCGCATGAGACTCACCAAATAAACCAGTGAATTTAGCAAACCAATCAATTGGCACCAAGTCCATCAAGTTCATGGCCAACACCCATAAGAAGATAGTTAATGCGGTTGGTGCGATAAACGCATGACGATCACCGTGGAACATGCCTTTTACTTGACCATCAACAAAATCAAAAATCAATTCGACAAACGCTTGTGTTTTACTTGGCACACCAGATGTTGCTTTACGTGCAACTAACCAAACTGCTGCTGCAACAATCAAACCTAGCACCAATGAAATAATGAACATATCAAAATGAATCACATTCCAAAAGCTGTGATCACCTTGACCAACTGGTTGCACATTAAATGACAAATGGTGGTTGATGTAATCGCTCGCTGTCGTCATCTCGCCCGAATGCTCTGTTGCGTGCTCTGTAGTATGCTCTGTCGCCATAATGATTTATATCTTTAAATGTTCGTTTCGTTTACTCATTGCTGCGCCAGAAATAATTGCCGCAGCGGCTAACCCAATAATCAATGCCCATGGCACTAATTCTTTAAAACCTTTGATAGTGATGAATAAAAACAAGATAATCAATACAATTTTGATTAACTCCGCTTTCAACATACTACCTAACACTGAAGCTGCATCTTTACGCTTACTGATTGCTACTTTTGAAGCGATAAACGCAGCCAGAATAACTGATAATCCGCCCGCTATTGCTGACAAACTTGCATTCATTCCGGAGATTACGAAAGCAATGACCGCTACTGCCAATGTTGATAGCAGCTGTGAGCGCAACATTGCTTCGAAAGTACTTTTTGCCGTTAAGCCTGTTTCTTTATCATTCATCTCTTAAATCCACCAAAAACAGTTAAATTTAAAATGTGGCTTTTAGCAAAGCCGCGATTTTGAATTAATCCCTTGCTTTAGTCAAGCGTTATTGGCTAATGACAACCAACATCGCCTAGCCTGTCACTTTCTTAATAATCTCGTCCAACTCATCTAAATTACTATAATTAATCTTCAAAGTGCCTGTACCATTTGCCTTAGCCGCAATGCTCACGCCTGTGCCCAGCTTTTCGCTCAGCCTATTCTGAAGCGCAAGCACATCACGATTTGCATCAGTTTTTTGCGCTTTTGGTTTTGTATCAAGACCGACTTTTTTTACCAAACTTTCTACTTCACGCACTGATAAATCTTGCTGCACGATTTTGTTTGCTAACATCACTTGCTGCGCCGCATCTAATCCAACCAACGCTCGTGCATGACCCATATCTAGCTTGTTTTCCATCAGCATCGTCTGCACACCGCCAGCCAAAGTCAGCAATCGCAATAAATTGGAAACCGCCACACGTGAGCGCCCAACCGCGTTAGCTGCTTTTTCATGTGTCATGGCAAACTCATCGATTAAACGCTTAATACCCAGCGCCTCTTCGACCGGATTTAAATTTTCACGTTGTATATTCTCAATCAACGCCATCTCTAAAGCCGATTCGTCTTCTATTTCACGAATCAATACAGGCACTTCCGTCAAACCAGCCATTTGACTGGCACGCCAACGGCGCTCGCCTGCGATAATTTCATACTGCTCTGGCGCAATTTCTCGCACCAAAATCGGCTGCATAATGCCTTGATTTTTAATCGAGTCGGCCAAAGTCTGCAACGCTGCTTCATCCATGTGTGAGCGTGGTTGATATTTGCCAGACTGCATCTGGGTAACACGCAACATGCGCAATCCATCTTCACTAGTCGCCGCCTCATCATCTCCAGCTAATAATGCGTCTAAACCACGTCCTAATCCCTTGTGTTTTGCCATGAAACTTCCCTATATTTATTCTAAACTTTTGATTTTATTGATTTATTTTTTGAAATAATTTCTGCAGCCAAGTCGAGATAAGCTGTTGCACCTTTTGATGTCTTGTCATAAATCAATGCTGGCAAACCATAACTTGGTGCTTCAGCTAACCGAATATTACGTGGAATAACGGTTTTATAAACCTTATCGCCAAAATGACCCTCCAACTGTGCAGAAACTTGTTGCGCTAGCATATTGCGCGTATCAAACATGGTGCGCAACAATCCTTCTATCTCCAGTTTACCATTGAGATGCGCACGCACCTTCTTAATCGTATTCACTAAATCCGACAACCCTTCCAATGCATAATATTCACATTGCATCGGAATCATGACGGTATTTGCCGCCGTTAATGCATTCACTGTTACCAAATTGAGGGCAGGGGGGCAGTCTAATAGAACATAGTCATAACCATCAATAGTCGCAATTGCTTGCTTCAGACGTGTTTCGCGCGCAATCTCGTTGACCAGCTCAACCTCTGCACCTGCCAACTCGCGATTTGACGGGGCAACATCAAAACCACCTTTTTCGCTTCTGACAATCACTTCACGTAAGGTTTTACTATTAATCAACACATGATAAATACTGTGTTTCAAGTGTGCTTTATCAATGCCACAACCAGTTGTTGCATTCCCTTGCGGATCTAAATCCACCAATAATACTTTTTTCTTATTCGCGGCTAGGCTTGCTGCTAAATTGACACACGTGGTTGTTTTGCCAACACCGCCTTTTTGATTGGTAATTGCTAATATTTTCATCAGATCTTTTTCAATGCACCTTACTAATATTGTTCAATAATCGCCAAATGACGTTCCGCCTGCAATCCAGCTACCGATAACGGATGAATCGTACTTTTTATTCCTTGCAGCAAGGCCAAATCATATTGCGGCGAAACACCTTTCATTGCAAGCCAATGCCCGTTTTTCGCCATTAGATGTCGTGTTAGCTCAATAAACAAACCAATCTCTGCAAACGCACGGGAAATAATTTGATCAAACGGTTCTATCTCAAACGCCTCTACTCGCGCATGCACCACTTCTAAATTATCTAGACCCAACTCACCTTTTACTTGGCGCATAAAAATCGTTTTCTTCTGTACCGTGTCGATAGTAGTCACTCGCAATTGAGGCAAGCAAATCGCCAACACGATACCAGGCAAACCACCACCACTACCTACATCCAATAATCGCGGCCCTTTTATATATGGCAACACACTCAAACTATCCAGCAAATGCAAAGTCACCATTTCTAAAGGCTCACGCACGGCGGTTAAGTTGTACACTTTATTCCACTTATCTAGCAGAGCTAAATAGCTTAACAACTGCTGCTGCACTTCATCTGAAATCTGCAAACCCATTTGCACGACGCCCGCCGCCAACTTGTCAGCCAACTCACTCATGCTGCTTCACTATTATTTTGTGTGGATTCCTTTTTATGCTTACGCTTCATGTAAATCATCAGAATAGAAATGGTTGCAGGCGTAATACCAGAAATTCTGCCTGCTTGACCAATCGTTTCTGGCTTATGTTTCGTTAACTTTTGACGTGCTTCTATGCTTAAACCATGCACTTGATCATAGTCAATCATATCGCCAAGCTTGATATGCTCACTGTCTTTTTGCTTAGCAATTTCGTCTTTTTGGCGATCGATATAGCCCTGATATTTGGCAGCAATCTCCACTTGCTCTTTGACATCATCTGCCAATATTTCACCCGTTGGAATTAAATCTAGCAAACCTTGATAGCTCACTTCTGGACGCCGCAACAACTCAAACAAGCTGTATTCATGATCCAGCACTTTTCCTAAAACCGCTTCTTGTGTTTCACGTGAAACATTCGCTGGCTGCACAAAGGTTTTTTTCAAACGCTGATGCTCTTTAGCAACCGCTTCCTGCTTACGACTAAAAGCTTCCCAACGCACATCATCAACCAAACCAAGCTTGCGGCCAATTTCTGTGAGTCGCATATCTGCGTTATCTTCGCGTAGCTGTAAACGATATTCAGCACGACTAGTAAACATACGGTAAGGCTCAGTGACACCCGTTGTAATTAAATCATCAACCAACACGCCCAAATAGGCCTCATCGCGAGCAGGGCACCAGCCTTCTTTATCTTGCGCGTACAAGGCGGCATTTGCACCTGCTAACAATCCTTGCGCAGCGGCTTCTTCATAGCCTGTCGTTCCATTAATTTGTCCAGCAAAGAACAAACCTTGTACCGCTTTTGTTTCTAAGGTGCTTTTTAAGCCGCGCGGATCATAATAGTCATACTCAATCGCATAACCAGGACGCAAGATATGTGCATTCTCCAACCCTTTAATCGAGCGTACCAAATTCAATTGCACATCAAATGGCAAGCTGGTTGAGATGCCATTTGGGTAGACTTCATTGGTTTGCAAACCTTCAGGCTCAATAAAAATTTGATGTGAGTCTTTATCTGCAAAACGATTAATTTTATCTTCAATACTTGGACAATAGCGCGGACCAACGCCTTCGATTACGCCCGTGTACATAGGCGAACGATCCAAACCATTGCGGATAATGTCATGCGTCTGCGTACTGGTATGGGTAATCCAGCAAGAAACTTGCGCAGGATGCTGTGCCACATTGCCTAAAAAAGAAAATACAGGAACAGGGCTATCACCGGGCTGTTCCGTCATGGCGGCATAATTAATAGTGCGCCCATCGATACGAGGCGGCGTACCCGTTTTTAATCGTCCAACAGGTAAACCAATTTCACGCAATCTAGCGGCTAATGAAATAGCAGGAGGGTCGCCAGCGCGGCCAGCACTGTAGTTTTGCATACCAACATGAACCAACCCCCCTAAGAAAGTACCCGTCGTTAACACGACAGACTTTGATGCAAACTTAAGACCAATTTGCGTTACTACGCCAACAGCCTTGTCACCCTCTAGCGTAATATCGTCTACCGCCTGCTGGAATAGCCACAAATTAGGTTGATTTTCTAAGGTGCGGCGAATGGCTGCTTTGTATAAAATACGGTCAGCTTGTGCACGCGTTGCTCGAACAGCAGGGCCCTTACTTGCATTCAATATCCGAAACTGAATGCCACCCTCATCTGTTGCCATCGCCATTGCCCCACCTAAAGCATCCACCTCTTTAACCAAATGACCCTTACCAATCCCTCCAATAGAAGGATTGCATGACATTTGACCTAAGGTTTCTATATTGTGTGTTAGCAATAAGGTTTTTTGGCCCATACGCGCAGCAGCTAAAGCCGCTTCAGTGCCCGCGTGACCGCCGCCAACAACAATAACATCAAATTTATCTGGAAACTGCATACATTAATCGCAACGTGATTCAACAATGAAAGGATAGAATTTTAACGTAAATCCATGCTTAACGTTACTTAAACTTAACTGTTTCACGTGAAACATTTAAGACAAGTGACTTAATCTTGATTATTTCTTGCTGAAATTGATTTTGTTTCACGTGAAACATTCATTAAAAATCACAATGAAAACATAAACTTCTGTTCCCATGCTAACCGCATCGTGATAGTCTTCTTGCTTATCTTTTCGTTATAAATTCCAAACACTATGGTTGCCAATATTACCTATACAAAAACCACCAGAGGGCAAAGGGCGTTTATAAAAGGTCTGCCTGATGCTGCTGGACAGGTGTTGATGGTAATAGATGGGGATTTAACAGAAGAAGAAATATTAGCTAAGCTACATGATCTGAGTAAACACGCATTTAGAGAGGCGATGACTTGGTTGCTTGAAGGTGGTTTTATTCGACTAACCGATTCAGAGCCATTTTCTTTTTCTGAACCTAATGGACCTAACGTTGAAGCAATACAAGTTCAAGAAATTAGTTTTGATGAGTTTGATGCCCTGCCAAACGCCGTTCTAAGTGATCAACAAAAGCAAGAAAAAGCTGCTGAAGCCGCGCTTGCATTTGAAATTTTGGCTCAGTCAGTAGCAGAAAAGTCCGCTAAATTAAAAAAGAGAACCAAAGCCGAAAAAGAACAAGCCAGACTGGAAGCCATCGAAAAAACGAAGCAGCTTACAGCCGCAAAGGCAGAAGAAAGGGCGAGATTAAATGCTGAAACGGAAATGCAAAAACAAGCTGATGTGCTTGCTAAAAAAGAAGTATGGGCAAAGTTAAAAACAGAGGCAGAAGAAAAGGCAGCGGCTGAGAAAAGGGCGGAAGCTGAGGCAATTGCAATCGCCAAGATGCAAGCGGAGATAACGGAGCGAGAGAGAGGCGAAGCCGAAGCAAAGGAAAATGCAGAAAAATGGGCTCAATTAAAAGCTGAGGCTAAAGCTAAAGCTGAGGAAGAGGCAAGGCTGGCTGCAATTGCCAATGCAAAAGAAGAAATACAGCTACAACGTTTAAGCAAAAAAACGTACTCGAAGAGCCGTATAAAACAGTGGTTTAACGCGTTGTTAGGCATGTTTCTATCCTTACTTCGTTTCTCTTTTATCGTGTGTTGCATCGTGTTAGTTGCTGCAAACTTTATCAATATTCCGATGCTAGTAAACCCTATTGAAAAAATAGCCTCAGAAAAAATTCAAGACAAGGTGGATATAAAATCTGTCCATCTTTGGCTATTTCCAACACCTCACATACTGTTGAATAACATCACCATCGCTGACACTAATCAGATTTTTGCAGAAAAAATACGGATATATCCAAACCTGATTAGCTTAAAAAACAAGTTTATTGACGTATTAACTAACGCAGATAAAGCATCGTATGAAATTAAATCTATCAAAATTGAAGGTTTATCCATTGCACAAGAAGACTTTACTCACATAAAAACGTGGGGACGGTCTATCTCAAATAGCCAACAATATGCTTTTCATCATTTGGTTTTTGAAGATTTGGCTTTAAAGTTAAAGAATCTGAGCTTACCAACATTGCATGCTGATATTGCGCTCAGCACTAGTGATGCATTTGAAAAAGCTGTCATTACGACAAAAGAAAAAAACTTTAATTTAACAGTTCATGCTGTGAATGGTGACTATTTAATGGACATAACGGCTACTAATTGGCGCGTGCCGGTATCGCCTTACCCACTATTTACCATGCTAAGCGCAACTGGTGTGATTAAGAATGATGATTTAATCTTTTCATCCATCACAGGTCAATTATATGGCGGCAAATTAAACGCGCAGTTACAGACTAAATTAGCCTCACCTCAATTAGCAACACAAGGTAGTGTTAAATTGAAAGAGATGGCCATTAGTCAGCTTGCTGATGATCTTAATGTCAATGCAGCTGTCATCGGCACTTTAAATAGCAATGCTAATTTTTCTTTTAATATCAGTCCATCAACAAATAAAATAGACACGCCAAATATTGCTGCAACTTTTAGCGTGCAAAAGGGTGTTGTTAAGAAGATTGATATTGCAGAGGCCATGCGAACCAAAAATATTAACGGTTCAACCAACTTTACAACATTGGCGGGAAGCGCTTCACTTAACAATAACCGCTATCGGTTCAATCATTTATTTTTGCAAGATAAGCAATTGCAAGCTTATGGACAGGTTACTATTTCAGCCGACCAACAAGTTTCAGCCACAGTTTCTTCTACAATAGCGATTCCTGACAATCCGATTACTAGAGATTTAATCATTCAAGGGCCTGTTGATAAGCTCAAGTTAATCAATTAAATTTTGTTAAATTTAATTGAATTAATTAATAAAATATTGACGAACGCTTAAATTCACGCCTATAGTGCATTTAAGCGGCAATACTACGCTTTAACCTAAACAAATGAGGAGACAAATGATGGCTGGTAAATTTGAGGTAAAAACAGCAAAAAGTGGTCAGACACACTTTAATCTTTTAGCTGGCAATGGTCAGGTTATTTTGCAAAGCGAAATGTACGAAAGCAAAGCAAGTGCGTTGAATGGAATTGAGTCAATCAAAAAAAATGCAAGTATGGATGAGCGCTATGACCGCCTTACATCTAAATCTGACAAGCCATATTTTGTGATTAAAGCAGGAAACCACCAAGTCATCGGTCAAAGTCAAATGTATGAGTCTGTTGCTTCACGTGATAACGGCATCGAATCAGTAAAGAATAATGCCCCTGATGCAGAAGTTGTGGATTTAACTTAATAGCGTTAAATTAATTAGCTAAAAAGGACGTTACAAGCGTCCTTTTTTATTAAGCAATTTATGTTTATTCATATAAATCATCATATCTTATCTAAATCTATTTCATCTTATATTGCGCCACATCAATGCAATTATTATCAATATTTTTATAATAGGCTATGAATCATTGTTTTTACATTATTGAAACAAAAATGAAACACAGCGCTTACAGATTAGAAATAAATACTTAACACAACTACATTAGAATTCACTTTAATCAACAGATTTAAATATCCATACATTTTTAGATCACATTATCTCAGGAGAAATACAAATGAAAAAAATATCATTCCTTATTGCTGCATTGTTAGGTCTTTCAGTCGCTACCGCGCAAGCAGATATTATCAACGCGCAAACACTAATGGATAAATACACAGCCTCTGCAAAACTAGTCAATAAAGACTTTGAACCATCAGCAATTGAAGGTAAATTGTTTTTTAACCGTAGCTTCAAAAATGATGGCCATGAAGCAGCGTGCGCTTCTTGCCATACGCAAAACCCAGCAAACTATGGTAAACACATGGTAACAAGCAAACAAATTAAACCGCTTTCTCCAATGGTAAACCCTAAGCGTTTCACTGATATTGCTGATGTAGAAGAGAAGTTTACAGAACATTGTAATGATATCTTGGGCACTGATTGCACTGCACAAGAAAAAGCAAACTTCATCAAATATTTGTTTTCAGAAAAAACGCCTTCTTAAGAAGTTGATTTAATGCAACGTTATATTTGGGATCCATTTGTTAGACTGTTTCACTGGTCGCTAGCGATAGCTTTTGGTGTTGCATTCTATACCCACGCTTCTGAGTGGGATAGGATGACACACATTGAAGCAGGTTATGTTGCTGGTGCGCTGATTATTGCGCGCATTTTTTGGGGCACCATTGCAACAGGTTATGCTAACTTTAAAACTTTCCCGCCTAACTTTATTTGGGCAGCAAAATACCTATACAAATTAATTAAAGGCAATGCAAAGCACTATGTTGGGCACAATCCAACAGGTGCTTTGGTTATTTATGCCATGTTAGGGATTGGACTAACTGCTGTAGGATCGGGAATTTTGGTATTTGAAGATGGTTTAATGTTTGGTGATAACTATATGATGGCTTACAAAACAATTCATCATTACGCAACATGGGGATGGCTGTTTTTAGTTGGCGGCCATGTTATCGGCGTCATCACTGAGAGTATTTTGCATCGTGATAATCTTATCTTAGCGATGATTACTGGCTGTAAACGCGTTTGTAAAATTAAGCCTAAACAAAAAACACAGGCGCTGCAACCTAAGCATGAAGTAGCATACAAAAAGTTACGTACTACGGAACAGTAAAAACCATATTTAATGAGTATAAAAAAGGCGCTAATAGCGCCTTTTTATTTATTTACCAATACAGAATTTAGAGAAGATTTCGCCAAGCAAATCATCTGGTGTGAATTCACCTGTAATACTGCTCAAGGCTTCTTGTGCTAATCTCAGCTCTTCAGCTAACAATTCAGCCAAGTTAATTTGTGCGCTGGCTTGCTCTAAATGTAAGGCTACTTGATTCAATGCTTCTAAATGTCTAGCGCGCGCCATAAACACACCTTCAGCATTTTGTTGATAACCAACCAGCGATAATAAATGGCTTTTTAACAAATCTAAACCCAACCCAGTTTTGGCTGATAAGTAAATATGGATTGCATTATTGTTATCTAAGACTTGTGGTTGCTCTTGAGAAACATCAATTTTATTATGCACCCAAATTTTAGTCATTTCTTGCGGCAAGCGGTCTATAATCAACTTTTCTTGCTCACCAATACCATGAGTTGCGTCGACTAATAATAATGCGATATGCGCCGTTTCTGTGGCTTGGTAAGTTCGTGCAATACCGATTTTTTCAACCTCATCATCAGTCTCACGCAGGCCAGCAGTATCTATAATATGCAGTGGCACCCCATTGATTTGTATTTCACTTTTAATGGCATCGCGTGTCGTTCCGGCAATCGGCGTCACAATCGCTACCTCTTCGCCAGAAAGAGCATTCATCAAACTAGACTTGCCAACATTGGGCTGCCCGATTAAAACGACATTAACGCCATCACGTAATAATGCGCCTTGTTTTGCTTTGCTAAAAATAATAGCTAACACCGCTTGGTTTTTGGCTATTTTTTCCGCCACGCGGCCTTGTGTAATAAAATCAATTTCTTCTTCTGGAAAATCTAAACAAGCCTCTACGTATAGCCGTAAATTGATCAGCTCACTTAGTAAGGAATTAATTGTTTGTGAAAACTCACCAGAGAGAGAACGAACTGCGCTTTTAGCAGCCTCCGTTGTCGCGGCATTAATCACATCCGCAACCGCTTCTGCTTGTGCCAAATCAAGCTTATCGTTCAAATAAGCGCGTCTAGTAAACTCACCTGGCGCTGCCTGGCGCGCACCTAATGCAATACAGCGTGCTAACAAAATTTGCATTAGCGCAGTACCGCCATGTCCTTGTAGCTCTAATACTTCTTCACCCGTGTAAGAATGCGGCGCGTTGTAGTAAATGGCAATACCACGGTCAATTAACTCACCGTTGTCTTGCTTAAAATCTAAATAGGCTGCGTAACGTGGAGCAGGGCAATGCCCGAGAATTTGTGTCGCTACCACTTGGCATAAAGGGCCAGATACGCGAACAATACCAATGCCGCCAGCACCACTTGCTGTAGCGATAGCGGCAATCGTATCTTGTGAATTAGCGTTTAGCACTGCCTTTTTTAGCTAGCGCTTCAGCATGAATTGTTTTATTGATGTACCACTGTTGTGCAATCGATAAAATATTATTGACCAACCAATATAAAACCAAACCCGCTGGGAAAAAGAAGAAGAAAATACTAAATACCACTGGCATAATTTTCATTACTTTAGCTTGCAGTGGGTCAGCAGGTGCTGGATTTAAGTAGGTCTGAATAATCATAGACGCACCCATCAAAATCGGCAAAATATAATAAGGATCTTTTGCTGATAAATCAGTAATCCAACCAAAAAATGGTGCATGACGTAACTCAACAGAGCCTAGCAATACCCAATAAAGTGCAATAAAAACAGGTATTTGCACTAATATTGGCAAGCAGCCACTCAATGGATTGATTTTCTCTTTACGATACATTTCCATCATGGCTTGTTGCAATTTTTGCTTATCGTCGCCAAATTTTTCTTTCAAACTTTGCATGCGTGGTGCCATTTCACGCATGTGCGCCATACTACGATAACTCGCAGCAGAAAGTTTGAAGAAGGCGGCTTTAAGCATAATCGTCAGGATAATAATTGCTACACCCCAATTACCAATAAACCCGTGAATTTTTGATAATAACCAAAACAATGGTTTTGCAATGATGGTTAACCAACCATAATCTACCGCATATTCTAAACCTGGCGCTGCCGCTTCTAAGTCCGTTTCAGTTTGTGGGCCTGAAAATAAGGTTGCGCTTACTTCAGTTGTGGCGTCTGATGCAATCTTGCCAACGGGGTTAACAACACCCACCGCATACAGATTGTCGGCTAATTGTTTGGTATAAAACTCATCTTGCGTGCCAGCCTTTGGAATCCAAGCACTGGCAAAATAATGCTGAATAATGCCAATCCAGCCATCTTTTGTTTTTAACGATAGATTCGCATCAGCCATTTCAGTAAATTTAATTTTCTTAAATTTATCTGCGTCTGTGTAGTAAGCACCACCAGTGAACGTTGGCATAAAAGCAGAACCTTGGTTAGACTCGCTATCATGCGTGATTTGGTAATAAACAGAAGGTGTTACTTCTGCACCACTTGCGTTATGGATGACATGCGTCACTTCAATTTCATATTGGCCACGATGAAATGTGTAAATCTTATCAACTGTAAGTCCATTGCCAGCCCAAGATAGCTTTACCTTAAGTGCATCTGCACCAGCCTGCATACTGTAGTTGTTCACCTCACTCGTAAACACTGTTTTATGATTAGGCAAGTCCGCACCAATTAAACCGCTTTGTGCAACATAAAGCATGGTATTTGCTGCATTATCATCCATCAATACAAAGCGGCCTTCACCTTTGCCATCTGCTCGATGTTTATTTAAGGTTAAATGACGTAAATCTCCACCAATCGTGCTGATTTCCGCTTGGTATAAATCGGTGTTGACCTTAATCCGTTCGCCTGGTGCCAACTTATCTACGTTACTAGCATCATCTGAATTAACATCTGCTGCTGAAGAAGCTGCCGGGAGGCTAGCATCAACAACTGCTGCATTACCCGTTTCAGAAACAACATTAACAGGTTGATTTTTTGCTTGCCACGCATCCCATAACATTAAGATGGAAAATGAAAAGACGACAAATATGATTAAACGTTTAATATCCATTACAACTCTTTACTGATTATAAAAACTCATTATTTAACAAAAGACTAAGGTACAGGATCATGACCACCATCACACCAAGGATGACAACGACCTAGTCTTGACACCATCAGATAGCTGCCTTTTAAAGCACCATGCTTCTCAATCGCTTCAATAGCATAACTAGAACAGCTAGGATAAAAGCGACAACTCGCGCCCAAAAAAGGGCTTAAACACCATTGATAAATTCTGATCAAACCAATCAATAGACTACGCATGATCTATTTTTTCTTGCATTACTTTATGCTGTATTTTATCAAATAGCATAACAAGTTCTTGTTTCAATATTAAGAAATGGCTATTTTTAAAAGGCTTTTTTACTTGTATCACAATATCGACACTATTTAATATATGTAATTCTTGACGGCATAGCTCGCGCAATACGCGGCGCATATAATTTCTATCCACTGCTAATTTAGCTATCTTTTTAGCCACAACAAACCCAACTTTTGTTTCTGTTACTGCTTGCGGTTTGTAATGTATTACCAGAAAAGCGGAAGAGAAGCGTCTTCTAAAACTAAAAACGGATGAAAATTCATCCGTTTTTCTAATCATTACCAACTTGCTTATCACTGGTTTATGCATTGCTACTCATGTTAATGCTTAGCAAATTTAACACTCAAAGAAGTGTTAAACTTACAAACCTAGACGTTTACGGCCTCTTGCTCGGCGTGCCGCGATAATTTTACGGCCACCTTTTGTTTTCATGCGTACTAAGAACCCGTGCGTGCGGGCGCGGCGTGTTTTAGACGGTTGATAAGTACGTTTCATTTAATTCTCCAAATGCGAATGCTACAAAGCCCTACATTAAACCTGATAAGTATATGGTTTGTCAATGATAATTTGAGTAGTCATTAGAAAATGTAATTGCCTGTGGATAAGTCGAAGTAAACAGGTTAAAATCAATCATAATATTTTGGTAAAAACTTAAAATTAACCAAAAAATTCTATCTCTGAAATCTATATATAACTGGGGTATTGGTAAACCGATGGATAATTTTTGGCCCACCTGCCTTAGCCGTTTTGAACAAGAGTTGTCTTCACAACAGTTTAATACTTGGATTAAACCGCTTAAAACAGAAATCACCGATGAAAGTTTTATTGTTGTTGCACCAAATAAGTTTGTACAGCAATGGGTTAAAGATCGATTTTTAAATAAAATTGAACGGATTGCCGAAGAGCTTTTTTCTGAAACGGTATTAATTGAAATAACTACTAGCAATAAACCAGCCTCAAAAATCCAATCAAAACCTATTCAAAAAATAGAGACTACGCAAACAGAACAAGTAGCAAAAGAGACCAACAAAAAAAGTGTTTCAGCAAAAAAAATAAACCATAAAGCTGATCCGCCATCTGGTTTGAATCCTGCTTTTAATTTTGACAATTATGTCACTGGTCGCGCTAATCAATTAGCCCGTGCCGCGGCTATTCAAGTGGCTGAAAATGCAGGTCAAGCCTATAACCCGCTTTTTATCTATGGTGGTGTTGGTTTAGGTAAAACGCATTTATTGCAAGCCATTGGTAATCAACTTAAACAGCAAAATCCAGATGCAAAAGTACGCTATTTACACGCGGAACGTTATGTTTCTGATGTGGTTAAAGCCTATGAAAATAAGGCTTTTGATGCGTTTAAAAAGCAATACCACTCTTTAGATTTATTATTGATTGATGATATTCAATTTTTTGGTAAAAAAACACGTACGCAAGAAGAGTTTTTTTATGCTTTCAATACCTTAATTGAAGAAAAAAAACAGATTGTCATTACATGTGATACCTACCCTAAAGAAATTACTGATGTTGATGAGCGCTTACGCACACGCTTTAGTTGGGGATTAACCGTTGCAATTGAGCCACCAGAGTTAGAGATGCGTGTCGCAATTTTGCTTAAAAAAGCAGAAGAGTCTAAAATCAACTTAGATGAAGATGTTGCTTTTTTTGTGGCCAAACAAATTCGCTCCAGTGTGCGTGAATTAGAAGGTGCGCTTAATAGAATTGTCGCAATGTCTAAGTTTACTGGCCATCCGATGGATATTCACTTAGCAAAAGATGCGTTACGTGATTTAATTGCGGTGCGCGGGCGCCAAATTACAATTGAGAATATCCAAAAAACGGTAGCTGATTATTTCAAAATTAAAGTGTCTGAAATGCATAGCAAAAAAAGGTCACGAAATGTATCAAGACCGAGACAAATTGCAATGTCATTGGCAAGAGAGTTAACGAACCATAGCTTTCCTGAAATTGGTGAGGCATTTGGTAGTCGTCATCACACGACAGTTATGCATGCATGTGATGAAATAGAGCAGTTAAGGTTAAACGACCAAAATATTGCGCGTGATATTGGATTTTTAACCCAAGTAATACGGGATTAGTCATAAAAGGGTGTTAGTAAAAGCAAGAATAAGCTGTGGATAAAAAAAGGGTTAACGCTTATTTCAAAATTAATGAAAAATCATACACATTTAATCCACAATAAAAAATAAGGTTTTAAACATGATTGAACTAGTGTTAACTGTATGATTAGTTTAAGTAATTAGAGTAATGCACAGATAATGGAATCATTACTATTATTATTAGTTTTATATATATATTAAATAAATAATTAGGCACAACGATGAAAATTAACAGAGAGGTTTTATTAAAACCATTAAGCAACGTCACCGGTATTGTTGAAAGACGTCATACGCTTCCTATTCTTTCTAATTTACTGCTAGAAGCAAAAAATAATACGATACAGCTGACAACAACCGATTTGGAAATGCAAATTTCATTGACAATTCAGACTGAACTACAAGAAGAACTGTCAACAACCATATCAGCTAAAAAGTTTTTAGATATTTGCCGCTCTTTACCAGATGCTATTGATATTGATTTGATCAGTAAAGATAGTCGCATGACCGTTAAAGCGGGCAAAAGTCGCTTTAATTTACAAACGTTGCCAGCAGCTGATTATCCAGTGATGACGAAAGTGAGTGGTGAATCTATTGAGATTCAATTACCGCAACTAGAATTAAAACGTTTGCTCAAGCAAGTTGAATTTGCTATGGCACAACAAGATATCCGTTATTATTTGAACGGTTTATTGTTGGAAGTGAATGGCAATAAACTAAACTTAGTGGGTACAGACGGCCACCGTTTAAGCTTTACTTCAGCTACGCTCAGTCAAACCCATGAAAAAACAGATGTGATCTTGCCGCGTAAAACGGTGATAGAACTGATTAAGTTGTTAGAAGACAGTGATGAAGAAGTGGCGATAGAGATTGCCGCAGGTCAGGTCAATTTTGCTTTTGGTGACATGCGGTTAATCTCTAAAGTAATCGATGGTAAATTCCCAGATTATCATCGCGTTATTCCTTCAACGCATGGCAATACGTTTACAGCAAACCGCGTTGAGATACTAACAGCGATGCAACGCGCCTCTATTTTATCAAATGAAAAATACCGTGGTATTCGCATGGTATTAAGTGAAAATAATATTAAGTTGATTAGCACCAATACCGAGCAAGAAGAAGCAGAAGAAGAGTTAGAAATTAACTATACGCAAGACAGTTTAGATATTGGCTTTAATGTGACATACTTGATTGATGTGCTCAATAATACCCAACAAGAAAACATTAATTTCTCATTTGCAGATGCAAACAGCAGCTGCTTAATCACGGTACCAGAAGATAATGATTACAAGTATGTAGTTATGCCAATGCGTATTTAAACACCTCAAAAATAATTGATAGAAAACAACAGAAGCGAAAATTATGGCGACACAAGAAGGTTACGACTCATCCAGTATTAAAATTTTAGAAGGGCTAGATGCCGTTCGTAAAAGGCCGGGTATGTATATAGGCGATACTTCCGATGGCTCAGGTTTACACCACATGGTCTTTGAGGTGCTAGATAACGCAATTGATGAAGCGCTAGCTGGTCACTGTAATGATATAAAAGTGATTATTCACCCAGATAACTCCATCAGTATTAGTGATAATGGGCGTGGTATTCCAACCGGAATTAAGTCAGATGATAAGCATGAACCAAAACGTTCAGCAGCAGAAATTGTCATGACCGAGCTGCATGCAGGCGGTAAGTTTGATCAAAACTCATACAAAGTTTCGGGTGGTTTGCACGGTGTTGGTGTGTCTGTGGTGAATGCGCTTTCCGATTGGTTACGCTTAAAAATTTACCGCGATGGCGAAGTACATCAAATGGAGTTTAAACGAGGTGTTCCACAATCGCCGCTTAAAGTGACAGGAAAAACAGAAAAATCAGGTACGGAAGTTCACTTTTTAGCTTCGATAGAAACCTTTGTTTTGGTTGAGTTTCATTTTGAAATATTAGCGAAACGCATTCGTGAGCTTTCTTTCCTCAATAACGGCGTTAAGATTGAATTAATTGATCAGCGACCAAATGGAAAAACAGAAAACTTTGCCCATTCCGGCGGCATTCAAGGTTTTGTGGAGTACATGAACCGTTCTAAAAATGTGCTTCACCCTAAAGTGTTTTATGCTTCAGGAGACAAAGAAGGCATGACGGTAGAGGTTTCTATTCAGTGGAATGACTCCTACTCAGAAACAGTACAATGTTTTACCAACAACATTCCGCAACGCGATGGCGGTACTCACTTAACTGGCTTACGTACAGCCATGACGCGTACACTCAACCAATATATCGAGCAAACGGAAATGGCGAAAAAAGCCAAAGTCACCACCACGGGTGATGATATGCGCGAGGGGATTACTTGCGTGCTGTCGGTAAAAGTACCAGATCCTAAATTCTCATCACAAACCAAAGATAAGCTCGTTTCTAGCGAAGTTCAACCGGTGGTTTCTGAGGTAGTTGGTGCAAAACTAACTGAGTTTTTAGAAGAAAACCCAATTGACGCTAAAATTATTTGCGGCAAAATTGTCGATGCCGCACGTGCGCGCGAAGCAGCCAGAAAAGCACGAGAAATCACCCGCCGTAAAGGCGTGATGGACAGCATGGGCTTACCTGGTAAATTAGCCGATTGCCAAGAAAAAGACCCAAGCTTATGCGAAATCTACTTAGTGGAGGGTGACTCTGCGGGTGGTTCAGCCAAACAAGGGCGCGACCGTAAAAACCAAGCGATTTTACCGTTAAAAGGTAAAATTTTAAACGTAGAAAAAGCAAGATTCGACAAGCTATTAAGCTCCCAAGAAATTGCGACGATGATTACCGCCTTAGGTACCAATATTGGAAAAGCCGATTTCAATGTCGAAAAACTACGCTATCACCGCATTATTATCATGACCGATGCTGACGTTGATGGCTCTCACATCCGTACTTTATTACTCACCTTTTTCTATCGCCAAATGACAGAATTAGTTGAACGTGGCCATATTTATATTGCACAACCACCACTGTATAAAATCAAACAAGGTCGCGATGAACGCTATATCAAAGATGATCAAGAGTTAGATGAATATCTACTTGGTTCTGCGCTAAAAGATGCAGAATTGCTCACTAAAACAGGTGGCGAAACACTCAAAGATGACGCATTAAATAATATCGCTAAACAGATGGTACTAACAGAAGCAGTCATCCGCCGTATTGCAAGGTTATACGATGAAAGTGTGCTTCGCGCCATTCAAGAAATTGGTCATGTCGATTTAAGTACTGAGGCGAGTGTGAATGCCGTGGCTGAAAAATTACGCCCCATCTTAGGTGCCATCGGCTCCGAAGTCATCATTGCGTTTGATGAAGAAGAAAGTGCCTACCGCCTAGAAGTGAACAAATACGTGCACGGTAACTTACAAAGTTGCGTGATAGATGCAGAGTTTGTTAGTAGCGGAGATTACCGCCAAATCAACCGCATGTATACTATGCTAGACGGTTTAATCGGCCCAGGTGCCATCATCAAACGCGGTGAAAAAGAAAACAATGTAGCCAACTTTAAACAAGCGTTAGATTGGCTATTAGCCGAAGCCAAACACAATTTAAACGTACAACGCTACAAAGGCCTTGGCGAAATGAACCCAGAGCAGTTATGGGAAACCACCATGGATCCAAAAGTCCGTCGTTTACTCAAAGTACAAATTGATGATGCGATTGCCGCAGATGAAATTTTCAGCACATTAATGGGTGACAACGTAGAACCAAGACGTGCATTTATAGAAAATAATGCATTGAATGTGGGTTCATTGGATATTTAAGTTGTGGAGGTTGTTAGTGCAAGGAATTGAAAAGATATATTCATGATTACCTCTTTTAATTAACCAGTAATTTTGTCGAGAGCGTCTAATTTCATTTCTTTGCGAACACCTTTATCAAACAATGCAGCTGGGGCAAATCTTCTCATAAAGCTCATTTGACAGGCCAGTTTGCCAGCCGCATAACGAATTTTTGGATTCGCTGCATTCGCTGCTTTCAACACAACTTTAGCCACTACCTTAGGATCGTCGCCGCTCTCAACAGCCGCTTTAAGTATCTTTGCTAGAGCTTTTCGCGCGACGGCATATTCTTCAATGTGGCTATCCAATTGTGGTGCGTTGGCTTCAAAGTTGGTATTAGTGTAGCCAGGTTCAACCACCGATACGCGGATTCCCCTAGTACGCAGTTCATGATCTAACGATTCTGAATAGCCTTCAATGGCGTGCTTGGTTGCATTATAAGTCGCCATGTAGGGTGCTGGGATTAAGCCTAGAATGGAACCGATATTGATGATTCTTCCTTGCCCTTGTTTGCGCATATACGGCACAACAGCTTTAATGACACGTACTACACCAAAGAAATTAGTATCAAAAATCTGTTGCGTTTGCGCCATCGAGCTTTCTTCTGCGCCGCCAGCTGCAACGCCAAAGCCAGCGTTGTTTACGACGAGATCAATACGCCCTTCTTGTTGAATCACCTCTTTCAGAGCCGCTTCTACAGACTCATCACTATTTACATCTAATGCAATCATCTTATACTTGCGCTGACCAGATTGCGCACCTTTTCTGCTGGTGCCATATACCTTATAACCAGAATCAGCCAACAACTCAGCTGTTGCCGCGCCAATACCAGAAGATGCTCCTGTCACAATTGCAATTTTACTTTTCATGTTATTTTTCCTTGGTTGATATAAAAATTGGTTAACACTAGCTTTTAAATTAACTGAACAACTACCTTGCCCTTAGCTCGTCCTTGCTCCAAATAGGCTAATGCCTGCAGGGTTTGGTCAAATGGAAATACTTTGTCTATCACGGGTTGAATATGCCCTTCATCAATCAGCTTGCCGATTTCGGCTAGCTGCTGCCCATCTGGATGAACGAACATAAATGCGTATTCAATATTGCGTTTTTTGGCGAGTCTGATGATTTTGCTGCTGATTAAGCCGAAGACTAGCTTCATCAAAAAGTTCATGCCTCTTTTACGGGCAAAAGCTGCATCTGGTGGGCCAATAAGCGAGATAAGACGACTATTTGGATTCATGACTTGAAGTGCTTTTTCAATAGCTCACTTCTTACTGCCCACAGCACGGCATCATAACCGCGCAACAATTTCTCGAAGGCCTGCGTTTTGTAATCAATCACTTCATCAGCACCAAGTCTTTTAACCAAATCCATATTTTGGCTGCTTGTAGTCGTGGCTACTTTAGCACCCAAGTATTTAGCGAGCTGAATTGCGAAGGTGCCAATACCACCAGAGCCTGCGGGGATAAACACCTTTTGTCCAGATTTCATACCAGCTCGCTCTTTGAGCGCTTGCCAAGAGGTCAACCCAACCATTGGGATAGAGGCCGCTTGTACAAAGTCTAATTTTTCTGGCTTGATGGCAGCGGCACTTTCGGGAACAACGGCATATTCAGCGAGTGATCCTGACCCTAAATCGAAAATGCTGGCATATACCGCGTCACCTGGCTTAAATCGCGTCACACGGTTTCCAACTTCCACTACCATGCCAGCTAAATCGCTGCCCATCATGGCGGGCAGTTGAAGTTTAATGATCGGCTTGAAAGCGCCTTTTGGAATCATCGTGTCAATTGGATTTAGACCTACTGCATGCACCTGAACCAATATTTCGTCAGGTTTGATTGAGGGGCGTGGAAGGTTTGCAAATGCAAGCTGATTCGATTTGCCGTAACGTTCTAAGATAAGTGCTTTCATTCTGTTGTCCTTTATATTGTTATTTACCACTAAAATATGATGGTCATCATATTTTTAGCTAAAAAAACCTGATGCCTTGCTTTTAAAAAAATTAATGACTCTTGGGCTCATAGTGTTTAAGTGCCGCTTGCCGAAAAGCATCAGAAAGCGCTGAATCGTCTACTGCACGCGCCAAAATCAGCGTCCCCACCATTGTTGATACCATCAGCAGTGCCTCTTCATGTGCATCTTGCTGACTTTGATCAGTTAACTGACCTTCAATTAAACTGATCATTTCCTTAATTTTTTTTGTTGAAGCTGCCCTTACCTCAGGTGCTTGTCTATGCATTTCAGAACCAAGTGCCGCGAACGAGCATCCCGTCTCTATATTTGCAGTATGTTCACTTGATAAGTAAGCATTCATCAGCGCCCATAAGCGTTGCTCTTTCGGCGAGCTAGAGAACACTTGCTCTGTAATTGCGATAGTCTCTGCACCTGCAAGGTTTGCAGCTTCGGCCAGCATTGCGTCTCTGGATGCAAAGTGTGCATAAAAACCTCCATGCGTAAGGCCTGCCTCTTTCATAATATCGGCCACACCTGTTCCACTATAGCCACTTCTACGTATCGCTTTGGAGGCTGTTTCTACAATACGCGCATGGGTAACTTCTTTACGACTAGCGCTATTTTCTTTTCGCATATTTTTTTTCATGACGACCATCATATATGATGGTCGTCATATATTCAAGTGAAATATTTAAAATAAAAACGTTATTGCTACTTGACTCATGTGTTGCTGATAATTTTTATGTGTTTTAGTCTTTATCAACAGATAGTTATAAATGTTTACCCCATTCAAAGAAGTCTATGTAAACCATGGTGTTAGCTTGTTAAACGATTGCATCCTTACAACAGGATAATTGTTAGACTAGTTTATGGTAGAGCAAAGAGTAAAATAGACTGAAGCAATGTAGTAATATTAAACAAACTTTATTAAGAGATTAGCCATGCCATTAATTAGAATCGATGTAACAGAAGGCCGCTCTGACGCGGAAATTAAAACTTTAATGGACACGGTGCAAGACTGTGTTTTAGAGGCATTTAAGGTGCCGGTAAGAGATAGATACCAAATCGTGACAGAACATAAGCCTGGCAGAATGATACTGTTGGACACCGGCTTAGGTTTTGAGCGAACAGATCAAGCGATTGTGATTCAGGTGTTTACGAGTCCGAGAACAACGGTGAATAAGACCAAGTTTTATCAATTGTTAGCTGATAAATTGGAGACTAATTGCGGTTTAAATCCCAAAGAATTATTGGTTTCTGTGATGACTAATACCGATGTGGATTGGAGTTTTGGTTTTGGCAAAACGCAATATTTAACAGGTGAGTTGTAGCAATACTCACCTATTATTTTTTATTTGTTTTGGCTGATTAATCCGCGCCAGCCTTTTTCCCGCATGCAAATAGCAAAGCCTCTGGTGAAGGTGAAAGTTGCTTTATTGGGTTTGTGAGCTTCGCCTAATGCTGCCGTACATTCTTCCATGTTTTGATCTAACTGTGCTGCGCCGCCGCCCATTTTCCACCATGATTTAATCTCGTAAGTATCTAATATATTTGCTGTTGGTTTAACAGGTGGTTCAATTTTAACGGCTTCTGGTTCCATTTTATCGATAGCCTTTTCTATAACAACAGTTTCCTTCTTACTAACTTTATTGTTTGCTTGCGATTGTATAGGCGCAACTTCAGTCTTAATACTATCCGTTGTTTTTAAACCTTCATCTTTTTTTGGCTTGTTCGTGATGTGATCATTATCGGTAGCACTGGCAGTTGCAAAAAGATCTTCATCAGATAACCATTGCTCACCTAATTTTTGTACCGCCCAACCATTTTTTTCTAAACATGCATGTAACGCAGCTTCAGTGGCAGCGTCCTGACAGGCGGCTTTATTCGCTTGTAAATCTCTTGTCGATGCGCCTTGTTTGTAGGCTATTTCTGCGCCGCATCCTGACATTAATAAAGTTACCAAAACGAAATAAAATAGCTTGTTCATTACTGCTCTCAACGGTAATTAGATAACTGAAAAATAGCATATAAAAGTCATTTTTGCATAAAACATACACTACGTAATTTGACGTATATGCGCAAATCTTGCTTGTCGTTATTCTCACCTTTAACAAATTTAGCCTTGTATTTAGCGATTTTTATAGCGCATACAGCAACGATTTACAGTAACTTTTTTTAATTAAACGGGAGTAAGAAAATGACTTTTAAGCTTAACAAAAGCCTAGCAACCATGTCACTTGCAATTGCAACAGCTTTTCCAGCCATGCATGCTAATGCGGGCGCAACTATTTCATTTGGCGAAGATAAATCGATTAGTGTAGGTTTTGGTTTTATTACTAGTTATCTTTCACAAGAAGATGCGGCAGCTAACGGCAACGATCGTTCCAATGATTTTTCATTAAATAGCGCGCGTTTGTATGTATCTGGTTCAATGAATAAATACATCAAAGGTATGCTGAATACTGAGCGTTCAGGTGGCGGACAAGGTAACTGGGAAGTCATTGACGCTAACGTGCAATTACAAATCACACCTGAAATAGCAATTTGGGCAGGCCGTTTCTTATCACCAAGTGATCGTGCCAATATGGCCGGACCTTACTACTCTTCAGGTGGTGGCGGTGGTTATTGGGCCAATATTTCATCTCGCTATGGTTGGAATGGTGGCGTGATTGGTCGTGATGAAGGTGTTGCCGTTGTTGGTAGTGCGATGGATGATCATATTGGTTATTCTTTTGGTTTGTTTGAAGGCGACAATATTTTCAGATTTAGTGGTGTAGGCGCACAATCAGAATCTAGTGCAGCTGCAACAGCCTTGGGGGCAGATGATAACTTAATGTATGCTGGTCGTTTACAAGTAGCTTTTTGGGATGCGGAGCCCGGCTATTATGGAACAGGTAACTATTTTGGCGCTAAAGACATTTTAACGGTTGGTATTGCAGCCAGACAAAAGTCAGATGGTGCAATCAGTTTAACAAACAAAGGCGATTACTCTTCATATAGCATCGATTTCTTAATGGAGAAGAAAAATGTAGGGCCAGGTACTTTGTCTTTAGAGGCTGCCTATTATGACTATGACACTGACAAAGTGTTTTTAGCTGAAGAAGGTGATGCTTATTATGTAGGCGCTGGGTACTTGTTTAACAAACAAATCGGTTGGGGTAAGTTTATGCCGTTTGCACGCTATCAAGAGTTTGATGCAGATAACAACGTGAAAACGGATCGTGTGGATGTTGGTGTCAATTATGTCATGGCACCATATAACGCAGTCATTTCAGCAGAGTATCAAAATACTGGCTTGAGTGGTTCAGGCGTCGCCGTTGGTGTTAATAAAAACGTAGATGCTATATTGATTTCTATGCAGTATCAATTCTAGTAATAAGTAAACAAAAAACCTCACCATCGTATTAACAATGGTGAGGTTTTTATTTGCGTTAAAAATAGCAAAAATGATTATTAAGAATTAGCGCCACCCAACATTTGATGCACTTGGCAGGTTAGCTGACCAATTGAGAATGCATCCGTATTCGCCTCTAGTTTTTTAAAGTTAGCGTTAATTTTAAATGCATTAAGTGTTTTGCTATTTTTATCTAATAATTTAATTGTACGTAATCGGTATAAAGGTTGCTGACAGTTATATTGCAGCTTGCTTATGCTAATAAAGTATTCAATTTTTTGATTAGCTGTAACGAAAGATTGCGGTTGTTGATAAATCGTTTTAGCCACTAAAAAAGGCAATTGTTCGCTGACATTATAGGAATCAATATCAACATAAACCTCATGATCAGCATCTTTAATGATAGAGGTCCATTCAATCGCCATGACTTCTGTGTAGGAAAACAATAATGCGGTTAATACAGTTAATTTTCTGCGCATGGTTAATCTCTTTGCTGAATAAAATTGACACTGAAAGTTAGCACAAATCAATCAAGATAGACCATTCAAAAACTACGCAATTTGACGTATTTCTTTCGTCAAGCCAACCCCCTAAACTTTGTCCATAGCTAAACACTTGTGAAGTTAATTTTTATACACGAGGCGTCTGGTTCTATTGATTGAATTATTTTTATAGCGTTAAACCGAAATTCTAAGTTGGAGGAAACTGATGAAAACACTGGTTAAGTTAGATTTAGATAAAAAGCCTTGGGAGCAAGAGGGTCAGATTCATAATCGCTGGCATCCTGATCTTCCAATGATTGCCATGGTGAAGCCTGGTGATGAGTTCCGTGTTGAGTGTATGGACTGGACGGGCGGCCAAATTGGCGATAACGATAGTGCAAATGACGTACGAGATGTAGATCTCACGCAAGTGCATTATTTGAGTGGCCCAATCGGCGTTGAAGGTGCCGAGCCTGGTGATTTGATGGTGGTTGAAATATTAGATGTTGGTACTTTTGAAGACAGCCAATGGGGTTTTAATGGTATTTTTGCCAAAGAAAATGGTGGTGGCTTTTTAGTTGATCATTTTCCTGAAGCCCGTAAATCGATTTGGGATTTCCACGGTATTTACACGACATCTCGCCACGTACCAAACGTAAAGTTTGCCGGCATTATGCATCCTGGCCTTATCGGTTGCTTGCCGTCTAAAGAGTTATTAGCAGAGTGGAATAAACGAGAAGGTGATTTGATTGCAACCGACCCTGATCGTGTGCCAGCACTTGCTTTACCGCCAGAGCCTAAATCAGCTGTTGTTGGTAAGTTAACAGGCGAAGCGGCTGAAAAAGCGAAAGCGGAAGGTGCACGTACTGTTCCTCCGCGCGACCACGGCGGTAACTGTGATATTAAAAACCTGACAAAAGGCTCAACCGTTTACTTCCCTGTATATGTGAAAGATGGCGGTCTCTCAATGGGCGATCTTCACTTCTCACAAGGTGATGGTGAAATTACGTTTTGCGGCGCGATTGAAATGGCAGGTTATTTGGATCTTAAAGTTAGCCTGATTAAAGATGGCGTCAAAAAATACGGCGTTAAAAATCCTATTTTCCAACCAAGTGTACTCACACCGACTTACAAAGATTACATTATTTTTGAAGGTATCTCAGTGGATGAGCAAGGCAAGCAACATTACTTAGATGTGCATGTTGCTTACCGCCAAGCTTGTTTGAACGCGATTGAGTATATGAAGAAATTTGGTTATACCGGTGCGCAAGCGCTCTCTATTTTAGGGACTGCGCCAGTTGAAGGCCACATTAGTGGTGTGGTGGATATTCCAAATGCTTGTGCCACTTTATGGTTACCGACTGAGATTTTTGACTTCAATATGAAGCCGAATGCAGATGGCCCAAAAATCATGGTTAAACAAGGTATTGATACCGCAAAAACCAGTTAAGGAGTAGCGATGCCAGTCTATGAATATGAATGTAAAAGTTGTGGTGTGTTTACTGCATTACGCAAAATGAGTGAATCAAGTGATGCAGCGTTTTGCCAAGAATGTGGAAGTGAAAGTGAACGCATATTGTCAGCACCGAAATTAGCCGTGCTAGCAAAAACACAACGAGTAGCGCATGAGCGTAACGAGAAATCTGCTCATGAGCCTAATGTCGGTAGGCGTTCTAGTTGCGGTTGCACAGGTTCACATACTTGTAATACCACAACAAAAGTGAATCCCGATACAGGCAAAGCTGCTTTGCAGATGCAGACTAAAAAGACGGCAAGGCCATGGATGCTTTCACATTAAACATGCATGGCAGATTTATTTCAGAAGTATGAAGTGTAGTTTAAGTTTTTTTTGATTTTTATAAAGGAGAGTAAGTAATGGCTATTTTTAATAGACGTAATTTTATGAAAGCGAGTGGCCTGCTAGTTGGCGCGCTACTGTCTGCTGGTATTGTCTCTGGCAATGCGTTAGCAGCAGATACTTCAACTGCTAAAGTCATGACTACGGGATTGGCTGTCACTGATACCGAAGTGACGGTTGGTATTTTGCATTCGGCAACAGGCACGATGGCGATTAGTGAAACTGGCTCTATCCAAGCTGAGAAATTAGCGATTGAGCAAATCAATGCCATGGGCGGTATTTTGGGTCGCAAAATTAAAGTGATTCAAGAAGATGGCGCATCTGATTGGCCAACCTTTGCAGAAAAAGCAAAAAAATTGTTAGTAAGCGACAAAGTTGCGGCAGTCATGGGTTGCTGGACATCAGCTTCACGTAAAGCAGCTTTACCAGTGTTTGAAAAAGAAAATGGCTTGCTGTTTTATCCAACTTTCTACGAAGGTTTAGAGCAATCTAAAAACGTGTTTTACACAGGCCAAGAAGCAACACAACAAATTCTTGCTGGTTTAGATTGGATTGCTAAAGAGAAAAAAGCGAAAAAATTCTACCTAATCGGTTCTGACTACATCTGGCCACGTACTTCAATGAAAATTGCGCGCAAGCATATTGAGCGTAACTTAAAAGGCACAGTAGTTGGTGAAGAGTATATTGCCCTAGGTGATACACAATTTGGTTCTGTGATTAACAAAATCAAACTGAAAAAACCTGATGTGATTTATGCGGCGGTTGTTGGTGGCTCTAACGTTGCTTGGTTTAAACAGTTGAACGCAGCTGGTTTGAACTCTAAAAAACAAACAATGTTAACTATTTCAGTAACAGAAGATGAAGTGCTTGGTATTGGTGGTGAAAACTTAGAAGGTTTCTACTCAGCAATGAAATACTTCCAATCACAAACAAATCCTGAAAACGTGAAATTTGTTGCAGCATTTAAAAAGAAATACGGTAAAGATGCTGTGATTGGTGATGTAACGCAAGCGGCTTACTTAGGCCCATGGTTGTACAAAGCAGCGGTTGAGCGTGCAGGTAGTTTCGATGTTGATAAAGTGCAAGCAGCATTGCCTGGCTATGTCTTTAAAGATGCACCAGAAGGCCCAGTAACTGTTGAGAAAAATCATCACTTAACAACTAAATTACGTGTTGGTAAATGGAAAAAAGATGGTCAAGCAGAAGTGGTTTACACCTCTGGTTACATTAAACCAGATCCTTTCCCAAAAGGTTATCAATAGGTTGTTAGTCTGATGCAGCGCTAATTGTTAACGCTGCATCAATCTGCAAACTAAATGCAATTTCTATCTTTCATTTAGTTTGCTTTTCTAAGACTACTTACACATCACAAAGTGGTTTTAGAAAAGATGTTTTTAAAAAGTACAGAGTTCATATTCGTAATAATGTTTAAAAGGGGATCAGTATGTTCGACTACACCGCCGCAGAGATGACTAGCATTTTTGTCATGCAAAGTTTTTCAGGACTCAGCATGTTTAGTGTGTTGTTGTTGATGGCATTAGGCCTAGCCATTATTTTTGGTCAAATGGGCGTGATTAACATGGCGCATGGTGAGTTTATGACCATTGGTGCTTACACTACAGTCATGTTGTCACAGATCGCTGAGGCCTATGGCGCAGTTAGTTACTACTTCGTCTTTGCGATTATTTTATCTTTCCTAATCGCCTTTGCCGTCGGCTACTTTATTGAATTTATTATGATACGGCATCTCTACAAACGGCCGTTAGATACCTTGCTTGCGACATGGGGTTTAAGTTTGGTTATGCAACAAATATTCCGTTCTAGCTTTGGTGCAAAAGAAGTGAGTGCAAACTTACCTGAGTGGTTATTAGGTTCTTTTGCGCCAACTGATACCATTGATATTCCATTAAATGGTCTTTTTGTAATGGCGCTTGCAGCAGTTGTCACGGGTAGTGTTTATCTCATTTTATTCCGTTCGCGTTGGGGTTTAAATATGCGTGCCACGGTGCAAAACCGTACGATGGCAGGTGCAGTTGGTATTAATACTAAAAAAGTCGATCGCATGACTTATGCATTAGGTTGCGGTATTGCCGGCATTGCTGGCGCCGCATTTACAACGATTGCTTCAACGGGTCCAACCAGTGGTTCGCTCTATATTGTTGATAGCTTTATGGTAGTGGTATTTGGTGGTGCTGCGAGTTTACTCGGTACGATTGCTTCGGCTTTCGGTATCGCCCAAGCACAATCTATCTTGCAATTCTTCTTAAGTAGCTCTATGGGTAAGATGGCCACGCTCATGTTCATTGTTGCAGTATTAATGGTGAAACCTGAAGGCTTATTTGCTTCAAAACTACGCAAATAGTGATGTGAAAAGAATTTTAAGCTTTAACCAATAGTTAAGTAATTTTAAGGAGAGTTTCTATGAATACAATAGCAAACAGATTGCTAGGAGGGAAAGAAGGCACGCTAGGTTTAGTGATTCTAGCTGCACTCATCCTGATTGTTCTGCCTTTAGGCTTGGATGTGTTCCGCCTTAATTTGGCAGGTAAATATCTTACCTACGCTTTTGTAGCAATTAGTTTGGTTTTGTTGTGGGGTAACGGCGGTATTTTAAGTTTAGGTCAAGGTATCTTCTTTGGATTGGGCGGTTATGCCATGGCGATGTTTATGAAGTTGGAAGCATCTGACCCTGTGGCAACCGCCATTCAAACCACACCAGGCATCCCAGATTTTATGGATTGGAATCAGTTAACAGAAATCCCCCTTTTCTGGATGCCATTTGAAAGTCTGACGCTCACCATAATCGCGGTGTTAACCGTGCCAGCTTTGTTTGCTTATATCATTGGCTACGCCATGTTTAAGCGCCGCGTTGGTGGCGTGTATTTTGCGATTATTACGCAAGCGATTGCATTGATTCTCACTATTCTAATTGTTGGTCAACAAGGTTACACCGGCGGTGTGAATGGGATTACCGATTTAAAAACAGTATTAGGCTGGGACACCCGTACAGATAGTGCTAAATATATTCTTTACTATATAAATGCTGTATTGCTATTTGGCGTCATCTTTTTATCTCGCTACATTCTCACCAGTAAATTCGGCATGATTTTACTGGCCATGCGCGATAAAGAAGAGCGTGTGCGATTCTCAGGTTACGATGTTTCAAACTATAAAATCTTTGTGTTCTGCTTGGCTGCCATGATTTCTGCCATCGGTGGCGCTATGTTTACCTTGCAGGTTGGGTTTATGTCAGCCTCATTTATCGGTATTGTGCCTTCAATTGAAATGGTCATTTTCTGTGCGGTTGGTGGACGCGCCTCATTGATTGGTGCAATTTACGGCACATTGCTAGTCAACTATGGCAAAACCTTTTTCTCAGAAACGTATCCTGAACTTTGGTTGTTCTTAATGGGTGGTTTATTTATTGCGGTGGTGATGTTTTTCCCTGATGGTTTAGCGGGTATTTATAACAAATATAAACATAAGTTTACATTGCTCACTAAATTCATCGGATCAGATGATGCAGATGCTAAAAACACTGAAATTAAAGGAGTGAAAGCATGAGCAGTTTAGCGAGTATGACGAATGGTTTTGTTTTGGCGATTGAAGATTTAACCGTTTCATTCGATGGCTTTAAAGCCGTTGATGCCTTAAATATGTATATCGATAAAAATGAATTGCGCGTGGTGATTGGGCCAAATGGCGCTGGTAAAACTACAGTATTGGATTTGATTTGCGGTAAGACAAAATCCACTTCTGGCACCATTAAGTTTATGGATAAAGAACTGACAGCAATGGCAGAGCATGAAATCGTGCGCGCTGGCGTGGGTCGTAAATTCCAAACACCTTCTATTTATGAGAATTTAACGGTTGATCAAAACTTGGAGATTTCTTACCCAAGAGGTAGAAATGTATTTAAAAGTTTAACGTTTAAGCGCACTGAAGAAGTCGATGCCCAAGTGAAAAAAATTGCGGCAGAAATTATGCTGACAGATTTTTTAGGGATGGAAGCGGCGCTATTGAGTCATGGACAAAAGCAGTGGTTAGAAATAGGCATGCTGCTCATGCAAGATCCTAAACTGCTGATGTTAGATGAACCTGTTGCTGGCATGAGTGCAAAAGAACGTGATGATACGGCGGATTTATTGCGCAAAATTTCAGCTAACCGATCTGTATTGGTGATTGAACATGATATGGAGTTTGTGAAAAAAATTGCAGATAAAGTAACTGTGTTGCACCAAGGTAAGATTCTGGCGGAAGGCTCGATGGAAAAAGTGCAAGCAGATGAAAAAGTCATTGAAGTTTATTTAGGCCATTAACGAAAATTGTCAGGAGATTAAACATGATTGAAATTGAAAATCTACAAGTCAGTTATGGTCAAAGTGAAGTGATTCATGGCCTTAATTTTAAAGCGGAAAAGAATGAAACCTTAGCCATCATGGGTCGTAATGGCATGGGCAAAACGACGCTATTTAAATCACTGATGGGGATTTTGCCTAGTAAAGCCACAAAAGCAACGATTGATGGGGTAAGCGTGCAAGGTGATGAGAGTTATATGCGCGTGAATAAAGGCTTAGCTTACGTGCCACAAGGTCGTATGATTTTTCCAGCGATGACGGTACAAGAGAATATTGAAACGGGTTTAAGCAAATCTGAAACTGGCGAGATTCCAGAAGATATTTATGCGCTATTTCCTGTATTATTTGATATGCGTAAACGCAAAGGCGGCAACCTTTCAGGCGGGCAACAGCAGCAACTAGCCATTGCCCGCGCACTGGTGACCAATCCTAAAGTATTGTTACTAGATGAGCCGACCGAAGGGATTCAACCCTCGATTATTAAAGATATTGCAAAAGTATTAAATGAGATTCGTAAGATGCGTGAAATTACGATTATTGTTTCTGAACAAGTATTAAGTTTCACAATGGAAGTTGCGGATCGTATTATTGTGATTGATAAAGGTAAGTTTATTCATGAGGACTTACGTGAAAATGTGGATGCCCAAAAAATTAAAGGTTATTTATCCGTTTAATGAAATGCAGATGGCATGGGTAATCCATGGATGATGGTTTTATAGAAACGGGCGATCCAGCGCTTAATCATCCCCTTAATCAGATGTCTGTTAAGCGCTGGGAAGCACGTTTAGATTTAGATTTTAATGTATCTAAAGGCCGCAGCTATTTAGCTAAAAAACTGCATGTTGGACCTTTGGTTTTACAAAAAACATTGCATCCTGAGGGTGAAGCGGTCTGTCATGGTGTGATCATTCATCCACCAGGTGGGGTAGCAGGTGGTGATGAATTAACGCTCAATGTTACTTTAGCTGAAAACACGAAAGCACTGTTAACGACGCCAGGTGCAGGTAAATGGTATAAAGCGAATGGTCCGTTGGCACAACAACATTTGCAGTTTGATTTAGCAGATAATGCGTGTTTTGAATGGTTGCCACAAGAGAATATTTTGTTTGATAGCGCAAAAGTTAAGCTGTCATCCACGGTTAATTTAGCACCAACCGCCAAATATGCCGCTTGGGAAATCGTGTGTTTAGGTAGGCAAGCACAGCAAGAACAGTGGTTAAATGGGTTGATGCAGCAAGTAGTAACGATTCGTCGAGCAGGCAAATTAATCTGGAATGAGCGCGCGTTCTTAAAGCCAACGCAAAGAACAGTTAAATCAATTATTGGATTGAATGGCAATGCAGTGACGGCTAGTTTTGTTATTGCCGCAGGAAGTGTTCCTGCTGAGGTGCTTGATGCTTGGAAGGCCATCAAGCCATTGTTTGACTTAGATAAAACGGCTCGATATGGCGTCACAGCATTGCCAGAAATATTAGTAGCGCGCTACGTTGGTCAGTCTTCACAAAGTGCAAAAGTTTATTTTGAAATGCTGTGGCAACTATTACGACCATGGTACGCCGAACGTGAAGCCGTTAGACCTAGAATCTGGAATACATGATTTGTAATACATAGTTTGCATTAAATGATTTTGAAATAGTTGTTTTGAATAAAATGGTTTTGAACAAAAAAGCGAAGAGTCAATAAGATGGAATTAACGCCAAGAGAAAAAGATAAACTGCTCATTTTTACCGCTGGCCTGCTCGCCGAACGGCGTAAAGCACGTGGTTTAAAACTCAATTATCCTGAAGCCATTGCCTATATTTCTGCCGCTATTATGGAAGGTGCGCGCGACGGTAGAACAGTGGCAGAGCTGATGAGTTATGGCGCAACCTTGCTTACGCGTGATGATGTCATGGATGGCATTGCTGAGATGATTCCAGATATTCAAATAGAAGCGACGTTTCCTGATGGGACAAAATTAGTAACCGTCCATCATCCGATTCCATAGAGGTTAATATAATGATTCCAGGTGAAATGAAAATTGATGCGGGTGACATTACGCTGAACGAGGGGCGTGAAACAGTGACGTTGAACGTGTCGAATAAGGGTGATAGACCGATACAAATTGGTTCGCATTATCATTTTTTTGAAGTGAATGATGTACTGATGTTTGATCGACAAACTGCTTATGGTTTTAGATTAAACATTGCATCTGGCACCGCAGTGCGATTCGAGCCAGGGCAAACACGCACTGTTCAATTAGTCGCTTTAGCAGGTGATCGAAAAGTGTATGGCTTTGCCGCGAAAGTGATGGGGAGCCTTTAAATGAGTGTGAAAATAGATAAGCAGGCTTATGCCGAAATGTTTGGCCCAACCGTCGGCGATCGCGTCAGATTGGCCGACACTGAGTTATGGATAGAGGTTGAAAAAGACCTGACCACCTATGGAGAAGAAGTAAAATTTGGTGGCGGTAAAGTGATTCGTGACGGCATGGGACAAAGTCAGCGCGTCTCAGCTGAAGTAGCCGATACCGTGATTACCAATGCATTGATTGTGGATCACTGGGGCATTATCAAGGCCGATATTGGCATTAAAGCAGGCTATATTTCAGCGATTGGTAAAGCGGGTAATCCTGATATTCAACCCAATGTGGATATTGCGATTGGCGGTGGCACAGAAGTGATTGCAGGCGAAGGCATGATTATCACGGCTGGTGGTATCGATAGCCATATTCATTTTATTTGCCCGCAACAAATTGAAGAAGCGTTAATGTCGGGTGTGACGACCATGTTAGGCGGTGGCACGGGCCCAGCCACAGGTACTTTTGCCACCACTTGTACGCCAGGTCCGTGGCATATTCATAAAATGCTGCAATCAGCGGATGCTTTTCCGATGAACTTAGGTTTTTTAGGAAAAGGCAACGTGAGTTTGCCAGCGCCTTTACGTGAGCAAGTAGAAGCGGGTGTCATCGGTTTGAAACTGCATGAAGATTGGGGCACAACGCCAGCCGCAATTGACAATTGTTTAAACGTGGCAGAAGAGATGGATGTGCAAGTGGCGATTCATAGCGACACGTTAAACGAGTCTGGCTTTGTCGAGACCACACTAGGTGCTTTTAACAATCGTACCATTCATACCTTCCATACTGAAGGTGCAGGCGGCGGCCATGCGCCCGATATTATTAAAGCGGCTGGTCATCCGAATGTGTTGCCATCATCGACCAACCCGACACGACCTTTTACGGTGAATACCATTGATGAGCATTTAGATATGCTGATGGTTTGTCATCATTTAGACCCTGCGATTGCAGAAGATATTGCGTTTGCCGAGAGCCGTATTCGTCGCGAAACCATCGCGGCAGAAGATATTTTGCATGATTTAGGCGCTTTTTCTATGATGTCGTCAGATTCACAAGCCATGGGGCGCGTTGGTGAAGTGGTTATTCGCACTTGGCAAACGGCGCACAAAATGAAGGTGCAACGTGGTCCTTTAGCAGAAGATACGGAGCGTAACGATAACTTTAGAGTAAAGCGCTACATTGCTAAATACACGATTAATCCTGCATTAACGCATGGCATTTCGCATATTGTTGGGTCTATAGAAGTCGGTAAGTTGGCAGACTTAGTGGTTTGGCGACCTGCGTTCTTTGGGGTGAAACCATCCACCATTATAAAAGGCGGCATGATTGCCGCAGCGGCGATGGGTGATCCTAATGCGTCTATTCCAACCCCACAACCAGTGCATTATCGCAACATGTTCGGTGCTTATGGCGGCGCGTTAAAGACATCCGTTACTTTTGTGTCTCAAGCAGCATTGAATAATCCAGCGATAACTGCATTAGGTTTACAAAAGCCATTAGTTGCCGTAAAAGGCACGCGCGAAGTGAAGAAAAAAGACATGGTACATAACAGTTGGATGCCTAATATTGAGGTCGATCCTGAAACCTATCGCGTGTTAGCCGATGGTATGGATTTGATTTGTGAACCTGCGACCGAATTGCCAATGGCGCAACGTTACTTTTTATTTTAATTATTTATGTTAACCATCACCCAACGCATCAGTGCCGCCAATACAATCGATGATTATATTGAACTGCCCTTTTTATTAAGACAAAAAAGTCGTTTGAGAGTCACCACGCAAGCAGGCACAGAGGCTGGCTTGTTTTTAGATCGCGGTATTATTTTACGCGGCGGTGATTTGTTGCAATCGACAGATGGTTTAGTACTACAAATCATTGCGGCGCAAGAGCCTGTTTATGATGTGGTGGCTGATACGCCACAAGCCTTGATGTGCGCGGCTTACCATTTGGGTAATCGTCATGTGCCGTTACAGGTGGGAAACGGTTGGTTGCGCCTAGAGCAAGATCATGTGCTTAAAGAAATGTTAGTTGGTTTGGGCATGAAAATCACCGAAAGAAATGCGCCATTTGAGCCAGAAGCTGGCGCGTATGGCGGCGGTCATCGCCATGGCAGCGATGACGATAACATTGTTAATTTACGCCCACCGAAACGGTCGCAACATGGATAGTCAGTTTGCATTAAGTCGGCTTTTGCAGCTCACCAGTCCCATGTTGCCAGTAGGCGCTTACAGCTATTCTCAAGGCTTAGAGTGGGGCATTGAGTGTGGTGATGTAACAGATGAGGCGACAGCCAAAGCTTGGATTGGCGATGGCTTACAGATTGTTCAAGCAAATTTTGAGCTGCCTATTTTGTATCGACTTTATCAAGCATGGTCGAATAACGATAGGCAAGCGCTACATGAATGGGATGCTTTTTATCAAGCGGGACGCGATACCTCAGAAGCATTAGCTGAAACGCGACAAATGGGCTATTCATTGTGCCGTTTGCTCAATGATTTAAATGAGTTGCCGGCCGATTTTTTGGCGCAAGTGAATCAATTTAATCAGCCAGCATTTAGCACAATCTATGCTGGTGTGGCGCAAGTGTGGCAAATTCCAGTGCGAGAAGTCCTGCATGGCTACGCCTGGGGTTGGCTAGAAAATCAAGTGAGCGCTGCCATGAAAGCGGTGCCATTAGGGCAGGTCGCAGGACAGAAGATTTTATCAACGTTGGGCCAAGATTTATCGACTATTGTCGCGCTAGCCATGGATGTTAAAGATGATGAAATTAGTAACTTTAATCCGTTATTGACGATTGCAGGTTGCCAACATGAAATGCAATATAGTCGCCTTTTTCGTTCTTAAATTAATTAAACAGAGATGACAATGACAACAGCCGTATTAAAGAAAACCGCAGCAGAAGTTGATACCCATAAAGAGCCTTTGCGGGTTGGCATCGGCGGGCCAGTTGGTTCGGGGAAAACAGCATTGACGTTGGCGCTTTGTAAACGCTTGCGAGAAACCTATAACCTAGCCGTGGTGACCAATGATATTTACACCAAAGAAGACGCACAATTTTTAACCAAGAATGAAGCGTTGACACCTGACCGCATCATTGGCGTAGAAACAGGTGGTTGCCCACATACCGCGATTCGTGAAGATGCTTCGATGAATTTGGAGGCGGTTGCACAATTAAGTGCGCGTTTTGAGCCATTGGATATTATCTTTATTGAAAGTGGCGGAGATAACTTAGCGGCAACATTCAGCCCAGAGCTATCAGATTTAACCATCTACGTGATTGATGTTTCTGCTGGTGAGAAAATTCCGCGCAAAGGCGGTCCTGGTATTACCAAATCAGATTTACTGGTGATTAATAAAATTGATTTAGCGCCGATGGTTGGCGCTTCTTTAGCAGTAATGGATACCGACGCTAAACGCATGCGCGGTGAGCGCCCATTTATTTTTAGTAACTTAAAAGTGAATCAAGGTTTGGAAGAAATCGTACAATTTATTGAAAAACAAGGTTTAATGCTTTAAGGAATTGACATGAAAAAACAACTATCTGCCGCTATTTTTCTTTCACTATTTTCAACACTCGCATTAGCCCATCCTGGGCATGGGTTATCCAGTGCTTATGCTGGATTTATGCATCCGTTTTTGGGCTGGGATCATTTATTAATGATGTTAGCGGTGGGTGTTTGGTCAGCCAAATTAGTGGGTAATATGCGTTGGCAATTGCCGCTTACCTTTGTTAGCTTTATGGCAATCGGCGCAGGCGTTGGCTTTTTAGGCTTACGTTTGGTTGGGATGGAAACAGCGATTGCCTCTAGCGTAATCGCAATGGGTGTATTGCTTGCCATGAATTTACGTTTATCTCCACAAGTGAGAGTAGTCATTATTGCGAGTTTTGCTTTGTTTCATGGATTAGCGCACGGCGTAGAGTTAAACAGCACACAGAACAGCATTGCTTTGTTGGGTATGCTAGTAGCAACACTCATCTTACATGGCATCGGTTACGTTGCAGGCTTGCAGCAACATCAAATCAGGCGTTGGGTTGATATAGGCTTAGCGTTGGTGATGGTCTTCACAGGTAGTTTATTGTTGGTTAATTAATGTGCCTAATGTTTAACGCACTAGGTTAATTGATTGGCAAATCTCAGCGGTATAGTTATTGCTTGCTATACTCCTTACTCTTTAAAAAATGCAATGGAACGTTGAGTTGACAACCGATCATTTGAGCTTGCCTGCAGGCAATGCAACACAAAAAATAGTTAAGATTCGACGCGACTACAATACTTGGGTTGCCAACGAATCCATAGAAGACTATGCCTTGCGTTTTACCCCAAAGTCGTTTCGTAAGTGGTCTATTTTTCGTGTATCGAATACCGCATTAAGTGCAATTTCTTTTTTAGTATTAGAAGCGATTGGTGGCACGATAGCTGTTAATTACGGTATCACTAACGCGCTATGGGCAATATTGGCCGTTGGTGTGATTATCTTTTTCACAGCGCTACCAATTAGCTTCTACGCCGCCAAATATGGCTTAGACATGGATTTGCTCACGCGCGGATCAAGTTTTGGTTATATTGGCTCCACCATTTCCTCATTTATTTACGCTTCCTTTACCTTTATCTTATTTGCGCTAGAAGCCGCTATTATGGCGTATGCGCTGGAGCTATATTTTAATCTGCCGCTCTATATTGGTTATCTGGTTAGTGCGTTGGTCGTCATCCCTTTTGTTATCCATGGCGTGACCTTAATTAATCGAATCCAAATGTTTACCCAGCCCATTTGGTTGATTTTAATGAGCTTGCCATTTATTGCAGTGCTTTATCAAGATCCGCTGGTGGTTTCTCGCATGCTGACTTTCTCAGGTCTCTCAGGTGGCACCGAAGGATTTAATTTGCTCATGTTTGGTGCAGCGACAGCGGTTGGTGTGGCATTGATTCCCCAAATTGGTGAGCAAGTTGACTTTTTAAGGTTTATGCCAGAAAAGACAGCGGAAAATCATTGGCGCTGGAACTTGGGTGTATTGTTGGCTGGACCAGGCTGGATTTTTGTCGGTATGCTAAAAATGGCAGCTGGTGTTTTACTGGCTTACTTGGTGATTCAAAGTGACATGTCGTTTTTAGAAGCCATGAATCCCACGCATATGTATCTAGTTGGCTATGAGCACGTATTTAGCTCCAAAGAGCTTGCGCTCGCCGCCACGGCTTTGTTTGTTGTCATCTCACAAGTAAAAATTAATATGACCAACGCTTATGCAGGCTCTCTGGCTTGGTCAAATTTCTTTGCGCGATTAACGCACAGCCATCCAGGTCGCGTGGTCTGGGTTATATTTAATGCCGTTATTGCCATTATTTTGATGGAGCTTGATGTCTTTCAAGTGTTGGAAGAGGTGCTTGGATTTTATTCAAATATTGCGATTGCTTGGATAGCAGCCGTTGTTGCCGACTTAGTGATTAACAAACCATTAGGACTAAGTCCAAAAGGCATCGAGTTTAGACGTGCCTATTTATACGATATTAATCCAGTAGGCGTTGGCACCATGCTGATTGCCTCCGTTTTATCAATCTCAGCTTTTACTGGCTTATTTGGTATCGAAGCACAAGCTTTTTCAGCTTTTATAGCGCTAGGCAGTGCATTGATTATTTCACCTGTCATCGCATGGTTAACCAAAGGCAAGTATTACATTGCGCGCAAACCTTATGTGTTTCCAGCGAAACAATATGTGCAAAAGTGTGTGTTATGCGAGAAAGAATATGAGACAGATGACATGGCGCATTGTCCCGCCTATCAGGGCTTTATTTGCTCACTGTGTTGCTGTTTAGATGCGCGCTGTAATGATGCTTGTAAGCCAAAGGCACGCTTATCTAGCCAATGGTTAGAAGCGAGTAAATTTATATTACCCAAATGGATATGGCCATATCTAAAAGGTGGGGTCGCTCATTATTTGTTATTGATGTTTATTGCGCTCGCATTTTTCGGCGTCATGTTGGGCTTGATTTACTCACATGAAGTATCGACCTTGGGTAATTTATCATCAACTTTATTACCTTATTTAAAAGCAGGCTATTTAAAGGTATTTGCTGCATTGGTATTTGCCAGCGGAATTATTGCGTGGTGGTTGGTCTTAACGACAGAAAGCAGACGTGTTGCACAAGAGGAGTCGAATCGACAAACAGGCTTACTGATGCGTGAGATTGAGTTGCATAAACAAACAGATGCTGAATTGCAATTAGCAAGGCAGCATGCCGATCAAGCTAACCAAGCAAAAAGTCGTTACATTACAGGCATCAGTCATGAGCTGAGAACGCCGCTTAATAGCATATTGGGTTATGCGCAGTTGCTCGATAATGACAAAACAATTCCTACTAATCGCAGGCAAGCAATAAAGGTTATCCGCCGTAGTGGTGAGCACTTACTATCATTGATTGAAGGAACGCTAGACATTGCGCGCATAGAAAGTGGTAAGTTAACGTTTGAACATAAATTGATTCAGTTTCCAGAATTTATTGATCAAATTGTGAGTATGTTTGAATTACAAGCACGTAATAAAGGTTTGATTTTCGAATATGAGGTCGAAGGCAAATTACCGGATTATGTTAAGGTAGATCAAAAGCGATTAACCCAAATTTTGATTAATATTTTAGGTAATGCGCTTAAATTTACTAAGTCTGGAAGCATTACCTTTCGCATCAAGTATGCGCGCGAACTGGCGCATATTGAAGTGGAGGATACAGGCCCAGGTATTCCAGAATCAGAATATCAAAAAATATTTGAACCATTTTCACGCGGTAGTGCGGCGAATCAAGTCAATATTGGGGGCACAGGTCTTGGATTGACCATTAGCAAGTTGTTGGCTGAATTAATGGGTGGCGAGTTGACCTTCAAAAGTGAGCTTGGAAAAGGTGCCGTATTCAAAATGAATTTGTTTTTACCGCAGACCTTTCGCGCAGATGACGTGGTGCCTATCTTAAATCAGTCTCGCGTTGGCTATCTTGGTAAAAGACGCAAAGTCTTAGTCGTTGATAATGAGGATGTTGATCGAGAGTTAGTGATTAATATTCTTGAGCCTTTGGGTTTTGAAATGGCCGAGGCAGCAACAGGGCAAGAGTGTTTGGACGTATATCCGACATTTAAACCAGACATTATTTTGATGGATTTGGCAATGCCGGTGATGGATGGTTGGGAAGCCTCTTATATTATTCGCAAAATTCACCAAGCGGATACGATTATTGGTATTGTTTCAGCCAATGCTTTCGACCAAAATTTAGAGAATTCCGCAGACATTGATTCTAGCGATTTTATTGTTAAACCAGTGAGCGTTGAAGAGCTATTAAATTGGATAGGTAAAAAGCTTGAGTTAGAGTGGGTGACGAGTGAGGATGATATTAATCAGTATGTTGAATCCATTGATGAAGATAATAGAACTGCTCTGGCTTCGGTCGCATTGATAAAAATGCAGTTGCCACCAAATGAACTATTAAGTGAATTGCTGGCTTCTGCCAATATTGGGCATGTAAAAGGCATTAACAAAACCTTAGACGTGATTGAAAAGAGCAATGAAAACTACATGGATTTTGTTGCACGTATGCGAGATTTATCCAGCCAGTTCCAGATAGAAGAAATGAAAGTACTGCTAAAAGAGATGGTGAAATGAACGACAAAAATCAAAGTCAGTCATCATTAGTGCTTATCGTGGACGATGTGCCAAGTAATATTGCCGTGCTACACGATGCGCTGGATGAGTATGGATACACGGTCTTAGTGGCGAATAACGGAGAGACGGCGCTCAAGTTGGCTGCTGAAGTTGAACCAGATATTATCTTGTTAGATGCTGTTATGCCTGGTATGGATGGCTTTGAGGTATGTAAAAAACTCAAAGCAAGTAATAGAACCAGTCATATTCCAGTGATTTTTATGACAGGGCTAACGGAAACTGAACATGTTGTTGCTGCGTTTGAAGCCGGCGGTACAGATTATGTGACTAAACCCATCCGTATCAATGAGGTGCTAGTGCGTATGCTGTCACAATTGCAGACTTCAAGGCAAGTAACCCAAGCAAGAAGCGCTTTAGATGCCTTTGGCCAGGCCGCGATTGCAATCACGCCACGAAACGGTAGAATTATTTGGCAAACCCCGCTGTCTCGCGATTGGCTAAAAACGTATTTTTCTGAAGAAATGGGTTCATCAAATCTTGTTGAGCTTATTACGCCACCGACTGTATTTGAATGGATTACTAACGCTTATTTAGCCGATGCTTCAGGTAATACCTTAGAACCGCTCACCGTGATTAAAAGTGCAAAGCGTTTAACGTTAAGCCCTGGCGATGTTAGCAGTGAAGAGCAGTGGATGATTGTGCTGCAAGAGGAGTCCGACTCAGCACAAATTGAAGCGTTAATGCACATTTTTAAACTCACCAAACGTGAGTCAGAAGTGTTGTATTGGACAACAAAAGGTAAAACCAGTCGTGATATTGGCGATATATTAGGCTCAAGTTCTCGAACCGTAAATAAACATCTCGAACATGTGTTTATCAAGCTTGGTGTTGAAACAAGAACAGCCGCCGCCTCTTTAGCGATGTCAAAATTGAGAGTCAAACAATAGCCAAATTCAACGCTAAGCACTAGTTTAAGTGCTTAGTCTAAGACATTTCAATACCCAATATAACGTTGTTGTATTATGCTATTCATTACTCAGTAACGAATATTAGCGCGGTTTATTAAGGCTAACCATGAAAATTCAAAGTTTAGAAACCACCTTAAATCATATGTTGGAAAAGCTATCTCATGTTTTTTCGCAGGCAGAAACCTATAGTCAAATTGGCTTGATTATCGGTATTTATCTTGTTGCGTATATCATGACGCGCCAATTAAGACATTACATTCCTTTTTTAAACAACAATACACCGAAACCTGGCGATACGATTACTGGCTTTGATGTGGCTGGAAAGTTGTTGTTTCCTATTATTGCGATTGTGTTGCTCAGAGTATCCGTTGAGTTTAGCCAATATATCGTTGAGGATAGCTGGGTGATGCAAGGCGCGTTGGCTATTGCGATTTTATTATTGGCAAATTCCGCCATTAATTTGCTGGTGAAGCAGCCTATTTTGATTGTTGCTTTCCGCTGGATTGGCATGCCCGTTATCTTCTTTCACTTTGTTGGCATATTGGGCGATGTCATTAAAGTGCTTGATGCGATGGCCATTCAAATGGGCGATATCAGGTTGTCGGTGTATGGATTTTTACGCTTATTTATATTTGGCTCCTTATTGTTTTGGCTAGGTCGTTTATCCAACAGAACAGGCCAAAATTTGATTCGCAACCACGAGTCCTTAGATGTAAAAAGTAAAGAGCTATTTGCCAAGCTGTATGAAATCGTTCTGATTTTTGTGGTGATATTATTGCTGCTTAAATTGATGGGGATTAATTTAACCGCGCTAGCTGTTTTTGGTGGTGCCGTTGGTGTGGGGTTGGGTTTTGGCTTGCAGGCCATTGCATCTAACTTTATTTCGGGCGTGATTATCATTTTAGATAAATCAATCACCGTTGGCGATCACGTAGAGCTAGAGGATGGTAAATCTGGTTTAGTGACTCAGTTAAACATGCGGTCTACTACCTTGGAAACCTTCGATGGTAAAGATATTGTGGTGCCGAATGAGAAATTTATTACCGGCTCATTTACCAATTGGACCCATAAAAATAAGCAGCAACGCTATCGAGTTGACTTCTCAGTTGGTTATAAAACCGATGTGCGCAGTATGGTGGAATTGATTAAAGCAGCAGTTGCTACGCATCCGCAGGTGTTGAGTGGTGAAGAGTATCCTATCGAAGAACGACCAGATTGTGAAATAGACAGCTTCGGTGACAATGGCATTAATATGTTCGTTGAGTTCTGGATGGAAGGTATTGATGATGGAAAAAATCGCGTCGGTGGTGATTTATATTTAATCATTCTCGAAACCTTACAACAAAATAATATCGAGATTCCATTCCCACAACGCGATGTTCGCATCATTAATCCGCAGCAGTAAAAGATTTGTGGCCTATGCGTAGACCGTTAGTTATCGGAAACTGGAAATTAAACGGCAGTTTGGCAGAAAATGAAGCCCGTATGCAGGCTACTGTCGAAGCGGTAAAAGACATCCATCAAGTGGATATTGGGCTCTGTTTGCCTTATGTTTATTTATTTCAAGCGCAACAATTATTAGCTAATACCAATGTCATGTGGGGCGCGCAAAACGTCAGTCAGTTTGAACAGGGCGCATACACGGCTTGTGTCTCGGCTAAGATGGTAGCGGAGTTTGGTTGTCAGTTGGCGATTGTTGGACATTCTGAACGGCGCCACTACAGCGCGGAAAATTCAGCAAAAGCAGTGATTAGAATTAAGCGAGCTGTCGATGCTGGCATTACGCCAATTTATTGCATCGGTGAAACGCAGGCAGAACATGCGGCAGGTGATGCTAAAAAAGTATTAGCAGCACAGCTAATGGCTTTGTTTGATTTGGATAAAACAAGCCTTGAGAAAATAAAATCATTCGGTTTGGTCATGGCTTATGAGCCCGTTTGGGCGATTGGAGCAGATCAAGCCGCAACACCTGAACTGGCGCAAAATATGCATGCGTTTATCCGTGATTTATTAAGCAAATTTGATACAGAATTCGCACAAAAAACACCCATTATTTATGGCGGCAGCGTCACATCAGGTAACGCCAAAGTTCTATTTGAAATGCCTGATATTGATGGTGGTTTGGTTGGGCGCGCTTCACTAAATACAGCATCATTTAGTCAAATCTGTGCGGCGGCAGACAATGAGCACGTTGCATAATAAGGAAGAAAAATGCCGCTAGAAAAGCAACTTAGTTTTGAAGATAGCGCTATTTGGAAGCTCAAGTTAAAACTCCAATTCAGCGGTTGGTTACTCTATATTATCCATGCAATATGGGTGTTGCTGATGTTAATCATTGCTGGCTTTGGTTGGCTACTTGGTTATTGGCCACTTGTATTATTTTGGTTGCCACTCGGTATTGCGATATTGCTTAGTATTGCGCTAGTGGGCACGATTCTGATGGTTAAATATGGATTACATCCACAAGAGCATATCCCTGATAGGAAAGATGATTTAGATGTGTTCGCACTGATGAAAACACGACACTCATGCCGTTCATTCCAATCACGACAATTAACGCCAGCGCACAACAATGAATTAATGCAAGCCGCCAAGCATTATAGCCAACAAAACCAACAGCTGGGCGATGTACCAATTAGGTTTGAATATGTTGCCGCCGCTTTAACAGTGTGGCCAGTGGTGGGGGCGCATGAGTTTTTAGTGGCGATAGCACCACGTGAATACAATCGCCTTTCTATTATAGATGTGGGGCGTAGCCTACAAAAAGTAGTGTTACATGCCACAAAAATGGGTTTAGCGACATGCTGGATAGGGCCGGGTGCAAATCAAGAAAGCATCATTCAACATCTTGGAGAGCGGTATAACCAAGAAAAAGATCATGTTATTTGTGTCTGTGCCATTGGTTATGAATCCATCTTTAAGCCACTATTTATTAGGCTGATGCGAGGGCTGCAACATAACAGATTGCCGTTATCTGATCTTTTTTTCACAGATGCCGCTTGCCACCAAAGCTTGGATACGCACTTACCACCCTTCAATGCTTATTATCCTTGCTATGAGGTTTGTCAGTGGTCGCCTTCATCGTATAACGGTCAAACAACAAGATGTGTTGGCGTCACAGAGACCATTGATAATCAAGTGACATTACAACGATTTGATTTTTATGCAGCGACCAAGTCACGTTATTATGCGGCAGTCGCACTGGGTATTTGGTGTGCGAATTGGGAAACAGGTTGCGAAGCGTTAAACAAAAAAGGACATTTTGAAGTGTTGTCATCGAATCAATATGGAGTAGCAGCACCGACAGCATTGCCGCACTACGATATTAGTTGGGTTATTGATTAACATGCAAAAAGTACTGTTGATTGGCTACGTTTGGCCAGAGCCCAACTCATCCGCAGCGGGCTATCAAATGCTCGCTATTTTACGCGCTTATCGGCAACAAGGATGGCAAGTGGTTTTTGCTACGCCCGCGCAGAAAACAGACCATATGGTCGATTTGGCAAATGAAGGCATAAGCAGTCACGAAATCAGACTTAACAGCGATAGTTTTGATGATTATATTAAATTGTATCAACCCGATATTGTGCACTTTGATCGCTTTATGATGGAAGAACAGTTTGGTTGGCGAGTGGATTTGCACTGTCCAAATGCGCTAAAAATATTGGATACGGTCGATTTGCAATTTTTGCGTGGCGCTCGACACGAAGCGCACAAAGCAAACCGCGCGCTTAATCAGCAAGATTTAGTCAGTGATTTATCTAAACGCGAAATCGCGGCGATTTTGCGTTGTGATTTGTCATTAATCATTTCGGCTTATGAAATGGATTTATTAATCAATCAATTTAAGATGGATGCGAGTTTGTTGCACTATTTACCTTTTTTGGTTAATTTGACTGCGTTACCGAGCACAACAAAAACCTTTGAAGAACGCCAACACTTTATGACGATTGGTAATTTTCGGCATGCGCCAAATTGGGATGCGGTGTTGTATCTGCAATCTATTTGGCCATTGATTAGAAAGCAATTACCACAAGCAGAATTGCATATTTACGGTTCTTATCCGCCGCCAAAAGCGACGGCGTTAAATAATCCGAAAACAGGATTTTTAATCAAAGGTTGGGCGGAGAATGCTTATGCTGTGATGGAGAGTGCTCGGGTTTGCTTAGCACCATTACGTTTCGGCGCTGGGCTTAAAGGAAAATTATTAGATGCGATGATGGTGCAAACGCCGAGTGTGACGACGTCGATTGGTGCTGAAGGCATGTCGATGCCAGACATGTCATGGCCTGGCGCTATTGCTGATGATGGTGCAGATTTTGTTGATGCGGCAGTGCGATTATATGATGACAAAGAAACGTGGCAAACTGCACAAAACCGTACATTGCCGCATTTACAACAGCAGTTTGATGGTCAAAAAATAGCTAAACAACTCATTGAAAAAATCAATCAAGTGCAACAAAATCTTCGGCAGCACCGATTGGATAATTTCACAGGTGCAATGCTGAAACATCACACCATGACGAGCACCAAATATTTATCGCAATGGATAATGGAAAAAAATAAAGGTGTTTAATCTAAGTCATTCACTTAATGCATTTGCAGCAGTGTCATCTGGATTGCTTCGTCACTCCGTTTCTCGCAATGACGTCGTATCACAGCATTTTGTAAACTCGCTACGCATACAATAATTACACAAAGCTATCTTAATGCAAAAGCCATTAGAAGGTTCTGATGACTCACGATGTCATCGCGAGCGTAGCGCGGCGATCCAGACTTTCAACTCATGAACCCATCAGGAGCCAATAAATGGCGAATGATAGGCCATGTTGTAAAGACATTAACTTTTCTTTGGCTGCCATTGCGCATTCAGCAAACGATCATGACGGTTTGGCTCTAATCGTCTAATAAAACTACATTGTTGACGATGCACCGTCACGCCACGATCGCGAGTGACATAAGCAGTGATGGCATCTGGATAGTTGGGGTTACAACATTTCGCCATGTTGGTTTGCAGATTGCCAACGCCTTCTAATATCACGTCAGTTGGTGTTGCATGGGTTGTTATTTTGTGACCAGATTGCTGTTGCACCTTTTCAATAGGCTTGGGACTAACGACTTCTTGAATCGCATTCGCAATTTGATGTTCGCTCACATCGCCACGACCAATTGCATTTAAACAATCTTCGAGCTTATTAAAATGTAATTTCTGCGCGATTTTTTCTTGGTTGATGGAGCCAACACCTGCGCGATGAAGCTCTTTGTCTAACTTAGTGCGACCTTGCGACAGATGCTCTTCTGCATGTTGATGTTTAAACCAATAGCGTACTTTTGCACGTGCGCTATTGGTTTTTAAAAAGCCAAGGTTTGGCCGCAGCCAATCACGACTCGGCGTGCCAATTTTATGCGTCAGAATTTCAACGTGCTGCGCATTTTGCAGTTTATAGTTAAGCGGCACGATATGACCATCCACTTTTGCACCACGGGTGCGGTGGCCTAAATCAGAATGTAGTGCGTAGGCAAAATCAACGGGCGTCGCGTCTTTTGGTAAATCAATCACTTTACCTTGTGGCGTAAAAACGTAAATATTTTCATGGAATAATTCGTTGTTGAATTGCTCAAGCAAGTCGCTACTATCTTTCGACTCTTCTTTCCAAGTTAATATTTGACGTAATAAAGTGATTTTTTCATTGAGCGCAGCATCGGTTTTGCCACCTTCTTTATAGCGCCAGTGCGCTGCCACACCAAGCTCAGAATAAGCGTGCATTTCATGGGTGCGAATTTGCACTTCTAATGCTAAATTTTCAGGACCATGCACAGCGGTATGCAATGAGCGATAGTTATTACCTTTTGGCTTGGCAATATAGTCATCAAACTCACTGGCTATCGGTTGCCATAATGCTTGCACAATACTGAGCGCTGAATAACATTCTTCAATGTTTTCGACCAAAATACGCACCGCGCGCACATCATACAGCTGCTCAAAATTGAGATTTTTGCGCCGCATTTTATTAATAATGCTGTAGATATGTTTAGGGCGACCTGTAACCTCAGCTTTAATGCCGGCTTGCGTCAGCTGTTGTCTGAGCTGCTGTTCAACATGCTGAATGTATTGCTCGCGATCCAGTCGACGTGCATCTAATGATTTGGCCACTTCTTTATACAGTTGCGGCTCTAGATAACGTAAGGAAAGATCCTCCATTTCCCACTTTAATTGCCAAACGCCCAGCCGATTGGCCAGCGGCGCATACACGCCTTGAATCTCTTTGGCAATTTGCTGTTGCATCGCGCTATCCACACTTGCAAGGCTGCGCAAGGTTTGTGTCCGTTCCGCTAGTTTAATTAAGACCACGCGAATATCTTGCACCATCGCCAATAGCATTTTACGCAAGCTTTCCACTTGCTGGTTTTGGGCATCTTTATCTTTTTGATTAACAGGCTCTAGCGCTCCAAATGCTTGCACTTGTTCTATCTGCATCAAGCCTGCAACCAAGTTGGTAATCGACTGGCCAAAGCGATTTTTTAGCGTTTCCTGCCAATTATCAATATGGCGCGGCGTGGCATATAAAATCGTCGCCGCAATCGTTTCTGCATCCAGATTTAAGCTCATCAGAATCGCCGCCGTACCAGTGGCATGATGCATAAGCGGTACGCCCGTTTTCTCTGTTTGCGCAGCATAAGCCAAGCTTGCCAATTGGCAAGCTTGATTAATCACTTCAACTTCTGATGCAGAGAAAGTGTTAGCTAAAGAGGCTACCCATGCCTGCGTCTCCTGATCGGATAAGGCAGGGATTTGTAATGCACTAGAACCGTGAATCATGCGGGTTTTAATCGGCTATTCTAAAGCCCACTTTAATGGTGACTTGGTAATGCGCAATGCTGCCATCCACAATATGACCACGTGTTTCTAATACTTCAAACCAATCCATGTGCTTAATGGTTTTAGCCGCTTTTGCAATCGCGTTTTGAATGGCGTCATCGGTGCCCACAGTTGAGCTACCAACGAGTTCTATTTTTTTATAAGTGTGTGCTGTCATATTGCTCTCCTTAATAATGGTTAACACACCAAAAAGGTGATGACTATAATCATTACCTTTTTATGCCATTATGACCAGTAGAATTTCACTGGCGTTCGGTTTGTATTATATAAATACGCCTCACTCCCATGCTATGCTGTTGCTTTTTATGACTTTAATCATCACACCATGACTAACTCCGCAAACGAAACTTTTATCCCGAGTAAAGATGCTTCTTTAGAATCTTCCATTTCAACCCTGCAAGCCAAGTTAGCGGCGCTGGATATTCATGTTGAAGAAAAGTCTTGGCTCAATGAAGTCGAAGGTATTTGGTCGGTGCATATCACCAATCGTGATTGCCCGCGTTTATTTACCAACGGCAAAGGTGCATCACAATTAGCGGCGCGTGCGAGTGCGCTAGGTGAGTTTTTTGAGCGTTTAGGCACTAATTATTTATGGACAGATTTTTACCTAGGCGAAACTATCGCCAATGCCGATTGGGTGCATTATCCGAACGAGCAATGGTTTCCATTAACAGGTGATGCATGGCCATCTGAGATTTTGACACCAGAATTACAACAATTCTACAATCCAGAAGGTAGCGTTTCCGCTAGTCAATTGATTGATTTGAACTCAGGTAATAAAGAACGCGGCATTTGTACCATTCCTTACACGCGTTTGCGTGATGGCAAATCGGTGTTGTTTCCGGTTAATTTAATCGGCAATATTTATGTGAGCAATGGCATGAGTGCGGGTAACACCATGAAGGAAGCACGCACGCAAGCACTGGCAGAGATTTTCGAGCGTAACATCAAAAATAGAATCATTGCCGAAGGTATTTGTTTGCCTGATGTGCCAGAAGAAGTGATTGCTCGCTATCCACGTATTGCAGCAGCCATAAATGGTTTGCGCGATTCTGGTTATGGCATCTTGGTTAAAGATGCCTCATTAGGTGGCGAATATCCTGTGATGAATGTGACCTTATTACACCCCGAAGATCAAGGTTGTTTTGCCAGTTTTGGTGCGCATCCACGTTTTGAAGTTGCATTAGAACGTTCACTGACTGAGTTGATTCAAGGCCGCGCTTTAGATAGCTTAACAGGCTTTGTTAAACCTGGTTTTGATATGGAAGAAATTGCCGATGCACAAAATTTAGAAATTCATTTTGTCGATTCTAGCGGTGTGATTAGCTGGGAATTTTTACGCAGTACGCCAGACTATGCATTCGTCGATTGGAACTTTGGTACGACGACGGAAGAAGATTATCAGTGGAGTGTCAATAAAATTCACGATAGCGGACATGATTTATATATTGCCGATTTTGAACATTTGAATGTGTATTCCTGCCGCATTTTTGTGCCTGGCATGAGCGAGATTTATCCAGTAGAAGAACTCGAATGGCAAAATAATACTGTCGGTAATCAAGTGCGTCCTTATGCGCAACGCATACAAGAGTTAACAGAAGAAGAGTCTGCAGAACTACTAGAAATATTGATGGATATTAATTTTCAAGATGATTTACATGTTTATATCTTGATTGGTCTGTGCGCTGATGCCAATACGCCGTGGCAAGATTTGCGTATTGGTGAGCTGAAAACCTTAGCTGCCATTGCAGCAGGTGATGTTGATGAAATCTTAGATGGTTGCGAATGGATTGCGCAGATTAATGATTTACCAACCGCACGATTGAAAGTGTATAGCTGCATTGCCGACCTTGTGCAAATTGCCCAAGACACCGAAAGCGGCGATATTGCCTTATTTGATGCTAACTTAGCGTTGATATATGGCGAAGCCACCTTGCAACAAGCGTTAAGTCTATTTAATCAAGAAACGCAGTATTTTGGTTTGAATAACTTAGGTGCGAATTATGAAGGTAGCAAGATGCATCAACAATTATTAGCCGCTTATGAAAAAGTGAGAGCACCGCAACGGGGCTAGGTATATTGAAGCCTGAACAGCTAAAAACTGCGCTACACCCACGCAATCAACATCGCGGTCGTTATGATTTTGACTTGTTGATAATGGCTAATCCAGCGCTAAAACCATTTGTGAAACCGAACAAATTTGGTGATGCATCCATCGATTTTGCTAATCCGCAAGCGGTTAAGGCATTGAATCAAGCGTTGTTAAAGCAATATTATGACGTGGCGGTCTGGGATATTCCGTCGCAGTATCTTTGTCCGCCGATTCCAGGGCGGGCAGATTATGTGCATTATCTTGCCGATTTATTAGCTGAACATCATCCTCAACAAACCCCTATTCGTGTTTTAGATATCGGCGTTGGTGCCAATATGATTTATCCTCTAATTGGCCAGCATAGTTATGGTTGGCAGTTTGTGGGCGCGGATATTGATGTAACGGCGATTAACAATGCGCGACAGATAGTTGATGCCAACAGTTTAAATGGCAAGATAGAGCTGCGGTTGCAAACCAATAAAACGCACTTTTTCAGCGGCATTATTAAAAAGGATGAGCATTTCACATTGACCATGTGTAATCCGCCTTTTCATGCCTCTTTAGCTGATGCGCAAGCGGGAACACAACGCAAATGGCGTGGTCTTGGTAAAAGTGGTAAGTCCGCATTGAATTTTGGCGGGCAAAGTAATGAGCTGATTTGTGACGGTGGCGAAGAGGCGTTTGTGATTGCAATGATTAAGGAAAGTAAGCAGTTCGCAACGCAATGTCAGTGGTTCACGACATTGGTTTCTAAAGCGGCAACGTTGCCTAGCGTGTATCGCGCATTGCAAAAAGTAGGCGCGCATCAGGTAAAAACAATGGATATGCAACAAGGTCAAAAACAAAGTCGGATTGTAGCGTGGACTTTTGTTGTGTCATGATAGCTGTCATGATGAAACAATTAAGCAAACAGAGGTAAAACAAAAATGAGATTAATCATTGCAATAGGCATCATAGTCGCGTTATTGATTAGCATTAAGCTATCAACGGTATTGGTCGATAAGTCGGGATTCGGTAAATCGGTCAGTATTTATCGCATGAAATATATTAAAAAGACGATTCATATCGCTTTGCTGTTTATTTACTTAGCGATATTGGTCATGTTTTTGAGTATTGAATATTCTCAAGTGTTGATTTTTATCTCGTCTATTTTTGCGGTATTAGGTGTTGCGTTATTTGCTCAATGGTCGATTCTCAGTAATATCACCGCCAGCTTGATTATCTTCTTTGGTTTTCCTTATCGGGTTGGCGATTATATTACCGTGGTGGATAAAGAAGCGGATATTAGTGGTGTGATAGAGGAAATTTCTCTTTTTCATGTTTTGATTAAAAGAGAAGGCCAGCTGATTTCTTATCCAAATACCATGATTTTGCAAAAGCCAGTGGTGCAAAATATTCGGGTTGAAGAAATAACACCACCAACCGACGCGAGTTAAGGTTTGCGTTTTTGCAAGTATCAAAAAGATTAAGCGGTTATCAACCGGTTGACTATTTTGCGCTTGACGGGCTTCAACCCATTAGCGATTCTTAACCCAGCGCTTCTAACCACACGCGCCGCGATGCGATCATCCGCATACAGTTTGGCAATGGCATTGGTGCCAAGATATAAAGGCAAGGTTGCGCGTTTATGTTGAAGTTCAAATTTAATCAGCGCTTCTTGCGCACCAGCATCACTGACTTGAGCAATTTGTTTTACAAGGGTTTCTGCGCCCAATAAGCCCAAATTAAAACCATGTGCGGTGACAGGATGCATACCAACAGCAGCATCGCCAATTAACGCAAAGCGCTTGCCAATCAATCGGTCTGCATAAGTAGCAACTAGTGGATAGGAAAAGCGATTACTCACTAACTGCATATTGCCCAATTTATATTGCAATCGTTGCTCAACCTCTTTGGCAAAAGCCGTTGCATCCAAAGTCAGTAGTTTTTCAATTGCAGGTGTTGATAAGGTAATGACCACCGAAGAACAATTGCCAGCGAGTGGTAATAGCGCAAATGTTTGCCCTATATTAAAAATTTCGTAAGCAGTGTTTTCGTGCGATTGTGTATGTGACACTCGGCAGACCAGCATGCTTCTTCCAAAATCAGTCATCTTAGCGCCAATCCCCATTTGTTTGCGGGTGGCTGAAAAGCGGCTATCCGCAGCAACCAATAAACGGCTTTTAATGGATTTGCCTGCTTTGGTTTTAATGTGAACATGGTCGATGAATTGGTCAATGCTTTGTAGCTCTTCATCGGTTATGAGCGTGACGTCAGTCAGTTTTTTAATTTCTGCATATAACCCACGACGAATAGCATGATTAGCAACCATCAATCCCAAATTTTTACCAGATGCTACTGGAGGTACAAAATCCAAACGGTACGGCGAATGCCCATTAAGCACAGTAGCGGCATTGAGCACTGCATATTCATCCTGTTCAAAATGCTCAGTAACGCCCATTTGCTTGAGTAACGCCACAGAATGTTGTGTTAGCGCAATTTCGCGTCCATCAAATGCAGGATTTTCGATGGAGGCTAAAGGTTGTCGCTCCAGTATCGCAATGCTGCGCCCTTGACCAGATAATAATGTTGCAAGACTAAGACCCGCTGGACCTGCTCCAACAATTAATACATCGAACATAACTGCTTCCTATCTCAATAAAGAGGTTAATGATTCACAGATTGAAAGCATACTTTTTTTCGGCGGCCTGCCATTGTTATAAATCAACAAGTCCCCAAAAATATGACTTTGGCTTGTCAATCAATCACAGCAAAACGGCTAATGATTTCGCCGCCTTTATGTTGCATAAACGTTTGAAAGTGTTTGGCCATGGTTGAGGTTAGACGATTATTGAGTGACACCACGTGCCAGGCGCGAATGACGGGTGTATCTTGGATATCTAAAACAATAATTTTTTTAGTTTTAATTTCCTCGGCCACCGTGTGTAGTGACATAAAAGAAATGCCTAAATTGGCAGTAACGGCCAGTTTAATGGTTTCATTGCTCGACATTTCCATGCTGATTAATGGCGAGATATTATGTTCAGATAAGAACTTTTCCATTATAAATCGCGTGCCAGAACCTTTTTCGCGCGAGATTAATTCGTAGGTATTTAAGACGGTTGCACGCACGTTAACTTCTGATGCCAAAGGATGCAACGGGCTGGCGACAAAGCCATGCGGATGTTTTGCAATTGGTGCTAAGTCATTATTAATTTCTTTTGGTGGTCTTCCCATTATTGCAAGGTCAATATCACCATCTTTTAGCAATTGAATTAATTGTTGGCGATTACGGACTTCAATTTTAATTTGAACGGTTGGATATTCTGTTTTAAAAGCGGAAAGTAACTGTGGCAAGAAGTGCTGTGCGGTGCTAACTAACCCAATTTTAAGGGTAGTAAATTCGGTGCCTTCTAATTTTCCCATGATTAATTCGGCTTCATGGAGAGTGCTGGCAATGCGTTTGGCATAAACCAAAAAATATTCACCCGCTGAAGTTAAGCTGATTTTTTTATTATTTCGATCAAATAACTTTACGCCAATATCCTTTTCCATTTCCTTAATTTGCAATGAAACGGCTGGTGATGTGATGTGAAGTTCTTTGGCTGCTTTTGTAAAATTTAGACAGGTAGCGGCAGAGAGAAAAATCTTAATTTGACGAAGCGTGATATTTTTCATGATAAGTAAAACTTACTATAAATATATAAAATATTAAAGTATACAATAACATTGATTGTTACTATATTGACACCTCTAGGATAGATTTAATTTAAATCGTAGCGATGCCCTTAATGATGAACACCACAACAATCAGCTTACAGCAACATCTTTGTCAACAATTGGCTGAGCAGCCAAATGCTGAGGCGTTGCCCCAGCTGCTACATGCGATTGCAGAGGCAACGATTGAAGTTGCGACATTAATCGCAACAGGTGCCACTGATCAAGTGAACGCTAAGCTGACAAGTAAGAATGTGCAGGGTGAAACGCAAATGCAATTAGATTTGCTGAGTAACACGCTCTTTATTGAGCAACTGAAATCAACACAGCTGGTAGCAGGATTGGTTTCAGAAGAGTTGGATGAAGCATTGCAGTTGAGTGCAGAAGACAATGATGCACCATTCTTGGTGAACTTTGACCCGCTGGATGGTTCGTCAAATATCGCTGTTAATGGTTGTATCGGGTCTATCTTTTCAATTATCAACGCACCAAAAAATCGCGCTGTTACAGAGGATGACTATTTGCAAAAAGGCAATGCACAAGTAGCAGCAGGCTATACATTATATGGGCCAAGTAGTATGTTAGTGCTTACTATTGGTCGTGGTGTGCATGGTTACACATTGGATAGGGGTGCAAGAGAGTATAGATTAACGCACCCTGATATTCGGATACCAGAAATGACCTCTGAGTTTAGTATCAACGCCAGTAATGAGCGATTTTGGGAGCAGCCCGTGCAGCGGTATATCGCGGAGTGCAAAGCAGGTAATGAAGGCATACGTTCACGCGATTTTAATATGCGCTGGGTTGCCAGTATGGTTGCTGATGTTCATCGCATTCTACTGCGTGGCGGAGTGTACTTATATCCTAAAGATAGCAAGCTACCCCTAAAAGCAGGTCGATTAAGGTTGCTCTATGAAGCAAACCCAATGGGATTTATTGTCGAGCAGGCAGGCGGAAAATGTTCAACAGGTCGACAGCATTTATTGGCTATTGCGCCAAGTGAAATCCATCAAAGGATTCCAGTTATTTTAGGTTCGATTGCAGAAGTGAATTTAATTGAGCGGTATTACAAAGAGTTTGATGAAGACCAATTTAATAACGAGGGTATTTGAAAAGTTGTTTGGTAATAAGCACTTTATCGCTGAGGAAATTATGCAATGGCATTAAGTACATTAAGACAGTTATTAGACCATGCTGCGGAAAATAGTTACGGTTTGCCTGCTTTTAACGTTAATAATATGGAGCAAATACACGCCATTTTATTTGCGGCCGACGCCGTTAATAGCCCAGTCATTTTGCAAGCCACAGTCGGTGCACGCGATTATGCGGGTGAAGTTTTTCTACGGAAAATGATTGCAGCAGCAATAGAGCAATATCCACACTTGCCCATTTGTATGCATCAAGATCATGGCGTTTCTACTTCTGTTTGCTTGACGGCTATTCGCAGTGGTTTTTCTAGTGTCATGATGGATGGCTCATTAAAAGAGGATGGCAAAACACCAGCATCTTATGCCTACAATGTTGAAGTGACCAAGCAGGTGACAGCATTGGCACATGCTGTTGGTATTTCTGTTGAAGGTGAGTTGGGTTGTTTGGGCTCATTAGAAACAGGTGAAGCTGGTGAAGAAGATGGAATTGGTGCTACTGGGGTATTGAATCGTGAACAATTATTGACCAGTCCAGAAGAAGCGGTAGCTTTTGTTCAAGAAACCCATGTCGATGCGCTAGCGATTGCGATAGGAACGAGTCATGGTGCTTATAAATTTAGTCGTCCACCGACTGGTGATGTATTGTCAATTGATCGTCTCAAAGCCATTCATCAGCGTTTACCGAATACCCATTTAGTGATGCATGGTGCATCAAGCGTTTCTCAGGCTTGTTTAGCAACGATTCGAGCATATGGTGGTGAAATTAAAGAAACCTATGGCGTGCCTGTTGCACAAATTGTAGAAGGCATTAAACATGGAGTGCGTAAAGTCAATATTGATACGGATATTCGATTGGCGATGACCGCTGCCATTCGTCAGTTTATGGGTGAACATCCAACGGTATATGATCCACGACAATATTTTAAAGCAGCAACATTAGCGGCGCAGCAAGTTGCTAAAGACCGTTTTGAAGCGTTTGGCAGCGCAGGGCAAGCGAGCCAAATAAAAGTGATTCCAATCGAGAAAATGGCGCAGTTTTACGCTAGGAGTTGAAAGAATGCGTAAGAAGCTAGTGGTTGGGAACTGGAAGTTGCATGGCAGCTTAGTGGAAAATGAGCGGCTTTTATTTGAAATTGCCACTCAATTAGAAAACCTAAACAATATAGATTGTGGTGTTTGTTTGCCCTATCCATATCTATTTCAGGCGCAAAAATTGTTGGCTAATACGGCTGTTTTATGGGGCGCACAAAATGTAAGTCAGTTCATTGACGGTGCTTATACCTCTTCAGTGTCAGCGGGAATGATTGCTGATTTTGGCTGTTCACTGGTGATTGTGGGGCATTCTGAGCGGCGTTCTTATAGTCATGAAAGCAATCAAAAAGCCGTGACAAGAATTAAAAGAGCTGTGGATGCTGGCATAACGCCTATTTATTGTGTAGGGGAGACGCTAGCTGAGCATGGCTTGAACCATACAAAAAAAGTGATTGAAGCGCAAATATTAGCAATATTTGATTTGGATGCGGTTAGTTTGGCGCGTGTCAAAATGGTTGGATTGGTTATCGCTTATGAGCCTGTTTGGGCAATTGGCACAGGACATGCTGCTTTGCCACAGCAAGCGCAAGCGGTTCATCATTTTATTAGAACAATCATTGCGCAACACGATTCAGACTTTGCGAAAAAGATAAGGATAATTTATGGCGGTAGCCTGACGCCTGAGAATGCTCGCTCTTTATTAATAATGCCTGATATTGATGGTGGTTTGGTTGGTCGGTGTGCTTTAAACGTGCAAGCGTTTAGAGTGATTTGCGAAGTAGCCGCACACACACGGGCAGTGTGTGAAGCCCTTGGCTGAGCGTGAAGCTAAGTAGGTAATATTTGTTAATATTGAGGTCAATGTAACTGGTTTTACTAAGATATTAGACTAGACAGAACTACAGACTATAGATATGAGCTAAGCCATTAAAAGTTGATTTCAATCAATATTAACTAAGCTTTTATACCTTAGTATTTTATGATGTTAAATGTGTGAACCAAAATCTTTGATAAACACACTAAATACAGTGATCAATATGCAAACAATGACATTCAATAAACCGAGCAGTGCGTTAGAAAACGAGTTGGTCGTCTTAGACGAGCCAGATGAGTGGTCTAGCTTTAGTACCATGTTAGCCAATGACGCGAATCAGTGGGAATCGCATTTGGCTGTAGAGGGTATGCATTGTGCATCTTGTGCGCTGAATGTTGAAAAGGCAGTTAAAGCATTGCCGGGTATTATCAGCGTGGATGTCAGTGCGGCCAGTGGACGGGCGCGTTTGGTGTGGTCTGCGGATGAAACTAAGCCATCTGTTTGGATGAATGCGATTAACAAAGCGGGCTACCGTAGTTTGCCCGCTGCAGATGCTTTGATGCGTGATGACCGACGCAAAGGGCAGCGATTAATGCTTTGGCGTTTATTGGTTGCTGGCTTTTGTATGTTTCAAGTCATGATGTATGCCATGCCTGTTTACTATTCCAGCCCGGGTGAAATGACACCAGATACACTCAATTTATTGCGCTGGGCTTCTTGGGTATTAACCTTGCCAGTGATGTTTTTCTCTTGTGGACCATTTTTTAAAAATGCATTAACGGATATTAAACAGCGTCAAATTAGCATGGATTTTCCAGTATCACTGGGGATCTTGATTGCCTTTTTAGTCAGTTCCGCTGCAACGTTTGAACCTAGCGGCTGGTGGGGTAAAGAAGTCTATTTTGATTCGTTAACGATGTTGGTATTTTTTCTACTGACTGGCCGATGGATAGAGTTGCGCATGCGTGACAAAACGGCAGGGGCATTAGATGTATTAATGCGTCGGTTGCCCGCTACTGTTGAACGACTGAATGCGAACGGACAGTTTGAGCGAATTGCAGTAAGACGCTTGATGGTGGGAGATTTAGTGCGCGTTTTACCAGGAGAGGCATTTCCAGCAGACGGCCAAATTGCATCGGGGGAAACCAATGCAGATGAGTCACTACTCACGGGTGAATCTAGGCCAGTATCAAAGGGTTTGGGCGCTGAAGTAATTGCTGGCAGTCATAATTTGAGCACAGCAGTACAAGTACGTATAGAGCGAATTGGCGGAACGACGCGGTATGCACAAATCGTGGCATTGATGGAACGTGCTTCCGTCGATAAGCCGAGACTGGCGATATTGGCAGATCGCATTGCACAGCCTTTCCTTATCATTGTCCTATTGGCAGCTGTAGGTGCGGCACTCTATTTATGGCCTGTCGATCAAGGCCGCGCACTGATGACAGCAGTAGCTGTATTAATCGTGACCTGCCCATGTGCGCTTTCTTTAGCCACGCCGGCGGCCATGTTGACGGTGTCAGGTAAATTAGCACGTTCGGGAATTTTGGTGCGCAAAATGCAAGCCTTAGAAGCGTTAACCAATGTTGACACGATTGTGTTTGATAAAACGGGTACCTTAACATTAGATAAAATGATTGTTGGCGACATTTCAGTGAATAGTAGTTTGACTGAAACGGAAGCGCTTCAAATAGCAGGTGAGATGGCGCAACATTCATTGCATCCAGTTTCCCGTGCTTTGGTTGAAGCGACAAAAAATGCGCCGCAAATCACTGATAAATTAGTGCGAGAAGTGCAAGAGGTGTCAGGTTCAGGCTTGACTGCTGAATCAGCGTTGGGCCGGTTAAAGTTAGGCAGCACAACATTTTGTGATTTGTCTGATGATACAAAGAAAACAGATAGCTCTGTTGTACATTTGGTTTCTGACAAAGATTGGTTGGCGACTTTTGAAATAGTCGAGTCTATTAAGCCTGATGCTGCATCTTGTGTGCGTCAAGTCACAGAAAATGGCCTAACAGTTACTGTATTATCGGGCGACAAGTTAGCCTCAGTAAAGCGTGTTGCCGATGCTGTGGGTATTGAGCAAGTATTTGGTGATTGTAGTCCGCAAGATAAATTGGCGCATATTCAAACCTTGCAACAGCAAGGTAAAAAAGTGTTGATGGTGGGTGATGGTTTGAATGACGGCCCTGTACTGGCAAGTGCGCATGTTTCGATTGCAATGGGGCAGGCGGTACCGTTAGCCCAGGCACAGTCTGACTTTGTCGTGATGAATGGCAATCTTGCTATGTTGCCTTATTTAATCGAACAAGCAAAGCAGACGATGGGTATCGTCAAACAAAATTTAACATGGGCGGCCACTTATAACGCAATCTGTGTCCCGCTTGCGATTGCTGGTTTATTGCCAGCATGGTTAGCTGGATTAGGCATGGCGTTAAGCTCATTGTTGGTGATTTTAAATGCTGCGCGCCTAGCAAAAATTGATACAATGTCGGGTTAGCAGTTTCTTATGGATATACTCTTTTTACTTGTTCCCCTGTCAGTCATTCTGGTGTTAATCATTTTGGGCGGTCTTTGGTGGGCAATATACTCAGGTCAATTTGAAGATATTGAGGAAGAGGGAGAGCGGATTTTGCACGAAGATTGATTTGTATCAAATTGGAATCGGGGATTGTAAGCATAATCCCCTAATGTCATTTAAAAATGAGGGTTAGGAAATGCAAACTTTGGGAAGTGAATCGTTGACTTATCACGATACAGCGGTAAGGCAGTTTTCAATTATGGCGTGTGTGTGGGGCGTCGTTGGTATGTTGGTTGGCGTCATTATTGCCGCCCAACTTGTTTGGCCTGAGCTTAATTTAGGCCTGCCTTGGACCAGTTTTGGTCGCTTACGTCCACTGCATACCAATGCAGTGATTTTCGCATTTGGCGGCTGTACGCTTTTTGCTACGGCTTATTATGTCGTGCAGCGCACCAGTCAGGTGAGTTTGTTTATGCCAAAACTGGCGGCTTTTACCTTTTGGGGTTGGCAAGTGGTGATTGTTGCTGCGGCTATTTCACTTCCTTTAGGTTTTACCCAAAGCAAAGAATATGCAGAGCTAGAGTGGCCAATCGATTTATTGATTGCAGTCGTTTGGGTTTCCTTTGCGATTGTTTTTTTTGGTACGATTGCTAAACGTAAAGTAAGGCATATCTATGTAGCAAACTGGTTCTTTGGTGCGTTCATTATTGCGGTTGCCTTATTGCATATCGTTAATAGCGCAGCAATTCCAGTCAGCTTTATGAAATCCTATTCTGCTTATGCTGGTGTGCAAGATGCCATGGTGCAATGGTGGTATGGTCACAACGCGGTTGGTTTCTTCTTAACAGCGGGTTTCTTAGGCATCATGTACTACTTCGTGCCTAAACAAGCAGAGCGTCCTGTGTATTCATATAGCTTATCAATTGTTCACTTTTGGGCGTTGATTTTCACTTATATGTGGGCAGGTCCGCATCACCTACATTACACAGCATTGCCAGATTGGACACAGTCTTTAGGTATGGTGTTCTCATTAATCCTATTAGCACCAAGCTGGGGCGGTATGATTAACGGCATGATGACGATGTCTGGTGCATGGCATAAATTACGTACCGATCCTATCTTGCGCTTCATGATTGTTTCATTATCTTTCTACGGTATGAGTACGTTTGAAGGTCCAATGATGGCGATTAAAACGGTTAATTCGCTCTCTCACTACACAGACTGGACGATTGGTCATGTGCACTCAGGTGCTTTAGGTTGGGTTGGTTTAGTTTCAATGGGTGCGCTCTATCACCTAGTGCCAAAATTATTTGGTAAAGAAAAAATGCATAGCATTAAAGCAATCGAACTGCATTTCTGGATGGCAACAATCGGCATTGTGCTTTATATTGCCGCGCTTTGGATATCAGGTGTGATGGAAGGTTTAATGTGGCGTGCAGTCAATGCTGATGGCACATTGGCTTATACCTTCGTGGAAAGTGTGAAAGCTAAATTCCCTTACTATTTCATTCGGTTATTAGGTGGCTTGCTATACCTTGGCGGTATGGTCGTTATGCTTTGGAATGTATTGAAAACAGCGACGAGTGGTCAGCCAGTAGCTGCGACTATTCCATCTGTTACAGCTCACGTTTAAGGAAAATGTTATGTCAGATTTAAATGATAAAAAAACAGGCTTCAGTCACGAGAAGATTGAAACCAATAACTTTTTGATGATTGTATTGATACTGATAGTGGTTTCGATAGGTGGGCTAGTAGAAATCGTGCCTTTGTTCTTTCAGAAATCGACCACTGAAGCAATCAAGGGCTTGGAGCCGTATACACCATTACAGTTAGTTGGCCGTGATATATATCAGCGTGAAGGTTGCTATAACTGTCATTCACAAATGATACGTCCATTAAGAGCAGAAACATTGCGTTATGGTCATTACTCTGTTCAGGTGAATTTGTGTATGACCACCCATTTCAGTGGGGTAGTAAGCGTACTGGCCCAGATTTGCACCGTGTTGGTGGCAAGTACAGTGATGAATGGCAGCGTATTCACTTAATTAATCCGCGCGATGTGGTGCCTGAATCGATTATGCCAGCCTATCCATGGTTAGAAAATGCGCCCGTAAATACTGATATTGGTAACAATATGGAGGCATTACGTAAAGTAGGTGTGCCATATACGGATGAGCAGATTGCAGGTGCAGCGGCAGAAGTTGAGGGAAAAACTGAGCTAGATGCCATTATTGCTTATATGCAAGTATTGGGCATTCATCTCAAATAAAGAATGGAGAGCGTCTGATGGATATCAATTTATTACGCGTATTAGTTACACTGATTAGCTTTATTGTATTTGTTGGCATTATTGTTTGGGTGTGGCGCCATCGCCATACTGCAGATTTCGAAGAGGCGGCTAGACTGCCTTTTGATGAAAAATAGAGGAATGTAAAATGAGTGATTTTATCAATAATTTTTGGCCTTACTTTATCGCAGTCATTACGATTGTTGGTATTGTCGGTTGCGCTTTTTTATTATGGTTTACGAGTAAAATGAAAATCGTCAGTAAAAATGGCGACAATACTAGTGGTCATGTCTGGGATGAAGATATCACTGAAATGAATAATCCATTGCCACGTTGGTGGGTATGGTTGTTTATCATTACCATTATTTTTGGCTTTGCTTATTTAGCACTTTATCCTGGTATTGCCACTTATGAGGGTTCAAAAGGCTGGACGCAAGAGGGTCAATATGAGGCGGAAGTGGCAGAAGCTAATGATGCATTGAAACCAATTTATGCAAAATTTGATGGTATGTCAGTCGAAAATTTATCAGCTTTGCCGATGGCTAAAGCAATCGGGGAGCGTTTGTATATGAATAATTGTGCGCAATGTCATGCTTCAGATGCGCGCGGTGGTAGAGGATTCCCTAACCTAACCGATAATGATTGGTTACATGGTGGTAGCCCTGAGAAAATTGAAGAAACCATCATTAATGGACGTAATGGCATGATGCCACCAATGGGTGCAATGGTTGGTAGCGAAGAGGATATGAAAAACCTTGCAAATTATGTACTAAGTCTTTCAGGTAGCATGCATGATGCTGCCAGAGCGGGTTTGGGTGAGCCGAAATTTGCTTCATGTGCTGCTTGCCATGGTACTGACGGTAAGGGTAATCAAGCTTTAGGCGCACCGAATTTAACGGATAATATTTGGTTGCATGGTGCTGGTGAGGCCGCGATTATTGACCGTATTAAACACGGTAAAGTGAATCAAATGCCTGCTCAAGAAGATAAGCTTACACCAGAACAAATCAAAGTCTTGGCTGCTTATATTTGGGGATTATCAAACGGATCTGATAATTAGTATTGCGCAATTGGGTTGAAGAAAGAAGTGCATGACTGAAAGCAACAAATCTGTAACAGAAGAAAATGCCACCTCCGTAAAAGAGGTGGTTATTTCTTTATACAAAGCAGAAGAGAAAATTTATCCACGCAGTATTTTTGGTTATTTTGCTAAATGGCGCTGGTTAATGATTTGGCTCACACAACTGTTTTTTTATGGCGTGCCTTGGTTGGAGTGGGGTCAAAGACAGGCCTTATTATTTGATTTATCAAGTAAGCGGTTTTATATTTTTAAGCTTGTTTTATACCCGCAAGATTTAATCTATCTGACGGCTATTCTCATCATTTCAGCACTATCCTTATTTTTATTTACCGCCATAGCAGGTCGATTGTGGTGTGGCTATACTTGCCCACAAACCGTTTATACAGAGATTTTTCTTTGGATAGAGCGGAAAATTGAGGGCGACCGTGCAAAAAGAATGAAGTTAGATGCGGCGCCAATGTCACTCGAAAAATTATCGAGAAAGCTTGCAAAACACTTTGCTTGGATCGCACTTGCTCTTTGGACTGGCTTTACTTTTGTTGGCTATTTCACGCCGATTCGTGAGTTAGGTGCGGATATCCTGCAGTTTAATGTTGGCTCATGGACAATCTTCTGGGTCATCTTCTATGGTTTTGCAACCTACGGTAATGCCGGCTTTATGCGTGAGCAAGTCTGTAAATATATGTGTCCATATGCACGTTTTCAAAGTGCGATGTTTGATGATGATACGTTGATTGTCACATATGATGAGGAGCGTGGTGAGCCCAGAGGGGCTGGTTCACGTAAAAACACAGCAAAAACAGAAGCATTAGGTTCATGTATTGATTGCAGTTTATGTGTGCAAGTTTGCCCTACCGGCATTGATATTCGTGACGGCTTGCAATATGAATGTATTGGTTGTGGCTTGTGTGTAGATGTTTGCGACGATGTGATGGATAAAGTCGGAGAGCCAAGAGGCTTAATCAAATATACAACACAAAATGCGCTAGATAATCACTGGACGCGTAGCGAGATGTTTAAACGTATTTTGAGACCGCGTGTATTAATTTATTCAACAATATTGGTTTTATTAGTTAGTACTTTATTAACAAGCTTATGGTTCAGAACGCCATTTAAAGTGGATGTGATACGTGATCGTTCTGTGTTAGCTCGGTTGGTAGAAGGTGGCATGTTAGAAAATGTTTATCGTCTACAAATTATGAATGCAACAGAAAATAGGCATCAGTATCGTCTTAATGTCAAAGGCTTAGAAAATGCAAAAGTTGGATTTAAAGGCAGTGAAAAAAATCCATTAATTATGGTAGAGCCAGCTGAGGCACGTTGGTTAGTGGTTGACATTGAAGTACCTGATGGCTTGCTTGAAGCGGGGAAACATAAAATTCAATTTGAAATTGAAGAAGTTGATAGTAAAGAAATATTAACTGAAAAATCAATATTCCTCGTGCCGAGATAGTCGTGTTTGGATTAAATTAGGAGATAACATGAAGGTTGAAGATACAAAACCATGGTGGAAATTTGGTTATGTGTGGATGGTGATAGGTGGTCCACTGGTCGTTATTGTTGCCTCCTTTATCACACTTTATTATGCAATCAAAACACCTGACCCTGTCATTGAAAACTATTATGTTAAGGGGATGGAAATTAATAAAACCTTGGCATTAGAAGAATCAGCAACTGGAGAATTAGCGCCAGCGATGAAAGCACGTAATCATGCGGCGACTGGTGTTAAATCGCCAGAAGATTAAGGGCTAACCTGCACGAATATGCCAAGCGACGTAATCCGTTTAGCTAGCGCATTCAACCATTCGGCAGGTAATTGAGTGAGTCTAGGCGCTTCTACTTGCATGGACTGACGTGCAATACCGTATAAATGGATACCTTGAATCACATCTTTGACTTGCGCTACCTGCATTAAATACGCTTCAATTTCTTGCTCTGATGGCGCTGCTCCATCCAAGGCGAACACGCAAGTCTGTATAAAAGTAGGGCACGCATGCGCACATTGTCTGAGACGTTGAAGGTGGCGGCTCGGGTCAATATTGACATCATTAATGCGGGCAATGCCTGCTTGGGTACCCGCATCTAATTTAAACCATACCTCACCGTTAATTTCTGCAAGTTGTTCAATACTGCTTAGCACCGCAGGCTTGTGCATCATACTGCCATTGGTAATAAGTCTTATCTTGATGCTACCAAGCAGATTAAGCTCTTTTAATATCTGGGTGACCAGTCGCACAATCAATGGAAATTCAGGGGTACTAGTCGGCTCACCGTTGCCTGAGAAAGCAATATCTTTTAACTGTCTATCTGATGGGCTTACCTGCCGTTGCATAAAGTCACCGTGCAGAATGTTATCTAAAAACGCACGTAACTCTTTTTCTAATAATGCTAAGTCAATCGGCGGCGGTGCGCCGCGTGTTAAGTTAGGGACATTGCAATAAATACAACGCCAGTTACAGGCGTTATTTACATTGAGATTAATGCCAATCGAAACGCCGCCTGCGCGTCGTGATACGACCGGATAGATATAACGGTAACCGCTTACATCGCGGTTGTGATCGGTGACAGTTAAAACCTTTTTCAACGTAATATCAGGCTATTAAAAAAGTTGGCTGACAAACATCATCGGAGAAAGTCGTGCGTAGTTTAATCGCAACTTTGTAGGTTAAAGATTTTTTTCAGCACATCTGGTTGAATAATACGAACATAGCGCTGTTTAACTTCAATAATGCCTTCATCACTGAATTTTGAAAAGGTGCGGCTGACAGTTTCTAGCTTCATGCCAAGGTAACTACCAATTTCTTCGCGCGTCATTCTGAGTATGATTTCTGATTGGGAGAATCCACGCGCATGTAAACGTTGTACGAGATTTAATAAAAATCCAGCTAGTCGCTCTTCCGCACGCATATTGCCTAGCAACATCATCACGCTATTTTCACGCACAATTTCTCTACTCATGATTTTATGAATATGTCGTTGTAATTCAGGAAATTCACGCGAAAGCGTTTCAATATTAGAAAATGGCATGACACAAACTTCTGCATCTTCTAGCGCAACAGCATTGCAATTATGCAAATCATTCACAATACCATCGAGGCCAACAATTTCTCCTGCCATCTGAAAACCAATCACTTGCTCACGACCATCTTCAGTAGAAACGCTGGTTTTAAAAAAGCCAGTACGAATGGCAAAAAGAGACGTGAACGTATCGCCGTTTCCAAATAATAATTCACCTTGCTTAATACGACGACGTGTTTTAACAACATCATCAATTTTCTTCATCTCTTGATTGGTAAAGCCTAAAGGCATGCACAGTTCTCTCAAATTACAATTTGAGCAGGCAATCTTAAGATCTTGCGTCAGTGAGGATGCGTCCATATGTTGTCTATTTATATTTTTTACTAAGTTGGCAAAGGCAATATGCACTTAATGGGTTTTAAAGTCTAGCGTAAATTGATTAAATATTGATGTTAACTATTGTTGATTTGCATCAAAACTAATTATTTACTTTACCTGAATAATACCATTTAAATTAGGAGTTATACATGAGTGAAGTTCAAACTACCCATATGCCAAAGGTATCGCCAGATTTGTTGCAGCAATATGATATAGCAGGGCCACGTTATACCTCGTATCCAACCGCAGATCGGTTTGTAGAAGCTTTTACAGAAACCCACTACAAGCAGGCTTTACAAGTACGCGAAATCGGACGTACATCTTTACCATTATCACTTTATGTCCATATTCCTTTTTGCGAATCACTTTGTTTTTTCTGCGCCTGCAATAAAATTGTGACTAAACACCATGAACGTAGTGCTGTTTACTTGCAATATTTAAGCAAAGAAATGGACTTGCATATTGCTAACTTAAGTAATAGGCCGAGTGTGTCCCAATTACATTTGGGCGGTGGCTCACCAACATTCTTCACCGATGCTGAGTTGGTGGAATTGATGAGTATGTTGAGGAAGAAGTTTCAGCTATCTCCCGTTGGTGAATATTCAATTGAAATTGACCCGCGTACTGTCGATAAAACACGGCTTAAAAACTTACGTGCATTAGGTTTCAACCGATTAAGCTTTGGTGTGCAAGATTTTAATCCTGAGGTACAAAAAGCCGTACATCGCATTCAGCCATACGAGCAAGTGGCTGAATTGGTGAAAGAAGCGCGCCGTCAGAAATTTGAATCACTAAATATGGATTTAATTTATGGGTTGCCAAAACAAACAGCAGATACCTTTTCACATACCTTAGATCAAGTGATTGCGATTAAGCCTGACCGAATTGCTTTGTATGCCTATGCACATTTACCAGAGCGTTTTAAACCGCAACGCCGTATTCAAACAGAAGCATTACCAACGGCGGCAGATAAACTCTCCATGCTCTCTTCGGCAATTGCCAAGTTAATTGCGGCAGGTTATGTGTATATCGGCATGGATCATTTTGCTTTGTCAGAAGATTCGTTGGCGGTGGCTAAGCGACAAGGTCGCTTACATCGAAACTTTCAAGGCTATAGCACACAACCAGATTGTGATTTGATAGCGCTAGGTGTCTCATCCATTGGTCGTGTGGGAGCAACTTATAGTCAAAACGCGAAAACAATGGAAGAGTATTGTGATGCGCTGGACCAAGGACGGCTACCGATTGTGCGTGGTTTGGGTTTGTCGATTGACGACCTGATTCGGCGCTCGGTTATTATGTCGATTATGTGTCAAGGTGAGGTGCAATATGAAGCAATTGAGCTTGCTTATATGATTGACTTCAAACAGTATTTTTCTGCAGAGCTAACAGGATTAAAGGCATTAAATAATGCGGGTATGGTAACTTTTGATCAAGATGGGTTAACCGTAACGGAAATTGGATGGTATTTTGTTCGCGCGATTGCTATGGCGTTTGATAAGTATCTACAAGTGGACCAAACACGCGCACGCTTCTCAAAAATAATTTAAAATGTCTAGATGGAGACACCGCTAGCACTAACGACACTTTTAATGGGCTTGGCCGGTGGTCCGCATTGTATTGCGATGTGTGGCGCTGCTTGTGGAGGCTTACAAAAAAGTAGCGCAGGTGTGCAAATAGGCAAGTTCCATGCTGGCCGTATTGTTGGTTACGCTAGCTTAGGCGCAATCGCGGCAGCTTCAGTCAACACGTTGGCTTGGTTTTCTAATCAAACAACAGCCTTACATCCGCTCTGGACTTTTTTTCACGTATTAGTGCTCGCCTGGGGCTTAATGTTATTGCTCTTTGCGCGTCAACCAGCTTGGGCCGATCGTTTAGGTCGTCAAATTTGGACGCACGTTCGTCAATTCTCACAGTTATCAGGTGGCGGTTTTATCACAGGCATGTTGTGGGCATTAATGCCTTGCGGTTTGCTTTATTCAGCTTTGTTGGTGGCCTCTTTAAGTGCTAACCCCGTGAGTGGTGCATTCAGCATGGCGACGTTTGCACTGGGTACCAGTGTGTCATTGATTATTGGTCCGTGGTTTTGGTTTAAGTTAAAAAATGGTTTCAAATGGATAGGGGATAGTACCAGCATGCGGTTGGCTGGTCTTTTTCTAACAGGTGTTGCTGCTTGGGCGATTTGGATGGATTTGATGCATCAAACCAAAGTTTGGTGTAATTAATCGCATCAAATGTAGATAAAAAAATCCCTACCGCAAGCGGCAGGGATTAGGGAGGGACCAGCAATCGTTACCTGTATTCGGTATATAACTTTTTAGAATTTTTTACCGATACCAAAACCAATAACCCAAGGGTTAATATCTAGATCATCAATTTTTCTCCAAGCATTGCCTGTGACAGCGCCTTTCAATTTCACATCAGTATCTATTGTTACGTATTTCACATCAGCATTGAGTAACCAGCCATCTTTCAGGTTAATGTCGACACCAGCTTGTAATGCCCAACCCCAGCTATCGCTATCAATTTTAATTTTGTTACCATTGATAGCACCTGCACTACCTTTTAAGTTGCGATCAAGCATCACGGTGTAGTTAATACCTGCACCGACATAAGGATCAATCATTTGGTCTGGATTAAAGTGCCATTGGGCAGTTAATGTTGGTGGTAATAGATTCACGCTGCCTAAACCTTGATTGCCAACCACAGCTGCTGCGTCACCAGAGATACTTACATTGTGACGCGTACCTAATGCCAAAATCAACTCTGCGGCAATATGCTTAGTAAAGTAGTATGAGATATCGAGTTCAGGAATAACCTTATCACTCACATTTAACTCTGCACCAGGTGACATGACAGCTGCACCTAACAGCGTGTTTACATCCTTACCTAGACTACTATCTTCATTAGGGCTGACATTAACTGCACGGACACGTACAACCCAATCACCAGCTTCTGCATGTGCAAGCATTGGTGCTGCAAAGGTGGCTGCAATTGATAATGCTAATATTCCTTTTTTCATTACATTCTCCATAAAATCATTGTTTTTACTGTACATGGACGAATGATACGAGTCGAATGGACTGGATGCTTTGATGTAAATCAACAAAGCTGTATTAGAAGCGATTAGTTGCTAGTTAACACTATGCGAAAAGTAGCATTGAATAGCAGAAGGGCATTGCGATCGGTAGTGTCTAGGTTTCTAACCAATAAAAAGAGAGCGCAGGTATGCTTAATGTTTCATTTTCGATAGGGAGTGTATCACCTGAGGCTAAGTCTTTGACCGTTTCATATTTAAAAAAGCCTTTTTCTTTAAGTGGATTAATATCCAGTGTCTGCTCGATATCACTAAAATTACAGATGACCAACACCCTTGCACTAGCGAATGATTGGTTGAATCTAGAAAAGGCCAATAAGTGCGGATTGGTGGTTTCTAATAGCTCGCGATTGTTTTTATCTGCAAATGAAGGAATTTCCTTACGGATAGCAATCAGCTTTTTCAGTGCATTGAAAATACGGTATTCAACTGTACCCGTTTCTTTTCTTTTTTCTACTTTATTCCAATCAAGCTGAGGGCGATGTGTCCAGCGATTATCGTTTCTTTTGTGTTCATCGCTCAGATAAGAGTCATCATTCAATGTACCCGTGCTATCGCCATAGTAGAGCAGCGGGATGCCACCAAAAGAAAGAATAACGCTGTGTAATAGAATAATGGTTTTAATCGCAGATTCTATTGCTTCGGGATTTTCAGCTTCCAATGCTGTTTCTAGTCCAGCTAGCGAGGCTAATGAGCCTGAGATACGGGCATCACCTGTTTTTTTATTCACACCAAAAGCAAAGCCTTTGGCATTAGACATGCCGTAGTTACCAGTGTAGTAATCCACTAAGAATCGACGATGTAGAGCAGGGTCATAACCAGCATCAATAATATCAGAATCGCTAAAGCCCCAACCAATGTCATCATGGCAGCGCACATAATTTAGCCAAGTCGCACGTTCTAATTTCTCAGGAATACTATGAATGCCTTTGTTGAGGAGCGTGGTATTTTTGGTAGCAACGGCCTCCCAAAGCAATGCCATTAAAGTGGCGTTATAAGCAATTTCACACTCTTTTGCATTAATGGCGTCTTCACCAAAATATTTCACAATCTCAGTTGGCGCTACAATCGCCTCTGCAATAAACAACACCCCGGGAGCGGTGATTTGGCAACAGTCTTTAAATAATTGCAGAATCAAATGCGCTTCGCGCTCATTTTGACAAGTGCTCCCCATTTTTTTCCACAGAAAAGCAACCGCATCTAAGCGTAAAATATCAACGCCATGATTGGCCCAATAGAGCAAAACATCCAACATTTCGATGAATACAGCTGGATTTTTATAGTTTAAATCCCATTGAAAATTGTTGAAAACGGTCATCACCCATTTATTTGACTCTTCATCCCACGTAAAACTATTCGGCGCAAATTCTGGGAACACTTCTGGCATGGCTTCTTCATAAATGTCAGGAATCTGCCTATCATTGAACATATAGTAATAGTCTTGATATTGCGCGTTACCTTGGCGCGCTTGCTGTGCCCATGTATGTTGATTGGACGTGTGATTCACCACAACATCTAACGTAATGAGTGTTTCACGGTTTTTTAAACTCTTGATAAGCGCATCAAGATCGTCTAACGTACCGTAACTTTCATCTACTTTCCGAAAATCTCTAACCGCATAACCGCCATCATTTTCCACTTCAGGGCAGTCGCAAATCGGCATAATATGAATCATATTGATGCCCAACTCTTGCAAATGATGCAATTTGGATTGCATATTTTTAAGGTCTTCAGAGAAACCTTCACAATATAAAGCCATACCGACCCATTTTTGGCTGAGAAACCAATCGTGGTCTCTTTCACGGGCTAAATCAGATTCTTTTAGTTCATGCGTACGTTTAATGTACTGCTGCGCCATGGTTTTGACGAGCGTTTCCAATTGCTGCTCAAAGTCATCTCGTTCACCATATAAATGATGAAAGATAGAATAAATGGCATAAAAGTTAGCGCCTAATCTGGTATAAAAATGCTGCAAATCAGCATCATTATTTTTGATGTGGATATTAATTAAAATATCGTTGAGTAGCGAATGTGAAACTTGTTCATACATAGTAATTCATCAACTTTATAAATCTAATGTTCGTTTCTTTGTCCAAATTGATAGTGGTGTATGCCTTCTAAAATGCCAGCGGCATAGCGGCCTTCAGCAAAATACACTTGATCCATACCGCGCAGACTTTCTAGCTCTTCACTGTGATTGCCCACCACAACCCCCAAGGTATCGCCCACCAACATTTCGCTGTCGTTACCTGAGTCGCCAGAGGTTAAAAATTGTTCAAGTGGCAAATCCCATTTATAAGCTAAGTAGCGAATCGCATGGCCTTTGGAAGCTCTAATCGGCAGAATATCTAAAAACTCGTTATGTGAGTAAATCACTTGCGCATGCAGCTTTAATTGCTGCAGGTGTTGATTAATACTTTCAAGTGATGGCACTTCTTCAGGTGTCACCAAATAACTAATTTTAAATTCTCGTTGGTTGTCTTCTGTCTGTAATCGAATGCCAGGAATACTTTTCATAGCTTCGACTAAATCTTCGCGTCGCCACAAATGTTTGATGTGATTAGACCAACCCGTGTCTGGTTTTAATGATGTTCCATAATTAATCTCACTGCCAACGGAAGTAATTAACACATCGGGCATGGGCACATTATTTTTCTGTAATATTTCAATGGCACTTTCAAGCGGTCTACCCGTTGCAATACCAAATGCTAAATCGCCAGATTGCCCGCGGAGCCAAGTGATTAAGCTTTGTAAGCTGTTTTTATCACCTAAAAGGGTATTATCAATATCGGTAATCAGCGCAAATTTTGCTAATGGCATGGTCGACTTTCCTGCATTTAATGCAGTTTTGTATTGGCGTTTGATTCTTTTACGATCTTTACGCAACAGCGTGCGCACTTCTTTCATGTATTTTTCAACATGCTTTTTCCACGTGTAATGGCGCTTGATATTGATTAAGCCATTCTTTGACAGTAAGCGCCATTTTTTAGAGTCTGATAACACTTGTTCTAAGGTTGCTGCAATGGCATTGCTATCTAAAGTGTTGGTGACAAAACCACTACGACAATTATTCACAATATCTCTAGGCCCGCCATCATCTGGCGCAACAAAGGGCAAGCCACTGGCAACCGCTTCAATTAACGTTAAGCCAAATGGCTCAGTAAAAGCAGCGTTAATAAATACGCCCTTGCGTTTAGCCGCATAGCGATAGAGTTCAGGAATATCATCTTGTGTAATGTTTTTCGGAATCGCAACCTTACCCCACAAATCATATTGATCAATATCAAGCAGCAAGTCATTCATCACTTGTTGTTGCGACTCTTCTAAGGCTTTAATATCTTCACGTGTGCCAGCAACAATCACCAAATTAGCCATTTCTTGTAAAGTTTGGCTTTGACCATAAGCGGCAACAAGACCACTGATATTTTTGCGTATGTCGGGCCGACAAATAGTCAGAATAATCGGCTTGTCTTTTTTGAAAATAAACTTATCAATCAGCATTTTAAGCGCATCATTAATGCGATAGCTTCTTGCAGGTGCAGAGAACCGTGAGGTATCAATGCCAGGTGGAATGACGCTGTATCGATGGGCGTCATGATTACGATACATGCCATATTGTTCATCTATTTCTTGGCGCGTGCTGGTGACAACAAGCGAAGCATCTTGAATAATATCTTCTTCTACAGAGATGCGTTTTTCCAGATTAAACTGTCTTTCAATCGCCGATTCTTTTTTACCAGATTGTAGCAATCTATCTAGTTTAGGACGGCCGAGGGAATGGCCGGTAAAAATCAGCGGAATGCCCAATAGATTAGATAACTGCCTACCAACATAGCCTGCATCGGCATAATGCGCATGAATAAAATCGGGCAGCTGGCCTTGTTTGCGTAAAAATTGTAAACACTTATCAACCATTTGATCGAGATGTTTCCACAATAATTCTTTACGGATATATTTTGTCGGGCCAGCTTGTAGACGAATAATTCTGGTATTTTCACTTAACTGCTCTTCAGCGCGCGCATAGTCTGCATCGACAGCATCGTCATCAATTAAGCGGGTGAGTAAATCGACTTTAGCAACTTGCGGATGCTGTGCCAGTGACTTAGTGAGTTCAACCACATATTTTGTTTGCCCGCCGGTATCGGCATTAATCCCTAACTCCATATCATTCGCACGAATTAATCCGTGCACGCTAATCATTAAAATATAGAGAGAAGGTTCTTTGTCGTCATTTGGATGTGTTTGCATTAAAACCAGCTTTCAATATAAGGCAAATAAAAGTCACTTGTTTCAGGGGCGGCACCTCTGATGGTGCAAACGGCAGATGCAAAAATACCTGCACGGGTCAGCATCTCTTCCATCGACCAATGGTTTAATAAGCCCAAAATACAAATGGCGGCAAATGCATCTCCTGCGCCAACGGTGTCAACTAATGGTGCATTTAACGGTGGCACGCTGACTTTTGTTTCTTCGCCATTATTCGATAGCGCCCATGCGCCACTTTCGCCACAGGTGACAAATAGGTGTTTTAAATCAAACTTTTTGATTAGAAATAAAGCACGTTCTTTATCATTGTTAAGATTAGGCTCAAAATAATTACAAACAATGGCTAATTCATCTTCATTGATTTTGACAATTTCTGTCCGCAATAATGAGCGCCTAATCATGTGTTTGTTATACCAAGGCTCACGCAAATTAATATCTAAAAATCGTGGGCATTTTGCGCCACTCAAGAAAGTATCTAGTGCTAAACGGGATTGAATGCCGCGCTGCGCCAACGTGCCAAAGTAGGCTAAATCAGGCTGGTTTGCCAATGTTGTTAAATGCGCCATGCCCGTATGAATATGGTCATATGCTTGATTAGGTTCTATCTCAAACCGATGGCTCCCATTTTCCATGTGGACGGTCACTTGGCCAGTAGGATGAATAGAGTCTAATTGAATCCCTGACTGATCAATATCAAGTCTAGTCAGTTCAGCAAACAGCGACTGTTTGAGGGCGTCATTGCCAACTCTAGAAATTAAAATAGGATGTTGCTGGAAGGCACGCAAATGTCTGGCAACATTGTAAGGCGCGCCGCCAAGCACGGTGGCATCTGGGAAAATGTCGGCTAACACTTCTCCAAAAATAGCGATGGTAAATGGATTATTTTTTAAATGATTAGACATGTGCTTTTATTCTAACACTTAAAAAATATTTGAAAATTGTCTAAAAAATAACGAGGCTTACCGATAACGTTTCCTAATATATTGTTTTATATAAGTATTTTATGATTTGAAGAGATTAAAACTCAACCATTTCAAATTCAGCTTTAGAGACACCGCATTCTGGGCACATCCAATCAGAGGGTACATCTTCCCATTTAGTTCCAGCGGCAATGCCATCTTCAGGCCAGCCTTTTTCTTCTTCATAAATTAAACCACATACAGCACACATCCAAGTTTTCATGATTTCTCCTTAAAAGCGAATACCTTATTTTAAGATAGTTTGTGTCTATTGGTCGGATTTGGCGTGAATAACTGACAAAAAAAGCCCGCTTGCGCGGGCTAAACAGGGGAAGTACATAAATCTAAGAGGCAATATTACCTGTCAATCATGACATTAATATGTCAAATTGTATTATTCATTAGGCATACTCAGTTAATAGTTAAACTGCCCAGAAAAATACCAACCAGTTTGATTATCTTTGTCAGCAATATTGCCTAAATCAATATAAGCGCCAGTCAGCGAAACATTTTTGTGCGGAAACCAAGTAATAAATAAATCCTTCGCATCTTCTTCTTCAAATTGGCGAATATTATCGGGTTTACTTCGATATTCAAATCCAGTTAGCAAATTGTCTGTCAGCATAATCGCACTTGAAATGGAAGGTTGCAGCTGATAACTATCTTGCTTATCGCCACCAAAGCCCAAAATACCAAATTGATTGGCTTTAGTCGCTCTTACATTGGCAGAAACTAAGACGTTTTTTCCGTACAGTCCAGCCAAATAAACCTTAGTTGCTGCCAAATACAAATCAATACCAGAACTGCTTTTGGCACCAATCGATTTAGGTACAAAACTAAAATCTTCATTATGTTTAATTTGGGCGCCAACGGCTATTTGCGGATACCATGTATCTTGATCGTAAAGCGCATCGCCCAACACCCGCAATTTCAAACCTAAGGTATCAAGTTTGATTGATTGGTGCGGCACAGTGTCGCCTAAACCAAATCTTGTTTGGCTAATGCTGACTTCAAAGCGGTTATAAAATCCAATAGCGGCGCCAAAGGTATCAAGCTCAAAATCATCACGGGTTTTAGCTTTGGTATAAAAAGCTGAGCCGCCGATTTGATCATCGGTGCCATAACCAGTAATGACGGCCCACGGCACTAAGCCACCACCACCAGCACCTTCCATTTGACTAATGCCGCCTGTGCCAAGCAGTCTGTCACCTGCATAAACTGAGTTGCATAAACTCAACAAACTAAAGAATAAAAAACAGCGCAAGCCCCGGGTGTTATTTTTCACTGGTACATCCTAATCAATATAGCTTTAAACAATTATCGTATTTTTACGCCATATTAAAGGAACAATCATTTTACGATGCTTTGAAATGCACAGCTAAATAGGCTTATTTCAGCAGATAACATGGTTTAAAAATTGTTTATTATTAAAAGCTAAACTATTTGTTTATTTCATTCGTGTGTCGCATTGAGAGGAACGTTGCTTAAATGAAGTATTTATTGTTAATCGTTTTGATGATAACTGGTTGCGCCATGCAGCAGACCAGTAGCGCGAGCCTTTATAGCCGCATTGGTGGCAAACCTATTTTAGCCATGATTTCATCCGGGACGGTCGATATTATTGCCAATGACCATAAAACGATGCGCTCGTTTGATGGTGTTAAATTGCAGCCGATTAAGGATAGCATTACCAATTTTTTATGCGTTAAAACGGGTGGAAGTTGCGTATATGAAGGTGAAACCATGGTTAATTCGCATGCGGATGCAGAAATTACCAGTGCGGAATTTGAACTGATGGTGCAGGTAATGAGAGATGTGATGAATGCCAACCACGTTGCAGATAGAGAAAAAAATGAGTTGCTAAAAATTTTAGCGCCAATGAAAAGAGAGATTGTAACCAAATGAGGATAAACACACTGAAACATTCCCGCTATTTTTTATGTGGTCTGCTGTGTATAGCGAGCGCGACTGTCTACGCACAAGATTTAAATATTACGGTACAGGATAAACAAGGCAAGCCAGTGAAGGATGCGATTGTTTATATTGAAGGAAATAACTTAAAAACAGTAAAACCCAAAATGGAGCAAGATATTATCCAGAAAGGTAAACAATTTCAGCCATTGGTGACGGTGGTGCAAACGGGTACGAATATCAAGTTTCCGAATCAAGATAAGGTGAAACATCATGTGTATTCCTTTTCTCCAGCAAAGAAATTTGAATTAAAACTCTACTCAGGTGTACCAGCTACGCCCGTTATTTTTGATCAAGCAGGCACTGTGGTATTAGGCTGCAATATTCATGATCGGATGTTGGCTTATGTTTATATTGTTGATACGCCCGTTTTTGCCAAAACAAATGCACAAGGTGTAGCGGTGATTACTGATTTACCATCAGGAAAATATGAGGTCAACACTTGGCACTATGCGCTCAAAAATGAAAATACACCTGTTACACAGGCGGTTAATGTGGCAGAAAAAGCCAATGCGACAGTGACGTTAGATCTGAATGCAGATGCATTGGTGATAGAAAAATAGCATTGAAAAAGAACGGGCATGAAATTTAAAACCATACAGAGTCAGATTATTGTTACCTTTGTCAGCATTATTATTGGTATTCAATTAGTCGGTTTGATTCCTATCGGACGCAGCATTAATCAAAATGCCTACCAATCGGCAGAAAATGATTTAAAAGTTGGCACCAGTGTTTTTAACAATATACTCGAGCAAAATACTGCGAACCTAACGCAAGGTGCAAAAATTTTGGCGGCAGACTATGGTTTTAAATCATCAGTCACTAGCGAGGATAGTGAAACGATTAATTCGGCGCTCAGCAATCATCAAGCGCGGATTAATGCGGATATTGCTATTTTTTCCTCTATCAGTTCAGATCACGTCATCGTCTCTGGCAATCTATCTTCATCAGAAGCTACAAAAGCCATTAATCAGTTAGTGCTGAAGTATAAAAACAACGATGAGTCAGTCAATTTTGAAATTTTTAATAATGTGCCATATCAATTAGTTGCTGTGCCTGTAAAAGCGCCGTTAACTATTGGTTGGATTGTGATGGGCTTTAAGATTGATAATGTGTTGGCAAATAAACTGCAACAGTTAACCAATCTGCAGGTGACCTTTGTCCAGAAAACAAAAAGCAATGAGTGGAGTGTCGTAGGGACTACGCTAAGTGCTATTCATGCGCAACAATTAGCCACAGCTACAGCACAACAATTTAAGGATAAAAAATTAAAGTTTGAATTTGAGGTAGATGACGTCGTTTATCATTCATCTGCTCTGGTGCTGCATGAAAATGATAATGCGATTGTGACGGTTTTGCAGCAATCCTTAACGATGGCGATGGCAAACTATCAGCCATTGAGAATCAGCCTTCTATTATTAGTGATTGTTGGATTGATGATTTTTATTGTTGCCACCGTTTATCTTTCAAAATATATATCGGCGCCTATCAAATCATTATCCAATACCGCAAAGCAGCTTGAGCTAGGTAATTATGCGATAGAAGTAAAAACCAATCGGGATGATGAAATTGGTGATTTAAGTCAATCGTTTAACGCCATGCGTGAAGCGATTGCATTACGAGAGCAAAAAGTATCACGCTTGGCTTTTTGGGATGAACCCACTGGATTAATGAACCGTGTTGCATTTACCAAGGCAGTGCGTGATGTGTTCGAAAAGCAGGGCGATTATCATAAGCCCTTAGCTGTTATTGTTTTTAATATTGACCGATTTAAGATGATTAATAAAATTCTCGGTAGAGCATTTGCCGATAAATTGTTGGCATTGATTGGTGAAAAACTAACGAGTGCGGTTAGAAAGTCGACTGATGTTGTTGCCAGAGTGGGGGCTGATGAATACGGTATTTTATTAACTGACACCAATGAACAGAGTGCCGGTCGAGTTGCTGAAACATTGCTGGCTATGTTTGATACACCGCTCCAATTGGATGAGCAATATATAGATGTGAGAATGAGTGGTGGTATCGCAATATATCCGCTACACAGTACCGATGTTGAAACGTTGTTTATGCATGCCGAAACCGCCTTGCAAGTTTCTAAAATTAAAAAAAGTGGGCTGGTGTTATATGATGTTGCGTATGAAAAAGAAACGGAAGCCAACCTAACTTTAGTCACTGAACTTAAAAAAGCCATTACAGAGAATGAGTTGACTTTATTTATACAGCCTAAAGTGAGCTTTGAAAATAAAAGTGTAGAGACCGCCGAAGCACTTGTGCGCTGGCAGCATCCGACCAAAGGCATGATTTTTCCTGACCAGTTTATCCCGTATGCTGAAGAGCTTGGCGTTATCCAAAAAATTACCCATTGGATGTTGAGTGAAGCTTGTAAAACAGTGGTTGCCTTGAAGACAAAAGGCATTGTGTTGAAAATTGCGATTAATATTTCTACTAGAGATTTAATTGACCAGCACTTACCAACGGTGATTGCTGATTTATTTGCTCACTATCAAATTGGCCCAGAAGCAATTTCTTTAGAAATCACTGAAAGTAGCATGATGGATGATCCTATTCGTTCGGAACAAACTTTGCTCAAGCTATCAGAAATGGGTCTAAATATTGCGATTGATGATTATGGGACTGGCTACTCTTCACTAGCCTATCTTAAAAAATTGCCTGTGCAAGAGTTAAAAATTGATAAGTCTTTTGTGTTAAAAGTCGATCAAAACGAACATGATGCTACCATTGTTCGTTCCACTATTGATTTGGGGCACAACTTAAATATGAAGGTGGTAGCAGAAGGCGTAGAAAACCAAGCTTCATGGGATTTATTAAATAGTATGGGTTGTGATGTTGGCCAAGGTTATTTCATGGCAAAGCCGATGCCAGTCGATGATTTCGAAGCTTGGTATTTCAGCTGGCAATATACACATGAAAAAATTAAAACTGCTTAATCTTCATGGTAAAAGAATGCCCGCTTTAGCGGGCATTCTTTATTACGCTATTGGTTTATATTACATGATGATCGTTAAACCAAATCAAATCGATCGGCATTCATCACTTTTACCCAAGCACTGACAAAGTCTTTCACAAACTTTTCTTTTGCGTCATCTTGCGCATAAACTTCAGCGTAAGAACGTAAGATGGAGTTTGAACCAAACACTAAATCAACGCGAGTGGCTGTCCATTTCACTTTACCTGTCTGACGGTCACGTATGTTGTAGAGATTGCTATCAACTGGTTCCCATACGTTGCCCATATCGGTCAAGTTCACAAAAAAGTCATTGCTCAGCACCCCTTCATGGTCAGTGAATACGCCATGCTTAGTGCCGCCATGGTTGGTGCCAAGTACGCGCATACCACCAACCAGTACCGTCATTTGATGCGCTGTTAACCCCATTAATTGGGTGCGGTCTAATAATAGCTCTTCTTCCGACACTACATAATCTTGCTTGACCCAGTTACGATAGCCATCATGGATAGGCTCTAACACAGCAAATGACTCTGCATCTGTCATTGCATCCGTTGCGTCACCGCGACCAGCAGCAAATGGCACAGTCACATTAACGCCAGCTTCTCGTGCCGCTTTTTCAACCGCAGCTGTACCACCCAATACAATTAAGTCAGCCATGCTTACTTTTTTGCTTAGTCCTGCTTGTATATTAGCGAGCACATTGAGCACTTTTTCTAATCTAGCGGGTTCATTCCCTTCCCAATCTTTTTGAGGTGCCAAGCGTATGCGTGCACCATTAGCACCACCGCGATAATCTGAGCCACGGAAAGTGCGGGCACTATCCCATGCTGTCGTTACCAATTCAGCAACATTCAAACCGCTATTTAGTAACTTAGTTTTGATATCTGCAATGTCTGCATCGCTTAATGTATAGCCCACCGTTGGCACTGGATCTTGCCAAATTAAATCTTCAGCGGGTACGTCTGGGCCAAGGTAGCGGCTTTTAGGGCCTAAATCACGATGTGTTAATTTAAACCAGGCACGGGCAAACACCTCAGAGAAATAATCTGGATCTTTGTAAAAACGCTCAGAAATTTCGCGATAAATTGGATCTTTAATCATCGCCATATCTGCATCGGTCATAATAGGGTTGTATCGAATAGATGCATCTTCAACATCAACAGGTTTGTCTTCCTCTTTAATATTGATAGGCTCCCATTGCCATGCACCCGCTGGGCTCTTTTTGAGTTCCCACTCGTGATTCAATAACATCTCGAAATAACCATTATCCCATTTGGTAGGATGGGTTGTCCAAGCGCCCTCAATGCCGCTAGTGACAGTATCTCTACCAAAACCTTTGCCTTTTGGATTATGCCAACCAAAGCCTTGCTCATGCACACCAGCTGCTTCTGGATTGTCTCCAAGTAGCGTAGCATCACCATTGCCATGGCATTTACCAACGGTATGGCCACCAGCCGTCAGTGCAACCGTTTCTTCATCATTCATTGCCATGCGTTCAAATGTAATGCGGATATCATGCGCAGTTTTGAGTGGATCTGGGTTGCCATCTACGCCTTCAGGATTGACATAAATTAAGCCCATCATGACAGCGGCTAATGGATTTTCTAAATCACGCTCACCTGAGTAGCGGCTATTTTCGCTAGCTGAGGGCGCCAACCATTCTTTTTCAGAGCCCCAGTAAATATCTTTTTCTGGGTGCCAAATATCAGCGCGGCCACCAGCAAAGCCATAGACTTTCAACCCCATTGATTCATAGGCGATTGTACCTGCTAATACGATTAAATCAGCCCAAGATAATTGGTTACCATATTTCTTTTTAATCGGCCACAATAAGCGGCGTGCTTTATCAAGATTGACGTTATCTGGCCAACTGTTGATAGGTGCAAAACGTTGATTGCCAGTGCCGGCACCACCGCGACCATCGGCGATGCGATAGGTACCAGCAGCATGCCAAGCCATACGAATCATTAAGCCACCATAATGGCCCCAGTCTGCTGGCCACCATGATTGGCTATCAGTCATTAAGGCATGTAAATCTTGCTTTACAGCATTTAAATCTAATTGTTTAAATGCTGCAGCGTAGTCAAAATCCTCGCCTAAAGGGTTCGTTTTAGCATCATGTTGATGAAGGATGTCTAGATTAAGCGCTTTCGGCCACCAATCCATATTTGACGTCGCAGTAGTTGTATTGCCGCCATGCATTACTGGACACTTTCCAGCAGAAGTAGATGATTTTTTATCCATAATAAAACTCCTCTTAAATTATTTTCTGTCGTTAATAAGTAAATGCATACTGCGCTAGTAGTTCGACCAACATATCACTAATAATTCCATTTTTCTTCATGTATTTCTCCTAAGATTTATCGCCAACATTGATTGCTGAGACTTATTGTAGAAGGCTAGGATAGATTTGTATAATTGTATGTTTTGATATAGTTGATAAATAATATTTATCAATATATGATGGTTATCATTAATCATTAGGGTAATGAAATGACATTAAATGAGCTGAAGTTTGTGGTGGCTGTTGCACAAGAGCGCAGTTTTAGAAGAGCAGCAGAAAAGTGTTTTGTTACACAACCAGCGTTAAGTTTAGGCATTAAAAAGCTTGAAGAAGAGCTAGAGGTCATTATTTTTGAACGCAGCCGTAGCGAGGTAACGCCAACCGAAATAGGGGCGCAGCTTATTGAGCAAGCTAATATTGTATTAGAGCAATCAAACCGTTTAAAAGAGATGGCTAAGCTGGGCACTAATCCATTAGAAGGCATGTTTAAATTGGGCATGATTCATTCCGTAGGCCCTTATTTATTGCCAGAAATCATTCCAATATTAAGAAAAAGCGTGCCCAATATGCCGTTGGAAATTGAAGAAAACTTAACGGCTAATTTAGAAGTGCAGTTAAAAAATGGGGTGATTGATGCCGCAGTAATCGCTTTGCCTTTTAATGTGCCTGGCATACAAGTGCAGACGCTTTATGACGAGGATTTCTCTGTCGTTGTGCCGTCTAATCATCATTGGGCGAATAGAAAGCTGATAAAAGCCGAAGAATTATCAGATGAAAAAGTACTATTGCTCAATAGTGGTCATTGTTTTAGCAATCAAGTGACCCAAGCGTGTCCAGAATTGTCGCGTAAAGGCGAGGTGCTGCAAGGTAACTCTTTAGAAACGATTCGCAATATGGTGGCTTCTAATTTAGGCATCACCGTGTTGCCAGCATCAGCAACAGTGGCGCGATATGCCAACCCTTTATTAAAGGTCATTCCATTTGAAAAACCCGTGCCAACCAGAAGAATTGCGATTGCATGGCGAAAAAGTTATGTACGCACGCAGGCGATTGAAAAATTAGTGGAAGCAATTGTTAAGGTCAATCAAGCACTGGTATAAGCAGGCGATAAAGCAAAAACTAGTTTAGTAAAGCAATAAAATGCGATAGCTTGCGACGCTTGGATCATCGACGTGAAATGACAGCTTAATCGTCGCAGTTTCATTTGGATCAAGGCCATGCTTGATTTTTTCTTTAGAAACTAAATAGAGCTTAGGCGTGATTAATTTTTTAATGACAGGACGATCATCATTATCGGTCAGTGTTAGCTCTAAGCTTGGATAGGCTTGAGGATAATTGGCATTGTTTTTGATTGAACTAGAAAATTTAATCACAGATTGATAGGTGTCATCCTCTTGCATATCAGAATCACCAATGGTGATTAAATCCAAGTTTTTGGCTAGTTCAATCTTACATTTAAGTGGTACACATGCGCGTTCAAGTAGTGGCTTAATGGGTGGAAACTGCCTCGCAATTTCACTACGTAAAAAGTAAGCGCACAGCAAAACAGCTGCCATAAAAAGTAAGAAGTTTATAAAACTAATGAAAAAAGAATGCTTGCTCGTTTTTTTCTTCTCTCGACTTTTGTTGGAGAAGATTGCATCGATATTAACTGGCTCTGCTGGTGTGTCAACTTGAGATGTCGGCTGGCTGATTGTTTCAACTTCAGGTGCTGGCGGACTAATAAAGTAATCAACATCAGTTTGTTTAGGTGATGATTCAGTTTCTACTGGTTCTGCTTGTATTGATTCAATTTGTGCTGTTTTATCTAATGTATCTTCTGAATCATCGCTGGCAATGCTACTTTCGATAATGGTAGTTTGCTCAGGGACCTCAACAATCGCGTCTTCCAAGCTCGCTTGGTATTCATCAGCACTGGTAATCTCATCGGGAACCTCGGTCAGACGATTCTTCGCATTGAATACATGTTCACAGTTACCACATTGCACTTTGCCACGATAGGCTTTAATCAGCTCATCATTTAATAAAAATTGGGTGTCACAGTTTGGACAAGCGGTTATGTAGTTCATTTTTTAATGCCAGTAAGCAGTATCCATGCATCTTTTTGTGTTGGAGTATCCATTGTAAACCATTCCGAATAGCGAGCAAGAAGGGCTTCAGTTTGTTCTTCCAAAATGCCAGATAATGCTATTTTACCGCCAGTTTTACAATATTTAGCCAGTGCTGGTGCAAGCACCATTAGCGCGCTGGATAAAATGTTAGCCACAACGATATCGAAGGTTTGATTGCCAAAGTCATTGGCATCATAGAAGGCAATATCTTGAGTATCATTTTGTTCTGCGTTAAACCGACTAGCCGTCACTGCTTGGTCGTCAATATCAACGCCGACAGTGGTTTTAGAACCCAGTTTTTTTGCTGCAATTGCCAAGATGCCTGAACCGCACCCATAGTCTAATACATCACCTAAACTAGCTTGTTGTGTTAACCATTCTAAACATAAATGTGTGGTTGGATGGCTGCCCGTACCAAACGCAAGGCCAGGATCCAGAATGATATTAATTGCATTTTCGTTTGGGCTAGTATGCCACGTTGGCACTATCCATAAGTTGTCGGTGATGTGAATCGGATCAAATTGGGCTTGTGTCGCGCGCACCCAATCTTGCTCTTCGATGGTTTCTGTGACATAACTGAACTGAGGAATCTGCGTTTCATCCTGCAGCGCTTGCAACAGCTGCGGAATATCAGCAGATTCATCTAACATCGCTGTCACAATATTTTGCTGCCAAATGCCCGGTGGCGGATCACCAGGTTCACCAAAAATAGCTTGCTCAGCGACAGTTTCTGCATGGGCATCTTCAATGCTAGCAGAAAGCGCACCTAACTCCATTAGCGCATCGCTAATGGTGTCGGCATTTTGGTCGTTTGCTTGAATTTTAAGTAATAGCCAAGCCATTACTATTTACTCGAAATACCAAGCTTCTCTTCGAGATAATGAATGCTAGTACCACCAAGATGGAATGCGGCATCGGCCATTAAGTCAGAGTGCAAGGCGATATTGGTTTTAATGCCTTGTACTGACATCTCAGACAGTGCAATCCGCATCCGTGCAATGGCTTGCTCACGTGTAGCACCATGAGTAATCAATTTACAAATCATTGAGTCGTAATATGGAGGAACAACATAACCACCGTAAGCATGGGTATCAATACGTACACCTGGGCCACCTGGCATATGGAAGCGATCAATCTTGCCAGGCGATGGCACAAAAGTATAAGGGTCTTCTGCATTAATACGACACTCAATGGCATGGCCGCTCAATTGCACATCTTTTTGACGTATGGTTAATTTTTCACCAGCAGCTACACGAATTTGCTGTTGCACTAAATCCATACCCGTAATCATTTCTGTCACGGTATGTTCAACTTGCAAACGGGTATTCATTTCAATAAAGAAGAATTCACCATTTTCATATAAGAACTCAAAAGTACCCACGCCGTGATATTTAATTTTACGGCAGGCTTCTGCGCAACGCTCACCAATTTTGTCGCGCAAGCGCGTAGCTAACAATGGTGATGGCGCCTCTTCAATTATTTTTTGATGACGGCGCTGCATAGAGCAATCACGATCACCTAAGAAAACAGCATTGCCAAATTTGTCGGAAAGCACTTGAATTTCGATATGTCGTGGATTTTCTAAATACTTTTCCATGTACACAACAGGATTGCCAAAAGCACTTTGTGCTTCTGCTTTGGTCATGTTCACTGCATTAATTAGCGCAGCTTCTGTGTGTACCACGCGCATACCACGCCCACCACCACCGCCTGCCGCTTTAATAATGACTGGATAGCCGACTTTTTTAGCTGTCGCTATGATGGTCGCAGGGTCATCTGAAAGTTCGCCATCAGAGCCAGGCACACAAGGAATACCTGCTTTTTTCATGGCATCTTTAGCTGAAACCTTATCACCCATCAAACGAATCGTTTCCGCTTTAGGGCCAATAAAAGTAAAGCCGCTTTGTTCTACACGTTCCGCAAAGTCAGCATTTTCAGATAAAAAACCATAACCAGGATGAATCGCTTGCGCATCAGTGACTTCGGCAGCACTAATAACAGCTGGAATGCTGAGATAACTGAGATTAGAGGCAGCAGGGCCAATACAGACAGACTCATCTGCCAGTTTGACGTATTTTGCTTCCTTATCGGCGACGGAATGTACTGCAACCGTTTTAATACCCATTTCACGGCAAGCTCGCTGCACACGCAGTGCAATTTCACCTCTATTTGCAATTAATATTTTCTCAAACATGCGTTAACCAATCACAAATAAAGGCTCACCATATTCAACAGGTTGACCATTTTCAATTAAGATTTTTTTCACGATACCCGCTTTATCACTTTCGATTTCGTTCAGCAGTTTCATCGCTTCAATAATGCACAGGGTGTCGCCCACTTCTACTTTGTCACCCACTTCTACAAATGAACTTGCTTCAGGAGATGAGGCGCGATAGAACGTACCAACCATTGGAGACTCTACAGCATGACCTTGAATCGCTTCAGGTGCTGCTTCTGCACTTACTGGTGCGGCAGCGGGAGCGGCTGCAGCTTGTGCAGGTGCGGCCGCATATTGAACTGGTTGTGGTGCAAATGATTGTGTTGCACGGCTAATGCGTACTTTTTCTTCACCTTCAGTCAGCTCTAGTTCAGAAATGCCTGATTCCTCAACTAAATCGATTAGTTTTTTTAATTTACGTAAATCCATGGTAACTCCTCAAATAAACTGATTTTTTATAATTGGCTATTTAGTCGATTAATTGCAAAACGTAAAGCAGCGTCATACCCATCAGCACCTAAACCGCTGATTACGCCTACTGCTATATCGCTAAAATAAGAATGATGCCTAAAACTTTCACGTGTAAATACATTAGATAGGTGTACTTCGATGAATGGAATACTAACAGCTGAGATTGCATCGCGGATGGAAACCGACGTATGCGTAAATGCAGCAGGATTGATAATAATGAAATCCACTTTTTGTGTCGCTAATTGCTGAATTTTGGTGACAATATCAGCTTCAGCATTACTTTGATACGATTCTAATGCAATACCTGCCGCTTGTGCACTTGCCTTGAGATGTTCATTAATGCTGTCTAATGTTGCATGACCATAATGCTCTGGCTCACGCATGCCAAGCAGGTTAAGATTAGGTCCGTGCAGCACCAGTATTGATTTTGCTGCCATTTTCTATTGCCTTGCCACAAATGGATTAATATTCATAATGCGCAAGTTTGCCGAAGTTAAGCTATTTTGTCCAGCTTATTTGCAACATTTCAGCGAAGTTGAATATCCGAGTTATGCAGAAGCTTTGAGCTAAGCAATTGAATGGAAAAGTGAAATTTTAGGGTATTAATTTAAGCAAAGCCTCTTCTAAAAGCGGCTTAGAAATACGTCCAAAATAGGTGTTAGCAACAGTACCATCTGGCTTAATAATAACGGTGTAAGGCAGCGCACTTTTATTATTACCAAGATTAGCGGCTAAGTTACCACCAGTATCTTCTGCCGCTAACAATGGGTAACTCATCTTGTTTTCTGCATTAAATTCTTTAATCAACGCAATTTCATCTAATGCAATGCCAATCACAATGACATTTTTATCTTGATACTCTGTATTGAGTTCAGATAACTCAGGCATCTCTTCGCGGCAAGGCGGGCACCAAGTTGCCCAAAAGTTAAGCACAATCATTTTTCCTTGCCATTGGCTAAGTGCTTGCGGAACACCATTTTCGTCAGGTAGCGTGGTGGCAAACAGTTCGGCAGTTGATATGCTCACATCTTTTTTATCCATCTTTTCGGAAACAAAATAGCCAGATGCGGCAATGATGACGAATAAAACGACAGCGCCGAAAGGAGAAAGGATTTTATTTAGCATAATATTTTTGGATTCGAATTAAGTTTAAATCAACAAGTAAAATTAACAAGTAACGAGCGGGTTGCATTCATCTGTTTTTAGCGCATTGACGCGGTTAACGGTCGCTAAAAACTTAGGTGCGTTTTCATAGCCGATGACGCGAATCGGTTTAATTTCTTGGCCTGTCCGATTAAAGAAGATAATGCCAGGTGGCCCAAATAGATTAAACCGTTGCAGTAAAGCGAGGTCTTCTGGTGTATTGGCCGTCACATCCGCTTGCAATAAAACCGCCTCTTTTAGTGATGCTTGCACCGCAGGGTCGCTAAATGTTAACAACTCCATCTCTTTGCATGATGTACACCAGTCAGCGTAAAAATCGAGCATGACAATCTTACCTTTAGCCATATCAATGTGCGCATCCAGTTCTGCCGTATTTTTAACGCGAACAAAAGGTAAATGGTTTTCGATAGTTTTGCTATTAGATAAACTCAAACCAGCCAATGGTTGAAGCGGCGACTTAGCACCCGACACGGCTCCGATTAGCATCGCAATACCGATAATCAACAGCATGATGCCAATGCCTTTCCAAAAACGCATCCACGGGTGTGATCGGCCGGTATTGATGTCCAACGGTAGACTATCTAAAGCATGCAAATACACAGCAGGAATAATCAGCAAAGCTGACCACAATAGCATTTCAACGCTGGCGGGAATAATGGGCGAAACAATAAAAATGGCGACCGCTAACATGATGACGCCAAACAAGTTGCGCACGGCTGTCATCCAACCGCCAGCTTTAGGTAACACATGGCCTGCAGATGCGCCGATGAGTAATAAAGGTACGCCCATACCAATTGATAAAGCAAATAATGCTACGCCGCCCAAAAGAACATCGCGCGTTTGACTGATATAAAGCAAAGCCCCCGCTAAAGGTGCGGCAACACATGGGCTGACAATTAAGGCAGAAATAACGCCCATGACAAACACGCCAATAAACTGACCGCCTTTAAGTTTATTTGATGTTTTGACCATGCGTTCTTCAATAGCACTTGGCAAACGCAACTCGTAAAAACCAAACATCGAAAAGGATAAGACTACAAAAATTAAAGCGGTTGCACTGAGCATCCAAGGGCTTTGCAGTGCATTGCTTAATAGTTGACCTGATAACCCTGCCGCAATCCCTGCAATGGTGTAACTAAGCGCAATGCCTAATACATAAGCTAATGAGAGATTAAAACTATGCAGGCGGCTGGTTTCTGCTTTGTGTGCTTTTTTATCCCCAACAATAATGCCCGATAAAATTGGAATCATCGGCAATACGCAAGGGGTAAACGATAGCAATAAACCAAAACCAAAAAAGCCTGCAGCAATTAACCATAATTTGCCACTTTTTAATAAGCTTGTTGCCTCGTCTTCGCTACTAGTAGAGTTGTTAGCATTGGTAACAGGCGTATTATCAGTGGGCGCTGTCCCAGCTTGAGCCATATCAACATTCAATGTTTTTAATTGCGGCGCATAGCAAAGTCCTTTTTCGCTACAGCCTTGAAAACGTGCATCAATTACAACATTTTGCGCGGGATTGTTGACACCAATCAGCGCCACAAAGTCATGATGATACACTTCTTGTCGCCCAAAGTTAGGGTCGTTTTTTATGTCGCCCGCTGGTAAATTAACAGCACTTATCGTACCTAAGCTTGCGTCTTTAATTTCAAACTTAATGCGGTCTTTATATAGATAATAACCTTGTGTGACGGTGAATTTTGCTTCTAGCGTGTTGCTATCTTTGGCGACGATATTGAGTTTAAACGCTTCATCAGGATGCAAGAATTTTTCTTCATCACTATCCGTAAACGCATTAAAACCACTATTGCCAGCGTAGCTATTGGCGGCAAAGCCAAGCACTGTAACTGCTATTAATAGCGCGCTAATGGAAACTACTAAAGCTGAAAAACGTCTTAACATCATTATCCTATTGAAAGTTGCGCATTAAGCTATTGTAAAATTAACCCATTGCAAATACGCATTATAACCACCATGTACATTGAGTACGATGATGTCAGGAAGTTCGTATGGGTGCATCGTTAAAATAAGGGCTTCCACTTTTTGATAGCAATCTTGGTTTGTTTTAATGTGTAATGGAAACTCCGTTTGTGTCTCTATTGCACCTTTCCATTCATAAATGGATTGGCAAGCCGCACCAATGTTTACACAGGCTGCTAGTTTAGCTTTAATTAGGGCATTTGCAATGCGCTCAGCAACAACTTGGTCTGGCACGTGGGTTAGCACTACTATGTGGTTATTATTTTTCAGAGTATGCTCTTTTGAAAGATAATCTTCAGCCATTTTATATTTTAATCAATGTTTTCATGCGTTAAGGAACTTATGCGTTTATTTATTTTACTCATTTTACTGGCTTTTCCCATTGCAGAAATTTATCTGCTCATTGAATTAGCAGACGAATATGGCTGGTGGTTGCTCGTTTATTTAGTCGCTATTACCTATCTTGGCTTACAACTAATCAAAGGTGAAAAGCAAATGATGTCGGCCAAAATGATGCAAAGCATACAAGCAGGCGGTAATCCTTTTAAAACAATCATGGGCAGCGCACGAAATTTAGTCGCTGGTTTTTTATTGGTGATTCCAGGTGTTATTACCGATATTATCGCTGTGATTTTATTGCTTATTCCTATTCAACAACCTAAAGTTGATGCAAATGCTGGGAGTTATCAAACAGGTGGTACCGGAGCTGACAATGCTGGATTTGAAGGCAATTATCGAAAATCCAACACGCGCCCAGCTAATGATGACATTATTGAAGGTGAATACGAAGAAATAAAAGAGCCAGCTTCGGATGCAACCATCATCTCGATTGATAAAGAGTCAGACAAATAGGCTAAAGATATTAGCAATAAATGAGGAAAAAAGATGACAAAAGTCACCATACAATCCAGCGGCCATGCTTTCGACGTAAAACCTAGCCAAACGGTATTAGAAGCCGCCATTGAAAACGGCATCAACTTGCCCTATGGCTGCCGCACTGGCTCCTGTGGCTCATGTAAGGGTAAGCTTGTTTCCGGCAAAGTCATGCACGATGATTATCAAGGCAGTGCCATGACCGAAACAGAACTCGCCGCAGGCAATGCATTATTCTGTTGCGCAAGACCATTAGAAGATTTGGTGATTGATGTACGCGAGTCGATGGAAGCAGGCATAAAACCACGTATCTTACCTGCAAGAGTTGCTAAAAAAGAATTGCTTGCTCCTGATGTAATGGCGCTGCACCTGCAATTGCCAAGCAGTGAGCGCTTACAATTCTTACCAGGGCAATATATCGAATTTATTTTAAGAAACGGTAAACGCCGTGCCTTCTCAATCGCCAACGCACCGCATGCCGACTTTGGACTCGAACTCCATTTACGTTTAGTGAAAGGCGGCGAATTCACTGAATATGTATTTAACGAGCTAGCCGAAAAAGCCATTATGCGTATAGAAGCGCCATTTGGTAGCTTTCATCTAAGAGAAGAATCGAATAAACCGATTATCTTCGCCGCCACCGGCACAGGCTTCGCGCCTATCAAAGGCATTATCGAACACATGCTCTACAACGACATTCAACGCCCCATGACCTTATATTGGGGCGGCCGTCAGCCAGTTGATTTATATATGGATGATTTATGCAGACGTTGGGCAGAGCATGTACCAACGTTTACCTATGTGCCAGTGCTGTCAAAACCGACGCCAGATTGGGCGGGTAGAACAGGTTATGTACAACAAGCCATTACAGAAGATATGCCTGATTTAAGTGGTTATGAAGCCTATGTGTGTGGGTTGCCGAATATGGTGGATGATGCGCAGAAGCAATTTGCGGTTCATGGATTGGAAGAGGAAGCGTTTTTTAGTGATGCGTTTACGTTTGCGCCTAAGTGAACAGTACTCAGCAATTAAGTAATTCAATTTTGGGGTGCGTTTATCAAGAATGAGAAAGCATACAATTTCCACAGATCAAATTCGATCTATAGATTAGGAAAACATATGCAAACGGAAAAAATTACAATACATTCGATGATTACGATAACGGGCAGAAAAATAAAATATGCTCGAATTGTTAAAGTCCAAGACTCTTTGATTATAGGTCAAAGTGTACTACTCCATCGGCTCAGCAAAAATCAACTAATTCGCGCAATTGGTTTAATGTAGAACCAGTAGGGCGCAATAACTAAAAGGCATTGCGCCGCATGAAATTTATTTGGAATGATCAATAAGTCGGGGGTAGCCCGACAGCTAGTCACTTTCTTTTGCTTGTCCAAAAGATAAGTAACTAATAAGAAAATTGTTAGTTACTACACCCGCAAGGGGTGTCCCCAACCTCGCTAGGCGCTATAGCGCCAAGTCGGTTGAGACAGTCCTCGACGAAATCACCTTGCTTACTTCCGTTGCTCGGCGTGGCTAAAGGGGGCGTAAAACCAGTCGAAGTTTCATCATTGCATCACTGAATATTCAATAACTCCCGTCATTCCCGCGAAAGCGGGAATCCAAATTAATCCTTTAAACTCAAAATGGATTCCCATTTGCATGGGAATGACGACATTCTAAGTTGGTTTTGACTTACCTCCCTTTGATTACGCTGAGTAGCGCAGACAAAAAAGCCCTCATACTGAGGGCTTTTTATTACTATTAAATTACTGAATTAACTTATTCAATACCTAACAGTTCAACTTCAAAAACCAATGTTGCATTTGGGCCAATCGCTTGACCAGAACCATTTGGACCATAAGCTAAATCTGATGGAATGGTGAGTTCAAATTTATCACCAACACTCATTAATTGTAGTGCTTCTGTCCAACCAGCAATGACGCCACCAACTGGGAATACGGCTGGTTCACCGCGATCATAAGAGCTATCGAATGGTGTGCCATCAATTAGTGTGCCTTTGTAATGTACTTTTACAGTATCGCTTTTTGTTGGTTTCTTACCGTCGCCTTTAGCGAGTGATTTGTATTGCAGACCACTGTCAGTCGTGATTACGCCATCTTTGTTACTGTTTGCTTCTAGATAAGCTGCGCCTTCTGCGATGTTGGCAGCATGTTTGGCTTTTTGTCTTTCTTCACTTATTTTTTGAATTTCTTCAATCGCGCTTCTTTTATCCGCTTCTGATAGGCGAGGTGCATTGCCCGCAGCCACATCAGCTACCGCCATTGCAAAGGCATTGGTGTCTAATTCGATGCCATCATTTTTTAATTGATGCGCCATATTTTCGCCAACAATATAACTTAATCGTTGATCTAAGGTTTCTAGTTTTACTTCATTTGTCATTGAGCTACTTTCTTTTGTTGTCTCTGTACTATTTGTTGTCTCTGTACTAGAGGTTGTGGGTATTGGTTTACTTGATTTTTATTGTATTTTACTTGGTATAGACTCAGGTTTCTAGTTTTGAGGGCTGACTAGCGATATCACTTAATTTAAAAATCCATTTAAATACATGATGTACAACCAATTTCTTGGATTGAGAAATGGCCTAATTAATATCATTTTTATATACCCTGTTCTAAGGTTTTCATTGATTTTTTATCCTTAATTTAACATAATGTCTGAAAAGGTTTGCATTCTATAAAAGTAGAGCCTACTTAGCAGAGACATTTAATGTAATTTGACTGCAGTAAAGATTTGATGAATCAATACCGATAAATCATTCAGAAGGGAATGTTATTTTGGGGTTTGATCAATACATATATGAGGCGTTGTGTGAGCATACTAAGGCTTTGTCTGTAGCATTGAATTATCGTGATATTTTTACGAGAGTTCATTCTGATAGAGTCATGGGTTTGTCAAAAGAGCTTGGTTTAGCTTGTCAACTTTCTGAAGCAGAAATGCATGGTGTTTTGGTTGCATCCATGTTTCATGATATCGGCAAAATTGGTATCCCAGATGCAATTTTACTCAAGCCAGCAAATTTAGATGAAGCGGAATGGGCTGTGATGAAAGAGCACCCTGTTATCGGTGAAAAAATCGTGCTTGCTACTGAGTTAGAAGGCGCAGATATCGCTGCAGATTTAATTCGACATCATCATGAAAATTATGATGGCACAGGTTACCCAGACAATCTTGCAGGTGAAGATATCCAAATTGGCGCACGTATTATTGCAGTTGTTGATGCTTACGATGCGATTGCCATGAGAAGGGTCTATCATGAGCCTCGTAACCATACAAAAGTAATGGATATTATGCATGAAGAAGTAGGGAAGAAGTTTGATCCGGCACTATTAACTACTTTTTGCAGCATCATTGAAACAAGTCGTTTAAAAGTACCTTCTGCTTAAAGTCACTTTAAGTAACAAACTCAATTAATCATGCTTTCTAACATTGCTTCATCGCCTGGCGCTTTGGCAACTTTCACTTTCAAGCCCATTTCCAAGGGTTGTTCAGCCACTCTGGCATGATTCACACAAATAGTAATTTGCTTTAACCAATCAGATTCACCTGCCATGGCTAATAAATAACGCATGGCTTCTGAGCTGGTGACGACAATGGCATGTAACTTTCCATTGTTATAAGCTTGCTCTAAAACCTGACAGTTGGTTTGTGGATTAATGCGCTGATAGCATTCTGCAAATGTGATTTGGGCGCCACGTTCAGTCAGCGTGTTAGCCAGCACATCACGCCCGCCGATGCCGCGCACAATCATGACTTTTTTACCTTGCATATCATGCATAGCTGGTAATGAGAGTAATGACTCACTATCAAAGCGATCTTGTGGTATTAATACTTCATCAATGCTAAATGCTTGAAGACTCTTTGCCGTTGTTGGGCCAATAGCAGCAAATTTCAGCTGTTTAGGAATACCTTGTTTCATTAGTCTTGGTAGGCTGTTTTCTACGGCATTGCTGCTGATAAACAAAATCCAATCATAGCTATTGATGTCAGCAATCACTTGCTCAAACGCGCTGTAATCATCTAATGCGGTGATTTCAATCAACGGAAATGTAATGACGTTACCGCCTGCCGCTTGGATAAGTTGGGTGAGCTTTTTAGCTTGATTGATTGGGCGCGTAATGGCAACACCAATATTAGCCAGCGCTAATTCTGGCATGACGGTCATTACTTAACGCCATCCAATTCAGCTAAAATTTTATCTGCGCCTAAGCTAATTAATTTATTCGCCAATGCTTTACCAATGGACTCTGCATCATTTGCATCGCCCACCATCTTCTCACGCAACATTTGCTTGCCATCAACGCTGGCAACAAAGCCAGTAATGGAGATGGTATTTTCTTGCTTGGTCGCATATGCACCTAATGGCACGGTGCAACTACCAGCCAATGTACGGCTAAAACCACGTTCTGCCTCGACACATTGTTCTGTCTCTGTGTGGTTTAGCGGAGCAAGCACATCAATTAAGTCTGTTCTATCTGATTTTATTTCAATACCTAAAGCACCTTGCCCAACGGCTGGAATGCTATCGTCCGCTGAGATGATATTGCGAATTCTGTCGTTTAGCTCTAGACGGATTAAACCAGCCGCCGCTAAGATAATGGCGGCGTATTGCCCTTCATCTAGTTTACGTAAACGCGTTTGCACATTGCCACGGAGCGATTCAATTTTTAGATGCGGAAAACGCGCTTGAATTTGACTTTGGCGTCGTAAGCTAGACGTGCCAACAATGCTACCCGCTGGTAAATCGGCTAATGAGTCATAATCATTAGAAACAAAGGCATCATGCGGATTTTCACGCTCAACGGTTGCCACTAGCGCAAAGCCTTCTGGCATATTCATCGGCACATCTTTCATGCTGTGCACGGCAAAGTCTGCACGGCCATCTAATAAAGCGTTTTCTAGCTCTTTAATAAATAAACCTTTGCCACCAATGCTGGCCAGTGGTTTATCTAAAATTTGATCACCTGTGGTGGTCATGCCTAAAATTTGCACATCACATGCAGGATACAAAGATTGCAATCTGGCTTGAATATGTTTGGCTTGCCACATAGCAAGCGCACTTTCGCGCGAGGCAATGACTAATTTTTTTGGATTGACTGCTTGAGTATTGTTCATAGGCAGAATTTTAGCATAGGCTTAAGCATATAAAGTGCTATAAGAAATAGTGATTTTTAAGGTAAGCTATCGCATTACTGAGTAGAAAAGTAGCGATTAAGGCTATGCTCAGGGTTAAATTTAGGAGATTTTTATGCAATATCAATTAGATGTTTTTCTTGCTTCATTAAATCAATTTTGGGTGCAGGTCGTTAACTTTGTGCCTAAATTGCTGGCAGTTGTTGTGATTTTATTTTTCGGTTGGATAATCGCAAAATTGGTTAGGACAGCGGTAAAGCGTATTTTAGAGCTTGTTAAGTTTGATAATTTTGCCGAAAAATCTGGTTTAGAAGCGTTTATGAACAGTGGTGATGTCAACGTCACATTGAGTGGCATTATCAGCCAAGTGGTGTATTGGCTAGTCATCATTATGTTCATCATTACGGGTGCCAATATGTTGGGCTTAACCGAAGTTGCGCAACTGCTGCATGATTTAGCTGCTTATTTACCGCGCATTATTCTAGCGATTTTAGTCATGATATTCGGTACCTTGTTAGCACGCTTTATTAATCGTTTGGTGTTTGCTTGGTTGCATAGCATTAAGTTTGAACGGGCTTTATTGGTGAGTACCTCAGTAGAGTACGGTATTCAAATTTTGGCTTTGTTTATCGCTCTAGAGCAACTGGGCATTGGTGTACAACTGATTAATTCATTGTTTGTTATTGTATTTGGTGCAATTTTCTTAGCATTGGCTTTAGCGTTTGGTTTAGGCGGTAGAGACCGCGCTGCTAAAGTGATAGAAGAGTTAAGCAACAAAAACAAATAATTAAGTCTGTATCGGTAACGACAACAGCATTTAACTCTTACGGATTAAATGCTGTTGTCGCCGACTCACTGCAATGGTTTCTGGCACGTCTTTTAAAATCGCGTGCCATTGCAGGTTTTCGGTATCATCGCCGCGTTTTTCATAACCACTGATTGCGCGCTGTGCGACTAAGCAATTGCGATGTAAACGAATAAAAATTTCACCAAATTCTGCTTCCAAATGGGTTAACGATTCTTCTAGTAAATACTCTTTTTCTTTTGTGCGTATCGTCACATATTTAAGTTCTGCACGGCAGTAAATCACTTCTTCAATTGGAATTAACACAATGCTGCCTCTTTCATGAATACTTAAATGACTGCGCGTTTTTTGCAGTGGTTTCAGTACTTCCAATGTGGCAGGCGCAATGGCTTTTACTTTTTCGATGGCTGCTTGTAAACGTTCTAAGCGAATCGGTTTTAACAAATAATCGATGGCATTTAAATCGAAGGCTTTAATCGCATAAGTATCGTAAGCCGTGGTAAAAATAATATGCGGCTTTGGCGTTAATTTTTGCGCATGCTCTGCCGCTTCTAAGCCATCCATCAGCGGCATTCTAATATCGAGTAGCATGACATCAGGTTTTTGCTGTATCGCCAAATCCAGTGCTTCTTTGCCATTTTTTGCTTCGGCAACCACGCTAACATTCGCAATATCAGAGAGTAACTCTTTTAAACGATTGCGAGCAGGCGCTTCATCATCGGCGATTAAGATGGTTAATGAAGACATTATGGCTTCTCGTAAGGTATGCGAATGGTGACTGTATATTGACCATTATTGTTTTGGTGACGGATTGATGCTTCTAAATCAAAGTGCAACGCCAATCGCTCTTTAATGTTTTTGAGCGCCATTTTATTACCCATATGATGACTATTATTAGCCTGGTAAGGGTTGCTAATTTTAATGTGTAACTCATTCGCTTTGTGCGTGATAATCACCACAATTTCGCCACCTTCAGCAATGGGCTCAATGCCGTGATAAACCGCATTCTCTACCAATGGTTGCAGAATCAGTGGCGGCACCAATGCATGATTCGGCAGTTCATCTACCTGCCAGTCAACGCGTAAACGATCTTCCATGCGCAAACTTTCAATATTTAAATACTGTTTGCACAAGGTAATCTCTTGTTCTAGCGGCACTAAATCACGATTCTCTGCCATTAACACTCGAAACAAATCGGCCATATCTTCTAAAGCCGTTTCTGCACGTTTGGGCTGACTGCGAATCAATGAAAGCACAGCATTAATGCTATTAAATAAAAAGTGCGGGCGGATGCGCGCTTGTAAAGCTTGTAAGCGTGCCTCAGTAATGGCTGGCGAATAAGCACGTTGGCGCAAATCAAAATAATAGAGCATGGCCGCAGTGGCACTTAAGCTTAGTAAGACAACGCGATAAGGAGCTGTGGCGTATTCGAGTGAGAGCGATTGCGAAAATAGCAGAGAAATTAAGGCGGAAATAATGATTTCTACTCCCACAATAATAGCGACGCTTTGCCAATAACTGAGTTTCTTTAACAAAGGATAAAGCAGATACAGCACCAAAATACTAAGCAATAATACTGGCTGAATCACTGTTGAAAGCATGGTAAAGATAGGTAAAAAATCGCTCAGATGCTGACTAAGTAGAACGGTGGCGACGATGCCAAATAGGTTTACACCCACTAAAATGCGCAGCAGAATGCCTAAATTTTGCAAATTGGGTAACTGCTTATTTTTACTCACTTTTGCTCACAGTGCGTTCTAAGTTAAAATGTCTATGAATCTTACCTGTAAGTGTATTATTATTAAACCATTTTTCAACAAACCATAACCAAACATAAAGCTACCCAAACCGTGTCAGAACAAAATAAAGAAACAACTTCCTCCCTCAATGCGAAATCACAAGCATGGTCAGGGCGTTTTAATGAGCCAGTGGCCGAATTGGTGAAACGCTATACCGCTTCTGTGGATTTCGATAAGCGATTAGCCGAATTTGATATTCAAGGCTCAGTCGCCCATGCGCAAATGTTAGCCGCGCAGAACATTATTTCAGCAGCCGATTTAGCGGCGATTGAAAAGGGTTTAGCCGAAGTGAAGCAAGAAGTGCAAGCGGGCAAGTTTGAATGGTTGTTAGATTTAGAAGATGTGCATCTGAATATTGAAAAAGCATTAACCGATAAAATTGGTGATGCAGGTAAGCGCTTACATACTGGCAGAAGTAGAAACGACCAAGTAGCAACGGATATTAGATTGTATTTGCGTGCGGTTTGTGATGATGCCATTGCGGCGATTAAAAAGCTGCAACTGAGTTTGTTGGACTTAGCCGAACAACATGCCGATACCATCATGCCAGGCTTTACCCATTTGCAAGTGGCGCAACCAGTGACGTTTGGCCATCATTTGTTGGCGTATTACGAAATGCTAAAACGCGATGCTTCTCGCTTTGCTGATTGCCGAAAACGCATCAACCAATTGCCATTGGGCGCTGCCGCATTAGCAGGCACTAGCTACCCGATTGACCGCGAAATGGTGGCAAAGTTATTAGGTTTTGATGGCGTTTGTCAGAATTCATTGGATGCGGTTTCTGATCGTGATTTTGCCATCGAATTTACGGCTGCTAGCGCGTTATTAATGACGCATTTATCACGCTTTTCAGAAGAGCTTATTCTATGGTGTTCACCACGGTTTGCTTTTATTGAAATTGCCGATCGTTTTTGTACTGGTTCTAGCATCATGCCGCAAAAGAAAAACCCCGATGTGCCAGAATTGGTGCGCGGTAAAACAGGTCGTGTGAATGGTCATTTGATAGCGCTGCTCACGCTAATGAAAGGTCAACCGCTGGCTTACAATAAAGATAACCAAGAAGACAAAGAACCGTTATTTGATACAGCCGATACGCTATTAGTTACCTTGGAAATCTACGCCGATATGATGCGCGGCATTACCGTCAATAAAGACAATATGCGCCAAGCGGCTTTTGAAGGTTATGCAACGGCAACCGATTTGGCTGATTATTTAGTCAAAAAAGGCATGCCATTTAGAGATGCACATGAAGTCGTCGCATTAGCCGTTAAACAGGCAGTGCAAAAACAATGTGATTTGTCTGAGTTAAGTTTAGGCGAGTTACAAGTGTTTAGTGAAACCATTACAGAAGACGTATTCTCTGTATTAACCTTAGAGGGTTCGGTTGCGAGTCGTAATCATATTGGCGGCACAGCGCCACAGCAAGTATTAAGAGCAATCGCACGTGCCAAAGAAACGATTCATTCTCAATAGGAGTAATGAAATGCAGTTAAAAGCGGTTAAATTATCATTATTGGTTGTCATTATGTGTTTATTCACCAGCTTATTGTTTGGTGTCAAACATGCTAATGCGCAAGATACAATGTTGTGGGAAATGCGACCAAATGAAAGTTTGGTCGAGCTAGCGGCAAAGTTTTATCCTAAAAGTGCCGCTATGCAACGTGCATTTGTCGCCAAAACACAGCAACTCAATCAAGACACGCAAGTATATGCAAACAGCAATGAGCGCTACCCAACAGCAACTAAAATCCTCATTCCAACGCTAAAATCATTGTCAGTTAGGGGCGCTGGCGCAAAAAAGTTTAAACGTTCCAAAAAGACAAGCGAAAAGATTTCGCAAGAAGCGCAACAGCTAGAGGAGCAGAAGGGTGCTTTAGATGCTGAACTTGCAAAGCAGAATGAAAAAATTAAAGCCTTAGAAGATAAAGCAAATCAATTGAAGCAACAGTTAGATCAATCTAAAAACACACCTGCCACACCTGCAGAGAGTAAGTCTTAATAGACTATTCTAAAAAAATCGCCAGTAAATCATTTAAGAAGCGTTGTCCTAATAAAGTGGGTTTAATGCGTTGTGCATCTCGCGCAATTAAGCCTTTTTCTTCTGCTGTTTTTAAACGTTTAGCAATCGTGATTAACGGCAAACCAGTCCGCTCTTGAAATAAATCCGCATTAAATCCCTCGGTTAATCTTAGTGAATTCATCATAAATTCAAAGCCAAGATCTGCTTGCGGAATCAGCAACGTGTTATCAACCGCATTACCCGCTTCAGCATTGTCCATAAACGCTTTTGGATGTTTATGCCGCGTTTCACGCGTAATTTTATCGTGATAACTCAACTTGCTATGCGCACCAGCGCCAATGCCTAAATAATCGCCAAATGACCAATAATTAATATTATGTCTCGCTTGGCTTTTTGGTTTGCAGAAAGCAGAAGTTTCATAATGCTGATAACCATTCGCTGCCAATAACTGCTCTATCTTCTCTTGCATCTCAGCGCTGTTATCGTCACTCGGCAAACTCGGTGGTGTGCGATAAAAAGCCGTATTCGGCTCTAAAGTTAAATGATAAAACGATAAATGATCAGGATTCAGCGCAATGGCTTGTTGCGCATCTTGCAAAGCATCACTCAAGCTTTGATTCGGCAACCCATACATCACATCAAAATTCACACGGTCAAATGTGTTTAAGGCTAATTCCGCCGCCTGAATCGCCTGTTTATCATCATGAATCCGTCCCAATGATTGTAAATAATCACGATTAAAACTCTGTATACCAAGCGATACCCGATTCACCCCAGCTTGTTTATAACCCGCAAAGTTAGCGGTATCAACCGTGCCCGGATTCGCCTCAAGCGTCACCTCCGCATCAAATTCCAGCGGCGTTAGCATATTCACCGCTTCTAAAATGGTATTAATCGATTCCGCGCTAAATAAACTTGGCGTACCACCCCCCAAAAACACACTTCGAATTTTTCGCCCATACACCCGCGGCACAGATTGTTCCAAATCCGCAATCAACGCCTGCACATAACGCTGTTCAGGTATCTCAGCACGACTCTCGTGTGAGTTGAAATCGCAATAAGGACACTTCTTAACGCACCAAGGAATATGGATATATAAAGAAAGCGGTGGTGAGTTTTTCAGGCCAGAAATGGTTTGGCTACCAGTGGTGGGGGCAGGGCTATTGATGGTCGGTAAATTGGCGGCTGGGATAATAGGAATCATGGGGGGTATTATAGCGGTGTAGGCATGCTTGATAAATAAAAAGTTATGGCGTAGAGTTCAGATAAAACAATGAATAAAAAGGGAATTATTTAATGATGTTTCTTGGTAATCATGTCTCAAGCTATTGTAGCGCGGACTCATTTATAGTCCGCCTTATGACAAACGACACAACCACATACGGCGTACCGCATGCGTGTACGTTGTACGCGAACTTCTAGGAGTAAAAACATGGGTGATGATTATCAAAACCCTCTTTCTGGGAAAACATATATAGGCCCATCTCTGCAAGCATTTGGAGATAAGGAAAGAAGAGTTCGTATTGCTTCTAAATTACTTCCTTCAGAAGATGGTTATGAATATGCCAAAGAACGCGATGAAATAGTAATACGGAAAAAGCCAGAAGCAAAAACATACATAACTGCAAAATTTCTTGAAGATACTAGACAGGTCTTCGTGTTAACTGTTCAAAAGTTTGTATCAGAAACAGGTCAACCATATGGATCTGGATTTTCCTTTGTCGGGGAAGAAATTGGTAGGTTTTGTGAGTTCTTAGCCAATATACAATCTCTAGATTTTAAATCTAGAGCTAAAGTAAATATAACAGACGAAGAGCTTCGGAAAATAGTTTTAACTACTCATCAAGCAAAAAACTTCGTATCAAACAATCAAGAGCTATTTGCTGAAATTTTAAAGTCTGAGGTTACAACGGAAGACCTAATAGCTGTAGGATTCAGAAAGAAGCAGTTGAGCGTTTATGAAAATCTACTTACTAACCAGACCTACTTCGATGATTTAAAGAAAAGAAAGGGATGTTCCAGTGAAAGCCTATGGCAGAGGTATTTTGAAAAGAACCCATGGGTATTTGGTTATGGCTTAGGTTATATATTCTTATCTAGCCTAGATGATAAAAAGTTAGAGCAAGTAGTTCAAGGCCATAGTGTCGATTCACATGGTAAACGCGTTGATGCTCTAATGAAAACAAAGGGAGTCATTTCTAACCTTTGTTTTATTGAAATTAAAACGCATTTAACTGAATTACTTGAAACCAAGCCTTATCGGACAGGCTGCTGGGCTCCATCAAAAGAGTTAGCTGGAGCGATAGCACAGGTTCAAGGCACTGTTTCATCAGCTGTAGAGAGTCTTTCAAGCAAAATTAATCCCAGTGACAAAGAAGGCAATCCAACGGGTGAAGAAATATATAATTATCAACCTAAATCGTATTTGGTAATTGGCAGCATGAATGAATTCGTTTCAGAGAATGGAGTAAACAAAGATAAATTAAGATCTTTTGAGCTATTGCGAAAGAATATTCTGAATCCAGAGATAATTACTTTTGATGAGTTATATGAGCGTTCTAAATTCATTGTTCATAACAATCAAAACAAGCAAATTAATCCCACGTAGGGCGCAATAAATGAAAGGCATTGCGCCGTATGAAAGTTTTGTGATTGTTTCACCAAGTCGCTTTTCGCGCGACGGCGACCCTATTTCTTTTGCTTGTCCAAAAGAAATAGGGGAAAGAAAAGGACACCCCGTCGCCTCGACCTAAAGGTTTCCCTGCGCTACTCAGTAAGCAAGGCGTCTGCGGAACTCGCCCGAGAAAAACATTCGGACTCAGACAGTCCTCGACGAAATCCCCTTGCTTACTTCCGTTGCTCGGCGTGGCTAAAGGGGGCGGAAAACCAGTCTAAGGTTCACCATTGTGTCACTGAATTACTGTCGTCATTCCCGCGAAAGCGGGAATCCAAATTAATCCTTTAAACTCAAAATGGATTCCCATTTGCATGGGAATGACGGCATTCTATGTTGGGGTTGACTTACATTCCCCTTTATCAAGCTGAGTAGCGCAGACAAAATAAGATGAAGGCGAGGACTGTTTGAACTCCGCGACAAGCCATGTTTTGTGTGGCTTGTTAGGGCGAGTTCCGCAGCCGCTTATTTTGTTGAGCAACGCAAGGTACCCGAAGGGCTTGATAGCAGGGTGTGTGTTTCTTTGGTTACTTTCTTTGGCACAAGCAAAAGAAAGTAACTCGCCTAAAGGCGAAAAGGAATGTATCAGAAGTGAGAATGAGTAGCCAATAAATTACTCTTTGATTTAATCCGCTTCCGCAATCACTTCCAAAAACGCCACCCCATACCGTTCTAACTTAGCCTGCCCAACCCCACTAATCAACCCCATCGCCGTTAAATCTTGAGGTTTCTGATTCAAAATTTCAATCAGCGTTGCATCATGAAAAATCACATAGGGTGGCACACTTTGTTCTTTGGCTAATTCCATGCGTTTGGCTTTTAGCGCTAACCATAATGGGTCATCATTTGCGCCTTCAAATGCTTCTTTGAGGCGTGAAGAACGTTCTGCTTTGCTGGCGCGCTTTTCTGGGGTGGCGTCACGGCGTAGCCAGATGGCTTGCTCGCCTTTTAGAATCGGGCGGGCGGTTTCGGTGAGTTTTAAACCGCCATAGGCAGCAATGTCTGCTTCTAAATAGCCTGCGGCGGTAAGTTGGCGATAGACGCTGTTCCATTGTGATTGGCTGAACTCTTTGCCAATACCGTACGTGCTGACTTTATCGTGGTTAAAGCGTTCAATCTGTGGCGTAGATTTGCCTAGTAATACATCAATCAAATGTCCTGCGCCAAAACGTTGGCCTGTGCGATAGACACAAGATAGTGCCATTTGCGCTGCTTCGGTGGCGAGCCATGTGTCAACAGGATTGATGCAGTTGTCGCATTGTCCACAATTGCCAGGATGTTCTTCGCCAAAGTAACGCAAGATGCTTTGATGACGGCAGCCAGTGGATTCACAAAAGCCAAGCAAGGCGTTGAGCTTGATGACTTCTAATCGCTTACGTTCTTCAGATGCGTCGCCGCTATCTAACATTTGCCGCATCGAAACCACATCGCCCATGCCATAAGCCATCCAAGCATTGGCGGGCAAACCATCGCGACCTGCACGACCTGTTTCTTGATAATAGCCTTCCATGCTTTTTGGCAAATCTAGATGCGCCACAAAACGCACATTTGGTTTATCAATGCCCATGCCAAACGCAATGGTGGCGACCATGATAATGCCTTCTTCACGTAAAAAACGGCGTTGGTTATGTTCACGTAATTGCGCGGATAATCCTGCATGATAGGGCAAGGCTTGCCAGCCTTTTTCTGTTAACCATTCAGCAGTCGCTTCTACTTTTTTACGCGATAAACAATAAATAATACCCGCGTCATTGGCGTGTTCTCGCTCTAAAAAATGCAGCAGTTGTTGACGTGCATTATCTTTAATGGTGACGTGATAGCGAATATTGGGGCGATCAAAACTAGAGATAAATTGTTGCGCGTTTTCTAAAGCTAATTGTGAGATGATTTCAGCACGTGTTGGGCCATCTGCCGTTGCGGTTAATGCAATGCGCGGCACTGTTGGAAATCGGTCATGCAAGATAGTCAGTTGACGGTATTCAGGGCGGAAATCATGCCCCCATTGCGATACACAATGTGCTTCATCAATGGCGAATAATGCCAAACCGACGTGGGTATTCACTTCATCTAATAAGTTTAAAAAGCTGCTAACGGTTAATCGCTCAGGCGCAACGTATAAGATTTTAATCTCGCCTGATAACACTTTGCTGGTGATGCTGGCGTTGTCTTCTGCGCTTAAACTGGAGTTTAAAAAAGCCGCTTACACCTAATTGTTGCAAGGCTTCAACTTGATCTTGCATTAATGCAATTAAGGGTGAAACGATAATGGCTAAACCGTTACGGGCTAAAGCAGGAATCTGATAACAAAGTGATTTGCCGCCGCCCGTTGGCATTAAGACTAAGGCGTCTTGCCCTGCAATGACATGCTCGACGATGGCTTGCTGTTTGTTTCTAAAACTGTCATAGCCAAAAGTAGTTTGTAGAATATTAATGGCGTCAGTCAAAACGCACCTCTTGAATGGCGCTGCTAGTTGAGTGAGTGCTTGATGGCGGTGTTAACATTTTGCGTATTGTACGCAAAATTTAAATAAGAAAAGTAGAAAATATAGGGAAGTTAAAAAATGAGCCAAACATTGTTGGCGGAAAATGCATTTAATCCGCCAACAATATGTTATCTAGTGTTTTTCGCAATGTTCTTTTTCTGGATGACATTCTTTATCATTAGCAATTGCAACATTTGAAACAACAGCAAATAGTACAAATAAAACTGCAGCAAATTTTTTCATTGTATTTTCCTTTGAGAGTTAAAAATAACTGCAAAACGACTTTTTGGTTAGCGTTATTTTGCAGTATAAATCTCTATCGTCTTGCCTTTTGACAACTTGAGGAAAATTTGAAAATTATTTTTTTGCATAAGGGTTCACAAGGCTATCTACTAACGCATGCAAAGCTTCGCGCATTTGTTGCTCTGAGACTTCCATTAACAAACCATCTTCAAAAGCATCTTGCGTAATTTGTTGTATCTCATCAAAGTTTTCTTTCATCACGCGAATTTTCTCGGTGCAGGCAACGATGCTTTTATCGTCGCGTATCCAAGTGGGTAATGTTGTTTTCGACATAATATTATTTTATTAATAAGTTAAATGTTCAATTAAATGCAACATTTTGCGTAAGGCTTGGCCGCGATGGCTGATTTTATTTTTAATCTCTGGACTTAGTTCTGCCGAAGCCTTTCCTGTCATATCATCCAAAAATAAAGGGTCATAGCCAAAACCATTATTGCCGCGCGGTTCTTTTAATATGCTGCCATGCCAAATGCCTTCTGCGATTAATGGTTGTGGATCATCGTGTCTGCGCACCAATACCAAACAACAATAGTAATAAGCGGCACGGTTTTCATGACCAATTAAGGTCTCAATCAGATGTGCATTATTATTGGCGTCATTACTCGGCACACCAGCAAAGTAAGCCGATTGCACGCCAGGCTCACCATGGAGCGCTTCTAAACATAAGCCAGAATCGTCAGCTAAAGCCGGCAGATTGGTTGCTAAACTCGCATGACGCGCTTTGGCTAAAGCGTTTTCGATAAACGTACAATAGGGCTCTTCTGCTTCTGGCACATTAAAATTGGATTGCGGCACAACTTCAATATTCAGCGGCGATAGCATGGTCTGTATCTCGCGCAATTTACCTTTGTTGCCGCTGGCGATAACGAGTTTTTTAAACATAATGTTTTAGATGCCCAAGGCTTGCTTTTGCAATGTTAGTAACTGCTTAATACCATGCTCAGCCAAATCGGTCATCGCATTCATCGTATCGCGACTAAACGGCTCGCCTTCTGCTGTACCCTGAATTTCGACAAAACCGCCGCTGCTGGTCATGACAATATTCATATCCGTATCGCAATCAGAATCCTCAATATAATCTAAATCGAGCACAGGCGTGCCTTTGTAAACACCGACAGAAATTGCTGCAACTGCATTGGTGAGTGGTGATTCGGTGAGTAAATTATTATTAAGCAAATAAGTAATGGCATCATGCATGGCAACATAAGCGCCGGTAATACTCGCAGTACGTGTGCCACCATCGGCTTGAATGACATCACAATCAAAATGAATAGTGCGTTCGCCCAGTTTTGTTAAATCAATCACGGCGCGTAAGCTGCGACCAATCAAGCGTTGAATTTCTTGGGTGCGACCAGACTGTTTGCCTCTTGCCGCTTCTCGTTGCATACGGCTACCAGTAGAGCGCGGCAACATACCGTATTCAGCGGTAACCCAACCTTGTCCTTGCCCTTTTAAAAAGCCAGGCACTTTTTCCTCGACACTAGCCGTACAAAGCACATGAGTATCACCGAATTTAACGAGTACGGAACCTTCCGCATGTTTGGTGTAATGGCGAATGATTTCGACTTGGCGTAATTGGTTATTTTCACGATTGCTGGGGCGATTAACAGATGACATTTTGGATAAGCTTTTGATAAAAAAGCTTATTATAAAACATGCAGCACAGATGCGTCGCTAAATTCCCGTTTTCTGTTTGGTTCTGAGGAGGGCGGCTTGAATCTCGGCAAGGGTTTTCTCAATATCTTCGTCTGAAAAATCATCAATTACTTGCTCATCCATTGCATGCACATCTGTTACAAATCCATCTGTAGCGCGATGGGTGACTGGATTAATAATCGTCGTCGTTTCACTAAAAGGCATTTGCTGAGTAGAAACGGCATCGTTACTCAATTGTTTATCACCCCATTGCAGGGTAATGGCGCTTAAATTATCACCATGCTCATTAACTGTTTTTTCTGCTGCATCCATTAATGCATTGGTCGCTTCGGCAACATCAGCATATTTGTTGAGAATTTTTTTAATTTCTGTGTCTTTCAAACAGCCCCAAAGACCATCAGTACAGAGCAATATAGTGTCGCCTTCAACAAGCTCCATTCTGTTGGAAAGGTCAATTTTCGGTGCCTCTTTGCCGCCGATGCAATTGTGGATTTTATTTTTATAGGGATGTATAGCCATTTCCTGCTTGGTAATCAGGCCTCGACTATATAAAGACTGCACAATCGAATGATCTTCGGTACGGAACAACAAATGATTGCCACGGAAATGATATAAACGAGAATCGCCAGCGTGGGCGCAATAGAGATAGCCGCGTTGAATAATCGCGGCTACGATAGTAGTGCGCGGTGATTCGATTAACTGTTGTGTTAGGGTCAAATTTTCAATCATATCGTGTACTTGTTGAATATGATCGGTTAAAAATTTTGCAGGACTGTTCAGTAAAGGCTTCGCCAAACGTTGAAAAGCATCAGTCAATGTTTCAATGGCAAGTTGCGCAGCAATTTCGCCGTGGCGATGACCGCCCATACCATCTGCTAGCACCAACAATACACTTTCTTTGCTGTAAGAATAGGCAAGTCTATCCTCATTGTGCGCTCTTTTACCTTGACGGCTGTTTTGATAAATCGTGAATTTCATCGCTATATTAATTACGCTCGGTTAAAGACGGCTTGAATTTTTTTAGCCAAGCTGAGCTTTTTAGGTTGCTGCACAACGGCAGGTGTCATTAAGGCTTTTTGTAGCGCAAATACGCTTTGCGGCCTATCCAAATAATCCAATTGTAAACAGCTATCAATAATCGCGAGTAACTCAGCACTATAAACGCCTTCACCAATACTAACTGCTGATGGAAGAAAGTCCTTCTTAATGCGTTTGTTCGCGGCAATCGGTGCGGCTCTTGATAAGCAAGAATACATACTGGCACCAACACTATAAATATCGCTCCACGGCCCTAGTTTTTTGCGATCATAATATTGTTCTGGCGGTGCGAATCCTGAGGTAAAACTTGCTGATAAATTAGACTGTACTTCAGATAGTGTTTGTCTAGCAGACCCAAAATCTAATAGAACGGGTGAACCATCTAATCGAATATAAATATTGGCAGGCTTAATATCTAAATGCAGCATTTTTTGTAAATGGACTTCTCTTAATCCATTGAGCAACTGACCAAAAACACGCCGCACAAATTTTTCGCTCACTGGCGCAGATTCCGCAAGAATTGACTCTTGCATGGATTTGCCACGCTCGTATTGCATGACCATATAAACCGTGTTGTTTTCACGAAAGAAATTAGTCACACGGACAATGTTTTCATGATTAATTTTGGCGAGTGCTAAGCCTTCTTCAAAAAAGCATTTGAGCCCATGTTTAAACGTTGTTGCATCAGCCTCGGAGCTGATCATAACGGTAGCGCCTTGTTCGCGTAAAGCAAGACCCGTTGGCATATATTCTTTAATGGCAACGGTATTATTGTCGCTGTCTTGTGCAAGATAGACGAAACTAAAACCACCCGTGCTTAACACTTTGGTGATGGTATAGTGTTGTAGTTGATAACCAATGGGCAAGGTTTGATTATTCGCTTTTGCCATGTTAATCGCTTATGTTGAAAATGAGATGTTACCGTTCAAGTGCGTAGGACATTCTCGCATAAAATCAACTAGATTTGATACAATTATCAGCATTTACTTTAAGATGACAATCCTTTTTTGTGAATAAAACGACATGATTATCAGTATGACAGGCTATGCGTCCCATGAACGCAATACCAATAACGGCGTATTGCAAGTTGAGTTGCGATCAGTCAATCAGCGCTATCTAGAATTGCAACTCAAGCTGGAAGATACTTTCCGCGCACAAGAGCCACAAGTACGTGAATTGCTGAAACAAAAATTAGGGCGCGGCAAAGTTGAGTGTCGTATCAATTTAGCTCAGGCGAATACAGCAGAGACTATTGAGCTTAATCATTCGGTTTTGCAGAATATTGCGGCTTCGGTTAAAGCAGCATCAGACTATTTTCCAGCCACACAAGCGGTGAATGTGTTAGATGTGCTGCGTATGCCAGGCGTGATGGTTACGCCAGTGTTCGATGCAGAGGCATTGACGCAGGATGTCATGACTGCGTTGGATGTTGCGTTAGAAACGTTAATTGCAGCCAGAGCACGAGAAGGTGAAAAATTAAAAGCGATGATTTTGGCGCGTTTAGCTGAAATTGAATCACTTATCTTCACGGTTAAACCGATGTTGCCAACCATGGTAAAAGCGCATCAAGACAAGTTATTGGCAAAGTTGCAAGAAGCCCAGCTGAGTCATGATGAAGAACGTATACGCCAAGAAATCGTGTTGTATACACAGCGTATTGATGTTGACGAAGAGTTGTCGCGTTTAGATTCGCACGTGCATGAAGTGAAGCGGCTTTTAACCGCTGGTGGCATGGTGGGTAAACAATTGGATTTCTTAATGCAAGAAATGAATCGTGAGGCGAACACCTTGGGTTCAAAATCCGTTGCCATCGAAACCACACAAATAGCGATGCAATTGAAAGTATTAATCGAGCAAATGCGTGAGCAGATTCAAAATATTGAATAACATTTCATCGTTCTTCATCGCAAAATCAACTAAAATAGGCATATGATTTCAGGTAACTTATTTATTATTACTGCTGCTTCTGGCGCAGGTAAAACCAGCTTGGTTAAAGCGTTGTTGGCATTAGACGCGCACGTCAAACTTTCTATTTCTCACACGACGCGCAAGCCACGCCCAGGTGAAACAGATGGCGTGGATTATCATTTTGTTGATGAAGCACACTTTTTAAGCATGTTAGATGCGAGCGCATTTTTAGAAAGTGCGCATGTGCACCATGCTCGCTATGGCACATCAGAAAAAGCGGTTAATGAAGCATTATCTGCAGGACATGATGTGATTTTAGAAATTGACTGGCAGGGTGCGGAGCAAGTGAGAAAGCTATTTCCACAGGCCATCAGCATTTTTATCTTACCGCCATCGCTAGAAACACTTGCTGAGCGGCTAAAAGGCAGGGCACAGGATAGCGATGATGTCATTGAAAAACGCTTAGCAGTGGCGCGTGAGGAAATGCGCCACTTAGTTGAGTTTGATTATGTTACAATCAATGATAAATTTGATGATGCTTTGCACGATTTGATTGCGATTATTCAAACGCAACGACTAAAAACAAACACACAATTAAAACGCCACAGCGCGTTAATTCAAACACTGGTTTAATTTAAAGGATTCACCATGGCACGTATTACTGTAGATGATTGTTTAGACAATATTCCTAATCGTTTTCAATTGACACTAGTTGCCGCGTATCGCGCACGTCAAATTGCGAATGGTTCTGACCCATTGGTCAGTATGCACGGCTCGCGTGACAAACCGACAGTGATTGCCTTGCGCGAAATCGCAGCAGGTAAAGTTGGTTTAGAGCTTTTGCATCGAAGCTAGTTTTATTAGTTAAGTCGTATGCCTAAAACCGCTAAACATTCGTCAGCGGAACCTTTATTAGAAGAGTTGCCACTGTTGCCTGCAGACAGTGAGGACTCACAGCTAACCACTTTATTAAGAGTCTATTTATCCCAAGCCGAAATAGAACAGGTTTGGGATGCCTATCGTTATAGTGATGGGGTTCATAAAGGTCAAATGCGCATTTCTGGCGAGCCTTATATTTCTCATCCGGTTGCTGTTACCTGCATTTTAGCTAAGTTGCATTTAGATGTGCCTACGCTATTAGCCGCTTTATTGCACGATGTGGTAGAAGATTCCGAAGTTTCTAAAGAAGAGCTGAGTGAGCGATTTGGTAAGCAAGTAGCTGATTTGGTAGATGGACTCACCAAGTTAGACAAAATCGAACTACAAACAGCAGTGCAGGCACAGGCTGAAAATGTGCGAAAAATGTTGTTGGCGATGAGCCAAGATGTGCGTGTCATCTTGGTTAAGCTGGCGGACCGTTTGCACAATATGCAGACGTTAGACGTCATGAAGCCAGCAAAGCAACGGCGTATCTCGCAAGAGACTTTAGATATTTATGCACCAATAGCAAACCGCCTAGGTCTCAACGTGATTTATCAAGAGCTTGAAGATTTAAGCTTCAAGTACATCTATCCTAATCGTTACAATGTCATTGCAAAAGCCATTAAAACCGCACGCGGTAATCGTAAAGAAGTCATTTCTAAAATTTTAGAATCGCTTAAAACTAAGTTGGCTGATTCGGATATTGAAGCGACGGTGGAAGGTAGAGAAAAGCATCTTTATAGTGTTTATAAAAAGATGATGAATAAAGGCCTGAAACTATCGCAAGTAGGTGATATTTATGGTTTTCGGGTGTTGGTGAAAGATATGCCAACTTGCTACTTAACCTTGGGTAGTTTGCATAGTTTATATAAGCCAATTCCAGGTAAGTTTAAAGATTACATTGCTATTTCTAAAGTGAACGGTTATCAGTCCTTACACACAACTTTATTTGGCCCTTTTGGCACACCAATTGAGGTGCAAATTCGCAGTCATGCGATGCATGATATTGCGCAGGCTGGTGTTGCAGCGCATTGGCTCTATAAAACAACAGATGCGAACCTGACGCAGTTGCAACAACAAACCCATCAATGGTTGCAACGCTTAGTAGAAATTCAAACCGAAAGCGATGATAGTCACGAGTTTCTAGAGCATTTTAAAGTCGATTTATTCCCAGACGAAGTGTATGTGTTTACGCCAAAAGGTAATATTTTGGCCTTACCTAAGGGTTCGACGGCAGTTGATTTTGCTTATGCGGTGCATACCGATGTCGGTAATTGTTGCGTTGCAGTGAAGATCAATCATGAGTTGGCGCCGTTGCGAACAGAAATGCACAATGGCGACCATGTTGAAATTATTACCTCTGCATTAGCCAAACCGAATCCAGCATGGCTGAATTATGTAGTGACGGGTAAAGCGCGCTCACATTTACGTCATTATTTGAAATCCATTAAAGTGACCGAGTCTACCCACTTGGGCGAGCGGATGCTGAACACCGCATTAAGAGCATTGCATGTAGAACCTGCGCAGATTAAAGTCAAACAGTGGAATAAGGTCATGCGTGACTATGGTGCGCGAGATAAAGCGGAAATATTGGCGGATATTGGTTTAGGCAAGCGCATCAGCTTGATGGTTGCGCATCAGTTGTTAGCTAGCGACGATGAACACACGCAGCCGAATACGCAGAAATCATTTGATAAAATCACCATTCGCGGGTCTGAAGGCATGGCAGTGCAGTTTGCTCAATGTTGCAGACCGATTCCAGGCGACCCTATTTTAGGCTTTATCAACAAAGATAAAGGCTTGGTCATTCATACCCATGATTGCAATGCGATTAGTAAGTTTAAATTAGACCCTGACAAATGGTTGGATGTTGAGTGGGACGCTGATGATAAACGCTTGTTTAGAGTAGATTTACGTGTGGTGGTTGTCAATGAGCGAGGTATGTTGGCAAAACTGGCTGCGGGTATTTCAGATGCAGGATCGAATATTGATAATGTGAGCGCGGAAGAACCAGATGGTAGTCAATATAGTACGATTAACTTTACCGTGCAGGTGCATAATCGTGTGCATCTTGCGGAGCTAATACGTAACCTACGTAAGATACCTGAAGTGGTGCGGATGAATCGCTTAAAAGGCAAATACAGAGAACAAAAAGTTTAATATAGTTAAATTTAAGATGGTTATATTTAATACAGTGCAATTTAATAGAGTGAAATAGAGGATTGGTATAAGCATTATGGCAGACAAGAAAATTATTCAAACAACACAAGCGCCAGCCGCGATTGGCACTTACTCACAAGCAGTGCAAGTCGGAAAAACTGTTTATTTATCAGGCCAAATTGGTTTAGATCCAGCGCGTATGGAATTAGTCGATGGTATAGAAGCGCAAGTGCGCCGTGTGTTTGACAACATCAAAGCCGTGACTGAAGCCGCAGGCGGATCGATGGCGGATATCGTGAAGTTGAATGTATTTTTAATTGATTTAAACAACTTTGCACTAGTGAACAGCATCATGGCAGAATACTTTGCTGAGCCTTATCCTGCGCGGGCTGCCGTTGGCGTTGCATCATTGCCAAAGGGTGCTTTGGTTGAAGCTGATGCGGTGATGGAGTTGAGTTAAGCTTCTATTATTTAATCAGCGTCATAAATGCAACTATCAGAAATAAAGTCATTTTCCAAGCCGCTGATTGCTAATCTTGCTAAGCTAGGCGTGCATGATCAGCAGGATTTAATCTTGCATTTGCCACTGCGTTATATTGATGAAACGCGCATTGTGTCTATTCGTGATTTGCGCTTGGGTGAATCAGCGCAAGTGCAAGGTGAAATTGTACATGCGGAGGTCACTTATAAGCCGAGAAAAGCACTGATTGCAAGGCTAGAAGATGCCAGCGGACAAATCACTTTGCGCTTTCTGCATTTTTACCCAAGTCAAATTAATGCGCTAAAAGTAGGTAATCAATTGCGCGTTTATGGCGAAGTGCGCCATGGATTTTTTGGCTATGAGATGGTGCATCCGCAGTGCAAAGCAGCACGCGAGTCGAGCACAGTCAATGAACAACTCACGCCAATTTATCCAACCACAGCTGGCCTTACTCAGCCAACGATTCGTAAAGCGATTCAATCGGTCATTCGTGATGCCGCGCTATTGGCAGAAACGCTACCAGCTTTTGCGTATACAGCGTTAAATCTACCGAGTTTTGCTACGAGTATTCAAGCATTGCATTACCCGCAGCCTGATGCAGATTTGATGGCATTAGAGCAACAGGCAACGCCAGAGTGGCGCAGATTGGCTTATGACGAGTTGTTAGCGCAACAGCTTTCTATGCGTAAACATTATGCCAAAAGACGTAGCATTGATGCACCAGCAATGGCAGCTTCACAGACCTTGTTCAAGCAGCTTTTGCAAGACTTGCCGTTTGCATTAACGTCGGGGCAACAAAAGGTCATCAAAGAAATTAGTCATGACTTAACCCAGCCACACCCGATGCAACGTTTGTTACAAGGCGATGTGGGCAGTGGCAAAACCATCGTCGCATGTATTGCGGCATTGCAAGCGATTGAGCATGGTTGGCAAGTCGCATTAATGGCACCAACTGAAATATTGGCCGAACAGCATTATAAAAAATTTGCCATGTGGTTGGCGCCACTTAATATCAACATTGCTTGGTTAACGGGTAGCCAGCATAAAAAAGACAGAGAAGCGGCGCAGCAAGCGATTGCGAGTGGTCAAGCACAGCTTGCCGTTGGCACCCATGCCTTGTTTCAAGATGCCGTGCAATTTAATAAGCTAGGTTTAGCAATCATTGATGAGCAACATCGTTTTGGCGTGCAACAACGCTTAGCTTTGCGCAAAAAAGGTCAGCCTGAGCCCCATCAATTGATGATGACCGCTACGCCGATTCCGCGCACACTTTCCATGAGTTATTACGCCGATTTAGATGTATCGGTGATTGATGAATTGCCGCCTGGCCGTACCCCTGTAGTGACGAAATTGGTGTCTGATCAACGGCGTGATGAGGTGTTGCAACGGGTGCGCGAGGCTTGTCAAACGGGTAGTCAGGCCTATTGGGTTTGTCCGTTGATAGAAGAGTCAGAGGCGGTGCAGTTGCAAACTGCAACCGAAACGTTTGAGAATTTAAAGCAAAATTTTTCGGATTTAAGGGTTGGTTTGGTACATGGGCGAATGAAGCCTGTAGAAAAACAAGCGGTGATGCAGGGTTTTATTGATGGAGATACGCAACTATTGGTAGCGACCACTGTAATTGAAGTTGGCGTTGATGTGCCGAATGCGAGTTTAATGATTATTGAGCATGCAGAGCGCATGGGCTTAAGTCAATTGCACCAATTAAGAGGACGTGTGGGGCGCGGCGCGGCAAAAAGCACCTGCATTTTACTGTATCAAAACAAACTATCAGAAATGGCAAGAGCACGGCTTAAAGTGATTTATGAAAACACCGATGGTTTTGCTATCTCACAAGCTGATTTACATTTACGCGGGCCTGGTGAGTATTTAGGCACACGACAAAGCGGTGTACCGATGTTGAAAATTGCTGATTTAACACGAGATGAAGATTTATTGCATCATGCAAAAAGCGTGGCTGATGCGTTGCTCAAAGAATACCCAGAAGCGGTGGATCGACATTTGCAACGTTGGATGCGTCATGGGGTTGATTTGGTCAAAGTTTAGCGAGTAATAACACGCCTTCTCAATAACATCAGTGCAATGAGCAATAAACATGCGGCAGCAATGACAGCGGGAAATAAGGTGGTTGTGAGTGAGTAGTGTTCAAGAGCAAATAGCACGAGGATATTGCGAGCAAAGAATAACGCAACAAATGAGATAGGCTCAGAATAGGGCGCGTGATAGACCTTTCTAACGGTTGGTGCAAAGCCAAGCATATCAACCGTCGTTAAAATCACCACTGCCCATAAAGGATCGGACATCCAATACCAAATGGGTAACGCAGACAATGCAATGATAAAAAACAGCCAATCTTTTTTTGTAATCGTAATGTCACTGCGTTTTAAATAAGCTAGCCATGCGATAAAAATAGTAATGACGCCTGAAACGCCGATAGGCCAAGCGCCGATACCTGCATGTCCTTCAAGTTGTGCAAGAAAAACGACAAAAGTCGTAGAGCCCCAAATAATCCAAGAAAAAACATGTGGCTTTGTTACCCCTTTTAAAATGCCAATAATGTAAGGGATAAATGCAATCAAGGTAAGCGCAATGGCTATGATGCTCAGTATGGTTTTATCAATCATCAGGTTGGTTTTAAATAAATGTTTGTTTGAATGTAGCATAATTGATCACCATATGGTTTTTCGCTAAGTCTGAAGTGGTTTATGCGATAATTTACCTTGTGAAAATCTATCCGCATAACAGTCAATTACGCGCCAATTGGCTAATCAAACCATTTTCAGTATTGTTTTATCGGCATTGGCTGGTTAATGAAACTTCTTTAACTGCACGTTTGCAACAGCGTTATGCAGATTTTCGCGTGCAAACTTTGTCGCAGCAAACTGCTAAGCCCACTAAAGATGAAGCGGCTTTGTTAAAACTTAAGTTGTCGGCAAACGTCAATGTTCGACAAGTATTGTTGATTGGGAAAGGCCGCCCAGTAGTGTATGCACACAGTATTTTGCCACATGCGAGCTTGCGCGGTGAGTGGGCAAGATTAGGGCGTTTAGGTAATCAGCCGCTGGGTGCTACTTTGTTCAGTAATCCACGCGTAAAACGGACGCCTTTAACTTATAAAAAACTTTCTTGTAATCATGATTTGTATCAGAAAGCAGTGCAGCACTTAGAGCGCCGACCTCCATATTTATGGGCTAGGCGCTCAATATTCAGTTTAAAGTGCGCTAAAATTTTGGTTACGGAAGTTTTTTTACCTGATATTCAACATGACTAAAGACACGCTAATCGACAAGCTAAATGCTTATGAACGCCTCATGCGCTTGGATAAGCCTGTGGGCATTTTATTGCTGTTATGGCCAACGCTGTGGGGCTTATTATTAGCAGGGCAAGGCCATCCTAATTGGCAAGTTGTCTTAATCTTTGTGACTGGCGTTATACTGATGCGCAGTGCTGGTTGTGTAATGAATGATATTGCCGATCGTCACTATGATGGTCATGTTGAGCGCACACAAAATCGACCATTAGTCACAGGAGAAGTCAGTGTCAAAGAGGCATTATTGCTAGCTGTGGGATTAAGTTTGGTTGCTTTTAGTTTGGTGTGTTTTTTAAATAAGCTGACAATATTGCTCTCGATTGCAGCACTATTTTTAGCGGCAACTTATCCATTGACTAAGCGATTTTTAGCGATTCCACAAGCCTATTTGGGCATTGCTTTTGGATTCAGTATCCCCATGGCTTTCGCCGCACTGACTAACCAAATTCCGCCGCTAGCTTGGTGGCTGCTCTTGGCGAATGTGTTTTGGGCCATAGCTTATGATACTGAATATGCTATGGTCGATCGAGAAGATGATGTGAAAATTGGCATACAATCGTCTGCCTTATTGTTTGGTCGTTATGATGTGTTGGCGATTATGCTGTGCTATGCAGCGATGGTGGCAATCTTTATTTATATAGGCAAAATAATGGCATTTGGCACTTATTATTTTGTAGGGATTTTAGTTGTGTTAGGACTTATTGTTTGGCAGTACCAGATGATTAAAACAAGAAAAAGACAGCATTGCTTTACAGCGTTTCTTGCGAACAATTGGATAGGCTTGGCATTATTTACGAGCATTGTTATGGCGTACTTTATGCCATGGCATTGACTGCTTTACTAATCTTTATTTATCCGCCAAGGTAAATTCAAAGCCAGCTTCCTTTTTCTCAGCTTCTACTTTTTCTATTGCAAGCTTTTCTGCTTCAGCTATTGTTTCTAGTTTTTCTATTTTTATTTTTTCTAATAAAGCTTCTTTTTCTTTAATCTCGGCTAGTTTTTTGCTATCTAGCGGTGGCGCATCAGCAGGATTGACACTTTCTTGTGTAATCGCTTTCAATAACGTTAACTCTTCAATTAAATTTTTAGGCAAGCCCACGCGAGGGGTTAGTCGATTGTTATAAATTAAATCATCTAGATAAATCAGTGCACTTGGTGTGTTCCAAACTTGCATCAAGCCTTGTGTCAAACGAGGAAAATCCTCTAGCGACTCAATGGCGTCGGTTTCTTGTTCAGAAAAAGCAGGAATTTTAATGTTGTAGTACAGTTTGCAATCTGTTGCAGTTTGTTCATATAGGTCGGGTAAATTTTCTTTGGCCAGTAAATCTAATAAGAATAACCAAATGGTAACTGATTGTTTTGGATGTTCGATTAAGTAATTCTGTAGTAATTGAATAGCCAAGTTTGCGCGACCATGGAATAAAAACACATCAGCATGGTCGAGTACGGAAAATGTTTGATCATCTTCAATGACAATTGGCTGCTGTTCTTCATCGTCCATAGATTTGAAGACGCTTGCAATAGGCGCAGGCGGTAGCATGTCATCAGAATCTTCTTCTGTGACTTCTGTTTCATCATCTATTAGATGGCTTTTTTCTTTAATGCTAGCCAATTCTACATCTTCCTCTGTACTGGCCTCTGCATTGGCGCTTAACCAAAGCGCTTCAGCATAATCGGCCTGCTTTTCAATTTGGCGTCGACGTAACCAAGCAAAGATAAAATAGGTGAGCACCAATAATAATATTGCACCAATAAAAAGTAGCAGATTCACTAGCGTATTTTGCTTGGATTTAGTTTGTGCTAATTCTGTTGTCTTTAGCGTATTGTCTGATGATAGTTTCAGATTTTTCTTTTGTAATTGGTCGATTTGATTTTGCAAATGCGAGATGCGATTATTAACAACCGTCATTTCATCCGCTAACAGAACGTCCTCAGCCGTAGGTGGTACGTAAGGGCCATAAGCATTAGGGGTAAGATTGAGTTGTTTATCTAAGCGCAATCCTGTGTCATTTAATGCAACATTATCACTACCGCCTGAAATAGATAATCTAGGCTCACTACTTAGTGAGTTTTCAGCAATAGTGCTAGGGCTTGTTTCAGCTGCTAGGGGGCTGTTGATGGATTTTTGATTAGTCGCTTGTTCTGTATCGCGTTTTGCTGGTGCTGATTGGCGTTTAGTCTTTTTCTTTTTTGCCGCTTTTTTGGGGGAAGTACGTGGCTTTTCGATAGCGGGCTTAGTTGATGGGCTGATTGCATTGTTTGCACTGTCATCCATCGGTGACTCGGCAGATAATGTTTCAATAGTAGAATTGTTTGGCTTTAAATTACCAAAGCTAATAGGCGGATCAAGTAATAAAACATAATGACGCTCTATAGAGCTGTCACATCCAGCAATTATGGATAAATTAACAATCGGTTCATTGACGATATTATTGCTTGTTAGCGTTAATTTGGCAGTATCACCATTGATGGGTGCCATCATAAAGTTAACCTGTTGCAACGCACTGTCAGGACCTAATTTTATACAGGCTTGGCTTTTTAACTCGGCTGCCCCTAATATGGTCACTTTGGCTTTAAGGGGTTCACCAAGTTGTGAGTACACCTCTATATCGCTTAGTCCAAGAGCAAAAAGCGTGTGCGAAAAACCAAATAAAATTAAGCTAAGCGTGACATTCGCTAAGGACTTAAATTGATAGCCACAATACATATTGATGTATTCCATTATATTCTGTTACACAATTGTTTTTATTGTTTATTATTTTAACTCATGAAGTGTTAACAAGTATTATCGGTTTTACATTAAGTAAGCTTGATAAGCAAGAGACAGCCTTGATTTATTCGATATTATCAGATATCAAAAGCCACATAAAATACGGTAAAATAATAAAACTTGGAGCGACATATATCTAAAGTTAGTTGATTTTATTTAATTTACCCTTAAATTTGTTTGACGAGCGTTTATCAAAAGCATATAATCCGCCCTCTTGATTTTAATTAGCTATATATTGGTAGTAATATGATGAAAACGTTTTCAGCAAAAACACATGAAGTAAAGCGTGATTGGTTCGTTATTGATGCGACTGATCTTGTTTTGGGTCGTTTAGCCAGTGCTTGCGCACATCGTTTACGTGGTAAACACAAAACGATTTACACCCCTCACGTTGACACAGGTGATTACATTGTTGTGATTAATGCTGATAAATTACGTGTAACAGGTGCTAAAGCAACTGATAAAGAATACCACACACATTCAGGCTATCCTGGTGGAATTTCAACAACAACATTTAGCAAAATGCAAGATCGCTTTCCTGGCCGTGCTTTAGAAAAAGCGGTTAAAGGCATGTTGCCAAAAGGTCCTTTGGGCTATGCGATGATTAAAAAATTAAAAGTGTATGCTGGTGATCAGCATGACCATGCTGCACAACAACCGCAAGCATTGACTATCTAAGGTAAAAGAAGATGATTGGTAAATATAACTACGGTACAGGACGTCGCAAAAGCTCAGTAGCGCGCGTTTTCTTGAAAGCAGGTAAAGGCAATATCATTATTAATGACAAGCCAGTTGATGAGTATTTCTCACGTGAAACATCACGTATGATTCTTCGTCAGCCATTAGCGCTAACAGCAAATATGGAAAGCTTTGATATTAAAGTGAACGTTATTGGTGGTGGTGAGTCTGGACAAGCAGGCGCTGTTCGTCACGGCATCACACGTGCGTTGATTGATTTTGATGCTGCGCTAAAACCTGACTTATCAAAAGCAGGTTATGTAACACGTGATGCACGTGAAGTAGAACGTAAAAAAGTTGGCTTCCGCAAAGCGCGTCGTCGTAAGCAGTTCTCTAAACGCTAGAACAATATTCCTAACATTGGAGTATGCTTACAAAAAAAGGTCGCTAGCGCGACCTTTTTTCGTTTCAGGTATACTTCTTAGGCTATTATTCAGCTATATTAGATTAGATGATATTAGATAAAAAATTGGTAGATAACGATTTGTTAAATAAAAAGTTAAAAATTGGCATTGTAGGTGGTACGGGCTATACGGGCGTTGAGTTATTACGTTTGCTTGCTAGCCATCCTAATGCAGAGGTTGTGGCGGTGACATCACGTGGTGATGCAGGCATGCCTGTGGCAGAAATGTTTCCAAGTTTACGTAGTTATATTGATGTTGCATTTAGTGATCCAGAAAGTGCTAATTTATCCGCATGTGATATTGTGTTTTTTGCGACGCCACATGGGGTGGCCATGAATCAAACACCTTCACTATTGGCGGCAGGTACTAAAGTGATTGATTTGGCAGCAGACTTCAGATTGCAAGATACTGTTGCTTTTGAGCAGTGGTATAACATGCCACATAGTTGTCCTGATGTATTAAAGAATGCAGTGTACGGTATTCCGGAGTTGAATCGGGCGCAAATTAAAACGGCGAATGTCATTGCAAATCCAGGTTGCTATCCGACAACGGTGTTGCTGGGCTTGGCGCCTTTATTGGAGAGAAAGTTAATTGATTTCTCTGCGCCGATTATTGCCGATTCGAAATCAGGTGTTTCAGGTGCTGGTAGAAAGGCATCCGTAGGCACGCTATTTGCCGAGGCTAGCGATAATATGAAAGCTTACGGGCTTGCTGGTCATCGACATCATCCTGAAATTGATGCACAACTTAAACAATTGGCTGGAAATGATTTACAATTCATTTTTGTTCCGCATCTGATTCCGATGATAAGAGGGATGCTTTCAACCATTTATATTAAATTAACAGAGCGTGCTAAACAGGTAGATTTGCAAGCATTGTACGAGCAGCGCTACGCTAACGAATACTTTGTTGATGTCTTGCCGCAAGGTGGGCTGCCTGAAACAAGGTCAGTTCGCGGCTCTAACCATTTGCGGATTGCTTTGCAAATGCAGACAAATGGTTACTTAACGGTTGTAGTCGTCCAAGATAATTTGGTAAAAGGGGCGGCAGGGCAAGCGGTGCAAAACATGAATGTTATGTTCGGATTAGAAGAAAAATCTGGTCTATACGTCGTGCCATTAATGCCATAATTTAGTGTATGAGAAAATTTAAACGCCGAGTACGTAATCACTATGGCTATACCGCTAGACGTGTAGCAGTTAGAGCCGATAGGCCTTGGTATTATTGGCTGATTACAGGTCTATTGTGTGTTGCGCTAGGTTTCGGTTTAGCTTACGCAATGATGCGTAATAGTGACTATGAAGCAGTCACGGCGCAACTAGAAGAAATAAAGCATAAAAATAAAATGCTTGAGTTTAAGTTAATCGAAGCCCAGAGAGAGTTGCAAATTGAATTATCAACCAATAGTAATCTTGTAAAAGATCTTGCTAAAGTTCAAGATGAGAACCTTAAGGCGAAAGAAGATTTATTATTTTATAAAAATATGACGGGTAAATAGCTTTGGAATTCTATTTGGCTAATTTTAGATAAGGTAGAAAGTTAAATGTTTTTTAAAAAAGTAAATAAAATCGATAGTCGCATTGATACGTTAGTTGGCACCGATACTGTTGTTTCTGGTGATATTATATTCAGTGGTGGTTTACGAATCGATGGCACTATTCGCGGAGATGTGCGTGAACAAGCCGGCACGCAGGGTACAATTGTAGTTGGTGAAAATGGGCGTGTTGAAGGCGCGGTTAATGCGACAAAGATTGTGTTGATTGGATCTGTCGTTGGGCCAGTTAAAGCGAGCCAATTTATTGAGTTGCAATCTAAAGCGCGGATTAAGGGTGATTTGCATTACAAATCATTAGAAATGCACATGGGGTCAGTCATTGATGGAAAACTTGTGCATAACGAAGAAAATGAAACTGATGAACCAGTCTAAGGTCTTATTAGACAGAATGAACGAATTGAAGGAGTCGAAATGAATACAGCAACGGATTTAGCAGAAGTAGAAATGCCGGCACCATTGGTGTTTACAGATAACGCGGCAAAAAAAGTAAAAGAGTTAATTGAAGAAGAAGGAACGCCAGATTTAAAACTGCGTGTATTTGTAAGTGGTGGTGGTTGTTCTGGTTTCCAATACGGATTTACTTTTGAAGAAGAAGTAAATGAAGATGACACGCAAGTTGAAAAAGACACGGTTACCTTATTGATTGACCCGATGAGTTTGCAATATCTCATGGGTGCGGAGATTGATTACCAAGATAATTTACAGGGCTCTCAGTTCGTGATTCGAAACCCGCAAGCAACTACGACCTGCGGTTGCGGTTCATCATTCTCAGTATAATTTGCATTAGTTTTAGCAATTCACAGCATAATCAAATTGTTATATCCTAATAACTGCATTCACCTCGAATGCAGTTTTTTGTTTATACGCCACTTATTTGAAAGCATTATTATCCATTATGAGTAATCAGCACCCTGCCAAGCACGGCCAGAATCAAGAAGGTGTAATTTATGCCCCATGGGAAAGAAGATTTATTAAAGTACTGACTCCATTTGATGAGTTTGTCCATGGACAAACAACCAGTGGACTATTGCTTATGGCAAGTGCTGTGATTGCATTATTACTCGCAAACAGCGCATTAGCAGATTTCTATAACCATGTGACACATACACTTATTGGTTTGAATATTGGAGAATGGAAGCTAGAAATGAGTTTGCATCATTGGGTCAATGATGCCTTGATGGCGGTCTTCTTCTTTTTGGTGGGGATGGAATTAAAGCGTGAGATTCTGGTTGGAGAACTATCCGATTTGCGTAAAGCTGCCTTGCCAATTGTCGCGGCAATTGGTGGGATGTTGGTGCCTGCAGCATTATTCTTTTTTATGAATCCGGATGGTGATGCCAGTCGCGGTTGGGGTATTCCAATGGCAACAGATATTGCTTTTGCTGTTGGCGCATTGGTCTTATTAGGCAATAAAGTGCCTAAAACGTTAGTTACTTTTTTGGTGGCATTAGCCATTGTCGATGACTTAGGTGCTGTGCTTGTGATTGCGCTTTTTTATACAAAAGAGCTAGTTCCGATGTGGTTAGGCGTGGCAGCACTGATTGTTGCTGTATTGGTCTTTTTCAATTTTATTGGCATTCGTCGCGCAATCCCTTACTTCCTAGTCGCTGTTCTTCTTTGGTATGCCCTATTGCAATCAGGGGTTCATGCAACAATTGCAGGGGTATTGGGCGCATTCTCAGTCCCAGCCAGACCAAAATATGACCCGAGTTTGTTTGTGTCTCGACTGAGAGAGCTAGTGGAGCGCTTCAAGGAAGGTTTGGATTCTGGTAAAAATATCATGACTAATCACCAGCTTCAGGCCGTTGCACAATCATTAGAGACTGACGTCAATTATGTGCAAACCCCTTTACAAAGTTTGGAGCATCATTGGCATGTGCCTGTTGCGTTTTTTGTGATTCCTATTTTTGCATTATTCAATGCAGGCGTCCCGTTACAATTTGAATCTTGGAGTGCAGTATTGAGTAACCCGATTGTATTAGGCGTAACCTTAGGTTTAGTTGTTGGAAAATTTGTTGGCATTGTAGGAGCGAGCTGGATATTCTTAAAACTGGGTTTATCGCAACTGCCAACGGGTGTTAAATTTAATCAATTAGCTGGTGTGGCATTGTTAGCAGGTATCGGTTTTACCATGTCTATTTTTGTTGCTGAGCTTGCCTATGCGCCACATCCTGATTATCTTGTAATGGCAAAAGTTGGCATTTTGTCTGCCTCTCTGATTGCGGGAGTAATGGGCTATGTTTGGTTATGGATGGTTGCTAATAAAAACTAGCTTGTTTTAAATTAATAGTCAGGTTAAAAAATAATAGAAATTTTTCAATCATCATGTTGCTTTAAATCTGTACTGAAAAATTTCTATTTTAGAAACAAATCCTACTATTTACGTTGATCAATGGGCATAAAATCACGTTTAGTTTCACCGGTATAAAGTTGTCTTGGACGGCCAATTTTATTTGAAGCGTCTGTGTGCATTTCATTCCACTGCGCTATCCAGCCAGCGGTACGCGCAAGTGCAAAAATAGCGGTAAACATTGAGTTTGGAATACCCATGGCGCGCATCACAATGCCACTGTAAAAATCGACATTAGGATAGAGTTTGCGCTTAACAAAGTAGTCATCTTCTAAGGCGATTTTTTCTAACGCCATTGCCAATTTAAACATTGGATCATTGTGTAACCCTAGCTCATTAAGCACCTCATGGCAGGTTTCACGCATGATTGCCGCCCGTGGATCCATATTGCGGTAAACGCGATGACCAAAACCCATTAGACGGAAGCTGTCATTTTTATCTTTTGCGCGCTTAATAAATTCGTCAATTCGGCTGACATCACCAATTTCATCAAGCATTTTTAGTGTGGCTTCATTAGCACCACCATGAGCTGGCCCCCATAGCGAAGCAATGCCAGCAGCAATACATGCAAAAGGATTAGCGCCACTAGAGCCAACTAAGCGAACAGTTGAAGTGGATGCATTTTGTTCATGATCGGCATGCAAAATAAGAATGCGTTCAAAGGCTTTGGCCATGATTGGATTAACCACGTATTCTTCGCATGGTGTTGCAAACATCATGTACAAAAAGTTTTCAGCGAAGCTCAGTCTGTTTTGTGGATACATAAAAGGCTGACCTGATGTATATTTATAGCTCCACGCAGCAATTGTTGGTGCTTTCGCCAACAAGCGAATGGCTGCGATTTGACGTGATTTTGGGTCTGAAATATCAGTATGCTCTGGATAAAAAGCCGCCATTGCGCCAACCACAGAAACCATCACTGCCATTGGATGCGCATCTCGGCGAAAACCTCTAAACACATTGTTCATTTGGTCATGCAACATGGTATGCCGCTCAATAGACGTTCTAAACGTTTTGTTTTGCTCTGCGTTTGGCAGTTCACCTTTTATCAGTAGATGTGCAACTTCTAAAAAATCACAGTTCTCTGCAAGTTGTTCAATAGGATAGCCGCGATGATAGAGTAAGCCTTTTTCACCGTTAATAAAGGTGATGTTAGAATTGCAAGAAGCTGTGGATAAAAAGCCAGGGTCGTAAGTATAAATGCCATGGGTACCCAGTGTTCTAATATCAATAACATCGTTACCTAAGCTGCCAGTTAAAATGGGTAGCTCAACGGGTGCTTTGTCATTGTCAAAGGTGATTGTTGCTGTCGTTGGTTTTGTTGACATGAGCGCTCTTCAATTGATAGGTGGATAAGAATATTATACGCAACACATTTAAAATGTTGAGCAAAAAATTGTAATTAAAATGTGTTAATTTGGGTAAATCGCACCTAAAACACGTAAACCAACAGCACCTGTGGCAGCGGGCAGATTGCTCGCCATATGATTGAGCGTTTGCTTTGCCAGCCAAGCAAACGCAGCGGCCTCTACCCAGTCTACAGCGACGCCCAACACATCGGTTGTGAGTAAGGGAATTTGTAGCGATGATTGTATTGTATCTTTAAGTAATTGATTATGTGCGCCACCGCCACATAGATAAATTTCATCAACATTGGGACAATATTGCGCAATGGCTTGGCAGATTGTAATACTGGTTAGCTCCACCAAAGTGCGAGCGACATCTTCAGGCTTGTAGGTCTCCTTGCCGAGATGGTTTATTAACCAATTTGCATTTAATAAGTCTCGTCCTGTGCTTTTAGGCGGAGGCAATGCGAAATATGGATCTGATAACATACTGGCTAATAATACTGGTTGCGTTTTCCCTGTAGCGGCCCAAGTGCCGTCTGCATCATAATCTTGCCCTAAGTGTAATTTCACCCAGTGATCAAGCAACATATTGCCTGGCCCAGAGTCAAAACCGATTGTTTCACCAGTTTTAGCTAAATAGCTAATATTGGCAATGCCGCCAATATTAACGATAGCGCGGTTTTTATGAGGGCTGAAAAATACATCGCGATGGAAAGCAGGTACCAGTGGCGCGCCTTGTCCGCCAGCGGCGATATCACGGCTGCGAAAATCGCCAACGACTGTGATATTGGTTAATTCGGTTAGCAAGGCGTTATTACCTAGCTGTATCGTGTAACCCATCTCATTGCCTAATCTTGGTTGATGACGGATGGTTTGCCCATGACAGCCTATTGCAGTGATTTCATTCGGATGAAGTTTGCGTTTTGCAAGCAAGCTATTCACCGCTTCTGCGTATAAACGTGCTAACTGGTTTTCCATTAGCGCCGATTTTTCTAATTCATTTTCGCTAGAAAAATGTAAAGATAATAACGATTGTTTGAGTGCTGCTGGATAGGCCAGAAAATAGGTTGCCACCACTTTACAATGGTCATGGCTTATTTCAGTGAGCGCCACATCAATTCCATCTAAACTGCTGCCAGACATGACACCAATAAAGAGTAGCGTGTTTGGCATTTTATTTGCTAGCAATAACGGTAGTACGATTTAGCATCTCAATTTTTGCCATATATTTTGAAGCATTCGTTTTAAATTCTTTTTTATATTTAGCTTCAAGTGGAATGCCTTTGGGTAGCTTCACTTTCATTGGGTCACGATGAATGCCATTGAGCAAAAATTCATAATGCAAATGTGGCCCTGTTGCTAAGCCAGACATGCCGACATAACCAATAATATCGCCTTGTTCTACTTTTTTACCTTTTCGTAAGCCTTTAGCAAACTTAGATAAATGTCCGTATAGGGTTTGAATCCCGTTGCGGTGTTGCAAGATAATGACGTTGCCATAACCGCCTTTTTTACCTTTGAATTTTACAACAGCATCGCCCGAGGCCTTAATGCGGGTACCTGAACGTGCGGCTAAATCAACGCCCTTATGCGCTCTAACACGATGCAACACAGGATGAAAGCGCCCGCGACTAAATGATGAGCTCACGCGGGTGAATTCTAGTGGAGAGCGTAAGAACGATTTGTGTAAACTTTTGCCTTCAGGCGTGTAGTAAGCATATTTACTATCAGCTTTTCCAAAGTGCACCGCACGGTGCGTCTTACCGCGATTGACAATTTCTACAGCAAGAATATCGCCTGTTCGCATCAATTCGCCATGATTATACAATCCTTCGTAAACCACATTAATAGTGTCGCCAGGTCGAAGGTCTTCATTAAAATCAATCTCACTAGAAAAAATATCAGCAATTTTTAATGCAATTTGATCCGGAATATCCGCTGCATCAGTCGCGCCAAATAATGAACTTTTAATTGTTGCAGACTTTAAAATCTCATGTTTAATAAATGGCGTTTTTTCTTTGTTGACTTGATAGCCATCATTAGTCAATTTAGCAGTTAAGCGTTCATCATCAGGTAGTTGATACTCTAAATAAAGTAGCTTTCCATCTGCATTAACTTTGCCACCTATACTTCTGCCAGGCACAAGCTTTGTGTTTAATTCACGTGTCTCTGGGGTATACATGAAAAACTTTAGCGCGTCTTTATCTTGAATAGCCATGCGATTAAAAATCACATTAAGCGTATCATTGCGACGTACCTCATCAGTGTGCCAAAAAGTCTCATCTGGATTGTGTTGTTGCACGATTTGCGGTAAGCGAATGTCATCAATGGTTATTCGAACTGGCAAGTAACCTGCTTCACTATCAGGCGCTGCACTAAGTGTGGCAATCAAGACCATAATCGGTAGCAAGAAGGCGAAAAATATCCAATGTAATCTTATCTTGCGCGCAGCCAATAATTTGTTTTGCGTTAGAATAGCGTGTTTGGCAAATTGGTTTTTTTGATTCATAGTTTAACTAAAGACCATAAGTGCTTGAATAAAGAGTGTATCTTAGCAGAAAATTAGACGCATGAAAAAGTAACATAGCAATTAAAAGACATTCTTTTTAAAAATATTGGAAATATAGTGAATACGGATATCGAACACTCATTAGCGATTATTAAACGCGGGGCAGATGAACTCTTAATAGAAGCAGAGCTGATAGAAAAGTTCAAAAAAGGGCAGCCGTTGAGGATTAAGGCCGGCTTTGATCCTACCGCGCCCGATTTGCACCTGGGCCATACGGTGCTGATTAATAAGCTGAAACAATTTCAAGATTTAGGTCATCAGATATTATTTTTGATTGGTGACTTCACTGGCATGATTGGCGATCCAACAGGTAAAAGCGCGACACGACCGCCTTTAACGCCAGAGCAAGTTCAAGAAAATGCTAAGTCTTATGCGGAACAAATCTTTAAAATCTTGGATAAAGATAAAACGGAAATTGTATTTAATTCGCATTGGTTAACCGATTTAGGTGCTGCTGGAATGTTAAAGCTAGCTTCTAGTTTAACGGTTGCGCGGATGTTGGAGCGTGATGATTTTTCTAAGCGCTTTAAAAATAACCAACCGATTGCCATTCACGAATTTATGTATCCTTTATTGCAAGGTTATGATTCTGTTGCGCTAAAAGCAGATGTAGAGTTAGGCGGAACAGACCAAAAATTTAATTTGCTGATGGGTCGTGAGTTACAAAAGCAAGCGGGGCAATCGCAGCAGTGTGTGCTCACCATGCCATTGCTTGAAGGATTGGATGGCGTCAATAAAATGTCTAAATCGTTAGGCAACTATATTGGCATTAATGAGCCGCCAGAAATTATTTTTGCTAAATTGATGTCGATTTCAGACGAGCTGATGTGGCGTTATATTGAGCTGCTTTCATTTGAATCATTAGAAACGATTGCTGAGTGGAAGGCGCAAATAGCAGCGGGCGAAAACCCGCGCAATATCAAAGTGCGCTTTGCACAAGAAATTGTGATCCGTTTCCATAGTCAAGCGGATGCAGAAAAAGCATTGAGTGACTTTCAAACGCGCGCTAAAGGTGGTATTCCAGATGACGTGCCTGAAGCGAATGTGACAATAGAGGGTGACAGTATTGGTATTGCGCAGTTGCTTAAAATGGCTGGCTTGGTTGAAAGTACTAGCGAAGCAATGCGCGCAATACAGCAAGGCGGCGTAAAAATTGATAGCGAAAAAGTGGAAGATAAAAATTTACAAATTAACAAAGGTGCTACTTTGGTTGCACAATTGGGTAAACGTAAATTTGCCAAAATTCATGTTGAATAGCCAACTATAGGGATAGTGATGCAGCTTTCAGAAGAACTTCTTGAATCGATAGCATTCTTTTTTAATAAAGAGTGGTTCCATATTGGTGAAACAGTCATCTCCTTTTCTACTATCGTTGGCTTTATTCTGATCTTTGTTTTTGTTAATTGGTTGGCAAAAGTAGCAGAAAAAGTCATCTACAGCCTCGCCACTAAGCGTGCTAATACTTCAGTTAGCACTTCCAGCATTTATGCGCTGAGTCGTATTTCACGTTACATTATTCTGTTTATCGGTACGATTGTTGGGCTTAATTTTATTGGCTTTGATTTAAGTAGCTTGGCTATTTTAGGTGGTGCGCTAGGCGTTGGTATTGGTTTTGGCCTACAGAATATTTTTAATAACTTGGTTTCTGGCATTATTATTTTGCTGGAAGAAACCCTAAAAGTAGGTGATTTCGTTGACTTAGAGTCTGGTGTGATGGGGCGCGTAAGCGAAATCAATATGCGTTATACGCGTATCACCACTAATGACCAAGTTGACATCATTGTCCCCAACTCAGAGTTTATTAATGGCCGCGTGATTAACTGGACTTTAGGTGATTTGCACCGACGCATGCATATTCCGTTTGGGGTTGCTTATGGCACAGATAAAGAGCTGGTCAAACAATGCGCCCTTACCGCTGCTAAAAGTGTGAGTTATACAATAGAAGATAAACAAAAAGAAACCGATGTGTGGTTGACTAATTTTGGTGACAACAGTTTAGATTTTGAACTCGTTGTTTGGGTTGGCGCTGAAGGTGTAAGAGCACCTTCCAAAGTGCATGCTAAATTTCTGTGGGCAATTGAAACCGAATTAGGTAAAGCTGGTATCGAAATTCCATTCCCGCAACGCGATTTGCACGTTAAAAGCGGCGCGCTTAATGTTAACTTGATTAAATAAGTCTAGCGCTATGCCAAAAATCACTGCATTTGTTAAACGTTATCCTTATGCCTGTTTACTGGTCGTTCAATTGCTCAGTATCATTTTTTATGGCTTCACGAGCGATTCAAAGCTCAGCCGTTTAATTTTTAGCTGTTTCGGTCTAGCGGTCCCCATATTGGCGCTATTGGTAGTTTATCGATCGCCAGCCATTACATGGGTAGCCACAATTCTAGTTGCGCTTTCTATCCTATTAACTTTAACGGCAGGTTTTGCTGAAATGGATGGCTTATTGTTATGGGCGCAAACGTTGCAAAGTATCATGTATTTTTATGCGGCCATTAGTTTAGTCATGTATATGTATAGTGATGATGTTGTTACGCTAGATGAATTATTCGCCGCAGGTGCAACATTCACTCTATTAGTTTGGGGCTTTGCGCTGGCCTATTCGGTATGCCAGCAAATTTATCCTGATAGCCTGTCAGCGTTGGTCAGCACAGAACCACGTCGCACATGGATGGAGCTCCTATTTATGAGCTTTTCTATTCAGTCTGGTACAGGCATGGGCGATGTGATGCCAATTTCTGGAGAAGCGCGCGTGATTGGTATTTTTCAAATGTTCAGTGCCGTCATGTATATTGCTATCGTGGTTTCAAGATTGGTAACATTGGCCCTTAAAATAAAATTAAAATAATCTAGCAAAATTAATGAGCAAGAGTATGGTTGAGTTGTTGGCGGGCTACGGCTGGTTAATTAATTATTGGTATAAGGTAGCAAATCGATAGGCTGATAAGTATTCAATGGCACTAATACCTTCAACTGAAAACAACACTAAAGATGGGCGCATGCTGATTTATTTCGATTATTTCAGAGCAATCGCCATTGTATTAATCATCATTAGTCATTCTTACAACACATGGCAAGCCGATCAGCTTTGGGAGGCGACTGTAGTCAATATTATCTCTGGCAATACCGCACTATTCGTTTTCATTTCAGGTTTCTTTTTTTCTTATATTTATTTCCCAAAGTTTCGATATGGAAGCTTCTTGACTAAGAAAACGTTATTTGTTTTTTTGCCATATCTCATTTTATCTATATTGTTCATGTTCTATCACTATCTGACCCATGGCGAAATCGCCATGACTAGTTATTTGAACGAATATTTTGAAACAACATTAAGCAGCGCCTGGTTAATCCTAATTAACTTGTTAACAGGCAGAACGCAATGGGCTTATTGGTACATTCCGTTTGCTATGCTTTTATTTCTGACGTCTCCAATTTTTATTCGCTTCATTCACTTAGCGCTAATGTCAAAATTACTCATCACGGCTACTTTATTTTTTGTGTCTATGTATGTACAGCGCCCATTGATGGAAATTAATCCATTTCACAGCTTCATTTATTTTGTGCCTTACTATTTGCTTGGCATTATCTACAGTATAGAAAATGCCAAAATCAATGCTTGGCTTAAAGGAAAAACTTTCAACTTGTTTTTATTGACCGTTACAATCGCCATGCTGATGTATTTTCTTGGCCAAACCAATAATGCAGGAAAAGCTTCTATTCTTGTTTGGCATGGAATCGACTATATGATTTTTCAAAAACTATCGTTAATCCTCTTTATCTTAGCGTTTACCTTAGATTGGCAGCAATACAATATGCCTTTTCTCAAAGCAATCGCCAACATGAGCTTTGCACTCTACTTTTTGCATCAATGGGTACTCAGCTTTATGCGAGATTTTGGTATGGGAGATATCGAGCATGGATTTATTGGCGTTATCTTAATTAGCATCATCGCGATGACAGCCTCTTATTTGCTAGCATGCATTATCAAACAGACGCTTAAAGGTAAATCCAGATATATTATTGGATGGTAATCCTAATTTGAGTTTACTTTGTGACTAAATAGTTGGTATATCAAACTCGTCTACAAGCGGCACCATTGGCGGCTGACAAGCTAAATTGTAATTAAATTGTAATAAATTCAAATTAGCACTTGACCAAATCTCCAGCCACGGTAGAATGCGGCCTCGCTCGAGAAATTCAGCGAAAAGCGCAACAAAAAATACAGTGTTAAGAATTAAATTAAGAAACTTTAAATTAATGCTTGACTGGCTTCAAAACCCCTGTACAATGCGCACCTCGTTAACGCAAAGCGATTAACGATTGAGCCGGAAGGCACTGTTCTTTAACAAATTGAATGACTGATAAGTGTGGGTGTTTGTGACTGAGTCATAAGCATTATATTTTCGGATATGATGTACTCAAGATACAAATGCTTACA